>JACCDN010705191.1_pt1 | contig 143797 bp, 132 predicted proteins | sample 7441691 | NCBI WGS metagenome assembly JACCDN01 (sample SAMN15323439, study PRJNA562643) | freshwater metagenome | isolation source: river surface water | place: USA:Blue River Watershed | collected 2017-08-16 | reverse complement strand
TTGCTCAGAAATGGACAATGCCGATTCAAAACTGGAAGCCAGCTATGAATCGGTTTATGATCGAATTCAGCGATAGAGTTACTGAATAAGGGAATGGCTAGTTACACAGAATATTTTACAGACTCCGCAGCATGAATCTCTCAACTCACTGCGCTCCCATTAAGCAACCTTAAACATCAGCTTCCAATGTGCAAATAGTCGCGGGGACTTTTTCATGATTTTCTTGATCAATGCCCACCCTCGGTGTTTATATTTCAAGTTGTCATATTTTCTAAGCGCCCACTTTACCAACGTTTCATTAAAGTGCTCGAGTACTGGCATCAATGCAGTCTTGTAGAATTTACCATAATAGTTAATCCAGCCCTGAAGGATGGGGTTAAGCCATTTTGCTATGTCTATCAATTCCATATCTGTCCTATTTCGCACATTCATTTTACGTATTTTTGCATTCATGGCTACTCTGGCATCCTTTCCAACTGCTGGTAAGAAACTTGCAAATAGTTCATTCCTCTGTACGTTTTTCGCACTTCTGGCGCTAAACTCATACCCCAAAAATTTAAAGTTTGTGTTCGGATAGCTACCCTTTCGGCGACCATCTTTACAGTACACAATCTTAGTTTTTGTTGGATGTAGTTCTAGTTTGCATTCTTCAAACCGTAGCTTCAGCTCGACTAATAACGCCTGTGCCTCAGCTTGTAAGAGCATCATCGGCATATCTTGCCCACGGTTTGTTAGCATGATTGAGCGTCATCCACATATCAAATACATAATGAAGAAATAGATTACTTAAAATTGGACTTATTACCCCGCCTTGCGGCACACCGCAAGTACGCGCAACAATATCCCCGTTGGGCATATGCATTGGAGCCTTAAGCCATCTCTCTATGTAAAGTAAAACCCATTTGTTGTCCGTATGCTTTTTAACTGCTTTCATGAGCAATGTTATCAAACAGACCTTTAATATCAAACTCCAAGATCCAGTTGTATTTCCAGCATCTTGTGCGAGTTGTAGCAATCGCATCAAGCACTGACTTCCCTGGTCTATACCCATATGAGTCCACATGGAATATAGGCTCGACGTTTGGCTCAAAAGCTAGTTTCACGACCATTTGACCGATACGATCACTGACCGTTGGCACACCCAGCAAGCGATGACCGCCTTGCTTTTTGGGTATTTGGACTCATTTAACTGCTGGTGGAAAATAACTACCAGAACTTAAACGATTCCACAATTTATACAGATTATCCTTCCAATTCAGATCGAACGCATCTAGCGACTGCTGATCTACACCAGCAGAACCTCGATTTGCTTTCACCAATTGGTATGCCTCATACACCAGAGTTTTTGGTATATCAAAAGGTTTTGTCATTATTTAAAATATTCTTCTTTTGCAAGTTGTAAATTAAATAAGACTGCTTAACGTCACCCCTTCGCTCCATTGCCATTACAGCAACTTCATCACTACTACGAATGACTCCGCCATAGTTCTTGACATCGGTACTCTCATTCTATAGGTTCTTGACTATTGAACTTCTCCCTTGGCATTCAAGCGACTACTTCCCGTAGTTCCACATCAGAGCCCGGATTAAACTCACGCCTTCTCTACGCCGGACACCGCTTACCCTGTAATCAGGTAACTGATAAACTTATCCCGGAGCAAATTTCAGACTCCGGTTTTGATGTCACTTTCCTCTAACGACGCTTCAACAAAGGTTCAGCCTTATTCGTCTTTTTAATCCATACCTCACCCAAAGATACTTGCCTTGGGCTTTACCCTCAACGCTCACCACCGTTGCTCTTTACAACAGCAGCTTGAGGCGGTTTGTAATCAGCTCCTGAAAGCCGAATACGGTGGGCCTACCACCATCTCTAATGTAGCTTTTCACACAATCACTAAAACCCAATTATGTTGCTACGGCGCACGAAATTTCTGGGGTTCTCGGCTACCTACCCAGACTTGGTACAAATAGACCATACTCCCGTTGATCTCATCATTGTTGACGAGGTTACACGGAGACCGATAGGTCGTCCATATTTAACAGCTTCCATTGATAACTTTAGTCGCTGTATCACAGGTTTTTGCTTAACACTTGAGGCGCCATCAGCCGTTTCAGTTGGCCTTTGTTTAGTTCACTCTGTGATTGATAAAACAGCTTATCTTGCTCGATTAGGTGTTAACGGCGAGTGGCCAATCTGGGGAAAACCGTTGGTCATGTATGTTGATAATGCGGCTGCGTTTCACAGCGAAGCATTACGACGCGGTTACGCGCAGCACGGCATTGAACTCAGATATCGACCTTTGGGAGAACCTCAGTATGGCGGCATCATGGATGCGTCTCATTGGTACATTGATGCAACATATCCACACATTACCAGGCACAACTTTCTCAAACATTCAAGAGCGTGGTGAGTATGATTCGGATGGCAAAGCAATATTAACTTTGTCAGAACTTGAAAAATGGTTAACTCTTGTCATTGTTAGTCAGTATCACAACAACATTAAGTCACCCTGCAGTCACATTATGGGAGCATCGTGAAAGCCTGAAATATTTAAAAGAATTCGGAGCCAGCAAAGTAGACGAGGCTGCTATTTTTGAAGCAATTGAGGCCATGCGTAAAATTACTGATGATGCCGCTGCGAGTACTCGTGCGGCAAGGCGAAAGAAGGAACGCAGCAGTCATGTTACTCAAAAATCGATAGTAAATTCATCACGGCCAGGTTACTTTACTGGATGATACTTCGTTGGATGAAATTTCTTATGAGGAAGCCGTGATTAAGTTGGAAGCATTGATTTCTCATCCAAAGCGTCAACGTATGCCGAATTTATTGATCGTTGGCCCAACCAATAATGGCAAATCAATGATCATTGAAAAATTTCGTCGTACGCATTTATTTACAAATAAAGAGCATTATTCTGTTGAGGAGCATGCCATCAGCCCCCAAAATAGCACGATTTTACTCAATGTTGCTTCATGCTGTGGATGTACGGTTGAGAGTTCGCTTACGTGTTTCTGATCTTGAAATAATGGCACTTAGCATACTCAAAAATCTTAATGTTAAAATTATAATTATTGATGAAGTCCATAATCTACTGGCTGGCACAACCGCTATTCAGAGAGAGTTTTTAAATTTGATTCGGTTTTTAGGGAATCAGTTGAAAATACCTATTGTATGTGTCGGCACGAGAGAAGCCTATTTTGCGATCCGTAGTGATGATCAATTAGAAAACAGGTTTGAGCCGTTTACGTTACCATTGTGGAAAGACGATATTGAATTTGCCTCTTTACTCGCAAGCCTCACCTCTATTTTACCACTGCGGAAATCATCAATATTGACAACACCCGAATTGGTTCGTTTCATTCTTGATAAAAGCGAAGGAAAATAACGTTGCTCACCAATGCGGCCGTACTTGCTATTGAGTCAGGAGAAGAGATGATCAACAAAAAAATTTTAGCGCGTATTGATTATAAGTCTCCATCAGAACGACGCCGTTCTTTTGAGCGCGATTTTGCATAGCCACTAACGGTTTGTGAAAAAGAGATGTTTTTGACTATCTGATGCCAAAATAGAGTATACCTTAAGTTGACGTCAGGGAATATATTGGAAAAGCGTCAAGATAAAGTTGTATTTTTTATTTGTTGACACACTGTGTTCAAGGCTATAGACTTTAACCTGACAGAGTATGAAAAAGATGACTTATGAGACCATCAGAAGCACTACAATTACACCGCAAAGAAATCCGATTTATTGTTGAGCAACATCATGCCAGAAATGCGAGGGTATTTGGATCTGTGTTAAATGGTGAAGATACAGAGTTAAGCGATTTGGATCTTTTGGTAGATACGACAGAGCAAACCACAATGTTTGATATTGCAAGGATTCAAAATCAATTGCAAAAACTTCTTCACGTCTCTGTAGATGTATTGACTCCCAAAGGTTTGCCTGAGCGATTTCGCGCTAAAATATTGCGAGAGGCCAATCCTGTATGACAAAGAAAGATGCAATGAGGATCCCTGATTATTTAGAGCATATATTGGAAGCACTTAAACGAATATTTCATTATGTTGACGATATAGACGAGGTAGTTTTCTTAACAAACGAATTGGTTCAAGATGCGGTTCTTAGAAATTTAGAAATTATTGGAGAAGCTGCCAATAAATTGGTTCACTACCATGACGAATTTATTAAACAATACTCAGATGTGCCATGGGAAGATATGTATTGGATGCGAAATCGTATTTCCCACGGCTATTTTTCCATTGACTTTGAAATTATATGGAAAACAATCGAACAAGATCTGCCGGAATTAAAAATTCAGATTCAGGGTATTTATCAAAAAATAATGGCGCAATCATTATGACAGGACAACGGATTGGATATGTTCGGGTAAGCAGTATAGATCAAAACACCGATAGGCAACTTGAGAACATTCCTGTGAATAGGGTCTTTACTGATAAAGCATCCGGTAAGGATACGCACCGACCTCAATTGGGTGCACTACTGGAATTTATTCGAGAGGGAGATACGTTGGTTGTTCATAGTATGGATAGATTGGCAAGGAATTTGGATGATTTACGCGGGATTGTTGCACGCTTAACTCAAAAAGGTGTGGCGATTGAGTTTGTTAAAGAGCACCTCACATTTACAAGCGAAGCAACACCAATGGCCAATTTGATGCTGTCAGTTATGGGGGCATTTGCTGAATTTGAGCGGGCTCTAATCAAAGAGCGCCAACGAGAAGGGATCGCTATCGCTAAATCAAAAGGAGCTTATAAAGGACGAAGAAAAGCGCTATCATCCGAACAGATTCATGAATTAAAAACTTCCATTTTAGGTGGTGAAAAGAAAGCGCAACTGGCAAGAAAATATGGAATCAGCCGGGAAACCCTTTATCAATATTTGCGCACCTAAGATATCCACCAGTAAAACAAATCACGACTTATTATTAAGCAATTGACATCGGCTTTTGGTATATATTGACACGAATACTGCGAATTTAATGACGAAAATATAGGAAATTGATATAATAAACCTACTCATTGAAAATAAAGAGGTTCGTTAATTATGGACTTTCCATCCGAAAAAATGACACCTTTTAAAAGAAAGTTGCCCAGTGGTCACACTGAGACGAACCGAGTCAAACCTAGCAAAGCCCAAAAAATGACAGATCATTTGGTGACTCTGCTTGAATACGCAAGCCAAGACATAGAACGTGTTCAACACGAACCTGGTTCTCGATTTATTAAGCTCGTTGAGGCTTGTGGATCAAAAAAAGGGCTAAACTCTCGTTTATACAGGACAGATTTGATACGGTCATTGCGCCTTGGCTAGAAAAAAATAGAGTCGACCCCACTGTGACTGAGCAATTCAAAATCGATATGTCAATCTCTTACGCTAAAATACTGAATCGAGCAAATGTTAATCCAAGCATCACTATCAGTACAGAGTTTGCATCGAATTTAAGAGATATTTTAGCGCATATTGATGTGACTCAAGCATTAAATCCATCATCACATGCTATGAATAGTAAGTAATTTTACCCCCCGTCATCCTGAGTAGCTTGCTTGCGACGATAGATCTTCAGATGATTGTAAGATCCCTCGCTACGCTTTGGTTGACGTAATAGCAGTTACTCTAGAATGGAGTAAGAATACTCATGAAATCTGGAATAGAGCTTACATACCCAAAAGTTATCAGATGACATTTATCATGTTTATTGTGAGGTAAGGGCCATTATTCCAGACGTACATCGTCGACAGAAACTAAGGCAGCAAAAAGAACAGGCAAAACCACTTTCAATGGAACATCAAGATAACTCCAAACGTCAAAAACGACCCCATGTAGGGAGGAAGTAAAAACATTTGGGTAAATAGCAGCCTTATAACCCTTGTTGTGTATGGCTGATTCATATTTTTGTTTGACTATTACTATCGCGCCATCTTTAAGTGGGTTTATATAGCCATTTACCCCCGTATTATTAAGCTATTGACAATGACTTCTGATTATTGTCATCGTCTTCTGAAAGTGACAGCCGTCCGTCAAACAACTATAGGACTACACGCCCAGCTCATTCACAATTTGCACTCGAGGATCTGCTGAGAGTTTTGTTGGATCAAAAATGATTTTTTCTTTCTCCACGCGCGTGAGTTTTTTAATCTCTCGCTCCAGTCGCATGGCTAAAGACTTTTCACCTACAATTTTCCAGCATTGAGCAATGTGCACCGGTTTGAAACTTCGGGTGTATTTGCATTTCCCTGTGCCATTCACATGTGATTGATACCGCTTATCTAAATCGTTGGTATAGCCCGTATAGTAGGTATCATTGTCACAATACAAAATATAGACCCAGTAACATTTCTCCATGACTTAAGGTCTAACTCCGCGGTGTGAAAATAGTCGGTAATGCCACAACCAAATCCACATTATCGCTTGTGTCACTATATTGCTTAATCTCATATTTTTCAGTTTTTAAGTGCCGAAACAAAGTTAATCTCTGACCAGCCGTTGCAAAATTTACCCCGTGACAAATACGCGTGCCGCTAGGGGCGTGCAATGGTTTTTCCCATAAAGAAGCGCCTATGAGACTTGTCGTAATAGCGCCTAATTCTTTGTCTGCTTCATCGTCAGTAGCTTCATCCTCACTATCGTCCTGCTTGAGGCTGGCTCGCTTCAGAGGTAGCTCTTTTCTGCTAGGCGCGCAACAGTCAACGCAAAGTATAGATGCACTAGCAGATGATTCAGCAGAGACTTTGTTTGATTTTCGCATGTAATCTAGTATCTCATCCGGCTTGATACATGCCTCATATAAAGCTACAAATTCCCACTCATCTTTATCCAATAACGACATAGCAAGCGCAATCCCTGCTGGTTCATTCGAGTTCCCATGAACCAACACAATACTGCCTGAACAGGGTGATTCACCCTTTGCTAACCAGGCATCGGCACCAATTGTGATGAGACCAACCCGATTGAGCTGATGCATCAGTTTTTCATCGGTCACCAAACCAGGCGCTCTAAAAAATACAGAAGGCGTTTGACCATGGGCAATCAGTGATTTTTCAATTTCAAACAGCTCAAACTCCAGATTAGTCCCAGAATCTAATAGAAAGTTTCTTTGCAACCCCGCTGGATCGCTCAGATCATGATAATAGAGATGCGTCGCACTATGGTTCCCCCACGTAATCTGTAAAGTACCTTGCCGTTGTTGCTCTATAAGCCATTGAAACTCTTCTGCATGCAATGTACGCCAGAATTCCGTAATAAAAATAACGATAGGAACAGGTTTTGCTAATGCAACCAATCTTTCAAAAAAAGCCTTTTCAAAGGGTTTGTTAGAAGGGCATAAATCGATGGTAAGAAATATTTGATTCGGTTCATGTTGGCGCATGGAATGTGTGATGCCATCGTTAGTAATAGGATGCGCGGTGTTTTTAAGTCGTTCTAACAGGAAGCCATACGGCGTAGTTGCAATAGCATCTTTGGTATAATAGCCATTCTCATTTTGCCCTAAGACAGGCTTTCTATGGCGAATATCACCTTTACGAACACATACTGTGCGCAAAGTGTTGGGCTCGACTAATAAGAAATACCCTATTGCATTGTGAGAATAGCTTCGAATAGCAATATGTAATTGATCATCATAATAACAGGGGGTAGAAAGTGCTTGATAATCTACAATCCCAGACGCAATGTTATCTACTTTTAAATCCATAGTATATCTCTCAACTCACCAACGCATGGAAGGCCGCTAATACTTGCTGAGGGCTAATACTTGCCATACAAGCGGGTTGATACTTTGTTGCACCTTGATATGTACAACGCTGACTTCTACAAGGTGCGCAGTCAGGGCTGTTTGCACTCACATGAATTTGCTTATAACCCACTGTGCCGCACAATTTAAAATCACCAGGGCCATATAAACAGACATTGGGAATATCCAATGCAGCAGCCAAATGCGCCAATCCCGTATCAAGACTGATTGCCGCAGCAGCGCGCGCTATGACACTGGCTTTTTGCCGTAGATTAAGCGTCGGAAGCAAATGAACTTTGGGGTGCTGATTTTGTAAACGCAGTACGCGTTCTTTTTCTTCCGGACTCCACCAAGGCAAAAACACCTCATACCCTAATTGCACTACTTTGTGAATAATCTCCTGCCAAAATGGCTCAGGCCAAAGTTTATTCGCCACACTGGCAATCGGCGTGATAAACACAAATTTTTCTGGGATATAAAAATCCAATTCCGGTAAAAGTTTTTTTTCAATCCCATAGTTTGCGGGCGTTTGCGGCACAGGATACCCTAAACATAAGGCAAACAGTTGGCGTAGACGTTGTGCGTGATTTTGCTGACGGTTAACTGCAAAAGTTTTATGATAAGCAAATTGTGCCCCATATTCCCGCACTGAACGCTTATCTAAGCCGAACCGTTGCCCCTTCGCGAACAGGCTTACCACCGCACTTTTCAAATTAGATTGCGCATCAATGACCATATCATAATTTTGGCCACGCAATTGTTGAATAAAAGCCTGAATCTCGCCACTTTGCAGCGTGGATAGGAGGTTTTTTTTCCAACGACGCGAGGGCAGGGGTATAATTTTATCAATACTGGGATGCAAATTTGGAATGTCTTTGAAAGAATCTTCAGTCACCCAATCAAAGCGAATCCCAGGGATAGCATTGGTCGCATCAGTCAATGCTGGCAACAATTGGATGAGGTCACCCATAGAGGTCATCTTAATCAACAAAATCTTTTTCATAACTTAACTCAGGCTCTCTTTATCGTGATATATCATTTTAATGCCGCGATAAAAGCTACCTTCGGCGCTCAAAACCGCCAGTAAAAACCCATCTTTTCCTTCTAAAAAACCACCTTGAACAATATAGCATCGAAAAAACATCCAGCACGCACTCAACACAACTTTTAGCAAAGAAGGCGTGCCGCGTTGCTGTTTGCGCATCGCAGCACTGTATGAAGAGTAGAGATTCATTTTATGCAATGCGTGCGTAATATCCTGGATTGAATGATGCTGAATACCTTCTTTTAACTGACCCAATCTGGCCTGCGGCGGCAGCAGAATGGACTCATGCACAATAGTATCCGTATAACAGGCGCCCAAACGCTTATAAAGCCGCACATGATGCTTGGGTGACCACGAATAATACAAAGATTTACCATAAAAATTCAAATGAATGGGCGTTTGATACGCATCCGCTTTATTTTGCTGTATCGCAGTACAAATTTCTTGACGCAGTGCATCGCTCACCACCTCATCCGCATCCAGACTCAACACCCATGTTCCGGTTGCATACTCCAAAGCGCGCTGCTTTTGGAGACCGTAACCCGGCCAATCGGTGCTATATACTTTGTCGGTAAACTCTTTGGCAACTGCCAGCGTATTGTCAGTACTACCTGAATCAAGCACAACAATTTCATCCGCCCAACGGACCGAATTCAAACAAACACGCAAATTGGTTTCTTCGTTTTTAACAATGACGATTACACTGAGCATAAATCAGACACCTTCAACTGAACCACGAGTTGGACAGAAACAACGTGGGAGTTTAACTGATCTGATAAAAAATCACTAGTGATTCAAAAAAGAACCCGGTGCACCAACATGACTCATATTTTGCTTACTGTGCCGAGGCTAGCTAAGAAGTGGTAGCCGTCCCGCTCACTGACACCGAAGTAGTCCTATTATTGGGTTGGTTATTCGCAGCAGATTGCAATGCTATGAGCGAATTGGTTAAAAGCAGACGTTCTTGAGTTTGGCGACTCAAATATATTTGATAATTAATTTCCGATAATATAATAGCAATTTCTTTTTGAGTCGTGGCCGCAGAAGCGGTGTTAATCTTGTCCACCCACTGTGCGCCCGATGCTGCAGTTGGTGAATACAACCGCCAAGTTGCCATCACAAACTCATTAAAAGCTTGACTGGTGGATGTAGAAGTTGTGCCATCAGTCGAACTCACTGTTTGTGGCATTCTTGCGTCCAGACTACGATAAAAATTACTCGTCGGCAGTGAGGTTTGAGCGACATACACATTCCGTCTAAGCAAATAATTCATCAAATCATGCCGCGCTGCTTTGATAGGAAGATCAGAGCCATCTGAAATCATACTGCTGGTTATTTCGGTCGTTGCTGTCTTGAATAAAGCTTGGTAATCGGTTGATGACATAGAATCAGGAGGGATCACAGCGTTCGTTACATTACGAATATAATTCGCTGCAACTTGTAGTTGATTCGAACTGGGTAACCCGCCCTTTGCGCTTGTTTGCACAGCAGCGGTTGAAAATATAAAAGGTCCTAATAACGTATCAACATTTAATTGACTAGCGAATTTGCTGACGATAGTGTTTGTAAAAAACTGCGTTTCGCTCGGAAGATATTTAGTACTACTATCTACGACATCTTGTAGAGCCGTGTACATGACTTGATTTTGACTATTACAGTTGCTCCCGTCATCGGCACACAACGAGGTATCCGGGTTGGCTAGACTATTGACAATCGACTGATTCACCGGATTATATTGATAATTTTTTTGGTCAAACTTCTCAACCACCGACACCCCTGTCGAGCTGTCTGACGCTGGCGTGTTAAAAGTATCGGTATACAGGATATTGGCCTGTTTGTTAAAAGAGTCGTAATTAGTATTCGTGGTAAAATCTGAAAAATTGGGGTAATTCACTGGGGTCGCACCAAAAAAAACATTTAACAATTGGTTGCCTTTAGTAGACATACTAAGCGTGTAGTCCAGAAGGAGTGATGCGAAAGGGGACTCGGCTGGATTAGTGATGTCATAACCAAAATACGAGGCCAACTTTTTTATAGCCTCGGCCGCCTGGTCCGTGGTTTCCTCTGCGCCTGAACCGGCACTATATTGACCATAGGTGGGCAGAGAAAAAAACAACCCCATAGAGAATATCGCCAGAGCAATTTTTTTCATTCTTCCCCCTCAAGAGCACGATGGATCAAATTTAATCTAGATTCAGAAAAGGCGCGTGACAATAACCTCAGACGTTCGAAAATAATATTTCTTTTTAGAAAAAAACCGGAAGGTTCATCGCCTGTCATACTGTTCTCTTCTGCATACACCAGAATTTTAGAAGCCGAACCAGGATGCACCATATCAATCGCTTGGAGCAGTCTCAAGCCACGACTTGATTTGATGTTGCCGGCCAGATTCACGAAAGTAGATTCATGACCCAGCTTCGTTAAATCCACTGATTCAATATCATCCAACTCTTTTCCCAAATGCTCGATCGCCGCCTCTAAATCAGGGTTACCATCTAGCGTCCAACCCTCTACACTCTCTAGAAAAGTCACGACTTGATAGATCATTGGGTCGGCATATCCAAACCAATATTCTGCGGCAGCTTTATGACTGAGGTCAGGCATAAATATTTTCTCAACATTTGTCTTTTCTTTCTACTATAATATATTATGATAATTAAATGTCTACCGGATGCAGGCAAAATATGAAAAATAAATCGGACAAAACTACCCCTCCCCTAAAAGCGTCCAAATCCAAAGCACTTTTATTATGGTTCTTCAATCCCCGTGTCTGGGGCGACTGGGATCGCTCGAAAGCCATTTCCCTATTCTTTTTAGGCATGATCGAACGTTTTTTTGTATTACGAGGGAAACCCAAAAGAAAAGCTGAATCGTTTGAGCAAGCAGTAGCGAAATTTGATTTGGATGAAAAAACCCTCCAAGAAAAAGCGTCGGGACTCAAACGACTCAGTTATTCTTTATTAGCAGTGGCTATATTTTTATTTTTATACAGTCTCTATCAATTTTGCTTTGGCAGTCTGAAAGGTGGCATGATTGCTCTGGTTGAAGTCGGCATTGCGTTGGTGTTGGCCTTCCGGTATCACTTTTGGCATTTTCAAATTCAACAACGTAAATTGGGATGTAGCGTTAAAGAATGGTTTAAACACTCTTTCAAAGGTGAGCGCTCATGAAAAAAATACTGGCCTTATTACTTTGCTATCTCTACCCTGTATTAGCGCTCTCAGAGAGTACCGCCTCGTTTTTCACCCCCCCTACCACTGATTATTCTGTCATATTTCTCGGCAATATATTTGGTATTGTAGACGGTGTTCTACATGGCTCCAGTCAAATGATGGGGAAGATGTTTTTAGTCTTTAATTCCGCCGTGCTTGCCTTGGGCGGAATCGTCGTGACCTACACTTTGATCGTGGGCACCATGAACACCTCGCATGAAGGTCAGTTTCTAGGGCAAAAATGGTCATCCATATGGATTCCGGTCCGCTCAACTGTTGGTTTGGCTTTATTGATTCCCAAAGCTAGTGGCTATTGTTTAATGCAAATCTTTATCGCGTGGGTAGTCGTGCAGGGTGTTGGAGCTGCGGATAGAGTTTGGAATTCAGCATTAGACTATCTTAATATTGGCGGTGTATTTGTTGCGGCACAATCCTCTATCAATTCTACATCGTCGAACAATAAAGCTGTAGAAGACATGGCCAAAGGGGAGTCTGCCATGATCCAAGGCCAAGTGTGTATGCGCGCAATTCAAACTATTTTAGAAAATGAGCTTGCTGCCCAGTTAAAGGCAAAAGAATCCGGCTCAGGTAACTGCACAGACGCCAAGACGAGCAAGGACTCAGAGTTTGCTGCCTTTTGTTCTGGGGTCCCAGATTTTCTAAGCACGTTTAATGCTGTAGAAGCCAATAGCCTCGGAAAAAATTCCGTTAAAATGCCTAATTTTACTGATAACTCTATTTACGCGCAATTGAATGGCGTGTGTGGAGAAATTGCCTGGGCTCAGCTAAATATGGCCGATGAAACAGATAATTTAGATTACATTTCTGCAGATGAAGTAGAGACATTAAATGCCTCTCGGCCAATCGCCGTCCAACAGATGTATGTGGATTTGCTTAGCCCCGCAACAGCCATGGTTAACAATGACCCCGAAATAAAACCCAATACCAGCAGCGACGCCAATACGCGTTACAGCTCTATTGCGCAATATCAATATGGCATCCCTGTTATGTCCGATACCCAAGAAGCCTGCAAAGGGGCATCCGATCTATGCTCGATGTGGCTCCCTGCACCCAACGGAAAAACCCAAACCTACATCTTTTCTGGCACAGAATTCAATACTGCCTTAAACGACTATAACTCCATTATGCTGCCTGTATTGAATTTAGAAACTCAGAACGACAATGCCGAACTCAGCAATAAACAGCATGCATTTATTACTGATGCCAAATCATATGGTTGGATCATGTCTGGCGCTTACTTCTTTGATATGGTAACCCTAAACGGAACTGCCGCCGGAGGCACAACCGCAGTGGATACCGGGTCTGGCTTAGAGGCTTCTGCTGCATTTTCTTCCTCTGATTTATTAACACCTTATAGCAATTCTTGCAAAGGCACCTATGGTTTGTTTTGTAAATTGACAGGCAATGATAGCAAATCCGCAAATTATGTCGTTAATCTCATCACAGGTCAAAGTGTAGAAGCCGGCCTAAAGCCTGATGTAAGCGGTTCTGCTAGCCACGCGGCAATCACCACAGTTGGTTCTGCATGTACCTATGGCTACATTACCAATGCTTCTTTGATTAAGCTTCCAGGTCAACCTGGTCTCAGTACACCCCAATTTAAGTTTAATCTTAATCTAGTACCGGCTGAATCCATGTTGGACATTCCTCACGTCAATTTTGCCTGCGGTAGTGTCCCGTTTCTCGGTTGCGTGGGAAGATTGTTAGGTGATGTCATTTGGAATACGATGATCAAGCAATTTCTTGCGATCTTCCTTAACTTTATTACTGCGATGTTTGAGTATGTGATTGAAAACTTGTTGATTTTACCTCTGACGACCATGATGTCCATTTTAAACGAAGGCGTGCAGTTACTAAGCACATCACAAACTCACCCCATCGTCGCATTAGCTTATATGGGCACTAATTTCATCAATTACTGCACCAATTTATATTTTCAAATGATGGCGCTTATGACGATATTCTCGATGGGCGGAGGGATCATATTGCTACTTGTATTACCGTTTTTGGCCGCATGGATGGGAATTATGTTTACCATAGGATTCATGGATGCCTATTATGTGCCAATGTTGCCCTATATGCTCTTTACTTTTGGGAGCGTTGCATGGTTTTTGGCAGTCATGGAAGCGATGGTAGCGGGACCCATTGTTGGTCTTGGTATCTGTCATCCAGAGGGTCACGATGCATTCGGTAAAGCTGAACACGCATTTATGATTTTAATGGGCGTATTATTACGTCCCTCTTTGATGGTCGTAGGATACATTGGAGGGATTACTACGTCGTATGTTGCCGTATATACCGTTAACGCCGGCTTTGCGCATTTCATGACATTCTTTATGCCCCCTGGCACGAATAATCCCGTCTGGAAAGACATGGAAACGATTGCGGTCGAGTCTAGCTCGGCTTATGACCAATCCCAGATTAATAAAGACATATCTGAGTCTGGAGCAGCCCCTTACGTTGAGCAGGGTGCCTCTTACGTTGAGCAGGGTGCCTCTGCCGCGTCCCCTTACGCCGAGGAAATAGCACAGCCATATGTAGATGCCTACAACTCCTCTGGTGCATCCTCTGTGGCTAACGATGTTGCCTCTGGGGCTAACGCGGCTGCCTCTGGGGCTAGCGCGGCTGCTGGGACTACGTCTGACCATGCGCAGAGCGACTGGACCGGTGATGCAGCGGCTGCTAGTAATAATTATACCACCGCAGCAACCACTGCTTGGGGCCCCAGTCCTTATACTAACTATGCATCCATGTATGCAGGATTTTTCTGTCTACTTGTCTACACAACCATTTATTTGACCGTAGTAGAAAAATGCTTCTCTCTCATTTATTTATTACCCGACCAAGTCTTACGATGGATTGGTGGCAGCCCTGAATCATGGGGTAAAGAGACCGCACAATGGAGCGAGGCAACCAAAAAAGAAGTCGAAGGCGCTTCTAAAGAAACTTCTAAAGCAGCTCAAAAAACTGTTGAAGGTGGCGCTAATTACCTAGGCTTAGGCAAATCCGCCAAAGGAGACGACAGCAAAGGGGGCGTGTCTGGGCAGAAATAACCCACCCACCCTCGGCTTGTCCGCCGTGTCCGCAGGCTCCAGAGATCTGGCTTTTAAACAAGATTTCTGGAGCCCGAGGACAAGCCGCGGGACGTGGGTTGTGGTCTTAACTTAATAACTAACGAGCGCAAGCAAACAACCATCAATAGTCAGGATCTTCCTTGGTTCCCGCGATAATCAGTTTATAAACCTTTTCGGAGATGATGCCCTGCTCAAATTTGTTTTTAGCATCGAGCGTCATCAATTGTCCGCGCTGCCGTACTAATTTACGGGTCGTTATGGTCACTTCGTTGGGGTCACTATCTAATAACAAATCCCGAGCTGCTTCATCAAAAACCAGGTATTCTCGCAAAGCAACTCGTTTGCCATCCACAGTCGGCACCAATTTTTGCCAAATACAGAGGCGAATCGTTTCTAAAATATCGATAGTACGGCCCAAACGCTCTTCTCCAGCAAAAGACGTAACCAGACGTCGCATGGTTTCAGCCACACCAGAGGTATGTAACGTGGTATACACCGGATGGCCAGTAAGCGCTGCTTCTAAAGCAGCAGAGATAGTCTCCGCATCTCGGCACTCTCCCACCATAATCAATCGGGGTTTACGCCGCAACGCATTACGTACACCATCGGCAAATGATGGCAAATGACGTGGAATTTCTGACTGACTTACAATAGAAGACACTGCTTCAATTTCATCAAATACGAATTCTATGGGTGATTCATACGTCAAAACCTTGCGATTAGAGTCCGCTGTTTCAATCAAATCGCGAATAATAGACGCCAATAACGTTGACTTTCCTGAGCCCGTTGCCCCGGTAATGAAAACAATACCCTCTTGTGGAGCCAATGCCTTCAGAATGTTCTCGGGCAAATTCATAGTCTCTAATTTAGGGGGTGTGGTCGGAATCGTTCGTAAAGTGAGCTGCATCCCATCATGTCCATCCACCAAACAAGACGTCGCGTTGACCCGATAGCGAAACCGAACCCCACGATTAGGACGAAATTCGTAATGTGTATCAATGTCCTTTCCAGACAACAATTGCGTGGTGGCATTCGGGCCATAAATACTATTAATCAGATCCCCAACTTCGGTATTGGATAAAACACGATTGGTGATTTTGAGTAGTCGGCCGTACACTTCGATAAAGATGGTAGAACCAGTTTGAATGGTAATATCCGAAGCATTCAGTCTTTGTGCATGCTCCAGCATTTTATCCATGAATACCGGGGAAAAGCGCGTGGGCTCATCTGGCATGAGATCCTTGGACATCGTCTTAGCTCCTCAAATGGTTGCTGCACCTATTACAGCGTCAACACGCTCCGGTGCTGCGTCAAACGATTTTGTCTCAGGTAGGTCATACCCGAACGAGTATAAAATCTGATTGTATGCCTCGGGGTCCTGTCATCGTGGGTATCCCAGCGTGCTCGTAAGCTCTGAGAGCCCTTCCACAATGCCACCCCTCGACAAGCATTGGGGTACGACAAACTCTTTTGACGTGAGACTAATTCATAGAGCTAATAATAGGATGCCAACTTTGTGCTGGGACTTTTATTTTGGCCGAATCAACCTTTTTTTCTAAGTCATTAAACTGCTCGAGTGCTTTCTCATCTTTCGCTAAAGCAGCTTTCCATTCACTACTATTCATGTTCAAAACAGGCAACGCTGTAATACGTAATACCTTATCGTCAATATGGATTTCAGTTTCATCTCCTGTGATCCCCAAATCAGTGTGCGAAACATAGGGTGGTGTTACCATATTCATAGCGAGCAATTTGCGATACAAAATCATGCCATTAAAATCTTCTTTGATCCGTGCAATATTTTCTTCAAGAATCGTATTGGCTTGCTCCACTCCGTTTTGCCAACCCTTGGTCACATAATGGACCCAGATTGCACGCTCCTCTTTATCTTTGGGTAGTAATGTCAAATGTGGCGGATCCGGTTTTTTATAGTCCATCCATAAATATTGACGCCAATTAGGCGACGTAGTAACAAAATGGGCTTGTTTTGATACTTTATACACACGATCTGAAATGCGAATAGTTTGAGTATCGGCTAAATTGAGTGTATTGCGACCTTCAAGTAATACGGGAGGTAACACATTATGCTCTAAAACCAAGGCATTAAAATCGTAAATGGTATCCAAATATTTAGATTGGCGTATTAATTGATCATCAATCGATTTGGCGCGAACGGCCAAAGCAGACTGCGCGCCCACACTGAGCGCAGTCTCTTTTAATGCCATTTCTCTTATTTTCGAGGTTCCGCCTTCGTTCGTTGAACTAGACGTTTTCTTGTTTTCCAACGCTTGCAAACCGGCTAACGAATCCGTATTACCGTCTTGAGAGTGGAACATAGAGCACCCAACCAAAAAGGGGAGAATGACCCAACAAAATTTACGCATAAGGATTTGCATATCTTAATTCAATAATTTTTTGTACGGGGTAAACATGAATAGACGCTTTATTAGCCGCCTGATAATCTATATTGCGTAAAATATCAGCCAAGCTTTGGCTTTTATCACGCGAACTAACCGTCACTAAAATAGGAATGGCCGGCTCTTGACCAAGCACACGTAATTTATAGTGTGAGACCTTGGCAATTTTATTCGTCAACTCAGCAATCGGGCCAGACCAATCCACCGAAACATTCGTTTGCAGCCCTGGAGCGTTAGGAATATTTAAGGTATTGTCTCGATAACGAGGCGTCAACGCTTTCTCAGTTTTGGTCATTTCTAGCATAGAATCACTGACAGAATTTGCAGCCTCTGCAAGCTTAATGGTAGCATCGTCACTGGGCGCATTATACGCAGGCGTTTTTTGCATCGTGCTCGAGCAAGCCACGAGGCTGGTTAGCAAAACTAAAAGCATGATAAATTTGCTATTCATAGGATTATTATGCTTCTTAAAGGTCTATCGATAATGTATTGATTGAAACAGGAGCGCAGCAGCTTGTCAAGGGCATTCTCAATCATATGCCAGTTTATTGAACTTGTGGATTTTTTTTTGACACCCCAGCATCTTGACTTCACTCACATTCTCCGTTAACTTAGGCACCGGTATGCCGAGGTGGTGGAATTGGTAGACACGCTAGCTTCAGGTGCTAGTGGGGGCAACCCCGTGGAGGTTCGAGTCCTCTTCTCGGTACCATTGCATGAGTGATTTTCATCCAATTCGCGTTTTGGCTTCATATCAGTCTAAAAAGTCGAGTATTGCGTAATGATTTTATCTAAACAATTGGAAAAACTCTGAATCTCTTTAGCACTCAACTGACTAAGCCCGCCCTGCAGCAGGCCACCACCCCGCAAAGACTCATTCCTATTCCGCATAGCCAGCACTTGCTTAATATTATTTACCGAATAAAGCGTCCCTCTTGGGTTCAATACAATGGCTTGCTGGGCGATAAGCAGATCCGCCAAAATAATATCGGCCGTTATAACCAAGTCGTGTTGCTCTGCATGGGCAACAATGTAATTATCCGCCGCGTCAAAGGCGGACTCGACTAAAACCCGCTTAATAAAAGGCGAAGGGGGAATAGTCACTAGGTGATTGGCAACTATAAATAACGGCACACACCGTTTGCTAGCGGCACGAAATAATATTTGCTTGATTGCTTTTGGGCAAGCGTCCCCATCAATCCAAATATTCATAGTTTCATTTTATCTGTTTTTTAATTGGTGATACACTCAATTTTATATATTCCAACGCATAAGGATCGCGCTGTGAATCCTTCTTATAAAATACCACATCGTGCTTGGTATTTTTTATTGTGTTATCTAGCATACAGCTCCTATACCTTCAATTTTATAATGCTGGAATTTCTCCGCCCCAAACTCATGATCATGTATCACCTAGATACCGTCCAAATGACCCTTTATTATAAAATAATTTTTATGGGTATGTTGGCTGGCGGTATTGTTTTTAGCTTTTTAGTCAGTCTCATCAACTATAGAACTTGCTTTATTACGCTTTGGGTCATTCAAATCCTAGGTTTGATAAAACTACTTTCGCTATCTCCCATTATAGTCAACACACCTATCATCCATCAGCTCAAAGCTGGCATGCTGTTAATGGGCATTGCCAACGGGGGAATTTTTGCAGTCATTCATCCACTAATTGCTTTGATATTTCATGATCCCAAGCAAAGTAAAACCAAAATCATGAATTTCTTGCATACGAATTGGCCATTGTTTGTCGCCATTACTTGCCTATTTGAAGTCATATTATTGAAATATCACCTTGATTGGTTCTGGAGTATTTATGCGATGCTGTTTTTATCCTGTATTTATATGGTCGTCGCAGTGTTTTTGCCATTACCCATACAAATACATGCGCATCGTATCCCAATCAGAACCCGACTCAAATCCATGGCACGCCCTGGCTACGTCTTGTTGTTATTTTGCATGATATGTTCTTGTGTTATTCAGTACAGCCCCTCAGTCTGGATAAAAAACTGGATAGAAATCGATTTAAAAATCCGCCCACTCTACTTTTTAATGTTTGTTAGCGGCATCCAAATTACTTTTCGTTTGTTCGCGGGCTCTATTGCGCAAAAAATATCGCCCCCAGGATTACTCGGACTTGCTGCCATCATGAGTGCATTGAGTCTCTATTTGCTCGGGATAACCACCCATACTTCGATTGCTTTGTGTGCTATAACCGTACTCATGATGAGTATCTCTTGCTATTGGCCAACTTATATTGCTATCGTCGCCGATCGTTACCCTTTATCGAGCGGACTAGGCATGGGACTCATGAATGTGAGCGCTTATTTCGCGCTCATCCATCTTGTCCCAGAGGTGTCTACGTTGACCGACGTAGAAACCCCTCAACACGCCTTTTTAGACTTATCCTGGTTTGCAGCTTTTGAGTTTATTTTATTGATCGGAGTCTATGTCGCTTTTCGAACGCAAGGCGGTTACAAAGTGCTTTCTACTTATGATCAGTCTTTGTAGTGAGCGTACTATGCGCCAATGCCTGACCTAGTTGAACGGTATCTCCCGCATGCATATGATCCAACCATTGGACCTGCTCGCGATTGGCGAACAAGACAATAACCGTTGACCCAAGCTTGAAATAACCCATTTCCATCGCTTTTGCGAGTACAATGCTATCCGCAGGATAGGTGAGCCGTTGAATTTTCGAGCCCCGCATAAAATCACCGTGCCATACTGTTCCCATGCTTCCAACAATGGCCGCACCCACTAATACCATCGCCATCAAACCGAATTGCGTTGAAAAAATAGCAACCACGCGTTCGTTTTTAGCAAATAAATTCGGAATAACCCGGGCAGTCCTGGGTTGTACTGAATATAACGACCCGGGAATATAAATCATCTCCAGCAATTGGCCTTCCATGGGCATATGCACTCGATGATAATCCTTTGGGGACAAATATAATGTCGCGTAGCAACCGGCCTGAAAAGCGGTGGCATAGGATTCATCTCCACCCAATAATGCAGCCACAGAGTAGGTATGCCCTTTGGCTTGCAAGATCTGTCCATCAGACAAATAACCAATTTCACTGATACTACCGTCCACAGGAGATATCACATCTGTTGTGGCAATGGGTCGCGCTTCCGGTCTAAGTCTTCGAATAAAAAATTCATTAAATGAAGCGTAATTGAAAGGATTGGGCTCCATGGCCTCAGCCATATTGACTGGGTATTTACCCACAAAATACCGAATAAGATGATTCTTAACTTTTATGACACGCATATTTGCCATCCATCCGGCAAATCGATTGAGGGCGCGTTTTGGAATAAGAAATTGCGGTATCGTTTTAAAATGATCAATGAACATAAAACCCAAAATAGTTTACAAAAACCAAAATTCTACTGGTAAAACATTATTTTGACCAGCATTTTTAAGGAGGTTAGAAAAAACAACTTATACTTTTATCGCGTATATTGTCGATTAGATTGCTGACTTTTTCGTGGAAAAAAGGGGAAGCTGTACTTGTTGTACAGTGAGCCTTTTGCCCATGAAAAAGTCAGCAAGATAACCACAAGATGCGCGATAAAAGTATAAGTTGTTTTTTCTAACCTCCTAAGTCTTTACTCGGTCGTGGAGAGCTCTCCCAAATTACCTAAAGGCTCTCCCTGACGGTCAGCGCTAATCAATCTCTGCGACAAATGTAGCATCAGAATGCTTAAAGGTAAGATACAGAGCGTATCTGTCGGGAATGACAACAGGCCATTACCTCCGAATGATCCAAAGTAAGAAATGGTCGTTAAAGAACCCATATACAACCAGAACCAAACTAATGACGCGTCACAGGCCAATACATTTTTTCGATGATAGGCGAGATAAGTAACCAAACCCAGCACTAATGCCACATCTAGTTTCCAAATAATAGAAAATCCACACCAATATAACATGAGGTTACACACGTAAAACGCGATATGTGATAAAACCAGGCTATTGCGCAGTTTAAACGGCCGATGAGTATCTGGCTGCAGTTTACGCATAGCCAATAAACAAATAGGACCAATCCCATAGGAGAGAATACTAGCCGACGATAAGAAAGCCACTAGTTTTTGCCAACCCGGGAAAGGTAGAAATGCTAATATGCCGACCAACAGATTCACATATAAAGTAAAATAAGGAATACCATGGCGATTCACTTTCAAAAAAACCTTTGGCAAATGATTATTCAACGCCATCCCGTACAAAATCCGAGAAGTAGCTGCCGTATACACAAAAGTTGTCCCAAAAGGAGAGAATGCGGCATCAAACATCAGAAAAGTTGCAACCAAGCCCAAACCAAGTAATAACGTCAATCCAACCAACGGCCCACTGTCTCCAGGATAGGTCAAATTATGCCAACCTTGCGCCAAATATTTCTGCGGCATCGCAGCAACAAAACTAAATTCCAACAAGAAATACAGCACAAATCCAATCAAGACCGCACCTAAAATTGCAATAGGAATATTACGTTGCGGATTTTTGACCTCTCCGGCTAACATCAACCCATTTTGAAACCCGGTGAATGCAAAAGCCACACCGCCTGCCGACAGCGCCGTGAAAATTTGTACCCAGCTTTCCTTATCCCCTAAACTAATATGAATGTTGGCCAATGAGGGTGAGTGGTTAAGTAGCGCAATAATGGCAATGCCTGGCAAAATAAATTTCAGTAAACTGGCATATTTGTTACATTCGGCCAACAGCTTGATGCCATAGGAATTCAGCACCACCACAAATAGCATGATCCCAATCGCGGCTACATACCCATATTTAGACAGGGTCAGACTTGCTGTATTGCTGTTAATGAGAATCGGAAAAAAATGGCTTCCATACTGCAAAATAGCTTGAATTTCGATAGGGGTCATCACCACATAGGACAGCCATGATGTCCAAGCAAACAAAAACCCCACTTCACGGCCATGAGTAAAAGTCGGATAATTCGACATCCCACCTGACACAGGAAACATAGCGCCCAACTCACATAAAGGCAATGCAATAAAGAGCATAAAAACCGCAGCCAGGACCCAGCTTACCAATGAATTGCTCCCAGCCATTTGTGCACTGATAAAGGGACTAAACAACCAACCAGACCCAATCATTCCGCCAGCAGAAGCAACCAAAATATTCGTGGTTGAAATATCTCGTTTTAGCATGTTCTGCTCCTACTCTGAAAAATGATGAATAAAACGAACTAACAATATAACTTTTTTGCGTTAAATGTTCTCTTTATTTTTTTCATAATTTACGTGATGTTCGACTTTTTAATAACTCGACGTGACGCGGCACGCAGGCTATGAGAGAAAAAAGTCGAACATTGCGTTAATTTTGAATTACAAATAAAGATCAGAAGCCATTGCAAATAGAATAGGACATGTTGATAATTCAGAGCGCCTAGCTCCCCAGGTACGTCACTAGAAGCAGGATAAATACTTTGAGTTATTCCGAAGCAAAATATAGAGCCGAAATTGACGGGTTACGCGCCATAGCGGTTCTATCGGTTATTTTATTCCATGCCGGATTCAAACTATTCTCAGGCGGTTTTGTTGGAGTAGATGTTTTTTTCGTTATCAGTGGTTACCTCATTACGTCCATAATCCTCAAGGAAAAACAAGCAGGCACTTTTTCAATATTAGATTTCTACGAGCGTCGCGCACGGCGAATATTACCCACATTATTTTTTATTATATTGCTCTGTTTACCCTTTGCTTGGTTTGTACTGTTACCCGATCAGTTGATTGATTTTTCTAAAAGCTTAGAAGCAGTACCTGTCTTTGTATCGAATGTGCTTTTTTGGAAAAATACCGGTTATTTTGCTGCAAATGTGACAGAAAAACCATTGATTCATACATGGAGTCTTGGAATTGAAGAACAATATTATCTTTTATTTCCTTTGCTCATTACGCTTTTCTGGAGATTGGGACATAGAAAATTAATGTTGCTGATTGCAACTATATTATTATTGTCTTTGTGGGTAAGTGAGTATTTAGTTCACCACCACCCTTCAGCTGGATTTTTTCTCATTCTGCCCCGTGCGTGGGAATTACTAATGGGATCCGTTCTGGCTTTTCTGGTTTTTAAAAAAACAATATCTCACGAATATGTCTCGTTCAGGGTCAACCAATTCTTGTCATTAAGCGGTTTTCTACTGGTGATACTTTCTATTTTTATTTTTAGTAGAAATACCCCGTTCCCAGGCCTTTACGCACTGATGCCCGTCATTGGCACAACATTAATCATTGCATTTTCTGCGCCGAAAACGTTTGCTTACCAATGCTTATCCAATCCATATATCGTCAAAATAGGGCTTATTTCTTATAGTGCTTATTTATGGCATCAGCCTTTGTTTGCGTTTGCGCGCGTCTACTTTTTAGAGCAACCATCCGAGTATGTATTTGTTTTATTCAGTGGGATTACGTTGTTATTCGCCTTTTTAACTTGGAAATACATTGAACAGCCATTTAGGGATAGAACCTATTTTTCTAGACAACAGATTTTCCTACTCTCCACAATTGGGGCGTTGTTTTTCATGAGTATCGGCGTAATGGGAAACTATACAAAAGGCTTCCCAGAAAGATTGTCAAAGTATCAACAACCCTTATTTCATTGTTCGGCTGAAAAAAATATTTTCAATGAAAACTTAGGGTGTTTTTTAGATATTGAGCATAACAAAGATCATTTTGGATCTTGTACGTTTGAATCCACAGGAACTAAAAACATGGTGCTCTGGGGCGATTCCCATGCGGCTCATTTGGTTTCAGGATTGCAGGCCATCGGTGCATATCACCATCTCACGCAATTAACAGCAACATCCTGTCAGCCAATCCTAAAAATGAATTTCCCAAACCAACCTCACTGCCTAGACATCAATACCTATGTCATGGAAAAAATTAGACGGAACCCACCTGACCAAGTCATTTTAGCGGGACGCTGGGACCCGCACAACCAGCAATGGCGGCAATTAAAAAACACCGTGGAACAATTACATAAAGCAGGCGTTCACAATATTGTAATCATTGGGCCAGCACCCATTTGGGATAATCAATTGCCCCATATCATGGCAAGATTTAATGTCCCATTTGAGCGTTTACCGAGACGATTAAAGGATCATGTTGAAGCAGACATTTTTTTAACCGATCGAGACATGCAGGGGGCTGCACAACAATGGCAAGTAAGCTATATTTCCCTACTATCTATGCTGTGCAATCAACATGGATGTTTATCTAGATTAGGCAAAACGCCCGATCAATTAATGAGTTTAGATGAAGGACATTTCACGCCAGCAGGCTCAAAATATGTGGCATCTAAACTGCCACACATTGAAGAATCGTTAAGGAACGGGCCAGAAATAACTACATAAGAGACCGAATCTGCACCGGTGGTTGTTCAGAGTCTATTCTTTGATCTGAATCAGCCTGCACTGCATCTTGCAAATGATGCAGACCAGATAACAAAATACCTGAAGCATCCTTTTTTGCGATGCGAACAAAAATATCATGGCGCAGGTTTGCGCGGATAGGCGGCCTTTCATTAATACACTGGAATAACTCTTGTTCATTCCGGCATAAATTAATTCGCATTTTACCCATATCACCAGGTAACAGGCTACAAATATAATTTTTCACGGTATCAAAATCATAGGGCACATCGCCTTTGACAAAAGCCATCAATTGTTGTGACGGAAGCTCGACATGATTCCCTTGCGGTAGAAGCTCAGCTTGCACAAGTCGATCCACCCATGTTTTACCTAAGGTCATTTTTAACCAAAATTTCACTTTGATGATCTCTAAAAATGCGAGCATTTTGGCCGGATCTAGCAAACACTTTTGATAGTCTTGTTGAGAAAAGCCATATCTTCCTGTGCTAAACCGCAGCAGGATACAAATAGGATATTTTTCTTCGCCATCATAAATTTCAAAATTAAGATGCAAGCGTTTGTCTTTCTCGGGATCTTTTTCATCCGTCGCAAAATCCAAACGGTAAGACATATTTGCATTACCAGGTAAAGCCAGTTTCAGGCCGATTACCAGTCCTTTACAAAACATCACCCCATGATCTTTTTTTCCAATATACGCAGGGAGTGCATAATTTTGAAATAATACCACTGGGCTCACCATATCTAGCCCCTCATCCTCAAATGCTTTGTCCTGTTTGAGGATATATTGCCACGCCTTTTTAAAATCTTTACTAGCCAGGGCTTTAAATGTCTTTAAAAACTCTTTTTTCTCTTTTTCCGTCTTTTTGTCTACTACAACGAAAATTCTATGCATGGCGCGTAAGGTTTTGCTAAGACTGTATTGACCAGGTAATGTCTTTTCTTGCATAGCGATCTCCTATCCTTGATTGGTATACATGACTTACGAAAAAAACGTAGGTATGATAGCATCTTTATCATCTGAATACCGGTCATTAAGGAGTCATTTTATGAGCGAACACATTAAACAAGTCACTGATAGCAGTTTCGAACAAGATGTTATGTCTGCCAACACAGCCGTTTTGGTGGACTTCTGGGCAGAATGGTGCGGTCCATGTCGCGCATTGACACCTATTTTTGAAGAGGTTGCAAAAAGTCATCATGAGTCAATTGGCTTTGCCAAAATTAATATCGATGAAAACCCAGCAACACCGGGCAAATATGGTGTCATGAGTATTCCAACGTTGATTTTGTTTAAAAATGGTCAAGTTGAAGCCATGAAAACGGGATTATTATCCAAATCTCAACTAATTGCCTTTATTGAGAGTCATACCTAGCCAATTGCACATCATCCTGAGCGCGTTTTTGTGCGAAAGATCTCCGGATTAAGCCCCGTGCCGACTTCCTGAGATCCTTCACTGCGTTCAAGATGACGTACGTGTGAAACCAACCAAAATGACTCAATTTGTCATCATTGCCAATGGGCCATTTTTGGCCCAAGACATCATTCTAGAAGCCATTCAAGGTCGGCAAATTGTCGCTTTGGATGGTGCTGCAGATAAGCTGCTGGCTCTCGGTATTAATCCCCATGTCATTTTGGGCGATTTTGACTCCATTCAGCCACAAACCCAGGCTCATTGGGGAATCCGGCAAACATACCAAACCATGTCCAACAACGCACCATCCTATATCGGCCATCACGGCGTCATCATCGTCCCCGCAAAAAATCAAATGCTCACCGATCTCGTCAAAGGGATCCGTTACTGTGACCAACACCAGGCCCAAGACATTAGTATCCTGTGTGCCACCGGCGGCAGAGATGATCATCATGAAGCCAACAAATTAGCCTTGCAAAGTGAATATCGCAAACAACGGTCTATCCTCATGCATGGTGCTCAGCAGACCTTGCGCTGGGCCAATAATGAGGAAGTGACACTACAGGGTGAAATAGGAGATTATTGCGGATTTGTAGTGCAAGAACCCGGTTATGGAGACTCGACTGGTTTGGCATATCCTTGCATACGTATACCCATCAGCCTATGCAACCGACTCAGCACGCCACGGGCGACGATCCATATCACTGGCAGTGCGTTAATTATAATGCCTCCTCAATTAGACGCACATCGCAAATTAGTTCATCGCGAACAGCCATAAAAACATTTGCTTCAACATTTTATAAATGGACTACACTTATAGAATAGAACCCTATCCCATTGAATCATTATGCAAACACCAACAGAACATCCTGCTACCTTCTCTGGATATTCCGATACTGAACGGAAGGCCATTTTACAACTCGCAGTGGATCATGAAAATGCCCTGCATAAACGTTCGAGTATCCATATTATTCGCGCCGACGAGCTAACACGCTTTCTTGCCACGCATCAAAGAGATGACCGAATTCAATTGCTTGTGGAAAACGAGGGGCATTATTTTGCGTTGGATATATTACAACAAGACGATCGCAAATCGTGTATTGTGTTGGATGCCGCAAATGATGATAAATCAAAAGGGATCACTACCGCGCTAGAAACTAAAGGATTCAGTGTTTTAAGAGCCAGTGGCCTAGACAAGGACCAATATGTGAATAGCAATCTGCAAACAGATTCCACTAATAGCGCCCTATTTGCCCTTGATCATAGTATACAGTTGGCCAATGCACCCGATGATTTGCATGCCACTGTCCAAACAAAAGCATCTGCGGGTAGTTTTACTTGGGATGTACTCCCGCCCAATTTTTTAAGGAATGCACAAGCGGTTGATTTTATTGAACAGTACATGCAGAAGCATGCAAGCGAGCTGGATGTTGCAACAAAGCAGTATATTCAAAGTGGATTAAAAGAATATGATGAAGGTGGCGAAATCGCCACCCAAAATGACGCGATCACGATGCATGTATTTCTCAATGCGCAGCGTCTCTATCAAAAAGAAAAAATAATAGCGTCCATGACTCAAGCTATTCAAGAATCAAGCCACTCATGGCAGATCTTCGACAAATCAGCAAAGACAGTTGAATTAACTCGGATTAAAAATGAGTTTGCAGAAGCAGAGGTAAATGGGGATCCCTTTTCTTCCCCATCTGTTCTAGCTTTTGATGCGGAAGTGGGGCAAACCCACTGGCGCAATCCAAACCTCAAAGCCACTACAGAATATCGCAGCCAAATGCAGGGTCTAAAGACCGAGCAAGGCGCCGAGCACACGCCTGCAATGGGGTTATAGGATTGGCCTGGGTCGAATGGCACTAAGTTAAGCCCTAATCACGACGTCCCTCGGACAAGGCCCAACCTACCTTCGATACGTTTTTTCTACAAGTGGGGGCGAAGTCCGACCATCATGATGCCCACTAGTGAGAATTGACTCATCACGCGGCGGCAACCCAGATCGCACAGGCGGATTACAGCGGAACATACTGTAACCGGTAACCGCCATCAACAGACTACCGGTCGCACTCAGCGCACCGGTTGCAGCCGTGGTGCTGAGACCGATTGCAGCACAGGCATTACCAAATGCTGTCACTGGCGCAGCGAAGCCTAATAGCCCGGCCACGCTAACCAGCAAGTGATTCATCCCTGCTGTTAATGCTACCGCAGAAAACACATTCGTTGCGATCAGAAGCAAATAGATTGCGTTCACAAGAGCAGCCACCATCAATGCCATACCGACATAACGTAGCGCGGTTGACAGAGTAGAGCGCGAAGCCACTACCGCTTCTACATCCTCATCATTGGCAGCCGCAGGTTTTTGGCCGAAGCGACGCAAACCATATCCCACGCCCAATGTCACCAAACTAGCGCCTGCAGCCAATAGTTCGGAGCCAGCAGCAGCACTGATTCCATAGGTCGCAAAAAACTGAGTCAATGCAGCAGCGGGTGCGCTCATGCCCAATAAGCCACCGACGGTTACAACCACTTGGTTTACAACGCCATTTAAGGCAACGGCGCTGACAAACCCTGCCGCAACAATCGCCAAATAGATTAGACTCGTAATGGCAGTCACAATCAGCGCCATACCGGCTAAGCGTAGTGCAAATGAAAGTGTCGTGTCAGCAGGCGGTACTGCATCCACACGAAGACGTGCCCGACTTGGTGAATAGGTTCGTATGGGTGTGCGTTGTTGCAGGGGTAAACCTCCTGCCCCTGTTCTTTTATTTGGCGTATGCTCTTCATCTGATGATTCAGCCAGATCCCAAATAGAAACAGCTCCCTCTGCAACTTTTCCACCTAGCTGCTGGCGATTAGAAGCGCTCGAAACAATGCTTCTTTGCGAAAAAGAAGCTCTTCTTGTAGGAATTACCGAGCTAGAGCTAGACAACCCAACAGGTAACCGGGTTGTAAGGCTATCAATCAATACGTCTATATGGGTCCTATCTTTTGCAGAAACTGCCAAAAATGTTGCGCCCATAGTTTGGGCATACTCGTTTGCAGCCCGAGAAACATCACTGATCTGCTCTTGAGAAAGCAGATCAATCTTATTGCCCACTATCAAAAGTTGCGTCCCCGCAGGTAATGTAATGCCCTTAGAGCTCAGATAAGCGATTAATTTTTGTACCGCACTTGTGTCTGTCGCATCAAAAACCAAACAAATTTTACTTGCCTTCGTTAGTCCAGAGTTAATTTGTTCAGCCTTAATATCTGGACCATAATCCGTATATTCGATCTGAAGACCTTTCTCTGGATATGTTTTTTTCTTATTCAACGCACCTGTCCGGAGCTTATACTTTTCTACAAAATCATTATCAGTAGCCAATCGATTAACTATTTGAGTTTTTCCTGATTGTTCAGGACCAATGAACGTTATATTATGTTTATCGAGCATAGTTACCTCTTTTTTATTAAATCACGCATTAAAGGCGCAACGTTAATCATTTATCTTCACATAATCAAGTATTTTTAATAAAAAATAAAGCCAGCAAATTACCAATATGTTTTTTAAAAAAATCTATGTGAAAATTTTGAGCTTGCACTCGGAACGTAGTAAACTACTCGATTCTTTCTAAATCACCATCAAAGGAATAACAAATGGAACAACAATCTGAAAAACAAACACAAAAAAGACCTTCCCTGGGATCAATTGACGGTCGTTCAAACATCTCCAGTCACACAACAATATCTGTAACGAAATTCTTAGAGACCGTAGAAGAACAATATGCAACTGAAGGCAAAGATGTGGTTGACCCCAAGGTTGCGTATAGCTTAAGTGACTTGGGTGAACAATTTCGTGCTGCAGGCGATTATATACAAGCAGCATCCTATTTGAATGAAGCACTCACGATGTACAGTAAATTGGATGGCACAGAAAAAGAGGTGGTTCAAGTACGCAATAAACTAGGTTTGGTTTATATTGCACAAGGTAGTTTGCAGTTCGCTGAAGGCTCATTAGAGCAAGCCTTAGAAGATGCGGTAGAAAACAGTCCAGAGCAAGCCGATGCCTACTATTACTTAGGTTTGATGCATACAGCCCAACAAAGCTACGCTGAAGCAACCGCCGCACTCAAGCGGGCGCTTACTATATTCCAGACGCTGAATAACCCTGGATATGTCGCTCGCATGCATTATCATTTGGGACTTGTCTATTCAGCTCAAAATCAACATGCGCTTGCAGAACATTGTTTGCAAGAAGCGTTAACTGTATTTAGATCTGAAGGCGAAGACAACGATGAGTTAGCCGAAGCTTTGCGTCATTTAGGACTGGCCCAGCAAGCGCTAGAACATTATCCTGAGGCGTTAGCGTCTTTTCAACTAGCCTTAAATGAATATATTGAATTAGATGAAAAACAGCATCAAACGGGACTGACTCACTACCATATGGGCACAGTTTATTTGGCACAAAATAATTACACCAATGCCATTGATTCTTTCGACCAAGCATTATTAGTCTTTGGTGAAGATAATGAGCACATTGCAATCACCGAAGTACGATTCCACCTAGGACTAGCAGAAAATGCACGCCTCAACAAAACCAAAGCATTGGAGCATTGGAATATCGCATTGACTCAATATCGCGCAATCAATGATGATCATCAATATAATCCCAAAATTGAGCAGCTTCTAAAGTACATCGGTCTCGCTTATCAAGCGCAAGGTCGTTTCGACTATGCAGTCGCTTCTTTTGAACAGGTATTAGAGTTGTACGAAGAGTTGGAAGGCATTGCTAACGCAACTGTTGCAGAAACTCATCGCCTTATGGGGGAAACCTATTTGGCAGCAAATACTATGCAAGAAGCCAGAGAGTCTTTGACTAAAGCATTGGAAATGTACCAAACATTAGGCCTACAGACTGAAATAAGTGCTGTACAAGTGTTGTTAAGCAGAGCCAACCAACCTACACCACGTGTGGAATGGGTGGTACCGCAAGTGATGCAACGCACAGGTCCAACTGCGTTAGATACCGCCGTAGGCAGTAGTTCTACTGACTCCAAAGAGCAACAAAGTAAAGAAGACTCTCCATGTTGTTGTTGCGGATTTTTTGCGACTTCTGCTCGTAAGACTGCGGCGGATCAAAAGAAAGTAAATCACAAAGCCTCATTTGGCGCCGACAATCCTTTGACAGCCCATTTAAATGAAGACGAGGTGACCAATTACGGTTCAACAGCTCCAGGATTAGGCGGCAGTACTAACAAATAGTATCAAATAGGGTGGGCAAGCTGCGCTTTGCCCACCCGTTCGAAAAAATAATTTATATAGCTTCATTGGGGATGATGTCTTCGAAATTAAGGTCACTGGATTGCTTAGCTAACGCTCGCAACGACGGCTTATCCATTACCCTTAGTTAACCTAAAACATTGATGAATCTTCGCATTGCGCTTAAAATCGGTATCAATCGTTTCTAGACTTATGTCACGTACCGTATATTCTTCCATAATAGACGGGCTTAATTGAAAACGGCGAAAATTAGTTGAAAAATAGAGGACCCCCTGCGGGGCTAATAATCGCATACACGCACGAATCAAGATTTCATGATCTCGCGCTATATCCAAAGTATCTTGCATACGCTTAGAGTTTGAAAAGCTTGGCGGATCTAAAAAAATGACATCAAACTTGTCCTGAGTCACTTGCAACCATTCTACGCAATCGTAATGCACAAATTGATGCTTATCCAATGCAAGATGATTCAAGCGAAAATTCTCTTCTGCCCAATTTAAATAAGTTTGTGACATATCCACATTGGTAGTCACTGCACCCGCCAGTGCTGCATGCACGCTGGCAGAAGCCGTGTAGCAAAAGCAATTTAAAAACCGCGTCCCTGGCTGCAGTTGCGCAAATCGCAACCGTAGCAAGCGATGATCTAAAAATAGTCCGGTATCCAGATAGTCATGCAAATTCACGCGTAATTGCGCACGACCTTCCGTAACCACCATCCATTGACGCCGTTCCGACAATTTTTCATATTGCGCCGTACCGCGTTGACGACTTCGTTGTTTCACTACAATTTGTTTTGCCGGCAATTCTAAGACCTCGGGGACCACACGCAATACATCTTCGCGGCGCTGTTCCGCTTTGGCCGCATCAACCGTAGCGGGCGGCGCATATTCTTGTAATACGGCGTGATCTTTATAAATATCGACTGCATAGGCATATTCGGGCAGATCGGCATCATACACGCGATAACATTCAATATTCTGGCGCTGCGCCCAAGAACGCAAATGCTTGTAATTTTTGCGTAGGCGGTTGGCAAACATTTGCGCGGATTCTGAAAAAGGTTTGGGAGGCGCTTCACTTTGCAACCGATTATTCACGGTTAATTCTATGCAATACAAATGACAGGCCAAAGGGCCATTATAAAATCGATACTGCTTATGCGAACGCAAACCAATCGCTTTCGCCAAACGCGGGCTCGTCGTCAATACCGCAGCTTGCCAATTCGCAAAGCCACGTTGTAACACCGTGCCTAATTGGGTATAGAGCGGTAACAAATCATCTTCTTCACCTAAGCGTTCACCATACGGCGGATTACATACCACCAAGCCTTGCGGCTGCGTAGCGCATACCCATTCTGGATCCAAAGCCTGTGCCGCCCAGCGCGTAAACGCCATGACACCAGCCCGCTCCGCATTCTCTTGCGCTTTGTCTATGGCGCGCGGATCACTATCCGTTCCCCATAGACAAACCTCATGCGTTGTTTGCTGTTGCGCTGCCCGCTTGCGACAATCCGCCCATAAAGCCGCATCATGCCCAGACCAAGCGGCAAACGCTTGGTCCACACGTAATAAACCGGGCGCGATGTGCGCCGCAATCATCGCAGCCTCAATGACCAATGTCCCAGAGCCACAACAAGGATCGTGAAAGCCGAACCCTTGTTGGCTCAGCGCTGGCCATTTGGCGCGCAGTAATATGGCAGCGGCAACCGTTTCTTTCAACGGGGCCTCGCCCGCAGCCAAACGATAGCCGCGTTGATGCAAACTGTATCCAACCAAATCCAGATAAACCGAGATCGTATCGCGCTTCAAATAAGCACGTAAACGGATATCTGCCGTATCGCGATCAATCGTCGGCCGTTCCAAACCCTGATCCCGACAATAATCCACCAGGCCATCTTTGATGACCTGTGCACCGAACATAGAGTTTCGAATACTCTCTGAGTGACCCTGAAAATGAATGGCAACACTGGATTGGGATGAAAAAATAGTTTGCCAAGAAAATTGGCTGGCTGTCGCATGCAATGCTTGCGCATCAGCGGCCGGACCCGTGAATAAATGGAGTAATACGCGATTAGCAACCCTGGACCACAAGCTAATCATATAGATGGTTTCGAGTGATGCCCTTCCTGAAACACCCTGAGGACTCACTTTAACATCAGTCAGCCCCCAAGGTTGGAGTTCCTCTTCTAACAAATACTCTAAGCCCTTAGGGCAAGTGACCAAAATTGCAAAGTTCATTCGTTACGCTTCTGCGGCAGTAGGCAATTGCAACCGATTTTGCAGATATGTGCGCGAAATAGCAATCAGATTAAAGCATAAAATCAAAACTAATAGGCCATGCAACCAAGACACCGTCAAATACTGAAACACGGGCAACGTGAGCGCTACCCCAACACATCCCCCAAAACTCACCCACAAAATGCGCTTAATTGGCATATTGCGTGCATGACGAAGGAACATAAATGTGGTCAGCGGTTGTTGCATTGCGCCAGCAGTCATCATAATCGGGAAGGCCACCAAAGGTGATACACCTAAGACAAACAACACTGCTTGCACCATGGCGAACAAGCCAATCCCTACCGAAGTCAGCGCGCCGCAGAGCATGACGCCAAAGAAACCCATCACCAATTTCCATGAATATAAGGCAATGGCAGTACCCCCAACTGGCAACAAACCTAATTGGTTGCTGGCCAATAGGCAAATAATAAACGTAAAACAAATCATCATGGCCAAACGTACGGTTTGTTTGCCCATGCGTGCAACAATCCCGCCGCCTAACAGACCACCAATACAGGTGCCTAAAACCAGAACTACCAAGGTCGTCAAATCGACTTCTACAAATTGCATAAAAAATAAGGACTCAATAGCACCAGGGATCAATTGCGCACCATTGTTCATAGCTGGCAACTCTTCATCCGAAAAGGTGCCTAATATTTTGGCCAAAGCAATATTCACGGCAAAGCTCCCCATCCCCAACGTATCGGAGATAAAAGCCAAAATACCCGAGCCTACTAAGCGAATGGTATCTTTACGCGAAACAAGCACGCGTGGTTGTTGGCGTAATTGATACACCATATAACCAGTCACTGACAAAGTCAGCAGCAAAATACCGAAAACAATGATCATCATCGCCATAGCACAACCCTTAGATTATCGCGGTTTAAAGAACAATATTGTATCATAATTGATAAAATATATCCACACAAATGACTGTCTCAGCATAAACCCGTAGTTACAAGACGTAGGTTGGGCCTTGGCCCAACAGCTAAGCGTAGCGCTTCAATTAAGAGGTAACGGTGCGCCGCGCGCATGGTTGGGCCAAGGCCCAATCTACTTTACATTTGCAAATGCGAGCGCTGGACTCGTCTGTTACATCTACAACCAATACACAAAGATAAACAAGAATAACCAGACCACATCCACAAAATGCCAATACCAAGCAACCGCTTCGAAGGCAAAATGGCGTTCTGGCGTAAAATGGCCAGCCCTACACCGTAATAAAATAACAATCAGCATGATCGTACCAATGGTCACATGCAAGCCGTGGAATCCGGTCAGCATGAAAAATGTCGTGCCATAAATACCGGAAGCTAGGGTCAGATTCATTTTAGTATACGCTTCGATATACTCATTAACCTGTAATCCCAAGAACAGCAAACCCAATGCAATGGTACACGCCAACCCAATTTTCAATTGAGTGCGTTTATTCAACTTCAAAGCCCAATGCGCCCAAGTAATGGTAATCCCCGAAGTCAACAAGATAAAAGTATTGATCGCAGCCAAGCCCCAAGCACCCATGCCTTCTTCTGCACCCATAAATGTACTGTTATCAGGATTAATCAATAACGGCCAGCTCGCTTTAAATTGTGGCCACAACGCTTGGTGCGTAGCAGGATAAATCTCTCCGCCCAACTCTGGTATGGTTACATACCGAGACATGAATAAGGCGCCAAAAAACCCCCCAAAAAAACAAACTTCCGAAAAAATAAACCAGCACATGCCCCAACGGAACGATCTGTCCACCTGGAGATTGTAACTGCCTTTTTTATTTTCATAGATAACTTGGCCAAACCAACCAAACATCATGCCAATTAAAACGCAAAATCCCAGTGTAAATATATACGGACCATACCAATCATGGTGCAACCAAGACGCTGCCCCCACCAAAATCGTCGTCAAACCAATAGAACCGACTAACGGCCAGTGGCTGGGTTGTGGGACATAATATCCACCGTGTGCACTCATAATTACTCTCCTCGCTTGTTAGCGCGATCTGTAACATCAAACAGAGCGTACGCCAAAGTAATGGTCTTGATGGATGCCGGTAAATCGGGATCCAAATGAAATAATAAAGGCATGTCCATCGCTTCATGCCCATTTAATGTCTGCTGGGTAAAGCAAAAACATTCCGTTTTTTTAATATATTTGGCCGCTATACCTGGCGTTACGCTGGGTATAGCTTGGATCGTCATGCGCCGATTGGTCTTATTTTCGGCATAAAATGCCAAATGCGCAACTTTTCCCGGCTGAATGCTGATCTCTTGGGTTTTTGGATAAAAATCCCAAGGTACGCCGCCCGTATTAGTCGCTACAAATTGCACAAGCACTTTTCGCTCGGTTACGACATGGGCTTTGCTCTCGTCGTAAACTTCACTGTCTAAAACCACCTTGCCATTGATACTCAACGCTTTGCACAAACTATTATAAATGGGCACCAGCGCAAACCCGAAGGCAAACATCAGCACCCCCGCAATGATCAATCCTCCCACTAATTTGGTGTGGCGTCGTGGTCGCTGCATCGGCATAAATCTCAGGTGATCTTAGGCGGTTCAGAAAAACTATGATACGGAGGAGGAGAAGACAACGTCCACTCTAAACCATGCGATCCTTCCCAAACGCGTTGGTCCACATTTTTCTCTGCTCGATGCTTTACCGTACGATAAATATTGATTAAAAATAACAATTGCGACAAACCAAAAATAAAGGCACCAATCGAGATCACCACATTAAAATTAGTAAACTGCAATGCATAATCAGGAATCCGTCGTGGCATACCCGCCAAGCCTAAAAAATGCATGGGGAAAAACGTGATGTTCACCGAAATGACGGATAACCAAAAATGCCATTTTCCCATGGTTTCGTTATACATGCGCCCGGTCCATTTTGGCAACCAATAATAGATTGCTGAAAATAGAGCAAATATCACACCTGGTACCAATACATAATGAAAATGACCAACTACAAAATACGTATCTTGGTATTGAAAATCAGCCGGTACCAAAGACAGCATGATGCCAGTAAAGCCACCAAAGGTGAATAAAAACAAAAAGCCTAATGCAAATAACATCGGGGTTTCAAAGGTCAGAGACCCTTTATACATGGTGGCCGTCCAGTTAAATACTTTGATACCTGTAGGTACTGCTACTAACATGGTCGTATACATAAAAAACAGTTCCGCACCCAGAGGAATCCCCGTGGTGAACATATGATGTGCCCAAACAATAAAGGACACCAACGCAATCCCGGCTAAGGCATATACCATAGACTCATAACCAAACAACCGTTTACGGCTGAACGTAGGAATGACTTCAGAAATCACCCCAAATGCGGGTAATACCAAAACATACACTTCAGGATGGCCAAAAAACCAAAAAATATGTTGAAATAACACCGGGTCACCACCACCTGCAGCTTCAAAAAAGCTGGTTCCAAAATGACGATCCGCCAACATCATCGTGACCGCACCCGCTAACACCGGCATAATAGCAATCAATAGAAAAGCCGTGATCAACCAAGACCATACAAACAAAGGCAATTTCATCATCGTCATGCCAGGTGCGCGCATATTTAAGATGGTTGAAATGATATTGATCGAGCCCATGATTGAAGACAAGCCCATCATATGTATAGAGAAAATCATAAAATCTGTACTAGGCGGTGCAAATTTGGTGGACAAAGGCGCATAGAAAGTCCAACCAAAATTAGGCCCTCCGCCTTGCTGAAACAAGGTAGAACCCAATAGTACAAAAGCAAACGGTAATAGCCAAAAGCTCCAATTATTCAAACGTGGCAGAGCCATGTCTGGCGCACCAATCATCATGGGTATTTGCCAATTAGCCAGCCCAGTAAAGGCAGGCATGACCACACCAAATAGCATGATTAATCCATGTAACGTTGTCATCTGATTGAAAAAATTCGGATCAACAAAACGATGTCCAGGTTGGAATAACTCCAACCGAATTACCAATGCCATACTGCCCGCGACAAAAAAACTAATCATCGCTAACCACAAATACAGTGTGCCAATATCTTTATGGTTGGTTGTGAACAACCAGCGTTTGGCAAACCCTATGACACCTTTACCTTGCATCGGTCCGTGATCGTCATGATGATCATGGTCATGCGTTATCGCTGTATTCTTCATTTAAAACCTCCGGCTCGCGCTTTTTTAACCATAGTAGGCTGGATCTGCTGATCCTGCCGAACTTTGCGCACATCATTGGGCTGAACCAAATCATTGGTATTATTTTTCCAGGAATTGCGCACATACGTCACCACGCCTGCAAGCTCCTCATCGGTCAACTGATCCCCATAAGCTTGCATAGCGGAACCTGTAACACCATTTAAAATAAGCTCGATTTGCCTTGAAATAGGATGGCCCACCGCGATAGAACTGCCTTTCAATGCTGGATACACCGGCGGCATCCCTTTGCCTGTAGACAAATGACAGGCGGTACACAACTGTTGATACTTTTGCTTACCCAAAGTCATCAACTCATCCCGTGTCATAGTCGGATGTTCTTCATCTTGTTGCTTGGCAAGCGCTGTTTGCTGCTCTTGTTGGGTTTTTACCCAAGCATCGTATTCTTCTTGCGGCACCGCTTTGACTACTATCGGCATAAAACCATGGTAAATACCACATAGTTCAGTACATTGTCCGCGGTAAGTACCTGGCTTGTCTATTTTGGCCCACGCCTCATGCATAAACCCTGGAATAGCATCCCGTTTCACGCCTAATTCAGGCACCCACCATGAGTGAATCACATCATTCGAGGTAACCAAAAAACGAATTTTTTTATGAACGGGCACGACCAAAGGACGATCCACTTCCAACAAATACCATTCGGTTTTGGGCGCACGATTATGAATTGCATCATAAGATGTAGCCAAATTACTATAAAAATGGATGTCTTCTTTCAAATATTGATATTGCCATTTCCACTGATAGCCGACGACTTTAATGGTCAAATCAGCATTATCGACATTGTCCATCCGAATCAACACTTTGGTGGCAGGAACCGCCAGCGCAATCAAAATCATAAAAGGAATTACGGTCCAAAAAATTTCTAATTTTAAATTTTCATGGAATTCTGCGGCTTGGTGACCACGTGATTTACGATGATAAATGAGTGCATAAATCATCACAGCAAATACAACCACCCCAATCCCAGCACATACGTACATCGCGATCACATGCAGATCATAAATCTCACGTGAAATCGGAGTCACACCACGATACATATTCATTTGCCAACCATCTGTGGCAAACGCTACCGGCACACAACATATCGCTGCAATGAGTCCTAGTAATATTATTAATCTATTCCGCATCTGGGTCCCCATTATTGATCTGCTGCTAAATTGGTTCGTTGCGCGCGCGTTAACGAACTGTCAAGAATAAAATCGACGGCTGCTTTGATATCATCATCGGAGCAAGACACGCAAGCGCCTTTGATGGGCATGCTGTTATAACCTTCGATCGCGTGTTTATATAAGCCTTTTAACCCTGACTCTTGTGCCCGTTGGTACCAGTTTGCGGCAATCCCAATGATAGGCGCACTCATCTCACCCCGCTGATGGCAAATGCTACAAACCTGCGTATACACTTGCTTACCACGACTTAAAGCGGACTGGTCTTTCGCCGCAGGCGGCACCGCATATTGATCTTCGCTTTCAACTGTTTTCAAATAATGAGCAATCGCCAGTTGGTCTTCGCGAGTCAAATACCGCAAGCTATCGTGGTTCACCTCTGACATCGGTCCGGCTACGGGACCAGCCTGGTTCAAAAGCTGATTCTTAGCAAAAACATCCGCAATGTCTTCCTCACTGATGCCTTCTAATCCAATTTTATTAATATTAGGCGCCCAATATCCATCAATAAAACCACCATTTAAATAATACCGGTTCATAGGTGACCCCAATGGATTCAATGGCGTATGACACATACTGCAATGCCCTAAGCCATCTACCAAATATTTGCCTCGATTCCATGCCTCATCTTGCGCGGGATCGGGCGAAAACGTGGTATTAGGATAGAAAAACAACAAATTCCAGCCCCACAAAGTAAAGCGTGCCCCTGGAAGACTAAAGGGGAAGGGCAAAGAACGATTTTCTAAATGAACAGCAGGAATATGCCGAAAATATGTATATAATTTTAGCGCATCTTCTTCAGTAATATTCGCAAAATAAACAAAAGGGTACACTGGAAAATAATTTTCGCCATGCGGTCCATGACCTTCTCTGAGGGCTCGCACAAAATCTGCTTGTGTCCACGCACCAATCCCTGTTTCATTGTCTGGTGTAATATTGGGGCTATAAAATGTCCCGAACGGCGTTGCAATGGGTAGTCTACCTGCATAAGCTGGCGTACGCCCATGAACATTGGTATGACAGGCGATACAATCGCCCGCCTTGGCCAAATACTCTCCTTGGCGGATAAGGGCCTCTTCTTCTGCATCTTTTCCAGGACTGGTTTGCGGATAAGCGGCATAATAGCCATCCACAATATCCAAAACGTGCTTAGTTTCTGGCACAGAGGCTGTTTCGCGCTCAGCAGCAGCCCCCGTCGCAGGCAACCACAAAGCAGAAACAATCAGACCGATCGTACATATTCTTATTGTTGGCAAAAAATCCAAAATGTCCCCTTGAGGAAGGATACAAAACCGCCATTTTATACCGGCAAATGGTCATCTTGCAATGATTGCATATCAATTACAAAGCGATACTGAACATCTCCGCGCATAATGCGCTCATAAGCTTCATTAATTTTTTGAATCGGAATGAGTTCAATATCGCATTCAATCTGGTGTTTGCCGCAATAATTTAACATTTCTTGAGTTTCGGCAATGCCGCCAATTAACGAGCCACTCAGATTTTTTTGCTTAAAAATCAGACTCCCAGAAGAAACTGGATGCGGTTGCGGCGAAATACCCACTAGGCATAACGTTTTTTCTGGCTTGAGCAAATCTAAATATAGATTCACATCATGGGACGCTGAAACCGTATCGATCATGAAATCAAAAGAATTCAGATGTTTTTGCACTTCCTCTAATTGGCTAGAAATAATGACCTCATGCGCCCCCATTTTAAGTGCCGCTGCTTTTTTCTCGGGAGAAGTTGTCAACACAACGACCTGAGCCCCCATAGAACTGGCTAATTTGACCGCCATATGCCCCAAACCACCCAGGCCAATCACCCCAACTTTATCTGATTTGCCAACTTTCCAATATTTGAGAGGAGAGTAGGTAGTAATCCCGGCGCATAACAAAGGCGCTGCAGCCGCAAGATCTAAATTGTCTGGAACACTCAGTACAAAATTTTCGTGGACCACAATATTATCGGAATAACCACCTTTGGTAGTTTGCCCATCTTGTTCGACACTATTGTAAGTAAAAATACTTTTGTCGCAGCGTTGCTCTTTATGATCTTTACACGGTTGGCAATGCCCACAGGCCCCCACCATGCAACCAACACCAACTGTAGCACCAGGTTGATAGCGCGTGACTTTGGCGCCTACCTTTTCAACTACCCCCACAATTTCATGCCCAGGGACCAAAGGATAGACAGCACCGCCCCATTCATCGCGCACCGTGTGAATATCTGAGTGACAAATACCGCAGTATTTTATTTTAATATGCACATCATGCTCGCCGAGCTCACGCCGATTAAATTCGTAAAACTTTAAAGGAGAATCAGCGCTAAACCCCGCGTAAGATCTGGTTTTTATCATAATTATCACTCCGTTGAAAATGCATCTGACATCAAAAATAGGTTTCAATTTAGATGGAATAGTGCTGCGAGTCAATGCAACATTTACCACTAGGGCAGTGGTAGATATTTTAATTTCTGATATAACAATAATATAGGGACAAGGAGTGACGCGCATGACGAAAAAAAGCAACCCAACCCATTTTAATACTGAACAAATTCGCCATGAAGACAACGACCATTGGTTACATCCTTGGGAGTCCCTACGAGACATAGGCCAAGCTAATCGCCCCATCATTGAGCATGCCGATGGAATTTATGTCTACGACGAGCAGGGTGATAAACTTCTCGATTGCTCAGCAGGAATGTGGTGTGTGCAAATTGGTTATGGCCGCCAAGCGATGGCTGACGCGATTGCAACGCAAGTTAAGCGCCTGCCCTATATGAGCCCGTTTTCGCTTACCAGCGAACCTTCCGCACGTTTGGCAAAAAAACTAGCCGAATTGGCTCCCGCTGATTTAACTCATGTGTTTTTCACAACAGACGGCTCAACTGCGGTTGACAGCGCATTGCGCGTTGTTCATATTTACAACAACCTACTGAATCGGCCGCATAAAAAACATATTATTATACAGGGTAATGCGTATCATGGGAGCACGTATCTGTGTGGACTGGTAACATCACGATTCATAGAAAAAAGTTGGTTCGATGTCTCCTCTCCGTTTGTGCATACACTATCTTCTATAGCAGATCGCTATCGTAATCCCCCTATGAACACTCAAGATTTTTGTGCTGCTGCAGTGCTAGAATTCAAGAACAAAATATTGGAATTAGGGCCTGAGAATGTAGGATGTTTTATTGCTGAACCTATACAAGCCTCAGGCGGTGTCATTATTCCTCCGGATAGTTATTTACGCCAATGTTGGGAGCTATGCCGTCAAAATGATATTATTTATATTTCAGATGAAATCGTGACCGGTTTTGGTCGCTTAGGGCATTGGTTTGCTTCGAAGGATGTCTTTGATATTGAGCCCGATATTATCACCTGCGCCAAAGGACTGAGTTCCGGCTATTTACCGATAGGTGCCATGCTACTTTCGGACAAAATCCTGCAAAAAATGGGGCATGAACATGCGCGCAATGCTTTATTTAGCCAAGGATTTACCTATAGCGGCCATCCGGTTTGTTGCGCTGCAGCATTAAAAAACATAGAAATTTTCGAGCAGGAAAATCTGTTGCAACATGTGCGTGATATTTCCTCCTATTTTCAAGCTAAATTACATGAACTACGCGCTATTTCAATGGTTTCAGAAACACGCGGCATGGGTCTTTTGGGGGCAGTTGAATGTCATATTAATGTTAGATGTAAAAAAGATGAAATGCTTGCTTGGTATGCAAAGCTTGGTAAATGCATCATGCGACATGCTCATGAATTAGGGTTGCTGCTACGTTTCGTTGACAACACAGTGGTTTTATCCCCGCCATTAACCATCACGAAAGAAGAAATAGACGAGCTATTTACAGGCTTGCACCGTAGTTTAGAACTTGCTATGCATGAAATGGAGTCAGAGCTTAAGGAGAGTCATCATACTAAATAATTTTGATACCAACATTCAACGCTCAAATAACCTGGTAATTGAAGGGCGAGCATTCGTCAACGGCCACTATGTCAACGCGCAGCAAGATGCTACATTTGCTTGCTATAGCCCAATAGATGGACGCCTTCTGCAACATGTCACACAAAGCAGCACAGCAGATGTGGAACAGGCTGTCATTGCAGCGCGTCTTTGTTTCGAAACAGGTAACTGGTCGCGCTCCTCACCCCACGAACGAAAAAAAATTCTCCTGGCATGGGCTGCGTTGCTGCAAGTGCATTTTGAAGAGCTATGTCTATTGGAAACCCTGGATTCTGGCAAACCCATTCAAGATGTTATCACATGTGATTTGCCGCTCAGCATCGAGTGCTTGACCTGGTATGCTGAGGCGATTGATAAATTTAATGGCGAATATATTCCAACGGACAGTGATTATCTTGCCTTGGTTACGCGCGAACCAACGGGTGTGGTTGCGGCTATTGTGCCATGGAACTATCCACTTTTAATGGCCATGTGGAAAATTGCACCAGCCATAGCCGTGGGAAATAGTGTCATTTTAAAGCCCTCTGAGAAAGCGCCCCTCACAGCAATTCGTATTGCACAATTGGCGCATCAAGCAGGATTACCCAAGGGGGTGTTCAACGTGCTGCCAGGGGATGGGAAAGTGGGGATGTGGTTAAGTCAACATAAAGATGTCGATTGTGTTACTTTTACAGGCTCAGGTCCCACTGGGCGTAAAATTATGCACGCTGCCGCTGACTCTAATTTAAAGCGCGTATGGCTTGAATTGGGCGGTAAAACACCGCATATCATACTTGCTGATTGTCCTGATTTAAATAGAGCCTCTGAAGCTGTGGCAAACGGCATTTTTATGAATATGGGAGAGGTCTGTAATGCAGGTTCACGATTATTAGTGCACCGAAGCCTGCAAGATGAGTTGTTAACACGACTTGCTGACCTAGCCCCCACGTTTTATCCAGACAACCCCTTAGATCCCAAGACCAAAATGGGCGCAATTATCGATCAGACTCATCTTAATCGTATCCTTCAATATATTGAACATGGGCGCAAAGAGGCAAAATTATTGACGGGGGGACGACAGGTGCATCAAAAATCAGGCGGTTTTTATATTGAACCTACTATTTTTGAATGCACAAATCCTACAGCAACCATTGCACAAGAAGAAATTTTTGGCCCAGTCTTGTCAGTGATGACCTTTGATGATATCGAAGAAGCGATCATGCTCGCCAACAATACGGAATATGGCCTAGCAGCAGGATTATGGACAGCGGACACCAATAGCGCACATTTTTTGGCAAAAAAAATTCGCGCGGGCACAATTTGGGTCAATTGTTTCGATGAGCCTTCCGATATGAATTTTCCATTTGGTGGATATAAACAATCGGGTAATGGACGGGACAAATCATTGCATGCACTAGAAAAATATACCGAACTCAAAACGACGATTTTTCGTATTCGGTAGAAGGTATCGTCACGCAAAATAATTTCTGGTAATTTATAACCTAAACGGCACCTAGGTTAAGGAGAACAACATGAAAATAGGAATATTAGTAGGCAGCCTAAGAAAACAATCATTCAATCGCAAAGTAGCCCACACACTGATCCAACTCGCGCCTAAGTCATTAGACATGGCGATCATTGATATTAGCCAGCTTCCCTTTTTCAACCAAGACGAGGAAGCAACTCCTCCCGACGCGTGGGTAACCTTTCGAAAAGAAATCGAACCTCTGCAGGGATTTGTTTTGGTCACACCAGAATACAATCGCTCTTTCCCTGCTGTGCTTAAAAACGCCTTAGATGTCGGCTCACGACCTTATGGAAAAAATCTGTGGCAGCACAAACCCTGCGCTGTGCTCAGTGTTTCAGTAGGCGCTATGGGTGGGTTTGGGGAGAAGGTTGCCGTCTATACAAAGTACATATCAAAAACACTGGCTCGGCGGACTGTGTTTTAAAAAAGCAGTATATTCTATACGGAAAATTGACTGAGAATTCCCAAATACCTGAGGTTTTTTTTCGGGGGCAGCAAGCTCAATTTGAGATGACAAACAGTCAGATTTATAGGTTCTTAGAAGCAGGATGTCTGCTTTCTTATGAATGTGGTGACGATAAGGAAGTTACTTTTTTCACGACGACACATATGCAGCAACCTACTGTCATGAAAACAGATAATACTCTCAGCGCCATTGTAGACTCTAAAAATATAGAAGTCAGTTTTAATGCAGGCCGGTGTAATAATGTATATGGCAGAAGCCATGAGGTTACTTGGGAACTTCATCCGTAAAAGATAGTATGAGGACTGCCCCCCGGTGTGATGAAACAATGATTCAAATAAAGTGTTTTTAAGCACAGCCTCTTCGTAGGGATTTCGTGCTTAACATACCCTGAATCAGTCAAGCCAATTGCCTCTTTTTTATTGAGCAATTTGAGTTAATTTGGTCTCCAGATATTAACTCGAAATGAATCTCCGCATGGTGGCCATTATTGCGGGACCCGTGGATTCAGCGGCATTGTTGCAGACTTTCTAAGCATTAATCCCCATATGAGAATTTATTGTTTTTTTTTCAAAAACATCATCTATACTAAAAAAAACTTCTAACACAGATCAGGACTATCATGCCTATCAAGCAAATCGTCATCACATTCTGTACAATCCTTCTGATCCCTTATGCTAAGGCTACCACAACATTAGACGCTAGTTTTCCTTATGGATCAGCACCGCAAGGCAATGTTTGTGTCACGTCAGATAATTATGCAACCCCCGAAACGCTCCTCGGCTCCTGGGCTATGCAACGAGCAGTGGAATTAGACATTGCATCACAGGTCTTACCATCCCTGTTTACCACAGACAATATTGTTTATGGTGTGGGTACCGCAGCGATTGGTGATCAATTAGGTATACCAAATTGTTCTGGCGGCTGTAATCAAATCAATGGCTTTTGCTTCGCTTTAAAATTTAACGACAAACTCAATTATCCTTATATGATTTTTCAGTCCGTCAATATTGGTGCCAACCCCAATTCATTTGATATTTATTTGCCAGGCGGCGGATCAGGTGCGTTCCCTGCGCAATGCGCCCAATTTTGGGGGACTGGTGACAGTGTAAATTGGGCTGATCATATTCAAAACGCAACATCTTGTAAAAATTATTTTAATGATTACAACACGATAAGCAGCGACTATGTAGTAAGTTACGCGGGTGAAACACATACAGCGAAAGATACACTGATGAATGCCTGTACGTTTTCTTCTTCTGAAAAAAGTGGGTTTAATACCCAAAATTTTGAGCATGTGTCCGTGGTACCCGTTACTTGCCCAACGTCCTTAACTCAGATCACAGGACTGCAATTATCAAGCAGTATTACCAAAATTGGCAATCAACCCATCCGTAATTTGAGCCAACTTACTGATGAAGACTTTCAAACGAGCAGTATCAAGAATGTCACCACGACTCAGATGCAAGATTGTAAAACCCCCTCTTCTGGCTACTGCGGCAATACAACCAATACAGTCACCAATTATGAAGCGTCTATTTCTGCCAGTCTCCTAGCACCGATCCTATCCGGTACTAATTACTGTACTGAAAACCCCAGCTTCTCCGGAGGATTTTGCTCTTGGAATCAAGGGCAATCCAGTGGAAGTGGATATTGCAATGAATCTAAAAGTCAATGCATCAGCTGCGGGAACGCTGCAAATTGGTGCACTTGTGAAAAGGGAAAACTACTGAGCTGCGAAGCCTCTTATCTTAGACAAATCAAACTGAATCACTAGGGTTTAACAAAGTCATACCCATTCCACTTGAAAATCCAGTATCTTCAAGTGAAATGGGTATCGCAAGGGCCCTGTGAGGATAATACCACTATTCAAACTTACAAGTGCTTCGTCGCTACGCTCCTCGCAAGACGTATCCCCACAAAAATCATACCTAGATGAATAAAAAAGAGTTTCATTGAATATTTACTGCGTTGCTGCTAGGATTTCGTCGGTCAAAATTTGGGATAAAATAAATGGACCTGCGCGAGTTTTATGCATTAAGTGATGGTGAAAAAGCCAATATTTCAGAGCTTAGTTTAGTCACTATAAGCAATAAAGGACTGTTATCACTCGAAGAGTGGGGCTTCTTCTATAGTGAACGTGCTAAATGCAAAGCTCTATCGCCAGAGGAGTGGGACTTTTTCTATAGTCAACTGGCTCAATGCGCCTCGCTCAAATCGCTGTCATTTGATGGCTATGATTTACATAATATCAGCTTGAATTTTGATAATTGGTCTATATTTTGCGACGCAATAACACAATGTCAATCACTAACCCAGTTGATTTTAAACAACAACTCGCTACACCTCTTGAGCTCACCATGTTGGATTATCTTAGGGGAGAAATTAGCGCAACATCGCAACATTGTGGCGTTAAAATTAAACGGAAATCATTTAGGACTCATTGAGTCTGAACGGAAATGGTCGGCGTTACAACAGATGTTGCGGCAATGCCACGCCTTAAAACTTTTAGATATCAGCAATAATCAGCTCACAGAGCTTTCTCCTGAAAAATGGGCAAGTCTGGAGCAGACGCTTGCCATGTACCCTTCTCTAAATGAACTACATTTGGCTTTGAATAAGATGAATACTGTCTCACTCGCTCAATGGCAAGCATTTTGCCGAGCGTTAGCGCAATGCCGTTTTTTAACTAAACTAGATTTATGGGGTATAGGGGTACATAAATTTACAGATCAGTATTGGAGAATCTTAAGCAGAACATTAGCGAGCTATACGAATTTAAATATTGTTTGTTTGTCTTTGAATGAGTTCTTGCGGATTGAGCATGAACAGAGCGTAGTGTTACAGAAAAGACTATCTCAATCCCAACCACTTGAAGAATTAGAGTTTACTTCAAGCAATCCATCTAGTTATGGATTTGAAGATGTAATAGGCCCATATAAAAGCGGTTGGCTACTATTAGAGCAAACACTAGCTGCATGCCGCTCGCTAAAAAAATTGGCCGTTAGGATGAGAGATATCCCTGAAGATAAGCAAAATAAATTTATGCAGATCATAAAGCAACTCCCACATATTAGAGAAGTTATCTTAATCGGAGATGCCACTGAGTTGAACAACTTTAGTGAGGCGCTATCTCACCATGAAGCCCTCACATCATTTTCTTGGAAAAACAACCAGCTGAATGAATGTACAGATGAACAGTTGTCGATATTAGACAGAACACTATCTTCGTATAAAATTTTAACAAGATTAGATGTAAGCAGCTCATTATTATCAGAGTTAGAACCTCGGCAATGGGAGCTATTCATCCAAATCATTGGACGAACATCTGAAAATTTAGAGATCATTTATTCGGAAAACAATTTATCTACCAGACAAGTCACGCAAATTTCCCAGGTATTAGTACAAAGAGCCACTCCGCTGACCACAACACCAGATGGTGTAGAAATCATCCCGAGTTCAGAAATAAGAGTCGATTTGTCAACCCCACTTGGATCGGGCGGATATGGCACTGTTTATAAAGGCAGTTTCGGTGCTAGCGCAGTAGCGATTAAAAAATTACATACTCAGGGTATGACCGAAAAAGCTTTAGCGAGTTTTCGGGAAGAAGCGAAAAAGCATCATTCATTTAGACATCCCAATATCGTTATATTATACGGAATTTGCTTTGGGCCCGGTCAATACTATATGGTGATGGCTCAGATGTCTTGTTCATTACGCGACTTATTATTAGATGACACCCCTTTATCACTGCTGCAACGTTATGAAATCGCGAATGGCATTATTGATGGCATCATTTATTTACATGCCAAGGGGGTTATCCATCGTGATTTGAAAAGCAGCAATATCTTGATCGATATCGACAAAGGGTACCATCCTTATCTCGCAGATTTCGGTTTGTCTGAAGTGAAACCCAAGACAGACGCTGAAAATCCGCTGAGAAGCAACTCATCTCCAGGTGTAGTCGTCGGCTCACTACGCTGGATGGCACCCGAGCTTTTTAAAAATTGGCCCTGCTCTGTTCTCACCGATATTTTCGCCTATGGCGTCGTTTTATGGGAAATCATAACGAATCAACTCCCTTTTCCAAACGCATCCAATCAGGAAGTTATTGCATTGATACGTGATGGGCAGCGCGAAGCGATCCCGCCGAGAAAAGCACCACAAGCTTATCGAAATCTCATACAAGGCTGCTGGCAACAAGATCCCGAAAAGCGCCCACAACAAGCCAAACCTATCGCCAACACCTTAAGATTATTTAAAGCGCAAGAGCAAATGCGTGCCGATATAAAGAAAAAAGAACAAGAAGGGCGCAGAGTTTCGGAGGCCGAATTAGAACTTTTATCTGATGACCCGGGGTTTAGAACGCCAGGACGTACTTATACATATTAGGGGTAGGCTCATGTTAGTATTGGATATATTGAAACAAATTAGAGAACTAACTAAAGCGATCGACGCTCAACTAAAGAGATATCATAATAATCCCCCAAAATTGAAGACACTCGCCTCTTTAGTCAAAAAAACCGTTGTAAAATCACAGGCATTAGCTACATTCAAGAACCGCGAGCAATATAAAGATACATTAATTGAACTACAAGAATATTTAATTCAGACCCAACAATTTGTACAGGTGTTTATGGACGTACTCTCTAACCAAAGTTGGTGGGGTATGTTGGTAAATTTCTGGAATGCACGAACATATGATACTCGCATTGACTCTCTGAAAGAAAAACTTCTGGAATTACGTAATGACCTGCATTTTGATCTGTCTGCTCAAGCGATAGACAACCAAGAGCGCGAAGATGACGTGGCACAACAGCGTCTGGAAGAGAAAGCGTCACTGAAATGGAGCGTAGCTCACAAAGAACAATCGATCACGATTAGTCACAATGGACACTCACCGTCTCTACCCGAGTCAGAGCTAACACAAATGATAGCTTTTTTGGAAGGTCGTACAATGAGCGCTATTACAACGCGCGCCATATCACCTGTGACCGAAGAGCTCATGCCCGCAGGAAAGCGTGCACAGGGGTCAAATAGAACAGCCCTTGTTTATACACGGCGCTCAGCGCGGCCTTCTTCAGATGAGTGGATATCTGAAGGCAATACTGCTGTTGTAACAACAATGGAACAGCTAAGTTTAGATAGTCGTATGGGTGACCGCGTTGTTGTGGACACAGAAACACCCACAGAGCAAGAACAAAGAATCATGCTCAGTAGAGCTTGGACCCGTTTCATAATGCGGTTAAGAGCTGCGATCCGTACTTGTACCATACCCGCAGTGAGCAATTTAGCTATTACGCAACTTTCTTGGATAAGCAAACTCGATCTTGCAGCGCAGCCCTTAAACAAGCAAAAAACGGTACTCGCATTTCTCAAAGCACTTGTTGCATTTACTGAAACCACTAATGACACTAACTACTTTGAATTACTCAGTCGTTATCCTACAGTTAGTTTAGATCCCCAAGACCTAGAGGCTGTAAAACGGGAGCTACCAGCCTCTAGTGATTCCGCTTTCGGCTTGCTTAACCAAAAAGCGCGCTCTTCTCGTCCGCAATACGAACACATTCCTAGCCCTCCCACCAAACGTACTGACTACAGCGCTCAAAACACTTTTTTACGCGCATCCGAGTCACCAATAGCCGAAGAACGCATGCCAGTAAGAAAGAGTGCGCCGGTGGTAAGTAAAAAGGCAGTTTTTGCTAATACACAGCGCTCCTCGCAGCTTTCTTCAGATGAGGTGGCATCTGAAATGGACAGAATGGAACGAAGCCTCAGTGCTGAGCATTTAATAATTAGGCTAAAAGCAGCTATCCGCGCCTGCGCCATACCGGCAGTGAAAAAATTAGCCACTACAGAATTTTCCTGGCTAAGAACATTCGATTTTGCAGCACAGCCCCTAAGCAAGCAAAAAACAGCGATCGCATTTCTTACAGCACTTGTTGCATACACTGAAAGCACTAATAAGGCTAACTACTCTGAATTACACCGGCTTTACCTTGACGCCCGTTTAAACCCAAAAGACCTTGAGGCTGTACAACAAGATCTAACAGCGTCTATTCGCTTGGCTTTTAACGCCCTTCGTCCGCAACACAGTAGTAGTACACTCAAGATCAATAGTGATAGAAGTTCGAGTAACACAATCAAACCCAGCCGAGGTAGAAGCACTCATTTACGAGCAACCGAAAGTTTGCTCAATATCGGACTATATAAAATACAAGGGAGTAATGGTTACAGAGTAAGCAAAAATGAAGGTATTGCGGATTTAACTCGCGCAGCGACAGAAGATAACGATCCCTCTGCTATGTATAATCTAGGTGTGGCTTTTGAAAAAGGCTACACCGATGATGGGATACCCGATTTACATTTGGCCTTAAACTACTATACCCAAGCCGCAGAAGCAGATCCCCGTGACAAGATGGCAAAGCAAAAAATCGCATTGATGCGACGAATGATTGCAGCCGTTTCAGACGATGGATTAGAAGTAGATTTGGGACAAGGGAATCTATCATTTTCAGTATAAATAAAAATTAGTACGTTACTCGAAGAGTTGCCCGGCAACAAAGCTACAAATGTAGGTTTGTTGCCGGACAAGCCACAGTAATTCGATTACTAGTAGCGCCTATTTTTGAAATAAAATTGCCAAAACATTTAATACATTCATTTGAGTTTTATGATCAATAGCCCCCAACTTCTGAACAATACGAGATCGATCAATTGCCCTTATTTGGTCTAGAGCGATCTGTCCTTTTTTGTCTTTAAATAAGGTCATCACTCTTGTCGGAAAATTATCTTTAATAGCACTGGTCATTGGTGCAATAATAACCGTTTTTAATCTACTTAAATTCATAGAATCCGGAGATATAATAATTGCGGGACGTGTCTTTTTTATTTCAGAACCGATAGTAGGATCTAAATTTACCAGAACAACATCAAATCTTTTTATTTTCACCATGTCCATTCATCCATATCGAAATCATTTTCTATATCGAAATGAATTTTTTCACTACTCGAATCAGCAATAGCATTAAATTTCTCCAGCCATCCCTCTTGTTGATTTTTTATTGGAATTAATGTCAGCCCACCCTTTTCATCTGCTTTAATCTCCAACTCTTCCCCTGGATATAAATGAGCCTCTTTAATAATAGTTGACGGTATCCGTATACCGATAGAGTTCCCCCATTTCGTTAAAGTGACAATAGACATAGTGCTCCAAAAATGTATAAACATAGTATAATTATACATTTGGAATACAACAAATCAAGCTTTTACTGTTAATTGAATAGAGGCCCCAAAAACCGCTTAACACCACTTAATGTACAAATGATGCGCTATTTACACATTAAGGGAGGATGTCATTATGAAAGTAATTTTAATTGGGGAAGAACATATTGGTACGCAGGGGTTCTAGCCCGGAACCGGCGAAATTTCAGGATAAAAATTGATCAACTACAACTGGTTTTCCCCATAAGCAGTTATGCTGAGAATGTAAGTTCCTCTTCATTTCTAGTTTTAATTAAGCCGTCTTTATTTTGAGGGAACCTTGGCTAATCCTTTATGTTATAACCTCCATCTATGTAGATCACTTGACCGGTAACTGAGTTTGCTTTGGAAATTAGGAAATAGGCAGCCTCACCAATTTCTTCTATAGTAACCAACTGATTAAGCGGGGCTTCATTCTTGGCTTTTTCCATTAGCTCATCAAATCGCACTAAACCTGAGGCAGCACGTGTTTTCACAGGCCCAGGAGATAGAGCATTGACCCTAATATTTTTACAACCAAGCTCCATTGCTAGATAGCGGACCGATGCCTCCAGAGCCGCTTTGACAGACCCCATAATATTATAATTTTGTACAACTTTCTCTGCGCCATAATAACTCATGGTGATGATCGACCCGCCGTTTGTCATAAGCGGTTCAGCCGCTTTTGCTAAGCGAATTAAGGAATGACATGAGATATCCATAGCCAATATAAATCCATCTCGTGAGCAATCCACAACACGGCCTTGCAAAGCATCTTTTGGTGCAAAAGCAATAGAGTGAATAATAAAATCTAACCTGCCCCAGGTCGATTTAATAGTCTGAAATAATTCATCAAGTTGTACAAAATTGGTTACATCGAACGGCATGAAAATTGGGGCTGAAATACCCTCAGCTAAGGATTGAACATAATTTTTTGCTTTTTCATTCTGATAGGTGATCGCAAGTTCAGCGCCTGCTTTATGCAATACTTTGGCGCATCCCCACGCAATGGAGTCCTCATTAGCGATACCAATAATAAGTCCTTTTAAACCAACCATGTTTTTTCCTTAAGTCTGTTTAATGAGAGCAATTGAGTGCATTGCCATGATGCGTTCTTCATTGGCAGGAACAATACGTGTTGCAAATGGTTGAAGAAATGCGAGACGATTTATTATATTGTCACGTACAAAGTCAGAATTTTCTCCAATGCCACCTGTAAACACGATGCACTCGATACCGCCTAAAGCGACGGCCATCATGCCCATAAGTTGCGCTGTCCTCAAACAGAAATAATGAAGAGCAAAGCGTGCTTTTGGATTGTCACTGCCTTGTAATAGGCTGACATCGTTTGTCCACTCAGACAATCCCATCAGTCCTGATTCGTTATATAGAATAGACTCTAACTCATCCGTAGATAAACCGAGTTCTCGGATCATATAGATGACTACACCAGGATCGAGATTTCCACAACGCGTACCCATCGGCAATCCATCTAGAGCCGTCATGCCCATCGTCGTATCAATGCTCATTCCATGATCGATGGCACAAAGACTTGCGCCATTACCTAAATGCGCTGCAATAATTCGACCATTGGCTAATTCAGGCTCATTCTGCCGTAGGGAATGGACAACCCACTCATAAGAAAGACCGTGAAACCCATAACGACGAATCCCTTGATCACGTATTTTTTGAGGTAATGCATACTCTGTAAACAAGGCCTTGTGGTTAGCATGAAATGCTGTATCGAAACAGGCTATCTGGATGACGTCAGGTCGTTGTTCACTTATAATTGTTATAGCGCTTAAATTATGGGGTTGATGAAGGGGTGCAAGTGCACTAAATTTCCATAATTCAGCAAGGACTTCATCGGTAATTTTAACACTACTTGCAAATTTCAATCCTCCATGGACGACACGATGCGCAACCAAACTAATATGCCAGTTTTGATTTTGTGCTTCAATCCACTGAAGGATAGTATGAATTGCTTTTTCATGGGTGCTGTCATCTGGCAAGCTTTCTTGTGTAACTGTATGCGGCGCTTGATCACTTGGCTCCATCGTTACGCGAAATGATGGGGATATGCCTAAATTGCCTATTTGCCCTTTTGCCAGAAGGGGTAAATTCAGATCTTGCATAAACAATTGAAATTTAACGCTCGATGAACCCGTATTAATGACAAGAATGATGTTTTTTGTAGCGTGCATCATTTAATTTTCCCGGCTTTACGAGCCGCGACTAATTTTACCGCTAAAGCACAAGACAATAGCTTTGTGCGTATGGAGTCGGCTCGACTAAATAACATGATGGGGACGCGCGCACCTAACACAATCCCGGCTGCACCAGCGTGTCCAAAAAAAGTGAGTTGTTTTGCTAAAATATTACCGGATTCTATATCAGGCACTAAAAGAATATCCGCGTCTCCGGCGACAGGAGAAATAATGCCTTTCTCTTCTGCGGCTTGTGAATTAATCGCATTATCAAAGGCCAATGGTCCGTCAAGAATTCCATCGGTAATTTGTCCTCGATCAGCCATTTTGCAGAGAACCGCTGCATCAGCAGTCGCTTGCATCTTTGGGTGAATAAACTCTGTGGCAGCGAGAATAGCGACTTTGGGCTGCTTATCATCACCGAACAATACTCGCCAGAGGTTGATGGCGTTTTGGCAAATATCGGCCTTATCAGCAGCGTCCGGGGCAATATTGATGGCCGCATCGGTAATGATAAGCGGCTTATGGTAAGAGGGCACGTCCATGACATACGCATGACTAATACGGTATTTTGTACGTAAATTTGCGGCCGTTGGTACAAGTGCTGCCAGCAACTCCTGGCTGCTAAGAGAGCCTTTCATAATGGCTTCGACGGTACCCTCTGACGCCAACGCGGCAGCTTTCGCCGCCGCCGCATCACTATGCTCCGTGTCTATTACATCCCACTGGGATATATTAATTCCTGCCTGCGTGGCTGCGAGCTTAATTTTATTCAATGGACCAATTAAGATAGGGATGATAAGTCCAGAATTAACACAGTCAACGACCGCCTGTAGTGCACTAACCTTCACCGGGTGGACAACAGCCGTGCGGATGGCATTTAATTTTTCACAAGACTGAATGATGGTATGGAAGCGATCCTGATGAATTTCTATGTCTGGTAACTGCGCACGCGCAAGACGTATTTTTTTAGTTGGGGCAAGAACCGTCGCAAGCCCTTCAACCACGGTATCGCCGTGCTGGTTGACTCCTTTGCAATCAAACGTAACAATGGGTTTGTCGGTACGTTTATCACGTACAAGAAGGGTGATATTGATGGTATCCCCAATTCGTACGGGTTTTTTAAATTTAATATTCTGCTCCAGATAAATAGTCCCAGGGCCTGGTAACAGTGTACCAAGTAGCGCAGAAATCAATGATCCCAGCCACATGCCGTGCCCCACGATGCCATGGAAAATATTGCTTTCTGAAAATACCGCATCCATGTGAGCAGGGTTAACATCGCCGGACACAGTGGCAAATAGCATAATGTCCTCTTGTGTCAATGTTCTACTCAGAGTCGCTTGACGCCCAAGCGAAAGCTCATCAAAAGGAACATTTTCAAGAAATTCTTCAGTCATCGCTTTCACCTTTTGTTTGCTCTGCTAAGATGCCAGGCACCAATGTCTTAACTAACATCTTTACCATAAAGCGTATCATAATGCGTTGGGTTTTTACCGAAAATAAGCAATCGAAGTTGTTTTTCAATTTCTAGAATAGCAAAAAACACGATACCTAAGATGACAATAAGTACCCCATCAAACAAGGGAATTGATTTTGTGGAGAATATTTGTTGTAAAAGCGGGATATACGTAATAGCAAATTGTGCCATTGTTAAAATAATGACCGATATCCATACTACCTTAGTTCCTTTGACGGCTTTCCAAGTCAATGACGTACCATATATATTACGGATGAAGAATAAATGGGAAATTTCCATAACAACCAATGAATTAAGAGCGATAGTGCGAGCGAGCTCAATTGAATAGTGACGATCAATCGCGTAGAAATAAATAGCAAAAACGCCACAGACAAACAGAACAGAAACCACAATAATATGCCACACTAAAACACCGGTTAGTAGTGGCTGAACACGTGGTCGAGGTAGCCGTCGCATGGTGTTTTCTTCCGTCGGCTCAAAAGCCAGCGTCATGCCCAGGGTAATCGTGGTAATCAGGTTTATCCATAAAATCTGAACGGGTGTTACTGGAAGAGTCATGCCAAAAAGTAATGCGACTATAATAGTTATTGTCTCACCTGCATTAGTAGGCAGAGTCCAACTAATCACTTTTTTCAGATTATCATAAACGGTCCGTCCTTCACGCACCGCGGCTTCTATCGAGGTAAAATTATCATCCGTCAATATTAAATCAGCAGCTTCTTTGGCCGCCTCGCTGCCTTTTTTACCCATCGCAATGCCTGCATCTGCTCGCTTCAAAGCAGGTGCATCATTAACGCCATCACCCGTCATTGCAACGGTCATGCCAAGAGATTGCAGCGCCATAACCAATCTCAGCTTATGCTCCGGACTTGTGCGAGCGAAGATGTCCGTCGCTAATATGGCTGTTTTGAGCGACTCATCATTCATTTTATCCAAATCAGCACCCGTCAAAACCTTGTCCGTATTTTTAAGCCCTATTTGCTGACCGATAGCAAGTGCTGTACTGGCATGATCGCCAGTTATCATTTTCACCTGAATGCCTGCCTTATGACATTGGGCAACGGATGTAATGGCTTCGGGCCGAGGTGGGTCAATCAACCCCACCATACCGAGTAAAATTAGATCATGTTCCACGTCAGTAAATTCTAGAATAGTATGATTAGAATGAATTGATCGCACGGCAAAAGCCAAGACGCGCTGGCCTTTAGCTGCAATGGCCTCAATTTTCTCCAGCCAATATTTTTTGTTTAATGGCTCTAACTTACCATCACTCTGTTGTTCCTGACACATTGTTAAAATTTTTTCTGGCGCACCCTTAACAAAAATGAATGCTTTATTTAAATGATTATGATGCAAGGTTGCCATAAACCGATGTCGTGCATCAAAAGGGATAGTATCGGTGCGTGTCCATGCGTTTCTTTCTTCTTGCAAAACGAGATCTGCTTTTGCTGCAAACGCCAATAGCGCCCCCTCCATGGGATCTCCCTCCATAACCCAATGGCCTTCTTTCTCATCAAGCGAAGCATCGTTGCAGAGAATGGCCGCTCGTGCGAGTTCTAGTAGCGGTGGGTGTTCATTACTGTCAATACGTCGTTCTTTCAGTATGATTTCACCCACTGGCTCATATCCAGAGCCCTCCAATATAAACTGGTGATCACTCGTTACAACTGACGCCACAGACATTTCATTGAGCGTCAGCGTGCCTGTTTTATCAGTGCATATCACTGAAACCGAGCCGAGTGTTTCAATCGTAGGTAAATGACGCACAATCGCATGTCGACGTGCCATTGCTTGCACCCCGATGGCTAACGTGATGGAAAAAACGGTAGGAAGCCCTTCGGGAATAGCCGCCACAGACAAGCTGACGACGACCATGAATAACTCGCTAAAGTCGTGGTGTTGTACAAAACAACCATAAGCAAGAAGCATTGCTGCCATGAGCAATATCAGTAGGGTAAGCCATTTCCCAAATAGCGCCATCTGTGTGACCAGAGGTGTAGTGAGTAAGGTTACCTGCGATAACAAACCACTGATGCGACCGATTTGCGTTGATTTCCCTGTTTCTACTACAACACCAATACCTTGACCATTGGTGACCAACGTGCCGCTATACGCCATACAACTGCGATCGCCAAGAGCTGAATTCTTAATCACTGGCTTTATGTTTTTTTCAACGGGTACAGACTCACCCGTGAGAATGGCTTCCTGGATGGTGAGCCCATGCGTTTTTAGTAAACGCATATCAGCGGGAACTTTGTCCCCGGCTTCCAATAAAACAACGTCACCCGGTACAAGCGATTCTCCGGCGATACTGTGGCGCTCTCCATTACGCAATACGGTAGCAGTAGTAAAGAGCATCTTGCGAATAGATTCCAAGGCTTTTTCTGCTTTTCCTTCCTGAATAAAACCGATAAACGCATTAATAACAACAACCGCTAAAATAACAAAGGTATCCGTTAGATGTTGCAATAGCGCTGTAATGAAAGCCGCGCCCAGTAATACATAAATTAGGATATTATGAAATTGCAATAAAAAACGGAGCAATACACTCTTTTTTTGGGGCTCTGGTAATTGGTTAAAACCATAAATGCCTAATCTTTCCTGAGCCTCCGCCTCACTTAAGCCTGTTTCGGTTGCTTTTAAAGTGCTCATTGCTGAGGCAACAGATTGCTCGTGCCAAGAGTGCGTTATAAAGTCATCCTCTTTCTCTGTCATACTATTTCCTCGTATTAATATGCCTTGACAGGAGAAACAAATCCTTGTGGTTTTAATGCTAACAATGAACAATCAATTTTCTGCAGTATTACCAATAATGAAACCTGATATTCCTGTACGTGCTAATGTTCCCATGATTAAAATATCAATTTTTGTATCGGTAATTGTTGCCGGAATAAGATCTTCCGGCTGGCCTTTAAGTAGTTCGATAGCGTATTCATTATTAAGATTTGATATAGAAACAGTGCGCAAGGGCATTTAAGCAACAACTCCATATCAAGTGCTTTAAAACCTTTTGTGTTTTCACTCGTTTCTACTCCGTTAATGAGGAGATCGTGTGAATGCTGAAGACGAACGAGATATTCTCGCTAACAACAGGGTCTCCTAATACTTACGAGATACTTTTTTTAAGACTAAAAATCCTGCTAGACCGGCGGCAAAGGAACCAAGTACCACACCGATTTTAACCAAAGGCATTAAATTTAGATGACTCTCTTGATAAGCTAATGATCCAATGAACAAACTCATGGTAAAACCCACACCACAAATTAGCGCAATACCATATACTTGCTTCAGACTAATATGATCATCTTTAAGAAGTTGTTTAAATTTAACAAAATAACTTAATGGTAAAAAAATACCGATTTGCTTGCCAAAAAATAAACCGAAAGCTATGCCTAACACAATAGGGTGAGCAAACATCGAAACATCAAGACCTATAAATGTAACGCCTGCGTTTGCAAAGGCGAAAACAGGAAGAATTAAGAACACGATCCAATGGTGCAGACCATCTTCCAGACGAGTCAGCATGGATTCTTTGCCTTCATCAGGGATTGTCATCGCAATCACAATGCCAGCCAATGTTGCATGAACACCTGATTTCAACACAGCAACCCACAAGGCTATACCAAACAATATGAAGACTGAAACACGACGGCATTTAAAATAATTTAAGCCAATTAAAACCATGGTCAACAATAAAGCCAACGCAAGGGAAAAAAGGGATAATGATTTTGTATAAAAAATTGCAATAATCACAATGGCCGCAATATCATCAAAAATAGCAATGGCTGTTATTAGAATTTTAAAGGAAAGCGGTATGCGTGAACCTAAGAGCGACACAATACCTAACGTAAAAGCGATGTCAGTGGCAGTGGGTATTGCCCATCCTTGCAAGTAAACTGGATTGTGGAAATTAAAAAATGTGAATATTAAGGCAGGAACCAAGAGACCGCTGGACGCCGTAATCACTGGCGTCATGAGGTTGGTTTTATTACTCAGAACACCGCGCTTGATTTCTCGTTTAATTTCAAGACCGATGAGCATGAAATAAATGGCCATTAAACCATCATTAATCCATAAAATGAGTGGTTTTTTTATGAAAAAATGATCAATGCCAACACTTGCCTTCATTTGTAAGAAATAGTTATAAGCATCACGGTAAGGAGAGTTGGCTAGGAGTAAGGCAAGTACTGCGGCGATAAATAGTAACAACCCCCCAAGTGTTTCCAAGCTATAAAAAGAATTCGACTTGCTCATAAGAACCCTACTTGTTCATCACATAGGTGCCAGGTGCGGCAAGAAGTTGCTTCTCGATGGGGGATGGTGAAACACGTTTTGCACTGCCATGGGTTACTAACCAAGCGAGCCCCCAAGAACCATTGCGTTTTTCTGCCGATTTTAACCATTTGTTTGGCCCAAATAATGGGTATGATTATTATGTTCGGTGATAAGGTAGGAACCACCATCATGATTTGGTTCACTGATGATGCCTGCATGATAACCGCCATTAGTTAGTACAAAAGTGATGTTAGTATTTGTCATTAGATATATCTTATACACAGACTTCCAATGTGCTACCTAGACAATATCCCATTAGGTGAATACCCGTGTTAGGGATAATGTCGCACACGGCATCAACCGAGGTCAAGTCCTAAAAGTCCGGTAAATTCCCGCCAATTCATCTAAGGGAATCTGTCATTTTCAGTATAAATAAAAATCAGTACGTTACTCGAAGCGTTGCCCGGTAACAAAGCTGCAAATGTAGGTTTGTTGTCGGAAAATCATCTTTAATAGTACTGGTCATTGGTGCAATAAATCAAACTTTTACTGTTAATTTAATAGCAGCCCCAAAAACCACTTAACACCCCCTTAATGTTCAAATGTTATACTAAATGCACACTATTGGAGGCCGTAATTATGAAAGTAATTTTAATTGGGGAAGAACATATTGGTGCGCAGGGTCCTTGTATTTTATTGGAAATATTGCAAGAGTTAAAACACCAAGAGGTAGCCTGTTCGCTTGGTCTCGAAATTCCTTCTCTGGAATGTGTCGACAATTTATATTCTATTGGCGATGCCACCAAAACTGACTGGCTATTAGCTCAATTACAACGAAAATTATTTATTTTAAGCGCCATGGAAATATTTCCTGCTTTTGCTGCAGATCTGGCTAATAAAGAAAAGGAACGAGCCGTTCGGGATGAAATCATGGCAGCAGAAATTTTTGACCGAAATGAAGATGTGGTCGTGATGTTAGTGGGTGCGTTACATCTTGAAGGCATCTCGCGCCATCTTAAAACTGGTGGCATCGAAGTATTATGTTTTGCTCCTCAATCACCCCTAGCTATGCTTCTTTTTCCCAGCATTGGTCAGCATATTAGCAGTGAAAATGGTTTTTTTTATAACAGTGGATGTGAGAATATATCGCATGCTAAACAAAGAATCAGTCAATTTGTCCATTAGACTTCTTGCATAACCTGCGCCTTTGGTTTTATTGCGGCGTTACAAACGTTTCTGCGGTGCTCATTGACACCGGTAAACTCCGCTCCTCGAAATGTTTGTGCCTTGCACAAAATCAAAATTCACAGGTTATGCAAGAAGTCTATTGATGCACGGGGTTTTGCGTAAGTCCTGTTGTTACAATGAACGAAGTTTTTTTAATAAAAAATACTCTAAAGATTCAATTGCTTTGTTGCCATTTTGTTTTTTTATTAATGATATTGGAATTTCTGCTATGGAAGGGAGTATTTTATGTTCCAGTTGAGTTAAATAATCTGGGATCAGTGTTTCTTGAATAATACTAATGCCTAAACCAGCTTTGACAGCCGCCATTTTACCTGCGTAACTTGGGCTAGTGTAAGCAAGACGCCATTTTATACCCGCTTTTTCTAGCGCATGAATGGCACTTTCCCTATATACGCAGGGTTTAGGAGAGAGAACCAACGGCACTACTGTATTTTTATTTATTACAGGAAGTAACTCCGGCTTTCCAATCCATTTTACAGCTTCTTTCCAAATCGTTGCTTGTTGCAAGAACTCGTTTGGTGGTGCCATTTTTATTAATACCAGGTCCAATTTTCCTGCCTTAAATCCTTCAAGAACATTGATGGTTAAATCACATTCAACGTTTAAAAGAATACGAGGATGTAGTCTTGAGAAATCAACCAAAACATCAGATAAAATCACAGTAGCAAAATCTTCTGGTAATCCGAACCGAATTTCACCTTGTAGATCCGGTTCTTTAAACCGATCTAATGACTCTCGATGTAATAAGTAGATTTGCTTCGCGTAGGCAATGAAAATCTCCCCTTCGGTCGTGAGTGATAACTCTTTGCCTCTATTAAACAAAGGTTTTCCAACTAAATTTTCAAGTTTCGCGATTTGTTGGCTAATAGCAGATTGTGTTCGTCCTACCCGATCTGCTGCCTTGGTAAAACTTCCACTATCAGAAACCGCAAGAAAGCATTGTAAAGTGACTGTGTCTAGTGACATTAGATTTCCTAATAATAGCAATTAGAATTTTTAAGTTTACTAATATTAGCACGTCTACTATATTTCGCCAACACAAACAGAAAAACTAATAAGGAGTTTTTTAATGACCAATAGCTCGACAACATATTTATCATTGTTCCTTACAATAATCCCTATCATTGGATTAACACTTAATGTGTTATTCAATAAAAATCCAAAAATGGGTGCGCAATTAGCCGCGGCAGTTGTTGGGATAGGCTTAACACTGAGTTTCATATTACTCGGTCATTGTTATGCAGACAAAACACCCGTTTATTTTTTTGGATTTAAAGCGGATGGTTTAGGGTTCTTAATGACCACGCTCATTTTTTTTGTGAGCACTATTGTCCATCAGTTCTCAATACGCTATATGGCTGGAGACGGAAATTATAAATCCTATTTTTATAAGTTATCATTAATTACGAGCAGTGCTGCGATCATGGCGCTTGCCGATCAATTTATATTGTTTTTTTCAGCATGGTGCGTCAGTAATTTTCTGTTGATTTCATTGATGATCCACAAACAAAAGTGGGATGCTGCTGCCTACTCAGGAAAACTTGCTTTTAAGACGCAGTTTAGCGGCGCAGTTATATTCATGATGGCTCTTGTTGTGATGTATTTTGAAACAGGGAGCCTGTCAATATCGGCCATTACGCAGCAAGCCACTCATTCTCCAGCCATACTAGCCGCACTTTTTATGTGCATTATTACAGCGATGACACAATCAGCAATCTGGCCTTTTCATCGATGGTTAACCAGCTCATTGAATTCACCTACCCCCGTTTCTGCAATTATGCATGCTGGGTTGGTTAATGGCGGAGGATTTCTTTTAGTGCGGTTTGCGCCCATGCTTGTTGAGCATGCCATGCTGCTGAGTTTTATTTTCTGCATCGGAGTTATTTCAGCAGTGCTTGGGACACTATGGAAGCTTGTTCAAAGTGATGTGAAACGTATGTTAGCTTGCTCTACGATGGGGCAGATGGGATTTATGATGATTCAATGCGGACTCGGCCTTTTTCCCGCGGCCATTGCTCATTTGATTTGGCATGGATTATTTAAAGCTTTCCTGTTTTTAAGCGCTGGCTCTGCGGTGCAAAGCAAAAAAACAGAGAACCAAAGCCGCACTAGCTCATTAAGCGCCTTTGTTCTCTCATGTGCGTACGGGCTGCTAGGCGCATATAGTTTTGCGTGGTTTAGTGATAAATCGTTTTTTTCAATGGATACGACTGCATTTTTGGTGGGCTTTGCGTTTATTGCCTCAACCCAAGTAGCGCATTCTCTACTGCAAAAAAACATCACTGTTGCTAAGAACCTCTTAGCGATTACTGCGACACTACTTTCTGGCGCAATATATGGATGCAGTATTCATCTTATCGAAACAGTCATTCCATCTATCACGATGGTGCATCACCCCATTAATGCGCTGCATCTTACTACATTCATTGGATTCATCATGATATGGCTTATTTTAAACCTGAGTTGTTTGAGATTTGTTCAGAATACAAGTTTTTGGAAACGCAGTTACATTGCCTTGTTAAATGGTAGTCAACCGCATCCGAAAACAATCACATCAATTCGTCAGTCTTATCAATATTAGGAGCGTTAACGATGACTATTCAGTGTAATGAAGAAATGAGTTCTGTAACAACAAAAAAGACAGGTAAAAAGCAACTATACAGCGCTATTGATACTCAAACGATGGTCCATCTTGCAGCCAAATCAATAGCACCTGTATGGCCGTTAAAAACCTTTATTGCATGCAATTCACTTCAAGGGTTGGAGTCAAACCCCTTTGATCAAGCGTTGCATGAAGCGCAACTTTTATTTGAACAGCGTGATATTGAGTATCAACACATTAACAGAGAAACCATTAAATGGTGCGGGTCTTATTTTGATGAAGGTCAGAGTGTTATCGAAATTCCTGCCGGTGAGAAAGGCTTTTATTCAGTCTTCAAAGAACTATCTAGATACGACAAAATGCTTCATCAAAAATCAAAACAAAATAAGCAATGGTTAATTCAATTACCTAACCATGCAGAGGAAGCTATAGTGCAATGCTTGGACTTTCTAAAAATTTCTGATGAAGAGCAGCTATCATTTTTTAAAAAATCATTAGCACAATTGCCAGGATGGTCGGGTTATATTAAGTGGCTAACTGAGTGGCAAAACACATCAAACCATTCAGGTAAAAATTCAAATATGCTGGTTGATTTCATCGCAATTCGATTAATTATTGCCGTCCTACTCAATCCAAAAATAAAGGTGTCTAAAGGTACCGTCAACAACACGAAAGATCATAAGCATCCCATGATAGACCGTATCAAAAAACTCGAGGAGAACTATAAGTCTGGTTTAATTCGTCCTCTGCTAACCGAAGCAAAAACCATGCATACATTACCAAAAACATCTCCGGATGTTCAGCTGGTCTTCTGCATTGATGTTAGATCGGAGCCTTTTCGTCGCCATTTAGAATCCTTTGGCAATTATGAGACGTTAGGTTTTGCAGGTTTTTTTGGGCTTCCCATTCGTCTTCATGATTATAACTCAGGGAAAGTAACCGATTCTTGTCCCGTCTTATTAAAACCCCGATACGATATTCATGATCACCCCAATCACAAGCATTCCTGTTCTGAAAAACAACATGAGCAAGGGAAGAAACTTCTCAATAGTCTGACTGATATGTATCAACAATTAAAATATAATTTTGCAACACCGTTTGCGCTGGTTGAAACATTGGGCGCATGGTGTGGCCTGCTCATGCTATCTAAAACCCTGAAACCAACGTTAACCCTATCAATTATAAACAAATGGATTGAAAAAATTAGGCCAACAGTGGCGACGACTCCCATGGTTGATATGACAGCAGCGGATAGCAGCAACGGCATTTCTCCTACAGATCAAGCATTTTATGCAGAAGCAGTCCTTCGTATCATGGGTTTGACAGAAAACTTTGGAAAGTTTGTCATTTTTTGTGGGCATGGAAGCCGTACTCAAAATAATCCTTATGCTTCTGGTTTGGACTGCGGCGCCTGTGGCGGCAACCACGGTGGCGGAAATGCCAGAGCGTTAGCTGCAATATTAAACAAAAGGTCAATTCAAGACGCGCTATACGAACGCGGTATTTTTATCCCTCATGATACCCAATTTTTAGCAGCGGAACACAATACCACAACGGATGATGTGTTGATTTTTGAAGATAATGCGCCACGCTTACTTCATAAAGAAATTTTAAAAGAGTTAAAAGATCATCTTAAGAAGGCAAAAGCAAAAAATACTGCTTCGCGTGTAGGCCACTTTGGAGTGTCTACTCGAGCTAACCCGATGGAAGAAACCGATCGCAGGAGTCAAGACTGGTCCGAAGTAAGGCCAGAGTGGGGATTGGCACGTAATGCTGCCTTTATCATTGGTCCCCGACAACTAACTAAGGCTTTGGACTTGGAAGGACGATGTTTTTTACATTCGTATGATTGGGTTAAGGATGAACAGCTCACCTCGCTTGAAACCATATTAACCGCTCCGATGGTTGTCGCTGAGTGGATTAACACACAATATTTGTTTTCTACGCTAGATAATGTGACGTACGGTAGTGGTAGCAAAGTTACGCACAATGTGGCCGGTAAAATTGGCGTCATGCAAGGTAACGGTAGTGATTTGATGCATGGGTTACCTCTTCAATCCGTAAATGCTACAGATGCTCTCAACTATCATCAGCCGCAAAGATTACTAACGATTGTCTATGCTCCAAGAAAAAATGTGAGTGCGATCATCGATCGTCAAGAGATTTTGAAAACGCTATTTTTTAATGCTTGGGTTCATTTGATTGTGATAGAGCCAACTGAAAATAAAGCCTATCAACTTCAAACAACTGGGGAATGGTATTTATTGACTAACATAGGAGAAAAAAATGAGTTTCACTAACGAGCGTCCTGATCATGACAGCAAAGTAACATTGCATCGCATGAAAAAGATAGAAGTGATTGTCTCTGGAGAAAATGAGGGATTACTATCTAATATGCTGAATGACGCCAATATTTCTGGATTTACTTTGCTTAGAAATGTATCAGGAAAAGGGCATAATGGTTTTCATGAAGGAAAACTATTGTTTAACGACAAAGCCGTATTAGTCATGTTCATTGCAGTCGCCCCAGATGAGGCTATTGAAAGTATTGCAATTGGAATGAAATCTTTATTAGAAAAAAACTCTGGTGTGATGTTTGTATCAGATGTATCCGTCGCAAGAGTAGATTACTTTTCTTAATTTAATCATCAGCACTCACCTTAGTAGGCCAACACTGCTAAGGTGATAAATGGAGTTCTATATGATTTATAAAGACAAACTCGTTCTACTTGCTTCAAAACATAGAAAAGAGCAGGTCATTGAACCCGTTTTTCGAGAAAAAATGGGGTGTAATTTATGTGTGGAAGATATTGACACGGATCAATTTGGGACATTTACCGGAGAGATTCCTAGGCCTCTGACTGCTTATGAAACCTGTATATTAAAAGCAAAACATGCTGCAAATGATAAGAAGTACGGTTTATCTATTGCGAGTGAGGGCAGTTTTGGTCCCCACCCATCCAATCCTTTTATTCCCCATGCACATGAAATCATGGTGTTTGTCGATTTGGAAAATGATTGGGTTATTGCGGAACAATTAGTGACACCCAATACAAATTACAAAATGATGACCATTCATCAAGATACGATTTTAGATTCCTTCTTGGAATCAGTTCATTTTCCGAGTCATGCACTAACCTTACAATCAGGAGACAGGCAAAATGTCCTCGAAAAAGGAATCAATAACCACGATATACTCCAATCCTCATTAGTAGTTGGCTTTAAAAAATATAATGAATTATTTATTGCAACAGATATGCGTGCAATGATGAACCCAACTCGCATGCAGACATTGGCCGAGTTGTCTGAAAAACTGGTAATTCGCATACTGAGATCTTGTCCTGGATGCAGTATTCCAGGTTTTGGTTTTAAAGCGGTGAGTGGTCATTTGCCCTGTAGTCTATGTGGAGATGAAACCCAATTATATCGATATGAAGAATGGGGATGCATTCAATGCGACTATCAAGAGCAGCGATCACGAAAGGATCAATTAATTGTGGCTGACCCCACACACTGTGATTATTGTAATCCCTAACTCAGCTGAGGTTTTATGCCAACCATCACTACTAGTATTCATCTCGCTTTAGAGTATTTAGAGAAGGGCGATGTCGTTGCTATTCCAACCGAAACCGTATATGGACTAGCAGCTGATGCAACCAATAAAAAAGCGATTAAAAAAATATTTTCCATTAAAAAAAGACCTCTAAATCATCCACTTATTATGCACGTTTGTCATGATTGGGATTTAAGTCAATGGGTAATCGATGTTCCTGAGTATGCGCAAGAAATGATTCTTGCTTTCTGGCCAGGACCATTAACCCTTGTCTTAAATAGCAAAAAGGGCGCAGTGAATTCATTGGTGAATGCAGGGCAAAACAGTATCGCCATTCGTGCACCCAATCATAATTTAACAGAGCAAGTTTTAAGACAACTCAATCGCCCTTTGGTCGCCCCATCAGCGAATCCATTCGGTCAGATAAGCCCAACAACGGCACTACATGTTGCACAAAGTTTTCCTAATGAGAATTTCTTTATTTTAGATGGAGGCCGTTGTGAAGTAGGGATCGAGTCATCGATTATTCAAGCAACTCATCCCGATAAATATACTGTCTTACGGCCTGGTATGATTGACTTGAAAACCATGAAAGATCGGCTTGCCAAAGACGGGCTTTTAAATGTATCCTCTCCAAGGGTATCTGGACAATTGGACAGTCATTACAAACCTCAAAAGATGCTCTACTATATTGATGATTGGCAACAATTCGATAACTATTCCCATTTATTAATGGGTGAAATTTATACGATTAGCATTTCCAAACACACCCCAGAAGCGGGGAAACTGCATCATCAGTTACCCAATGATGAGCAAACTGTGGCCTATCAACTGTATAATGAACTAAGACATGCGGATCAATCTCAAGCGGATGTAATTTTGATTGAGTTGCCTCCGAATCAAAAAAAATGGCGAGCTATTAGAGAAAAAATTATCAAAGCGGGACAATCAATACATTCAATCTAATATGAACAATGAAATCATCGAGTAGAACCCAATATGACTCAACGTAATAGATTACAAAATAAAAATGAATACCCAGGTTTTTTAAAAAGTGCTTTAGCATGGCAAGGATCTGTCTCACCTAAAGTAATGAATAAAGTGATTTTCATTATTATTTATACTAGCTTAGTGTCGTATCTATGTTATTTATTCCCATCGGCTGTTTTACCTGTTGGTCCTTTTGAATATGGTGGGTTGATAATGGGGTTGATCCTTGTTTTTAGAGTCAACGCGGGTTATGACAGATGGTGGGAGGCAAGAAAACTATGGGGTAATGTTGTCAATCATACTAGGAATTTGACCATTATTTTAGTTAATTACACCAATCAAGAGACTCATGACTGGATACTTAAAATCACCAATATGATTTCTGCCTTGCCCTATCTGATGAAGGACAACTTGAGAGGTCAGACCAATTTTCAATATCTTTGCCATCTTATCAATATAGATAATATTCAGAAGTTAAATGAATCTAAACATCGACCGATGATTCTGGCCTCAATCATTGCACATGAACTGCAAATTGCGCGAAATAATTATGGTCTTGATTCCTTTGCATTTCTTCGTGCGCAAGAGCAAATAGAGCGCATAGTCGACGCGCAAGGAGCATGTGAACGAATTTTAAGAACGCCGATGCCCTTTGTTATGGCTGTAAAATCAAGGCGCTTTATTTTATTCTTTTTATTAATGCTACCCTTTGCTCTTGCAAACGTTTCTTCGTTTCTTAGCCCCCTAATTGCCGGTATAGTATCTTACGCAATTTTTTCACTCGATCAAATTGGTCTTGAACTACAAAATCCATTTTCTGAAACAAATTTAAGCCACCTACCTTTGGATACTATTTGTGAAACCATTGATAAAAATATTAAGGAAATTCTACGTCACAATGTCACGACATTATAAATATACATGTAAATTAGCTTTTAATTGACCTAATTGTTCGTTAGCCTAATGGCAATGCACAACCTTGCCAAACCAGCCTAACACATCACAAATACCGCCCGCCATCCACCCGTAAGCTCTGCCCCGTCACATACGTATTGTTCACCAAATACATCAGCGCTTGCGCAATGTTTTCTGGTGTACCATGGCGTTTGAGAAGGGTTTTGGTGATGATTTTTTCTTGGATGGTTGAATTTAGCTGATTACCGCCTTCCGGCCACATGATGGCACCCGGGGCGATGGCGTTCACACGAACGTTGGGGGCAAATTCTTGTGCTAAGGCAAGGGTCTGCATGGCCAGGGCTGCTTTGGTTTGGCAATACGCTGCATAGCCACTCAAGGGAGTATGTGCGTGCACATCGGTGATATTAATGATGTTACCCTGCGTAGCGTCTAAGTAAGGGAATGCCGCGTGGCTCAATTGATACGGAGCTTGAACATTACAACGCCACATCTGCTCCCAATCTGAATCCTGTTTTGAAAAAATAGACGCGTTATTGACGATCAAATCTAAATGCCCCCACTGAGCTACAGTCGCCTCCAACAAGGCGGATATGTCTGAGGGGGAGCACAAGTCTGCGGACAAAGCTACGGCGCTATTAGCGCGTAATTTATTGAAAGCTGCTATCAACTCTGTCGCAGCCGCTTCCGAATGGTGATAGTGCACCACCACTCGAAAACCTGATTGATGCAATTGATTCGCTAGCACAGCACCAATACGTTGCGCAGCGCCGGTGATCAGCGCAACGGGCGGTGCTGTTGGAGTCACAATACTTGATTCCCTGCATCTTTGCCGCGTCGGTTCAAACGTGCATGCAGTTTTTTGCTGAATTTAACGACTCTTGAAGTCGTTACCGGACGTCGTTCACTTTTTTCAATCAGAGATGATGCGCGTGTATCACGCATAAAAATATACACAATCAAAGAGCAAGCAATACAAGCCGTCACATACCAATAAAATCCGCTTTCCATGCCCCGCGACTTAAACCAGAATGCAATGTACTCTGCCGTACCACCAAACAATGAAACTGTGACAGCGTAAGGCAGGCCCACACCCAAGGTTCTGATTTCCACTGGAAACAATTCTGCTTTTACCACCGCATTAATCGAGGTATACCCGCTCACAATCGTCAGTGCCAGCATAATGTATAAAAAAGCAGCCCAACAGGAGGAAACATGATTTAATGCCGTTAAAATTGGAACGGTACCGATTGTTCCCAGTACGCCAAACGCAATTAAAATCGGGCGACGCCCCACTCGATCCGACAAGGCACCAATCAAAGGTTGTATGAGCATAAACACAAATAAAGTCGCCGCAGAGATCAGAGTTGAATCATTTTTACTGAAACCAGCCGAATTCACCAAATATTTCTGCATATAGGTGCTATAGGTATAGAAAGCCAAAGTTCCACCCATGGTCAAGCCGACTACAATCAAGATTTCTCGTGGATAACGAAATAAAGTGCGCAATGTCGATTCTTTTTTGCGAGTCTGGACCCTCGTCAGAAACGATTGAGTCTCTTGCATGCCCAATCGCAAACGCAGTGCCACCAAAGCCAACAACGCGCCGATCACAAAGGGAATGCGCCAACCCCAAGACTCTAATTGGGCTTCGGTTAAAAACCAATGTTGTAATAAAATTAAAATCAACAAAGCAAATAATTGCCCCGCAATCAGCGTCACATATTGAAAACTTGAGTAAAAACCACGCCGATTAGGGGTCGCCATTTCCGAGAGATAGGTCGCTGACGACGCATACTCGCCCCCCACAGATAAACCCTGTAATAGCCGAGCAAATACTAATAAAATCGGGGCAGCAATCCCAATACTTTGGTAACTTGGGGTTACCGCAATGATCAGCGATCCGATACACATGATGATCACCGAACCAATAAGTGCTTTTTTGCGTCCGCGTCGATCAGCGTAAGTACCCATCAACCAACCACCCACCGGGCGCATAAAAAATCCCACTGCGAAAATTGCCGATGTATTTAACAATTGCGCAGTCAAATCACCATTTGGAAAAAAAGATTTGGCAAAATAAATCGAAAACGCTGCATAGACATACCAATCATACCACTCAATCAAATTACCGATTGAGCCACGCACAATTGATTTTAAGCGCGATCGCGTGGAAATTAGGTCCTCTTTCTGCTGTACCGTCGTTTTTCCCATAAGTTTTGATACTCCTCAACAATATAACTATTTTTCAATTTTTTGAGCTTTTCTCTTGTTTTGTTCTAATTGCTTCTCCAGCATAGCCTGCTGCAATATTTGTTCCAATTTCGCCATCCAATCATAATAATATTGACGACATGTCGCAAAAAAACAGGCCGCGTCTACGATTAATTTGGGAAGCTTTTTTGAATCGAATACCAGAAGAGCCACACCTAAGGTTAATAATAATTGCCCTAAACTCATGAAGATGGCTTATTATTATCATGAGAGGAGAGGGCGTCACGGAATTGTTTGATGGCAGCTCCGAGATCTGCGCCGATAGATTTTAGTTTATTCGTTCCGAATAATCCAATAATAATCAAAAAAATCAATAACAATGATAACGGACTCATTCCACTCAATCCCATTTTTTACTCCTAGAACTAGGTTTAATCAGCGCCAAACAACCACCCGTAACAGCCGCCCCCATAACAAACATCATCAATTCTTTTTGTTGTAACCATTGACCATAATGCAGGCCCATCACCAGCGTCATGGCTAGAAAAACCCCTAGGCTGACACCTCGCAAAAATCCTTTATCGGGTTCAGGCGTATCAACATGTCTTACTATAGGAACCTTTTGATCTTTGAGCCGCGATAATACATCATTAATTAAACGTGGCATATAGGGAAGATCCTCGATGATAAAAGGAATGTTCTCGCGCATGTGTTTAAAAAATGCTTTAGGACCCATCTGATCACGTAACCAACGTTCGATAAATGGTTTGCCCGCAACCCATATATTCAAATCCGGATAAATATGGCGTCCCAACCCCTCTACCGCAAACAACGTTTTTTGCAGGAGCATTAATTGCGGTTGAATTTCCATATGAAAGCGTCGGCCAACTTGTAATAATTGTAAAATCAATTGTGCAAACGAAATATCTTTTAATGGTTTTTCAAAAATAGGTTCACAGACCGTACGAATCGCGGACTCAAACTCTTCAATGCGTGTATGCGGTGCAACCCAACCCGACTCAACATGTAGAATGGCAATCCTACGATAATCTCGATTGAAAAATGCATACAAATTTTCTGCCAAATAACGTTTGTCGCTCGCATCTAACGTTCCCATAATCCCAAAATCCACACAAATATACTGAGGATTTTCAGGATCTTCGGTTGATACAAACACATTTCCTGGATGCATGTCAGCGTGAAAAAAGCAGTCGCGAAACACCTGGGTAAAAAACAGATGCAAGCCTCTCTCAGCCAAACTTTTAAGGTTAATACCATGACTAAGCAGCTGATCTAGATCAGAGGAAGGCACCCCATGAATTCTCTCTAACACCAATACATTTTTGTGCACATAGTCCCAATAAATTTTGGGCACATACAACAGAGACGAATCCTGAAAATTACGTTTTAATTGGGTTGCATTGGCAGCTTCACGTTGTAAATCCAATTCATCTAACAGATTGCGTTCAAACTCTGCGACCAAATCTTTGGGTTTTAAATACTTCGATCCCCACCAATGCCGCTCCAGCATATTTGCCATTTTTTTGAGGATGGCCAGATCCCGGTCAATGATCTCGCGAATATTCGGGCGCAAAATTTTTATCACCACCGATTCGCCGGTTTTCAAATAAGCTGTGTGTACCTGAGCGATGGAAGCTGAAGCCAAGGGAATTAAGTCAAAGCCATCAAATACCGTGTAGGGCGATTGGCCATAGGTTTTTTCTAGCATGCTAATCACTTGTTCGCTAGAAAAGGGCGGCACACTATCGCGAAGCTTAGATAACTCGGCCATAATGTCTGCAGGCACAATATCGGGTCTGGTCGATAAAGCCTGTCCAAATTTAATAAAAATAGGCCCCAGTTTCTCAAATGTTTCGCGCAATGCCACGCCACGATGAAAGGGCTTGGTCCGAAACCAATTCCAAGGATTGAGATAAACAACAAACCGGAATGCCGCAAAATAGGGGAAAGAAACCAACAGGCGATCTAAACCAGATTGGGCCAGAACATAATTGATGTACAGAAATCTCCGCGCTTGTTTAAGGGTGCTCATGATCGACTGACAACTGATTAAAATGAGCAAGCAATCGATCTAAACGCAAACTCAGATCATCCACATCCTGAAAAAAATCTTGCACTTCTTGTGGACTCGGAATCAACTGACGCTCTTCTTGCAAATATTCCGTCATAGAACGCTTTAAGGATGACATAAGGCGTCGATTGAAAGCCCGACCTCCGCGCACCCAAGAACCAATTTGATGCGCCACCACATCGCCCGTAAAATGTGCCAAATGCCCTTCCCAATCCACTTCAATATTATCAAACAAGGCTTTCACTTCTTGTCCCAACTCCACATCTCCTGAGATACGAATATTATCATTAAAAACAGAACGTAATTTAGAGGCAGGCAACAAACTCAACCGGATCAATCCTAGCGGGTTAGAGTGAATCACGGTATCCGGAATACCTTCATAATAAGCCAATAAACGCACGCAACCCTGATGGAAATTTAAGAAAAAACACACATTCAGAGGATTAATCACCACCTCCAAAACCTTCCCCTCTAAGGGCTTTATTTTAGCAGGCATATCCTCGTCTAAGGTCAAAGCACAATTAATGGCTTTTTGAAGCGCTAATAACGAATATTCCTTAAGCAAAATGAATCCTCATTAATATTTATAGGCGATATGCAAAGCAACAATGCCACCGCTTAAATTATGGTAACGACAATCAGAAAAACCGACTGCTTCGATCATTGTCTTTAGTTCTTCTTGAGTAGGATGCATCCGAATCGACTCTGCCAGATAGCGGTACGAATCTTCATCTTGTGCAACCCACTGGCCAATTTTAGGCAATACGTGAAAAGAATACCAGTCATAGATAGGTTGTAACCCAGGTAACACCGGTGCAGAAAACTCTAAAATCATAATTTTTCCACCAGGTCGGCACACCTGATACATCGAACGTAACGCGGCACTCTTATCTGTCACATTTCTTAAGCCAAATCCCATAGTAATACAATCAAAATGATTGTCGGAAAAAGGCAAACATTCTGCATTGGCTTGAACATAGTGCACCGATTGCACCAAGCCGCTGTCTATCAAACGGTCGCGCCCTCTGGCCAACATACTCGCATTGATGTCCGCCAAAACCACTTGACCACTGGGACCCACTGCATGCGCAAGTAACCGCGCCAAATCGCCACTACCGCCCGCCAAATCTAAAACGCATTGCCCTTTTTTGGCTCTAGATAATTCGACCGCAAACCGTTTCCACCAACGATGAATCCCAAAAGACATCAGGTCATTCATCAAATCATATTGATGGGCAACAGAATGAAATACCTCTGCAACTTTACCCTGCTTTTCTTGGATGGGCACCGTTTGAAACCCAAAATGAGTTTGCTGTTCATCGGGAGACATAATTATCTTAATTTATAAAAACTGCAGTGTAATCTATTTTCAAAATATCTACAAAAGCTTTACAAACACACGGTTTTATTGTACAATATTAAACCGAATAATTCAATAAAAATCCACTCATTGAGGTCATCATGTTTGGAATTCAACTTAAAGCCCTAAAGCAAAGTATAGCCGCCGCAAACAGAATAACCGATCCCGAAGGAGCCATTAACGCATACACTGACATTCTCACCGAAAAGCTGAGAAACGGAAAGAAAACATTCACCGTTGCAGCTATTTTATTTCTCGATGATGACAAATGCGCTGATATGTATTATCGCCGCGCCAGCATGTATGAAAAATTGGCCAAACGATCTTTAGTTCGAAACGATGAACCAGAAGCACTTGAGTACTATAAACAGGCCTTATCAGATATGGGTCACGCAATCAAAGCTTCCGAAAGTTTAGACAAAAAAAATGCCTGTCGCAAACAGTATCGCGACTATGCAGCAGTAATAAGAGAGATCGAACAAAACCCAAAGATAGCAACTAGTAGCGTCTCAAGAAAAAGAGCGTTAGAGACGTCAAACGATACAGGGTCTGCTGTTTTTGAAAAAGCGCCTTCTTCGAATTATCATTTGCGCAACACTAGAATGTGGAATCCTAAAATAGACTATGAAAAGAGGATAGATAGGCTTGAAGATGAGCGATTAGGCCATACTCCTAAGCGTAATCGTTAATAACAGCTCATTGTACCCCATAACTGTTCGGACTGATGAGGCGTTTACGCCGTCTCGAAATCTCTGTGAACAGGCTTAGCGACGATGCTGTGCATCTCCTCATCCCGAATGGTCATCTCGATTGTTTGTTAAAAAATATTGACTTTTGAGCTCATCAAGTAAAAAATAAAAAGATACCGTTTCAAGAACGCTGTTGTTCCCGCGCGTACATAATACATATCTTTACAAGGAGAAATTGATGACAAAGATGTCAACCCTGTTTTTATCTTTATGCCTGATATTCGGTTCTTTTCATAGTTATGCCAGTCAAATACACACATTCGATCCGCCTCCCCACCCCTCTCCCTAAAGGATACAACCATGCTGAGATACCTAGAACGGAACCATGAAAAAATCCAAACATGGGATCAAAAAAAAACTTTTGATCTAAAAAACGTTGTCTGGTTTGACTTGGTGTCTCCCAGTCGCGATGAGGAACTCTTTCTAGAAAACCAGTTAGGTTTTAGCTTACCCAGTCGCGCTGAGATGGTAGAAATCGAATTATCCAGTCGATTATATTGTGAAGATGATACTTTTTTTATGACAGCTACCATGATTGCTCATTCAGACTCGGATACTGCTGAGCCTGTGTTGGATCCGGTCACCTTTGTATTGAACAAAAATCAATTAATCACAATCCGTTACATTGAACCGCAGTCATTTCGATTGTTTGATATTCACACAGAAAAACTTTCCGAAAATCATCGTGAACCGAATTTTTTACTAATAAGTCTGTTAGATATTACGGTCGATCGATTGGCAGATATTTTAGAATTAGCAGGTCATCGTTTGGATGCGTATTCCCAAACTATTTTTAATAAAACACATAGAACTACCAAACATGATTATCCTCATTTAATGCAGCAAATAGGATCCATCGGTGATTTGAACACCAAAGCTCGTGAAAGCTTAGTGACCTTCAGGCGTTTATTAACTTTCTTTTCTGCAACGTTTGAACCCAAACTAGCCCATTTGACATCGATCACCGCAGACATTTTGGCTTTGAGTGATCATGCCACCTTTCTATCGACCAAAATTAATTTTTTATTGGATGCAACACTAGGCTTGGTTAATATTGAACAAAACAATGTGATCAAAACGCTTTCCATTGCCGCAGTGATTTTTTTACCGCCTACTTTGATTGCAAGTATCTATGGGATGAACTTCAAAAACATGCCAGAACTCTCCTGGCACTATGGATATATGTTTACCATGGGCCTCATGTTTGTTTCTACCTGGTTGCCCTACAAATACTTTAAGTATCGCAAATGGTTGTAGGCAGGCACTGTTGTACCTGCCAAACAACATATTAACTCGCCTTATGCTCGTCCTTAACCCATTTCAGCATCGCTGCACCAATAACCTGATACAAGGGCAAAATCCCTAATGCCAAATGATAGCTGAACAGCGAAAACTCATGCGTATGCGCAATTTTGCCAACCGCATCGAGCACGGCACCAATCAAGGGTTCAGTAATCGCATCCAAAAATGCATCACTGGCATTGATCAAAGAAATAACTGTCCCAGCCAAGTATAACGGATTCGATTCTTTTCCTATTACAAAAACAATCGAAAAAGAGCCCAAACAAAAACCGAAAACAAAGAGCAAAACGCCTAACATCCAAATAGGCAATGGATGTACATAAATGACTAAGGTCAAAGCTAATGCAGATATAAGTGTAGAGTACCCCATTAAGGCACAACGATTTTTCATCCAGCGCGTCGCCATGGCGAGTACCGGGCTACCAATCCCCAAACCCACAAATACAACCGATATCAATGTTGAGCTGGTTAATTTATCCAGATGGTAAGCTTGTTGTAAAAAAGGATTTCCCCATAGCCCACAAAAGATAACTACTGGTGAAAAAGCCAATCCACCATAAGCTGTCAGCAACCAGTTTTGTTTATTGTTGATAATTAGCAATATATTCTGCCAAATACTTCGCGTATCCTCATCTGCTATCTTTTGAGCTTCGGCAGCATGATTGATCCCTGTCGAGGGCACATCTCTCACATAAATCAAAAACAATATACCTAAGACAATGCCTAACCAAGCCAAATCAACCAGGCTGTTACGCCACCCTACGTGTTGCATTAACCAAGCCAAGGGCATTTGCCCGCATATAGCGCCTACCATGGCTGCTGCTACGACAAAAGAGGCTAGCAAAGCATAATGTTTTTTATCAAACCACACAGCAGCGAGTTTAAAATAGGCAATAGTCGCAAACGAAACACCCACTCCGGTCAAAGAACGACCTATAATAGCTGTATTCAAATGTTCTGCTTGCGAAAAAACAAAAATACCCAATGCACAAGCAAAAATGGCAAGACTGGTCACCCAGCGTGTTCCATAATGATCTAAAATTATGCCAACAAATAATGGCACAATGAGGTATGTCCAAAAATAAACCCCGGACAAAACCCCCAAACCTAAGCCTTGCAAATGGAAGGATTCCATCAACTGGCTGGCCATAACACTGGGGAAATTTTGTAAAATATATTTATAAAACAAAAAAGCCGCACACAAGCCCATCACCAGCATAGCGCGGCCGGATTGTGATGGCTTTGAAACGGTTTTTGTGTGATTCATGAGTCTCTCCTAATAAATAATGTCAAATCGTATGGAGCCTGCCCTAGAGCATCTCAATCCAACGATTAGCACACCCTAGGGTTCGGAGAGGAAAAATAAAAACACCACATAAGAAATGGCAATAGACGCAACAGATCGCAAACTCATCTTGCTAGAGAAAGAAGAAATAGTCTGTTTTTGCGATAAGTTCATGTGAATCATAGGTTTTGATACTAGACAATTATCATATCCAATTTAGATTAATATTGTCAAGCAAATGAACAGATAATTTGGTTTTGTTTACTGTTCGGTATGACGTACTAAATCTAAAGCCACTGGTTTGATTCCCCCTGCTTTCTCAGGGGGTTGCAATGAAGATATTGTATAACGTCACTCTAGAATACAACGCAAATACAGATGCTTATTTACTACCTGGCGAGGGTGAAGTGGCAGAATTTGAGCTGCCAGCTTCTAATTTAGATAACTCACCAGGATATTTTTTTTCAAAAGTAGTGAGTCTATATTGTGCGCATTTATTAGCCGCCATCATATAAGCTGTACGGGCTTGGCTACAACTCACTGCTTGCATATTTCCTGTGGGGCATGTGTCGACGATTCTTTCTAAATCTGTTGCCATGCTACAAAATTTATCTTCTGGATTGTTCATAGGGATTCTCTTCTTTGATTTAGCGTGGAGGAGCTTAGCATAGAATTTTTATTTATTCTTGCTGTTTTCTTCTCTTTCGTTGCGAGCGCTGGCGAAGCAATCAAGTGACTTATGTGTTGTTCTGAATTACTTAGCTTTGTTCGCAATGACGGTCGTGTAATTATAATAATATTATATATATATAAAAGCTTATAACTACTATTAAGCAGCGATTTTCTGTGGTTAAGTTTTAAATGGTATTTAAAATCAAATAGTTATGTCATACAAAAACTGGGATCAGAGCCAGGTATAAGCGGATGACTAATTCTGTGTTACACTGCACTCAGTTTTCTTTGAATAGATATACAGTACTTATTTGATGACTATACGGTACTTATCCACAACTAGACATACCTCATGAATTTACCAGCTTTGATCTTAGAAAAAATTCGATCGCGTAAATCACTTCCGTTTGCAGAGTTTATGCAAATGGCCTTGTATGATCCATTCGGTGGGTATTATACGGCGGGTTTACAGCAATTTGGACAAGATTTTACAACAGCGCCGCAGATAAGCCCTTTGTTTGCGGCTTGCTTGGCCAATCAATGTGCAGAAGTTTTGAAATTAGTGCCACATCCCGTTATTTTAGAGTTTGGAGCAGGTTCAGGACGCTTGTGTGTGGATGTTTTACATCGCTTAGAGGCTTTGGAGTGTTTGCCTGAATCCTATTTTATTTTGGAACTAAGTGGGTCATTACAAGCAGAACAACGTCAGATTATCGAACAAGAGATTCCTCACTTGCTGTCCAGAGTTCAGTGGCTACAATCTTGGCCAACCACCTCATTTCAAGGAGTGATTCTTGCTAATGAAGTATTAGATGCCATGCCTGTGCATCGTTTTTTGCAAACTGCAGAAGCGTTATATGAAATTCATGTGGCTGCCACGCCCGATGACCAATTGTGCGAAGTATTGCAGCTTTGTGATAATGAGCGATTGCAAACGCAGGTTAAGCGAGTGCTTGCAGCGGATCTCTATCCCTATCAATCGGAAGTAAATTTATTTGTTGCAGATTGGTTACAACATTGTGCGGAGATCCTTTCACGCGGTATGATGCTGATTATTGACTACGGTTTTCCCTGTGCTGAATATTATCACCCGGATCGTAATCAAGGGACTTTGATGTGTCATTACCGCCATCGAACTCATCCGAATCCTTTGATCCATATTGGAGAACAAGATATTACTGCGCATGTGGATTTTACCCATGTTGCGGAATCTGCAGTCGAAGCGGGGTTTGCGGTATCTGGTTTTGCTTCTCAAGCCGCTTTCTTGCTAGCTACAGGGTTGTTAAGTTTGGTGAATGCTGAGGAACCGACACGTTTGTTTCACCAACAACAAGCCGTAAAATTGTTAACACATCCAAATGAAATGGGTGAACTATTTAAAGTCATGGCGTTAACCCGCGCCTGGGATGAACCGCTGAGTGGGTTTCTATTACAAGACAGACGAGCCAGTTTATGAAAAAAAATGATTATGTAACCACCGTAGAATTGCAGAAAGAATCGATGAAATTTTCTGCAGGACATACGACTATTTTCTCTGCTACCGAACGTGAGCCATTGCATGGTCATATGTACCAAGTCTATTTGGCGTTAACAACTCGGGTTAAAGAAGACGGTATGACTTTTGATTATCGGTATTACAAAAACAAGATCCATGCTTTGTGCAAATATTTGAATCAAACTTTTTTAATGCCGCAATTTTCTCCTTATCTGATTTATGAAGAAGATGAATCGTATTTATATTTTACCTTTAATCATAAAAAAATCCCTTTTTTGCGCGAAGATGTGACGCTATTGCCGGTGGTGAATATTACGGTAGAGGAATTGTCACGTTGGTTTGTGCAAGAATTGATTGCTGAGAAAGAAGAGTTGGAACGGCATCGTGTAGAACAGATTGTTGTAAAAGTTTTTTCAGCACCAGGTCAATCTGCCAATCATATTTGGCATCGATAAATGCTCGATCCTGCTGACAGCAATGAACTTTTGCTGGTGTATCACATATCAGTATTACAGACCAATCGAGATTATTTTGATTATATTGGACCAGTTGGGTTGCAAATTGGTTCACGGGTTTGGGTGCCTTTTCGGCAATCAACTCAAATCGGTATTATTATTGGTATTCAAGAAAATCAGGTGCCTCGGTCGGGCTTGAAGGATATTTTATCAGTATTAGATAGAGAACCCGTTCTGACCGATGAGATACTGCGTTTGTGTCGATGGATTAGTCATTATTACCAGGCTTCGTTAGCGCTGGTACTCCGTTTTGCTTTGCCAAAATTGTATCGAGAAGGCAAACCGCTTGAATCTGCTATGGAAGTTTTTTATGAATTGGCGATTACTGAAGATCAAGCCGCCTTGATATCCAGTCGCGCTGCAAAACAAAAACAATGTGTCGATTATTTGTTACAGCATGGTGCTAAAAATAAAGAGCATTTGCTTCAATCAGGTTTTTCTAGTGCTGTTTTGCAAGCCCTAGTCGAAAAAAATATTGTGCTGCGACGCACTGAGAGTTTAAAACCCAAAATAACTATGCAGACTTTGCTTGCCCCATTGACGTTAAATACCGAGCAAAGAGATGCTTATACAACTATTATGGCGCAGATCCATCATTTCCATTGTTTTTTACTCCAGGGCGTCACGGGTAGTGGCAAAACCGAAGTGTATTTTCATGTTATTGAGCAAATATTGGCGCAAGGCAAACAAGTTTTAGTCTTGGTCCCTGAAATTGGTTTGACGCCTCAATTACGCCAACGTTTTCAAGAGAGGTTTGCCCAACCTTTGATGGTCATTCATTCGCAAATGTCGGATGGTGAGCGCCAACAAGCTTGGTTATGGGCTTATAAACTGCAAATTCAATTGGTATTAGGTACGCGCTCAGCGTTGTTTACTCCTATGCCGAAATTGGGCCTTATTATCATCGATGAAGAGCACGATTCCTCGCTTAAGCAAATGGAAGGCGTGAGATATCTGGCGCGAGATGCAGCATTGATGCGTGCCCATTTTAATCAGATTCCAATTATCTTGGGGACGGCTACTCCGGCACTGGAAAGCTTAGCAAATGCAGATAAAGGAAAATATACGCGCATTTCTTTGTCGAAAAAAGCGTTAAATACTTTCCCATTACATTACCAAATCGTTGATTTGCGTAGTCAAAGTTTGTTGCATGGTTTGGCAACGGCAACGTATTTAGCCATTGAGCGGCATTTGGCACAAAATCATCAAGTGATGATTTTTATCAATCGTCGCGGTTTTTCCCCTGTATTGTTATGCCATGCTTGCGGCTGGAAAGCGGCTTGTCCACATTGTGATGCTTGCTTAACCGTACACCGCTCTGCCAATCAACTCCTTTGCCACCATTGTGGCCATCAACAAGCTCAAATGGCGACCTGCCCTGCTTGCCAGGGACGAGAATTGATTTTTATGGGAACGGGGACTCAGCGCCTTGAAGAAGGTTTGGCCGCGGTGTTTCCGAAAACCAATATTTTGCGGATTGATCGCGATACGGTTCAGCACAAGCAGGCCTGGGGTGAGCATTTGCATCAGATTGAAACAGGTCAAGCTCAATTGATTGTAGGCACTCAAATGCTGGCCAAAGGTCATCATTTTGCGCGCCTAACCTTGGTGGTGATTTTGGATGCTGACTATGGATTTTATGATCCCGATTTTCGGGCTTTGGAGCGCTTAGGACAATTGATAACGCAAGTATCCGGTCGTGCCGGACGTGCAGAAGTCCCAGGCGAAGTCGTCATCCAAACGCATATTCCAGATCATCCTTTGTTGAATACTTTAATCCAATCTGGTTATGATGCTTTTGCTCAAGAATTACTCCAAGCGCGACGTGAGGCGCAACTTCCCCCTTTTTCCCATATGGCGCTGTTGCGTGTCCAAGGAAAATATCCTGAGAAGGTCTTGCAATGCTTGCATGCCATCAAGCAACAACCTAAAGCGGCAGGCTTGATGATCATGGGCCCTGCACCAGCGCCTCTTGCAAAAAAAGCCGGGCAACATCGCATGCAACTATTATTTAAATCGGGATCCCGGCAAGTATTGCAAACTCATTTGACTGCATTAAGAGATTGGATCTCTTCCTCAAAACTAACCAGTGGGTTGCGTTGGAGTATCGACGTAGATCCAATTGATTTGGCGTAATCATTTAGCAATTTTCAAGGAGGGGTTCTAGCCCGGAACCGGCGAAATTTCTGATTCGTGAATTATAACAACAATATGGTGCATATAAAGTCAAAAAACGACTCAAAAGAGACCGAACAAGCAAGCCACGAAGGTTGACAACAAACCTAATTGCGTTGAAAACGAGCCAATAATACTCTGATCGGAAAATCCGACGGTTTCGGGCTAGAAGCCCCTCCTATCAATGATTGTAGCTTACCGTTTTTAATTGGGCAAATAAGAGGCTCAACAGCAAGCTGAAATCTTTACACGCTTAAATTGCGTGATTTTACGCCACACTCATTTAAACTAGTTCATTTGATAAATTATATAGGGGTCAAATGGAGCAACTCCAGTAATACATAATCTCAATTATTTTACTGAACTTGGTTTAAAATTATGTCCAAATTCATCATAATCGAGACAATCCTCCAATTGTGAAGAAAGCAATGCTATTTTCGTCACACAACGCGCATCATCTGGTTTTTCTGTTAAGGCTCGTCTATACCATTCTAAAGCTAAGGCTAAATCAGGTTTGCCATCTTCAGTATAACCTTTTTCATAAACTCGACCTAAATTAAACATGGCGCGGTGTTGGGGAGGATTCGCGTTGGCCGCATACAATAAATCATCTATACCTCCTTTGCGATCGAAGTGTTGTGTTAGACCCTCTATTTTAAATAAACCTAGACTTATATAGCTTTTGACATATCCTTTGGCAGATGACCGCTGAAAACAAGAAAAAGCACTTGTTAATTCTCCAGCTGTTTGTGCTGCAATTCCTTGTTGATATAAAGCCTCACCTGACGGTGAAGGAGCTCGGACTGCTGAAGCAGTTAGTAGTATGCACTCAAGTTCTCGTACTATTTCGAGCGCGTCTGGTCGTCGCGTCACATCGGCTGACCAACAACTTTCAATCAGTGCACAATAAGCTGGTGAGGTATCAGCTGGAAGGGGTTCACGGAAATTATTCCTAACCGATCCGATTATTTCATCTAAAGCAAAGCTGGCATAGGGCAAACGTTCTGCAACTATCAGCCACAGCAACAGACCAAAACTATAAATATCGCTTTTTGGTGTTAACCGCGCACGACGTTGCCATAATTCAGGGGCTTGCCAACTCAAATCCGAATGAATATGGGGATGATGCGAAGCACTGTTTATATTAGTTTTAACCAAACCAACGTTCATCCATTTTGCTTTTAAAGCGTCATTAATACCCACATTGTTAGCACAAATATTGCCATGCACCATATCTTGATTGTGTATGTATACTAAACCTTGCGCCAAATCCAGGACTAATTTCAAGCGATCTGGTAAATCCAATCCCATTATAATTTGAAGTAGATCATCTTTTTTTATGACTTCAGTTAAAAAACATAATTGTCCTATCTCAAAACACGCGCCATAAAACGGCATAATAGATTCATGCTGCAGATGACTCATTGTTCCTATTTCACGAATAAACTCAGCCCGTTCTAGTTCTGTTTCAACGTGCTCAATCCATTTAATCGTCACAGGTTGTTCGCGCCATTTACCGTGGAAATAACCACCCAAATTACTGTCACCAATTTTATAATCGAAAACCAAATCATAAAAATTAACCATATGCTCTCTAGATAAGAACCGTTGCTCTTCTCTTGTCGCTAAGGCTAATGATCCTTTGAGCAAGCGCTGTTCTAGTGAAGCCAGCTGCCGTTGAATAATGCGCTCTAGATCTCGGGGTTGCAAGTGAAGAGCTTGAAGTTCATGAAAATGCCTTGCCTGTTGTTCTACCAGTCTTTGGTGGTCTAATCTCGCCATTCTTCGATCACAACCTTGATTGAATAATTGCTGAGCCATTAAACCAACAGTTAACAAGGGTGCTAATTGTAATATTTGCGTTTCGAATCCTTTTATTTGCTCAGCGTGTTTTCTCGCGTATACAGCGCTTTCTATTCTTCCAACTGCCGACAGCGATTCGATAAAAGCGCTAACTTGTTTTAAACATGTTTGCATAGCTTTCAAACTATCAATATATTCTCGATTATTTGGTAATTCAGGTAATCTTTTTATTGAGGAAAGTACAGTTTTGACTGTACCGGCTAACCTCAAAAGCTCCTCTTTATTCCGATAAGCTAGTTTTATTTGATTATGAATAGTTTGTGCGATTGTAATGATATCGCGCAAAATAATTAAGGCTGACATATATATACCCTTTAAAAATGAATATTCACTATTTAGTGCTAAAATATGCAAATCCAGAAGATACTGTATCCTCTTGGCTTTCTATTATTGCAAGTTGCTCAGCAATAATTTTAGCCTTTACTGGCCGTCGCTCTGCTCGTTTATCCCAACATTGTGCAAGAAGATGTGCAAAACGTGGGGGGGTATCAGCAGGAAGAGCGTCGCGCTCCCCGTCTTTTATCCAATCTTTAATCAATTCATTGGTGGCATGCATTTCATCCTGGAAAGGTGTTTTTCTAGTACAAATTTCTCCATATACCATGCCGAGAGAAAAAATATCAGTGGCTGTTGTGCAACGAGCACCACGTTTATGTAGCTCAGGAGCCATCCAACGAATTGAACCAGGTACAGATGTTACTGTACTCTCAGTACTTTGAGTTTCGGCTTTCAAAATAGCTAATCCAAAATCAGAAAGTTTTGCTTTTTGATGCTCATCTAAGAGCACATTCATACTTTTTATATCGCGATGAATAATGCCATGCTCATGCAAGTAGTTCAATCCCACGGCAATATTATGCGCTATTGATAGCTTCACTGGCCATAAAATATCATGTGTGCTGTGTAAAAAATCGTACAAAGAGCCACCAGTCATATACTCCATGACAAGACTATACCGACTCGGTTCAAGACAAACTCCAAACAACATCACTATATTAGGATGACGAAGCAATCCATGTTGTTGTGCTTCTTCTTGAAAAGAAGCCAAAGCCTCTTTTGACAATCGAGTTGCATGCAATTGTTTGATGGCTACAGTCACCATTTGCCATTTGCCTCGATACACGATACCGAATCCTCCTGTACCTAAGCGAGCGCTACTCATTTCTAAATCAGAAAAAGAAATAATGGGTGCATTTATATCAGAAAAATCTGCTTTTACTTTGCCTATTTTGGGTTGAGATCGCCCACTACTCGTAGTAATCTGACTCTCAGTGCTATATAGCGAAAATAAGGGATCGGTTGTATCGGAAGCGACTAAACCCATAGGTAATTTCCTATTCCTTGTGTCGTCATAGGCACTACTTGTGGTCATTTGCTCTGATAAGCTTGTAAAATGCGTTGGCATAGAGGCTGTTGATTGTAAATCCAATATAGGACGAAACCCTATGTCCCAGATTCGAATCATTACACCCTCGCTGATAGCTAGTCGCCCATCAGAAAGTACCTCCATTGATACGCTTGTTATATTTGTAAAATCACTCGCTAAAAAGGTCTGTACACAAAGATAAGTCGAGGGGTCGTAGATCCTTACGCCAATCTTTTTAAGTTCAGGGTCTCTTGAGCCAATAAGTCCTATGCTTACCAAGCGCCCATCGGGAAGTATCTGCAAATCGTATGGCACATATCTTTCATAGTTCTCATGCGAAACCTCATCTGAAAGAGGAGCCATTACTCTTTTACTGCTTTCATCTAAGTGAATATTTGCTTCACACTCTCCAGAAGATACATTCCAAAATTCAATCCTTTCTGATGTAAGAGCAATCAAACGACCATCTGTATGCTCTATAAGAGTAATGATACTTGGTTTACTCATGTCACCCGAAGCATTAATAACATTAACACAGCGCCCGTCTGATGAATCAAATACATGTATCGCTCCATCACATGAACCACTTACTAAACGCCCGTTTTCCAGTTGAATTAGAGCCGTTATTTCACCTTCTTGCTCTATCCTCACTCTAACTTTTGATAAAGATTTAGATACAATAATTATCGGCGAGCCCTTTTCACGATTAGCTATTGCTAGACGTTCATTTTGCAGTTGTAGACAAATTGTGGTCTGACTTATATCACGATAAGGAAAGCTTCCTTTTTTATACTGTCCATTTTGAGGATTATAAATTACGAGACTCGTCAGTACAGGACCAAAAATTGTTCCATAAACATACATAAATACCAGGCAACCATTTTGAAGAGTGCGAATATTAGACAGAGAACTCCCAAAAATCGAGTCAATAGAACCACTAATATTTTTTTCAAGTTCCCCTGTAGATAGGTTCCACTTGCGTATTTCCGTATTAATTGCAACTCCTGTTTCGGGACCAACATCGGCATATGATCGCCTATACACTCTATTGGTCGCACTTCCTATTAAACGGCCGTCAGATAATTGCTTAAGCGTGCATATTTCTTGGCTATGTCTAGTGACATATCTACCCGAATGTTTATTGCGACGAGCAGGAGTGAAATCAGTCTCTCTAAATCCAGTCATATTTGCAATGTTACGGGGTGTGAAATCAGTCTCTTGGCGAAGAACGGTTGTGTTTTCACGAGTTTCTTTTTTATCAGATTGAAATCCCAAAAATCGCAGCATAATTGTATATCCTCATACCTATAGAGGCATTAAAATGGCAGTATCCTAACCTACTTATAAACATATTGTAAATGAACGTATTCTAGTGTCTTAATTGTCTAAATCAATTTAGATGGTTTTCAAAATAATAATATATGTTATATAGTTTGAGATAGATAACATACCTTATCCATCACAAACAGGACTTTTATGAAAAATGAGGCATTGTGTAAGTTTTATATTTATTTGGCAGGATTTTTTAAAATTTAAATGGCATTATAAATGATAATTCATAATGCCATTTTGTAGAGAATGGCAAAGACTACCTCAGCTATACTATTTGCGAGGAATAAGCTGGGCCTCTTCCAGTCTTGTTGGTTCTTGAATGTTTTTTCTAACTGCATGTCCTCTAAACAAGGCTTGTATAGTGGTTGCCTGTTTATCGTATTGATATAGGCCTTGTATTCTTTCATATTCTCTATTTAGCTGGTCCGCAATCCCTTGAAAATCTAGTGCCCCAAATGCGGCTCCTAAAGGATTTTTTATAATAGAGGCTCTTGCTTCCTCGCGAGCTTCAAACTGGGAAATATTAAATAAAAAGATTGATTTCTGGGTACTATCTAAATTTCTTTCTCTAACTGCGCTTCTTACGTCTTCAATTGCTCCTAACAGCTCCGGGCAAGAAGAAAACTCCGCGCCATCAAATTGTAAATCACCAGAAACCGCCCCTCCATCTTTACTTAAAATATTATTATAAACACCTATATCGTGTCTTCTTTGGTGTTCAGGAGGAAAGTCTATTATATCTTCAGAATTAAGTTTTGAATAAATACTTTTAGTTCTATCAATTGCAACAGATGTACTTTTACTAAAAGTTATTTTATCTCTTATGTTTAAATAAAACTCTCCCAAGCAACCAATAGCTACACTTTTTTTAACCAAAGGTCCAAGAACAATATGGCATTTTTCTAGAGCTCCAACGAAAGTCAATTCAGCGTTGAGCGTCTGTTGGGAGAATCTACCTGTATTGTGCATTAAAGAAATGCCCAAATTTCCCACAATAGCCACTACAAAACATGTTTGTAAATCATCGGTATATAATCCATTGATATCTGTACGTTTGTCAAAAATTAGACGACCGATTCCGTCTTGTGAAATCTTAATATATCTTTTCATTATATAATCCTAAAAATGTGCTGTGATTCCTTATTTTTAAATGCTATGTAGCCAGAAATGCTGCTACTTTGCTTGGGTGAATCCTATCATCAAAATTTATTGAAAAATAGATTAAACTTTTGAAAGACGGTAATCCCCCAAAAAAATAACTGATGTCAAAAGTAGAATTTTCTCGTAATCTACACACAGGAGATTCTTCATGAAAAAATCAAAATTTACAAACAGCCAAATACTATCAATTTTAAAGCAAGCCGAAGGTGGAGCCCCAGTTCCTGAGTTATGCCGCGAGCATGTTATAAGCTCAGCTACATTTTACAAATGGCGAGCGAAATATGGTGGAATGGATGTATCCATGATGTCGAGGTTAAAAGAGTTGGAGGCTGAAAACAACCGCCTTAAAAAGATGTATGCTGAAGAGCGTCTAAAAGCTGAAATACTCAAGGAAGTCCTCGAAAAAAAGTGGTGACACCGTCGCGTCGACGTAGATTGGCGCAAAAGACGGTGATTGATAAAGACATTTCAATTCGATTGTCATGTGAGCTGCTTAGTATCAGTGAAACTTGTTATCGATATAAGCCAAAATTGAGCGATGAAAATACGGTCATAGCAGATTGGTTGTTGCGCTTGGCACAGAACCGGCGTAACTGGGGGTTTTGGTTTGTGTTTTCTGTACCTGCGGAATGTGAAGGGATATGCATGGAATCACAAACGAGTTTATCGTATCTATCGGGAACTAGAGCTCAATATGCGAATCAAACCTAAAAAACGGTTAATCAGAGAAAAACCTGAGGCATTAGCTGTCCCAACTGCAATCAACGAATGTTGGTCAATGGATTTCATGCATGACCAGTTAGAAGATGGCCGCAACTTTCGTTTACTCAATGTGCTGGATGATTTCAACCGAGAGGGACTTGCTATCGAGGTAGACTTGTCTTTACCCGCAGAACGGGTTGTACGGACTCTTGAACAAATTATTGAGTGGCGTGGCAAACCTAAGCAGATACGTTGCGATAATGGTCCGGAGTATATCAGTAAATTGTTAGAAAACTGGGCTGATAAAAATCAGATACAGTTGGTTTTTATTCAACCAGGAAACCCCCAACAAAATGCTTATATTGAACGATATAATCGAACTGTTCGGTACGATTGGTTGAATCAATTTTTATTTGAAACTATTGCTGAAGTACAGCTACATGCGGCACAATGGCTTTGGTCGTACAATAATGAACGTCCAAATACTGCTATTGGAGGGATTCCTCCAAGGCAAAAATTGGCACTAGTTGCCTAAGTCTCTACTTTTAGCTTCGGTTAAAAATGGGGGGATTACCAAGGCTTTAGCTAGATTGAAGAAAATTTCACCGGTGGCTTGGCAACACATTCATTTTCAGGGGCACTTTATTTTTGCAGGGGATAAAATCATTGACCTTGATGCAATAATCAACAATGTTTCTTTGGGTGATTCAAAGAAATGAATAGTGGCTAAAAACAGTCCGGAAATTTTGCCGGTTCCGGGCTAGAACCCCAAGGAAACGCCAAATAGGGCGTTTCACAGAGCGTGAAGATACGTACCCAAGTTATTCTGAGCCGATGTATCCTCACAAAAATGCACAAAATCGTTTCATCCCATATATCTCGTTTACCCCTATTTCTGTGTGATTTTTTTCTGTGATTATTTTTTTTGTTTAGTGCTTCTTATTTAATCTTTAGCTAAGGATTGATGGATAAAATGCGGGCACTATAGGTAAAAAATGAGAAAAAAACATGCCTGGTAAGTGGAGTTGTGAACAAGTAGATATAACTATAATTCAAGATCAATTAACTAAATTCAAGCACAATATTGCGTCGTTAAAAGGACAATCCCCAAGAGATTTTTTAGAGTTACTTGCACGGAGACTCCATAGAATTCAACAAAAATTACAGGGCAAACACAAATTTTCTTTTTTTGACTCAAGGATCCCATCATTATTAGCTAGATTGCAAAAAAGCCAAGAAGAAATTGAAGTTCTCATGCTTTCTGTTACCAAAGCGGAAAAAACAGCAGAGACAATTAGGCGAAAATGTGAAACCATTACTGAGGAAATGACGCATTGGCGTCCCATTTCACCTTCTGGAGTGGATGGTTCTTCTCCTATAAGTAGATTGGGTAAAAGCTATCAGTGTAGCTCTCCTTTTGATACGATTAGAACGGCTGGTGGAAATGTGTGGGCGTCTATTCGCAGCAAATTAGAGGGTATGGCTAGTCAGGATTTTGATAAAATTAATCATAATGCTTTGGCATTTTTATTGCTAAGCGATGATGCATCCTTTGTTGAAGCGATTAATTTTGGTACTTTGCCTATTGAAGGTGAAATCGGGCATCTTATTATACAAAGACTTAAAGAGTTGTATTTTACGAAATCGTTGATTAAATCGACCTCTACTGAGGAGGAAGATGTTGTTAATCATAGAATTCGCAATCTGAGTGCCAAGCTCATTTCTCGCTCAATGAGTGGCGTAGAGGATGGCCTTTTAAAATGTGATTTCGATACTTTATATCTGGAGCTCACCAAACTAGCATTACATGCTGAATTGTATCCTGAGGCAAAAGTATTTTGGTTGGGGACCTCGCGCGCAGTGATGGCTGTTATTCGCAAAAGAGCAGGGCAAGGAACGTATCTTAATTGTGATGATAGCAAATGGTCTTGGCACCTGAATCGTATTTGGCTTCAAGCAGCGATGATCCTGGGGTATCAATGCGAGCTGGTTGAGCAGCATTTTCCCAATATTGAAGAGGCCTTTTTCTCACAAGATGGTGGCGCATTTGTAGAGGAACTCTTAAAAGCGGTGCGGCCTAAAAATACGGACTGTACTTCTCAATATAATGGTTATGATGCGCCTACCGCAACGTCACAGGAAATATTGGTTCTTATGGATATGGGTTGTGTCGCCAATAAGCATGAAGAAAATAATCGCATTTACTTTTCTAAACCGCAAACCAAGGAAATGCCATCTCCTTCTAGCAATGGTAGGACATCTCCGAGTAAAAACATCCTATACCATAGCTGGGATGGTGGTTTTTCTGCTTCAGCCTCACCTCATGGTCGTTCTAAAGATCAATTTTTTGCCTCGAGGCAAAGCTCGATTGAGATTAGAAGTCAGATAGATTTTCTGAGCGCGAGAACTCCGAGTCCGACCGGTCTTACTTCCTAGAGGACTTTGTATTGCTTTGTTATACTAGCGTACTGATGTATCCCCATAAATTTGCACATAATTCTGTCATCCCCGCGTAGGCGGGGATCTGTTCATTTTTTAGGAGATATTTTATGCCGTTTGAATCGCCGCTGTCTGAAAGAGGTGATTTGTATTCAGATTACTCTGATGCGCATCATACTGATCATCCGGAAGGCACAGAGTCTTATGCAGAGCGCAAAATTCAGGTAAAGCAAGTGCTTGATATTGCTAAAGATCCGATAACAGGACAAGCTTTGCCTCCAGAAGCCGTTCCTGCTAGTGCGATAAAAAGTCGAATTGGCCATAACGTCAATGTGGAATCCTTTGCTTTTAAGCCAACTGCGAGTGAATTGTTGGCGCAAATGAATCAATTTTTAGATAGTTTCACGGGTATTATCCGCCGTTATAATTTAGATTCTAGCCACTATCTGCTGCAAATGCGTACGGCATTTCATTTTGCGTTCGGATCGGTCACACAGCCTGGCACCCAAGAAGATTTTTTTCATCAAAAGAGAATTGAGGTCAATGAACAAGTCTTTAAACGCCTGAGTTTAGCAGAAAATAAAGACTTTACGTTTAATCGAATCGCTGCGTGGAAGCAATTGATCCATCTTTGCCAGGCGTTTTTAGATAAAACTCAACCTAGTATGAAATTGAAAGAAATCAAACTGAATCCGGATGGGCATGTGGTATTGCGGATGACGATTCAGGAGGCTGATTCTTTTCTTGATTTTAGGAATACTTGGCAACGGTTGTTTTCTGAAAATTATGTGCGTTATTCTGATCCAGAAAAAATCACTACTTTAGCTTGTGTGCTGGGTGTTGTCGATATATTTGGCTTGTCTGAAAGTGACCGAATAGACTTCGTCAATGATTTGAATGCGTTGTTTGCTCAGTTTACTTTGTCTATGCAGAATAAATCGTATTCTTTTGATGTATTTGAATTCAGTGAGTCCTCGAATCGGATGCTCCAACATCAAGATATGTACGGCAAGCTAACGATTAGCAGAGGATATGTTCGATTGGATGAGCCTGCTTTGGATGATCCCACTCCGGTTGATCCTACTTATCGCTTTTATCGCTTATATGATCAATGCGCGCATCTGCGTGCGGGTAGTTTGTTTCATCTTATGCAATCAGAGGGCGTGAAATCGCGGCAAGCTATTTGTGATGGGCTTCACGATGATGTTGAAAATGACAAGTTAATGAAACTGAAATAAACTTTTTTTAGGTTGGGCCTTGGCCCAACCTACCTCACTACACCGCAATAGGCGCCTTAATCGTAGGATACGGATCATACCCTTCCCATACGAAGTCCTCGAAACAATAGTCGAATAGGCTCTCTGGCGTGCGCTGTAGAATGAGTTTGGGCAGTGCCCTAGGGGTGCGCTGCAATTGCAGCTGCGCTTGTTCCAGGTGGTTCGTATAAAGGTGGCAATCACCGCCTGTCCAAATGAAGTCTCCTGCTTGGAGTCCACAGGTTTGCGCTACCATATGGGTTAACAACGCGTAGGATGCAATGTTGAAGGGAACACCCAGAAAAACGTCTGCAGAGCGTTGATATAATTGGCAGGACAGTTTGCCATCTGCTACATAAAATTGAAATAAAGCATGGCAGGGTGCGAGTGCCATCCGGTCTAATTCCCCTACATTCCATGCGCTGACAATTAAGCGCCGTGAGTCGGGGTTGGTCTTGATTTGTGCGATAATCTGACTTAATTGGTCGATTTCCTGGCCCTGCGCATTGGGCCAAGCACGCCATTGTTTGCCATAGACCGGGCCCAAATTCCCGTTGGAATCCGCCCATTCATTCCAAATGGTAACGCCATTTTGGTTCAAATAAGCAATATTGGTGTCGCCCTGTAAAAACCAAAGTAATTCATGCACGATACTGCGCGTATGGAGTTTTTTGGTGGTTAACAGTGGGAAGCCTTTGGTCAAATCAAAGCGCATTTGATAACCAAATACTGATAAAGTACCGGTTCCAGTGCGATCGGACTTTTCAGTTCCTTCTGCTAAAATGTGTTTGATAAGATTAAGATAAGTGTCCATGATGCTTTCTCGTATAGGTTGGATCTTGGCGAGACTTATAAAAGAGAGCCAGGCCGGCAATCAACATGGGTATTGACAGTAATTGTCCCATGGTTAGCCAGTTTAATGCAATAAAACCAAGTTGAATATCGGGTTGGCGAAAAAACTCCACAGTGAAGCGACAGATTGCGTAGCCAATGAGAAAGAGCGCAGATATGGCGCCCTGAGGGCGAGGTTTGCGCGCGTACCACCATAAAAAAATAAATAGTACAATCCCTTCTAAACCGCATTCATATAATTGAGAAGGATGTCTGGGTTGGGAATCCGCATCCGGAAAGACCATCGCCCAGGGTAGTTGGCTGGGTCTTCCCCATAATTCTCCATTGATAAAATTCCCGATTCGTCCCGCAGCTAAGCCTAAGGGGACCAGCGGTGCTATAAAATCAGTGATGGCTAAGAAAGGTTTGTGCCGGGTTCGGGAGAAGTAATACATGGCACAGATTACGCCTAAAAAGCCTCCGTGAAAGGACATGCCTCCTTGCCAAACTTTTACAATACTGAAGGGATTATGAATGAGATCTGATGTACCATAGAACAGCATATAGCCTATCCTGCCGCCCAAAACAGTCCCGACGGCGGCAAAGAAAATCAAATCTCCAATTTGATCGGCCGTCCACTTTAAATGCAAATTTTTTACTCGCCAGTGAGCAACCAGCCATGCTAAACCAAAGCCTAGTAGATACATGAGCCCATACCAATGAATGGCAAGAGGGCCTATAGACACGGCGATAGGATCGATGGTTGGATAAGTTAAGCTCATAATGTTTTCCCACTGCGAATCAGATCACCTAGCCCTTGTTCTTCTAGATGTTTCTGCATGTATAAACGAATTTCCGTCGGATGTTCTAACTCCAATACATCCGCCAATATTTTGCGTGCTTGTGCCATCGTGAAACTCCGAATGACCCATTTGATACGAGGTATACTGGCTGAGTGCATGCTCAAGGCATCATATCCCATAGCTAGAAGCAATATGGCAGCCAATGGATCGGAGGCCATTTCACCACATACACTCACTTTGGCGCCCGCGGAATGTCCGCCCTCGATGATGCGGATTAATGTGCGTAACATCGCTGGATGGAGGGAGTCGTACAGGTTGGCAACGCGTGCATTATTTCGGTCGGTAGCCAGCAAATATTGAGTCAAATCATTGGTGCCAACTGACAAAAAGTCTACGCGTTTGGCCAATTCCTTTGCTTGACAAGCGGCTGCAGGGACTTCAATCATGACCCCCAATGCGGGTTTTTCAATTTGACAACCTTCCTCCAATAATTCGGCATAAGCTTGATTGATCAAATAAGCTGCTTCATCCACTTCGCTTAACGTGGTGATCATGGGGAGCATGATGCGCAGATTATTTAATTCTTCGTTAGCGCGCAGCATGGCACGTACTTGCAATAAAAAGAGATCGGGATGATCTAGCATCACACGAATCCCGCGCCAACCTAAGTAGGGATTGGTTTCTTCGATAGGAAAATACGGTAACACTTTGTCTCCGCCGATATCCAGCGTGCGCATGGTCACTGGGCGGGGTGCGAAGGCTTTGAGGGTTTGGCGGTAAATAATGTATTGCTCATCTTCTGAAGGAAAGCGATCGCGGCTCATAAAAGGGACTTCGGAGCGATACAAGCCCACGCCTTCCGCACCGACACTCATAGACAAGCCGGAATCAATGGCGAGCCCAGTATTTACTTGCAAACTAATTCGGTGTTCGTCCAAGGTTTCTGCTGGTTTGTCCCGCAAAGAGACAAGGCTCTGGTTTAGCTCATCTTCTTTTTGGATCAATTGTTTGTATTCGGCCAGCAACATTTTGGTGGGAGAAATAAACACTTCTCCGTTGTCGCCATCCACGATCACTGCGCGGCGTGAGATTTGCTCCAATTGCAGGCCACGTACCGCCATGACAGTCGGAATGCTCATGGAGCGAGCTAAAATAGCCATATGCGAATTGCTAGAGCCAAAGGTGGAAATGATCCCCGCCAATTGCCCTTCTGGGACTTCGGCCAAAGTTGCTGCAGAAATTTCCTCACCCACCAAAATGGTTCGACGTGGGTAATCAATTTCTTCTTGTTGTGAAGACTGTAATTCAGCCAAAACGCGACGACCGATATCTCGAAAATCGGAAGCACGTTCCCGCAAATAATCGTCATTCATATTTTCAAATTGTTGAATATGCTTTTTGATGACCAGGGCCAGCGCAGCTTGCGCGCCCAAATGTTCCGTGCGAATTTCATGAATGACTTCCGCGCCCAAATTATCTTGGTCCATGATCCGCAAATAGACGTCAAATAAGGCGTGTTCTTCTTCGGCAATACTGGATTTCATCCGCCGACTGAGGCGGTGCATATTATCGCGTGCCGCAAACAATGCCTGCAGGAAGATCTCAACCTCACCCTCGACATCTTCGATAAAATGTTTGGGGACGGCATCAATATCTGCGGGTGGGTAAATCACCACAGCGGTCCCGATGGCTACGCCTGGTACGGCCCCCATGCCCTTAAGCGAAATGGGCTCATGCTCTAGTTTTTTCTGCTCAGAACGGGGTGGCTCCGTAAGCAGCGCCAATTCGCCGGTAGCTTCGGCATGGGCAATCATGCCGCCTAATTGCGCTGCCAACGTAATCAAAAAGGCTTCTTCAGCATCATCAAAGTAGCGTTGAGCAGCTTGTTGCGCAACCAGCACACCATACAATTTACGGTGTTGAATGATGGGAACCCCCAGAAATGCATGTAAATGCTCTTCTTTGAGCAAGGGATTGTAATAAAAATCTGGATGGTCACTGGTATCATCCAAGCTAATGGGCTCCTCACGGCGCCCTACCAAGCCAATCACCCCTCGATCCATCGACATGCGTACTACGGACTCGGCATCTTTGTTAAGACCTTTGGTTGCAATTAAGACGTATTCGCGATTTTTACTGTCAATCAAAAAAACAGATACGGCATCGGCATAGATTGCTGAGCTTACGCAGTCTACCAAGGTATGGAGTGCTGCAAGCAGATCTGGCGCAGAGGTGACATTTTGGACGATGCGTTTGAGTATTTTAAGCATTAGCTTTTATGACCACCATGATGAGGTTTCTTCCGACGCATGTTTGAGGAAGACTGGCGTTTTTTTAGGAGATATTCCAATTCTTTTAATGCTTGAATATAGACCTGTTTTTTAAAAAAAATGACCAAATCTTGGGGTTCTTTGTAAGTGACCCAACGCCAACTATCAAATTCCGGGGAGTTGCTGAGATCCAACCGAATTTTTTGCTCATTGGTATGCAATTTCAATAAAAACCACTTTTGTTTTTGTCCGATGACGAGGGGTTCGGACCCATGGCGTAAATATTGTTTGGGCAGACGATACTTTAACCAACGTTTCGTTACCCCCAGTATTTCGACATCTTCGCGTTCTAAGCCAATTTCTTCACGTAACTCACGAAACAGCGCTTCTTTGGGTGTCTCTCCTGGCGCGAGACCGCCTTGTGGAAATTGCCACGCGTCGTGTCCATGTCGCTTCCCCCAAAAAACGTTATTGGTTTCGTTAATTAAAATAATGCCAACATTTAAACGATAACCCGCTCGATCAATTAACATGATAATGTCTTGTAAACACGAAGTTCACACAGAGTGTTTTCTAAAAAAGCACGTTCTTGACCAAAAAAAATCATTTTGGAGCCACATGAGGAAATAAAAAGATGTGATGATTTTTTCACAAAAGATGAGACTTTGGCAACAAGAACTTTCTTTTATACTCCTGCGAAGGGTATAATCATCGGCTAGGGTTTTTCTGGAGTCGTCTGTGTCTGCGAGCATTTGGCAGAAGTGTTTAAATTTGTTACAAGAAGAGTATCCCGCGCAACAATTTAATACGTGGCTGCGACCTTTGCAAGCGGAAACCCAAGATTCGACTTTGGTATTACTGGCGCCCAACCGTTTTGTTGTGGATTGGGTCAAGACGCATTTTAATGAACGGATTAACGAATTGGTTCGCCAGTTGTTTCCGGATACGATCACCAACGTCAGTATCGAGATTGGCACCAAAGCAATCCCGGTGGAAGAGCAACCGCAGATCACGACGCTCGTTACATCTTCAGGGTCTGCTCAGACTGCTAACAAAGCCGTGGTGGTGGATACACACAATCATTATTTAAATAAGAAATTCGTTTTTGATAGTTTCGTGGAAGGTAATTCTAACCAATTGGCACGTGCCGCAGCGCTGCAAGTCGCCGAACGTCCGGGAGATGCTTATAATCCCTTGTTTATTTATGGCGGAGTAGGCTTGGGCAAAACCCATTTGATGCATGCTATTGGCAATACGATTCTAAAAAACAATCCACAAGCTAAAGTGCTCTATTTGCATTCTGAGCGGTTTGTGGCTGATATGGTGAAAGCATTACAAACCAACTCAATTAATGAGTTTAAACGCTTCTATCGCGCTCTGGATGCTTTGTTAATCGATGATATTCAATTTTTTGCTGGGAAAGATCGCTCTCAAGAAGAGTTTTTCCATACATTCAATGCGTTATTAGAGGGTCAACAACAAATTATTTTGACCAGTGATCGCTATCCCAAAGAAATTGAGGGTGTGGAAGAACGTTTGAAATCGCGTTTTGGCTGGGGTTTAACCGTGGCAGTGGAACCACCGGAGCTGGAAACACGCGTGGCCATTTTAATTTCTAAAGCAGAGCAGTCGAATGTTGTCCTTCCCTATGAAGTGGCGTTTTTCATCGCAAAACGGATCCGCTCGAATGTGCGCGAATTAGAGGGTGCTTTACGGCGAGTGATAGCCAATGCGCATTTTACTGGCAAGTCAATTACCATCGAATTTGTGAGTGACGCGTTGCGGGATTTATTGGCCTTACAAGACAAGTTGGTCACGATTGAAAACATTCAAAAGACGGTTGCAGAATATTACAAAGTAAAAGTCGCGGATTTATTGTCTAAGCGCAGAAGTCGGTCTATTGCCCGACCTAGACAGATGGCGATGGCATTGGCCAAAGAATTGACCAACCATAGTTTGCCAGAAATTGGAGACCATTATGGTGGACGCGATCACACGACTGTGATCCATGCTTGCCGTAAAGTCAAAGACTTGATTTCAGAAGGGGGCGATTTCGCAGAAGATTATAAAAATCTAATGCGTATTTTATCTTCCTAATCCAAAATGCTCATCTGCTTCTAATTTTTTTGCATATAATTCATCTAAGAGTATTTGCTCGCTTTCGGACACTATGTTGATGATGGTGTCGCCATCAGTGGTTTCGGCATGATACTCAATCGCTCGATATTCGTCTTTGCCTCTATTGGCTTCTGCACAAGAGTAGGGTTCCTTATTTTCTAAAGCATCGCAAGCGAAACCCCAGGCATCTTGCGGACTGAGGTCGTCATCTTGATTCAGTGCAATGAGCATCTCTTCAAAACTTTCTGTATCGATGAGCTGTTCAATCTCCTCCTCCTCCTCATCATCATCAAAGGGGGCATCGAAAATTTGCTCATGGTTTGCTTCTTCTGCATCAGTGTTGCGGGCAGTCCTTTCGTGTTCTCGAAGGGCTTCTAAAATAGGTTGAAAAGTTGAGGGAGACGAGCGGCATTCGCGCGCGCTTTTATTCACCTGTGCGATTAATTCAGCATGGGGAATGTCTTCTTCTAGGGTGAGCATTCTTTCCAAAGCATCCAAATTTAATGCTTCGCAAGTATCTTGAATCGTGAAGGGTAAATCCTCCGGAGCTAATGTTTCTATCAGTTTATTCTGTAGTGCGCGCAAAGATGGAATTAAACCAGGTGGGTAATCGGGATGCGTTTGAGAAAAATATAGCGCGGATTGATACAATGCGGCGCATCGAACGGGATGGGTTAAATCAACCAAATTTTGACGCAATATTTCTGTCACTGCATCGATTTTATTGTTGGCAAGTAAGGTTGCTAACAGTTGTGTACCTTGCTCAGGATTTCTAAAGTAACCTTGATGACGCAGCTGAGTTATGGCGCCCGGCAGACCTTGTTGCGTACATTGCTCATAAGCTGTCCGGATATATTGCTCTGCTGAGACTGCGGGTGGTGAGAATCTGCGTCCGTTCTGTTGCGCTTGCCAATAGTTACCACTGCCAAAAGTTGAAAGATAATTCGGCTCAGCAATAATCTCGTTGATGAATTCTTCTGGAAACACCAATTCAGTGTCCTCAGGTTCTAGTGCTCTATATTTTTCAATATATTTTGCTGCAACCATGGTACGCGTAGGATTCATTTCAAAAAAATCCAACCTTTTTTTACCTTGGCCTTGCCCCCATTCATGGGATGGGTCAATCACCTGCCCGGCCATGCGTCCTAGTTGCTGAGTCTGAGTATTGTACAATATACCAATATTGGGTTGTCCCTCTTTAAGCCCAGAATCCAACATCCAATTCGGAGCCTCATAATAAACGGTATGAAAGTGCCCAGATCCGCCTTCTGCGCCGGTGCGGAGCATATAAACATTCGGGGGGGTTAATTTGTGAAGTTCTGTGGCCAAGATTCGATTAATAGGTTCCATGATGGGAGCAAGTTCTCTTTGAACATATTGGGTGAACTTCGTTCTTTCAGCAAGTATGTCGGCACGCTCTTGAATGGCAATAATGCGCTCAAAATCATCCCCTGCCAATCGAGTTTCTCTTGCTTCAAGTGATTCTGGCTCTCCTCTTAGGTCAGTTAGGCCTGTTTCACGTTTTATTCGCTCCATCGCCCGACTATGAGCATTCGTCACAGCCTCGCACTGGCCTCCGAGTCCTGGGTTAAATATAGCCTGATCTTGGCCAGGTATTTTTACTAGTAACGGCGCCAAATCACATTGGGCATCATTATTAGGATGACCATAAGAAAGTTGTACACCGGGATAAATGATCGCAGCGGCTTTGGTCACGGCTGTTTCGGAACAGGCATTGAAGCGATTACGCATGGAGGCCACCCATTTGATTTCTATTTAATTATTGTACGACATGTTTATTGGTTGGTCAAATAGGTGGTTTGAATAGTGGCAATGCAGAGCGTGCTTCTCAAGTTCACTTTTTAAGTTTGGGCAACTGATACATGTAATACGCGACATACGAAGAAAGTACGGCAGCAAAAAAGCACCATACCGAGGAGAGTGCAAAATAAAACCAAACAAAACTTAATATAAATGAAAAAAGCAACAAAAGTCCAAACACTTTAATTTCTTTGATCGAACATAAAAAGAGAGAAAGAAAAATAATAGCCACATAAGTAAATGTGTATATTTTTTGCTGCAGTGGTGGTTGATCAATAAGATAAGCAATCGACTGGTGCGTGACGTATGCATCTACAGAACGCAGGCCTAAAATGATGGGTCCATAGATAGCCATGCTGAGAGTAAGGCCACCAACTAATAGTACGCCGAGTATTCGGCTCTGGCGGAGTTTGGGTTCAATCAAGTAGACACTCAATGGGATATAAACAGGCCATACAAAAAAGGCAATAAAAGTGAATACTAATATGTTCTGATAAAGCGAAGTATAAGGATTCCTGTGTAATTTGTCCCATATCATGCCTTCGACAAATTGATGAATGCTGAAAATAAGGGGTATTAGTGAAAAAAGGAGGTAAGTTTTGTTGGCTTTAAACGCTTTCAGAATGCTATACAGACCCAACGGCAGCAATACCCCACTTGCAGCAAAACTGGCCGCTGATGAAAAACACATAAGGATTATCTCTGGAGGGTAAAGGAAATAGGCACCCACGATGCGTGGGTGATGTTTGGTGAGTAAATTGTTCACCTAATCTATAAAGGAAAAGCATAAAGATTACAATGCAATTATCTGCAATGCAGTTTTTCGAAGCGAAGGAGCGCTCCGTTACAGACCGATTGGTTCCCCACACAATGCATAAAATCACGTTGGCCTCACGTAGGCGGGGAACCCTATTGCTTCGTCGTTTCACTCCTCGCAAAGACGGAGGGACTATACAAAGAAAATTCTAATAAAATACAGATGAAAATAGCCTGATTATTGTTATAATCACTGCTGTTGATTTATTTTGGTGGAGAGGCGCAGTGTTTGAGTTAACGATCAGCAAACAACAGATTTTACCCGCTTTATTGATGGTTGCGGGGGCCGTTGATAAAAAACAGTCTTTGCCGATCTTGTCGAATATTTTATTGCAATTGTCAGCGCATCAATTTTCATTGACTGCGACGGATTTGGAAATTCAGATTACTGCTGTGGTCCCCTGCTCTTCGAATATGACGGGTGCTGTAACGGTGCCAGCGAAGAAGATCATTGATATTTTCCGTTCATTAGATGAAGAAGCAACGCCTACTTTGAGCTTTAGCGGTAGCAATTTAACGATCAAAACCGAGCATAGCCAATTTAAGCTCACCACCTTGGCTGCTGTAGATTATCCCATTACTGAAGACGAGATCAGCGAAGTAGAGTTTTCTCTGCAAGCTTCTGCGCTCATGCGCTTATTGCAAGCCACGGCTTTTGCTATGGCGCAGCAAGATGTGCGCGTGTATTTAAATGGTCTGTTTCTTGAAATTGATACGAAATCAATTACTGCTGTGACCGCTGACGGTCATCGTATGGCGGTATGCCGTCAGATGGACGAAGCTTTTCACCAGCACCATCGCTTGTTAATCCCTAAAAAGGGCGTGCAAGAAATGTTGCGTTTGCTGGCTACCATTGCGGATGAGCCTGTGGTGATTTCAGCCAGTAAAAATCATGTGAGCTTGGTGACCAGTCAATTTCGCTTTTCATCTAAACTCATCGAGGCGAAGTTTCCACCGTATACACGTGCTATTCCAAAAGACTATGAACGTGTGGTTTTGATCGATCGCGACCATCTCAAACGAGCACTGTCACGCATCGTGATTTTGGCGAATGAAAAATTGCGTGCGGTAGTGTTACGGATTGAGCATCAATCGCTCACTTTGGCGGCATCGAATAAAGAACAGGAAGAAGGCGAAGAAACTTTGTTGGCAGAAACAACGGGAACGCCGTTGACGATTGGCTTGAATGCGACTTATTTATTAGATGTGTTGAACTATTTCAATGAAGGGATGTTGCGCTTGGAGTTTGGTGATGCAGATAGTAGTATTTTGGTTCAATCCTTGAATGATGACAATTATCAATATATCATCATGCCTATGAAACTCTAATGCTTGCATCGCTGAATATTCATCATTTACGCAATCTCGATGCATTATATTTGACGCCCCATCCGCGGTTTAATTTTTTCCATGGCGCGAATGGGAGCGGCAAGACCTCCATTTTAGAAGCTATTTATTTGTTAGGCAGTGGCTACTCTTTTCGAACTCGGGAAACCGCCCCTTTGGTTCAGCAAGGCCAATCGACTCTCACGGTGTTTTCTAAAACACATGCACAAGATTCGATCAGTATTCAAAAACATTTGAATGGAGCAACCGCCGTTCGTTTGAATCAACAACCTTGTCAGCGTAGTTCGGAATTGGCTTATTTGCTGCCCTGCTTGGTTTTTTACCATGATTTGTTTCAAATCATTGATGCGGGACCTACTGTTCGGCGCAGTATCTTGGATTGGGGATTGTTCCACGTGGAACATGCTTACCATGGATTGTGGAAAGAATATCGTTCGGTCCTAAAACAACGCAATGCTTTGCTACGACAAAGAGACTCCAATCGACAACACTATTTGCCATGGGATAAGCTGCTGGTCGATTTGGCCTATGCCATTGACCCCCTACGCCAAAGTTATTTTCAGAAATGGGCTGATAATTTTCAACTGTTTCTAGCGCAGCTCACTGATACACCCTGTCAGATTCGCTTTGATAAAGGCTGGGACAGAAAAGAAACAGGAAAATCTTTGCAAACTATTTTGGCGGAGCAATTTGAACAAGATCTTCAGCGCCAGTATACCTATGCGGGCCCGCAACATGCAGATATATTGTTTGACTCGGTTTCATTAAAAGCCCGCCAGCATTTGTCTCGTGGTCAGCAAAAAATCATTTTGATTGCCTTGAAATTAGCGCAAGCGCATATGCTTCCCAAGCCTTGTGTATATCTGATGGATGATATTACGATAGAGTTGGACCAAGCCCATATTCAGCGCCTCTTTGCCAGTTTAGCGAATTTGCCTGGTCAGTTTTTCTTAACATCAGTACATGGGCTTTCGGAGTTTGCACAGCAACACGAAGGACAAACATTTGAGTTACCACTCCGAGGATAACGGATACAAGGCCGAATGGCGCTTCCTAAAGATGCCTTTAATTTGAATGATCAACATGCCTTACTTTTATATATGTAATTTAATGTAGGTTGGTCCATGGCACAGTGTACAACTGGTTATCTCGGTATAAGTGATGCCTGAGAGCTTACCCCTGCCGCTAAACCTTGGTCCAATTGTTCTAGACGAACTTTAATTTCATTTACAAAAGCCATATCAGGTTCCGGAGGTTTTCTTTGTTCAAATAAAGTAAATCCACGTGCGACAGGCGCAACAGGTGTGAATAGCGCAATACATAATGGGCTATGGGTATCCCGCAACAGGGTATGTAATTCAGCCTCCGTGATTTTTTCTGGAAGCTGACTTAATGCTTCTTTTAATAAATTTAATTTCGCAGCGCCTCGGCGATCTCCTTGTAAACACTCCAATTCAATAGCAAGGCTTTTGCCTAGTTCTCCAGAATATTTTAATTGGTTCCGGTATCTACGCTCGTCTGGAGCTAGGCTGTTCATAATTGCTGATTCATGCTCCCCAAGCCGCTTCAAAGCAATGCTGACCATGTTTTCTGCCTGATAGTAATCCCCATTACGAATTTCTAGTAACAGCAATTCTTTCAATTCTCTAGGAGAATTGGCCCTTTTGAGTTGTGCAACAAATACTTTGGTGGTTTTGGTGTTTGCAAATAAAGCAGCAATAGTTTCTGCGGTTTGTTTCCAATCCAGCGTATTTGTCTGTGGTAGTTCTTCAAGACTCAAATCATAGTTCTCAAGATAAATCTGAAGTTCATCATCTTCAATCTGTGGCATTAATTTATCCAGCATCTCTTCTGGAAGTTGTTTTAGAAATTCTATTGGTTCTCGCGAAAAAGTCTGTTTATATTTATTTAGTAGGGCTCTCAAAAAAAACATAGCATTACGGCTGTTGACTAATATAGCCATTTTCTCCGAAGATAACGCAGTTATGACGTCCAAAATCACTTTAAATTCTACACTCGACTCATCATCAAATAGTCTTTTGACAATATATGCAGGTAGCTGTTGCTGATTTAACAAGGCTGTTAAAAATTGAGCTTGGTGTTCTAGTCTTAGTTCATTTAGGGCAGCAGCGAGAAATTTTGATGCATTATGCATAGCAAGAATATTTTTTTTGTCTCGATTGGGCAGTATGGAATTTAACCGTTCTTTCGTCTGGGATCTCTCTGGTTCCTCGAAATAGGCTTTGATTTCTTTAGCCAGTAAGCGTCCTGTAACGTTAACCTGCAATGCAACTAATTTATCCATGTCTGCATTGGCTTCATTCAATATAAGCAAGGGTACCAATTTGCTCGGTTGTCCTCCGTCAGGCGGTAATGTTGTGTCTAGAAGGGCTTGTATGGCAGATAAATTCCCGTCTTCTACGTTTAGGATGGTTTCATCGTTGGCCAGAAAACTTTGTAGGCTAGTAAAATAGTGCCGTTCTGTAGAAGGCAAAACAACGAGTTCATTTTCGAGAAGCTCTTGAATGAGCGTTCTATCAAAGTTTTTTTGGATGAAATGAGCCGTTTTAACGGCTGAATAATCTATTGCCGTGCTGTGGTGTAATAAGGCTCTTAATACGGTAATCTGCTGCTCATACGAAAGATTTTTAATTGCTTGAGCAAGAATTTCTTGGTTTCCATAATGAATTTTAGGAAATAATTCGGCTAACTCTTGCTCTTTGTCTACAGAATAGACTGTCGCAAAAAAGTCATGGATATTTTTAGATAAATAATAGGCTTCAATTTTGTACCTTGCCACGGATAAGTCAGGACTTCCCAATGTATTCAGGAATTCTAAAAATTGTGTGCTGACAGTTGTTCTTGGCCCGATTAAATTAACAATCTGAAATAAATCTTGAACTACTGCATCCGAATCATTTAAATCAAGATCCATTTCTCCAGTTAATACAGCATAGAGTTGCTTATATTGCTCTGATTCAGGATAAGGAAATGTGTCGGCAAGAACCGTGACCAGGCTTGCTTTTAGCGACGGATTAGTTAGAGATAGAATTGAGATTAGTTGTTTCATCTCTGTGGCGGATAGTAACTTTTTTTGAAATAAGCGAATTAACAAAGCTGATTGTTGTTGCTCTGGATAATATCGAATATAGTTAGATAAGAAAAGTGGCGCGTTGCTCGTTAATTGATCGAGATCCTGGTTGTTGAGCGACCTAGGTGTGTGGTCTTCCTGGTGTGTCAGAAGTTCACGCAATAATGGGTTTAAGCGCTGCATTTTCTGAATTTTCTCTCCCATGTATTCCAATTCTTTCTCGTACTGCCAATCTGTGTTGTTAGGAAGAAGTAAGCGAAAAGTGCTCGCAACTGCTTGGGTTGCAGCGAATCTATTTCGAATAGAGCTAATGGCGCTATATAATTCTGTTAAAGATTCTTCACTGGCATCTATCAAGGGATAGGTGTTTGAGTACAGCCGATATAAATCATCTATTTGTCGGATTTCTTGCTGAGTTAGCCCAATGGACGACTCTTCAATAGCACCTGATTGGTCTAGGGGTAACGCCCCAACTTTAAAAGTAGACATGAGTGTGGTTGGGTGGTCTGCTATATTTACGAAATAGTCTGGGAAATATTGCAGGATTTCAGCTCGCAGTAATTGCTGAATATAAACACTCACTGACTCAATGGTTACATCATAACCTGGATCCTGGGCACTCATGGGAACCCGCTCATTTTCCATCTCTAGCGAACGGGCGTTCTGCTTTTCAATGATTTTGGTATAAAAATTATTTTTCATGTAACGATTGATGCCAGGCGCAGCGATCAGGATTTTGACGTCTTCTAAGTTTTTTTGCGTTGCAGAAGAAAGCGGGCTATTGGGCTCAGTCCCATCTATTAAAAAATGTAATGCAGCGCGATATTCTTCGGAAGAAGTTGATTCTGCTTTTAATGTCGCCACTCGATCAAAAATGGTGGATTTGACCAGCCATTGTTGGTTGGGACTCAGGTCAGTCGTAATATCCGGTTTGGCGGTACCATCTTGTGCGGTTTGGAAATCCAGCAGCTGATTGGCCATATTCAAATCTGGCTGTGTCGCGTCGCGATGCCAAACAGACAATTGGCTTTGTTGCCAACGTTGATATTGAGTTTGTAACTGCGCTTGCTGTGCTTCCTCTGGTTGCCAAAACGCATTGAGCAATACCGATTTTTTTTCAGGATCTCGTAGCATGGTCATAGGTCCCCAATAGGCTCCTAAGTAGACCTGGTTTGATACGCGATCAATGGGAGATTGGTTTGGTCCTGGCGGCGTGTATTTAGAAAAAAAATGTCGGCTAAGTTTGTTCGCACTGTCACGCGATAACACAAAATGGTTTTGGGAAACGGTGGGATCATAGGCAGGGATAATCGTTGGCCATTGGTCTGGTTCTAATGTCTTCCAAGTATTGGTGGCCATATCGGCTTCCGAAGCTTGTTTGAACTCCGTACAAACACCATTGTCTGCGATGGTGATTTGGAGCCAATGTATGCCTTCGTTATCCTGATAGGCAATGGGGTCCATATTTGGCACTTTGTGTCCAGGTAGTTTTGTTTTGATACAGTAAATTATAGAACACTTCTTGTGTGGTTCAAGTTTTGGCATATTGTTTTTTTAGTATCTATTTCAGATTGATAGGTATGTAATTTAAGGTTCGACCAAGGGCCCACCCTAACCCCTATGCTTTCAAGAAAAAAGGTTTGCGGTGGCATTGACCGCAGAACTTCAGTAGAATCAAAACATGTCTATTTTATATTGAGTGATTGATGCGTAAATTGCTAAACCGTATTTTTCAGATAGTGCTCCTGCTGAGCCTGTCCCTCAGCGTTTTTGCCAATCAACCTTGGTCGACCTGGGTAGCTGAGGTGCGTAAAGAAGCCTTGGCTGACGGGATTCGTCCGGCGGTGTTTGATGCGGCGTTTGCGGATATTAAAGAGCCCAGTCGTCAAGTAAAAGGGCTGGCACGGTCACAGCCGGAGCATCGGTTGACCTATCAAAAATATTTGTCTTCTCGCGTTGATGCCTATCGCATTTCAGTCGGACGCAGTCAGTATAAAAAGCATCAAGATTTGGCGAATAAAATCGGGCGAGAATATCAAATTGATCCTTGTTTTATGATGTCGTTCTGGGGAATGGAGACCAGCTATGGTTCGTACATGGGAAATTTTCCCGTCGTTAAATCATTGGCTACGTTGGCCTATGATTCCAACAGACCGGCATTTTTTCGCAAAGAATTATTCTTAGCCCTGCATATTTTGAATGATGGGCATGTGACCCTGCAAGATTTTAAAGGAGAATGGGCGGGCGCATCCGGCCAGCCGCAATTCCTGCCCTCCAGTTGGGTCAAATATGCCGTGGACTATGATGGAGATGGGCATAAAGATATTTGGCGTTCCAAACCCGATGTATTTGCGTCTATTGCCAATTATATGCACATTAATGGCTGGCATGCCGGTGAGCCTTGGGCTGTGATGGTGACGTTGCCTGCTCATTTTGATATGAAATTAGAAGGTAAATCTATTATTAAACCCGTCAGCGAATGGGCTGCCATGGGCGTGCGTCGCACCGATGGCGGTAGCTTGCCCTACCCGAATCTCAATGCCAGTATTGTGCAGCCAAATGGGGGCCCGGTATTCTTGGCGTACCCCAATTATCGGATGATTTTGCGCTACAATAATTCGATTTATTATGCCGGAGCGATTGGGTATTTGGCTGATAAAATTTGTAATCGAACAACATGACGATCCTGTGTGTTGATTTAGATGGAACGCTGATTCGTACGGATACGACTTGGATGGCGACGTGTTTATTTTTACGAGCTTATCCGTATCGGTGTTGGCAATTGTTGGTTTGGTTGTTACAGGGCAGAGCTTACTTAAAACAACAATTAGCCCAAAAAGTGCTTATTGACCCGGCCTCTTTGCCCTATCATGCGAAACTGATTGAATGGCTCATAGAGCGTAAGCAACTAGGGGATACTCTGGTGCTGGCTACTGCGACGGATCAAGTGTTTGCGCAGGCTGTGGCTGACCACGTGGGTATTTTTTCTGAGGTGATTGCCTCTGATGGCCACAACAATTTACGTGCAAAACACAAAGCCGCGGCTTTATCGCGCCATTTTGGCGTCAAAGGCTATTGCTATGTGGGCAATAGTCATGATGATTTAGAGGTCTGGCGAGAAGCCAAGACGGCAATCGTCGTGAATGCCTCCAAGCGCTTGGAAGGGCTTGTCCGACAGATTGCAGAAGTTGAGCGAGTGTTTGAGTAAAGCCCTCAAGTCGGGTTCTTTTAAGTCATGAGCCGATTACAGCCCTTAATCGGCTCATAAAAATATTTAGCTTCTTTTTTCGCGAGAGGTTACCGATATACGTTCCATATCCTGCAAACGCAGTGCCGTAAGAGTTCCGCCCCAGACGCATCCGGTATCGATTGCGTGGATTTTGGGGTGCGGGCATTGTCCTTCCAAAGCTGACCAATGACCAAATACCAAGTCGGCTGAGATGGGTTCGCGATCGGGGACTTCATACCAAGGATAGAGTTCTGGGGGGGCGCTTTGAGGTGAGCCCTTATCATTAAGAGCTAGGCTCCCATCCGCAAAACAATAACGCATGCGGGTAAAATAATTACAAATGAGACGTAGCCGAGGCATGCCAGAAAGATCTGGAAACCATTGATTAGGCTCGTTCGCGTACATAGAGTGTAAAAACAGGTCTCTCTCTGGGCCTCGCAGTGCGATTTCTAATTCATGCGCATAGGTTTGTGCTTCCGCCAAAGTCCATTGCGGGGCAATGCCGGCGTGTACCATGACCACATTCAACTGGGGATCAAAGCAGAGCAATGGTTGCTGACTGAGCCACGCGCATAGTTCTTCGCAGTCTTCTGCGTCTAACACAGGTTGCAGGCTGGGATCGTAGGCTTGAGAATGACGGTCGGAATAGACCAAACTGAGCAGATGCAAATCGTGATTGCCCAAGCAAATTTGGGGCTCAATCGGCAAGTTTTTGACGAAACGCAGGACCTCCAAAGAGCTGGGTCCTCGATTAATCAGGTCGCCAACAAACCATAAGCGGTCCTGATGTTCGTCAAAGTGGATCTGTTCCAATAAATATTGGAGAGAAGCAAAGCAGCCCTGCACATCACCTATTGCATAATCAGCCACGGGCTTTCGTTCCTAAATGGTGTTGTTGCGCAGGTTCATCGGTTTTCGTTGTCCATTTGCCACTGAGATCCAATTTATGGAGGACGGCAGGTACTCGTGCATAATCGCGACTATACGCTTCCATGTCATGGACCAAATCCAACGTACGGACTGTGGAAATATGTCCGGTTTTGGGATCTTGGATTTTGACGGTTTCAGGCAAAATTGCATTGTTTAAATTCAATTTGGACACCGTTTGCTTTTCACTTTCCACGGCATTGTGCTCCATCCGGGTATGGGTATTCCATGCACTGACAGAACGTTGAATGATGAATTTGCTCTTTAATTTGAGATGCTCTTGCAAAAACATATCATAAACTTCGGCAGATAGTGCCACACCACTCGGGTATATCTCTGCACGGAAAGGCTGTTGGTTTAAGATGATTTTTCCACTAGATAGCGCATCACGCACCCAGATTAGAAACTCCGCCCCAATGACCCGCTCTCTTTCGACGGTGTGTTCTGGTGCGGTATCCAAAAACGACCCAATGCGTCCGCTGCCCTGTTCGAGGATATAGCTGTTTTCTTCGAGATATTCGCTTAAATATCTTTGCAGTGCAAAGGCATCGGCGCGGTCTAAAATAGCGGCCAGCGATCCGGCGCCGTCGCGATCTTCTTCTAACAAGGCTAACCATACTTTAAAAATAAGAGGATGTGCGGATAGTAATGCAAACCCTTCTTTGGGCATGAGTTGTTGGGCGAGCAATACGTTTACGTGTCTACGTAAGGCTTCGCTGTCACGGTCTTCACGCACGAATTGATGGCGGTAATAATCGCCAACGGTGGGCATGTCTTCAAGCAAGGGTTCCCATAATTTCACTAAGGTTCCCATATTGTTATGAATATTAATTTGATATTCTGTGTATAGTTTGCCAATTCCTTGTAATAAACTGGCGGAAAACAAAGCGTATGCCCATAGTTTTTGATCTTCCGAAGGCTGCTCTGATTCGTCTTGGATCATGAGTTGGCGCATCAAATTTAACGCAGCCTCGGTGCGATACAAGGCGCGGTCCAGTGCGCCTCCGCGTTGGCTAAAATAGAGAGAAGTTTCGGGCAGATGCTGATAATACATTGCAACGTTGGCGATCAAAGGCGAGACCAATTTTTGATAATGGCTGGCCTGATAAGCAAGCTGTTTTTTGATGTGCTTTAGGGCCTCTTGGCGTTTTTTATCTTTGACCAAGACTTCAAATGATTCAATGGGCTCTAAATTTTTAAATAGCATCGGCTTTTTGGCGATAGGTGATTTCTTTTCTTCACGGTAAAACATCAGTGCACTCCTGTGTCAGTATGATGGATCATTAAAGCGGTCAACAATCCATATTGTTCGACGCTAAGTTGTTCTGGACGTAGCCCGGGATCAATGCCGATGGCTGCAATTTGCGTAGATGATAGCAACGGTTTTAAATTATTAGCCAACGTTTTACGCCGCATACCAAATGCTTGCGCAACTAATTTCTCGAGATCAGACCAAGCTACGGTTGGATATGGAGATTGTTTGTAGGGAATCAGTCTCACAATAGCCGAGTCTACTTTAGGCTGCGGATAGAAGGCCGTCGGCGGCACATCTAATAAGTTATCCACTTCACAATAGTATTGCGTCATGACGGAGAGCCGTCCAAACACCTTGCTGCCTGGTTCGGCGACCATACGATGAACTACTTCAGCCTGCAACATAAAATGCATGTCTCGAATCGATCCCAAAAAATGGAGCAAATGTATCAATAAAGGTGTGGAGATATTATACGGCAAATTTCCAATTAAGCGTAGATCTTTGCCAAATTGAGCATAATTAACCGACAAGGCATCCGCATTAACCAGATTTAAGCGGGTATTGGCCAAAGGCAAAGCAAGCAAAGGTGCATGCAAATCGCGATCAATTTCAATGGCGGTTAGGTGGTTGGTTTTCTGCAACAAAGGTGCGGTTAAAGCGCCGAGCCCCGGCCCTATTTCAATGAGATTGTCGTCGCATTGCGGGTCAATAAGCCGAATGATTGCTGCGATGATGGTGGGCGTTTGTAAAAAATTCTGTCCAAAACGTTTGCGCGGGCGATGCTGCATGAGGGGCTCTAATCCATTATTTGCTCAGGGCACTATGATATTGATTCATAATCAAACAATCAAGTATTAGATCGGCATAGCCGCTGCGTGGCAAAGGCATTTTATGACGAAAAACAAGTCTGAATCCCGTTGTTATGCGCGTCCATCCCATGGTAGTAATTGTATTTTGTAGCCTTTTAGGCTATGATCGTAGTAATATTGGCTTCAATGAGTGTTTATGACAGACCTTTCCTTATTGTTTTCTGAATATCGACGTCGCGTACTTGGTTTGCTATTGCTTCATCCAGATAGTCGTTATCACGTTCGCGAGATTGCTCGTCTAACCAGTACAACTGCCGGGACGTTGCACCGCGAGTTATCCAAACTTGCCAAAGCTGGGGTACTGATACGAGAAACCAGTGGTAATCAAGTTTATTACCAAGCTAATCGTGATTTTCTTATTTTTCAAGAACTTACTTCGATTTTAAAAAAAACTACCGGATTAGTAGATGTATTGGTAGAATCCTTGGCGTCATTAGCTGAAAAAATTGAGGTAGCTTTTGTATTCGGTTCTGTGGCACGTGGGACTGAAAACTTAAGGAGTGATATTGATGTTTTACTGATAGGTGAGACGGATTTTACTGAAGTAGTTACAGCATTCTACCCTGCTCAAACTAGCTTGGGCCGAGAAATTAACCCCAAAATATATTCTAAATCAGAATGGGATAAATGTTTTATGGAGCAGGATCCTTTTGTTCAAGAGATTCTTAGTAACCCCATAATTTTTATTATTGGAGAACTGAATGACCTTAGATAATCTTATTGATAAAACTCTAGAAAAAATCTCTCCTAATTCTGATGCAATAAAACGTCTTTTACGCGCTGCTGAAAGAAATATTTCTGACTCCAAAATTGAAGTGCTGAGTTCTGAAAATCGTTTTGATGTTGCATATAAAGCGATCATGCAGATCGCAAATGCAGGTCTGCAGGCCAATGGTTATCGAACATTAACTAGCAAGCCAGGGCATCATCAAACGATGATTCAACTATTACCACAAACATTGGGGATTGATAAAAACACAGTGATTGTGCTGGATGCTATGCGTAAACAACGTAATGTTGCTGATTATTCTGGAGATATTATTCCTGAGAACACTGTAAAAATTTGTATTGCTCAAGCAGAGGATTTATTAAAAAATTTTAAACTGTGGTTGAGTATTCATTGGAAAATTTAAATGATTAAAAATAAACAAGATTTACAGGATAGTTTCATAATTTTACGTTTCTTCTGCAGCTTTTTTTCTGAGTGCTATAATACGTATGAGACCTGAGCTGACACTGGATAATAATATGACTACTATGAATAAATTGTTTGCATATTTCGGGCTAATTTTTGCTCTAATGGGTTATCAAACTGCAAGTCAGGCTTCCGTTGCATTAGAAGATCTCAACGGCAATAAAATCTCATTGGCATCTTTGCATGGCAAATGGGTGTTTATCAATTATTGGGCCAGTTGGTGTGGGCCTTGCCTTGAAGAAATTAGTGCATTGAACCATTTTTATGCGACCAAACACCCGGAAAAAGTCGCTGTATTTGCCGTCAATTTCGACTCCTCTTCTGTCCCTCAACAACGCCGCCTCGCGCAAGAGAATGATATTGAATACCCTAGTTTAAATCCGAGCTCTTTAAAATCTCTCCATTTAGATAATATTTCCGTGGTTCCGGTCACTTATGTTTTTGATCCAAAAGGAAATTTGAACACCACTTTGTACGGTGGTCAAACTGAAGAAAATTTGCAGGCTTTGTTGAATAGTTAACGTGATGGATGTTCGTAGTGCCATTGGATTTCTCGCTTTTTTTGTTCTATATTTAGAGTATTGTTGCAATAACTAGAGGTGCCGCCATGGGTAAAACAGATGATTTAATTCAAAATGCAACGGATGCTAAAAATCGTATTGATAAATCAGATTGCAAATCTAGCGGAGCTGTTAAAGAGGTATCGAAGCAGTATTTGGATAGGTTGATTACTGAGCTAAATCAAATTAACTCTGGTCAGGCATATGGTGAGGATGAAGGGGCTGATAAAAAAAGGAGACAGAAAGCAATCGAGCGCGAAATTGAACTGGTAGTGCAAGCGAATACAGGCATAAAAACATCTAAAGGATTCGACTCATGGTGGCAAGCAGCAAAACATTATGGGGGCAATGCAGCTTTGCTTGGAGTCGCCGTTGCCGTAGGTATGGCCGTCGCTCTTTGTAATCCAGTTGGTCTTGCATTCGTCGGAGCTGTAGTATTAGGCGCCGTCGCTGCAGTAGCTGCGTTCGCCCTTTATAAAGGGCTTTCTTGTGTCTGGGATTGGGTTCGGGGTAACAACTCTCAAGCAAAAGTGAGATCAGCTGCACAGCTAGAATTAGGGTTAGATAAGGCTAAAGAGATAGAATTAAGTACAGTTACAGGTACAGGCGTACCACTTAGACCAGCGACGGCTACTAAAAGCACTGCCGTGCCCAATCCCCTGGGGAGTCAGCAGAGTACGCAACTTCCACCAGGGGCTCAGGCTGCACAGAATCGCAGATTTCCCAGAACTTGAGACGCTTTCTCAATTCAACACCCATTTCGCCAACACAAACAAAACGTTCCCAACGTTTTGTTTGCCTGGCACATAAATCATTGTTAGCGAAGCACGTTGGTGTGCAATCACGACCAAAGGTAGGATCCCAGGAAACGGAATGGAATGTACGATATCGGGACGCGAAGTCATGAAGACGGTATACCCGATGCCAACGCCGGTTTTGGCATTGAAATGCAACATTTTTTCAAACCCATAGCCGGCAATCGGCTCCACATTTTTATGAGAGTCTAGAAAAGTAAACGCGTATAATTGATGCCAATCCCCATCTTCATCATAATAGCTTTTTCCCAATCCACCGCCCCAGGGATTTTCGTTGTAAGTTCTATGATTTGAATAATAAAAACGATTATGCCAAGTATAAGCTGGAATTTGGAGCTCGACTTTTCCATCGTACCAAATTTGATGGAGACGACGGCAAGTTGGCTGCAATAATCTTGACACATTCGGGCAATCATATTTTGTGCTGCAGGGGTCTGCTTGTACCAGGGACGCGATCAGTAGAAAAAATAGAAATAGGCTGTTTCTCATCTCAAATAATGGCCCACATAATACCCGCCGCAATCAATGCGGTAACAGGAATGGTGAATAACCAAGAGAGGACCATGCGGCGTATCGTCGTCCAATTTAATTGACGCGCACTATGAAACACGCCGACACCTGCAATCGAGCCGGCCACGGTTTGCGTGGTGGAGACAGGCACACCAAAGACTGACGCCGTCATAATAGCCAAAGCGGCACCCGTTTCGGCTGCACAGCCTCGTACAGGATTTAAATTGGTGATTTTGGTGCCCATGGTATGCACAATGCGCCATCCGCCAGATAACGTGCCCAACGCCAAGGCCAAATGGCACGTCACAGTAACCCATAAAGGCACAAAAAAAGGACCTTGTAACCATGAGGAAGAAAAGAGTAATAAAGTGATGATCCCCATGGTTTTTTGCGCGTCGTTGGTCCCGTGGGTGATGCTTAAACAAGCGGAAGAAATCAGCTGTAAGGTCTTAAATAATTTTTGATTGGTACGCGTATTCCGGATCCGTAAAATGCGATTGATGCAAAACATGACGATAATGCTGGCCAATAGACCAATGACCGGCGTAATTAATATACCAACAAGAATTTTACACAACCCTATCCATTTTAAGGTCGCCCATCCGCCTTTTATGATGGCTGCACCTGCCAATCCGCCAATCAACGCTTGAGAAGAGCTGGCAGGAATGCCGTAGTACCAAGTTAGCAGCCCCCAAAAAATGGCGCTGAGTAATGCAGAAAAGATCAGATTGGCGTCGACAACGGGTAAACTGACCAAATCAGTCCCAATCGTTTGGGCAACGGCCATTTTAAAAAATAAAAACGCAATAAAATTGAACAGGGAAGCCCATAACACGGCCTGAATAGGGGTCAATACTTTCGTGGTCACAATGGTGGCAATAGAATTAGCCGCATCATGAAAGCCATTGATAAAATCAAACACATACGCAGTTATCAACACGCATATGATGAAAAGCGTTCCTTGCTCCATGGCCGTTGCTGCCTCTTAATAAAAAATGAACGGACTTAAAATTGCTCCCTTAGCTTACTTTACACATAATAACTACTTTTTGTTAACAATTTCGATCCCCAGCGCATGACGGTGCGAATGACGTCTGGTAATGCGACGCCCCCATGCGCATAAGCAGACAGAGCATGACTATTTTCATCTATCGCCATTTGTTTCACTATAGCTCGACTTTTGAGGTCTTCCGCAGGCAGCGAGTATAAATGGCTCTGTAGATGGCGGGTGACTTGCTCTTCTGTTTCAGCCAAAAATCCCAAGCTGATGCGATCACCGGCCAAACCAGCCAAAGCACCTATCACAAAAGAGGCACTGTACCATAGGGGGTTGAGCCGACTAGTGGTTGATTCAAGTTCAGACAAACGTTGCTCACACCATGCCAAATGATCGACCTCTTCTGCGGCTGCATGCTGCAAATGATCGCGAATCGCCTCTTTGCGTGCAACCAAAGCTTGGCCTTGGTAAAGTGCTTGGGCTGATACTTCGCCGGCGTGATTGACACGCATGAGTCCGGCCGCATGTTGTTTTTGGCGAGAGGTTAACGAATGTTCGGGTATGACGGCACCTGGATTTTCGCGCGGCGTGGTGCGCTTCGGTTCGGGAAAAACCGTTTGTATGGCAGTGTCCACTAAAGCAATGCACTGATCTCTGAAAGAATAAGGGCGCATACTAGAAATAACCGAGGGGGAATGCATTTGATTATATACCCAATAAACTGCAAAATGCTATGTTTTGGAGTTTATTGGGTATCCGTATCCCCCCCTGCAAAGTATTCCTGCGTATGATATACTTGAGTGCGGTTGAAAGTACGGTTAACATTGTCCTCCTGAAGGTAGGGCTGTGAGGACGACATTTTTTGCTGTCATTCTCGTTTGAGAATGCCCATATTAAAATTAGGAATAAAAGGTTATGTGTATAAAACGTATAAAAAATTGGTTCAAAAATTTATTTTCAGCGGGATCATCTGAAGCCCGGCATTCTGGCGTGATTAAGTTTTTTGATCGCAAAAAACGCTTTGGATTTATTATTGCGAAAAACAATGAGCATGAATACTTTTTCCATGTGGCCTCTACCCGTCCGCGTGATTTTAAAGGATTGCAAGATGGTGTTGCAGTCACATTTGCGGTTATCAAAGGTAAGAAAGGGCCTCAGGCTGACCGGATTGAAATTGTAAAGGAATAAAAATGGAAGGGACAAAGTATCGTGCTGCCTCAGCAGTTCAAGAGCAAATTGTCGAATTAAATCGCTATTTGAATACTCGGATCCTTGGTCAAACCGCATTGATGACGCGCATTCTGATAGCGTTGCTAGCAGATGGTCATTTGTTATTAGAGGGTGCGCCAGGGTTGGCAAAAACCAGAGCAGTGAAAGAGTTGGCCGCAGGGATTGAAGGCTCGTTTCACCGCATTCAATTTACCCCGGATTTGCTACCAGGGGATTTAACGGGGACCGATGTCTATCATCCCGAAAATGGTTCATTTGTGTTCTTGCCCGGACCAATTTTTCATAATATGGTCTTAGCCGATGAAATCAATCGAGCGCCAGCGAAAGTTCAATCCGCTTTGTTGGAGGCGATGGCAGAACGTCAAGTGACTATTGGGAGCAAAACCTACCCACTTCCCGAATTGTTTTTAGTCATGGCAACGCAAAATCCTATTGAACAAGAAGGGACTTACCCGTTGCCAGAAGCGCAATTGGATCGATTTTTGATGTATGTCACCATTTCTTATCCGGATGAATTGGTGGAACGTGAGATCTTAAATTTGGCACGTCAAGAGGCCTTGGTCCAACACGGTTCAGTCAAAAGTGGCGCTCAATCTTCAATCAAACCTTTACCACAATCAGTTTTATTTGAAGCGCGTCAACAAGTCCTCCAAGTTCATACTAGTCCTGCCTTAGAACATTATATTGTGCAGTTGGTGGTTGCTACACGCAACCCAGCCCAGCATAGTGAAACATTAGGCCGGTGGCTCCGTTTTGGCGCGAGTCCGCGTGCGACGATCGCCTTGGATCGTTGTTCTAAAGCGCACGCATGGTTGGCAGGCCGCGATTTTGTAACGCCGGAAGATATTCATGCGGTTGCACATGAAGTGTTGCGCCATCGAATCTTATTAACTTATGAAGCAGAGGCAGAGGGTGTGCGTTGTGATGACTTCATTACCGAATTACTCCGCCGCGTGGCTGTGCCATAAAACTTGGGTGAGGGCACTATGCAAGCAGGCTTAGCCGTTACGGTGGCAGAGCTGATTGCTCTTGCCGAGCAAGCACAACGTGTGCACTATCCGCCCAAAGGTTATGCTGCGCGTATCGGGTTGCATCAATCCCGCGTGCGCGGACGTGGCATGGATTTTTCGGAAGCGCGCAATTATCAGGCGGGTGACGAGGTCCGGCACATGGAATGGCGCATGACAGCCCGCACCGGTCGGCCCCACGTGAAAGTCTATCATGAAGAACGTGAGCGCCCTGTGTTGCTGGTGGTTGATTTTTGTCCGTCCATGTTTTTTGGGACGAGAGTCGCCTTCAAATCCGTGATTGCCGCGCGCTTAGCTGCCATATTGGCATGGACCGCAGCCGAGCAAGGGGATCGAGTCGGTGGTTTGTTGTATTCGCCGGAAGCACACCGAGCGTTTACCCCGCGGACTCGACGTGCGGGTGTCTTGCCATTTTTGGCTGGATTAAGTCATTATTCTCAAGAAAATCAACCGGTTAGCGACCAAGGGACTCAAGCATTTGACCAAGCTTTGACACGGATCCAGCGTTTACTTAAGCCCGGTAGTATTGTGGTGCTCATTTCGGATTTTTATCATTGGCAAGATCACCATGAACGTTTGTTGCGACGTCTCAGTGGGCATCATGATTTGTTGGCGTACCATATTTGTGATCCGCTTGAACTGGGGCCACCGCTGCCGCAATTATATGGTATGTCCGATGGAAAAAAAGACTTGTTAGTGGATACCAGTTTAGATAGCGTGCGTTTTGGATATCAATTCTATTGTGAGCAGCGGATTACGACGTTGACCCAGCAAATGCAACGTATTCCAATGCAGTATACGCAAGTGACCAGTGACATGAATTTGTCGCTGTTAGTCAAACACACCTTTCCACAGCGTTTGAGGTCACGATGAATCCAGATCAAGACCTCCTCCAACAATTGCATGATATTCATCTGCCCGCAGCACTGGGTAGATGGCCGTTGGCCCCTGGATGGGTTGCCTTGCTGGGCATCATGTTACTACTCTTGATCGTAGGGGTTGTGTGGGGATGGCGCTGGGTTCGGCGCGGTAAAGTGAAACGTGAAGCACTGCGTGTACTCGCGCTGTATGAAAAAACCTATTATGCCGAAATGAATACCCAGACTTCGAGTGCTGCGTTGAATGAATTACTTAAACGAGTGGCTTTGGCGTATTTCCCTCGCGAACAAGTAGCGCAATTGTATGGCAAAGAGTGGTTGGTTTTTTTGCAAGAAACCAGCAAAAAATTAGATTTTTTGACGGAGGGCGAGGCTTTTTTATACGCACCTTATCAACCTAATCAAGCGCGAGATTTGCGTCCATTATTTCATTTGGTGCGCAGCTGGATTGCACAACGGGAGCGGCCATGTTTGTCTTAGCGTTGCCATGGGTACTTTTATTACTGCCGCTACCTGGGTTGCTATGGTTTTTGCTTCCGCCCGTTAAAGCGCAGGTTTCCGCGGCGTTGAAAGTGCCTTTTTATGCGGCTATGCAAACTTTGATTCAACAAGATAAAACTTTGTTGACCAAACATAGGCATGTTTGGTGGCTCATGCTGGCCTGGAGTTTGTTTATAGTGGCTTTGGCGGGACCCAAATGGGTTGGTGAACCGCGTCCTCTCTCACGGGATAGTTACAATATTATGTTGGTTTTGGATATTTCTCCCAGTATGGGAGTGAATGACATGGTGGAACATGGCCGCCGGGAGACACGTTTGTTCGCGGTGAAACGCGCGGCCAAACAATTCGTGGCCAAACGCGTGGGAGATAAAATTGGTCTGATCTTATTTGGGGAGCAAGCCTTTCTTTTGACGCCTTTGACGTATGATCGGCGCAATGTGGCGCAACGTATTGATGATGCGACGGTGGGTCTGGCCGGCAAATCGACGTCCCTGGGTGACGCGGTGGGTTTGGCCATCAAGCGCTTGCAGCAAGCACCCGCAGAAGGACGGATGATTGTGGTGTTGACGGATGGTGTGTCTAATTCTGGGGTGTTAACGCCGCAGAAGGCCGCAACGTTGGCGCAGAGCGAAAAAATTCAAATTAATACCATTGGTTTACATTCTAGTTTGGATCCCAGATCGTTTGATGGCTTGTTTTTGAGTATGTCAGGCGCTGCTGATCTGGATGAAGACACGTTAAAAGACGTAGCCAAGATAACGGGTGGACAGTATTTTCGTGCGACCGATCCGGCCTCCTTGGAGAAAATTTATGCGCATATTGATCAGATGACGCGAGTAGCGCAAGACCAAGCGGAAATTCGACCGCAATATGATTATTATCCTTGGTTTTTAGCTCCTGGTTTATTCATTTTTTTCGTCTTATTATTGGGTCGTGCAGGATTGGGATGGCATCAATTTACATTGGGACAAAAAAATGAGTGATCTGCATTTTTTGCGACCATTATGGTTATGGGCTTTGTTGCCGGTGCTTGGATTAGCGATTGGGTTGTTGCAACGCAGAAGTGCTGTGTCCATTTGGTCTAAAGTCTGTGACGCGCATTTGTTACAGCCTTTGTTGATCTACCATGGTCGGACGCAAAGACTGGCAACCGTATTGGGTGTTTTTTGTAGTCTGTGCTGTATGATTTTAGCTCTGGCCGGCCCGACTTGGTCAAAGATTTCTGTACCGACTTATCAGCATTTAAATCCACATATGATTTTGTTGGACTTATCGAGCACTATGCTGACGCACGATTTGTCCCCCGATCGCCTAACGCGTGCCAAATTTAAAATCCATGATCTTTTGGCATTGCCCAATGCTGGGCAATTTGGATTGATGGTGTATTCAAGCGAGCCTTTTGTGGTGTCACCATTGACCGATGATGCTCAAACCATTGATATTCTATTGGCTTCTTTGAGTCCGGATATTTTGCCGGTAGATGGTAATCATTTAGAACAAGCGCTTATGGAGGCCCAAACCATGTTTACAGATATGGGGCTCCATGCTGGCGATATGTTGGTTTTAAGTGGCCAGGTTCCTTCGGCCGCAGCGGTCGATGCGGCGCAAAAACTGGGACAAGAAGGTTACACAGTCTCAGTAATGCCATTATTGGCAGATAAATCAGCCCGGTCGTTATTTTCACCGTTGGCCAAAGCAGGTCATGGAACCGTGTTGGCGTTTACTGATTCTGATGCAGATATCCAAAAATGGTTAACATCGCGCAGCAAAGCTTCGCATCGCTATCAAATGAACGAACAAGATGATGTGACGATTTGGCGGGACCAAGGTCGGTGGTTCCTGGTAGCTGGATTGCTCTTCTTCTTACCTTTATTTCGTCGCGGATGGTTTGAGAGGATTGGGGCATGAACAGGTTGCGGTCGATTGGGATAGTGCTCGGAACGCTTTGGCTGATGACTGGTCACGCTATGACCTGGCAAGATTGGTGGAAAACTCCCGATCACCAAGCAGAAGCGTTATGGAATGCTGGGCAATTTGATCAAGCAGCACAGCTATTTCAGCGGCCAGATTGGCGCGCTACTGCAGCGTATCGTGCTGCGGACTACCAGCGAGCAGCGCAAAGTTATTTGGGATTGCAGACGACAGATGGTTACTATAATGCAGGCAATGCTTTGGCGAAATCAGGCCAATATCAACCCGCTATTGCGGCCTACAATCAGGCATTACAGCGCGATCCACAACACCAAGATGCTTTGTTTAACCGCCAAATAGTGCAAAAATTATTGGATAAGCAGAAGCAATCTCAGTCGGATAAAAAACAGCAATCACAGTCACAACCATCGCCTTCTTCCTCCTCGCAAAATCCGCAGTCTTCGCAGCAGTCAGAGCCTAAAAAGGATGCACAGCAGAAGCCTCGAAAACCCTCTGAACCCTCCTCGCCGGCTTCCCCAACTCCCACGCCGCCCAAGCCGACGGAGTCGAAGGATGCCAAATCCGCAGCACAAAAGCATCCTGCCAGTCGCTCTGAGCGTGAAGAGCAACAAGCCAAAGAGCAATGGTTACGGTTGATTCCAGATGATCCCGCCTATTTGTTGCGCGAGAAATTTTTGCGTGATCATCTGCGTCGGCAAAATGGAGAAAGAGGCGCATCATGAGGACGATTATGAGAAATGGCCTGCTGTGGTTATGCGTAGGATGGTTGAGTTGCTCAGCGATATGGGCACAGGGTATTGCTGTTGATCTCAATGCGTCGCAAATTGAGGTGGGTCAGCAAGTTCGGTTAACGCTCACCTATGATCCCAAAGAAGCGCAAGGGACGCCTGATTTAAGTGCGTTGCAAACAGATTTCAACATTGTCGCTACCGAGCAAGCGATGTCTTATACCGTGGTGAATGGTCAGGCGCGCTCTATCGGTCAATGGGGGATTGTGCTAGAGCCCAAGCACAGCGGTATGATTACTATTCCGGCATTTCATATTGGTGCTTTAACCAGTGTTCCGGTGCAATTGAATGTGAGTCCTAGCACACCGCATGCTTCTTCTGGGCAGTCTGCTACTAACAATATGCCAGCTGCTGATTTGAAAAATGATGTGGCATTGACTGTCAGTGTCGATAATAAAAGTCCTTATTTGAATCAAGAAATTTTATATAAAGTTAACCTTGTCACGCGTCATCCCTTGATCAATGTGCGTTACCAGGCCCCGCAGGTAGACAATGCGATTTTATTTCCAATAGGGGAAGGTCAACAATATCAAACGATTCGTGAGGGCGTTTCTTACCAAGTAGATGAACAGTTGTACGCTGTTTTTCCACAAAAAAGTGGGCCGTTGGTCGTTGTGCCTCCGACTTTGCAGGCTTTACGTTATGCCAGTAATCCGCAATCTGTCACGCTGTCTGGAGACGTCGTGACCTTACAAGTGCAACCGCTACCTAAGCATTTTGCGCGCCGCGAATGGTTGCCGTCCAAATTGGTGCGTTTGCGCGAAACTTACGACCAAACTGCTACGGAATTGGTTGAGGGTGCTACCATCGTTCGTACTATTGAATTGCAAGCCCAAGGATTAGTCGCGCAATTATTGCCGCAAATTTCTTTTCCAGAGAGTCCTGATTTGCGTACCTATCCTGGTCAGGCAGAGCAGGATAATCGAATTCAGCAGGGGGAGCTTTGGGGCAGATCCAAAATGAAAGTGACCTATGTCTTTCCTCGGCCTGGTAAAATTGAGTTGCCGGCCATTCGGGTGCCATGGTTTAACGTCAAAACTCAAAAACTTGAGATGGCAGAATTGCCGGGCAAATCATATGATATTCGTTCTGCTACACCCCTAAAAAAACCCAAACCATTCAAGCCAAAGTTCAAAAGACACGCTGTAGCATCGCAACCTAGCCTTGATTCGCACCCAATTTCTTGGGAAGTGAAACCTATTGTTCTGGTTTGGGCGGCGGCGGTGGTCAGTATTTTAGGACTGTTTTTTGGCTTGTGGAATCGTGGGTTGCGTAATTTAAGACCCTATAGAGCATTGCGTGCGGCTTGCAAGAGCAATGATGTGATGCGCACCAAAGCGGCATTGGTAGATTGGGGGTGTCAGCAATGGCCAGATAAAGATATCGTGCATTTTATTGACATCATGCCTTTGTTACACAAAGATGATGCATTATATACAACGTTGCAGTCTTTTGTGGTCGTGGCGTATCATCCAGAATATACCGCTGATTGGCAGGGCGCTGCATTGTGGCACGCGATTGTGGCTTATACAAAACATCGGGCACCTAAGAAAGCCAAGCGGGCTCGAGCCTCTGTTATTCCACCGATTTATCCACCGAGGAAATAAGATTATGACCAAAGCGATTATTTTGTTGTCCGGAGGATTGGATTCAGCGACCTGTCTCGCTTTGGCTCATGCTGCAGGGTACGCTTGTTATGCCCTCAGTTTTGATTATGGACAAAAACATCGTGCCGAATTGCATGCCGCGCAGCGTTTGGCACACCGTTATGCGCTTGAACATAATATTATGGAGGTTGCTGCGGTAGGACGCTTGGGCGGGTCGGCGCTCACTGATGCGCAGTATGCGGTGCCTGATCATCAAGATACCTTGGATATTCCCCTGACTTATGTGCCAGCGCGCAATACGATTATGTTATCTTTGGCATTGGGTTGGGCGGAGGTATTGTCGGCAGAGCGCATTGTAATGGGTGTCAGTTCAGTCGACTATTCTAATTATCCGGATTGTCGACCTGAATATATCGCAGCGTTTCAACGTGTGGCAGAGTTGGCTACGAAACGAGGTGTAGAAGGCCACCCTTTGGTGATTGATGCGCCTTTGATTTATAAATCCAAAGCAGAAACGATTCAATTAGGGGTTTCTGTGGGGTTGGATTACGCGCAAACTGTGTCATGTTACAAAGCAACGGATGAGGGCTTGGCCTGTGGCGCTTGTTCGAGCTGTCATTTACGAAAAAAAGGGTTTCAAGAGGCAGGAATAGTTGATCCGACGCGGTATTTAGTCTAAGTTTTAAATAGGACGAGTCGACGACTTTCCGTGTTTTGGCACTATGAGTATCAAGTTAAACATGTACTCTTTTCCCGACGTCCCGCGGCTTGACCGCGGGAGCCAGAGATCTTGTGCTGAAACTGGCTTGGTACCTCAGGATTTTTAAGGAATCCCCTATGTTTAAGAAATGGATGATGATAATCGGTTTGTTAATACCATTAATGGGGTGTAATTCCTTAGCTTTTTTGCAGGGAAAAACGAATCAACCGATGATTCCAATCAAAATCGAAACGTTGTTTTATACGCCGGGCGATTTTACGCGCATTGATGTGCGGGGCGAGCTCACTTTAAATATCCATACGGGCGCGCGCAGCGCATGGTTCAGTATGCATGGCGACTCACGCGACCTTCGAAATATTGAGTGGAAGGTGAAACCTAAAAGTAAAACTCTGCGTATCCGGCTGGATGGCCGATTTCCGAAACATGGTCCTGTCACGATTGATATAGGCGCGCGGCAGTTAGATGCCATCCTTTATCACGGTAATGGTAATGTGACTGGGCGGCGATTGTATTCCAAACAATTGGACGTGGAAATTAACAATTCTAAAAATACGTTCACGTTGCTTGAAGGCCGAATGAATTTGCGCCATGTGTCTTTGAGCGGGGACGGCAAAATACAGATCAATGGTGGCGGGAATAATTCTATGGATCTTACTATCAGAGGTAAGGTGCATGCGAAAATTACGGGAACGACTACGCCCAAAAAAATCGATATGGCGGGCAGCAGTTATTTAAATTTACCTCAAGTTAGAGCAAAAGATATGCAGTTGACTATGACCAGTGACTCTAACGCTCAACTGGCGGGTACTGCTCAATGGGCATTGATCAAAATGGATGGCAATGCGCACTTCAATGGGCGATCTTTGCGTATCACGGAAGCGTTTGTGAGAACGGATGATTATGCCATGGCCCTGATTTATGTGACAAGTAAACAGCATACGTTGGCATCGGGTCAGAGTAATATTTATTATTACAATGTTGCGACCTACCAAACTGATTTTATGGCAAAGAATGGAACAATATTGAATTTGGGTGCTGAGAAGAGCAGGAAAAAATCCAATAAAAGGCAGTAGTTCTGTTTTATGGGGCACAAGCTCTGCTTCCTAATGGTCGCGGATCGGACAGCTTGGGTGCATATCAACCTAAATTTAAGGTGAGGTTGTCCTGGTTTGCTTTAGATGATGGTACTAGTTTGTGCATAACCTGATATAATTTCGCCACTTTGTTTGAGGAGTGCGGTTATGTCACGGTCCAATCAACAAGCGATAGCGGAAATTCAGGTTTTATGTAATGAGCTGTTAACTTGTCTAGAAGCGCAAAACATTGCAGCAGATAATGTTTTTTTGAACGAAAAAATGGCGATCCTGCGGAATATTTTACAGATTCATCGTACCGCAGATGTCTCTTATTACTTAAATTCTCCGTTAAAGCCAACGAGTGATGAGACCAACGCTGCGTTTTTCAACCAATCTAATGCGCAATTTCTTGTTCAAGCCAAAATTTTATCAGTGCGGCTTAAAGACCAAATCAAAACCGCCACGACTGATTTATTCCAAAATCCACGCTTTTGGTTACTACTGGTAGCATCGTGGTACTTCGCTGCAATACTGAACAGTATAATCTGTGCTGCTTTAGCATTCTTTGGAATCTGGTGTCTTAGCGAAATTGCCAGATTATCGCGTAAAGCAAAGGACGCTCATATTGCTTGTACACAGTTTATGACTACGATCAATGCTATCATTGCAGATACTGAAGCAGAGGAGGTTTCTGCGTCTTTGCAAACAAGGTCTGTGGACAATACGGCTCTTCCAAACGCAGAGGCTCTAAGTTTGGCAGTACTCAGGACCGCTGGTTCTATGGGGGAAGACTTGGATGAGCAGCTCAACACCCCATTGCATATTTTGCTTGCTTCTAAGCTGTCACAACAAACTAACATAAATATTGGAAGAATGAAGGCGGCAGTCGAAACACTGCAAAGATATAAATATCATCGTAATCAGCACAATGTAACGCCATTATTAGCTATAAGCCAGAGTGATCCCTATCAACTACGTTCTCTATTCAAATTAGATCATATGCTGAGTATCGGGAATTCCTTTGATAAAATTGATGCTTTTCTAGGAGTTTTTCGAGCCAAGCCAAAAGAAACCGAGCGTTTCTTGCTCTTGGAAGGACCTTCAGGTACAGGAAAATCAGCGGCCGTTTTGCAATATTTCGGTGTGCAAAAAAACTGTGTTATACATGAATGGGTTCAGGGAGCAGAGGGTGATCAATGGCGCGGCCAACTCGAAGCACGTATTACTCAAACTTTTCAAACGCTCATCGCTTCTGCAAAAAAAGATCTTGAACGTACCTATATACTGTATCTCGATAAAATAGAGGCGATTAGTCCACATGCCCCCAACTCGGGTGACCAACCGTCAAGTAAAGCAAGTAGTTATGCCGGTGTTGCAGAGCAATTTCAAAGAAACCTAGAAAGCCTGCGTAAAAATACCAATAACGTTCTGGTGATTGGAACAACCACATCGGCTTTAAGCTTATCGCGCTCTATGCGAACCTTTGGAACACGAGTTTTATTTGCGTTACCCAAATATCCAGAACGGGTTGCATTATTAAGGCATTTTTTTATTGAAAAACAGATTTCAGAGTCCCAAATTCAACGCACAGCGCAATTAACCGATGGTTGGTCACCACAGTCTTTGGTATCACTGGTCAATGAAATTGTCGAAATAGAAGTGAGTGATCAGGCTATTTATCGTGCCTATGATAGATGTGCTGCAATTATTGAAAACGATTTTAAACAGGTTTACAGTTCTGCAGAATTGCAGTTGCCGCGTTGGACTACTGTTACAGATGAGGCGGATTATCAAATTGTGACACCGAGATGTATTGAGGACTGTTTTGCACAATTAAAAGATTATCTTCACAACCCACAATATTATACCAAAACACCTATGCATGTGTTGCTCAGTGGTCCTCCAGGGGGTGGTAAGACCACTGCAGTACGCAATTTTTCTTTACAAAGTAAAGTGGTGTTTATTTTAGTAAAGTCCGGCATTATGGAATTTGAATTGACCAGATTGTTGGAGCGTGCCAATCAATTTGATCAAGCGCTCATTTTTATCGACGAAGTGGATCAATGTTCCTGCCTAGATGTATTGCAAACGCAAATGGATGGATTTAAAACCAATAATTCCATCATTATTGCTGCAACGAATCATCCCGAAAAAATACACTTAACACGAGCTGCGTTATGGAGTCGCTTTATATTTAAAATTGAAGTGCCAGCATTAGATGCCGAGCAACGTGGACAATATATATCTTGGATCATCCACAGAGAACTTAGATTGGCTCCTAGGGTATCTATAGACTCTGCATTAGAGCAAGATTTAACTCAGAATTGCCCTGCCCTAACCAGTGCATGCAATACATGGGATATGCGCAGTATTGGCTGGAAACTCCAAACATTCTTCGGACAACGCAGATCTGCATTTGGGAGAAATCTGAGTCAGGACGCCGTAACGCTGGATGATGCTACGAATGTATTTGCGTTAGGGTGAAAACCAGCGAACTCATCTGCGGTAATCTTTGCAATATGAATACCCATTTGAGTTGCGAGGCGCGGTAGTTCATTAGGCAATACGCCCGTTAGTGGGGGTTTGGGGGTTGTTATTGTTTTGAGCTTTATAAAAACTACTTTGCGACTAAAGATTAATAGCCTGTAACAATACACCACTATCCGTATCCAACGGCAATACATGCGCAGAATGTTCTAACCAATGGATTGGGACTGCTGTATTCGCATAATGTTGCGCGACGGTTTGTACATCGATGACTTTGTCATGGCGACCTAAAAACAGATCGGTGGGACAATCGGGTTGTAGAGTGGTTTGAGAGTGGATTAAGGATAACACTTCTATGATGGCGGAAATCGGCAGGTGTTGATAAGCCAGTTCTTGAAATTGATCTGAAAAAATATCTCCTCCATGATTTGCCAGGGTTTTCCAACCCACACTACGCAATCCCCGCGCAGCCAAACAGGCAAGAGAGGCAGGGTAATACAGTTTTAAAGCGGGTGCCAACAAATATAAATGGTGCAAACGAAATGTTTGCGACAATTCTAGCGCCAATGATCCTCCCAGCGATAAACCAACGACACTAACTTTTGCGTAACTAGCCATTAATTTTGCACAGGTATCGTGTGCTGTATCTCGCCATTGCTGGGCAGTACATTGAGAAAAAGCCTGAATGGATTGCGCATGTCCTGGCAGGATGGGACACACAATGCGATCATAACCGGTGATTAACGGAAGCATCTCACGATACACCCCAGGAGACGATCCAAAACCATGTAATAACAACAACGCATGATCCTGCCGTGGCGTGACGATTTGATCAATAGCCGAAAGATAATGGGCTTCTTGTGGACTCAGTAATTTGACTATTTTGCCCTGATAGAAAAATGCAAAATCACTGAGTTCCATTTAATAAGATTCCATTAATTTGTGAGGCAAGCTTTCAATCCGACCAGCCTGAGTGATTTCCACATAATTTAATTTACGTTGTAATTCGCTGACTGTATCAGCACCGGCATACGTGAGACCGGAGCGTAAGCCGCCCACGATGTCGGAAATAATCATATCAGCGCAGTCGCGATAGGGCACATCCGTGCTCACCCCTTCTGCTGTTTTCCATTCATGCATTTGACCCATAAAGCCCTCTTGCGCTTCGCGCGAGGCCATGCCGCGATAACGTTTGACTTGGGTGCCATCATCTTGGGTGATGATTTCGCCCGGCGTGGGTCCTGTACCGGCGAGCATCCCGCCTATCATGACAAAATCTGCTCCAAATGCCAGCGCTTTTACTATGTCGCCAGGCGTTTTGAGGCCACCATCTGCCACAATAGAGCGATCTGAGCGTGCGCAATCTTGAATGCAGGTGAGCATCGGGATACCAAATCCGGTTTTAATCCGCGTGCTGCATACTGAGCCGCCGCCGATGCCGGCTTTAATGATATCGGCTCCGCATGAAGCCAGATAATCTGCGCCTGCATAGGTTGCAACATTGCCGGCCATGATACACCGGCTGCCCAATATTTCCCGCAGAATTTTCAGGGTTTTTCCGACATATTTGGCATGTCCATGGGCCACATCAACACAGAAAAAATCGGCCCCAGCATCGCGTAATGCTTCGGCGCGCTCTAGTTCCGCTTTGGAGCAGCCCACAGAAATAAACACTGCTCCTTTGCAAGCTCGAAACTCCTTGATGTTATCTTCGATACTTAAAAAGCGATGCAAAACACCGATGCCCCCTTTGGAATGCATAAAATTGGCCATTTTACTTTCGGTAATGGTGTCCATATTGGAGCTCATAACCGGCAAAGTCAGCGTGAGTTTATTCAATCTATCCGTAACGGTAGTATCTACGATGCGTCGAGATTCATGATGGTTGTAAGCTGGTACCAACAACACATCATCAAAGGTAATGGCGCGTACTGACATAATAACTCCTAAAGATGTTCGGCAGCATAGAATGCTAAGCGGGAACGCTCACCGCGGGTCAGCGTCATATGTGCACTATATTCCCAATTTTTAAATCGATCCACCGCAAATGTAAGACCAGAAGTGGTTTCGGTCAAATACGGGGTGTCGATTTGTTTGATGTCACCCAAGCAAACGATTTTAGATCCTGGTCCGGCACGGGTGATCAAGGTTTTAATTTGTTTGGGGGTAAGATTTTGTGCTTCATCAATGATGATAAATCGATTGAGAAACGTGCGGCCGCGCATAAAATTCAAGGAACGAATTTTGATTTTATCTTTCAATAAATCATCCGTTGCATTTTTACCAAAACTGCCACCGTCTTGATTTCCGTGCAAGACTTCAAGATTATCCATCAAGGCACCCATCCACGGCGTCATTTTTTCTTCTTCTGTGCCAGGTAAAAATCCAATATCTTCGCCGACAGGAATGGTGACTCGTGTCATGATGATTTCTGTGTAGCGTCGTTCATCTAGAACTTGCGCTAATCCTGCAGCAATGGTTAACAATGTTTTTCCGGTGCCTGCAGATCCTTGTAACGTGACAAAGTCGATATCGGGATTCAGTAGCAAATTAAGTGAAAAGTTTTGTTCTTCGTTGCGGGCGGTGATGCCCCATACTGCATTTTTTTCAAGGGTATAATCTCTCGCCATTTCAACAATGGCTTCTTGGGCTTCTACTTTTTTGACTATGGCTTTGAATTCACGATCTTGCGTGAGCAAACAATCATTGGGGTTCCAGTCGGATACGAGTGGGCCTTTGATGCGATAAAACGTTTTGCCACTGTCTTTCCATGCTTCCATGTCTTTGCCATGGTTATCCCAGAATTGATTGTCTAAATGATGCAAGCCACTGTGTAGTAACGTGACGTCGTCTAAGACTTGGTCGGTATAATAGTCTTCAGCAGGAATACCGAGGATCCCCGCTTTGATCCGCAGATTAATGTCTTTGGATACAATCACAACTTGGTGTTCTGTTTCACTTTTTTGCAAACTTAACGCAATGGCTAATAAAGTATTATCGACATTATGTCCAGGCAATGAAATGGGTTTCACTTGCTCTAAATCAGAAGCTTGAAAAAACAGTCGACCGGAGCTTGATATGCTTTGCTTAGACATAAAGCTGGGGATTTTTAATCCAGCGACTATTTCAGCATGGGTGGCGCCACTCATTAACTCAACCAACATGCGATTGGTTTGGCGGACGTTGCGTGCTAGTTCAGAAATACCATTTTTGTGTCGATCCAGCTCTTCTAAGACAACCATGGGTAAATAAATGTCATGCTCTTGAAAATGATAAATAGCTGTGGGATCATGCATCAGTATGTTAGTATCTAGCACAAATAATTTACGTTCCTTGTTTATCATGTTTCCATCCTGGTGATAACTAATATCCAGTAATCATGATAACTTATCGGATCAATTCTGTAACTATCTCAGGTGAGTTAACCATGGATAAAAAAGAGCACGCCACGATTGTTACAAATAAAAAAGCACGTTTTGAGTATTTTATTGAAGAAAATTATGAAGCGGGTTTGATTTTGGAAGGGTGGGAAGTCAAAAGCTTGCGGGCAGGCCGCGTGAACTTAACGGATGCGCATATTATTGTAAAATATGGGGAGGCTTATTTATTAGGCGCCCAAATTCAACCGTTACCTACTGCGTCCTTACATTCTAATCCGGATGCGATTCGCACGCGTAAATTATTGTTAAATCGAAAAGAATTGAATCAATTGATTGGTAAAGTGGAGCGGCAAGGATATACTTTGATTCCTTTATCTCTTTACTGGAAGAATAATAAGATTAAAATGCAAATAGCGTTGGCAAAAGGTAAAAAAACCCATGATAAACGGGATGCTACCAAAGATCGAGACTGGCAACGTGATCGTGAGCGAATCATGAAGAAAAATTTATAGGAGTGCTTATGTGCGGCATTATGGGCGCAGTATCAAATCGAGACATCAGTAAAGTCCTGTTGGAGGGCTTACGCCGTCTAGAATATCGAGGTTATGATTCTGCTGGAATTGCGGTTATCAATGAGTCTCCCGAAATACACCGAATTCGTACGGAAGGCAAGGTTCAGGTTTTGATTGATGCCTTGAGCCATTCGGCTATCAGCGGTTTTTTGGGCATCGCACACACACGTTGGGCTACGCATGGTCGTCCGTCCGAAACCAATGCGCATCCGCATATTTCTCATAACGAAGTGGCCATTGTGCACAATGGGATCATTGAAAACCACGAAGCATTACGCCAACGCCTAAAAGATTTGGGGTATCAGTTTACCTCTGAAACGGATAGTGAAGTGGCTGCGCATTTGATTCATCATCACTATCAATTGGTTCCGGATTTTTTAAAAGCAGTGCAATCAGCTGCGGAACAACTGTCAGGTGCGTTCGCTTTGGGTGTGATGCATCGCAATCATCCTAATGAATTGGTTGCAATTCGCAAAGGCAGCCCTTTGGTGATGGGCATGGGCGTGAACGAGCAGTTTATTGCGTCTGACCCTTTGGCTTTGCGTTCTTTTGCCGATCACGTTGTTTATTTGGAAGAAGGCGATAGTGTGCATTTGACCGCTTCTACGATGTCAATTTTTGATAATCAGCAGCAATTGGTGCAACGTAGTTCAGAACGGTTGAGCGCGGATAGTTTTACCATCACAAAGGATCCTTATCGGCACTTTATGCTAAAAGAAATCTTTGAACAAACCGTGGTGATGGGCGATACGCTAGCCGGTAGATTGTCCAGTTTAGAAGTATTGAAAGCGAGTTTTAGTGACCAAACTTTGACGTTGTTTCAGCAGATCAAGCAGATTCACATTGTGGCTTGTGGTACCAGCTACCATGCAGGCTTAATTGCCAAATTTTGGTTTGAATCATTGGCCGGATTGGCGACTCAAGTTGAAATTGCCAGTGAATATCGGTATCGTGATGTGGTCGTTAACCCCGATACGCTATTTATTACAATTTCGCAATCGGGTGAAACGGCGGATACGTTGGCCGCTCTTTCTAAAGCGAAGTCGGCGGGTTATGCTGGGACGTATAGTATTTGTAATGTGGCGAGCTCCACCCTGGTGCGCGAATCAGATAATGTGTTTTTAACTCGGGCTGGCGTGGAAATAGGCGTGGCATCCACCAAAGCTTTTACGACACAATTAGCTGCTTTGTTGATGATTGCTACGGTTCTATGTAAAGATGACCGGGCTAAAGAAGTCTTTGCGGAATTACAGCGTTTGCCAGCTGCTTGCGAACGTGCCTTGCGCTTGAATCCAGAGATTGAAAAATTAGCGCATCAATTTGTGAATAAATCCAATGCACTATTTTTAGGACGGGGGGTACAATTCCCGGTTGCTTTGGAAGGGGCTTTAAAATTAAAAGAAGTCTCTTATATCCATGCAGAGGCCTACCCTGCAGGCGAATTGAAACATGGGCCGCTTGCCTTGGTGGATAAAACGATGCCGGTTGTGGTCATAGCGCCTAATGATGAATTGTTGGATAAATTAAAATCCAATTTACATGAGGTCAGCGCACGCGGCGGGCAATTATTTGTATTTGCGGATGATAGTCAAGTCTGGACAGAAGATCATGCAACGTTTATTCGAGTCCCGTCTGGCGGTGTCTGGATTGCACCTATCATTTTTACCATTCCATTACAGTTGTTGGCATATCATGTTGCGGTAGCCAAGGGGACAGACGTGGATCAGCCCCGTAATTTGGCTAAATCAGTTACGGTAGAATAATAGGAGCATAGGAACTAGTATGAATGCAGATGTTGGCCAAGTGGCATCAATCATTGGTAAAGAATTGAATATCCATCCAAGCCGAATCGAGGCGACCATTCATTTAATGGATGATGGAGCAACCGTTCCTTTTATTGCGCGATATCGTAAAGAAGCAACCCAAGATCTGAACGATACGGAGTTGCGTAAAATTGCTCAGCGCTTGGTGTATTTACGTGAGTTAGCCGAGCGACAGACCGTTATTTTGAACAGTATTCGTGAGCAAAATTTACTGAACGACGCGCTAGAGCAAGCTATTTTAGCTGCTAATACGAAAACCCGTCTGGAAGATTTGTATTTACCTTATCGCCCAAAACGACGCACCAAAGCGCATCAGGCTAAGGAAGCGGGGTTGGAGCCATTAGCTGAAGCACTTTTACAGGATCACAGTATCGACCCACTGACCTACGCGCAGCAATTTATTAATCCAGAGCTGGGTGTTGAGACGAATGAGTTGGCGTTAGACGGTGCCCGTCAGATTCTGATGGAGCGGTTTGCGGAAGAACCGGATTTGTTAGCACAATTGCGTCAATACATTTGGCAAGAAGGGATTTTGACGGCGCAAGCTGTTAACGACAAAAAAAATAAAAATAAAAATGAAAAAAAGGATAAAAAAGATAAGAAAGATGCCAAATTTGCTGATTATATGAATTTTTCGCAAGCGATATGCAAAATCCCCTCACACCGAGCATTGGCCTTATTTCGTGGACGCAAAGAACAAATTTTGAGTTTGGCGCTGACTATCCCTAATCCGTTAGTGGGCGAACAAACTATTTGTCAGTACTTTCATATCGCCACTACCTCTGATTGGTTGTTAGAAACCGTTCGCTTGGCTTGGTCAACGAAATTATGGGCCAAACTAGAATTAGAACTGTTGAATCGTTTGCGTGAAGCCGCAGATGAAGATGCTATTGATGTTTTCGCTAAGAATTTACGGGATTTAATGTTGACAGCACCGGCTGGTGCCAAAGTGATTATGGGTTTAGATCCCGGCCTACGCACTGGTTGTAAAGTGGTTGTGGTGGATCAAACGGGTAAGGTCTTGGATCACGATACCGTGTTCATAGTGCAATCTCAATCTACCTGGCATGCAGCTATTGCTGCACTGGCAAAATTGGCCGTGAAGCACAACGTCGATCTGGTCAGTATTGGCAATGGGACTGGTTCGCGAGAAACAGAGCGGCTGGTGGCTGAGATGTGCAAAATGTATCCCGATTTGGCTTTGGTCAAAGTTTTAGTGAATGAGGCGGGTGCGTCGGTGTATTCCGCTTCGCAATTGGCCGCCGATGAATTTCCGGACTTGGATGTGAGTTTGCGCGGTGCGGTATCGATTGCGCGTCGTTTGCAAGATCCTTTGGCTGAGCTAGTAAAAATAGAACCCAAAGCTATCGGTGTAGGACAATATCAGCATGATGTGAATCAAGCGCGTTTAGCCCAATGTTTGGATGGCGTTGTTGAGGACTGTGTGAATGCCGTTGGCGTCGATATCAATCGTGCTTCTTATACGTTGTTGGCGCATGTTTCAGGATTGTCTGAGGCGTTAGCCAAACAATTAGTCACTTATCGAGACGAGCATGGTGCATTCCCAGATCGGGAAGCATTGAAAAGCATTCCACGCATGGGTGCTAAGACATTTCAGCAAGCAGCAGGCTTTTTACGCATTGTACAAGGCTCTAATCCTTTAGATGCCTCGGGCGTACACCCCGAAGCGTATCCTTTGGTAGAACGGATGGTGCAAGATACGGGTGTTGCGCTGGAGCAATTACTTGGAAATACGGCTGTACTGAAAACCCTTGATCCACAACATTATGTGGATGAGCATTTTGGATTGGCGACGGTGCGAGATGTGTTGGCGGAATTGGAAAAACCTGGTCGGGATCCGCGTCCAAGTTTCAAAACAGTTTCTTTTAAAGAAGACATTCAGGATATCGCAGATTTAGAAATTGGTTTGGTTTTGGAAGGGGTGATATCGAATGTGACCCATTTTGGTGCCTTTGTGGATATTGGAGTACACCAAGATGGTCTGATCCATATTTCAGAGATGGCTGGACGCTTCATCAAGGATCCTCATGCGCTGGTGAAGGCCGGTGATATTGTGACGGTGCGCGTTACGGAAGTGGATAAAGAGCGACGTCGAATTGGCTTGAGTATGAAATTGCAGACGGAACAAAGCACGGTACCCAGTAAAAAAGAGCCCAAAACTGCACCAGCGTCTGGCGCCAAGCCGCAGGCAAAAAAATCGCAAGCCAAAGCCAAACCAGAACGCCCCGTTTCTGAAAAACCAGCAAAACCTAAACTTATATTGAACACGTCCATGGCAGATGCGTTGTCCAAATTAAAACGAGAAATGGAGTCTTGATGGTACCCAACGGGGAATTGGCAATTCAAACCTTGGCTATGCCGGCACACACTAATTCCGGAGGCGATATTTTTGGAGGATGGTTGGTATCCCAAATGGACTTGGCGGCGGGCATCATGGCGAAACGCGTAACGCGAGGACGCGCGGTGACGATTGCGATTCATACCATGACTTTTTTGAAACCCGTGCATGTGGGAAATCTGGTAAGCTGTTATGTGGATCTTGTTAAGATGGGCAATACCTCGCTGACGATTGCTGTTGAAGTGTGGACAGAAGAGTTGGCTTCGGAAAAAAAGAACAAAGTTACTGAAGGCACTTTTGTGTTTGTGGCCATTGATGCAAATGGAAAAAGCAGAGAGATTCCTAAATAATATGACGCCACTCAAAAAGTTGAATAAATGGATTACGATGATTGCTGGATTTATTCAACAAGATAAAGATATTGATCCAGAATGTTACGCGTATTTTATTGATAATCCAGAACAGGCGCTGCAAGTGGTGGACGTGATTGCAGGGTTCGATGAACGACGGGTAGATGCCAATCCATCGCGCTATACAGCGTGTATTTTTGTGCTTGATATCTGTGTCGCCAGACTGCAAGCTGCGAGTGAGTCTTCTTCTAAACAAGCCGAAAAAACCTTACAGCAGCTGATGGCGCATTTGGCCAATGCATTGCTTAGCCGACAACACAGTTTAAGTTTTTGGTTGCCTATATTAAATGCGTTCTATGAAGTTCATGTTGAATTGTCTGCAGATTTAAAAGCAGCCTATTTGACGTTGGCCAATCAAGAAAGTATTGATACACCTGCCGATGAAGTGGCTCATCTCAGTTCTATCCGAGATTTGATTAAAGAATTATCGGATTTAACGGTGTTTGATATTGCTGAAAACTTCTTTGCACAATCTTATGCGATGCCAGCAGATTTTTTTATTGATCTGGTTTTGGATTTATATCATTTGGAAGAGGGCCAAGATATTGCGTTATTGACTTTGCTTCATCCGAATCAAGAAGTCAGAGAAATCGTAGTTGCGACGCTGGATTCTTTAATGCCGACCATTCAATTGAGTTCGATTGCTTTATCGCGATTACAGATGATTAAGCATTGGTACCCAATCGAATACCATGCGCAATTTAATCGCTGGATCACCTTACAAAGAAAAAAAGAAGTGGTGTTTCATCGTGCATCGCCAGCAAAAATTATTCAGCTTAAAGCGAGCGAAATTGACGGAGGTGGCGCGCAAGGTGTTTTTATCCATATCCGCAAGAAAGGACGTAATCGTTTATGTGGACTATTGTTGAAGCATCATCAAGGCATCAAAGATGCGTGGATAACGCCGGAGATATCGGTGGAAGACGTGTATCATTATTATGATGAAGCCTTTGATGATTCGATAGTGTTACGCCGGATTGATATGCCTTACCTAGTCATGATGACGAATCATTTTTTAGCGGTGACATTGGCACACTCTGGGATGCCCGATTTGCATCTGTTGGAAATTCAAGAGGAGTTAGGGGTGCAATTTACAGCTCAAATGCTAGACGTTAATGATGTGATGCAGCAATTGAGTGTTCAGATTAGTCCCTTTACCGAAGAAATTATTCAAACCTCGCTGAAACGTTCACAAAAATGGCCGCATACCAAACAATTCGTTGAATCGTGGTTTGTGGAAAACGCTCAGGTAGATAAATTAGTGAACCAATGTTCCGGGTTCGTTGACGGGATAAAAGTATGCGAACTAGACCAAGCGGTGGCAGCGGTATTCGAAGAAGAATTTGAACAACATCGCGATCGATGGGTTTTTCATTTCCTCTGGGTGAGTTTATGGATGAAAGTCAATGCGCGCTCTACTGAAGTGATGTGGCAAGATAGTTTTATCTTGGCCCATTTGATCCAAACAGGGTCACCTATGGTTTCGATTCCCCTCATGCAGACGATCGCTAAAAAATCCGTGCTGAATAGCATTGAAACCATGCAAGAGAGGCGGACCCATCTTTCTTAGGGGGCAGTTCGCCATTGAGAAAGCGTAAGTCGATAAAACCCATGGTACGGGTGACGTGACGGAAACGGGAGTTTAGAATTCACCACACCAACTTTTGACTTCCCTTGTGGCTGTCTGGGGCTTTACGCCCCAGCTGACTCGGTATTATTGAGCGTCTTTATTTTGACATTTTTTCTCATATCTAGCTTTAAGCTTCTCACATGTATCGCCGTACTTACCTTCCTCGGAAGCATTTATTATACATTCGCCTGCGACGCAGAGACCTGAACAACTACCGCATTTTGCCATTATTGATGAACTGAAACCTAAAATAACCATACCAATTAATGCTGTAAATAATGTTTTTTTCATGTTCGCTCCTTGAATTGTGGTGAATAGATACTACAACACACAATATAGCGGACTACTGCAGTTTATACAAATCGATGTGTCTGAGGCACGAAAATGGCCTCAACCAAGCAATTCTTAGCGCTGTGGTTTGTGAGAAACGTGCAGTGTTGTCTCTTGGCGCAATATTATATTCGAAGTTGATTTCTATTTTTTCGATGTTTTTTGATTAGTAACAGGGCATATTGAAAATATTTCCAATCCAGATGTGGACAAATGGCAATCATATTAGTTGTCTTTGTGAGAACATACGCTATCTTTTCCAGAAGGTGTATGATAGGATCTCTACTATATGCAGTGGCCTAGGTTGTTCGGAATTTAGCGACTGTGAATAAAACCTAGTAGTATGCATATATTAGGGCTAGTTCGAATCAACAACAAACTTCATTGATTTAGAAAATAGCCATAATTCCTGTAAAAATTATCCTGGATAATCAATCATTAATAACCAAAATTTCAAGTGAGACCTATGAATCTTAGTGAACTAAAGCTATTGCCTATTGCTGATCTCGTTAATATTGCCCACGAAATGGGCGTTGAGAATGTTTCTCATATGCGAAAACAAGATATTATTTTTGCTATTTTGAAAACGCATGCCCTAAAGGGAGAAAGCATTTTTGGCCGAGGGGTTGTACAAGTTATTGCGGATGGTTTTGCCTTTTTACGTTCTCACGATGCCTCTTATTTGGCTGGACCTGATGATATTTATGTATCACCTAGTCAAATCCGCCGATTTGGTTTGCGTACGGGTGATACCATCTCTGGACAGATTCGTCCGCCGAAGGATAGTGAGCGATATTTTGCTTTATTGAAGGTGGATGAAATCAACTATGATTCCCCAGAAAATGCCAAGCGTAAAATATTATTTGAAAACCTTACGCCTCTGTTTGCTTGTGATCGGTTAATCATGGAGCAGGGTAATGGTAGTACTGAAGATATCACGGCCCGAGTTGTGGATTTGTGTGCGCCATTTGGTCGTGGTCAACGTGGTTTGATTGTTGCGCCGCCTAAAGCTGGTAAAACGTTGATGTTGCAGAATATTGCGCATTCCATTGCAAAAAGCTACCCCGATATTTTTCTGATCGTATTATTGATTGATGAGCGCCCAGAGGAAGTGACGGAAATGCAACGCACGGTGAAAGGTGAGGTCGTCGCATCAACATTTGATGAACCTGCAACGCGTCATGTCCAAGTAGCCGAAATGGTGATTGAAAAAGCCAAACGCTTGGTTGAGCATAAACGCGACGTGGTTATTTTATTAGACTCTATTACGCGTTTAGCGCGTGCTTATAATACCGTGATCCCTTCTTCGGGCAAGGTTTTAACCGGGGGTGTCGATGCCAATGCCTTACAAAAACCCAAACGCTTGTATGGTGCTGCGCGGAATATTGAAGAAGGCGGTAGTTTAACTATTATTGCTACTGCAATGGTAGATACCGGTTCTAAAATGGACGAAGTCATTTATGAAGAGTTCAAGGGTACCGGCAATATGGAAATTCATTTGAGCCGCAATATTTCAGAGCGTCGCGTGTTCCCTGCCATCAACATCAACCGTTCGGGTACACGTCGTGAAGATCTGTTGTTAAGCCCTGAAGATCTGCAACGTACTTGGATTTTGCGTAAAATTCTGCAGTCTATGGACGAATGCGATGCGATTGAATTCTTAATCGAAAGAATGAAAAACCATAAGACCAATGCAGAATTTTTCGATGCGATGAAGCGTCAGGAATAATCTCAGATGGTTCAAAAAGTACAAGCCAAGATTGTATCGATTACACAGTTGAATGATACAATCTGGCAGTATACGTTGAAGCCTGCGCAATTTATTCCGTATCAAGCCGGACAGTATTTGCAAATCCATAAACCTGAGGGCGAACATTTCTATTCTATAGCGAATGCCCCGAGTGCTGAGCAGGTTTATGAATTGCATGTGCGTCACCGCTCTCAAACACAACTCGGGTCTGAGCAGGAAGCGCTGTGCGTGTCTTTGCCGTATGGCCGCTGTGATGTGAGTCATTTACATCCGCAGAAACCCATACTATTTTTAGCCTTCGGTACTGGATTTTCTTCCATTCGGGCTATGATCGAACACTTATCAAATCAATCTGATACGCGTCCTTTTGAATTGCATTGGGGGGTTACGGTTGCAGAAGATTTATACGACCAAAAAAGTTTGCAAAGTTGGGAACAGACACAGAATAATTATCATTATTTTCCCCATATTGCCTCCGGGGGCCAATCCGATCTGATACCTTTTATCATAGAGCGATACCCGGATATCAATCATTGGCAAATTGTAATGGCGGGTCCTTTTGACCTCATGTATGACATGCAAAAAAAATTACTTCAGCATGGGTGCCAGAAAGAATCGATATTTTCCGATGCATTTGAGTTTGCCAATTAAAAATTGACCAAAGGAGCAAAAATTGTGAGTAAATTTTATCAACTTTTGGCTTTACTGAGTAGCGTGGTGGTGATATGGATTTTGTATCGAACCATTCGAGCGCAACCTGAGCAATTTTCTCGAGAAAATTTGAGTAAAAGCTTTTCGACCATGGCCATTCTAGCGCTTTTGTTAATCGGATTTGTCGCATTTTTAGTGTTTATGGTACGTCAATGATCTAGACCTTAATGCGAAGCATGATTACCCCGATAACGACCATTATGATGGACCAAATAGTGACTAATCTGCGGATTGGAAATTTTTTCTGGATTCGCATCTTTGGTTAATAAGGGCTCTTCCACATACGTAGTTTGCGAGCTATTATCGACCAAAATTCGATACCACGGATTGCGCGTCGTAAAAGGATATTTATATGCTTGGGGATTATAGCGCCCTGAAGCTTGAAACAGGGGATCAATATCAATGATGATGCCTCGATAACCTTGATGTTGATGGACAACTTGATCTCCAATATTAAATTTCGCGACTTTGATTGTTTTGGCAGTGAAGGGCATATAGTCATGGGTTATGAGATGCGATAATATTACTATCGGTCAATTACTCTGATCCTTGAATATGAAACTACTTCTTTCTATATTTGGAATTTGGATAACAACGATGGCTTTGGCGACGCCCAAAACAATCCTTTTGATTACAGATCCTAAAATTTTAAGCATTGCTATTGGGCATAGTGACGAACCATTGGTGGATATAAAGCGTCAAGGCGGTATTATCTATGGTCCTTCCCCTGAAATTCCCAATAATCAGGATTATACGTTTTTGCGTCAAACGGTTTATCACAAACTGGTTGCTGCACAAAAGCATCTACCACCTGGATATCATTTCTGTCTTTACGAAGGCTATCGCAGTATGGCATTACAAAAGATGTTGTTTGATACTCATTATGCCAATGTATCCAAACGACATCCCAATTGGACTGCAACAGAGATATTTCAAGAAACCATCAAATTGGTGTCACCGGTTGTGCATCAAGATGGCACCCCAAATATCCCTCCACATTCGACCGGTGCAGCAGTGGATGTGTATTTGTTGGATGACAGCGGTCATGTCCTGGATATGGGTATCCATCCAAAAGATTGGATGTCGGATGACGGGGGTGTCTTATCTCTGACTGCCTCTCATGCTATTTCTGCTACAGCAAAGAAAAATCGTGAAATCATGGCACAAGCCCTCAGCGCCGAGGGTTTTGTGAATTACCCAACAGAATATTGGCATTGGTCATATGGCGATCGCTATTGGGCTTATATGACGCATCATTCTAAAACTATTTATGACCAAATTATCCCGTAATTTCCGGATTATTCAAGTCGCTTAAAATCTTAAAAAGGGTCTGTAAATAATTTTGTGTAATTAGTCATAGTGTATAATCTGCCTATTTTCAGATAGGCATAGATGCAGAGAAAAACTATGACTCATGATATAGATGAATTGGCTCAAGCAATAGCCAAG
>JACCDN010704148.1_pt1 | contig 143830 bp, 161 predicted proteins | sample 7441691 | NCBI WGS metagenome assembly JACCDN01 (sample SAMN15323439, study PRJNA562643) | freshwater metagenome | isolation source: river surface water | place: USA:Blue River Watershed | collected 2017-08-16 | reverse complement strand
TGCAAATCCGTGTAGGTCGGTTCGACTCCGGCTCGCGCCTCCAGTTTTGCGGCAGTAGCTCAGTTGGTAGAGCGATACCTTGCCAAGGTATAGGTCGAGAGTTCGAGACTCTTCTGCCGCTCCAAATGAAAGGCCAGTACTCCGGTACTGGCCTTTTTCTTTGCTATGCGGATTTGCAATCCGGTGCTTTTCAGAAGGGGAAGACCAGGGGCAAGGGTGCTTCGTCCCATGTTATATTTGCTTCTATCCAATACTTTACATAATATAAATTATGCGCAAAACGGATAAGAAGGCGGGACGGCCCAGGGGTCTAGAAAGGCACCGGCGAATCAAAGACCATGGGCCGGCCGTCCAGTGGATGGCTAAACGATAAATGTCGTGCGTGCAGATACATCCTCGGTGCCATCACATAGACTTCTGGGGGCGCGTATAACGGATCCCCCAGAATCGGATGACCCAATGCCATCAGATGCAACCGCAATTGATGTGAACGGCCTGTGAATGGTTCAAGGTCGACGCGGGTCCAGTTGGCTGCCTCGTTGCGTTCCAACACCTTGTAATGCGTCAGCGAGGCCTTGCCGACTTCGAAATCAATTTTCTGGCGTGGTCGATTGGGCCAATCTGCAATAAGCGGAAAATCGATGCTTCCCTGGTCATCCGTCATCAGACCAGCAACAATCGCCTCGTAGCGCTTGTTAATCCGACGCTCCCGGAACGCCTTACTTAGGCCGCTACTCATCGGCTGTCCGCGAGCCAGCATCATGAGCCCCGAGGTGGGTTCGTCCAAGCGGTGCACCACCACGGCGTCCGGGTAACGGGGTTGTAGTCTAGAGATCACGCTATCCCATTTTTCCGGTCGTCGACCCGGCTGCGACAACAGGCCCGGCGGTTTGCAGATCACCAGTAATTCGTCGTCAAGGTACAGGATCTGAGGCATACAAGGTTTGGGGAGAAAGGGTTGGCGTCTATAATCAGGCGCCATGAAGAATGACTTAACAATGAGGCAGTGGCTGAGTCCGGCACTATGTTACACACTGGTGGTCACGGGTGCAGTCATGGCATTGGCCGTGGCACTTTATATGCAACATATCAAAGGCTTACAGCCATGCACGATGTGCATCATCCAGCGCTATGCTTTCGCTGTTATGGGGCTGAGCGCCCTTTTGGCGCTGATCACCCCTTGTCGAGCAATCCGCATCGTCATGGTGGCACTTGGTACGCTGGGTGCGATTGGCGGCATCGCTGCCGCCATCCGGAACCTCTGGGTTCTCAGCCATCCCGATATTCTCTGTGGCCGGGATCCGGTCGAAATGTTTCTGAACGGCCTACCGAGCGCCCAATGGTTTCCCAAAGCGTTTGTCGCGCTGGGGTTGTGTTCGGACCCGATTCCTCCCCTCCTCGGCTTAGCCTTGCCTTGGTGGTCGCTGATCGGTCTGCTCGTTCTGGCCAGTTTGCTGGGGCTGTCCCTGCGGCGCCGCTGATGGTAACAAGGGAGTCGGCAAGGCACCCGAAGCATTGGTGGGTGTCGTCACGGGCTTATCCCAGCCGCCGCCCAGGGCTTTGACCAGGAGTACGCTGGCATTCAGCCGCTGCTGAGCAATCTGTATCGATTTCTGCTGGTTCGTTAGCGCCTGATTCACCGCCACTACCACGTCGGTGTAACCGGCAATCCCGGCCTGGTAACGATTCAAGGCAATGGTGACGCCTTTTTCCGACAAGTCTGCAGCCTCATCCTGGACCGAAGCAGCCTGTTCCAGGATGCGCAATGCGGCCAACTGCGTTTCTACTTCCTGTAATGCCGTAAGCACCGTCTGGCGGTAGGTAGCGACGTTTTCATCGTAAACACCGCGCGCCTGCTCCACATTGGCCGAGCGAGCACCAAAATCAAGCAGCGTCATCGCCAGGCTGGGCCCGATACCCCAGAACAGAAACGGCGCGGTAAACAGATTGCTGAAGCTGGTGCCATAGAAGCCCACGTTATTACCCGGGAAACCCGATGGATTCAACGTCAGGCTCGGAAAAAACGCGGCCATCTGGTAACCAATCTGGGCATTGGCCATCGCCATGCGCCGTTCCGCGCCGGCAATATCCGGTCGCCGCTCCAGAAGATCCGCCGGTAAACCCGCTGGCACCACCGGTACGGTGATATTGGCACGCCCCGGTAAGGGGTTGAAGGCGATCGTGAAGTCCGATGCCGGTTTGCCGACCAGGGTGGCAATAATCGCCTCCTGCGCAGCACGATCCCTGCCCACATCTATCAGCTGCGCCTCGACGCTCTTGTATTGCATCCCGGCGTTAATCAGATCCTGGCGGGCTTTAACGCCCACCTCAAAGGCATTGCGCGTAATATCAACCGAGCGCTTGTTCTGTTTGGTCGTGTGCTCGTAAAGCACCTTGAGCGAATCCAGCGAACGGATCGTGAAATAGGACTGTGCTAACTGCACCTGCATCGAGAGCTTGGCATTCTCGACATCGGCCACACTGGCGACCAGGCTGGCATCTTTCGATTCGACATTGCGGCGTAACTTACCCCAGATATCCGAATCCCAGTTCAGCCCCAGCTGGAAGTTCACCATATTGGTGAGCGCCCCATCATTGAGGGTGCCATCCGGGTTCACCAGATTGGAGGTGCCCGTGCCCGAAGCACTCCGGCCACCCTGCCCCCCGGCCGTCAATGAAGGATAGCGTGCTGCATTAGCACCGCTCATCAGCGCCTGTGCCTGGCGAACCCGCGCGACATAAATGGCCACGTTCTGGTTATTGAGGGCAACCTCGGCCATTAGTCGATCAAGCACCGGGTCGCGATAGATCTTCCACCACTCGCCCTTGGCCACATCGTCTACCGGCTCGGCAATCTTCCAGTCGGGGGTGGGCTTGAATGCCTCGGCCATTGGCGCGTCAGGGCGCTTGTAATCAGGGCCGACATTGCAGCCTGACAGCGCGGTCATGACGGCGCAGGCAACAATGAGTAGGCGGTTGTTTTTCATGTTGTTAACTTACCATCGTTCAAAACTTGCATCAAATCGATGCGGGGCTTGCGGGTGAAACGATCCAGTAGTAGATACACCACCGGAGTTGTATAGAGCGTGAGCAGCTGGCTGAGGATCAGGCCACCGACAATGGCGATCCCCAGAGGCTGGCGCAGCTCTGCCCCATCACCCTGTCCGATAGCCAGGGGAATCGCGCCAAAGAGCGCCGCCATGGTGGTCATCAGAATCGGCCGGAAGCGCAACAGGCAGGCCTGATGAATCGCCTCACGGGCCGAGGCACCCGCCCGCTGTGCTGTGATGGCAAAGTCCACCATCATGATCGCGTTCTTCTTGACGATCCCGATCAGCAGCACGACGCCAATCAGCGCAATCACGCTGAATTCGACACCGGTCGCCAGCAAGGCCAGCAAGGCACCGACCCCGGCCGATGGCAAGGTGGAGAGAATCGTCAGGGGGTGTATCAGGCTCTCATAGAGGATGCCCAGCACGATATAAACCGCCACGATGGCGGCCAGAATCAGCAGGGGCTGGGATTTGAGCGACTCCTGAAAGGCCTTGGCGTTACCGGCAAACTTGCCGCGGATCGAACTGGGCACAGCCAGCTTCTGCATGGCGGCGTTGACGGCGTCGGCTGCATCCGACATCGATGCCCCGATGGGTAGATTGAAGGAAATGGTCGCAGCGACAAAGGCCCCCTCGTGGTTCACCTGCAAAGGGGTTTTGGTCTGCTCGATGGTGGCAAATTCAGAGAAAGGCACCTGCTTTCCGGTGGCGGTCGTTACAAAAATCCGCTGTAGGCTATCCGGTGTCTCGGTGTAGGCCGTTTCGGCATCGAGGACCACCCGGTACTGATTCATCGGGCGATAAATGGTGGAGACCTGACGCTGACCGAAATAATTATTAAGCGCGGCATCAATCATCTTGGGCGTCACGCCCAGCTGGAATGCGCGATCACGATTGATGTCCAGCGTCATCTGCAGGCCCTTCTCCTGCTGATCCGTATTCACATCCACCAGCATGGGTGACTTTATCAATTCGGCCCGAATTCTCGGTTCCCACTCCCGCAGTTGTTCCAGATCATCACTTTGCAGGGTGTACTGGAACTGGGCATTACTCAAGCGACCGCCAATCCGGACATCTTGAATGGGGATGAGAAACAGGCTAGCACCTGCCACCTGAGACAACTGGGGACGTAAGCGCGCGACAATCGCATCGGCAGACGCCTTGCGCTCTTTCAGCGGCTTGAGGGACATGAACATGATGCCGGAGTTACGCTGGGCATTGCCGGTAAATCCAGAAACGTAATGAATAGCCGGATCCTTCTGGATGATGCTCATGAAGGTCGCCAGCTTATCCCGCATGGCTGTAAACGAAATCGACTGATCGGCCTGGATGAAACCGACGATGCGGCCGTTGTCCTGCTGCGGAAAGAAACCTTTAGGAACAATACGATACAGATATATATTAACCAGGATTGTTACGATCAGAGCGGCAAATGTGATCCGTTTGTGATCCAGCGCCCATCCGATGGAGGCCGCGTAACCGCGGTAACAGCGATCAAAAAATTCCTGGCTATAGGACTTCACAATGCCGATCCCGTGTCCGATGGAACGCAGCACCTTCACCGCCATGTCAAAGATACGATGGACGAAACCGCCCAGTCCTGACAGCCGCCCCCGGATCCTCTGATGCAGAGATCGTTTTTCCGAGGGATCCTGATGGTGATCCTTGAGCAGGATGTCACACATCATCGGCGTGGCCGTTAACGAGATTACCATCGAGATCAGAATGGACACAGACAGGGTGACCGCGAACTCCCGGAATAGGCGCCCCAGCATCCCGCCCATCAGAAGAATGGGTAAAAAGACGGCAATCAGCGAGAGGGAGATCGAGATAACGGTAAAGCTGACCTCCCCTGCTCCCCTGATCACAGCCTTCCGGAGCGGCATGCCCCCCTCGCGGTAGCGGGAAATGTTTTCCAGGACGACGATGGCATCGTCCACCACAAAACCCGTGGCAATCGTCAACGCCATCATGCTGAAGGTATCCAGGCTATAGCCCAGGAGGTACATCGCCCCAAAGGTACCCACCAGCGAGATCGGGACAACCAGACCGGGAATCAGCGTGGCCTTGGCATCTTTCAGGAAGAGGAAGACTACCAGCACGACCAGCATGACCGACAGCAATAGCGAGCGCTCCACCTCTTTCAGCGCCGAAAGAATCGTCGGCGATCGATCCATGACTGAAACAAGATCAATCGACGCCGGAATAGCGGCCTGTAGTTGCGGCATCACCGCCTTGACCCGGTTGATGGTGTCGATAATGTTGGCACCGGGCTGGCGGTACAGAATCACGATGACCGAGGGCTTGCCCATCGTCATCCCGACATTGCGCAGATCCTGTACCGAATCCGTCACACTGGCGATATCTTCAAGCCGCACCGGGGCGCCATTACGCCAGGCGACGATGACGGGTTTGTAATCCGCCGCGGTTTTACTCTGGTCATTGGCACGGATCTGCCATCGACGATGGCTGTTTTCCAGAGAGCCCTTAGGCAGATACGGGTTGGCCTTGGCAATCGCTGATCGCACCTCTTCATCGCTGATCTTGAGCGAGGACAGCATGGCCGGGTTGACTGAAATCCGCACGGCAGGCGGCGAACTGCCTCCCACCACCACCTGGCCAATCCCGTCGATCTGGGAAAGACGCTGCGCAATGATCGTATCGGCCGAGTCGTAGATCTGATCCAGCGGCATCGTGCCCGATGTCATGGCCAGCACCATGATGGGCGAATCACCCGGGTTGACCTTCCGGTAGGTCGGATTCGACGGCAGCCCGGTAGGCAGCAAGGCACGAGATGCAGCGATGGCCGCCTGCACATCACGAGCGGCGCCATTGATATTTCTGTCCAGATCGAACTGCAGGGTGATGTTGGTCGAACCCAGATTACTGGCCGAAGTCATTTCGGTAATCCCGGCAATACGGGTCAGCGATCGTTCCAGTGGCGTCGCCACCGTCGCCGCCATGGTTTCAGGGCTCGCTCCGGGTAGCTTGGCATTAACCGAAATCGTGGGGAAATCAATCTGTGGCAGGGGTGCAACCGGCAGCTGGAAAAATGCCAGCGCCCCCGACAAGGTTATGGCCACAAGCAGTAGCGTTGTAGCGATAGGACGCTGCACGAACACGCGTGCCAGATTCACGAGTCGAACCCGCCCCGATCCGGTGCCGCGTTGAGATTCCAGCCCGTACGTGCCTTCAGGCGCGCTGCCAGCCGATCAAAATACAGATAGATCACCGGCGTGGTGAAGAGCGTCAGCACCTGGCTCACCATCAGACCACCTACCATGGCCACCCCAAGCGGCTGGCGCAGCTCACTACCGACCCCGCTGCCCAGCATCAGCGGCAAGGCGCCCAGAAGCGCCGCCATGGTGGTCATCAGAATTGGCCGGAAACGCAACAGGCAGGCCTGGTAAATCGCTTCGCGGGGCGACTTGCCCTGAGTGCGCTCGGCATCGAGCGCGAAGTCGATCATCATTATCGCGTTCTTCTTGACGATACCAATCAGCAGAATGATGCCGATAATGCCAATGATGCCCAGGTCATTACCACTGATTAGCAAAGCCAGCAGTGCGCCCACCCCCGCTGAGGGCAAGGTCGACAGAATCGTGACCGGGTGGATGAAGCTCTCGTAAAGCACACCGAGCACAATGTACATCGTGACGATGGCGGCAATGATTAGCAGGACCGTATTGGTCAGTGATGACTCGAAGGCCTGCGCCGCCCCCTGGAAATGCGTCCGGATGCTGGCGGGAATCTCCATTGAAGCCTGGGTGTCGCGAACGACATCGACCGCATCTCCCAATGAGACGCCAGAGGCCAGATTGAAGGAAATGGTTGCGGACGGGAACTGGTTCAGGTGATTGATGGCCAGGAAGGTCGTTGATTCGACAACGCGTGCCAGCACCGACATCGGGACCTGTTTGCCACTGAGCGATGGCACATAAAGCTGCGCCAGCGATTGCGGGGTCAGACTGAATTCCGGTGCCACATCCAGCACCACGCGGTACTGGTTCGTCTGGGTGTAAATGGTCGAGATCAGACGCTGACCGTAGGCACTGTACAGGGCATTATCAATGGCATCGATGGTCACACCCAGACGCCCTGCCGTATCACGATCAATCTCGATATAAGCCTGTAAACCGCTGTTCTGGAGATCGGATGCAACGTCCGACAGCTTGCGGGATTTGCGGAGCTGATCGACCAGCGAATTCGTCACTCGCACCAATTCGACCTCATCTGGCCCCTCGATCGAGAACTGGAAGCGTGTCTTGCTCACCCGATCTTCGATCGTGAGATCCTGGATCGGCTGCATATAGAGATGAATACCGGGAATGTCGGCAACCCGTTCCTGGATATGGCGTATGACCGCTTCTACCCGGTTCGACCGGTCTTCCAGAGGTTTGAGGTTGATCTGGATGCGTCCGGTATTCAGGGTCGGATTGATGCCATCGACCCCGATAAACGAAGACAGGCTGGCAACGTCCGGATCCTGGAGTACCGCACGTGCCACGGCCTGTTGCCGTTCGGCCATAGCCTCGAAGGAGACCGATTGGTCCGCTTCGGTAATGCCCTGGATCACGCCCGTGTCTTCTATCGGGAAGAAGCCTTTGGGAATCACCACATAGAGCAATATCGTCAGCACCAGTGTGCCGAGTGCCACTTGCAGGGTTAAGCGTTGACGTTCGAGCACCCACTTGAGCGCTACATCGTAACGGGCGATCAACCGATCGAAGGAGGTCTCGATCCAGCGCATGAACGCACCCTGTCGACGGTTGTGGTCCTCCGGGCGCAACAGACGGGCGCACATCATCGGCGTTAGCGTTAGAGAGACAAAGGCCGAGATGAGAATCGCCACCGAGAGCGTAATCGCAAACTCGCGGAAGAGTCGGCCAACCACATCCCCCATGAATAAGAGAGGGATCAGAACGGCGATCAGCGAGAAGGTCAGCGAGATAATCGTAAAGCCGATCTCGCGGGCACCTTCCAGCGCGGCCTTCATGGCCGAAGCGCCGTTTTCGATATGGCGCGCGATGTTTTCGATCATCACGATCGCGTCATCTACCACAAAGCCCGTGGCAATCGTCAAGGCCATCAGGCTCAGGTTATTGATCGAGAAGCCGGCCAGATACATCACGGCAAAGGTGCCAATCAGCGAAAGCGGCACAGCCACCGAAGGGATGATGGTAGCCGGGACGTTACGCAGGAACAGGTAAATCACCATCACCACCAACGCCACGGCCATGAAGAGCTCGTGCTGCACATCCGTGACCGAAGCCCGGATGGTCGTCGTACGATCTGTCAGCACATCAACCCGGGCTGCCGCAGGCAGACTATTCTGCAATTGGGGAAGCAGCTTTCGGATCCGGTCAACGACCTCGATCACGTTGGCGCCCGGCTGGCGCTGGATATTGACGATAACGGCGGGTTGCTCATTGACCCAGGCTGCCAGGTAGGCGTTCTCCTGCCCTTCACTAACCTCGGCAATCTGACCCAGTCGGATGGGGGCGCCGTTGCGCCAGGCCACAATCATATTGCGGTATTCGTCAGCCGACTTCAGCTGGTCGTTAGCGTCAATGGTAAAAGAGCGGAGCTTGCCGTCGAAGTTCCCTTTCGGGTCATTGACGTTGGCGTTGGACACCGCCGTCTGGACATCTGCAAGGCTCAGGTTCATGCCGGCAATCACGGTCGGGTTGACCTGGATGCGCACGGCCGGGCGCCGCCCACCACTCATTGAAACCAGCCCCACCCCGCTCACCTGGGAGATCTTCTGGGCCAGACGTGTCTCCACCAGGTCATGCAACTGGGTGACCTGCATGGTCGGTGACACCACGGCCAGCGTCATAATCGGGGCATCGGCCGGGTTCACCTTGCTGTAAATCGGGGGGGCCGGCAGGTCCTTGGGCAACAGGCTCATGGCACTGTTAATAGCGGCCTGCACCTGCTGTTCGGCGACATCCAGCTCCAGATCCAGGTTGAAGCGGAGCACGATCACCGAAGCGCCGCCTGAACTGGTCGAGGTCATCTGGGTCAACCCGGGCATCTGCCCGAACTGACGCTCCAGCGGCGCAGTGACGCTACCGGTCATCACATCAGGGCTGGCCCCGGGATAGAACGTTGTGACCTGAATGGTCGGGTAATCCACCTCGGGCAATGCCGAAACCGGTAGCAACCGGTAGGCCAGCAGGCCTACCAGAAGAATCGCCACCATCAGTAACGAGGTGGCGACCGGACGCAGCGTAAACAGACGCGAGGGGTTCATGGTTCCCCGGGCTTACTGGCCAGCGGCTTTGGGAATCAGCACCTTGGCACCGGGACGCAGCTTGTCAAACCCATCGGTCACTACCGACTCACCCACGGTCAACCCCTCAACCACCTCGGCGACCTGGGCATTCGTTCCCCCCAGCTTCACGTTTCGGGCAGCCACCTTCTTCTCGGCATCCACCGTATAGACGTACGTGCCTTCGGCCCCACGCAGAATCGCGTTGGCCGGCACCAGAATCACATTCTCACGATCCTCGATCTGCAGCTGGGCATTAACGAACTGGTTCGGGTACAGGCTGTTATCTTCGTTGCTGAACTCAGCCTTCAGCTTGATCATGCCAGTCGAGGGATCAATCTGGTTGTCGATCGACTTGAGCACGCCCGTGGCCAGCACGGTCTTGAAGCTGCGGTCATAAGCGCGTACGGCCATGTCCTTGCCTTCATTAAAGCGCGCCAGCACCGGTGGTAACTTATCGGCCGGAATCGTAAACAGCACATCAATCGGTCGGATCTGCGTAATGGTCACGATGCCGCTGGCCTCGCCGGCCTTCACAATATTGCCGGCATCCACCAGGCGTAAGCCCAGACGGCCATCGAATGGCGCCACAATCTTGGTGAACGAGAGCTGGAGCTTGGCGTTATCCAGCACGCCCTGGTCGGTTTCCAGCAGGCCTTCGAACTGCACCACCTTGGCAGCCTGGGTATCCAGATCCTGGCGGGCAATCGAATCCTGCTTGAAAAGTTGCTGATAACGTTTGAGGATCAAACGGGCATCGTGCAGCATGGCTTTGTCCTGCTCCAGCTTCCCCTGCGCCTCCATCACCTTGGCCTCATACGGGCGCGGATCCACGACCGCCAGCACATCGCCCTCTTTCACGATCTGGCCTTCCTGGAACAGCACCTGATCCAGCCGGCCATCCACCTGCGTGCGAATCGTCACAGTGCGCCGCGACGTCGCCGTGCCCAGACCATCAACCACTACCGGAAACACGCCTTCGGTCACTGGCATCACCGCAACCGGAATCGGTGGCCGCCCCTTAGCCAAGGGGCTATTGTCGCTTCCGAGCAGCCAGCGAACTCCGTAAAAGCCAAGAATCACGGCCAGGACGATGGCGATGATCCGTGCCTGATCCCGCCGGCTACGTGCCCTAAAGGTATGGTACTGCCCGCGGATTTGTCCGGGCAGATTTTTTGCTGCGGCCTGCCAGTCGGTGGTCTTGACGTGATGCAGCACACGAGCCTGCGCCTGAGTGGCGCGAGCCTGCCAATGACTAAAATGATGGCGCAGCCGCATACGTTGATTTTTCAGAAAAGACATTTCGTCATTCTATCGGTTCCTGAGTCCGCGCTCTAGCTATAAAGGCCTATGGCGGCATGCCTTGCAATTATGATGGTTCTCCCCTATAATTCGCCCCGCTGTTCCTCGATAGCTCAGTCGGTAGAGCGCCGGACTGTTAATCCGTAGGTCCCTGGTTCGAGCCCAGGTCGAGGAGCCAAAAGATACAAGGGGTTGCATTCGCGAGAATGTGACCCCTTTCTCGTTTCAGGATCGATGAATTTATTTTTAAGGACCTACGGATTAACAGTCCGGCGCTCTTCTGATCGGTTCGCGACATGATTTTTTTCGATTACAGCGCAGCGGCCAGTTGCGTCCAGTCGGTGGTGAAGGCCGGGCTTTTGTTATCCGAACGCATCGCCCAGGGCTTGGCAATCCCCTCGCCGGCCGAGCGGATCGTACCCCGCCCCATACGAGCGTTGATTTCGTCCAGGGTGGCCATCAGGGTCCTGGCGCGTGCCGTGACCGGCTCATCAAAACCGCTGAAGAGATCGCGCGGTACCTGGCTGGCCGGACAAAGTGCCATGAGCATCACGCCGGCCTTCTTGTAGGCGTAACCCGGTTTATAGATACGCTTCAAACCATAGAGCGCCGCCTCGGCCAGGTAAAAGCTGTTGTCGGAGGGTTTCACCAGCTTCACCGTGACGGCATTGTTGTACTGGGGTTCGTCCGGTTTGAAGGGGTTGGTCTGGAGAAAGACCTGGATGGCGCCAGCGACATGGGCCTGTTTCCGGAGCTTTTCCGAGGCGCGGCTGGTGTAACTGACCACCGCTTCCTTCAGCTCTTCCTGCAGATAGACCGGGTGCCCGAAGGAGCGGGACGAAATAATCTGCTGTTTAGGTGGGGCCACGTCCTCGAGAGTCAGGCAACACTCGCCATTGAGTTCGGCCACGGTTCGCCCCAGCACCACATTGAATTGCTGCCGGATGCGACCCTGTGGGCTATCCCGCAGATCTTTAACGGTACGGATACCTTGCGTGTACAGCCGCTCCCGTGTTTTTCGCCCCACGCCCCAGACTTCGCCGACATCGATGCGGGCAAAGAGCTGGTCGATGTCGCGCGCAGAAAACTGGTTGAAATCCACCACGCCCTTGCCCATGTCGGGTAGGAGCAGCTTCTTGGCGCTATAGTTGGCCAGTTTGGCCAGGGTCTTGCTGCTGCCGATACCCACGCAGACCGGGATCCCGATCCACTGCCCTACCCGTTGACGGATCTGCAGGCCGTAGTCGATCAGATTGCAGCGAAAACCACTGAGGTCGAGAAAGGTTTCATCAATCGAATAGATCTCCTGTTCGGGAGAAAACTGGCCGATCACCGTGTGCATACGCTGGCTCATGTCGGCGTACAGGGTGTAGTTGCTACTGCGGGCAATGATGCCGTGTTGCCGGGCCAGGTCGCGCAACTTGAACCAGGGTGCACCCATCGGCACGCCGAGTGCCCGTACCTCCTGGCTACGGGCAACTACACAGCCATCGTTATTGGAGAGCACCACGACCGGCTTGCCCTCAAGCTCTGGCTGAAAGACCCGCTCGCAGGAGACGTAGAAGTTGTTGCCATCAATAAGAGCAATCGCGGTCATGGCATGCCTACAGCGCTAGAGTCCCAAGCCCTATAGGCCATGGATGACGTTGGTCACCACACCCCAGATCTGCAGCTCCTGTTCATCGCCGATCTCGATGGGTTCAAACTCCGGGTTGGCCGGCAATAGCCGGATCTTGCCGCGTTTCTTTTCCAGACGTTTCACTGTGAACTGCCCATCGAGCGCCGCGATGACGATTCTGCCGTTAGCTGGCGTCAGCGAGCGATCCACAATCAGAATGTCCCCATCGTGTATGCCCGCACCGAGCATGCTGTCGCCCTTGGCCCGGAGCAGAAAGCTCGCCTCCTTGCGCGGCATCAGGTGTTCGTTCAGATCCAGGGTGTCGGCCACATAATCGTCGGCCGGGCTCGGGAAACCGGCACGGACGGTATGGGCAAAGAGCGGCACCTTGAATGCCGCAGGCTTGGCGGGCTGCGTCAACGGCACCAGGTGCGCCGGCCACCGGGGCGTCGTCTGTCGTTTGCTAGCTAATGCCTCCAGAAAATCCACCACCACCGGGCGAGCGCTCTCAGGCACCCGGATCAGCGCCGTCGGTTCACCAAACCGAGCCTTACGGCCGGCGCCAGCGCGCTTGCCGCCGTGGGTAGGGGGTGATTTTGCCGTGGTCATGAAAGGCTTCTTGAATTTGTTACATGTTTCAAGAATACGGCAAATTGCTCCAAAAAAATAGGCTCCCGAAGGAGCCTATTTTCATTCACCGGAGTGAACAATCAGTGTGATGATGCCGAAGCGGCACCCACACCGGTTTCCGAACGCGTGAGCTGATCGGGGAATGCAGCCCGTTCCTTCTTGGCCTGTTCGCTGTTATCCATGATCGAGACGAGCCAGATCACGAAAAACGCGGCCGGAACCGTGAAGATGGCCGGCGTGGCATACGGGAACCAGGCACTGCCCTTCGGGTTGCCTAGAGCGGCTTCCCAGACACCCGGCGACAGCACGGTCAGCACCACCGACAGCACCAGGCCGACCGTACCGCCCATCCAGGCACCACGGGTCGTGCAGTTCTTCCACAGAACCGACATGAAGAGCACCGGGAAATTGGCCGAACAGGCAATGGTGAAGGCCAGCATGACCATGAAGGCCACGTTCTGCTTCTCGAAGACGATGCCGAGCAGCACAGCAACCGCACCCAGAACCAGGGTCGTAATCTTCGATACACGCAGTTCGGTCGCGGAGTCCACGTTGCCATGGCGCCATACCGAGGCGTACAGGTCATGCGACACCGCCGAAGCACCCGACAGGGTCAGACCGGCAACCACCGCCAGAATGGTGGCAAAGGCCACGGCCGAGATGAAGCCGAGGAACCAGTCGCCGCCGACAGCAGCCGACAGATGCACCGCAGCCATGTTGCCGCCACCCTTCAGACCCTTGGCGATTTCACCGCCTACAAAGAAGTCCAGGTGTTGCGGCAGGAACACGATGGCACCAAAGCCGATGATGAAGGTCAGGATGTAGAAGTAACCGATCCAGGTCGTTGCCCAGGCCACCGACTTGCGGGCTTCCTTGGCGCTCGGCACCGTGAAGAAGCGCATCAGAATATGCGGCAGACCAGCGGTACCAAACATCAGGGCGATGCCGACCGAGATGGCCGAGATCGGATCCTTGATCAGCGAACCGGGCGACATGATGCCCAAGCCCGCCTTGATCGCCTCTTCCGGAGTTTTGCCCGCAGCGGCTGCCAGATCGGTCTTGGTCTTCACAGCTTCGGCAAACAGCGCTTCCGGCGAGAAGCCGAAGGCATACAGTACCGAAACTGCCATGAAGGTTGCACCGGCCAGGAGCATCACGGCCTTGATGATCTGCACCCAGGTCGTCGCGGTCATGCCACCGAATAGTACGTACAGCATCATGATGCCACCCACCAGGATCTCGGCGTAGATGTAGTCCATACCGAACAGCACCTTGATCAGCTGACCTGCGCCCACCATCTGTGCAATCAGATAGAACGCCACCACGACCAGCGTTCCGGTTGCCGCAAATGAGCGGATCGGGGTCTGGGCAAAGCGGTAAGCGGCCACATCGGCAAAGGTGAATTTGCCTAGGTTGCGTAGACGCTCGGCCATCAGGAAAGTGATCACCGGCCAACCGACCAGCCAGCCGATCGAGAAAATCAGACCGTCAAAGCCGGAACCGTATACCAGGCCCGAAATACCGAGGAACGACGCCGCTGACATATAGTCCCCGGCGATGGCCAGACCATTCTGAAAGCCGGTAATACCGCCACCGGCCGTATAGAAATCCGCGGCCGATTTGGTCTTCGAGGCAGCCCACTTGGTGATCCAGAGGGTACCTGCGACAAACAGACCGAACATAAAAATGGCGGTCCAGTTGGTAGATTGCTTCTGAGTCGTGCCGAGATCAGCACCCGCCGCAAACACCAACCCCGCCGTCAATGCAGCAATCGCTGCAATCATCCATTGACGAATCTTCATTTGCTGGCCTCCTGTACGATCCGGTCCTTTTCTGCATCAAAGGCACTGTTGGCACGGTGGACATAGATCCAGGTCAGGATGATTGTGAAGAGAATCACGCCCAAACCCATGGGAATGCCGATCGTAGTAACACCCTCTGCCGAGATAGGGGTGCCCAGCAATTCCTTGTCAAAGGCGACCAGAAGGATGAAGCCGAAATAGGCGACCATGATGAGCACGGTCATGATGTAAGAGTAGGTGTTTCTGGTTTTGACCATACTCTGGAATTCCGGGTTTTGCCGGATGCGCTCGTAGATTTGCTGAGCCATAGTGCCTCCTTTGTGTGTAATACCCATCGACTGTTGGTATCGATGTGATGATGAAGATGCGGCTTGAGGGTGTTGAGACGGGTTCTCCTAGGGTTGGGTTGGTATTTGGTGAAGACGCCTGTCAGCCGACGTACTCCAGGAGGTAGCCCTCACCCCGTAGATTTTTAATGGATAGACCGCAGGCATGTGCCTTGGATCTGAGCCTGTGGATCAGCACCTGGATGGCGTTATCGCTGACCAGTTCGGTACGCCCGATCTGCTTGAGCCGGTCGCGGGAGACGGGTTGACCCTGCTGTTCTAGCAGCAGCGAGAAAGCCTGACGCTCAGTGACGGTTAAGGTGACCCAGCGCAGACCATCGCCAAGCAGGCCAGCCACCTTGTCCAGAACCACGCAGCCCTGGCGGACAAACCGGTTTTTTTCAACCTCATCTCGGCGGATTGCCGTGGAAACGCGGATACGCAGATCCGCTGCATGAAATGGCATGACCAGGTGGTCGGAGGCCCCACGCGCCAGTGCCTGAAGGCGGAGATCAATCGCGTTTTCCGATGCGGCGACCAGAACCGGCATCAGGTGCTTGCAATACTCGATGAGTGACAGGTCTGACTCGCCTTCGAGATCGATGAGGATGGCGCAGAAAGCTGCATCCCGGCTCATCCGGATCACGTCTTCGGCATTACGGCATTTCACCGTCGGCCATGCCAGATCTGCCGCCACAAAGCCCGGGACATAGCCCGGAATATCGTCGGCCTTACGGGAATAGATCAACAGGGGTTTCTGGAGCATGGCAGCACACATTCATGACAGCATTGAGATGAGGCGAGTCTATGAAATGTGTTGCACGAGATGACTAGGGCTAACCCTAGTTTTAATCGTTTCCCGAGATCCTTGTGCCATGACAGAATGGCGCACGTCATAATGCGCTGACCATGCACAAAACCCTGCCACCCTTTCTATCCCACCGGCCCCGTCTGACGCTCTGGATCGCGGTGCTGCTGATATTGGCCATCGGCTATGCGGATTATGCGACGGGCTATGGGCTACGGCTTTCGGTGTTCTATCTGGTTCCGATTGCCCTCGCGACCTGGGTCGGTGGCCTGGGCCTCGGGTTGACAGCGAGCTTTGCTGCCAGCCTTTTCTGGCTGGTCAGTTTCGAATCAGCCAACTTCTACAAGAACCAGGCGCTCTTCTTCTGGGAGGCCGGCGTACTCCTTGCAGGCTTTGTCGCAGATGCCTGGCTGGTCTCCCGTCTGCGGGATTCGGTGAACCGGGCGGATGCCCGCTTCACGACGGTGGTCGAAGAAATGCCCGCGGCCGTCTGCATGACAAATGATCAGGGTGAGATCCTGTATGCCAATCCCGAGTTGCGACGGCTGGCTGCGCAGGGTGCGCTCTCTCCGACGCAATGGCTAAGCCGTCTGGTGGGCGTTCCTGCCAGTGGGGTTCAAGGGAACCCGGCCAGTTTCCAGCTCCACACGGTCCAGGACCCGGTTTCCCATCGCTGGTATCTGAAGCACTCAGGCACCGTTCCCTGGTCATCAAGCAGTCTGGCCCAACTGGTGGTACTGACCGACATCACCGAAAAGCAGCAGTCCGACGCCCTGCTCGCCCGAAATCGCGACATCATGCACCAATTTGCCCGTCTGACGACGCTGTCGGAAGTTGCCTCCACGCTGGCACACGAGATCAATCAGCCGCTAATGTCCATTGCGACCTATACCGATGCCAGTATGCGTATGATCGACCGTGACCGGGGCTCCTCTGACGAGCTCTACAAAGCCATGGAGCGTTCACACCATCAGGCCGTCAAGGCCTCGGCCATTGTTCAACGCCTCAATGATTTCGTCAGAAACCGGCAACCCACGGGAGAACATGGTGAGTTGCAAGCGGTGATCCGCGATGTGCTGACCCTGTGCGAACCGGAAATTCGCCGCAAAGGGATTCACATCGCTCAGTCACTCCCGGATCAGATGATCCGTATCCAGATGGATCGGATCCTGCTGACCCAGGTCATTCACAACATCCTCAAAAACGCCATCGAGGCGACCGATGATCAGGTACCGGGTACCCAGTCGATCGTGATTGGGGGTGAAGTCTCCGAACCCGATATTTTCAGGCTGCGTGTCCGCGACGTGGGCTGTGGGGTCACCGAAGATATTCTTGAACAGATCTTCGAACCGTTCTATTCGACCAAGGAGACTGGGCTGGGGCTGGGGCTTGCAATTAGCCGCTCCATTATCGACTCACACGGCGGACGATTGTCTGCCGCCCTCAACCCCGGGGGTGGTCTCACCCTGCAACTGGATCTTCCCTTGTTCCCCCTGTGAGCCTATGCCCCCTGACTCCCTGACCAGCCTGGCTGATTCTTCCATCATCCATATTATCGACGATGACCAGGATGTCCGGGATTCCGTCGCCATGCTCATGCGCTCCGTGGGTCTCACCGCGAAAACCTATGCTTCCGGCAAGGAGCTTCTGGCTCAACTCCGTCCGGGCCAGGCTGGCTGCCTAATCCTCGATATCCGGATGCCCCAGATGTCGGGCACTGATGTCCAGAGCGAGCTCAAAAAGCGCCGGATAAATCTCCCTATTATCTTTCTCACCGGCTACGGTGACGTCCCGGTGGCCGTCCGCACCATGAAGGCGGGGGCTTTTGATTTTATACAGAAACCGCTCGAGGAACACCGGTTAGTCGTTGCCGTGCTCAACGCACTTCGCCAACAGGGCGCGACCCCTCCGGTGCCGATAGCCGACGTTCCTTCCGAGGTTGCCAACCGGTTTGCATCCCTGAGCGTCCGGGAAAACGAGGTGCTCAGGCTTATGGTCGCTGGGCTACAAAACCGGGAGATCGCAGAGCGTCTTCACGTCACGATCAAAACCGTGGAGTTTCACCGTGCCAATATCCGGGACAAGCTGGGCGCAAGTTCTACGGCCGAGGTTTTTAGACTCTTTCATTTCCTCTCGACTGGCTCACAGTGACACCGATTTAAGTTTTAAAATACAAACTTATCTTCCGGTATAAATTCCATGGCCTGCCGCATTAAACCCGACATCCCCTCACCCTGCGTCAACATCTGCCGTATGGATCACGATAACCGCTACTGCATCGGTTGCTGGCGGACACTAGATGAGATCAAGCGTTGGGCAGGAATGAGCAACGAAGAGCGGGAAAAGGTCGTTGAACAGCTGGAGTCGCGTATCGGCGTCTAACCGATCCGTAATCAGGGCGATGCGCTGGGATATCTTCTGTCGGGTGATCGACAATTACGGTGACGCCGGCGTGAGCTGGCGACTGGCCCGGGCGCTTTACCAGGAGGGTGAACAGGTCCGGCTCTGGATTGATGAACCGGAACTGCTCGACCAGCTCGAACCCCTCCCGGGGCGTACGCCTGTCGATATCTGCCCGTGGCCCGGTGATGATCAGGTCTTTACGGCTTCCGAGGTCGCAGATGTCGTCATTGAAGCCTTTGCCTGTGATCCCCCAGCCGCCTACGTGGCAGCTATGGCTGAAGCTGCCAGGTCAGGTCGCGCGCCCGTCTGGATCAATCTCGAATACCTCTCAGCCGAAGACTGGGTCGGTGCACATCACCAATTGCCCTCGCCGCATCCGCGCCACCCGCTGATCAAATACTTCTACTTTCCCGGCTTCACGCCCGATAGTGGCGGCCTGATCCGGGAAGTGGGTATTCCCAGCGATTCTGCGTTACCCGAACCGGGGCGTCCGCTCAGAATCTTCCTCTTTGGCTATCAGCAACCCGCGCTGTCAGACTGGGTCGCCCTTCAGCAGAGCACCACCCTGGCTGTTGCTCCCTGCCCCCTAGCCAAACAGATAGCTGGCTTGGCAGAAGCCTTGCCCGCTGGCTGTCAAATCGAGTGGCTTCCTTTTGTGCCTCAAACCGCCTTCGATGCCGTGCTCCGGGAAAACGACCTCCTCTTCGTCCGTGGCGAAGATTCCTTCGTTCGCGCCCAGTGGGCAGGCAAGCCGGTGTTCTGGCAGATCTACCCGCAGGCGGACGATGCACACCTTGTGAAACTCCGCGCCTTTTATGAGCACTACCTGGACCCGGAGATCCTTGAACAAGAAGCGCGCAGTCATTTCATGCGCTTTATTCTGGCCTGGAATGGGTTGGCTGATCCGGCCGAATGTGCCGCCCTCTGGCCAGAGATCCTCCGCCTATTACCGGGCCTGCAGCGCAATGCCGTGGCCTGGCGCGACCGGCTCCTCCGGCAGCCTGATCTGGTAAGCCAACTCCGGTCTTTTGTGGCCAATCTGGTAAAATAGCGCGTTTTGCGTCCTGCTGCCCGCCAGCGAGACGACACCCCTTTGCAATCACACTGAAAACACGGGATTAATTATGAAGACCGCACAGGAACTGCGCGCTGGTAACGTGATCATGGTCGGCAGTGAGCCGCTGGTCGTCCAGAAAGCCGAATACAACAAGTCGGGCCGTAACGCCGCTGTTGTGAAACTGAAAATGAAGAACCTGCTGACCGGCAGTGGTAGCGAGGCCGTCTACAAGGCCGACGAAAAGTTCGAAGTCGTGGTTCTCGACCGTAAGGAAGTGACCTACTCCTACTTCGCCGACCCGATGTACGTCTTCATGGATGGCGAGTACAACCAGTACGAAGTCGAAGGCGAAAACATGACCGATGCCCTGAAGTATCTGGACGACGGCATGGCCTGCGAAGTCGTGTTCTACAACGGCAAAGCCATTTCAGTCGAACTGCCGACCTCGGTGGTGCGTGAAGTCGAATACACCGAACCGGCCGTCAAGGGCGACACCTCGGGTAAGGTTCTGAAGCCGGCCCGTATCAAGCCGACCAATTTCGAGCTCCAGGTCCCGGCTTTCGTTGAAATCGGTGACAAGATCGAAATTGACACCCGTACCGACGAGTACCGTGCTCGCGTCAAGTAAGCATTCGACGCAGGCAGCAAAAAACCCAGCCTAGGCTGGGTTTTTTGTTGTCCGTTTCCGGAATTACGCAGACTCGCGCGAGGCTTTCTTACGCTCGTGTTCTTTGAGATAACGCTTACGCAGACGGATCGATTTCGGTGTCAGTTCGACCAGCTCGTCATCCGCGATGAACTCGATGGCGCCTTCCAGCGACAACTGAACCGGTGGCACCAGGCGCACCGCTTCATCGGTACCGGAGGCACGCACGTTGGTCAGCTGCTTGCCCTTGATCGGGTTCACGACCAGATCGTTTTCACGGCTATGAATCCCGATGATCATGCCTTCATAAAGCTTTTCACCCGGGTTCACGAACATCCGGCCGCGATCCTGCAGTTTCCATAGCGCGTAGGCCACGGCTTCACCATCGTCCTGCGAAATCAGCACACCATTACGGCGCTCGGCCACACCGCCCTCTTTCACCGGGGCGTATTCGTCGAACACGTGGCTCATCAGGCCATTGCCGCGGGTCAGGTTCATGAATTCACCCTGGAAGCCGATCAAACCACGAGCCGGAATCTTGTACTCGATCCGCACACGGCCACGACCGTCCGGCACCATATCGAGCATTTCGCCCTTACGCATGCCGAGGCTTTCCATCACACCGCCCTGCGACTCTTCTTCCACGTCGACGGTCAGCATTTCGTAGGGTTCACACTCGACACCGTCGATGACGCGCTTCACCACACGCGGACGGCCAACGGCCATCTCGTAGCCTTCGCGACGCATGTTCTCGAGCAGAATGCCCAAGTGCAGTTCACCACGACCCGCCACGTCGAAAATATCGCCGTTCGCCGTATCGTGCACGCGCAGCGCCATATTAGTCAGCAGTTCCTTGTGCAGACGGTCACGCAGCTGGCGGCTGGTCACGAACTTGCCCTCGGTACCGGCCAGCGGGCTGGTATTCACCATGAACTGCATCGACAGGGTTGGCTCATCAATCTTGAGCAGCGGCAGCGATTCCGGCTGATCCGGATCCGTCACCGTACAGCCCAGCACCAGATCTTCGATGCCCGTAATCTGTACGATATCACCGGCCTGGCCTTCGTCCATTTCGACCTTGTTCAGGCCCTTATAACCGAAGACCTGACCAATCTTGGCCTTGATTGGCTGACGGTCATGTTCGGCCGCTTCTTCTTCGGTACCGAACATCACGATCACGTTCTGACCCGTCTTCACGCGGCCACGGATGATCTTGCCCACGCCGATACGACCCACATACGACGAGTAATCCAGCGCCGAAATCTGCAGCTGCAACGGGGCATCGACATCAGCATCCGGAGCCGGCACGTGCGACAGGATGGTGTCGAACAGTGGTTTCATATCTTCGCGCGGCGCGTCCAGCGACATAGCCGCCCAGCCATTCAGACCCGAGGCGTAAACGATCGGGAAATCCAGCTGCTCATCGGTGGCACCCAGCTTGTCGAAGAGATCGAAAGTCAGGTTCACGGCGTTATCAGGGTCGGCACCATCGCGGTCAACCTTGTTGACCAGCACGATCGGGCGCAGGCCCAGTGCCAGAGCCTTCTTGGTCACAAAACGGGTCTGTGGCATCGGGCCTTCCACGGCATCAACCAGCAGCACGACGCCATCGACCATACCCAGCACGCGCTCGACTTCACCGCCGAAGTCGGCGTGTCCCGGGGTGTCCACGATATTGATGTGAATACCGTTGTATTCGACCGCGGTGTTCTTTGAAAGAATCGTGATGCCACGTTCCTTTTCCAGATCATTGGAGTCCATGACGCGCTCGTCCACCTGCTGGTGGGCGGCAAAGGTACCGGACTGGCGCAGAAGTTGGTCAACTAGGGTCGTTTTACCGTGATCAACGTGGGCAATGATGGCGATGTTACGAATCGGGCGAGCGGACATGTGGGATACCGGAAATCAGTGAGGACTTGGGATGAAATAACAAAAGCGCCGCATTGGTGCGGCGCAACAGACGAATCATAGCAGAAAGGGATTGATTTCAGGCACTTGGCATCTTAAAAAGGCACCGTTTGGGGATCAAGCCATAATCAAACGTCGGAATTACGCATCCAGTCAGCCGTTTTGAAAAGTGCGTCAATCAACGCTCGGCGCGTGGGTTCCTCGATGGGCGCCTTCTCCAGGCACTCGGTCATGCAGGTCATCCACTGATCCCGTTCGGGGATGCCAATGGCAAATGGCAAGTGGCGGGCACGCAGACGCGGGTGACCAAATCGTTCTTCAAACAGTGGCGGACCGCCCAGCCATCCCGACAGAAACCAGAACAACTTATCGCGTGAGGTACTCATGTCCTGCGGGTGCATGGCGCGGATCCCCGCAAAGCGCGGATCAAGCATCATCAGGTCATAGAAGTCGTCCACCAGGGCGCGGACACCATCCTCACCCCCTAGCAATTCGTAGTAACTATGATCTACATTCGGGACAACCATCTTCGATCCTTTGTATCATTCAACGTCATGAGACCGATTTTACCGGCTGCAGGAGAAAAACGATGCTGAAAGACTTTCTGAAATTTGCGATTCGTGGCAACGCCGTGGATATGGCCGTGGGTATTGTGATTGGTGCCGCTTTTGGCACCATCGTTACAAGCCTTGTCAATGACGTCCTGATGCCGCCACTGGGTCTCTTGCTGGGTGGTCTGGATTTCTCCAGCCTCTTTATCGTCCTGAAGGAAGGGGCAACACCGGGGCCCTACGCCACACCGGCCATTGCCAAAGCAGCCGGTGCGGTGACACTCAATTATGGCCTCTTCGCGAATGCCATGGTGAGCTTCTTCATTATCACTTTTGCCGTGTTCTGGGTGGTCAAAGCCTATAACGAGGCCGCTGATCGCCTGATCCCAAAGTCGGACTCGGCGCCCACAACCAAGGCCTGTCCGGAATGCTGCACCCAGATCCCGCTGGAAGCCAGGCGTTGCCCGGCCTGTACCTCAATGCTTGACTGATTTTCGCTTTGCCGCCGGCCGCGCCGTGCCCGAGTTGCGTGGCGTCCCCGGCATCGAGTGCACATGATCCCGCACAGTGCGCGGTTCGCCGCGCCCACGCCGCTCTTCAAAGCCTTTGGGTTGCCAGGCCGGGATCAGCTGCTTCTTGCCGTTTCCGATCAGGTCATTACGCCCCATGGCGTTCAGTGCCTCGCGCAGCATCGGCCAGTTAGCCGGATCGTGATAGCGTAAGAAAGCCTTGTGAAGCCGGCGACGCCGCCCTTCACGAATGACCTCAACGTTCTCTCCCCCACCCTTCAGACCCCGTAACGGATTCTTGCGTGTGTGGTACATGGTCGTTGCCAGCGCCATAGGGGTCGGCAGGAAGGTCTGCACCTGATCCAGCCGGAAGTTGTTGCGCTTGAGCCAGAGTGCAAGGTTCAACATATCTTCATCGCTCGTCCCCGGGTGGGCCGCAATGAAGTATGGAATCAGATACTGCTCCTTACCCGCTGCGCGGGAGGCCGCCTCAAAGAGCTGCTTGAAGCGCTCGTACGCTCCCATGCCCGGCTTCATCATCTTCGAGAGCGGCCCGGCTTCCGTATGCTCCGGCGCAATCTTGAGATAGCCGCCCACGTGGTGCGTGACCAGTTCCTTGATGTACTCCGGAGAGCGCACCGCCAGGTCGTAACGCAAGCCAGAACCAATCAGAATTTTCTTGATCCCCGGCAACGCCCGCGCCTTGCGATAGAGCTGGATCAGCGGTCCATGGTCGGTATTGAGGTTGTCGCAGATATCCGGGAAGACACAGGAGAGCTTGCGGCACGACGCCTCGATTTTCGGGTCTTTACAGGCCAGCCGGTACATATTGGCGGTGGGTCCACCCAGATCCGAAATGATGCCAGTGAAGCCGGGTGTTTTGTCGCGAATGGCTTCGATCTCACGCAGGATCGAATCTTCCGAACGGCTCTGGATGATGCGGCCCTCATGTTCGGTGATCGAGCAGAAGGTACAGCCACCAAAGCAGCCACGCATGATATTGACCGAGAAACGGATCATCTCCCAGGCGGGGATCTTGGCATCCCCATAGGTCGGGTGCGGTGCCCGCGCGTACGGAAGATCAAAGACGGCATCCATCTCGGCGGTCGTCAGTGGCAATGGCGGCGGATTCAGCCACACATCACGGTCACCGTGCCCCTGCAATAAGGGCCGGGCATTGCCCGGATTCGACTCCAGGTGAAATACCCGCGAGGTGTGGGCATACATCACCGGATCATCCTTGACCTGTTCGTAGGACGGCAGACGGATGGCCGTGTGCTGACGGGCCTGTTTATGCGCAGCAATCGCCGCCTTGCGCGGAACAATCTGTACCGGTTGCGCCCCGTCCATCACTGCTGGCTTGGGGGTGGCGCCTTCCATGGCATAAGGGTCGACATGCGGTTCAATGCGGCCCGGCCGATCAATCTCGGTCGAATCGACCGTGCGCCAATCGTCGCTGGGCAACCAGCCGCGAGACACCATAAACGCGGTGCCGCGAATATCACGAATCTGGCTGGCGGTCTCTCCCTTGGCCAGACGATGCGCCACTTCGACCAGCGCCCGTTCGGCGTTACCAAAGATCAGCAGGTCTGCCTTGCTATCGGGCAACACCGAGCGACGCACCTTGTCCGACCAGTAATCGTAATGAGCAATGCGGCGCAGACTAGCTTCAATCGAACCAATAACGACGGTCGCATCCGGGTAAGCCTCACGGGCCCGCTGGCTGTAGACCACTACGGCGCGATCGGGGCGTTTGTTCGGTTCGGCGTTCGGTGTGTAGGCATCATCGGAACGGATTTTGCGGTCCGACGTATAGCGGTTGACCATTGAATCCATGTTGCCGGCGGTGATGCCGTAAAAGAGTTTCGGCTTACCCAGGGCACGGAAGGCCTCGGCCGAGTGCCAGTCTGGCTGGCTGATAATCCCCACACGAAACCCCTGGGCCTCGAGCAAACGACCAACCAGGGCCATCCCGAAACTCGGGTGGTCAATGTAGGCATCACCCGTCACCAGAATGATGTCGCATTCATCCCAGCCGAGCTGATCCATCTCCGCACGCGACATCGGCAGAAACGGCGCCGTACCGAAGCGTTGGGCCCAGTACTTTCGATAACTAAAAAGAGGCTTCGGCGGCGCCGAAAAATCGATGCTCATCTACAAATCCAACGGCTCATGAGCGGTTCATGTTAAGGCAAACGCCCGGTCAACCGCTTCATCAAGACGGCGTACCGCGATCACGGTCAAACCGGGAATCGCCGTCTTGGGGGCATTAGCGGCAGGAATCAGCGCATGGGTGAAACCCAACTTGGCCGCCTCCTTGAGGCGCTCCTGACAACGGGGCGACGGCCGGAGTTCGCCGGTCAATCCCACTTCACCAAATACACAGAGCTTCTGATCCAGTGGTTTGTTGCGGAACGAAGACAGAATCGAAAGAATGACGGCCAGATCCGCTGCCGGTTCGTTAATACGGACACCACCCACCGCATTCACGTAGACATCCTGATCCGCGCAATGAATCCCCACGTGCCGGTGTAGCACCGCCAGTAGCATGGAAAGACGTTGCGACTCTAGCCCCACGGTCAGACGGCGCGGATTACCCAGAGCCTGGTCGACCAGCGCCTGCACTTCCACGAGCAACGGGCGGGAGCCTTCCTGCGTGACCACAATCGACGAGCCCGCCACCGGTTCGGGATGGCGCGACAGGAACAGCGCCGACGGATTCGACACCGCCTTCAGACCCTTCTCCGTCATCGCAAAGACCCCGAGCTCATTCACCGACCCAAACCGGTTCTTGAAGGCGCGCACCAGACGGAAGCTGGAATGCGTATCGCCCTCGAAATACAGCACCGTATCGACGATATGTTCGAGTACCCGTGGGCCGGCCAGCGCACCGTCCTTGGTGACATGGCCCACGAAGAGCAGCGTGATGCCATGCTGTTTGGCAAAACGGGTCAGCTGGGCTGCACACTCACGAACCTGTGCGACCGAGCCCGGTGCCGAGGTCAGCGCCTCGGACCACAGCGTCTGGATCGAATCAATCACCGCAACCCGTGGCTGGCGCGACTCCAGCGTGGCCAGAATTTTTTCGAGATTGATCTCAGCGTAAAGCGGCATCTCGGGGGCATCGATATCCAGCCGCTGAGCCCGCAAGGCGATCTGTTCGGCAGATTCCTCACCGCTGACATAGAGTACCGGCACCCGCTCAGAGACGGATGCCAGACACTGTAGCAGCAAGGTACTTTTGCCGATTCCCGGGTCTCCCCCGATCAGCACCACACCGCCAGAAACAAGACCGCCACCGAGGACGCGGTCAAATTCATCGATACCCGAGCTCAGGCGCGGGGCTTCCCGCGCTTCAACTTTACCAAGCGCCTGCACGCCACTCACCGGTGCCAGGCTGGCAAAGCGGTGGGCCGAAGCCGCCGGCTTTTCGGCAATGGTCTCGACAAGCGTATTCCAGGCATTGCAATCGGGACACTGCCCCTGCCACTTGGGCTGATTCGAGCCGCATTCCGTACAGGTGTAGAGGGTTTTTACCTTGGCCATCAATCGTCGCGCCGGTCAGTCATGCCATACACGCGGCACCCGCGCGCCCAGGGCACAGAAAAGTTCATAAGCGATGGTGCCCGCACTATCGGCCACCTCATCAGCCGATAAACCGTTACCCCACAGTGTCACCGGGCTACCAACCTGCGCCTCTGCGATATCGGAGATATTGCAGCACAAGCGGTCCATCGAGACACGCCCCGCGAGTTGCGTGCGCTGTCCCGCCACCAGTATCGGCGTCTGGTTCGAAGCATGGCGCGGGTAGCCGTCGGCATAGCCACAAGCCACAACCCCAATTCGCATGGGCTTGTCGGCAGTGAATGTGCCACCATAGCCCACCCGATCACCCGCCCGGATCTCCTGGATGGCGATCAGCTCGCTCCTCAAGGTCATCACCGGCTGCAGCCCGAGCTCATGAGCGGTCTTGTCTTTAACGGATGCGCCCCACGGGGACGCGCCATAGAGCATGATGCCCGGGCGCACCACATCACCCAGACAACGGCGATCAGCCGGCCCGGTCAGTAAGGCCGCCGAATTAGCAAATGAGGTCCGCAAACCGAAGGCTTCCGGCCATGCCGCCTGCAGGCGTTCGAGTTGCCAGGCTGATCCGCGGGCATTATCCGCATCGGCAAAATGAGTCATCACCGTGATGTCGGCCACCTGGGGGAGTGCCTGCAGCCGATCATAGGCACGCTGCGCCTGATCAAGGGACACGCCCAGGCGGTTCATCCCGGTATTCAGCTTGAGATAGACGTTGATCGGTGTGGGTACATGGCTAGCTGCTAGCGCCTCGATCTGATCCGGCCGGTGAATGACCAACGTCAGGCCTGCCGCTGAGAGGCGCTGCAATTCAGTGGGCTCATAGAACCCTTCCAGCATCAGGATCGAGCCCCGGAAACCCGACTGGCGTAATTGCTGCGCAGCGTCGATTTCCAGAACAGCAAAACCATCCACCTGATCCGCCAGTGCCCGCGCACTCGGCAATAGACCATGGCCATAGGCATCGGCCTTGATGACCCCCAGGACCTGCCCACCCGCTGGCGTACAACGCCGGGCCACTTCGGCATTGTGCCGGAGTGCCGCGCCGGAAAACTCGGCGATCAGCGGCCGTCCCGTAGGTGTGGACAAGGATTGTTTCATGGGCGTGATTCTACCTGTTCAAGCCTCACAAGGCATGACGCGCTGCGCCGCACAATCGGATGTCATCGTATTCATGCTATAAAGCGGTCTGATTTTGACAGGCGGGAAGATCGTAAAAGCATGCCGTTCGGGTTTTACATCATCATGGCCGCGCAGTTTTTTTCCGCGCTGGCTGACAATGCGTTACTCATTGCCGCCATTGCCGCCCTGCGTGAAATGCAGGCGCCGTCGGAATACGAGCCCCTCCTCAAGACCAGTTTCACCCTCTCCTATGTGGTTCTGGCCGCCTTTGTAGGGGCCTTTGCCGACTCCATGCCCAAGTGGCGGGTCATGTTCATCAGTAACACGATCAAGATTTTCGGCTGTGCCATGATGTTCTTCGCGGTCGACCCGCTGATCGCGTATGCGGTTGTCGGTCTGGGCGCTGCCGCCTATTCACCGGCCAAATACGGCATCCTGACCGAATACCTACCGCCGCGTAAGCTGGTCGTCGCCAATGGCTGGGTTGAGGGGCTGACCGTCGGGGCCATCATTCTCGGTGTTCTGGTCGGTGGCCTGCTCATCAAGCCGGATATTGCCCAGACCCTGCTGAGTCTTGACTTCCCTGTCATCGAAACAGGCATTGATACGGTGGGGGAAATGACCATCGGCATCATCGGCATCCTTTACATCATTGCTGCGGTCTTTAATCTCTACGTCCCGGACACCGGGGTGGATCACAAGACCCTGAGCAAGAATCCATTCTTCCTCTTTCACGAATTCAATCACTGCCTGAAGCTCCTCTGGCGTGACCGCCTGGGCCAGATTTCGCTGGCCGTAACCACCCTGTTCTGGGGCGCCGGTGCCACCTTGCAGTTCATCGTGATCAAATGGTCCGAGGCGGCACTGAATCTCGACCTTTCCAAATCCTCCATGCTGCAGGGCGTGGTAGCCATCGGGGTCGCCGCAGGGGCCATCATGGCCGCCCGTCGCGTTACCCTGCGCAAATCGGTCAAGGTGATTCCCATGGGTATTGCCATGGGTTTTGTGGTCCTGGCGATGAACTTTGTCAGCGACTTCTGGGTCGCGGTGCCGTTACTGATCCTGATCGGCTATCTATCGGGTTACTTTGTCGTCCCCATGAACGCCCTGCTGCAGCACCGTGGCCATATCCTGATGGGGGCCGGCCACTCGATTGCGGTGCAGAACTTTAACGAGAACCTGTCGATTCTGATCATGACAGGTTTGTACTTTCTGATGATGCGTGCCGATCTTTCCATCTATACGGTCATCACGCTCTTCGCCCTCTTCGTTTCCGGCAGCATGTACCTGGTGAAGAAACGCTTTGAAGCCAACCAGCGCGACCGGGATGATGTCATCCACCTCGATGATAATGTGACTCACTAAGCGTAACCCACTAAGACGGAAGTCGAACAAAGGTTGCGGCGCCGTTAGACGGCAGGAATTAATGATGCCGCCAGCAGCAGATCTGCCCAGGCTTTACCCTTCTCTTCCGGCTTTCGCAGCAGATAGGCCGGGTGGTAAGTCACTACCACCGGAATCGCCAAACTATCCCGGGTATAGGTGTGCTGAACACCACGCAAGCGCTGTATCGCGGCCTGTTTTGACGCCTCTTGCCCGAGTAAGGCCTGTGCCGCCGATTTGCCCAGCGCCAGAATCACGGCCGGCTGGATGACCCGAATCTGTTCCTGCAAAAAAGCCTCACAAGCCGCCAGTTCACCTGCGTCAGGCGACCGGTTCTCCGGCGGCCGACACTTTACGGCGTTGGTGATGTACACCCCATTCTGACGGTTCAGCCCCAATGCCGCTAGCATCGCATCCAGCAACTGGCCGGCGTTGCCGACAAATGGCTGACCTCGCTGATCTTCTTCAGCGCCCGGTGCTTCGCCTACGATTAGCCAGGTCGCCTGCTGATCACCGGATCCGGGCACCGCCTGACGCCGACCTTCGCAGAGCGCACAGGCCCGGCAATCACGGATGGCCGTCTCCAGCGCTGCCCAGCTTCGTGTTTCAGGCGCCCCCCCCTCCACGGCAGCCGGCTGGGCTAGCAGCGGAGTTGTTTGCGCGTTGTTTGATGTAGCGTTTGGCGCGCTGGCAATCCAGAACGGATCCAGACCCATCGCCTCCAGCCACTGGGTGTCATCCAGTTTCCGGCGGCGGTCCGGCGCGACAATCTGACTCACTACGCAGACTCCTGCAGAATCAGTTGCATCAACAAGGCGTCCTCCCGACCCGCCGGTCGTCCAGATACCGCATCAGCAGGGAGGGTGTAGTAGTTCTTGCGCATGCCGGCTATTGTAAAGCCTGCACTCTCATAAAGATGAATGGCCCGGGCATTGCCCCGGCGCACCTCGAGAAAGAGTTTCTGGGCACCCCGCATCCGGGCGTCATTAATAAGCGCCATGAGCAGTTGCCGGCCATAACCAAGCCCCACAACTTCGGGGCAAACGGTCAATGTCAGCAGTTCTTCATCGTCCCCCGCAGACATGGCGACGAAATAGCCCAGTATCCGAGTGTCCGCGCGCTCAGCAGCCAGAGAACGCAATACAGTGGTATGCCACTGGTGGCGAAGCGCATCCTCAAAGCCCGAGGCCTGCCAGGGGGTGAGATGCTGTTGCGCTTCAATAGCTGCCACCACCGGAACATCTGCTGCCCGCATAGGCTCCAGGATCGGTGTCATATTAGAGCGACAGACCGGCAGCACGTTCTGCCGAAGTCAGAGCCACCCGGTCTCGAACGTAGACGGGTAAGGCATCCGCTGCATCCTGAATCTCGCCCCGAAGTAAACGTTGCGCCCCCAGCGATGCCACGGCCTCGGCTTCCGGATACCGTACACCGGTATCCGACCATCCCTGTGCTTCGCACCACTGGGCTGCCTCGGGATAAACCTCCAGCGCCGTACCAGCGATTGCTACGGGGATCGCCCCCGCCGCTTCACCCTTCCACGCTGCCAGGTCTAGATCACATAGGGCCTGCGGATCCACCAGACAGGGCGCCAGAATGGCTTGCCAAGATCCCTCGGCAGAACGCTCCCAGGCAGCCGCGTAGATCTGGTTCATGCGCGCATCGAGCAGGGTCAGCACCCGACGCTGACCGCTCTGGGAATAGCCCGACTCGACCAGGGCTTCCAGTGATGAGATCGCGATGATTGGCTTATTGGCCGCCACGGCCAGACCCTGTGCCAGAGCGGCAGACACACGCAAGCCCGTAAACATGCCTGGCCCGGCATCCACTACCACCGCATCCAGAGTCTCAAGCGCCCAGCCGGTCTCATTGAGCGCCTGTCGGAGTAGCGGCAGTAAGGTTTCTGCATGGGGTTGCCCGGTCGGGCAACGTTCGGTTCGGGCCCCGAGGGTAACGGGCACTCCGGCCGTAGCTTCGCCCGACCACAGACAGAACGCACCCCGATCCGTCGAGGTTTCCAGACTTAGCAACCGGATCATCGAACGCGGGACCCTTTAGTGATCATGGTCATGATCGTGATCCTCTTCATCGGCCAATTCGCCGAGTAGCACCACCGCCTGCGCGATGATGGCTTCCTTGCGACCCACTGCATCGAGCTGTTCGTTGGTTTTCGCCTTCACGTTCACATCCTTCTCGGGCAGACCCAGATCCGCGGCGATGTTGGCAATCATGGCCGGCACATGTGGCGCCAGCTTGGGGCTTTGGGCAATCACCGTACTATCGATATTCAGGATGCCGTAACCGGCGGCTTCGACACGCTTCATGGCTTCGCGTAATAGTGCGCGAGAGTCAGCGCCGGCAAAAGCTGTGTCCGTATCCGGAAAATGGAACCCAATATCCCGCAGTGCCGCGCCCCCCAGGAGCGCATCGGTGATGGCGTGCAACAGCACATCCGCATCCGAGTGACCGTCCAGCCCGTGCGTATGCGGAATCTCGACGCCACCGATGATCAGTTTGCGCCCGGGCACCAGCGCATGGATGTCATAGCCTTGACCAATACGGATCATGAATCACTCCTGTTGTGTGTTTTATGCTGGGCAGCAAGAATCATGGCCGCCAGATCGAGATCTTCGGGATAGGTCACCTTGAGATTGGTCAGGCTACCCGATACCAGTCTCGGATGGTGCCCCAGCCGCTCGATCGCAGAGGCCTCATCGGTGATGCCGCTAAGATCTACCCGGCTGAGCGCCGACTGCAGATGTCCAAGCCGGAACATCTGCGGTGTCTGCGCCTGCCAGAGCTGTTGACGGTCAATCGTCGCCACCACCTGCTTCTGCTCATCGGCCCGCTTCAGGGTATCGGCAACGGGGATCGCCAGAAGTCCGCCAACCGGGTCGTCGCCCAGCGTATTGATCAGATCCCCCACCTGAGCGGGCGTCAGACAGGGACGCGCCGCATCATGCACCAAAACCCAATCTTCATTTTCTACATGAAGTTCATTAATTAACCAGTTGATTCCATTGATAACGCTATCAGCTCGAGTGGCGCCACCCTCACGAACAACACAAATCCGTTCAGCGGCCCCGACAGGCAGACAGGCCTCAGACCAGCGATCATCATCAGGTGAGAGAACCACCACCACCCGGGCAATCCGGGAGTCGCCCAGCAAGGCCGCCAGCGTATGACGGATCAACGGCACACCATGAAGCAACAAATACTGTTTCGGTGTCTCACCCCCAAAACGGCTACCGGAACCGGCGGCGGGGATGAGGGCGAGATAGCGATTTTTCATGGAGTGATTCTATCAGCCTGCTGCCTTCAGAAGCGCCGCTATTGGGGGGGGCCGGAGTAGCCCCTATAATTTAGGCCTCGTTACCCGGTCTTCATTGACGGTCCGGTGCCGAGCGAGCACCCCCTAACGGCCGGACAATCCCTCTGATTCACGCATGCTGCCTGTACTCCCCACCGGAATCCTTCCTGAACGCCTCCCCGATCTCGGCCAGCGCCATGCGCTCTCGGGCATTCCGACAGGCGCCCAGAGCCTGTTTATTGCAGCATTACGCCAGCAGCAATCAGAACAACAGTCCGCCAATGCCCCACTGGTGGTCTTTACCGCCGATGCGCTCGAACGCCAGCGCCTCTTTGAAGAACTGCAATGGCTGCTGCCTGACACGCGAATCCGACAGCTACCGGACTGGGAAACCCTGCCCTACGATCCGTTTTCGCCGCACCATGACCTGATCTCAGAACGCCTGGCCACGCTGGCAGCACTCCAGCGGCACGAGTGCGACATCCTGCTGGTCGCCATCCAGACGGCCCTGCATCGCCTGCCGCCGCCGGCCTTCCTGGCCGCCCACTCCTTCAGCTTCGATCAGAAACAGGTGCTCGACGAGAGCGCACTCAGAGCCCAACTGGCTCTGGCCGGTTACCAGGCGGTCAACAACGTCATTTCACCCGGCGAATTCTCGATCCGGGGCGGCCTCATTGACTTGTTTCCCATGGGCAGCGCCTTGCCATTCCGTCTGGATCTCTTTGACCGAGAGATTGAAAGCATCAAGACCTTTGATGTCGACAGCCAGCGTACCCTCTTTCCGGTCCCCGAGGTCCAGCTGCTGCCCGCCCGGGAGTTTCCGACCGATGACCGCAGCCGGACCCTATTCCGGCAGCGCTTCCGGGAAGTCTTCGAGGGCGATCCGGCCAAAACCGGCATTTATCGTGATGTCTCACAGGGCACCCTACCCGCTGGGATCGAGTATTACCTGCCCCTCTTTTTCGAAGAGGGGGAGACCGGCTCGATCATGGATTACCTCGCGGGTGCTGAGCCGGCGAATGTCCCGCTTATTCTTTTTACGGCAGATCTCACCCCGGCCATCCAGCAATTCTGGCAGGAGGTTCGCTCGCGCTATACGTTACACCGCGGTGAAAAAGAACGGCCGCTGGTCCCGCCCGAAGAGCTTTTCCTCAGCGAAGAAAGCTTCTTTGCCGAATGCCGGCAGGCAGCCCGTCTGGTGCTGGGCGATGCCACAGAGACCGACGCCGTTCTGGAAAACCTGCCACCGATCAGTTTGGATCGTCGAAGCGAAGACCCCCTCGCCGCCTTCCGTACATTTCTGACGCAGCACGCCGGACGAACCATCGTCATTGCCGAAACCCCCGGACGACGGGAAAGTATTCTCACCCTCCTGCAGGAAGGGGGTCTCGCAGTCCGGGTAGCGGAAAGCCTTGAAGAAGCGCTTCTCACTGACGATCCGCTGACCCTCATCACAGGCGCGTTACACGGTGGCTTCCAGATGCCCGGGCTAGCACTGGTCACTGAAGCGGAACTCTTTGCCGGTACCCCACGCCGTAAGCGGCAGACGCGCAAGAAGTCAGGCACCGACAACTGGCTGCGCGACCTCACCGAACTCCGCATCAGCGACCCGGTAGTGCATGAAACACATGGCGTCGCCCGTTACCAGGGGCTCACCCACCTGGATCTCGGCGATGGCGACACTGAATTCATGGTGCTGGAGTTTGCCAACGAGGCCAAGCTTTACGTTCCTGTCTCCCAGATGCATCTCATCAGCCGCTATTCGGGCGGGGACCCGGATCACGCCCCGATCCACACCTTGGGCAGCGGTCAATGGGAAAAAGCCAAACGCAAGGCGGCCATGCAGGCGCGCGATACAGCGGCCGAGCTGCTCGCGCTCTATGCCACGCGCGCGGCACGCCAGGGGCATGCCTTCGAATGGACAGAACTGGATTACGAACGCTTTGCCGATGGCTTCGGATTCGAGGAAACTGTCGACCAGGCAGTTGCGATTGATGCCGTCCTCTCCGACATGCGCTCCGGCCAACCGATGGATCGGCTGGTCTGTGGTGACGTCGGCTTTGGCAAAACCGAGGTTGCCCTACGCGCCGCCTTTGCCGCAGTAGCCGGCGGTAAACAGGTGGCCGTTCTGTGCCCCACGACTCTGCTCTGCGAACAGCACGCCGAAAACTTCCGCAACCGCTTTGCTGACTGGCCGGTGCGGGTCGTCGAGCTCTCCCGCTTTCGTACCGCCAAAGAGAGCCAGGCCGCGCTCGACGAAATGGCCGATGGGCGCGCCGATATCGTCATCGGCACGCACCGTCTCATCCAGAACGACATCAAATTCGCGCGCCTGGGTCTGCTCATCATCGATGAAGAGCACCGCTTTGGCGTCAAGCAGAAGGAACAGCTCAAGGCACTGCGTGCCGAAGTCGATGTGCTGACACTGACCGCCACCCCCATCCCACGCACGCTGGCCATGTCGCTGGAAGGTCTGCGCGACTTTTCAGTCATCGCAACGGCTCCCCAAAAGCGTCTTGCGATCAAAACCTTCGTTCACACCCTTTCCGACGGCATTATCCGGGAAGCCGTGTTGCGGGAACTCAACCGGGGTGGGCAGGTCTACTTCCTGCATAACGAAGTCGACACCATCGAAAACATGCGGGAGCGCCTGGCCAAACTCGTTCCAGAGGCGCGTATCGTCATTGGCCACGGTCAGATGAACGAGCGCGAACTCGAAACCGTGATGCGCGACTTCACGCAGCAGCGTGCCAACGTCCTGCTCTGCACCACCATCATCGAAACCGGAATCGATAACCCGCACGCCAACACCATCCTGATCAACCGCGCCGACAAATTCGGGCTGGCTCAGCTGCATCAGCTCCGCGGACGTGTGGGCCGCTCCCACCACCAGGCCTACGCCTATCTGATGGTGCAGGACATGAAGGGGCTGACCAAAGCGGCCAAGCAACGTCTCGAAGCCATCCAGATGATGGAGGAGCTGGGCTCCGGCTTCTACCTGGCCATGCATGATCTCGAAATCCGTGGGGCGGGAGAAGTCCTTGGCGACTCACAATCCGGTGAAATCCAGGAAGTCGGCTTTGCGCTCTTCACCGAAATGCTCAACCGTGCCGTTAAGGCCATGAAGGCCGGCGAAACCCCCGACCTGGAGCAACCACTTGGCATCGGCACCGAAATCAACCTGCGCGTTCCTGCCCTGCTCCCCGATGCCTACTGCCCGGATGTTCACGAGCGCCTCAACCTTTACAAACGGCTTTCCAACAGTGACACGGCCGATGACCTCACCCTCCTGCAGGAGGAGCTCATCGATCGCTTTGGCGCTTTACCGCCGCAGGCCGAATCGCTCATGGCCACGCACCAGATCCGTCTGCAGGCTGTGCGCTGGGGCATCACCAAGGTTGACATCAACCAGGACCAGATCCTCGTTCAGTTCGGGCCCAAAACCCCGGCCGACCCCATGACCCTCCTCTGGCTCATCCAGAACCGGCGGGACATGAAACTCGCCGGGCAGGATAGAATAATCCTTTCACGGCATATGCCCACGCTATCGCAGCGCATTCAGGCATTCCGCGAGTTGTGTGCCCTGCTGGATAAAACACCGGCCGAGCTCACCAAAGCAGCCAAAGCTAAGTAACTGGTACCACCCACCGCACGGAAAGATCATGACTCACAGCGCGCATGCCACACCCAACGAGCCCATCAGCAATCTGCACATTGCAGCCTTTGATCCCATGCCTACACCGGATGAGATCCAGGCGCGCATGCCGCTGAGCAGCAAAGCCGCTGAAACTGTTTCGCAAGGTCGCGCCCAGCTGATCAATATTCTCGACCATAAAGACCCACGCCCCTTCGTCGTCGTCGGCCCCTGCTCCATTCACGACCCCGTGGCCGGCTTGGATTACGCCCGCCGCCTCAAGGCACTGGCTGATGAAGTGTCGGATGCACTCATGATCGTCATGCGGGTCTATTTCGAAAAGCCCCGCACTACGGTTGGCTGGAAGGGTTATATCAATGACCCGGACATGGACGACTCCTTCAAGGTGGATGCCGGCATGGCCAAGGCGCGCGAGTTCCTGCTTGCCGTCAATGAACTCGGCCTCCCTGCCGGTACCGAAGCACTGGATCCGATCTCGCCACAGTATCTGGGTGACCTCATCGCCTGGAACGCCATCGGGGCTCGCACCACCGAATCACAGACGCATCGCGAAATGTCGTCTGGCCTATCGACCCCGGTCGGCTTCAAGAACGGCACCAATGGCGACCTGAGCATTGCCATCAACGCCATCCTGTCGGCTAGCCGTCCGCATAGCTTCCTGGGCATCAATAGCGATGGTCGTGTGTCGATCGTCCGCACCAAGGGTAACCCCTATGGTCACATCGTCCTGCGCGGAGGCGATGGCCGCCCCAACTACGACACCGTCTCCGTCACCCTGGCTGAAAACGCCATGACCAAGGCCAAACTTCTGCCGAATGTGATCGTCGATTGCTCGCACGCCAACAGCAACAAGAATCCGGATCTGCAGCCGTTAGTCATGGCCGATGTCATTAGCCAGATCGTCGCCGGTAACCAGAACATCACGGGCCTGATGATCGAATCCAATCTGGTCGCCGGTAACCAGCCGATCCTGGCCGATCGGGCCCAGATGACTTACGGCTGCTCGGTAACCGATGCCTGCGTCAACTGGCCGACGACCGAAGACATGATCCGCGACGCCGCCAACCGCTTGCGTCCGATCCTGGCTGCCCGTAAAGGCTAATTCATGAACGACCTGGTGGTCTTTGGTGGTCCGGTACCTACCTATCTGATCGAATTAATCCAGTCACAGCTGCACCCGACCGCTTTGAAACCACAGGGGGTGCAGGCGATTCGTTTTACCGGCATCACTTGCGCATCGCTTGCAGAACTACCCGAAACCATTCGTAATGCCCTGAGCAATGAGCACCTGGACGCGGCTATCGTGCCGACCGGCCGCACCCTGAAAGATTTCAAGCTGGTCGTTTTCGATATGGACTCGACCCTGATCAATATCGAATGCATCGACGAACTGGCCGACTTCGCCAGCCGCAAGGCTGAGGTTTCGGCTATCACCGAAGCCGCCATGCGGGGTGAAATGGATTACCGTGAGAGCTTGCAGAAGCGTGTGGCTGTGCTTGCCGGTCTTGATGCACGCGTGCTGGCCCGGGTGTTTTCCGAGCGGCTGCTTCTGAATCCCGGCGCCCGGGAACTCCTCGAAGCGCTACAGGAATGCGGGATTCATACCGCGCTGCTCTCAGGGGGATTTACCTACTTTACCGAGCGTCTCCGTATCGAACTCGGGCTCGACTTTGCTACCTCGAACGAGCTGGAAATAGTCAGTGGCAAGCTAACCGGGCGCGTGGTGGGCGACATAGTCGATGCCCAAGCCAAGGCCGATCATTTAAAAGCGCTGACACGGGAATTCGGTCTGACTCAGGATCAGGTCATGGCCGTCGGGGATGGCGCCAACGACCTGCTGATGATGGCCGCCGCAGGCACCTCGGTGGCGTATCGGGCCAAGCCCGCCACCCAGGCCAAAGCGACACACGCCATCAACCATGGCAGCCTCGACAGCATTCTGACGCTCTACCCTGTTTAAGGGCGAAACCGACCGCCGAGGGGTCCCGGAAAACCCTAGTTGGTATCTCGCAGCCGGGCGTTCAACTCGTCGACCACTTCAGCCCAGTCGGCATCATCCTCGATCTCTTCCGCCAGAAACGTTGCCTGAGAGGCGCTCCAGAATGGCGCCTCGTGCAACAGACAATGGTCGGGCAGCGGCCGGTGCAGTTCGATATAGGCGTCAACCTGAGCGGTCTCGCTTGGCAAGCCGAGTTGCTTGAAGAGGTTATTGATTGTGTGAATCGGGGTTTCCATCGTCGCCTCCATGTTCAGACTTCATCCATCCAGGTTTGCTGGATCGCCTCTAATATACGCTCCCCACAGCGCTTGGGGTCATCATCAAAATCGGGGAGCGCTATCACCCACTGCATCAGATCGACAAAGTTGATCTGCGTAGGGTCCTGTTCCGGGTGCATCTCGATCAGTGCCTCGGCAATTTCCAGAGTATCTGTCCACTTGAGCCCCATGATCAGCGCTTTCCTTCCCGTGTCATATTGATCGAATACTTGGGAATCTCCACCACCAGCGGCGTGTCAGCCACAATGGCCTGACACGACAGACGGGAATCCGGTTCCAGCCCCCAGGCTTTATCGAGCAGATCTTCTTCCAGCTCGTCCGGCGGATTGAGCGAGCGATAGCCCTCTCGCACCACGACGTGGCAGGTCGTACAGGCACAGGAACACTCACAGGCGTGCTCGATCTCGATCCCGTTTTCGAGCAGGGTCTCACAGATCGACACACCGGCCGGTGCTTCCAGAACAGCGCCGTCCGGACAATACTCCGGGTGCGGCAGAACAGTCATTAGGGTCATGGCTTCAGATCCTTGGGCAGGTGGAGCTGTTCGATCGTGGCTTCGACCGATTCAATTGATTTACCAGCCAGGGCACGGTTCACGGCCTGGTTCATCCGACGTCCGGCAAATTCCTTACAGTCCGCATCCAGATCATCCATGGCGATCGTGATCTGACGGCGATTACCGGACAGGTTTGCCGTCTCCAGTTTGACGATGCCCGACTCGATCATCCGGGCTTCGTCGTCATTCAGTAGATGGCGGTCTTCCTGCAAGGCCGAACGCACGGCCTCGATCAGGCGCTGGGCATCGACCTGCGTTTCCTTGAGGGCGCGACTCTGGGCATCATCGCGCGCATTATCGACCGAGGCCTTGAGCATGCCAGTGATCTGATCATCGGATAACCCATACGATGGCTTCACTTCTACATGCGCTTCAACACCCGTTGTCTGCTCACGTGCCGTCACCGACAACAACCCATCGGCATCGACCTGGAAGGTCACGCGAATCCGTGCCGCACCAGCCACCATGGGTGGAATACCGCGCAATTCGAAGCGCGCCAGTGAACGGCAATCATCCACCAGTTCACGCTCGCCCTGTACCACGTGAATCATCATCGCCGTCTGACCATCACGGTAGGTCGTAAACTCCTGGGCACGCGCCACCGGCAACGTCGAGTTCCGGGGAATCACCTTTTCGACCAGTCCCCCCATGGTCTCCAGCCCCAACGACAGCGGAATCACATCGAGCAACAACCAGTCTTCCCCGGGGGCCCGGTTGCCCGCCAGCAGGTTGGCCTGAATCGCCGCACCCAGTGCCACGACCTTATCCGGGTCCAGGTTGTTCAATGGCTCCTGCCGGAAAAATTCGCCTACGGCGCGCTGAATCAGCGGAATACGTGTCGCGCCGCCCACCATCACCACGCCCTGGACATCTTCAACCCGCAGACCGGCATCGCGCAGCGTCTTCTTTACGGGCTGCAATGTCTTGGAAACCAGGGTCTGGCTAATCTCTGCAAAGGTCGCCATATCCAGTGTCAGGTCGACGATCTCACCAGAGGCCAGCCTGGCCGTAATTGGTGCTTCGGGGTGCGTTGACAGATATTCCTTGGCTTCCCGGGCACGCAACAGCAGCAGCGCCGTATCTTCGATGGTGGGGGGCGATGTGAGGCGGGCTTCATCCAGCACCCAGCAATAGATACGGCGATCGAAATCATCGCCCCCGAGCGCCGAATCACCCCCGGTGGCCAGCACTTCAAAGACCCCTCGTGTTAGCCGCAGGATCGAAATATCAAAGGTACCGCCCCCCAGATCGTAGACGGCGTAAACCCCTTCAGCCGAATTGTCGAGACCGTAAGCCACCGCCGCCGCCGTCGGTTCGTTCAACAGGCGCAGCACATTCAAACCGGCCAGGCGCGCTGCATCCTTGGTCGCCTGGCGTTGCGCGTCGTCAAAGTAGGCCGGTACGGTAATCACTGCGCCGACGATTTCCTGCTTCAGCGTCTGCTGTGCCCGCTCATTCAGCACCCGCAGAATTTCGGCCGAGACCTCCACCGGCGTCTTCACGCCCTGGCGGGTTTTAACACTCACCATCCCCGGCACGTCGACCAGATCCAGGGGCAGATTTTCCCGGTGCTCGATATCGGTATAACCGCGTCCCATCAGACGTTTCACCGAGGCAATCGTGTTCTTCGGATCTTTGGCGATCGACTTCAGGGCGTCGTAGCCTACCAGTACCTGACCGTCTTCCAGATAGCGTACGACCGAAGGCACCAGCGCCCGACCTTCGGCATCATTCATCACATGGGCCATGCCCGAGCGAACGCTGGCCACCAGCGAGTTCGTTGTCCCCAGATCGATCCCGATCGCATGTCGGGTCTGATGGGGTAAAGGGCTTTCACCAGGTTCGGAAATCTGCAGCAGGGCCATAGCGTCAAACTCGTTTCAAACTTGATCGTTTCGTCTCACAGAAAGCGTCAGACGTCTTCCAGGTCAAAGATCGCGTTGTCGATCTCGTCGTGTAATTTTTCCAGAAACATAAGGCGCCGCACAGTCTCGGCGGCCAGGGTCGTGTCCGGAGCCTCATCCAGAGAGACTGCCAACGCCTCATGGCTGGCGCGCATGGCATCGGTGATTTCGCTGGCCAGCTGCTTCAGTGCGGCAACATCACCCGCTGCCCGCGCATCGGCCACCTGCTCACGCCATTCCATCTGGGCCATCAGAAAGGTCGGGTCCATCGCCGTATTCGATTCGGCGCCAACATCAACCCCGGAGAGGCTCAAGAGATAGCCGGCTCGTTTTAACGGGTTACGCAGAGTCTGATAGGCCTCATTGATCTGGGTCGCCAGCATCATCGATGCCCGGCGTGCGGCATCATCGGCGGCGGCAAACCGATCCGGGTGCACTTCACGCTGCAGCTCGCGAAACCGGTTATCCAGGGTGTCACACTGCAGAGCAAAACGCCGGGGAATACCGAGCAAGGTAAAAAAATCAGTGTTCAGCAGATCCGCCGAAATAACCGGTGCCGAGCTGGCCGGAGCCGAGCTGGCCGGCGCGGGGCCGACCGTGGTCTCAGACATGGAAGGATTCACCACACCCGCACTCATCCTTGACGTTCGGGTTGTTGAACTTGAACCCCTCGTTGAGACCTTCGCGGGTGAAATCCAGCTCCGTGCCATCCAGATAGGCGAGGCTCTTCGGGTCGATGACAATCTTCACGCCATGCGTTTCGAACACCTCATCATCCGGCGCCAGCTCATCCACGTATTCCAGCTTATAAGCCATCCCCGAACAACCGGCAGTCCGAACCCCGAGGCGCAGGCCGATGCCCTTACCCCGTTTGGTCAGCGCCTTGGTCACATGGTTGGCCGCGGCTTCTGTCATCGTCACACTCATGATGCTCTCCGTGCTTGTCCGTGTGCTCAGGCGCCGAGCTTCTTCTTGTAATCCGCGACGGCTGCCTTGATGGCATCTTCCGCCAGGATCGAGCAGTGGATCTTCACCGGAGGGAGAGCCAGCTCTTCGGCAATTGCCGTATTCTTGATTTCCAGCGCTTCATCGACACTCTTACCTTTGACCCACTCGGTCACCAGCGAGCTCGAGGCAATTGCCGAACCACAGCCATAGGTCTTGAACTTGGCGTCTTCGATCACGCCTTCCTTATTCACCTTGATCTGTAGTTTCATTACGTCACCACAGGCCGGGGCACCGACCATACCGGTACCGACACCCTCTTCCTCTTTACCGAAGGAACCGACGTTGCGGGGGTTTTCGTAGTGATCAATCACTTTGACGCTGTATGCCATTTTGAACTCCTTTTCTATCGAATCGGGGCGCTTAATGCGCTGCCCATTGAACCGTATTCAGATCAACACCTTCCTGCACCATCTCCCACAGCGGCGACAGCTCACGCAAGCGACCGATCTGCTTGTGCAGCAGGTCCACCGTGAAGTCGATCTCTTCCTCGGTCGTGAAACGACCGATCGAGAAGCGGATGGATGAGTGAGCAAGCTCGTCGCTCAGGCCCAGCGCACGCAGCACATAAGATGGCTCGAGCGAAGCCGAGGTACAGGCCGAGCCCGACGACACGGCAATATCCTTCACCGCCATCATCAGCGACTCGCCTTCCACGTAGGCAAAGCTGATATTCAGGTTATGCGGTACGCGGTGAGCCAGATCGCCGTTGACATGAATCTCCGGCAGATCCGACAGACCCTTGAGCAGACGGTCGCGCAGTGCGCAGATCCGTTCATTTTCGGCCTTCATCTCGAGGCGGGCCAGGCGGAATGCTTCACCCATCCCGACAATCAGGAAGGTGGGCAGCGTCCCTGAACGCATACCACGCTCATGACCGCCCCCGTGCATCTGGGCTTCCAGACGGACTCGCGGCTTGCGGCGCACATACAGCGCCCCAATGCCCTTGGGGCCATAAGTCTTGTGAGCCGAAAAGCTCATCAGGTCGACCTTCAGTTTGGCCAGGTCGATATCGATCTTGCCGGTGGCTTGTGCCGCATCGACATGAAACAGAATGCCCTTGCTGCGGAGCAGCTCACCAATCTCGGCAATCGGTTGCACGACACCGATCTCATTGTTGACCGCCATGATCGACACCAGAATCGTATCCGGGCGCAACGCAGCTTCAAGCGCCGCCATATCGACCAAGCCATTGGGCAACACATCCAGGTACGTCACCTCAAAACCCTGACGCTCCAGTTCGCGCATCGTGTCGAGCACGGCCTTGTGCTCGGTCTTGAGCGTGATCAGGTGCTTGCCCTTGTTCTGGTAGAAATGTGCCGCACCCTTGATAGCCAGGTTGTTGGCTTCGGTGGCTCCCGATGTCCAGACAATCTCCTTCGGGTCGGCATTCACCAGCGCCGCCAATTCGGCACGCGCATTTTCAACCGCTGCTTCCGCATCCCAGCCATACTGGTGCGAACGTGATGCCGGGTTGCCGAACTTCTCGGTCAGGTAAGGCAGCATCGCCTCGACCACACGTGGGTCGATGGGGGTTGTTGCCGAATAATCCAGATATACAGGGAAATTCATTTCAAACTCCATAGTCAAACGTTAGGCCACTGCGGCAAAGCGCCGCAGCTGACCCAGAACCACATCCAGTTGCAACAGAAAAGCTTCGACTTCAAAACGATCCGTGGCGGCATCGGGCATCATGCCCAGGCTGACCCGGATCGCGCCCTTGGCCAGGACCGGATCAACCCCCATGGCTCGCAAGACGGCCGAAACGCCGGCCTTGCCCGAGCCACAGGCTGCACCACTCGAGATCGCCACCTGTTGGCGATCCAGTAACGACACCAGCGTTTCACCGTCCATACCGGGAAATGCCGCATACGTTGTATTGGGTAGACGTGGCGCCGCATCTGCAAAAACCACCGCCCCACGCTGGCGCAGGCCGGCTTCCAGGAGCTCACGACAGGCACATGCCCGTTGCAGGCGCAAATCCAGACCCTGGGCGGCGCGCTCGCAGGCCAACCCCAGCCCGACAATGGCCGCCACATTCTCGGTCCCGGAACGCAAACCGCCTTCCTGACCGCCGCCGTAAACCAGGGGGTGCATCGATAGACGGCGATCGCGCAGCAGCGCAGCCGCTCCTTTGGGGCCACCGACTTTATGACCCGATAGGGTCAGTGCCGACACACCCGCCTCATTCAGCTGACGGAAACTCAGTGGCTGCTTGCCGAATGCCTGCACGGCATCGGTATGGAAACAGCCCTCATGCATGGAACGAAAGGCACTGGCCAACGCCGCCACCGGTTGAATCACACCAGTTTCGTTATTCGCGCTCATCACCGAAACCACCTGAGTGGTCGCCGGCAGATCACGGATGGTTTCAGCCGACAACACGCCCTGGGCATCCACTGGCATCTCGTTCAGGCCGAAGCCTTCACGTGCCAGCGCACGCATCGGTTCCAGCACACAGGGGTGCTCAGTCTGCGGGCATGCCAGAGAGAACTCGCCAGGCGCAGCCTCGCGGGCAGCCCGTGCGACGCCCTGTATCAGCAGGTTATTGGCCTCACTGCCGCTGGCCGTAAAAATCACTTCCGAGGGGTCGGCATCGAGTGCCGCTGCGATTTGCTCCCGGGCCGTATCGATCGCCCGGCGCGCTAGGCGCCCGGCTTCATGCGTCGCCGACGGATTGGCGTAGTGCACCGTCAGATACGGACGCATCGCTTCCAGCACCACGGGGTCTAGTGGCGTGGTTGCGTTGTGATCGAGATAAAGCGCCATATGCATCGACTCAAACGTGCATCCGCTCAGGCAGCGTGTGCCACATTAAAGCGAACCGCTTTTTCGGGGCCTTTCACAGAGGCCACATGGTCTGCACCAGCGCGTGTCTCTTCACGATCACGTTGCTGCTGAACCAGTTCGCCCAGCGATACGGAGGCCAGGTAATCCAGCATCTTCCGGTTCAGCGTCGACCACAGATCGTGGGTCATGCAACGGTGATCCGACTTGCAGTTTTCGCGGCCGCCACACTGGGTAGCATCCAGCGCCTCATCCACGGCAATAATGACATCGGCGACCGAGATGTCTGCCGCCGGACGCGCCAGGAAGTAACCGCCACCGGGCCCACGCACGCTTTCGACAATGCCGTGACGGCGCAGCTTGGCAAACAGCTGCTCAAGGTATGACAAAGAAATGCTCTGCCGCTCACTGATAGCAGACAGGGTGACCGGACGCTCGCCGCCGTTCAGGCCGAGGTCAATCATGGCGGTCACTGCAAAGCGGCCTTTGGTGGTTAATCTCATGTCAGGCTCCTACCGAGGGTGGATGCACGGGGTTGACGAGCAGAATTTGCTGGCGATCCGTAAATCCAAGTATTTTTATCAACTATAAGGGCGTCGCCCCCATTAGTCAACTATTTTGCTCAGGTATTTCGGATCAAATTTATCGGCCACCGCATTAGCCTCTTCAACCTTCATTCCCGAGGCCTCGAGCTTCTTCAAGAGCTGTTCCAGACGCTGATCCGTCTCGGCCGCATGCTCGAGCAAGGCATGCAATGCCTTGGCATACGGGTCACTGGCATCCCGGTTGATCGCGTAGGCGGCAAACCCTGTCTTGCCCGGGCCCGGTGACGAGGTCGAATCCGGTTTATCGTTCTCGATGATGCGCGCCGGGTTACCCACTGCAGTCGCCCTGGCCGGGACATCCTTCACCACCACTGCATCACTTCCCACCCGGGCGCCAGCACCCACCGTGATCGGACCCAGCACCTTGGCACCCGCGCCAATCACCACGCCATTTTCCAGCGTCGGATGGCGCCGCCCCTTGGTCCAGCTCGTGCCGCCCAGCGTCACGCCGTGATAGATCGTCACATCGTCACCAACAATAGCGGTTTCACCGATGACGACACCCATCCCATGGTCAATAAAGAAGCGTCGACCAATCGTCGCCCCCGGGTGAATCTCGATACCGGTCAGAAAACGCGAAATATGCGACACAAAACGGGCCAGCCAGTACAGATGCCATTGCCATAGGCGATGCGCCACCCGATGAAACATCATCGCGTGCACGCCCGGATAGCACGTCACAATCTCTAACGTGGATCGGGCAGCAGGGTCGCGGTCAAAAATCGACCGGATGTCTTCACGAATCGCTCGAAACATGGGTAACTAACTTAATGATTTATCGCAGATAAAAAGGCAGACCCCCAAGCGGGTCATTGACGCTCATTGTACTAATCCCGAGTTTTTTAATCAACCTTCTTCTGTGCTGTCAGCGCTCCGACAATACCCCGGAGGATATTCACCTCATCCACTTCAAGACGTGAGCGCTCGAAAATCCGTCGGATCTTCGGCATCAACCGCCGTGGCCGTTCCGGGTCATGAAAGCCCGTGGCAATCAGGGCGGTTTCCAGCTGCTGATAGAACCCCTCCACGGCATCCGATGCCGCCCGTTCAGAGGCATAACGGGTTGCCCCTGCATGGGGCACCGCCAGCGCCGCCGATTGCTCACGCATCAGAAACGTCATGATCTGTACCGCCGCCGCCAGATTGAGCGAACCATAGTCCGCATTCGTCGGAATGCTCACTTCAGCCCGGCAGAACTGGAGTTCCTCGTTGGTCAGCCCATTAGTCTCATTCCCGAAAACAAAGGCCGACATGCCACCGGTCTGCCCCAGGGCATAGGCCTGTGCCACCGCCGCACGGGGGGGCACCGGTTCCGGGCCCAGCTCCCGCGGGCGCACCGTCATCCCGAACACCCCGACACACCCAGTCAGCGCTTCCGGTAGGGTCGCCACCACACGGCAAGTCGCCAGCACATCTGCGGCACCCGAAGCACGGCGGATTGCCACCTCGTCGATCTCGCACAGCGGGTTCACCAGGAAAAGTTGTGTGCCCTGCCCGGATTCGCTCGAACAACCAAGCCCCATCGTTTTCATGGCGCGGGCGACCGCACCGATATTGCCCGGATGCGAAGGACGACAGAGCACGATCCGCTGACGGGATAAAAAATTCGTGGATCCGGTATCAGTGATTTCAGCGTGTCGTGCAGGTGTCTTGCTCATCTCTCTTTGCCCACATTCAAGTTCAAGGCGTTTGCTCCATGTTCCCCGTGTCTGATATCGACCGGCTGCCGGTCAACGGGTACAATAACGCTTCAAGACAAGCCAGTGTGGCGCGTCTCTCTGCTCTGTGTCCCTGATATGCATCCCTTTCTGAATGTTGCCGTCAAGGCCGCGCGTCGTGCCGGCCAGATCATCAACCGAGCTGCGCTCGAAATCGACAACCTGCAGGTCGCCCGTAAAGGTCAGAGCGACTATGTCACCCAGGTCGATCGCGCTGCCGAGGATGCCATCAAGGAAATCCTGCTCGAAGCTTATCCGAGCCACGGCATTCTAGCCGAAGAGACCGGCAAGACCGTCGGCAAGTCCGAGTTCGAATGGATCATCGATCCGCTCGACGGTACCACCAATTTCATCCATGGCTTCCCCCAGTATGCGATTTCCATCGCGCTGGCTCAGGAAGGCCAGATCGCGCATGGCGTCATTTACGACCCGATCCGTAACGAACTCTTTACCGCCAGCAAGGGTCGCGGCGCCTTCCTGAATGATCGCCGTGTCCGCGTCAGCCGGGCTGACCGTCTGGCCGATACGCTCATCGGCACCGGCTTCCCCTATCGCGTGTTTGATCGCGTTGATGCCTACATGGGCGCCTTCCGTGAGCTTACTGAAAAAACCGCCGGCATGCGCCGCCCCGGTGCCGCTTCGCTGGATCTGGCCTATGTGGCAGCCGGACGCCTAGATGGCTTCTGGGAATTCGGTCTCTCGCCGTGGGATATCGCCGCAGGCACCCTGATGATCCAGGAAGCGGGTGGTTTCGTGACCGACCTCGACGGAAATAGTGACTACCTGAAGGCCGGTGATCTGGTGGCTGGCACACCCAAGGTGCACGCACCGCTGCTGCAGATCGTCCAGAAGCACCTCAAGACTGCCTGATGCTCTGACTGTGGCGCTGTCACAATGAGCAAGAAACAAACCACTAGCGCCACAACCAACGATGCGGCCAGTGCCGCAAATGCGGCACACACGCCCATGATCCGCCAGTTCCTGGCGATCAAAGCCTCCGTGCCGGACACCCTGCTTTTTTACCGCATGGGTGATTTCTACGAGCTCTTTTTTGACGACGCGGTCAAAGCGGCGCGTTTACTCGACATCACCCTAACCAGCCGCGGCCAATCGAATGGCGAGCCGATCCGTATGGCGGGCGTGCCGTTTCATGCGGCCGATCAGTACATTGCCCGTCTGGTCAAAGCCGGCGAGTCCGTGGCCATCTGTGAACAGATCGGTGATCCGGCCACCAGCAAAGGCCCTGTTGAACGCGCCATCTCACGCATCGTGACACCGGGCACGGTCAGCGATGCTGCACTCATGGACGAGCGGCGCGAGAATCACCTCATGGCGCTCTTCCCCGCCGGTGCCCGCATCGGTGCCGCCTGGGTCGCCCTGGCCGCCGGCCGCATCACTCTGGCGGAAGTCGCCACCGAGCAGATCGGGGCGCTGCTCGGGCGTATCGATCCGTCCGAAATTCTTATTCCCGAAGACGCCGTCTGGTCAGATAGCCAGGGCAAAGCCACCCGCCGCGCCGCCTGGTTGTTTGATGCAGAAACCGGCCAGCGCAGTCTGTGCGGTGCACTCCGGGTGGCATCGCTCACCCCGTTCGGCATCGACCCGAACGATGACCAACCGGCACTTGCCGCCGCCAGTGCGCTACTCGATTACATCGAAGCAACCCAGTTCCGAAAGAGTGACGCGCTCGGCATCAGCACCCTCCTCGTCGAACGACCCAATCAGTACCTGCGCATGGATGGCATCACCCGGCGCAATCTCGAGCTCACCGAATCGCTGCGCCTGACCAGCCAACCCGGTAGCGACAGCACCACCCTCTTTAGCATTCTCGACAGTACCTGCACTGCCATGGGTTCACGGGCGCTTCGCCATGCCCTGCATCACCCATCAGCCGACGACGCGCTGCCCGACCGCCGGCATCGCTTTATCAATGTGCTACTCGATCGGCCGTCGCAGCTTGATGCACTACGCCAGCTGCTTAACAGCTTCTGCGATATCGAACGTATTGCCGGCCGCATCGGTCTCTCATCAGTCCGCCCCCGCGAACTGGCCAGCCTGCGTGACACCTTGCAACAATGGCCCACACTGGCCGAACAGATTCAGCAGCTGGCCAACGACCCGCTTGCGGGTGACGACCCGGCGATGCAAGCAGGATTTACCGCGCTGATGCAGCGCCTGACCGATCTGTGCACCCCGGCACGCCTTGCCGGAACACTCGCTCACGCCATCCGCCCGGAGCCCGCCGTGAACGTGCGGGATGGTGGCGTCATGGCCGATGGCTTTGATGCCGAGCTGGACGAACTGCGCAACATCCAGACCCACTGCGGTGATTTTCTGCTCGCGCTCGAAGCCCGTGAACGCGAGGCCACCGGCATCCCAACCCTCAAGGTTGAATATAACCGCGTCCATGGCTTCTATATTGAAGTCTCTCAGGCTCAATCTGCCAAAGTGCCCGAGCACTATCGCCGTCGCCAGACGCTCAAGAATGCCGAGCGCTACATCACGCCCGAACTCAAGGCCTTCGAAGACAAGGCCCTTTCTGCCCAAGATCGGGCCCTCAACCGCGAGAAGCTTCTTTACGACGAATTACTGCAGACCTTGCAACCCGACGTGTCGGCGCTCAAGCACCTGGCCAGCGATATTGCCGAAGTGGATCTGGTTGGTAGCTTCGCCATCACGGCGCGTGAGCGCAACTGGTGCCGTCCGGAGTTCAGCCCGATCCCCGAGATCGATATCTGCGAAGGGCGCCACCCGGTCGTCGAGCAGGCGCTACAGCGCGAAGGCAAAGCCTTCGTCGACAACGACACCCGCCTGCACCCGGATCGCCAGTGCCTGCTGATTACCGGCCCCAACATGGGCGGCAAATCCACCTACATGCGGCAGACCGCCCTGATCGTGCTGCTCGCCCGTATTGGCTCTTACGTACCGGCCACCTCAGCCCGAATCGGTCGCATCAACGCCCTATTCACCCGTATCGGCGCCTCGGACGATCTCGCCTCCGGCCGCTCGACCTTCATGGTGGAAATGACCGAGACCGCAGCCATTCTGAATCAGGCCGATGAACGCAGCCTCGTCCTCATGGATGAAATTGGCCGCGGCACTTCCACCTTTGATGGCCTGGCGCTCGCCTCGGCGGTCCTCAAGCAGATGCTGCGCCAGAATAAATCGCTGACACTCTTTGCTACCCATTATTTCGAACTCACCCGCCTGAGCGAGAAGTTCAAACAACTCGAGAACGTGCACCTCGATGCCATCGAGCACCACGACCGTATTGTCTTCATGCACAGCGTGCAGGCCGGTCCGGCCAATCAGAGCTACGGGATCGAAGTGGCGGCTCTGGCCGGCATTGCACCGGCGGTCGTTCGTGACGCCCGTCGCACCCTGCAAACGCTCGAAGCCCAGTCGGTGAGCCAGCAGCTCAGCCCCGGGGAACAGACTCAGGAAGACTTTTTCGACCAAACCGCCGCTGCGCCGCCACCGGCAGAAGCAGCGACTATCGCGAACGATGCCGCAACGCATGCCTTGCAAGAGGCACTCGATGCCATCGACCCCGACAGCCTTACCCCCCGCCAGGCACTTGACCTGCTTTATCATCTCAAGAACCGCTCCCGGGTTTGATCGATGAAACGTCTGAACTTCTTTCACCGCCTGACGATGCCCCTGCTTTTTGCCGGGTTAACCTGCATGACGCCGGTCCAGGCGGCCAGCGTTTCTTTTGCCCTGTTCGGCGATGTCTACATGACAGGGGAGCAACAGGGTTACCTCAAAGGCATGCTCGACGACATGGCTCAGAAGCAGGAAGAGCTCGCCATCTTTACCGGGGGCCTTAAACCGGCTGCCCAGACCTGCCAGGACCAGAACCTGATCGCCGCCTACCCGGTCTTTGCCCGGGCGCCGCTTCCCACCTTTTATGTACCGGGCGATGCCGAGTGGACACTCTGCACCCGCTTCGCACCCGAAGAGCGCCTACAGCTCCTGCGCAAAACCTACTACCAGAGCAGCCGCAGCCTGGGTGATCCGAGTCTGCCCCTGGCACGTGAGCCACAACACCCCGAGCTGATGCGTTGGCAGGTTGGCGATACGGTATTTGTCACGCTCAACGTGACAGGCAATAACAACCGTTGGGGAACACAGCCCGAAGCCAGCAGCGAATTCCAGGAGCGGAGTCTGGCAGGTCTGAATTGGCTCAAAGAGGCTTTTAAGGTCGCCAGGGCTAGTGATGCGCCCATGCTGGTGATCGTGATGCATGGCGACCCAGGTTTCGAACCCGCTGAAGACAATGCCACTTCGACCCAGGGCTACCAGCCACTCATCGATCTGCTCAAGCAGGAAACCGAATCGTTCCCCGGTCAGATCCTTGTTGTTCATGGTGGTAGCGGCGTGCACCGTATCGACCACCCGCTGATAAATGCCAGCAACCTGCCGTATCAGAATTTCACGCGCGTTGAAACCTACGGGGCGCTCCAACAGGGTTGGGTCGAAGTCCGCGTCGAACGTAACGACAAAGCTGGCAACGACCCCATCCGGCGTACCGAATTCAAGTTCCAGTCGTTTCCCTGGCCGCCGCTAACCCTCGATGCTGAAACCCCAACGGAACAGCCTATCGAACCACCGATTGAGCAACCTAGCGAACAAGCCGCCCAACCCGAGGTGCGGCCGGCGCAGTAACCGTCTTAGTGAATGATGACCGGGGGCGAATTCTCGTCGTCAGCATCGTCGGCCACGGTCTCTTCAGCAAGCTCTTCTTCCGTGGCTTTACGCACATCGCGTACCGTGCAGGTAAACACCAGTGACATACCCGCCAGCGGGTGGTTACCGTCAAGCACCACTTTGCCGTCGGCAATATCGGTCACGCGGTAGATCACCACATCGTCTTCGTCCGAGCCTTCCGGCGCGCCTTCAAACTGCATACCCACCTTGGTTTCCTTGGGGAAACGCGAGGCCGGCTCAATCTGCACCAGCTCTGAATCGTAATCACCATAGGCTTCATCCGGTTGCAGTTTGATGGTGACCGAATCGCCCACATGCTTACCCTCGAGAGTTTCCTCAATGCGATCAAAAATATCACCGTAGCCACCATGCAGATAGCGGATAGGATTACGACCATCGTCCACCACCTGCCCATCCGAATCCGTCACGCTGTAATCCAGGGTCACGACCGTGTTGCGATGGATGAGTTCACTCATTGGGATTCCTTATTCTCTTTGGGGGGTGGCGCATTCATTTCACTGGTAGGCGCACTGTTTGCCCGCTTGGGCAGCTGAAAGAACACCTCATCGGCCTTGATCATACCCAGCTCGTAGCGGGCGCGCTCTTCCACGGCTTCCAGCCCCGATTTCAGGTTGCGGGTTTCCGCCTCCAGGCCGGCATTACGCAGCTCGAGCTGGCGATTGATTTCCCGTTGCTGGCTCAGCTGCCGGTCACTCTCCCACACCTTCAGCCAGCCACCCTTGCCCAGCCAGAGCGGGTACTGAATGACCACAGCCAGGCCCAGCAGAATGGCGGTTGAAGGACGCATCCGGGAACTCGACAGCACGAGCCTGCAGAGGCTGAATTAACGCAGATTGTAGAAGGCATCACGACCCGGATAGGTCGCGGTGTCACCCAGATCTTCTTCAATACGCAGCAGCTGGTTGTACTTAGCGATACGATCCGAGCGCGACAGCGAACCGGTCTTGATCTGGCCGGCATTCAGGCCTACCGCGATATCGGCGATTGTCGAATCTTCGGTCTCACCCGAGCGGTGCGAAATCACGGCGGTATAACCGGCGCGCTTGGCCATCTCGATCGCGGCAAAAGTTTCGCTCAGCGTACCGATCTGGTTGATCTTGATCAGGATCGAGTTGGCGATGCCCTTCTGGATGCCTTCCTTCAGGATCTTGGTGTTGGTCACGAAGAGGTCGTCACCCACGATCTGAACCTTGTTGCCCAGACGGTCGGTCAGTAGCTTCCAGCCATCCCAGTCGCCTTCGGCCATGCCGTCTTCGATGGACACGATCGGGAACTTATCGACCAGCGTGGCCAGATAATCCACGAACTGGGCCGAGGTCAGTTGCAGGCCCTCGCCCGACAGGTGGTACTTACCATCCTTGTAGAATTCCGAGGCGGCACAATCCAGCGCCAGCAGTACGTCTTTACCCGGCACATAACCGGCATTCTGGATGGCCTGCATGATCACTTCCAGGGCTTCCGAATGGCTACCCAGGTTCGGGGCAAAACCACCCTCGTCACCCACGGCGGTCGAATGGCCGTTCTTGTCGAGCAGCTTCTTCAGCGCATGGAAAATCTCGGCGCCGCAACGCAGCGCTTCGCGGAACGACTCGGCACCCACCGGAATCACCATGAATTCCTGGATATCGAGGCTATTGTTGGCGTGCTCACCACCGTTGATGATGTTCATCATCGGCACCGGCAGCGACATCGTGCCGGCACCGCCGAAGTAGCGGTACAGCGGCAAACCCGACTCTTCAGCGGCGGCCTTGGCCACTGCCATCGACACGGCCAGCAGCGCATTAGCGCCCAGACGGCCCTTGTTATCCGTCCCGTCGAGATCAATCAGGGTCTTGTCGATAAACGCCTGCTCCTGCGCATCCAGGCCGATCAGCGCTTCGCTGATTTCGGTGTTAACGTTTTCGACGGCGCGCATCACGCCCTTGCCCAGATAACGGCCAGCATCGCCATCACGCAGCTCGATGGCCTCGCGCGAGCCGGTTGAGGCCCCCGACGGCACAGCCGCACGACCCATCACGCCGGATTCCAGCAGGACGTCGGCTTCAACGGTCGGATTACCGCGCGAATCCAGAATTTCGCGGGCGATGATGTCAACAATGGCGCTCATGGTCAGGCCTTTCTAGGTAGGTATATAAAGGTACTTCAGGATAGATCGAACATTCGGGCTTCCTTGACCGCCTGGTCAAGGGTTTTGAGGTGCTTCAGCAATTGCGGCATCTTGTCGAGCGGCCAGGCATTCGGGCCATCCGATAGCGCGTTAGCCGGATCCGGGTGCGTCTCCATGAACAGGCCATGGATCCCCGTCGCCACGGCGGCACGTGCCAGAACCGGCACGAACTCACGCTGACCCCCCGACGAGCTGCCCTGCCCACCCGGCAACTGCACCGAGTGCGTAGCATCAAACACCACCGGGCAACCGGTGCGGCGCATGATCGCCAGCGACCGCATATCGGATACCAGGTTGTTATAACCAAACGAGGCACCGCGCTCGCACACCATGATGGTGTCATCCGTCACGCCGGCGTCTCGGGCCGCGTCCCGGGCTTTATCGACCACGTTCTGCATATCGGTCGGCGCCAGAAACTGGCCCTTCTTGATATTGACGGGCTTGCCACTGGCCGCGCAGGCAGCAATAAAATCGGTCTGTCGGCACAGAAAGGCCGGCGTTTGCAGCACATCCACCACAGCCGCGGCCGGGGCAATGTCATCAATATCGTGCACATCGGTCAGCACCGGCACGTCAATCTGCTCGCGCACCTTGGCCAGAATCGCCAGACCGCCATCCCGGCCGGGGCCACGGAACGACTTGCCCGAGCTGCGGTTGGCCTTATCAAAGCTGGCCTTGAAAATGTACGGGATACCCAGCTCGCCGGTCAGTTCCTTCATGCGGCCGGCCACATCCAGGCACAGCTGCTCGGATTCGATCACGCAGGGCCCGGCAATCAGGAAGAACGGCGAGGTGTCGGTCACCTCGAAGCCAGCGAGCTTCATGATGTTGCCTCGGCCTTTGGTTGTGCCTGCTTACGGACACCGGTCGTGTCCTGATGTGCCACAGCGGCATTCACGTAGGCCGAGAAGAGCGGATGACCCTGACGCGGGTTCGAGGTGAATTCCGGGTGGAACTGACAGCCCACAAACCACGGGTGCACGTCTTTCGGCAGCTCGACCATTTCGCACAGATCGGTCACCGGGGCACGACCGCCCACGACCAGACCGGCCTCTTCCAGCTTCGAGAGCAAGGTGTTATTTACTTCATAGCGGTGGCGATGACGCTCGGTAATCTCATCGGCGCCGTAAATCTCGCGCGCCAGCGAACCCGGCTTGAGCAGGCAGAGTTGGCCGCCCAGGCGCATGGTGCCACCCAGATCAGAGTCTTCGCTACGCTGTTCCATCTTGCCCGAACGGTCTTTCCACTCGGTGATCAGGCCGATCACCGGGAACGGCGACCCCGGATCAAACTCGGTCGAATGGGCATCCTTCATGCCGGCCACATCGCGGGCATATTCCACCACGGCCAGCTGCATGCCCAAGCAAATACCCAGGTACGGGATCTTGTGTTCGCGGGCATAACGAATCGCGGCAATCTTGCCTTCAGTCCCGCGCTTGCCAAAGCCGCCCGGGACCAGAATGGCATCCATATTCTTGAGCGCATCGCAGCCATTGCGTTCCAGGTCTTCCGAATCCAGATAATGGATCCGCACCTTGGCGTGCGTCTGAATCCCAGCATGCACCAGCGCCTCGATCAGCGACTTGTACGATTCGGTCAGGTCGACATACTTGCCCACAAAGGCCACATCGACAAAGCGCTCCGGGTTTTCCAGAGAATGCACCAGCTTGTTCCAGACCGACAGGTCGGCCGCTCGGGCCAGAATCGCCAGACGGTGGCAGACGATCTCGTCGAGCATCTGGTTGTGCAGCATCTCGGGAATCTTGTAGATCGAGGTGGCATCAAGCGCCTCAATCACGGCTTCTGGCGGCACGTTACAGAACAGCGCAATCTTGCGGCGCTCTTCCACGGGGATCTCGCGGTCAGCACGGCACAGCAGTACATCCGGCTGGATACCGATCTCGCGCAGCTCCTTCACCGAGTGCTGGGTCGGCTTGGTCTTCAGCTCACCGGCGGTGGGGATCCACGGTAGCAGCGTCAGGTGGATATAACAGACATTGTTACGGCCTTCCTCAATCCCCATCTGGCGGATGGCCTCCAGGAACGGCAGCGATTCGATATCGCCCACGGTACCGCCCACCTCGACCAGAGCCACATCGGCACCCTCGGCACCGCGCTTTACCAGGTTCTTGATCTCGTCGGTAATGTGCGGAATCACCTGAACGGTTTTACCCAGGTACTCGCCCCGGCGTTCTTTCTTGATCACCGATTCGTACACCTGGCCGGTCGTAAAGTTATTACGCTTGCTCATCCGTGCGCTGGTAAAGCGCTCGTAGTGGCCCAGATCCAGGTCAGTTTCGGCCCCGTCTTCCGTCACGAACACTTCGCCGTGCTGGAAGGGACTCATTGTCCCGGGGTCAACGTTAATATAGGGATCGAGTTTTAGATGAGTGACTTTGAGCCCACGCGATTCGAGAATCGCACCCAGTGAGGCGGCCGCAATTCCCTTACCCAGGGAAGACACGACACCACCCGTGACGAAGACATATTTGGTCATAACAAAACGTGCAGCGGGAAAGCCCGATGATACCCGATCACAGCCGTCGGCTCAAATGACTTGCACAAAAAATCTGCCGCCTCTGGCCGGGGCAAAAGACGCATTTCCCGTATAATGAAAGGCTTTCAAGCCCTTTTTAAAGCCATGTCCATGAGCCACGCCATCAACCACCCGCTGCAATCCGTCATTGAAAACCTCTGGGAGAACCGCAACGACCTGTCGCCGACCGGCTCGCCCAAAGAGGCCGTTGAAGCCATCGATCAGGTGATCCACGAACTGGATCGCGGTGCGCTACGCGTCGCTGAAAAAATCAATGGCGAATGGGTCACCCACCAGTGGGTTAAAAAGGCCGTGCTGCTCTCGTTCCGCACCCACGACAACCGCGTGCAGGATAGCGGCGAGCTGCGCTACTTTGATAAGGTCGACACCAAGTTCCAGGGCTGGACGGAAGAACAGTTCCGCGAAGGCGGCTTCCGTGTGGTCCCGCCGGCCACCGCCCGTCGTGGTTCGTTTATTGCCAAGAACGTCGTGCTCATGCCCTCGTATGTGAACATTGGCGCGTTCGTTGACGAAGGCACCATGGTCGACACCTGGGCCACCGTCGGCTCCTGCGCCCAGATCGGCAAGAATGTTCACCTCTCGGGTGGCGTCGGTATCGGTGGCGTGCTCGAGCCGCTGCAGGCCAACCCCACCATCATCGGCGACAACTGCTTTATCGGCGCCCGTTCAGAAGTGGTCGAAGGCGTCATCGTTGAAGACAACTGCGTCATCTCCATGGGTGTCTATATTGGCCAGTCGACCAAGATCTACGATCGCGAAACCGGCGAGATCCACTACGGTCGCGTGCCGGCCGGCTCGGTGGTCGTGTCGGGCAACCTGCCCTCGCCCTGCGGCAAGTACAGCCTGTACTGCGCTGTCATCGTCAAGAAGGTCGATGCCCAGACCCGCGCCAAGACCAGCCTGAACGATCTGCTGCGTGATTAATCGTGACTGAAGCCGTCCGCACTGATGTTGTAAAACTCGCAGAAGCCCTGATTGCCCGGCCATCGGTCACCCCCGAAGATGCCGGCTGCCTGGAGCTGATTGCCGAGCGGCTTAAACCGCTGGGCTTTGTTTTCGAGCGCATCGACCGCAACGGCACCAGCAACCTCTGGGCGCGGCGCGGCACCACCGCCCCGCTGATGGTGCTGGCCGGTCACACGGATGTCGTGCCCACCGGCGACCTCGCCGCCTGGACCTCGCCCCCGTTCGAACCCACCGTCCGTCACGGCAAACTCTATGGCCGTGGCGCCGCCGACATGAAAAGTTCGCTGGCCGCCTTTGTGGTGGCGGTCGAACAGTTTGTGACCGAGCACCCGAACCACCCCGGCTCCTTTGCCTTTCTGATCACATCGGATGAAGAAGGCCCCGCCCATGATGGCACCACCATCGTGGTCGATGCACTGAAGGCACGGGGTGAAACTATCCAGTACGCCATCGTCGGCGAACCCACCTCGGTCAAGCGCTGCGGCGACATGATCAAGAATGGCCGCCGTGGTTCGCTCTCTGGCGATCTCACCATTAAAGGGATTCAGGGCCATGTGGCTTACCCCCACCTGGCACGCAACCCCATTCACCAGTTTGCTCCGGCACTGGCTGAGCTGGCCGCCACCGAATGGGACAACGGCAACGACTACTTCCCGCCCACCACCTGGCAGATCTCCAACTTCAAAGCCGGCACCGGTGCGGTTAACGTTATCCCCGGCACGCTGAACCTGAAGTTCAACTTCCGCTTCTCGACCGCCAGCACGGCCGACGGCCTCAAGCAACACGTTGAAGACCTACTCAAGCGCCACGGGCTGGATTACGACATCACCTGGACACTGGGCGCCAAGCCCTTCATCACACCCGATGGCCCGCTGGCCGACGCCGCGCGCCAGGCCATTAAAACCGTGACCGGCATCGACACCGAGCTCTCCACCACCGGCGGTACCTCGGATGCCCGCTTTATCGCCGAGATCTCGGAACAGATTATCGAGCTGGGCCCCGTTAACGCCTCGATCCACATGATTGACGAGCACATCGACGTCAACGCCCTGCCCGAGCTGGCCAACATCTATAAACAGATTTTCGTGCAGCTGCTCAAATGAGCGAGTCCGTCAGCACGGCTCCCGTGGGTAGCGTTGCCGCCTTTTACGAAGCCGCCGTCGAACAGCTCAACGCGGCCGATCTGAGTTACGGCCACGGCTGCACCTGCCCCGAAGACGAAGTCGCCTGGCTGATTAGCGCCACCCTGGATGTCCCGTTCGACGAACTCGACAAGCACTGGTCGCAGCCGCTGGCCGATGACATGCGCCAACGCCTGCAGGCACGCCTGGACGAACGCTGCCAGACCAAGGCCCCGCTCGCATACATCCTTGGGGAAGCCTGGCTCGGCCCGTACATCTTCAAGATCGACCGGCGGGTCATCGTACCCCGCTCGTTCATCGCCGAACTCATCATGGATGACATGGCCCCCTGGATCCAGAACCCGGCGGCCATCACCCGGGTTGCCGACATCTGCACCGGCTCCGGCTGCCTCGCCATTCTGGCCGCATTGCACTTCCCCAATAGCCAGGTTGATGCCGTCGACCTCTCGCCCGAGGCACTGGAAGTCGCCCAGATCAACGTGGATATGTACGGCCTCAACGTTGACAATGAGGATCGCCTCAAGCTACACCAGGGCGACCTCATGGCGCCGCTGCTCGAACAACAGTACGACCTCATCATCAGCAACCCACCCTACGTCGACACCCCATCGATGGACAGCCTGCCCGCAGAATACCGGCACGAGCCCGAAATGGCCCTGGCCGGGGGCAGCGACGGCCTGGATCTAGTGCACACCCTGCTGCGCCAGGCGGCCAGGACACTCAAACCCGGCGGCTGGCTGGTCGTTGAAATCGGCCACAACCGCGCCGCCATGGAAGCCACCTACCCCGATCTACCGCTGGTCTGGCTGGATACCGCCGGCGGCAGCGACTTCGTCTTCCTCATCGAGCAGGCCGCCCTACAAAACCTGGTTTAAACCCACACGCACCTTGACGGCAAAGCCCTATTTCCGCTATAGTCTCTGGCTCGTCGGGGCGTAGCGTAGTCCGGTTATCGCGCCTGGTTTGGGACCAGGAGGTCGTGAGTTCGAATCCCACCGCCCCGACCATTTTTTGCAGTGGTATCACCTAGTAATTGCGCGTTGAAGTGAGGCGCCCGTAGCTCAACCGGATAGAGCAACGGCCTTCTAAGCCGTAGGTTGTGAGTTCGAGTCTCGCCGGGCGCGCCAGATTTTAGTTGTAGCAGTGGCGGTCGTAGTTCAATTGGTAGAGCACCGGGTTGTGATCCCGGGTGTTGCGGGTTCGAGTCCCGTCGATCGCCCCAAGTATTCAAGAAACCCGTCCATGTGGCGGGTTTTTTATTGCTTTGAATTTAGGATTGCGCTGCTTTTACCAAGCGATACAGAATTGGCAAGTCTTCCTGAACCGTCTGTTCCGCAAAGGAAGGATCCCCACGCTGAATGTTATTGGCTGCCTCACCAATAACGCCAATGTTTCTAATCACAGCATCCTGAATCAACTGGTTGCTTAGAAACGCTGACTCATCAATATCCGCCGTGTAGGAACGGACCCGTTCTATGGCTTCGAGAATATGTCCCAGATAATCTGGCACGCGCTGCGCTTTATTCATACGGGCACAGCTTCATCCAAAACGAACTGGCGAAACTTAATCGGCAGCGCCTTGGGCGTAAGCACGTCAACAGACACACCCAGACTCTTCTCTAGTTCTACCTTGATTGCAGCAACATCCATCAAGGTCGTATCTTGCGTCGGATCAATTAATAGATCCAAATCACTACCCTCAGCATCATCACCATGGATCACCGATCCAAACACCCTAGGATTGCGCGCGCGATAACGCTCAACCACGCTGCGAATAACAGCGCGGTGTTTCTGTAGGGCGATTGATGGCTTCATGTGACGCATTTAACCATAATTTCAATAAGTTGAATTACTCCCGGGTTGTGATCCCGGGTGTTGCGGGTTCGAGTCCCGTCGATCGCCCCAAGTATTCAAGAAACCCGTCCATGTGGCGGGCTTTTTATTAAAGCTGTTAGCGCCAAAAGGTGGGAAACCGCGAATCCCTTACCGCCGTCTCCCCATGCACCGGGTAATACAGCCTCGATAGCCCCACCACCCGATACCCCGTCCTTAGCGACCGGGCAAACGGCATCGGCGTATCTGTGCCGTCGATCACCGGATAAATCAGCGGCTTTCTGCCCTCTTCAACCACCAGCACGTGGCCATCACTCAGCCCGCCCTCTGGCCCCAGCGCCAGGGTCAAGGTCTTGAATGTCGCCACCACATAGGTAGCCGCAACAAACCACAGGGCTCCTCGAACGAACTGTTCAAACATGGTTCACCCCCGCTACCACGACGGATACTCCCACTGCCCCGAATACGGGGGTTGTACTTCTGATCCGCAAAGCTTGCCGTCGATAGTAATAGGCTGCCTACAATCAAAATAAAGGCCAGAACTGATTTCATAGGATTTCTCCCGGTTAAAAATATTTACCACCGAATGATCCTAAAGGTTGAGAGTCTCACCAGGTGAGACTCTCGCCTGTCATCATCAAATTTCGAGATTAATTTGACAAACGTATCCGTACGGATACAATACCTATGAACAAATTTGAAACCACCGAAGAATTCGATGCCTGGCTTAGCGGTTTAAAAGACCGAATCGCTAAAGCAAGAATCGTTAGCAGAATCGACTCAGCCATACTCGGCAACTTTGGCGAATGCCAACCTGTCGGCGAAGGCGTATCGGAAATGAAGATTCACGTAGGCCCAGGGTATCGGGTCTATTACACCCGGATCGGCGCAGTTGTTTACATGCTTCTGGCTGGCGGTAACAAAACCACCCAGGAGAAAGACATCAAACGTGCAATCAAACTTGCGCGAGAACTACCCCAAGGAGACTGGCGATGACAATCAAGACACGAACATTCACCGCAGCAGACTATCTGGATAACGATGAAACCATCGCTGAGTACCTCAACCTGGCCCTGGAAGATTCGAACCCGGAAATGCTGCTGCTGGCCATTGCCAACATCGCCCGTGCCCGTGGCATGGCTCAAGTCGCTCAAGACTCCGGTCTAGGTCGCGAAAGCCTCTACAAAGCGCTGAGTGATGGTGCCAAACCACGCTACGACACCGTGTTCAAAGTCATGCGAGCTCTCGGTCTGAAACTACAAGTCGCATCCAACAAGGGGTGAAATATCTGTGGAATCATTAACTATCCCACCAGAGCGAGCATTCTATTCAGCTTCAATCAGTTCGTTCATAGAATCTAACGTTGATTCGATTCTCGGTGGAATAACACGTAATTCAGGATTTTCAATAGACCCTACTCAACGTGACGCATGGGTCGAACAAATCAATATTCTTCAGGAACAATTCAGACCCTACATTAATCGTGGATGGGTATTTCTAGAGTTCGTAGTACCTAGACTCGGCCGACGAATTGACGTTCTTGCCCTAATTGACCATGTCGTGTTTGTTATTGAATTCAAGGTTGGAGAAAGTGAATTCAGCAGGCATGCGATAGACCAAGTCTGGGATTACGCTCTTGACCTTAAGAATTTCCACGAACCCAGCCATGCGTGTGCTATCGCCCCTATCCTAGTCGCAACTCAAACTGTACAAGTGGCAGGTCCGGTCACTACCAGTCATCACGATGATGGAGTGTTGTATCCAATCCATGCGTCACCTAACCAAATAAGCAACATCATTGATACAACGTTACTATTCACAGACGGCCACATAATAGATCCAAAGATTTGGGCAGAAGGACGTTACAGACCAACACCTACAATCATAGAAGCAGCCTCAGCCTTGTATGGCAGCCATTCTGTTGCAGATCTATCTCGAAGCGATGCTGGTGAAAAAAATCTGGCACGAACATCGGTAGCGATATCAAATTTAATTGAACTCGCGAAAACTCATAGAAAAAAGGCCATATGTTTTGTTACAGGTGTTCCAGGGGCAGGCAAAACCCTTGTTGGCTTGAATGTTGCAACAACGCACATGGACTCCAAGAGCGATCTCCACAGCGTTTACCTTTCTGGCAACGGGCCTTTGGTTTCAATACTGCGTGAGGCTTTAGCAAGAGACAAGATTGCACGCATGAAGTCGTTAGGTGAAAAACTCAGAAGAGGTGAAGCAAAGAAATCTGTTGAAGCATTCATCCAGAACGTGCACCACTTCCGGGATGCATACTTAGCAGACTCTAAACCACCAGTTGACCACGTTGTAATATTTGATGAGGCACAACGCGCGTGGACTAAAGAGCAAACGACAAAATTCATGGCCCGTAAAAAAGGGCGACCCAACTTCAATCGTTCTGAACCAGAGTTTCTAATTTCTTGTCTTGATCGTCATCCAGATTGGGCCGTCGTCGTCTGTTTGGTCGGTGGTGGACAAGAAATCAATACTGGGGAGGCTGGCATTGGAGAGTGGCTAAATGCAATCCACGATCATTTCCGCGACTGGGAAGTTCATATTTCCCCACATCTTCACGACTCAGAATATGGTGCTGGCAAAGCATTAGACCTCCTAAAAGATCGATCTAACGTGGTCTTTAATGAAGATTTGCATCTTGCAATATCCATGCGCTCTTTCAGAGCTGAACACGTATCTACATTCGTAAAACATCTATTAGATCGAGATGTTGAACGAGCAAGACAGATTCTCAAACAGGTTAATGACCGTTACCCGATTACGGTCACACGTGATCTAACTGAAGCCAAGCAATGGTTACGAAAAAAGTCTCGAGGTAATGAACGGTTCGGCATCATTGTTTCTTCACAAGCCCAACGTCTTAAACCACATGCTATTGACGTTAAATCACCCATGGATCCAATTCATTGGTTCTTAGATGACAAAGACGATGTCCGCTCTTCCTACTACCTAGAAGACGTAGCAACGGAGTTTCACGTTCAAGGTCTTGAACTCGATTGGGCATGCGTTGTATGGGATGCAGATTTGCGATATGACCAAAACGATTGGGATTACAAGTCTTTTGTTGGCAACAAATGGCAGAGAATAAAACTTGCCCACAGACAGATGTATTTAAAAAATGCCTATCGAGTTTTGCTGACGCGTGCACGCCAAGGAATGGTTATCGTTATTCCACCAGGTGACATCGCTGACCCCACAAGAGATCCAAGCTTCTACGATCCGATATATGGCTATCTTAAAGAGATTGGAATCGAAGAACTTTAACCTTCGCTAAATGACGATCCTGAACTCAGTCGCCTTAACCACCGGCCGGACATGCTGGTTTTCTCGGCGCATTTCCACAAAACCCTAGTGTGTTTTAACGTGCGCTGGCTTTGCTACGAGTTTTACACCCAAAGCCGTGCAAACACGCGCAATGGTCTCGAATCTTGGCTGCGAGCTGGACCGTAGTGCTTTGTAGAGCGCTTCACGGGTGAGTCCTGATGCACGGGCAACTTCTGTCATACCCCTCGCCCGTGCGATGACGCCTAGCGCATGGGTTAATTCAGCCCCATCATTCTCCTCAAGAACCATCGTCAGATACTGAGCAACATCTTCATCTGTCTTCAGGTGCTCTGCCAGATCAAATTCCGGCAAATCGGCGATTCTGATTTTTCTGGTCATGGTTAATCCCCTTCCAGAGTTTTAGAAAGTGCAATCGCGTTGGCAATATCCTCACATTGCGAAGACTTATCACCACCGCCCAGCATGACGATCAAAGCACCCTTGCGTTCAACATAGTAGAGCCGCCAGCCAGGCCCGAAAAACTCACGCATTTCGAACACACCCTCTCCGACGGATCCAACATCACCCAACAGACCACGCTGCGCTTTGTCCAGGCGCTTGGCCAGTCGAATGCGCGTTAAGCCGTCTCTGATGCTTTCAAACCAGAGGTCAAACTCCGGCATGCGTTTGATCGTGTATACAGTCATATTGTAATCACTCGTTCACGTTTTGCAATGCTTTTCGTAAACGATGATCCTAGACCCCGAGAGTCTCACCAGATGAGCCTCTCAAAATTTATTTTCTGGTATTTCTACTGGTCGGAAAGCTGCCTAAACCCCGATATCTTCGTTCCAGAGTTCGGGCTTGGCGGCGATGAAGTCTTGCATCAGGGCGATGCAGGTGGGGTCCTGCACCACGTCGACAGTCACGCCACGGGTTCGGAGCAGTTCTTCGTCACCCATAAAGGTCTCGTTTTCACCAACGACCACGTTGGGGATGCCGTAGAGCAGGATGGCGCCGGTGCACATGGGGCATGGCGACAAGGTGGTGTAGAGGATGGATTCTTTGTAAACGCTGGCGGGTAGGCGGCCGGCGTTTTCCAGTGCATCCATTTCGCCATGGAGGATGGCACTGCCCTGCTGTACCCGGCGGTTATGCCCTCGCCCGATGATCTTGCCCTGGTGCACCAGTACCGAGCCAATGGGGATACCGCCTTCGGCCAGGCCCTGGCGGGCTTCGTCGATGGCGGCTTGCAGGAATGCGTCCATGGCGCCTGGTGTGCGGTGGTTATTTAGGAACCGCGATGTATTTACAGCCGCCGCCGCTATCGCGGGTTTCGACGCACATGACGGCTTTGTCACGGCATACGGCTACCCAGCCTTCGTGCGCGGTCATCCAGCCGCCCCGTTCATCGACGATGCTGATGTCTTCAACGGTGCAACCCAGGTAGGGGGATGCAATGTTTTTCTGGTAGTCGGTGGTGCCGCAGGCGGTGACTAAGGCGGCGGCAAGGAGGATGAGGCAATGGCGCATGGTGGAATCCGGTTGGTGAGATGTCATTCTAAATCAGGTACCGCAGTAGGTGACGTAAGGGACTGCATCTGCCGGGGCAGGCTGGGCATAGATACTGCCCTCATGGGCAGGATCGTAGGGGCTGGCGTAGGCATTGAGCAGGTCGTCAAAGCGGGCCGTATCGCCCTGCTCTGCCGCATCAAGTGCCGCCTGGACCAAGTGGTTTCTGGGGATGATGACGGGGTTGGCTGCGGCCATGCGATCCAGGGCTGCACTCAGGCCACCGGGTTGTTGTTCGATGAGGCTTTGCCAGCGTTGCTGCCATGCGTTGAACCCGCTCGGTAGTGTCTGGCGCATCAAAGCCCTGAAGCTATTGGTGTAGTCGGCACCCGCGGTTTGCAGAATCTGCAGGAAGCCTTCAGCCAGTTGGTCGATGTCTGGTGTGCGCTCTTTGAAGCCGAGCTTGTGGGCCATGCCCTGTCGCCAGGCGGTGTCGTACCGGGTGGCGTAGGTGTTGATAGCTTCCTGCGCCAGTTCGAGCGCTCTGGCCTCGTCGGCATCGATGAGAGGCAGCAGGCTTTCGGCAAAACGGCAGAGGTTCCAGTGGCCGATGCTGGGCTGGTTGCCATAGGCGTAGCGGCCCTGGCGGTCGATAGAACTGAATACCGTGCCGGGGTCGTAGGTATCCATAAAGGCACAGGGGCCGTAGTCGATGGTTTCGCCGGCAATGCTGACGTTGTCGGTGTTCATAACCCCATGCACAAAGCCCAGCAGCATCCATTGGGCAATCAGCCTGGCCTGGCGTTCGATGACGCGGTTGAGGAGCCCAAGGTATGGGTTGGCGGTTGTTGCAAGATCCGGGTCGTGCCGTTTGATGGCGTAATCGGCCAGGGCTTTGAGAGTGTCGTTGCCCTGCATGCCGGCAAACTGGAAGGTGCCTACACGGATATGGCTCGCTGCCACCCGGGTGAGGACGGCGCCCGGGAGTGGCCGGTCCCGGTACACCGTTTCATCAGTCGAGACTACGGCCAGGCTACGGGTAGAGGGTACCCCCAGGGCATGCATGGCTTCGCTAATGAGGTATTCCCGCAGCATGGGGGCGAGCGCTGCCAGGCCATCTCCCCGGCGGGAATAAGGGGTAGGCCCTGAGCCTTTGAGCTGGATATCAACCCACTGGCCGTTCGGGGTGAGCTGCTCACCCAGCAGGAGCGCCCTGCCGTCTCCCAGGATGGCGAAGTGACCGAACTGATGCCCGGCATAGGCCTGGGCGATTGCCCGGGGCGGTTGCCCACCAGGTGCTTTGCAGCCAGCGAGTACCTGTAGCCCTGCCGGCGAGGCCAGCTGCTCCGGATCAAGCCCGAGGCTGAGCGCCAGCGCCTGGTTGAGCCAGGCACGCTCCGGCAACCAGCGAGCAGCCGGCACAACCGGGGTATGCAACACCTCCGGCAGACCGGTGTATGTCAGCTCGAGGTTTTGAAAGGAGGATGGGGACGGCGACAACGGATCAGGAATCAATTAAGGACTTGTTTGAGTTCGTAGGCCACGGATTCGGCCTCGACCATGTCGAGCAGCTCGTTCATGAAGCCTTCGCTCACATCGTTATTCCAGGCGCCAGACAGGTCGCTGGCGACCATGGGCTCGAAGGTGAGATCCAGATACTGGTTCTCGGCCAGCTTGAGCACGCCAATGCCGTCTTCGGTTTCGACGATCTGCCAGTTGTCCGGCACGGTCATTTCCAGCTCGATGGTCACACGCAGTTTTTTGCTCATGTTGGTCTCCAAAGTGATTTACACATCATAGGCTAAATCCTTGTGTTGCAACGCAAAAATTAGGTAATTTCGGCAAATGACTGTGTTAGGATCATGAGATTTACGGGCAATCTTTCCCTCAAATCACGAAAGAAACCATGGCGACATCTAAAACGAAGAAACCTGCACCGAAGGCCACTGCCAAAAAAACCGTTAAGGCCCCGGCAAAGCCTGTCGCCAAGAAGCCTGCGAAGCCCGTGAGCAAAACTGTTAGCAAGCCCGTTGCCAAGAAACCCGCTAAGGCACCTGCCAAAGTCGCTGCAAAAAAACCGGCGGCAAAGAAGACAACATCCAAAACCCCTGTTAAAGTAGCGCCCGCGAAGAAACCGGTCGCAAAAGCGCCAGTGAAATCGCCAGCCAAAGTGATCGCCAAAACCCCGACGAAGAAACCGGCTGCCAAAGCGCCTGTGAAGAAACCGGCTCCCAAGAAGAGCCCTGCACCGGCCAAGAAGCCCGCTGCCAAGCCTGTCGCCACGAAGGCCGCACCGACCAAGGCCCCTGCAACAACGAAGACATCAAGTAAAGTGACTGTGAAGCCCGCACCCGCTAGAGCCGTACCCAACGCCGCAAATTTCAAGCCGTATGTCGCCAAAAAGGGCGAGGTCTACATGAACAAGGAGCAACTCGGGCACTTTGCCGAGATCCTGACCCGCCTGAAAGATGAACTGCTCGCCGATATCGAACGCACCGTGCACACCATGCAGGACGAGCAGACCGTGTTTGCCGACCCCAATGACCGTGCCAGCCAGGAAACCGACATGGCCCTGGAGCTGCGCAACCGCGATCGCGAGCGCAAGCTGATCAAAAAGATCGAAGAGACGCTGGGCCGTATCCGTGCCGATGACTACGGCTACTGCGACAAGTGCGGTATCGAGATCGGTGTGCAGCGTCTCGAAGCCCGGCCGACAGCGACGCTGTGTATTGATTGCAAGACGCTGGAAGAACTGCGCGAGAAGCAAGTGGCTAAATAAGCCCTGGCCGCAGACAACAAAAAGCCCGTCCTAGGACGGGCTTTTTGCTGGGTGGGCGGTTTATGCAACCGCCCTTCCCTGTGTTGCCTTAGGCAGCCGGCGGTGCGGCGTCGAGCAATGCCTTCATCGACAGCTTGATGCGGCCGCGGTCATCAGTCTCGAGAACCTTAACGCGAACCTTCTGGCCTTCCTGCAGATAGTCGGCCACCTTCTCGACACGCTCGTTGGCGATTTGCGAGATGTGCAGCAGACCGTCTTTACCCGGCAGCACGTTCACGATGGCACCAAAGTCCAGCAGCTTGAGCACGGTGCCTTCGTAGATGGCGCCGACTTCGGCTTCGGCCGTGATGGCTTCAATACGCGAACGGGCCAGTTCGGCGGCTTCGCCACTGGTCGAGGCGATGGTGATGGTACCGTCGTCCTGGATGTCGATCGTGGTGCCGGTTTCTTCGGTCAGCGCACGGATGACGGCGCCGCCCTTACCGATCACGTCACGGATCTTCTCCGGGTTGATCTTCATGGTGTACAGACGCGGTGCGAAGGTCGAGACTTCGGTACGAGCTACGCCCATGGCACCCTTCATCAGGCCGAGGATGTGCAGACGGGCTTCACGGGCCTGGGCCAGTGCCACCTGCATGATTTCCTTGGTGATGCCCTGGATCTTGATGTCCATCTGCAGGGCGGTGATGCCGTTTTCAGTACCGGCTACCTTGAAGTCCATATCGCCGAGGTGATCTTCGTCACCCAGGATATCGGTCAGCACGGAAAAACGGCCGCCGTCCTTGATCAGGCCCATGGCGATACCTGCCACGTGATCCTTAAGAGGCACACCGGCGTCCATCAGCGAGAGGCAGCCGCCGCAGACGGAGGCCATCGACGAGGAACCGTTCGATTCGGTGATTTCGGAAACGACACGCATGGTGTAGCTGAACTCTTCCGGCGACGGCAGAACCGGTACCAGGGCACGCTTGGCCAGACGGCCATGACCCAGTTCGCGGCGCTTGGTGCCGCCCATACGACCGCATTCGCCGGTGGCGTACGGAGGCATGTTGTAGTGGAACAGGAAGCGGTCTTTGTACTCGCCCATCAGCGCGTCGATGATCTGCTCATCACGACCGGTGCCCAGGGTCGACACAACCAGTGCCTGGGTTTCGCCACGGGTAAAGAGTGCCGAACCGTGGGTACGCGGCAGCACGCCGGTGCTGATTTCGATCGGGCGAACGGTGCGGGTGTCACGACCATCAATACGCGGTTCGCCAGCCAGGATACGGCCACGCACGATGGCGGCTTCCAGGTCGAACAGGATATTGCTGACGGCATTGGCATCAGCGGAACCGTCGGCGGTCACGAACTCGGCCGTGGTGTCGGCGTAGATCGACTTGAGGTTCTGACTACGGATCTGCTTGCTGGTTTCGTTGTAAGCGGCTTCAAGGCGCGGCTTGGCGAAGGTGCTGACCATGTTGATCAGGGCTTCGTCCTTCGGTGCCGGCTGCCAATCCCACTCGGGCTTGCCAGCAGCTTCGACCAGGCGGTTGATCATCTGGATGACGGCCTGTTGCTGATCGTGACCGAACACCACACCGCCGAGCATCACATCTTCCGGCAGCATTTCGGCTTCGGATTCAACCATCAGCACCGCAGCTTCGGTACCCGAAACGATGAGATCCATCTTCGAGGTCTTCATCTGCGAAGCCGTCGGGTTGATGACGTACTGGCCATCAATGTAACCGACACGGGCAGCACCCACCGGGCCATTGAACGGGATACCCGACAGGGCCAGTGCGGCCGAGGCGCCGATCAGCGCAGGGATATCGGAATCGACTTCCGGATTGATCGACATCACGGTGGCGACCACCTGGACTTCGTTATAGAAGCCTTCCGGGAACAGCGGACGCAGCGGGCGATCGATCAGGCGCGAGGTGAGTGTTTCCTTCTCCGAAGGACGGCCTTCGCGCTTGAAGAAACCACCGGGGATCTTGCCGGCGGCGTAGGTTTTTTCAACATAATCCACGGTCAGCGGGAAAAAGTCCTGGCCGGGCTTGGCATTCTTGGCACCGACCACGGTGACAAGAACAACGGTGTCATCATAGGTGACCATGACGGAGCCGCTCGCCTGGCGGGCCACATGGCCGGTTTCCAGGGTCAGGGTGTGGGCGCCGTACTGAATAGATTCACGGGCGATATCAAATAAACTCATTGTTTTTTCTTCCTCTCTCAACAATCAACAACAACGTTAACTACACAACAACTGCATAACAACAACAGCAACAAAACAAAACGGGCGCCCTCTCCTGAGAACGCCCGTTAAGTTCAAACAGCGATCACGTAATTACTTACGCAGACCCAGACGCGCAATCACCGTACGATAGCTATCGAGGTTGGTGCGCTTCAGGTAATCAAGCAGCTTACGGCGGCGGCTCACCATGCGCAGCAGACCGCGGCGTGAGTGGTGATCCTTCGAGTGTTCTTTGAAGTGCGGGGTCAGATCATTAATACGGGCTGTCAACAGCGCGATCTGGACTTCGGAAGAACCGGTGTCGCCTTGAGCGTGTTGGAAATCGGCAACGATGGCGGCTTTGCTTTGTGCATTGAGCGTCATATCAAACTTTCCTTATCGTGACAGATGTGCCCCAGTTTGAGAGAGCGACATCCAGGTTTCCCCTTGTCTGGGGTTGGATTCGCACCACAAGGACAAGCATGTGGTTGCGAGCGAAGGCTGGATTGTATCAGCTATTACCGGTAGAAACCAAACGAACCGGCTGAATTTTCACATCTTTTTTGTCGACAACCGCCTGCCCGATGCCGATGAAACGGCCATCGAGGTAAAAGCGCAGGCTGACCCCAATGGGCAGGTTCTGCCCCGGTTCGGCCACAAAGGGGTTGCCATGCCGGCACAGTACCGCCTGGCGCTCGGTGATATCCAGTCGTGGCAGGTTCTGCACCAGAAAATCGGCCGGCTGCAGCAATGCGGCCTGGCACAGCAGGTCTTGCGGCAGCGTGGCGGGTTCGGGGTTGAGCGCCACCGATTCCTTCACCAGGGCTTCCATGGTTTTGCAGCCTTCGAGTGAGACATCACCGACCCGGGTACGACGCAAGGCGGTCAGGTGGGCCAGACTGCCCACAGCCCGGGCGATATCTTCGGCCAGGGTGCGGATATAGGTGCCCTTGCTACAGCGCACGGCCAGGTTGGCAGAGACCACTCTGCCCGCGGCGTCCGTGACAGCATCAGACCAGGCCAGATCACTCAGGTGGATCTTGCGGGGTTGGCGCTCGACCTCGATGCCGGCGCGCGCCAGCTTGTAGAGCGGCTGGCCATCGCGTTTGAGTGCCGAATACATGGGGGGGATCTGTTCAGATTCCCCGGTAAACTCGGCGAGGATGGACTGCAGTGCTTCCGGGCTGGGTAGGCACTCGGTGCTTTGGCTTACCTGCCCGGTCAGATCACCGGTATCGGTTGTTGAGCCGAACTGCACGGTGGCGATATAGCTTTTATCGGCATTGAGCAGATCGGCCGAGAACTTGGTGGCCTCGCCCAGACAGAGTGGCAAGACGCCGGTGGCAAAGGGGTCAAGCGTGCCGGTATGGCCGCCCTTACTGGCACCAAAAAGACGGCGGACGCTCTGAAGCGCCTGGTTCGAAGTCTGACCAATAGGTTTATCGAGGAGCACTACACCATCAAGGGCACGCCATTGCGCCGGGCGCGGAATGGCCGTGGCAGGCTGAGATTCTAAGGACAAGACAGGAACAGGGTTAGGCAGACGGTTTGCCGGCGGTCTCGTCATCGACTTCATTTGCCGATTCATCTGCCGAATCTTCGGCCGTTCGTGACACCGCGCTGTCGATCAGCGATGAGAGGCTAATGCCCCGCTCGACCGAGGTATCGTATTCGAAGTGCAGTTCGGGCACGGTGCGCAGCATCAGCATGCGTGAGAGCTCGTGGCGCAGGAAACCCGCCGCGCGCTTCAGGCCCTGAGCCAGCGCCTCGCGCTCCGACTCAGCGACCAAAGCCGTGTAGAAGATCTTGGCGTGCGAGTAATCGGGCGTCACTTCCACGGCGGTGATCGAGACCTGTTGCACGCGCGGATCGCGGAGCTCCGTGCGGATCAGCTCGGACAGATCGCGACGGATCTGCTCCGCCACGCGCTCTGTCCGGGCAAAACCCCGCTGCTGTCCGCGTGCCATGCTTACAGGCTCCGTGCGACTTCGAGGATTTCGTAGGCTTCCAGCTTATCGCCCACCTGGATGTCGTTGAAGTTCTTGAGCGAGAGGCCGCACTCGAAACCTTCACGGACTTCCTTGACGTCATCCTTGAAGCGACGCAGCGAATCGAGTTCGCCATCGTGCAGAACGATGTTGTCGCGCAGCAGACGGACACGGCAGGCGCGCTTGACGATGCCTTCGAGCACCATACAACCCGCCACGGCACCGATCTTCGGCACGCGGAAGATTTCGCGGATCTCGACCAGACCCAGGGTTTCTTCCTTGCGCTCCGGCGACAGCATGCCCGACAGCGCAGCCTTCACTTCGTCGACGGCGTCGTAGATCACGTTGTAGTAACGGATATCGACATCCATGCCTTCGGCAATCTTGCGGGTGTTGGCATCGGCACGCACGTTAAAGCCGATGATGACAGCCTTCGAGGCCGAGGCCAGGTTGACGTCGCTTTCGGTAATACCACCCACCGCTGCGTGGATGACGTTGACGCGCACTTCGTCAGTGGACAGCTTCTGCAGCGAGTGCACCAGGGCTTCCTGCGAACCCTGCACATCGGCCTTGATGATGAGCGGCAGCGTTTTGACTTCGCCTTCGGCGGTCATCTGCTCCATCATCGATTCGAGCTTATTGGCCTGCTGGCGTGCCAGCTTCACTTCGCGGAACTTGCCCTGACGGAACAGCGCGATTTCACGCGCCTTGCGTTCGTCAGCCAGCACCATGGCATCTTCACCCGCGGCAGGCACTTCGGAAAGGCCGAGGATCTCGACCGGAATCGAAGGACCCGCCTTGTCGATGGCCTTGCCGTTTTCATCGAGCATGGCACGAACACGACCGAAGACCGAACCAGCCAGGACAACATCGCCCTTGTTGAGCGTGCCCTGCTGCACGAGCATGGTGGCAACCACACCGCGACCCTTATCGAGGCGCGCTTCAATGATCAGGCCCTTGGCCGGGGTTTCGACCGGTGCCGTCAGTTCCAGCACTTCGGCCTGCAGGAGCACCTGCTCGAGCAGTTCGTCGACGCCCTCACCCGACTTGGCCGAGACACCCACGAAGGGCGAATCGCCACCGTACTCTTCCGGCACGACTTCTTCCGAGACGAGCTCCTGCTTGACCTTATCCGGGTTGGCTTCGGGCTTATCAATCTTGGTGATGGCCACAACGATCGGCACACCGGCCGCCTTGGCATGGTGGATAGCTTCACGCGTCTGCGGCATTACACCATCATCAGCGGCACAGACCAGAATGACGATATCAGTAGCCTTGGCACCGCGTGCCCGCATGGCCGTAAAGGCTTCGTGACCCGGGGTATCGAGGAAGGTGATCATGCCGCGCGGGGTTTCCACGTGGTAGGCACCGATGTGCTGGGTAATGCCACCGGCTTCACCACTGGCCACGCGGCTACGACGGATATAGTCGAGCAGTGAGGTCTTACCATGGTCAACGTGACCCATCACGGTCACCACCGGTGCACGCGGTTTGGCCTCGGCATCGACGTGTTCGGTGACTTCATCCAGCAGGAAGGCGTCCGGATCATCGAGCTTGGCGGCGACTGCCTGGTGGCCCATTTCTTCGACCACAATCATGGCCGTGTCCTGATCCAGGACCTGGTTGATGGTGACCATCGAACCCATCTTCATGAGGGCCTTGATGACCTCGGTGGCCTTGACCGACATCTTGTGAGCCAGGTCGGCTACGGAGATGGTTTCAGGCACATGGACTTCACGGACGACCGGCTCGGTCGGCGCATTGAAGGCATGGGCTTCGTCACCGGCCGATGCATTGCGCTTGTCGGACTTCTTGCCACCCATCTTCCAGGCGTTGCCACCACGACCCTGCGGGCCGCGCGGTGCGGGCGCACCACGACCACGACGGTTGTCACGGTCTTCACGTTCTTTACCATCACGCGCACCATCACGGCGTTCTTCAGTGGCGGTGCTGGCAGCCGTGCTGGCCGCTTTACGCGACTCTTCTGCGGCCTTAAGGGCTGCCTGCTTGGCGGCAGCTTCTTCACGCAGGCGCTGCAGTTCCTTCTCGCGATTTTCGCGATCAATCCGGTCCTGCTCCTGACGGGCGCGCAACTGCGCGTAGCGATCTTCTTCTGCCTTACGGGCAGCCAGTTCCTTCTCATCCAGGAAAGTCGACTTGGCTTTAGCCGCCGGCTTTTTGGCCTTGGCAGGCTGCGCTTCTTCTACGGCCGGGGTTTCGGCCACGACTTCAGCAGCAACTTCGGTTGCAATTTCAGGCTCCGCCACCGGAGCCGCTTCAACCACAGCTTCGACTTCGGCAACCACCGGGGTCTCAATAACCGCTTCGACCGGTGCTTCAATCACCGGCTCAACAACCGGTGCTTCGACCGGGGCTGCTGCAGGGGCGGTCGCTGTTGCTTCAGCCACCTCAGGGGTATCGCGTTTTACGAGCACGCGCTTCTTGCGGACTTCGACCTGAACGGTACGGGTCTTCCCCGTCGAATCCTGAGCCTTAATGGCCGAGGTTGATTTACGGGTCAGCGTGACACGGGTGCTGCTGGCCTTGGCTTCGCCATGAGAGGCGCGAAGAAATTCCAGCAGACCGTTCTTGTCGGCAGCCGACAGGGTGTCATCGGTTGAGGCCTTCTTGACCCCTGCTTTATTGAGTTGCACCAGCAGTGCATCGGCTGGCATTTTGAGTTCTTCGGCGAACTCGAGGACTGTCGTTTTCTTCATAGGTCCTCCTCCGATCAGTTTGCGGTTTCATCGTCAGCAAACCAGTGCTTACGGGCTTCGGTAATCAGCGTGACAGCATCAGCCTGGGTCATACCGGTGATCTCGACCAATTCGTCGGTGGCCAGATCGGCCAGATCATCACGGGTCTTGACGCCAGCTTCGGCCAGCTTCACGGCCAGCGGCTTTTCCATACCCGGCAGATTGAGCAGATCTTCAGCCACGTCTTCCAACTTCTCTTCGGTGGCGATGGCTTCGGTCAGCAGTGCATTACGGGCACGGGTACGCAGCTCTTCGATGAGCTCCTCTTCCAGGCCTTCGATCTCGAGCATTTCTGCCAGCGGCACATAGGCCACTTCTTCCAGCGTCGAGAAACCTTCGTTGATCAGCAGATCGGCCAGCTCTTCATCGATGTCCAGCTTTTCGATGAACAGCAGACGGGTGGTGGCAGTTTCGGCTTCGTTCTTGCGCTGCGATTCTTCCGGCGTCATCAGGTTGATGGTCCAGCCGGTGAGCTCGGAGGCCAGACGCACGTTCTGACCACCACGGCCAATGGCAATGGCGAGATTGTCGTCATCGACAACCACATCCATGGCATGGCGCTCTTCGTCGACGACGATCGAGGTCACTTCTGCCGGGGCCAGCGCGTTGATCACGAACTGAGCCGGGTCTTCCGACCAGATAATGATGTCGACGTTCTCACCGCCCAGCTCGTTGCGGACGGCGGTAACGCGCATACCACGCAGACCGACGCAGGTTCCGATCGGGTCGATACGGGCATCCTTGCTCAGCACGGCAATCTTGGCACGCATGCCGGGGTCGCGGGCGGCGGCCTTGATTTCCATCAGGCCATCTTCAATTTCGGGAACTTCGAGTTCAAACAGGTGGCTGATGAATTCCGGCGCTGTGCGCGACAGAATCAGTTGCGGGCCACGGGCAGCGCGATCGACGCGCAGCAGGAAGGCCTTGACGCGGTCACCCGGGCGCAGGTTCTCGCGCTGGATCATCTGGTCGCGCGGCAGCATGGCTTCGATCTTGCCGACTTCGACGATGGCATTGCCACGTTCCATGCGCTTGATGGTCCCCGTCACAAGGTGCTCGCCCCGCTCGAGGAAGCTCTGCAGCAGCGCCTCACGCTCGGCATCACGAATCTTCTGCAGGATGACCTGCTTGGCGGCCTGGGCACCGATACGACCGAAGTCGATGGGCTCGAGCTCTTCTTCAACGACATCACCCACGGCGATATCGGCATGATCCTTTCGGGCTTCGCTGATGGCCAGTTGCGCATCTTCGTTTTCGAGATCGGCATCTTCAACCACTTCCCAGCGACGGAAGGATTCGTGCTCACCGGTTTCGCGATCGATGACGACGCGGATATCGGCTTCGAGGTTCATCTTCTTGCGGGTGGCCTGAGCCAGCGCGAGTTCCAGAGAGGCAAAGACGATTTCCTTGCTGACGTTTTTCTCACGAGCCAGCGCATCAGCCAGCAGCAGAATTTCACGGGTCATTGGGTAGTCCTTTCTCTGAAAACTTTAAAACTTGGGAACAAGGCGGGCCTTGTCGATGTTGGATAACGGAAAGCTGACGGTATCGCCACCGAGATCGAGTTGCACCTGATCACCTTCGATGCCGGTCAGCGTGCCATTGAACTGGCGGCGGTCGCCAATGGGCATACGGAGCTTGATCTGCACCTGCGAGCCGGCAAAGCGGCTGTAGTCTTCTGCCTTGACCAGCGGGCGGTCGAGCCCCGGTGAAGAGACCTCGAGCCGGTCGTAATCGATGTTCTCGACCTGGAAAACGTGGGTCAGCTGGTTGCTGACGGTGGCACAATCTTCAACGTCGACACCGCGCGCCTTCTCCGGAGCGTCGATAAACACCCGGATAAGACGGCTGCGCGGCGACAGCTCGGCCATGACAAATTCATAGCCCAGCCCGGTCACCGTCGATTCGATCAGTTCCTGCAGGTTCATCGTTCAAATCCGAAAACACAAATAAAAAATGGGCATAAAGCCCATCACGCCGAAAACAACCGGCTGTGCCATCGGGCCGAATCGTGAAACGCGATCCGACGACACGGGAATGTCAAAACTTTTAAATTATAAGGGTTTTTTCGCCTTTGGTCGAGTCTTTCCGGCGCCCGGAGCGGATGCGCTACGCCGGGGCGCTGCCCCCTGACCCTGTGAACGGGCCTGACTCCTGCTGCGGGGCGCCGCCTTTGCCCCGGGTCGTGCCCCACGGACCTTCTGCCCCACATTGCGCGCCGGGCCCTCGGCCTCGGCGCCGAGCGACTTGACCAGCTTCTCGACATCTTTTTCGTCGACCTGCAGGCTCTGGCCACGCTTGAGGCGCGGCGGCAGATAGAACGGGCCATAACGCACACGGATCAGGCGGCTGACGGTGCGGCCGACCGCCTCAAACAGGCGACGGACTTCCCGGTTACGCCCCTCGAAAATCGTAACCCGGTACCATTGGTTGGCGCCCTCACCGCCCGCATCTTCAATGCTGGACAGCGCTGCCGGACCATCTTCCAGCTCGACGCCCTTCTTGAGCTTATCTTTGGCCTCGTCATCGAGCGGTCCGAGCACACGGACGGCGTATTCACGGATCATCTCGTTGCGCGGGTGCATCAGCGCATTGGCTAGTGCGCCTGAAGTCGTAAACAGCAATAAACCGCTGGTATTGAAGTCAAGGCGCCCCACGGCGATCCACTTACCACCGCGCACGCGGGGCAGATTGCTGAACACATTGGGGCGGCCAGCCGGGTCGCTGCGCGATACGATTTCACCTTCAGGCTTGTGATAGAGCAAGACCTGCGGTGCACGGGTCGCACCATGCAAATTGACGAGACGGCCATTTACCTTGACCCGGTCACCCGGTAGCACACGCTGACCTAGTGTGGCGGGCTGGCCATTGACCTGAACCCGCCCGGCGGCAATCCACTCTTCCATTTCACGACGGCCGCCCAGACCCGATTGGGCCAGGAGCTTCTGCAAGCGCTCACCGGCTGCGGCCGGCGCTTTACGCTGTGGCGCGTCGCCACCTTCGATATCGGTTTCGAAGTCTTCGTCGAACAGATCGTCGTCCGCCACTTCGGGGGCAACGGCTGCTTTCGCGGGCAACTTGGCCGGCGCCCTGGGCGCTGCGGAACGCGGCTTGCCCTGTGCGGGACGGAACGGGGTATTTTTTCTGGCCATAGTGCTGATCTGTTTAGGCTTCGGGCACGCCTTCAAGGGCGGCCTGCATGGTTTCCAGTGGCGGCAGCTCGCTCAGGCTGCGTAACCCGAGGTCGTCAAGGAACTGGCGGGTGGTGGCATAAAGCGCCGGGCGCCCCGGAGTTTCGCGATGGCCAACGGTATCGATCCAGCCCCGTTCTTCAAGGGTGCGGATCACCTGGGTGGCGACGGTCACACCACGGATGTCTTCGATGTCGCCACGGGTGACCGGCTGACGATAAGCGATGATGGCCAAGGTTTCCATGACTGAACGCGAGTAGCGAGGTGGCTTTTCCGGGTTGAGACGATCCAGGTGCGGCTGGATCTTGGCATGCGTGCGGAAGCGCCAGCCATCGGCCAGCTCAAGCAGTTCGCAACCCCGGTTCTGCCAGCGCTCCTGCAGATGGGCAATAGCCTGGAGGATTTCGTCAGCGGCGACCGTGTCATCAAACAGACGGCGCAGATGGGTCATATCCAGTGGAGCCGTGGTGGCCAGCAATGCGGCCTCGACAATGCAGGCCAGTTCGGCTACGTCGATCACAGGACCGGCAGCAACAACACCTTCGGTGTTTTCAACGAGTTCGGTCAGGGAGCGTTGTTCTTCAGACACTTTCATCCTCCTCGGGCTGATCATCGGCCTCGGGTACTTCAAACATGGATTGTTTGGGGGCGTCGCTGGGCAGACGCACATAAATCGGGGCAAAGGCAGCGGTCTGCGTCATCTCGAGCAGGTGCTCTTTACAGAGCTCGAGTAGCGCGATGAAGTTGACCACCACCACAGGCACACCGCCCTGTACATCAAACAGTTCCGAAAACTCCAGATAGCCTTCGCTGGTCCGCAGGCGACGCAGAATCAGCCCCATGTGCTCGCGCACCGAGAGCTCCTCACGGGCGATCTTGTGATGCGTATGCAGTTTGGCCTGCCGCACAACGGCACGCCAGGCGTCATGCAGGTCTTCAGGGGAGACGTCGGGATGACGTACCACGGCCTCTCGGTCGACCCAGACATTGAGCCACTGGAAATCAATCTCGGCTTTGGGCAGCTCGTCGATTTCGCGCGCCGCCAGCTTCATCTGTTCGTATTCAATGAGGCGACGCACCAGCTCGGCACGGGGATCCTCAACCTCTTCTTCAAAATCGGCCTTGGGCCGCGGCAACAGCATGCGCGATTTGATCTCGATCAGCATAGCGGCCATTACCAGATACTCGGCAGCCAGCTCCAGGTTCTGCGATCGCATCGCTTCGACGTAATCCAGATACTGATTCGTCAGCGGCGCCATGGGAATATCGAGAATGTCGACGTTGGCCTTACGGATGAGATAGAGCAACAGATCGAGCGGGCCTTCGAAGGCGTCGAGCATGACCGACAGCGCATCGGGCGGGATATACAGATCCTGCGGCAGATCGACGATGGGCTGGCCATAGAGCATGACCCGCGGCTCACCGGACTCGATGGTGACCGAGATGGCCTGTTCGAAGGGCACATCCTCAGACGCTGGCATCTGCTGTGCCGGTTGTTCGGGGTTGAGTTCGTCGTTGTTCATGATGAGTAGCGACTCGGCTCAGGCACCAGTCAGGCCCATGACACTCCGCACACGGCTCATGGTCTGGTCGGCCAGGCCGCGGGCGCGCTCAGCGCCAACACGCAGGATACGTTCGATTTTTTCCGGTTCGGCAGCCAGCGCTTCGGCCCGGGCACGCATGGGGGCGAGTACGACCTCGATGCCTTCGGCCACGGCGTTCTTGCAATCAATGCAGCCAATGCCGGCGGTCGTACAGCCTTCGGTAACCCATTGCTTTCGGGCATCGTCGCTATAGACCTCGTGCAGCTGCCAGACCGGGCAGTTCTTGGGATTACCCGCATCGGTACGGCGTACACGCGCCGGGTCGGTGGGCATGGCCTTGAGCTTCTTGACCACGTCTTCCGGCTTCTCCCGCAGGCTAATCGTGTTGTTATACGACTTGGACATCTTCTGGCCATCCAGGCCCGGCATTTTGGAGGCTTTGGTCAGCAGCGCTGCCGGCTCCACCAAGATGGCCTTGCCCGAACCGACCAGCCAGCCCCAGAGCGATTCCTTGTCGCTCAGATTCAACCCATCGGCGCCAGCCAGGAAGGCCTCGGCCTGCTGCAGGACCTCGCGATCACCATCCTGCTGGTAGCGCTGACGCAGCTCTTTGTAGGGCTTGGCCGTCGGACCGAGTTTCTTGAGGGCGGCAATGACATCCTGTTCGAATTCAGGGGTGCGACCATACAGATGGTTGAATCGACGAGCGACTTCGCGGGTGAGCTCGATATGCGGTACCTGATCTTCGCCCACAGGCACATGACGCGCATCGTAGACCAGGATGTCGGCTGACTGCAGGAGCGGATAACCCAGGAAGCCGTAGGTCGACAGATCCTTGTGGGCGAGCTTTTCCTGCTGATCCTTGTAGGTGGGCACACGCTCAAGCCAACCCAGCGGCGTCATCATCGAAAGAAGCAAATGCAGCTCGGCATGCTGAAGCACCTGCGACTGCTGGAAGATGATGGATTTTTCGGGGTCGAGGCCGGCGGCCAGCCAGTCGATAACCATGTCGCGGCTGGCCTGAGCGATACTCTGCGGGGCGTCGTAGTTAGTAGTCAGCGCGTGCCAGTCAGCCACGAAAAACAGGCACTCGTAGTCGTTTTGCAGACGCACCCAGTTTTCGAGCACGCCATGGTAGTGACCCAGATGCAGGCTGCCCGTGGGGCGCATGCCGGAAAGAACGCGTTCTGCAGACATCAGCAATGACTCAGATAAAGAATACGGTGGAGATCAGGTGCTTCACCGCGCCTACGATCGGATAGACCCAGATCCCGAGAATATTGGTAAAGATGAGCGCCAGAAGAATAAAGATGCCATACGGCTCCGAACGGCCATAGGCTTGCGCCGTAGCGGGCGGCAACAGGCTGAACAGCACCCGGCCACCATCAAGCGGAAGGATGGGCAGCAGGTTCAGCGCCATGAACATGAGGTTGATGTTAATACCGACGTACGCCATGTTTTCCAGCGGCACACTAAAGTAGTTGTCGGTCGACAGCCCTACCTTGAGCAGAATAGCCCAGCCGAAGGCCATGAGCAGATTAACGGCCGGGCCGGCCAGCGCGACCCAGCGCATGTCATCACGCGGGTGACGCAGTCGGCCGTAGTCAACAGGTACGGGCTTAGCCCAGCCAAACAGGATGCCACCAAATAGCAGGGTCAGTGCGGGAACTAGGATCGTGCCCACCGGGTCGATGTGACGGATGGGGTTCAGGCTGACCCGCCCCATCTGATAGGCCGTGGGGTCACCGAAATAGCGCGCCACATAACCATGCGCGGCTTCATGCAGCGTGATGGCAAAGATGACGGGAATGGCCGCAATGGCCAGGTAAGCGATGTCAATATTCATAGGGAATCCGTAGCCTGCGATTCTAGCAGAGGCGACCCCACTTTCCCCTGCCCGTCGGACGGTCTGCCCGGCCTAGCGAGAGCCCATTTAACCCAATAAAGCCAATTAACCCAATCCGAGCGGTGCCAGGGGACCGTGACCCTCGCGCAGGACAGTCGGCGGCATTTCGCAGAGATCAATGACCGTGGTGGGCTCGGTGCCACACCAGCCACCCTCGACTACCAGATCCAATTGCGGCAGCTGCTCCTTGATCGTCCAGCCGTCTGTGAGGGGCTGTTCTTCGCCCGGCAGCATGAGCGTGGTGGTCAGCAAGGGCTCGCCCAGGGCTTCTAAAATACCGAGCATGATGCGGTGATCAGGGATTCGTAGCCCCAGCGTCTTGCGCTTGGGGTGAAGAATACGGCGTGGCAGCTCTTTGGTGCCCTCGAGGACAAAGGTATAAGCCCCCGGGGTGGCCAATTTGAGCAGACGGTACTGGGCGTTATCCACCCGAGCATACTGACCGATATCGGAAAGATCCCGGCACATGAGGGTCATGAGATGGTGATCATCAATGCCGCGGATCTTGCGAATTTTTTCCAGGGCTGCGGCGTCTCCCAGGTGACAGGCCAGCGAATAACAGGAATCGGTTGGCAAGGCGGCAACGGCACCCTCGCGCAGTAACCCGGCGGTCTGTTCGAGCAGTCGGGGCTGCGGATTCTCCGGGTGAATATTAATGTATTGCGTCAAAATAATCTTTCATCTTATTGATTTAATGATTATTGCCACGCATGCCATACAGGGACGACGCCCTCGGGCAACGGCTGGCTACCGCCCAGATCGACATAGCTTTCGCCCGGCGCATGGAAGTCCGAACCCTGCGACCCCATGAAGGCATAGTGACGCGCCTGGCGACCAAAGTGTGCCACCTGCTCCGGGGTATGGCTCCCGGAGGCCACCTCAATGGCTTCACCCCCCAACGCCCTGAAGGCTTCGAAAAGCTGCCCCAGTTGCTTGTTGGACATGCGGTAACGCCCCGGATGGGCAATCACCGCCACGCCACCGGCGCCCCGGATCCAGCCCAGGGCTGATTCCAGCGAGGGCCAGGGGTGCGGAACAAAGCCGGGTTTACCGGGGGTGAGGTAACGATCAAAGACCTGCTTCACCTCGCGACAGGCACCCATTTCGACCAGCGCCCGGGCAAAGTGGGCACGGGAAACCAATTCGGGGTTACCGACATAGGTCATCGTCCTGGCCAGAATGCCTTCAAAACCGACTTTTTCCAGCTCGGCGGCGATACGCTCCGCCCGAGTAGCACGCCCCAGCCGGATACCATCCAGGCCGGCAACGATCTCGGAATGGGACGGATCAATATTCAGCCCGACGACATGGACCGAATGGTCATTCCATTCGACGGAAATCTCGGTACCGTTAATGAAGTCCAGCCCGAGGCTCTTCGCGGCGTCTGCCGCCTCCGAAAGCCCGGAAAGCCCGTCATGATCGGTCAGCGCCAGCGTGGTGACCCCCTTTGCGCGGGCACGCGCCACCACATCAGCCGGTGACAGCATGCCGTCCGAGGCCGTGGAGTGGCAGTGCAGGTCGTAACGGAGTGCGCTGGCGGTGGTCATGGGGTTTAAAGAGGCTGGATGAAGATGGCTTTATGTGCCTGAGGAATCGGGATAAATCGGCATAAAATGCGGAATTCGCTATTTTACTGGATTGGCCACCGGCCAGACACCTCATGCCCCACTATCAACTGGAAGAACGGATTCCTCAGATTGACCCGACGGCCTGGGTCGCCCCGAATGCGGTGCTGATCGGCCTGGTGGAATGCGCTGAACAGTCTTCGGTCTGGTGGAATGCCGTGCTCCGGGGTGATAACGAACCCATCGTGATCGGACCGCGCACGAACGTACAGGATGGCTGCATCTTTCATACCGACCCCGGGGCGCCCCTGATTCTGGAGGCGGATGTGACCATTGGACACAAGGTGATGCTGCACGGTTGCCGGGTTGGCCAGGGTAGCCTGATCGGTATCGGCGCGACCATCCTGAACCATGCGGTGATTGGCGAACATTGTCTGGTGGGTGCCGGCACGCTGATCCCCGAGCGCAAGATCTATCCGCCCCGCTCGCTCATTATGGGCACACCGGGCAAAGTGGTGCGCGAACTGACTGATGAGGAGGTGGCAAGGCTGATGAATAGTGCCGCCAAGTATGTGCAGAACGCCGCCCGCTACCGCGAACATTTGCGGCCCCTCTGAACCTTGGCAGCGCGGTCGGGCTCTTGAAGACCGGCAACTGCGCCCCACATAAGCAACCATCTCTGTCCGAACTCATAGAAAGCCCGCATGCTGCGCGAAACTGACCGCTTTGTCCGATTCCATTTTCCCGAGCTCTCCATTCGCGGTGTCTGGGTACACTTGGATGAAACCTACCGCGCCCTGATTGCCGATCGACACTATCCTGCGGCGGTGAGCCGTATGCTGGGCGAAATGGCCAGCGTCACCGCCCTGATGGCCGGCCAGCTCAAGCACCCCGGCCGGCTCACCTTTCAGATGCGTGATCCGGGCCCGATCAGCCTGCTGGTGATGGACTGCACCGACAAACTTGGTTTGCGCGGTACCGCCCAGTGGGACGACCGCTTTGCCACGCAGTTGCAGAATCCGGATTTTCCCTGCCTCAATACACACGCGGATGACGATGAACACGCCAGCCGCCTGATGATGACCCTGGATGCCCGTAAATTCAGCACCCCCTGGCAGAGTTTTGTGCCGCTTGTAGGACACTCACTCTCTGAGGCATTCGGTCACTACCTGACCCAATCAGAGCAACAACCCACCCTGCTCCGCCTTGCCGCCAACGAGACGCAAGCCGGAGCCCTGTTTCTGCAGGCCATGCCCGGTGCCAAAGAGGCTGATGCCGATGGTTGGAACCGTTTGACCCATCTGTTTAGCACCCTGACCGACCGCGAGCTGCTGGCGCTGGATCCGGCTCAGCTACTGACAACCCTGTTCTCCGAGGAGTTAATCAGCCTGGCACCCGGGCAGGCACTGACCCATGCCGGTGAACGGGACTGGACCAAAGTGCGGAACATGCTACGTGGGCTGGGTAAGGCGGAGGTTGATTCGATCCTGCGCGAACATGGCGCCGTGGTGATTCACGACGAACTGAGCAATCAGGAATACCGGTTTAGCCCAGAGGAAGCGCTCGCGATCTTTACAGAAAACTTACCAGATAGCGCGGAACAACAGGGACACACCCTGCACTAGCCGATCAGGAAGAAATGCCTAGGGGCGCCCGACAAGCACTTTGCCGGGATTCATCAGCCCCTTGGGGTCGAGCGTCTGCTTCAGCTGATGCATGAGCCGCAGGCTGCCTTCCGGAGCGTACTGTTCAAGCCAGTCGGTCTTTAGTTGCCCGATACCATGTTCGGCGGCGATGCTGCCACCAAAACGCGCGACCCGTTCGTAAACCAGCGCATTGACTTCGTTAGTTCGCCGGATCAGATCCGCATTGGCTGCCGGGTCGGCAAACGACAGGTTGTAGTGGAGATTCCCATCACCCAGGTGCCCGAATGCCACGATCCGGATGCCGGGGAAAGCTGCCTCCAGTGCCGATGCGGTCTCCTGCAGAAACACGGGGAACCGTGAAATCGGCAAACCGATGTCATGTTTAACTGAGAGGCCTTCACGCTTTTGCGCCTCAGCCAGCCCCTTACGGAGCTGCCAGAGCGCTGCCTGGTCGGCCTCTTCCACGGCAGCGACCCCTGCGGGAAGCGCCTGTTTTTGACACGCACGCTGCCAGGCCGCGAGCATGGCATCGAGGAACTCCCGGTCATGGGCCGAGACTTCGAGCATCAGGCTCCAGGCCGTGGGCCAGTTCCCGAGCAAGGCCGGCAAGCGGACATCCGGCAGATGGCGACGGACTAGTGCCAGTGTGGGTGCCGAGATCAGTTCGGCCGCGGTCTGAGCGCCGGCAAAGACGGATTGCGCCAATTCATGTGCCCGCACGGCGGTCTCGACATCGGGCAACTCCAACCAGATGAGCGCCCGGGCAGCCGGTTTGGGGTAGAGCTTCATGGTGGCCGCCGTGATCAGACCCAGCGTGCCTTCGGCACCGATGAACCATTGTTTGAGATCAAGGCCGGTATTGTCTTTGCGTAACCCCGATAATTTGGACCAGAGGCTGCCATCGGGCAAAACGACTTCCAGACCCAGGCAGAGATCACGCGTCATCCCGTAGCGCAGCACCTGCAACCCACCAGCATTGGTGGAAAGCGTACCGCCCAGGCTACTCTGGTGCCCCGCACCCAGGGTGAGCGGATACAGCCGGTTGACGGCATCGGCAGCGATCTTCAGATCATCAAGTGTGGCGCCGGCCTCGGCCGTGATACTGAAGTTTCTGGCATCAACCTCGCGGATCCGGTTCATACGGGTCATGGCAATCACCACGGCTCGGCCACTCTCATCAGGCGTGGCGCCCCCACAGAGACCGGTGTTGCCGCCCTGCGGCACAATGGGTGTATCGCTGGCCATGCAGAGGCGGACGACCTCAGCCACCTGCGCGGTCGATTGCGGCAATACGACCGCCTGCGCACGGCCGTGATAACGGCCCCGCCAGTCCGTCAGATAGGGCGCTTGAGCAGCGGGATCCATCAGAACCCCGGTCTCTCCCAGGCAGTTCTGCAATCGGGCGATCAGGCTCTGCGGCATCTAGAAAACCGGGTCAGTTAACACTACGCGCGCTCAGCGGCTCGGCGTAGAGATCATGCTCGTCGGCATCGACGATGCGAACCGCCAGGCGGTCACCCGGCGCGCAGTCGGTAAAGCCCATAACCTGAATCACGCCATCGATATCCGGGGCTTCGCGCCAGCTCCGGCCGATAGCGCCCTCCTCGTCGACATCATCGATGACGATCACTTCTTCGTTGCCGATGCGTTGCGCCAGCTTTTCGGCCGAGATATCAGACTGGAACTGCATGAGGCGAACACGGCGCGATTCGCGCTCCTCTTCCGGTACCGGATCGGGTAGTTCGTTGGCAGTTGCGCCGTCGACCGATGAGTAGGCAAAGGCACCCACGCGATCGAGCTGGGCTGCTTCCAGGAAGCCCAGTAGTTCCTGGAAATCGGCTTCGGTCTCACCGGGGAAGCCGGTGATGAAGGTCGACCGGATCACCAGTTCGGGGCAGATTTGGCGCCAGGCGGCGATACGCTTGAGCACATTCTCGCTCGAGGCCGGTCGCTTCATGGCTTTGAGGATGCGCGGGCTGGCATGCTGGAAGGGAATGTCGAGATACGGCAGGATCTTGCCTTCGGCCATGAGCGGGATGATGTCATCCACGCTGGGATACGGGTACACGTAATGCAGGCGAACCCAGATGCCAAATTCGCCCAGCGCTTCGCACAAGGCCTTGAGCTGCGTTTTGACCGGACGACCCTCCCAGAAGCCGGTGCGGTATTTGACGTCGACCCCATAGGCGCTGGTGTCCTGTGAAATGACCAGCACTTCCTTGACCCCGGCCTTGGCCAGCGCTTCGGCTTCTTTGAGCACATCGCCGATCGGTCGTGAAACCAGGTCGCCGCGCAGCGAGGGAATAATGCAGAAGGTGCAGCGATGGTTGCACCCTTCGGAAATCTTCAGATAGGCATAGTGCTTCGGCGTAATCCGCACACCTTGTGGCGGTACCAGATCGGTATACGAGTCATGCGGCATGGGCAGATGCGAATGCACCACCGACATGACCTCATCCAGAGCATGCGGGCCAGTAACCGCCAGCACATCAGGGTGGGCCGTTTCCACTACCCCTTCGCGGGCACCCAGGCAACCTGTGACGATGACCTTGCCGTTTTCACGGAGCGCTTCGCCGATAGCATCGAGCGATTCTTCGACGGCTGAATCGATAAAACCACAGGTATTCACCACGACCAGATCGGCGCCGGCATAATCACCGACTACCTGATAACCTTCGGCACGCAGGCGTGTGAGGATGCCTTCACTGTCGACGGTGGCTTTGGGGCAACCCAGGCTGACCATGCCAACCCTGGGTGTTTCAATTTTCTTTTTCATGGGTCATATTTTACCAACCCCGGTTACTTATTTTTTGATTTCCGGCTGCCAACCGCCACCGAGGGATCTGAAAAGATCGATGCTGGCCTGCAGGCGGCCCCCGCGATTGCGCGCATACGCCAGACTCGCTTCGTTCGCGACGCGCTGCGCCTCCAACACCGTCAGATAATCGACATAACCTGCCTCGTAACGCAGGATGGCAATCTGCTGCGCCCTGGTCGATGCCTCAACCTGCGTTGCCAGGTGCGACTCGCTCTCCCGGGTCTGTTGCACGGAGGTCATGGCATCACCCACTTCGGCAAAGGCCACACGGACGGTCCGGATGTAGTTACCCAGAGCCTCCTGCTGTTTACCCTTCGCCGTGTCGAGCTGACCGGTCAACAGCCAGCCGGTAAACAGCGGTTGCGTCACCCCCAGCGTTGCGGCCCAGACCGAACCACCAGCGGATAGAAAGTTGCTGAAGCCCAGACTTTGTGCACCGTACAGGCCGGTAAGCGAAAACGATGGGAAGAAATTGGCTTTGGCAACGCCAATCTGTGCATTCGCCGACACCAGCTGCTCTTCGGCTTTGCGGATATCGGGGCGCCCTTCCAGCAATTCCGAGGGCACACCCGCGGGTGGCATCGGCGGCACCGGCAACGCACCCAGTCCACTGGCCGGGATCTTCAGATCCAGCACCCCGGTCAGAACAGCCAGCTGGTTCTGCACAATCGCCCGCTGGCGCACAAGCTCGGACTGGGCGGCCTGCAGACTGGCCAGCGTGGCTCTGGCCTGATTGATGTCGAGCGGGGACACCAGCCCGCCCGCCAGTTTGGCCTGGGCGATACGCAGCGTTTCGCGACGGGTATGGATCGAGCTCTCTGTCACCTTGATCTGCGCATCCAGTGTGCGCAGGTTGATATACGCCTTGGCGACACTCCCCTCCATAACCAGACGCACGCTATCGCGATCAAAGACGCTGGCCTTGAGCTGTGCATCGGCAGACTCAACGGAACGTCGGATCTTTCCCCAGAGATCGATCTCATAGGAGAATCCGGCAGACCCCTGATAGTTACTATCGAGATAATCAATACCACTAGGCGATGCCGCCGCCCCCTGGGATGAGCGTGTGCCACTGCCCTCGAGCGACAGGCTCGGATACTGGGCGGCACCAGCCTGCAATGCCAATCCCTGCGCCTGAGCGATACGGGCCACGGCAATCTGCAGGTCGGCGTTATTGGCCAACGCCAGAGACTCGAGACGATTCAGCTCCGGATCATCAAACAGTGTCCACCAGTCCTGGCGGATCTCGACGGGAGCTTTTTGCGAGGCGGGGGTTGATTGCGGTACCTCGGCGTTGTACTGGCCGGGCAGATCCATTTTAGGGCGCTCGTAATCCGGACCCACGGTACAGCCCGCAATCACCAATGCCGCCAGCAGCGTAAAACGCAAGGCCACAGGGGATGCCGACTCAGTCATGCTTCACCTCCTGTATTGCTTCGCCTGGAAAAAGATCGCGCTTGCGCCGGCGCCCGGACAGCCACATGAAGAACATCGGAATGAATATGGTTGCAATAAAGGTGGCTGCCAGCATGCCGCCAAAGACCCCGGTTCCCATCGAGCGGCGGGCCGCCGAACCGGCACCACTGGAAATGACCAGCGGAAACACGCCGAGAATGAACGCCAGCGATGTCATGACGATGGGTCGGAAACGCAAACGGGCGGCCTGCATGGCCGCATCGTAGACGCTGAAGCCTTCGGCACGTTTCTGCGCTGCGAACTCCACAATCAGAATCGCATTCTTGGCGGACAAGCCCACCAGAACCACCAGGCCAATCTGGAAATAGATGTCGTTGGGCATGCCGCGCAGAAAGACCGCCAGCAATGCGCCAAAGAGCGCAAACGGCACACCGAGAATCACCGCCAGCGGCAAAGACCAGCGCTCATACTGCGCTGCCAGAATCAGGAAAACCATGACGATACCAAAGACAAAAGCAATGCCGGAGGTGTTGCCTGCACGGATCTGCTGATAGGCCTGTCCGGACCAGGCGAGTTCGTACCCCTGCGGCAATGTGGCTTCCGCAACGGTTTTAACGATGTTGATGGCATCACCGGAGCTGACGCCGGGTTGGCCGTTACCGAGGATCTTGGCCGACAGATAGCCATTGAAACGTTCCAGCTGCTCCGGGCCGACCAGTGACGTCGTTTTGATCAGCGCTGAGACCGGCACCATGGCGCCGTTATCGGCACGCACGTAAATCTGGCCAAGATCATTGGGGCGCGCACGATACGGGGCATCTGCCTGCATCTGCACCCGATAGGTACGTCCACTCAGGTTGAAGTCGTTCACGTAGAGGCTGCCCATGGTGGCCTGCAGACTCTGGTAGACATCGGCAACAGTAATGCCCAGTGATATGGCTTTGGCTTCGTCGACTTCGACATAAAGCTGGGGGGACGTGGGTCGGAAGAAGGTATTGATCCCCGTCAGTTCTGGCCGCTGCTTCAACGCTTCAATCAAGCCACCGGACACCTTGGCCAGATCGACGACCGAGGGATTGTTTCGGGCCTGTACATAAAATTCAAAGCCACCCGCTGAACCGATGCCGCGAATCGCCGGCGGGTTAAAAACGAGCGCCATGCCATCACGCAGCGTCATGCCCAGACCGGTAAACATTTTGGCCAGTGTATTGGCATCGGTTTCCCGGACGGACCAGTCCTTGAGAGGAATAAAGACGGTGCCGGCATTGGCGCGCATACCGCCGCCCACGATATCGTTACCGGCAATCACAAAAACCTTATCGACGGCCGCATTTTTAACCACGGCCTCCTGGAATTTCTGGCCCGCCTGTTCGGTCCGCTGCAGGCTGGCGCCATCCGGCAACATGAGCGCGCTGATCAGATAGCCCTGATCTTCGGGCGGCACAAAGCCACCCGGCACCATGCGGTAGAGGAACAGACAGGCCACGATAACGGCACCAAAAACCGCCACACCAATACGTTTGTGGTCCAGTGTTTTACGCACGAGATCGAGATAGCGCTGCGTGAACGTCTGGAAGCCTTCATTAAAGGGCCTGAAAAACTCGGGCGGGTCCTCATGCTTGGTTTTGAGAAGCACACCGCATAACGCCGGCGTCAGCGTCAGCGCCACCAGACCCGAGAGCGCCACAGCAATGGCCACCGTCACGGCAAACTGCTGATACAGCTTGCCCGCAATACCACCCAGGAATGCTACCGGCACAAACACCGCACTAAGCACCAGCACGATGGCCACAACCGCACCGGAAACCTCTTTCATGGCTTCGACGGCCGCCTGCTTGGGCGGCAAACGGCGTTCGTGCATCAGGCGCTCGACGTTCTCAAGCACCACGATGGCGTCATCGACCACGATACCGATGGCCAGCACCATGGCAAAGAGCGTCAGTGTATTGATCGAGAAGCCGAAGACCCACAGACCGGCAAAAGTCCCGATCAGCGACACGGGCACGGCCAGCAGCGGAATCAGTGTGGCACGCCAGTTCTGCAGGAATACGAAAACAACGATCGCCACCAGCAGCATGGCTTCGAATAGGGTCTTCACCACCTCGCGGATCGAGGCATTCACAAAACGGGTGGTATCAAAAGGAATGACGTAATCCACCCCATCGGGGAAACGTTTTTTCAGCTCTTCCAGTTTAGCCCGCACCCGATCCGCGGTTTCCAGGGCATTGGCCCCGGATTGCAGAAAAATACCCACGCTCGCGACCGGATTGCCCAACAGACGTGTGTTGGCATCGTAATTCGCCGCGCCCAGCTCGATACGTGCCACGTCTTTGAGGCGCAATGTACCCGCCGGCCCCTGGGAACGGATAACGATATCCCCGAAGGCTTCTGGCGTTGTCAGGCGGCCCTTGGCCGTAACGGTATAGGTCAGTTGCTGGCCTTCGAGGGCCGGTTCCTGACCAATCTTGCCAGCCACATTCTGCTTGTTCTGGGCATTAATGGCCGTTGCAATATCGCTGGTAGTTATACCCAGTTGCGCCATTCTGTCCGGCCGGAGCCAGATCCGCATCGAGTAGTCTTTGGCGCCGAAAATCTGGGCATCGCCTACCCCCGGTAGGCGCTTGAGTTCATCCAGAATATTGATGAGCACGTAGTTGGAGAGATACAGCGCCGAGCGACTATTGTCCGGCGAGGTAATGGTGGAAACGAGCAGGATGTCATTCGAGCGTTTCTGTACCGTCACCCCGAATTGCCGCACGACATCGGGAAGACGGGGCTCGGCAATCTTGACACGGTTGTTGACGTTGACCGTGGCCATATCGACATTGGTGCCGACTTCAAAGGTCGCTGTAATGGTGAGCGCACCATTGGAGGCCGCAGTAGAACTGAAGTACAGCAGATTCTCCACACCGGATAGCTGTTCTTCGATCGGTCCGGCGACGGTACGAATCAGGGTCTCGGTCGATGCACCGGGGTAGTTGGCAGACACGATCACCGTAGGCGGAGCGATATCCGGATAGTGCGAAATTGGCAGCACACGGCCGGCCGCCAGACCGGCCAGCACAATCACAATCGAGATGACGGTGGCGAAGATCGGCCGGTGAATGAAGAAACGCGAAAACACGATCGACGTTCCTTATTTGCCTGACCGGGCCGCAGGTGCAGCCGCTACCGGTGGATTTGCCGGCGCCGGCATGACCATTACACCAGGACGGATCTTGATGATGTTATCGGTCACGATCTGCATCCCCGGCTGCAGGCCACCGAGAATGATCCAGTCCTTGTCTATCCAGAAACCGGGCGTTACCGGCGTGGGGACAACTTTGCCGCCCTCACCCATGATCCAGACCATGTGGCCCTTTTCCGATTGCACCACGGCTGCCTGTGGCAGACGATAAACGTTTTCGAGTTTGCCGGTACTGATACGGGCACGCAAAAACTGACCTGGCAACAGCTGGCCTTCCGGATTGGCAAAAGTGGCTCGCAGCTGCTGTGTGCCCAGCCTGGGGTCAATGAAAGAGGCCTGGAAATTAATCACTCCCGTTTCCGGATAGACGGTGCCGTCGGCCAGAATCACTTCAACCGATGTCTCAACCGCGGGATCCAGACGCCCGCCCGGCAAGCCGGCAGTATCCGTATCCGACAAACCGAAACGCACCCAGATCGGGTTCACCTGATGAATCACAGTAAGCAGACTGCCATCGCTGCTGGTGGTCATCAGGTTCCCTTCGGAACGTTGTGCGCGGCCGGCAATGCCCGCCACCGGGGCGGTCACGGTGCTCCACTCGAGATTAAGTCGAGCCGCCTTCAGACTGGCCTGCGCCATTTCATCGGCCGAAACGGCATCATCCATTTCCTTACGGCTCACCGCCTGCTGGGCATAGAGTTTTTTCAGACGCGCCGCTTCTCGGGTGGTCTGTGTGGCACGCGCCTGGGCCTCTTCCAGTTTGATCCGGTACTGATCCGGATCGATCTGGAACAGCAGCTGGCCGGCTTCAACACGTTGCCCTTCTTCATACAGACGCTTGACCAGAATACCGCCCACGCGCGCACGTACTTCGGTTTCCTTGGCACCTTCGGCCTGCGCCATCACTTCAATCACATTCGGTACCGTTGTCGGTTCCGCAACCAGAAGCGTCACTGGAATCGGCGGCGGCGCCTTGGGCATCTTCTGCCAGTAACTCCAGCCGTTCCAGAGCACAATCGCCAGCACGATGAGACTACCCACCACCCAGGTGCGGCGCCGATGTTCCTGCCACTGACACTGCCACACGCCGATCAATTTCTGGCAGGCCGGCTGATCAGCCAGCTTCCTGCAGTGCGGTGCCAGTGCCTGCAGACGTTGATTCAACCAGACTCTGATACGGGGCGGCGCTTGATTGGGCGAATTCACTGGCATGGCTTGTACAGTATTTTGCGAATTGAGCAGAGCCGATCATTATATACATTTCCGGATGTATGTATATTGATCTATAATCCGCCCATTCCTGACCTAGCCACTTTCGACCAGAAACGCCGAATCAGCCATGGCCCGCAAAACCAAAGAAGACGCCCTTGCTACCCGAGCCCGGATTATTGATGCGGCCCGGCGCGTGTTTCATGCGGAAGGCGTCAACCGCTCCACGCTCGACAAAGTCGCCAAAGCGGCCGGCGTCACGCGTGGTGCAGTCTACTGGCACTTTACCAACAAGGCAGAGCTCTTTCTTGCCGTCAAACAGACCTACACCAGCGAATTCGACCGGCTACAGGAATTATTAGTCGCCCGCGAACCGCCACTGGACGCAATTGGCCGTTATCTGCAAAGTCTCTTCTCTGCCCTGCTCGGCAATGTGGCAGCGCGAGAAACCTTCGAGATCATTTTGCTGCGTTGTGAATACGTCGAGGAATTCCACGAAGCGCTCCAGGTCATTACCGAACCCTGCACGGATATTCTGTCGTCCTTTGAACGGCTGTATCGCTCGGCGGCCGAGCGCAAGGAACTCAAAGCCGGACTCGATCCACTACTGATGGCGCTCGACACCCTGGCGTTTGCCCGTGGCACCTTACGCGCCATTCTGTCGGGCCAGCAAACCGACATTTACCGGGAGCATATTTCAGCCATTATCTCGGCGCATATGGCGCTGCGCAGGATCTGATACGCCCTTGCTAGCGAGGCCCTTGCGATTCGACAACGGCCACGCAGGCCGCCATGACCTGCTGTTCCGTCAACCCATCGACATCAACGACAACATTGGCATAGCGCTCATAGAGCGGTAAGCGCTCTTCGATAACACTGGCGATCGATTGCCCCGGCAACCGGGCAATACCACGCTGGCTGTAATCCCCAATCCGTTCGAGAATCGTTTCTTCGCTGGCGCGTAGATAGATGATGGGGCCCAGGGATTGGAGGTGGTGCATGGTCGATTCGTGATAGACCACACTGCCGCCGGTGGCGATGACCGTGTCGTTGACTTCGAGCGCGGAAACGACCTCGGCCTCAATGGCGCGCAACCGTTGCGCCCCATCACTGTCAACGATCTGTTGCAACAACCGGCCGGTGGCCTCTTCAATCAGACGATCGGTATCAAGAAACCGGTAATCCACTAACTGCGCCACCTGGGCGCCGATCGTCGATTTACCCGAACCGGGAAGACCAACGAAGATCAGATTGCTGGGAACCGGGCTCATTATTCTCTTTCAACAAAAAAGGCCCCGAAGGGCCATGTTGCGGGGTGACTGAACAATCAGCCCTTTCCACCCTGCGGGAAGTTCATTCCCTGGAACATGTTACGCGCCTGCGATTGAATCTGCGTCTGCATGTTCTGAACCATCTTCTGGCTCTGATCCATATAGGTCGACATCAGGGTCTGCATGGCCGGCCCCTGGAAGTTGAGGAACTGGGACCAGAGATCGCTGCTGTTGCTGTTGCCCTGCATCTTCTTCTGGAAGTCAACAAAGGCCTTCATGTTGGTTTCCAGGTACTGACCCAGCACCGACTGCATGGCGTTGCCGTAGAAGCGGATCATTTGCGACAGCACCTCGCTGCTGAAGATCGGCACGCCGCCGCTCTCTTCTTCCAGAATAATCTGGAGCAGGATGGCGCGCGTCAGATCGTCACCTGTCTTGGCATCAACAACGGTAAAGTTTTCGTGCTGCAGCACCAGTTCCTTGATATCGGCCAGCGTGATGTAAGCACTCGTACGGGTGTCGTACAAACGGCGATTCGGGTACTTCTTGATCAAACGTTGCGATTCGGACATGCGTCTGGCCTTGAACAAAAAATTCGGTTTCGTTGGACAAATCAAGCGGCGTTACATATTTTGCAATGCATTATAAAACCAAAAGCCCTGCCGAGTAAAACCCGGCAGGGCTTTTAAATCAAAGAGATGCAATTGGCATATGCTGCCGCTGCACCGCGATGAAGTAACAATTACTGGTAGTACAAACCGCCATTGATGTTCATGGTGGCACCGGTGATGAAACCGGCCAGGTCCGAGGCCAGGTAAACGGCCAGACCCGCGATTTCTTCCGGCTTGGCCAGGCGCTTCATCGGAACGGTGTCGACGATGCTTTGCAGAATGTCTTCACGGATGGCCATGACCATCTTGGTAGCCACGTAACCCGGGGTAATGGCGTTTACGGTTACACCCTTGGTGGCCATTTCAGCGGCCAGGGCTTTGGTGAAACCGATCACACCAGCCTTGGCGGCCGAGTAGTTGGTCTGACCAGCCTGACCCTTGACGCCGTTGACCGACGAAATGTTGATCACACGGCCCCAGCCCTTTTCGGCCATCTTGGCGGCGAACGGCTGCGTCACGTTGTATACGCTGTTCAGGTTGGTGTTGATCACAGCATCCCACTGACCCTTGTCCATCTTGGTGAAGAACTTGTCACGGGTAATGCCGGCATTGTTAACCAGCACATCAACCACGCCACCGGCCTGCTTTTCAGCTTCAGCCGCTGCGGCGACGCACGATTCGTAGTTACCGACATCGCATGCAACCGGAATGAAATTGGTGAAACCTTCGGCCTTCTGCTCAGCCAACCAGGCATCCTTATCGTCGAATTCGGGGTGATAGGCAGCGACCACTTTGTAACCGGCCTTGTCAAAAGCCTGACAGAAAGCGGTGCCGAGGCCACCCATGGCGCCGGTGATGAATGCGATGTGCTGAGTCATGAAGAATCCTTTCGGGGAGGAATAAGGAAATAAGCAGGAGAAATCAGATAAGGCAGGGATTCAGGCGCATGCACCGAATACCCACGTTGCCCTTAGTGTATCCCGACTCATTCCGCACCGCAACAATTGTTTCTCGATTGTCACGGGGATGCTGCTGAAGGAATCAGCGGGCTTTGACGTATCGTCCGGGAGCCGGTTCGATGGCAGCGAAGTCTTTGGACCCCGGCGTCTTGGGCGCAGCCTTTTCTCCGCCCTTGAAGCCCTCTAACCAGGCCGCCCAGTCATTCCACCAGCTGCCCGGTTGCGATTGGGCTGTTTCCAGCCAGCGGGTGGCATCGGCCGCCTGATCGCCGTCTACCCAGTAGTTCCGGCGGTTCTTAGATGCCGGGTTGATGACCCCGGCAATATGGCCGCTGGCACCGAGCACAAAACGATGTGGTCCGGGCAGCAGACGGGTCACCAGATAGGCCGTCTGCCAGGGCACGATATGGTCTTCACGGGTAGCGAGCAGATAGGTCGGTGCCTTGATCTGACCCAGGTCGATTTTTTCACCGCACACCCTAACCGCCCCGGGCACCCGCAGTTTATTCTCGAGGTAGGTGTTGCGCAGGTACCAGCAGGCCATAGGGCCTGGCAATCCGGTCGAGTCGGCGTTCCAGTAGAGGATATCGAAGGCTGGCGGCGTATTTCCCAATAGGTAATTGCCAGAAACATAGGGCCAGACCAGATCATTGGGTCGGAGCGACGAGAACATGGTGGCCAGCTCGCGGCCTTCGAGCAGCCCGCCCTGCCCGATCGAGGCTTCACGGCCAGCCACTGAGGCCTCGTCGATAAACAGGTCGATCTCGCCGGTATCGGCAAAATCGAGCATGGTGGTCAGCAGGGTCAGTGATGCTGCGGGTTGCTCGTGGCGTGCCGCCAGCACGGCCAGCGCGGAAGATAACAAGGTGCCCCCGACGCAGAAGCCCAGCATGTTCATCTTTTTGCTGCCGCTGATCTGCTGGACAACCGGTATGGCCGACAAGGGCCCCAACTCGAGATAGTCGTCCCAAGTCCGTTTGGCTTCCGCCTGCCCCGGGTTCTTCCAGGAAATCAGGAATACCGTATGCCCGGATTCAACCGCAAAACGCACCAGTGAGGATTCCGGCTGCAGATCCATGATGTAGAAGCGGTTGATACAGGGCGGCGTAATCAAAAGCGGCTGCTTGCCGACTTTGGCCGTGAGGGGTGCGTACTGGATGAGCTGAATCAGTTCGTTTTCGTATACGACAGCACCGGGGGTGGTCGCCAGATTCTTACCCACTTCAAAAGCAGTTTCGTCCGTGGTGCTGATGCGACCCTTGGCCAGATCTTTCAGAAGATTGTTAATCCCCTCGGTAATGGATTTGCCTTCCGTAGCCAGCGCCTTCTGGATGACTTCGGGGTTGGTGGCCGCAAAGTTACTGGGCGACAGGGCATCGACAAACTGGTTGGTCAGAAAGCGAACGCGCGCCGCTTCCTTGGCGTTTTCGGTGGGCAGCACATCGGCCAGCTGTGTCAGAAAACGGCTATTGAGGAGATAGGCCTGGCGGAGGTAATCGTAAACCGGGCTCGATGACCAGACGTCCGAAGAGAAGCGGCGGTCACGGGATACTTCGGGCACTACCGGCGCCGTCTCGGCATCCTTGGAGCGATTGAGGATCTGGCCCCAGAGCTTCTGATGAGTTTCGATTAGTTCGGCCACTAGCGGCTGCATCTTATCGATGGGCGGTGTCAGCTTCTCCAGAGAGACAGGTGAACCCTCAGGCATCTGGTGCTGTAGAAACTGCTGGAAGGTTTTGGTGAGCGCCTCGATCTGCGCCGGCAAATCCTTGATGCCCTGCGCACCGGACCAGAAAGGCGTTTGAAAGTTCATCATGTGTGACTACCTCCGATCAACCATTGCACGCCCTGTATCGACAGAACGCCCAGAAGAATCATGGCCAGCTGCAAGACGGTGGCCTTGAGCTCTGCCCGCTTATGCAGGCCGGGAATGAGATCGGCCACGGACACGTAGATCAGACTAGACGCGGCGAGCGCCAGCATGAAAGGGACCCAGAGCGCCAGACCCGAGAACAGCGCATAGGCCAGCACAGCACCGATGAGCGTGGCCAGACTGGCCAGTAGGTTGAGCAGGATGGCCTTGGCACGACTAAAGCCCGAGTGAATGAGGATCACGAAATCTCCCGTTTCCTGCGGAATTTCGTGGGCGATGATGGCAATGGCCGTGACGATCCCGATTTCGACCCCCCCCATGAAGGCGGCGGCAATCAGGATGCCATCGACAAAATTGTGAACCACATCACCGAGAAGAATTAGCCAGCCGGAAGCACGTTGGCTATGGGTGTGCGCAGGATGCTCATGCGCCTCGCAATGGTGCTCGTGGCAATGGCGCCAGAGCACCAGCTTTTCGAGGAGAAAGAAAAACAGGATGCCGCCAAGCACCACCATAAGGATGTCGTCGACATGGGCAGCATGTTCAAGGGCATGCGGCAGTAGATCCAGAAAAACAGCGCCAAGCATGGCGCCAATCGCATAGGACACCATGACCGGCACGATGCGCGGATGCGATGCCCAGGATACGACGACCGCGACCACCGTGCTGGCAAGCGCGCCGGTCAGGCACATCAGAACGATCCAGGTCAGCGGGGAGAGTGTCATGATTCTGTGGGGGCAACGGCAAGGTTCGACATTATAGGCTGGTCTGCGGACTCACCGAGCCCTACTATCCAGCCAGATCAGCGAAGCCATGCGGCCCGTAACCCCGTCACGCCGGTAGGAGTAGAAACGTTCCCCCAGACTCACCGTACATAAGTGACTGGGTGTAATGGCCTCAACCCCCGCATCCTGCAGGATGCGCAACGCCAAGGCCGGTAAATCGGCCAGGAGTTTCGACGGGCGCTCCGGGTGCGGCATGAAGCTGGCTGCATGTGCAGCCGTCTGCGCGATAAAGACATCACGCACCTCGAATCCGACCTCGAAGGCCGTCGGTCCGATGGCCGGCCCCAGCCAGACGGTCAGATCCCGGGGACTCACGCCCGGCACGCGGGTCATGGCATGAAGAAGCGACTGAAGCACCCCGCCGGCCAGCCCCCGCCAACCGGCATGGGCCGCCCCGATAACTCGGGCATGGCGGTCTGCGATGAGCACTGGCAGGCAATCGGCTGTCATGATGGCGCAAGCCATGCCCGGCCGCTGACTAACGGCCGCATCCGCCTCCGGGGTGCCGTCTGGCATCGTGTCCAGATTGCAGACTGAGGTTCCATGCACCTGATTAAGCCAGACAGGTTCAATGCCCAGGGCGCGTCTGAGCGAATGACGGTTTGACCGGACACGACCGGCATCATCACCAACGTGGTCACCCAGGTTGAAACCCCCATAGGGTCCTGCCCCAACCGCCCCCTCGCCGCGCTCGGTTTGTAGGGCACAAACGCCGGGCGGGATGGCCCAGTCCGGGACGAAACATACCGGCTCTACCGGTACTCCTGAACCCCTCTGCTCCCGATCAGGCATCGGCGGCTAGATCGCGAAGATCTTCGAGCAGGGTCGACATGTCGGCCGGTGCCTGGGCAGTCCAGCGCATGGGCTCCCCGGTGGCCGGGTGAATCAGGCCCAACTGGCGGGCATGGAGCGCCTGGCGTCCGAAGTGTGCAGCCGGTTCCGGTAAGGGGTGACGACGCCCCCCCAGGTAGGTGCTATCCCCGACTAGCGGGTGCCCGAGGTGCGCCATATGCACCCGGATCTGGTGGGTACGCCCAGTCTCAAGGGCGCACTCAACGAGGCTGCATCCGGGGAACATTTCCAGCAGGCGGTAATGGGTGATGGCTTCCTTGCCCTGGCTACTGACAGCCATCCGGGTGCGCTGACGGGTGTCCCGTCCAATGGGCGCATTGACGGTGCCATCGACGCGCGGCACCCCGCAAACGATGGCGCGGTAGAGGCGCTTGACCGAACGGGCCTGCAACTGACGGATCAGATGGGTATGCGCTTGCAGCGTCTTGGCCACAACCATAAGACCCGAGGTGTCTTTATCCAGGCGGTGCACAATGCCAGCGCGCGGGAGATGGGTAAAGACCGGATCATGCGCCAGCAGGCCATTAAGCAGTGTGCCCTGCCAGTTTCCGGCCGCCGGATGAACCACCAGACCGGGCGGTTTATTGATGACGAGGATGTGTTCATCCTCGAAGACGATCGGCAGATCGATGGCTTCGGGTAGAAACTTGCCCGCTTCGGCATCGGTCAGTTGTGCATCCACCTGCACCACAAGCGACTCCCCGCCATAGATTTTGTGCTTGGGCTCGGTGATCGCCGCGCCTTCAACCGATACCCGGCCTGCTTTGATCCACTGCTGCAGACGATTTCGGGAGTGTTCGGGAATCATGTCGGCAAGCACCTGATCAAGGCGGCCGCCCCCAACGGCGATCAGCGACAGCGTGCTATCATCTGCGACATTCTCATCCAAATCATCGAGTGCCTCGGGCAGCATGATTTCGAGGGGTTCACGGGCTTCAGGCAACGTTTTCATGACGCGTAGTCTAGCCGGTATCCACCCGATCGACCATGCTTCACGACCTTTCCTTCGCACATGCTGCAGCCTCTCCTAAACGCAACATCCAGAAAGCCCCTTCTGATCAGCCTGATTTTGCTGGCACTGGGTGGATGTGCCATGTTCCAGGATGACACCGACCCTACCAAGGGCTGGTCAGCCAACAAGCTATACACGACGGCCAAGGAGTCTCTGAACGAGGGCAACTACGAGCAGGCGGTCAAGTTCTACGAAAAGCTGGAAGCGCGCTACCCTTACGGTACCTATGCCCAACAGGCACAGATTGAAACCGCCTACGCCCATTACAAGGCCAATGAACCCGCCGAAGCCAATGCGGCGGCAGACCGCTTCATCAAGCTGCACCCAAACCATCCCAACCTGGATTACGTCTACTATCTGAAGGGCATGATCGGGTTCAATGAAGATCTGGGCTACGGCGGTTATGTGATGCAACAGGATCCGACCGAACGTGACCCGAAGAGCATGCGCGAATCCTTTCTGGCCTTCCGCTACCTCTACGACAACTTCCCGAACAGTAAGTATCGTGACGACTCGGCTCAACGCATGATCTATCTGGTGAATGCCCTCGCTTCTCACCAGCTGCATGTTGCCAACTTCTACGTCCGGCGCGGCGCCTGGCTGGCTGCGGCTAACCGTGCGCAGGAAGTGGTTCGTTATTACCCCGATGCACCCGCCGTCGAAGAGGCGCTGGCCGTCATGTCCTACAGCTACGGCCAGCTTGGCCTACCTGACCTGCAAGCGGATAGCGATCGGATTCTCCGCCACAACTACCCGAACAGCCGCTTCCTTACCCAGGGTATCCAGCGCAGCAAACCCTGGTACCAGCTTTACTAATCCCGCGTGCTTTCAGCGCGATTTGAAGGTATTGCGCATCTCACGTAACCGGGCAAACACCTCAACGGGCGAAGCGCTTTCAGGCAGCATGGCTGCTTCCCGCAAGGCGGGTTCGTCACACCGCAAAAAGGGATTCGTTGTCAGCTCCTCGCTTAAAAGCAACGGCACCGTACCGTCGCCCTTTTGACGCCGCTGCATGATCTCTTGGGCGCGACCCTTTAACACCGTGTTATCCGGATCCACTGCCAGGGCAAAGGGCAGATTCATAGCGGTGTATTCATGGGCGCAGTAGATGCGGGTATCGGCAGGCAGACTCCGGATCTGATCAAGCGATGCCGCCATCTGGGCGGCCGTGCCTTCAAAGAGACGCCCGCAACCCAGGCCAAAGAGCACATCGCCACAAAATAGTGCCGGTGGTGCAATGCTCACCGACGGTTCGATGAGATATCCCAGATGCGCGCGAGTGTGTCCGGGGAGTAATAACACGCGAACCACCAAGTCATTGCCCATGGCAAGCTTTTCGCTACCATCCAGTGCACGCGTGACACCGGGAATCGATTCACCCGCCGGGCCGAGCACCTGCAGAAGTGTTCCCTGGGTTTTTGCCCACGCCACTAGCTCGGCCACGCCACCACTGTGATCCGCGTGATGATGGGTCAGCCAGATCTGATCCGGCACCCGTGCCTGGCGCACGCAATAATCGATAACTGGCCCCGCGTCCCCAGGGTCAACCACCACGGTATGCGCAGTGGCATCAGTTGCTCTGGTCTGAATAACCCAGATGAAGTTGTCGTTAAAGGCCGGAAGACCGGTCACGACAAATCCACCGTGATCCATCTCGACCGGTTGAGAAACAAGGTGACAAGCGGATGAGCCGGACATCATCAAGGTCCTTCAGCGGGGCAAGGTAAAATAAAGACCTGATTTTCCCCAAGCCGAGCAGGATGTCAAACACCCCAACGCCAACCACCCGATCCGACTGGTTTCTGACGCCAGCAGGTCGCTATATGGCGCAGTGGTCTCTGGAGACGGCCGATGCCATGCTCCCGGACGTCTTCGGGTTGCAGGCAGCCCAGATCGGCTGCAGCACACTGGATCTTCTGGCGCGTAACCGGATTCAGCACCGCTTTCGATGCCAGACTCCGGACGATTACGGCCCGCTGGCCTCCTCGGGAAATACTCCCCTGGGCACGATGGCTGACCCGGCAGCGCTCCCCTTCGATGCCGACAGTCTGGATCTGCTAGTGCTCCCTTATCTCCTAGAATTTCATAGTCATCCCCACCAGGTTTTACGTGAAGCGCACCGGGTGCTCCGTCCGGAGGGTCAGCTGCTGGTTTTCGGGTTGAATCCCCTCTCGATCTGGGGGGTGCGTAATAGCATCAGTCACGCTTGCACGCCAGGCAGAACCGCTTTTCCGTGGCCAGGCCATTACCTCTCGGTTCACCGCCTCAAGGATTGGCTGAAATTGCTGGATTTCGATGTATCACGGGGTCAGTTTGGCTGCTACGCCCCGCCCTGCGGCAACGAGCGCCAGCTGTCTCATCTGAAATGGCTGGACCGGGCGGGTGACCGCTGGTGGGGCTTTGCCGGTGCCTGCTATGCCCTGATGGCCATCAAGCGTATCCCCGGAATGACCCTGCTGACCCCGAACTGGCTGAGCAAAGAACAGAAGCTAGCCCGCAAGGCCACGCTTGTCACCGAACAACAGAGTCGCAAGTCATGACCGCACACACCACAAAAGAAACACCCCAAGCCGTTTACCTTTATACCGATGGTGCCTGTCGGGGCAACCCGGGTCCCGGAGGCTGGGGCGTATTGATGCGTTACAAGGGCCATGAGAAAACCTTACATGGCGGGGAAGCGGCTACGACCAACAACCGTATGGAGCTGATGGCGGTGATTGCCGGTCTTTCGGCACTGAAACGTGACCGCAGCATCCCTGTCGAGATCCATACCGACTCTAAATATGTGCAACAGGGCATGGTGTCATGGATTCACGGCTGGAAGCGTAATGGCTGGAAAACATCCGACAAGAAGCCCGTCAAAAATGCCGACCTCTGGCAACAGCTGGATCTCCTGGCCGCCCAGTTCGACGTGAGTTGGCACTGGGTGAAAGGCCATGCCGGCCACCCGGAAAACGAACAGGCCGATGCTTTGGCCAACCAGGGCATAGATGAACTGCAAAGCCTGTAAAATCGTTAGCTCATCACGGAATTGATATGCGCCAGATAATCCTCGATACGGAAACGACCGGACTTGATCCACGCCAGGGGCACCGCATCATTGAGGTGGCGGGCGTCGAAGTCGTTAACCGTCGGCTGACCAACCGCCATTTCCATCAGTACATCAATCCGGACCGGGAAATTGATGAAGGGGCGCAAGCGGTACACGGCATCTCCAGCGAGTTTCTGGCCGACAAGCCCCGCTTCGCCGATATTGTTGATAGCTTTCTTGATTTCATCGATGGGGCCGAACTGGTCATTCACAATGCCCCGTTTGACGTGGGTTTTCTGAATGCGGAACTGGAGCTTCTGGGCAAATCCCCCGTCACCAGTTTCTGTGGCAGTGTTACCGATACCCTCAAAATGGCGCGCGACAACTACCCGGGCAAACGTAACAGCCTAGATGCCCTGTGCGAACGTCTTGAAATCGATAACTCGCACCGTAATCTGCACGGCGCCCTGCTTGATGCCGAACTGCTGGCCGAGGTCTATCTGATGATGACCCGTGGCCAGGACGGGCTGGCCATGGTCTTTGAAGAATCGGCGCAGAGCCTGGCATTCAGTAACGATGCCACACGGCTTAGCCAGTTAAAAGCCATTACGACTCCGGAAGTAGACCTTGAAGCCCATCAGCGTGTCCTGGAACAGATCCAGAAGGAGTCTGGCGGCAAGTGCCTCTGGCTGACCGAGGCGGCACAGTAATTTCTCTCAACGCATGATTTGACGCCACCGACGAGCGGGTCGGTGTTTCCTATTGAACCTCCCTTGATTTGCCATGCCCCAGACGATTGAAGACACCATTGCCAGCGAACTGAATGTCAAAACAACCCAGGTACTGGCCGCCATACAACTCCTGGATGAAAGTGCCACGGTGCCCTTTATTGCCCGTTACCGGAAAGAAGTCACCGGAGGGTTGGATGATACCCAGCTCCGCACCCTGGAGGAGCGGCTGACCTATCTGCGTGAGCTGGAAGACCGTCGCAGAGCAATCCTCGCCAGCATTGAAGAACAGGGCAAACTAACGCCTGAACTCAAAGCGGATATCGAGGCGGCAGAAACGAAGCAGCGTCTGGAAGATCTGTACCTGCCGTATAAGCAGAAACGCCGCACCAAGGCTCAGATCGCCCGTGAAGCCGGTATAGAACCGCTGGCCGATGCCCTACTCGCTAACCCGGAACTCACTCCGGAAACCGAGGCTGAGAAGTTTCTGAACACCGATGCCGGTTTTGCGGATGCCAAGGCGGTACTGGACGGCGCACGCCAGATTCTGATGGAGCGCTTTGCCGAAGACCCTGAGCTGGTCGGCCAGTTGCGCGAATACCTGAACGAGCATGGCATGGTCCGCTCGAAAGTCATCGAAGGTAAAGAGAACGAAGGCGCCAAGTTTCGCGACTGGTTTGACTTCCACGAGCCACTCAACGCCATGCCGTCACACCGTGCACTCGCCCTCTTGCGCGGTCGTAACGAAGGTTTCCTGCAGGTCTCGCTTGTCCTCGACAGCGAACTGGATCAGGAGACACCTTCGACCGCACCGAACCCCTGTGAGCAACGCATCGCCAGTCGCTTTGGCATCAAACAGCACAACCGCCCTGCCGACAAATGGCTGAACGACACGGTGCGCTGGACCTGGCGCGTCAAACTCGCCTTGCATCTGGAACTGGATTTGATTGGCCAGCTGCGCGAACATGCCGAAGAAGAGGCCATCCGCATTTTCGGCAAGAATCTCAAAGATTTGCTTCTGGCTGCACCAGCCGGTCAACACGTCACCATGGGCATCGACCCCGGCATCCGGACCGGCTGCAAACTGGCCATTGTGGATGCTACCGGCAAACTGCTGGATACCGAAACGATCTACCCCCATGAGCCCCGTCGCGACTGGGCTGGCAGCATGACGACGGTTGCTGCTTTGGCTAAAAAACATGGTGTTAGCCTGGTTGCCATTGGCAATGGCACGGCGAGTCGCGAGACCGACAAACTGGTTCAGGATGTGATCAAGCAGTTCCCGGAACTAAAGCTCACCAAGCTGGTGGTTTCCGAAGCCGGGGCATCGGTTTACTCCGCCTCCGAATTGGCGGCGCGAGAATTCCCGCAACTGGATGTCTCACTCCGTGGTGCCGTTTCCATTGCCCGTCGTCTACAGGACCCGCTGGCAGAACTCGTCAAGATTGAACCGAAATCGATCGGCGTGGGTCAATACCAGCACGATGTCTCTCAACTCAAACTGGCGCGCAGCCTGGATTCGGTGGTCGAAGACTGTGTGAATGCCGTGGGTGTAGACGTCAACACGGCCTCCGCCCCCCTACTCACCCGAATCTCTGGCCTTAATGCCGGGCTGGCCAGCAACATCGTCAGCTATCGTGATAGCCACGGAGCCTTTAAGACCCGCGATGAGTTGCTCAACGTACCCCGCCTTGGTGACAAAACATTCGAGCAGGCGGCCGGTTTCCTACGTATCCGTCATGGTGACAACCCACTCGATGCCTCATCGGTGCACCCCGAAGCCTATCCCGTGGTTGAAAAAATTCTGGCGGATATCAAACAGCCCATCAAGGATGTGATGGGAAACAATAGCGTGCTGCGCGCCTTAAGTGCGGACAAATATACGGATGAGCGCTTTGGCCTACCCACCGTTCAAGACATCTTCAAGGAACTTGAAAAACCGGGCCGCGACCCGCGCCCGGAATTTAAAACCGCCAGTTTCGCCGAGGGCGTTCAGGAGGTCAAAGATCTGGTCTCCGGCATGTTGCTGGAAGGGGTCGTCACTAACGTTGCTGCTTTTGGCGCCTTTGTGGATATTGGCGTTCATCAGGATGGCCTCGTTCATATCTCGGCCCTTTCCAACACCTTTGTTAAGGACCCGCATGATGTCGTCAAAGCTGGTCAGGTCGTTCGTGTCAAAGTGCTGGAAGTGGATCTTGCCCGCAAGCGTATTGCTCTGACTATGCGTCTCACCGATGAGGCTGCCCCGCGAAAAGAACGCCATGATGCGCCGACCGCGAACCGCGGGCAACAGCGCCAGCCTGCCTTCAACAAACCACAACGGCAAAGCGCGCCCCCGCCGAACAATGCCATGGCAGCCGCTTTTGCCAAGTTGAAGAAATAAGGACAAGCCATGATTACCGTCTACGGCATCATAAGACAGTAGAAACGAACGTATCTTCATGATTTATATATGTTTTTATAAGTTAATGTCTAACAAAATCTGAATTTCGAGCGCGGCGCAAACCCTTATTCCACAAGGGGTCTCAAGTTAGTTTTAGACACTAATTGCGGCCACGATTCCGACGATCAGCCTCTTGCGCCTTATCGTAGTCATCCCGGCAAAAGCTGTCACAAAATCGGCGCGATGGTACGTCCATCGGCTCACCGCATGACAAGCAAAATCCAGTGGCCGGGGCAGCATTCAACCTGCTTGAATACTGGATGGCCAGATCCCGGTCTAACTGCTCGCGGTCGCTGGCTTGGTCGTAAATATCTGTCATTTTTTTTGGTTTTTCTCAAAAAAAATCTTGCATCTTGATTTGTTGTGTATATAATTCAGTTATGGATTCAACGAATCCAACTGAGTCCCGGCAGATTCCGGGCGTTCCAAAAGGAGCAAGATGATGTTTATAAAGAACGTAGCCGGCAAAGAGTCTGTCAACGTATTGGCCGAACAGATTGGGTGCAGCGCAGGGGAATGTGTACACGGTGGCGGCTATGGACGCCCTGGCCTGATCGGCAACACCTTTGGCATCAAAGACCAACTCAAAGCAGCCGGAGCACGTTGGGACGGCGAATGCAAAGCCTGGACGTTCGAATCATGGGGCGTGCTTGAAAGTGCCCTACTGAACCTCATTGCAAAGTAACCGGAGCCAGTCATGATCGAGATTTGCACAAATAACTCTATCCGAATCGATGGCCGTTCGATTGGCCTATCTATGGCCCAGCGCCGCGAAGGTACCGTTATCTACACACCAGAATGCGCAGCATCTGGCCAGAAGTATCAGGAGCACACAATGCCCAACGCACGCTACTCTGCAGCGCACGATGCGCCTGCATCAGGTGCTGCAGGCAGATTGCAGCTTGAGAAAGACTTGCGGGACCTGCTTAATCGACTAGGGGCATAACATGCTTACAGATTGGATCGTAAATCTTGATAAGTGCACAGCCACTCACCCGGACGGCTGGGTGTTCCGGTTCAAGATAGCCGAGGATGATCCGGACGCTATTGATGGCGAGTGTATTGGCCAGCCTGAAAAGCTAACGTCAGAACATATCAACAATGCCAGCAGAATAGCCAATGAGGCAGGAGGTGCCTATGCCGAAGCAAGACGCGCCAGACACTAAGGCAGAAAGACGCTCAGTTGGCAGGCCTGCTAATATCAACGGAAAACGTGTGCAGGTCTACCTTGATGAAGAGAGCCTCAAGGCCGCGCAGCGGCTTGGCAATGGCAATGTCAGTGAAGGCATCCGTCAGGCGCTAAAAATAGCGGCTACTTAGGCCACGAATCCTGCAGCAGCTTCACATCCCCGGCGTGGCCGTCAGACGCTTCTGCCAGTTGCTGATATTCGACTGTGCACGACTCGAATACGTCTGCGAGGGTAATGGCGTACTGATTGCCGGCGCTTGCGGGTTGGGCGCGCAGCCCAGCCCGGTAGCTGTTAAGTTGGGTGCGCAGGCCGGTAACAGCATTGCGAGCAGCGGCAGCATCAGCCGTGTTCTTTTGGCGCAGTTGTGCGTTTTCATTGAGTGCCTCACTAAGTTGGTTTTGGGTGGCCACAAGCTTGTCGCTTTTGGCCTGCAGGGCTTCTTTCTGATCCTTCAGGACGGTGTTTTCATCAGAGACGGCCTGCAGGTGCTTTCCGTACTCGCACGATCCCAAGCAGCTAACGATGAAAGCCACCAGCACAATCAGGATTATTCTCGGGTCAGGGATTGGCATCTTGTATCTCCATACAGGTTTTATATCGGTTGAGGCTTCGCTGCCAGACGCCCCAGCACCGTTTGTTGCCAGGAGTTGAACAGTCGTAGCCTTGCACTTTCTTGTATTCCAGATAGCCTTTGCAGGAGCCCACGTAATCCCCGGCGTTGGCTTTCTTGACTATGGTCGAGTTGCACAGTCTGGGAAGCCCGTACTGGTAGGAAAAACCCAGCATCAGGTCGTACTCAACCTGTGCGAGCGGTGCCGTAACGCAACGCTTGAGGCCGCGCTCGTCATTCTGGACGTGGGCCAAGCTACGCTGGATTGCCTCGACCGGGTTAGTCTTATCTCCCATCTGAACCGGTGAGCCGTCCGGCCTAGATGTCATGCCAAAGCCATAGGTCGGCACATCACCGGGGACAGGAATTACTGCTTTGTCTGTATAGCTCTCTGATGTCACCAAGCTGACAAGCAATGCAGCTGAAACAGTGATTGCGGCGACGTACCTGCGTTCGATGGCCATGTCAGATCCCTTTTTGCGCCACCAGACGAGCTACAAAGGCCGATGTCGTGAACACAAACGACAGCGCTGCAAACGCTCCTGGTGCAAAATAGTCACCAATTAACGGCAAAGCAATTTCGCAACCAGACAACAGCGCTGCAATGATGATGAATCGCAGGCTCCAGGATCGGCGCATGATTTCGCGCCAGTTTTTATAAAGGCGCATTAGTGGATACCTATCTTTGATTTGATGCCTTCGAAGATTGCCCAGCCGATCCCAATAAAAAACATGCCGGCCAGGACGAGCTGGCCACGGTCACTAATTTTTCGCATGCGCTTGCCAAAGCGCAGATCTTCCCGGAACTCTTCGACAGACTCCGGGTCGGTAACGTCAACACCAAGAATTGCAAAGGTCTTTTTAACGGCATGATCGGCGGCGGCCTGGATAATTGCCTCATCCTCGCTACACCGATGCGGCATTTGTTTTTGCTGGTGCATACCTTCCCCTTTATGTAGTATTTTTAATGCGCCAGAGCGCGATTCTGTAGGTGCGTTTCCGATCAATTGGTACAAACCAACCCCGCCGAAGCGGGGTTGGTTTGGCTTACCGTCAGCGGGCCATGAGTGCCGCTTTTTGTAACCGGCCCCATTCGATGCAGTCCTCAACGTAGGCGTTGTAGACCTCAAACTCTGGGCTTGGCGCAGTGCGTAGCAGCTGTATCTCGTCCTCGACCGAATAGACGCGCCGGATCTTTGCTCTGACTTCGGCATTGATCCTGGCTAGTTCCTGTTTCAGACGATATGTCACGCGAAATCTGCGGCCGTGAAGCCGAAGCTCTCGATCACAGACAGGTCTTCAACGTCTTCCCAGATTGGATCGATTGCCGGCCCTGTGTAATCAGGCTGGCCGTAGCCCTCCGGATAAACGGCGACGTTCGTGCGGCGCGACATGGTGCCCTTCAGCTTCAGCATGAAATCCGCATAGGCTTGCGGGTTGGTTTCCTGAATAGCGTCCAGGTCTTCGCGGCAGTTAATCAAAGGTGATTGCATAGTTGTTCTCCAGCCAGTTGAAAAGATTGTTGGCGTCAGCCCACCGGGAGTGGCCTGACCATGAGGCGACGAACTTTCTCAGCCCGTCGTGATCGTTGTGCTTGATGCACGTTTTGATGCGGCGCTTCGCCCTAACAACAGACGATTGGCGCAATAGCTTGTGTGTTGTCCAGATCCGATAGCCGACAAAGTTAATGCCGTGCGATACCGGTAGCGCGTGCCAATGGCTCATGCGCATACCTAGCCGCTCGAGCGAGAACTGTTCCAGACGGTAGAAGTCATCGCGCAGCTTTCCAAGGTCGTCACCGAGAATCACGATGTCGTCCATGTATCTCGACCAGTTGCGGTGGCCGAGTTCGAAATGCACGAACCTATCAGCCACGCCACCGACCAGATTGGCGGTTAGCTGCGACGTGAGCGCCCCAATTGGTAGCCCAAGACCTTCGCGTTGAATGATCTCTTCCAAGGCTGTCAGCGTCAGTCGACAGCCGATCTTCTGCTCATACAGAGACATGGCCAGCGATTTCGGTACCGACGGGAAGAACTTGCTGTAATCCGTCTTTAAGTAATACGTGGCTCCTGTGCTGCGGAGCCTTGCCTGTATGTGCCTAGCGGCTGCATGGGTGCCCATGTTGTCGCGGCAGGCGAATGTATAAGGCAGCAGCGTTGCGTCCATGATAGGAGCCACGATGTTGCAGATAGCGTGCTGGGCGACACGGTCTCTGAAATCGAGCGCCGATATCAGCCGGAGCTTTGGCTCCCATACCCTGAAATGCCGGTAGGGGCCAATCTTGTATGCGCCGTCTAGCAGTTCCTCACGGATCAGCGCAAGGTTGGCTGCTGCGTACTCATCAAACTCAAGAAAAGCAAAGGTGTGTCGTTTGCCGTTCGCAGTCTTGCGATAGGCGCTCCACAGGTTGTCGTGCGTGCAGATCCTGTAGATCAGGTTTTTATGGGTTTTCATGTGGGGATGCCAGTCTCGCCGTTCGATGTTTCGCTACTGGGCGCTTAACCAGACCTCTGAATGTATTTGCCGAAGCAGGACATAACCGGCTGACCACATATAGATATGTTGAAGTCGTCCCGTACAGCCGCAGCTTTTACGGGATGGGTGTTTCATGTCGTCACAGCCGAGCGACGCGCCAATGTTGTTGTCAGAGTTCGACGCGGCGTTGTTCCAGTTGGAGCACGACGAACCGCAGTTCGAACCGTTGTCCCAGTTGCCCCCGCCGATGGCGGCGCCGTTGTTCCCGGTATGCCCTTTACTGCTTTTTCTGGTCTCCTTTCGGTTGCTCCAGTCTCTTAATGGCCGCATTGATCATCCCGCCGACTGCGTACAGCCGACGCTCTGCTTCTTCTGGACCTGATTTGCCGAGCTTTACACCTGTCAGCGCGGATGCTTTGCGCAGCATCCAGCGGATGTACTTCATTCCCCTATCGGCTTCCCGATATTTGCTGATCTGGTCAGACTCAACGGCCGTATAGATCAGGATCGGTTGCCGGTTCAATGCGGTGATGAAGTCGTTTTTGAAGATGATGTGCTGGTGCGGGATTGAGAGCACCCTCGGGTAGAGATAGTCAAAGACATCGTTGTAACGATGGATCATGTCCAGTTCTAGCCGAGAAGCGCTCTCGTCTTTGTATTGCCGGAGTGGTTTCTCACTAACCGGCTCTCGCCGGTTAGATTGCAAGATTCAAGTGGTCACAGCCGAGCGACGCGCCAATGTTGGCGCCAGAGTCCGACGCGGCGATGCCCCAGAGGGAGCACGACGAACCGCAGACCGAACCGCTGACCCAGTTGCCCCCGCCGACGGCGGCGTTCGGAGCGTTGTAGCTGCTGCCGAAGCCCTCGGTATCTGCGCTCCAACCGCCCGTGTTGTACGCGCCGCCTCGATTGGCCAGCCAGTACCACATCACGCCGGAGCACTGGTTGATGCCGAACTTCGACACGTAGGCAGCGTTCCAAACCGTGTTGCCTTGGTCGGTACCGATCGAAGAGGCTTCGGTCGTGCCGTAGGAGCTGATGATCTGCTCATCCAGCGTAATCAGGCGTTTGCCGTAGCAACCAGCAATGCGGGCCGCTTCGAACCAGGTCAGCGAGCCGTAATCAGTGGTGCCGTTACCGCCAACCAGTGCCGGGATCTTCGGCGGCGATGCGCCGTCAGCGATCACCTGGTTGTATTTGGAGGTGCCGTTAACGTCCGGATTGGTATTCAGCGCGTAGATATCGCGCCAGAAGCGGCCACCAATACAGGCCATGCCACGCGGATCTGCTGCAACAGGACGCCAGGTCAGATCCCAGAAGCTGTACTCATTGATCTGCGGAGTGCTATTGCCGCCGCCTGGTGCGCCTGAGTGACCGCCTGGTGCGTAATGGAAACCGCCGATCTTGCGCCATGCGGTAATGCCGTCCGGAGCGCTGGTGAAGTTGGTCGTTGCCTGAATGGTTCCGGCCGTATTTACCCAGATTGCGTAATCGGTACCGGCCGTCAGGGTAGGCATGGTAATTGCAGCCGCATTGGCGAAACTAATCAAAGCGGTGCCGATAAACATATACGTCCCGGCCTTAATACTGGCAGAGCCTACGCCGGTCTTGCTGAACACCACCGAGAACGGATCGGCTTTACTGAACAGGCCGTATGGTGGCGCACTGACAATGCCGAGCGCTTCCAAAGCATCTGCTGGTACGCCTGTCGTACCTAGTAGACCTGCTAGGAAGGTACGCATTGACGTCAGGGCAGTTTTAAAGCCGCCCTCAGTAACGCCGGTTCCGGTGAAATCGCTTGAGGGGGGTAATGGTGTAGGCATAAGAATCTCCTGGCAATAAAAAAGCCACCCGAAGGTGGCTTGTTGGATTTGTGAGGGTTATAGGGTTACTGCGTCCACATCAGGTTGGCGTCTGCTGTCCACATCGGGGAGCTGCTGCCGAGGGCATTCTGTCCGACCAGAACGAGGACGGTTTCTACGCTTCCGACAGTCTTCTTGAAATACACCTTCCCGTCGCTGGTATTGATTAGCTGCTCACCGCTGGCCAGATCGGTAGTCGCTGGCACTTGGCCAGCCGTTGCCGACAAGGTGCTCGGCCAATCCCACGATGGTGCTGTGGCGTTGGTCTTGAGAACCTTGCGGGCTTTGCCGGTCTGGGTTGGCAGCGACGAGCTATTGACGGCAGTGGTCAGCGTCTTGATGTCGGCGCCAACGGCTGAGATGAACGCCTGCAGGTTAGTCAGCAGGCTCATGGCTTATGCCTTGGCTGTTGCGTATGCCGCAGCCAGATCAGTCGTCGGGTCGCCCAGGCCGATGTTCTGGCACGCCTGAATCTGCTGTGGGCTCGTCAGCGTCTGGGCCGCATCAAAGCGGACACGATTGCCCAGGGCCGTAGTGATGGCGCCGATAGCCGATTCGTCGCTCGTGATCGCTGTGGCCAGTTCGTTCAGCGTGTCCATTGCTGTGGGCGCGCCAGCAACAAGGGCAGAAACAGCGGAGTTGATCGCGGCATTGATCTGGGTGATTGACCAGGTAAGCGACGTGGAGCTCGTTGTGGTGTCGCTGATCAGAGCGGCAAGGTTGATGCTGTTAATGGCCGTCTTCAACTCGTTGATCGCGGCGACCAGGTTGTTTTTGGCCGTCGTGGTCAGGGCGGTCAAGCTACCATCGTTCGTATTCAGTTGTTTAATATCGGCTGCAATGGCTTGGGCTAGTGCGGTGATTTGAACTTGTAAAGACATGGTGAAACCTCCTTATTGTTTGGAAAGCTGGTACAGCTGGGAATAGTCATACTCTGGATTGCCAACAACCGCTTCAACGCCCACTACTGCGCCTGGGTCGCCTTTTTCGCCTTTGGGGCCGATGGTTGCCAGGGCGACTTCAATGGATGTCTGCGTGCCGGCGTCGATACTGATCTCTGGTGGTGATTGGCTTACAAGCTCAATCGTATTGATCGGCATCAGCGATATTTCGATGCTCGTTTTCATCGGGTGACATCCTCAATAATCGGGATGACAAAGGTTTCTGTAGAGCGATCGATCCCCTGGTCATCGATCTGGATATCGCAATACGCGTTACCAATCGGCCAGCCCGAGGTATCTGGATCTTGCGGAACCAGCGTGAACTTGCCTGGGCTTGCCTGCTGATCTCCAAGGACTGGCGTTAATGTGGCAATAAGCGTACCGGATGCTCTGCGGATCTGCGATGCAATGATTAGAGCGCTCGCATCAGTTGGTACGCCGAGCGGTTTCCATGTACCGGCAAGGGAAAACGTATCGCCGCGCTTAAAAGGTTCTGTCTGTAGCATGATTTCCTCACTTAATAACCGTAGGTATTGGCGTCAATAAGGCCATCCACCGGGTTTCCGGTAACGTCGTAACACTGAATTAGCGGGCCGGTGATCGGGTCTTTATCAATGACGCGCGCAAAAAACGCGGCGGTGGTTCCGGCCAGCAGCGTCAAGTTAACTGCCCGAATACCGAAGTACGACTTCACAATCGGCAAACGGGTACCGCTGGCAGAAATCGGGATTTCGACCAGAGTTTCATTGACATCCGGCACATCAAAACTGGCAACGAGCGCCGAAATTTCGCCGCGATTGCCACCGAAGCTGATATCGATCTTGAATTCATACTGCTCTACACTTGCCGTGATAGAGCCTGGCCACGGCATAAACGGAGGCGGTAGCGTCCACATGGGGTCTGTATCTGCATTCCACATGCCCTCACCGTCAGCAACCCACATCTTGCTTGCGCCGAGCGGCCGATATTGAATCGACCAACTATCGCCGTTAACCGTTGCAGGCAGCGTTAAATTGCTTCCGAGAGCGTGCGCTGGCGTATCAACAACGAAGCTATAAGCCATCGGGAAATACGTTGCGGCGCGCCACATAGCATCTGAATCCAGGTGCCACATTGAGGCTTTGTCATTGGGGTTCCACATCGTCCCCTGCTCGTCAGCCAGTACAGCGCCGTCAACGAGATGACAATTGCTTAGCGTGCCGACAAATCCATCGGCGGCTACATCAACAGCAAGAATCACGTTATTGATTGGCGCGTCGCCCAGATCAACAACAATGGCCGCTGGTGCCACGCTGTAATTCCCAGACGTATCTACCGCCTTAATCATCAGCGTGCCATAGCCTGCTGGCCGCGTGACGGATATATACGGACTGGAAACCACTAACCCATCATGGATCGGCGCGGCTTGCCCCCAGTCACGCGAATCTCCGTTAATCCAACGGATTTGGTACCCGGCCAGATCGATATCGCCAACCGGGTTCCAGCGAAGCGTAAATCGACTGGCGAGCGGGTCGGTTGCGAAAGCCTGAACATTCTCTGGCGGCAGGGTTTTGCCATACACATTGGCCGAAGCCGATAGCTTTGATCCTTGAAAGAGGCCGTTAATCGGCAGTGCCGACACCTCTACCAGGCCAAACCCGTCAAAATCCACATCGTAAGACTGCCCTGACAAAACAGAAGCCGTTAGCCATGCGCCTTGATTGATCCGATACCTCAGTTCAATGCGTTCGACCTGACTTGTCTTCTGCTGCCACGAAAACGTCACACGGGTCAGGATCTGCCCGGCACCAATCACCGTCAGGCGTTCGCTGATTTTAAGGTCTGCAATAACCGGAACGCTCGGGGCGAGTAGCGTCTGATTGGGTGCGGCCTGCCAAGCGCCGTCCCATGCGGCATAAAACTGCGGGGCTTCGTCGGTGGCGATAATCTGCAGGCGAGAATCAGAGATCGGCGAGATAGAAATGATCTTGATCTTTTTGCCCGGCGTCGGCAGCGGCGAGAACATCCAAATATGATCCATCGGCAGGCAATCTGCCTGTAACTCTGGCGCTGTGGTCAGCGTTACCGTATCGCTGTTGCCGGTTCCGGCGGCAACCGTATACGTTTCCATGCTGCCATCGGGGCGCTTGAGCATCAGATAATCAATACCGCCGGCACGCGGCACCTGGCGATCCAGCGTCACTACAGCGCCATCAATACTCACGACGCGGCCGGAATACCCCCACTGCGTTAAATCGTGCGACAGCAGCACCACGTCGCCGCGTTGGCAGACAAAGCCCTCAAAATCGCTTTCCCACTGGATGCGGCGCTTACGGTAAAACTGCTGGGCGGCCATATAGTTGGCAAACTTGCCCGCCATGGCTGTATCAGTACAGCCATACAGATCTATCGAGCTGCTACGTGCCGGCGACGTAATGCCGGGAACTGTAACCCGCACCTCGTCCTGCTGCCAGTCTTTAGCCGGGTTGACATAACGGACAATGATCTCTTCGGCCAGCTGCTCGGTGATATAACTGATCTCGAAGCTGTCTTTGATGATGTTGGACATGCCAAACGCCATTGTCGGCGCGGCGTTGCGTGCATCCCAAATAACGCCCAGCTTGCCGCTCGCCCAGGTAGGCGACGCAAAACCGCAACGACAAATGGCCGTTAACATATCGGCGGCCGTCTGTGTGCGATCGATCACAGCATTGAAAGACAGGCCCTCAGATCGGCAGAAATTTGCCCATGCGGCAAGCGCGGCCAGATCAATCTGATCATCCGTCAGGCCAATACCGTACAGCAGACGACCGTTAGCATCGCGCCGGCCGCGTGCGAAATCAGCAAACCAGTGTGCCGGATTGCTGGTTTTACCCCATGCCCAGGCGGTGCCGTTCCAATAGCTTGCATAAGCCTCGGCCAGATACGACATCTGCGAAATCGTGCCGTTAAGCTGCTCGCTGGCGCGAATGGCAATGCCTTGTCGGCTTTGGCCGGCATAAGTGGCGGTGTCGTTCTGATAGCTGCGTAGCGTTGACCAGTTGGTTTTATTTTGCAAACGGGCATCTGTTGTGTCACCGGTGTCTCGGATCACCCGAACGTCATACGTACCGGTTGGCACATCAATAAACAGCGTAGCGCGGCGTGGTGCCTGGCTGGCACCCGATAGCGTAATAATGCCGCCGCCGCCAACAAAATCTGTTCGGCTTTCAGTGTGGCTGGTATCTATCCAGTACGGTGTGCCATCTTCGGCGTAGTTGTATTCTCCGGAGCTTACCCAAATATCGTGCGTCCACCAGTAGCCGTTGGCAAAACCAGCTCCTGAAATGCTGATGTATGAGGGCTCCTGCCACGCGCCGGTGCCGGCGGGGCAATACTGCACACGTAGCTGCACGCTGGTGGCATCAAGCCCGCCGCCGTTATTGGCGTAATACAGCGTGCCTTCAATATCAATGCCGAGTCGATAGGTATCGCTAGAGGATGTGCGTACAACCCAACCGGCCTCATGGGTGAGCGTTGACCCGGGCGTGGAATCTACGTTGCCCGGAAAACCCGTTAGCTGGCCAGCGCTATTGGGGTACGACCAGGTGTAATCGGTGTAATTGCCGATAGGGTTGGTGCCAATACGCCAATCAGAGCGATCGCAGGTAGACAGACCGAGGTGAAACACCTGGTACAGATACTGGTCTTCTCCGTGATACTCGGTAAACGGCTTGGCACCGTTATCCGGCACATGGCGGTGCGTGCCCATGATCACGGGCATAGACTCATAAGGCCGTGTACGGTTCTGCCCGCCAGACAGGCTATACGTGGGTGATGCCTGGCTGTAGGTGCCGGATGCGTCGCCCATGTTGAGGCCGGGCACATTGGCAGCGAATACGGCGTTGATGACTAACGAACCAGCGATAGCTATAACGCCGCCCATCGCAGCTGCGGCTGCACCACCGGCTTGAACGCCGAATAGCGAGGCAGCAGACATGGTTCCGGTGCCCAGCGTGAAGTATGAAACAACAATCACTAGAGCGATCATCGCCACAATCTGCAACGCATTCGAGCCACCGTCCCCGCCACCACCAGCCACTTCGGCCTTAACGTTGATGATCTGCCCCGGTTGTGGGCAAACCGTATCCCACTCGGTTACCGTGAGTAGTCGGTCATCCAGTACGATTACAATCAGTTGGTGCGGGTCTACGCCATTGGCCAGCAAGATCTCTCGCACGGTCTGGCCCGGCTTCCAGGCCTGTTGTTTGTGCTGGCAATCAGCCGCCGGTAGTAGCGGGTGCGGCCGGTAGATAATATCCAGTTGCTGTTTTAGCGGGGTTTGCATCATTTCCATGCGTAATACCCCTCAACGCTTAAAAATACACGGTGCAGGTCACGAATTCGGTGCAGCACCACATGGCCGGCGTTTTCCATGGCGTGCAGCACGCACGGCTCACCGTTAACCAGCGCATACGCGCCAATGTGGCCCGGGCGGCCACGGCAGATCATCAGTACGGCATCGCCATCTTTAGGAGCATCTGTGCGCTGGCCATAGGTATCAACCAGGTCGCTCATCTGCCCGGCGCGGCCAAGGCGGGATGCGGCGCGTTCAACCTCGATATCGCTGGGCACGGGTAGGCCAAACACTTCATGGCGCACCTGTGCCAGCAGGCGTGCGCAGTCGGCACTACCGCTGGCGTATTCCTGCCCGATGTAGCGTTCTGTCCAATGCGTTGTCATTAGTAGATCCCCGGTGCGGTATCCGGCCGGTACTGCAGCGCCACTGCCGGTTTGGCAAACAGGTTGTAGTAGCCCAGCTCCCCGGTGACTTCTTTGGGGGTTACGTGGACGTTGTAAAGATTCAGGGAAAGCGATGTTTCAATCTGATCCGGCCGTGAGCGCATAACTTCCATGCACTTGACGGTGCTGCCTTCGCCGCCCGAGGTGGTTTCTATCCAGTACATCAGATCCCGGCCGACGTTATCGACAGCCAGCCTGGCTTTGGGGAGTTGGTTTTCAAAATCGTCGGGTGGCACAAACCTGAACGGGCAGGCAATGTAGTTATTGCCGTTGCTGACAAGATCTTGCGTGTCATTAATCACGCGTACCGGCTCCGTTAACGCCGGGTGGCTGATCTCTAGCAGGTATAAACGCGACTCTTTAGCCGACACTTCGGCCAGGGTCGATTTGTACTGGGTTGAGTAGTTTTGCGGCACGATCAACCCCAGCTTTCAATGCTGGTCTCAATAACCCAGGCAGCAAGCTTGCCGGCAATGGGGGTTGCGCTGTAACCGCCGCCAACAAAGCGGCCGAGTACAGTGGTTCCGGATACAGGGTCGCGCATGTTGAACCAGAGCGCCCCAAGATCCAGAGTGCTGGCATACCAGTTTTCAAAAGCCTGAAAATCGGCTTTTGAGGCCAGGTAGATCTTAACGGTGCGGGTGAGCATAACGCGCGATCGCACTTTGGCCTGCTTGGGTGGGCCAGATTCCATTTCGGTTCGCAGCAGGGCCGATTCGCGCTTCTGGCGGTATCCGTCAAACAGTAATTTGGCGTAGGTCGGGAAAGTCGGTGTGGTCATGATCTTTCCTTACATCGCCGGGGTCAGGCCGTATTTGGCCGAGAGCAAGCGAGAGAATTGCCCGTTTTTGCGCACGTCATCGGTCATGGCGCCTTTAACCTTGTCGACCAGCACGGTGATGATGCTGGTGCCGTTTGAGTCGGTCGATTGGCTGGCAGAGGCTTCATAACCATCTGCGGCGCCGTTGTTGATGACGTTGACCTGTACGTTGGATGCGTTAACTCGGGTCTGCCCTGATCCGCTGGCTTTAACGCCAAGCTTGCCGTCTGATCCACGAGAGAGCGGCATGATGGCCTCTTCCCCGGCCTCGCCCAGAAGGCCGGTTTGCCCGTTGCTCATAGGGAAGTAGGTTGGTGTAGCGAAGATGTCGCCATTGGCGAATGGCACAATGGCACCGCCCGACCAGACGCCGCCATTGGCCTGCGGTACTTCAAGATTGGATGCCGCGCCGCCCGTTTCAAGTCGGGCGCCCTGATCTGCCCCGGTGTTACCGGTGGCAGCCGGTGCAAAATACTTAACCAGGCCGGCAATGGCCATGCGGATCTGGATGCGGATGATTTCTGAGATAACCGCATTGGCAAAGTTCTTGAACGCGCCGGCGCTGTTGGTAGCAAACTGGGCGACGGCGTTTTCCATGGCGGTAAACGAGTTGGTGACCAGCGATTGCGACTGCTTTGCGGCATTGCCGGCATCATCGATGTACGACTTAAAGCCCACGTTGGCGCCGGTAGAAAACGAGCGCGACATTTCGGCGTTTTGCAGCATGATTTTTTCTGCTGCATCGGCCGATGCTTCGGCCTGCCGTTTAATAGCCTCTGTGGCGGCGTCTGTCAGCGGTTTTCCGCTACGCTCCAGCTCGTTGATTTTTGTAATGGCCTCAATGCGCTTTTGCTCACGCATGTTGTAGACATCAAGCTCCATGCCGACCATGCCGATGGCACCGCGTTTGGCAAGCAGCTTTTCGTTGTCTTCCTGCTGTTTGATGCTGAACTGATCAAGCGCACGACCGGATGCCAGAATCTGGCGCTCTTCAATCAGCGAGATGGCGATGTTGGCGTTTTTGCCTTCATGCACGGCCTTCTGGGCGGCTTCCAGCTTGAGGCTCTCGTACTCGTTCTGTTTGATCGCGCTGTTTTCACGCTGCAGGCGCTCGATAAACTTGTCGAAACTGTCAACGTTGTCAGCCGATTTATTGGGTTTGGGTACCCATGCGGCGCCAGTGTTCTTGTCTACAGTGCCTTGCGCCAGATCCTGTTCGTTGTCTTTTCCCCAGGCTAGACGCAGTGCGCCTTTGTTGCGCTCCGTTTGCGCGGCAAGGTTGTTCCAATAAATATCCCAGCGATCGCCCAGTTTGTCTGGGATGCTCTTTACTTCATCCCAGGCGCCGGCATAGTCACGGGCGCCGGCTTTGGAGGCAGCGGAAACCACTTTGCCGAGCACGTCTCCGACGGCCATTATGGATTCGAAAATGCTCTCAGAGACTACGTAGAAGATCTCTTTGAGGCCGTAAAGAATGGTCGTGACGGTGGCAGCGCCCACGCGGAACGTGGCTACTGCTGACGGCCAACCGTCTTTGAAGAAGTCGGCCATATCGCCAAGGATCGGTATCAACTGGTCTGCAATGGCCTTTTTGAAGCCTTGCGCCGTGAGCGCACTTTCTTCTTCAAAGGCTTTGATGGCCGCGCTGTATTTACCGAGCTCACGCTGGGTGTTTTCGCCAATCAGCAGGCCGTAATCTGCCAGGCGTAACCGGGCAGCTTCGACCTTTTCGGTCGTCATGCCAATGACGGTAGATATCTGGCTGTAAGAGCCCATGCCGATGGCGGCAGCGGCTGCGGTACGGTCATAGCCCTCTTTGTACTTATCCAGGGCATCACGGGCGTTAATCAGAATCTCTCGTTGCGAGAGGATGTGGCCGTTGCTGTCTTTGTACTTGATGCCAAGGCGATCAAGCTCTTTGTGATTCTCTGCCACGGCCTTGCTGGCACCATCCATGGCTGTTTTGTAGTCATCGGCGGTAGCGCCGGAGTCTCGCAGGGCCTTGTTGAGCGCCGAGGCCTGGATAGCCGTTAGGCCGGTACCGCTCTGGAGTTCTTTGACCTCTTGATTGAGCCGGACGATGGCATCAATGTCTTCTGACTTATACGAGCTGCCCGTAAACAGGCCACCGATAAAGCCAACGACAGATGAAACGAGCTCGTAGGCGACATAAACTGCGGTAGCGGCCCCCAGGGTAATGCCGGCAGCAATGGCTACGCCAAGCATGATGAGTTTGGTTTTTGCAAACTCTTCGAGCTTGTCGATCCATGTTTGCGCAACAACGGCACCGGCACCAATGCCTTGCCCGATGTGGTAGCCCATGCGGTCAGACCACGACGACATATCCATCTTGTCGGCCGAGCTTGATACGTTGTCGATCGCTTCGGTTGTGCGCTGGGCAGATTCTGCAACGGCATCATTGGCCGCTTCGAAGCGCTGCGACATACGGTCTGCGGCGTCACCCGCCCCGGTAGATGCCCGTTCAAACGCGGTCTGAAACTGGTCGGCATTGGCGGCGGCCCGCGTCATGCTGGCGTCTGCAATGTCGGCAGCTTTCCACATGGTGTTTTCAAAGCGGTCTAGGCGTGCGTTCACCTCGACGTTAATCATCGAAAACATAGGAATTCCCTTATGAATTGTCCGGCGTAATGCCAAAAAGCGCAGCATCGGCCCAGGCGGCCAGCTGTTCGTCAGTTAGCTCCGGCTCTAATGCCTGTCCGGTTTTATTTGGTTCAGTGTTGTCTGCCCTTTGGTCCACATAGGGCATAAAGTCGATTGGCTGTGCCTGCTGTTCAGTGCCGGCGTAAGCTGAAAAGATGTTGGATACGGTGGCGGCTAGAATGCCGGTGCGAAGATCTGCCCGATACTCGCCCCAGGGTTCAATCTGGTAGTAGGCGCACCACTGCCTGAATTCTTTGTAGCTGAGGGACTGGCCCAGTTCGGACACTGTTTTACCTAGCGCCAGCGCCAGGCGAAACAGCATCCTTTTTTCCGGGTCGTCCCTTAGCTCTTTACGGCATCGGCGCTGACGCTAAAGCCGTTGGCTTCCATCACGGCAGACACCAGTTCGCCGATGCGAGACTGGGCCGAAGTGCGCAACTCGGGCAAGTCTGCGTCTTTGAACACCGGCGTGCCTTGATCGTCAACGACGGAGGCGATGACCATTCGGAACCCAAAATCAGCTTTGGTTTCTTCGTCTTTGCAGGCATCACGAAGCGCGGTGACTTGCGGGGCAGAAAGTTCGATCAGGTTGATCTCGCCAAAGCCTTTGACAGGTTTTTTAAGGATCTGCGGCTTGAGCAGGTTGAGAATGGAAGATTTGTCGAGCGACATGGCGTTCTTTCAATAAAAAACCGCCCGAAGGCGGCTTGGTGGGTTACAAGGTTGCTGTTGCGGTGCGGTTATTAACCGCGTGCAATGGCGCCGTTAACGACGATAGTGGCAGAGCTTTTCAGCACCTTGTCGACGCCGGCAACCGGCTCGGAGATTTTCTGAACAAAGCCCCTAAAGGCGCGCACTTTGAAGCTGCCTGGATAGACGGTCTTAAAGACAACCGTGGCCTGTGATGCACGAGCAGCAATCAGCGCCAGCTGGCCGACATCGGTATCATCCGAGTTATAAGACAGCGAGTAGTTGCCAAAGTCTTGTAGGCCCTGGAGTTTTTCTTTCGCATCAGATTCCAGCTCGGTAATATCGATGACGCTGGCGGTACCGCCGTCTGGCGTGAAGTCGGTAACGCCGCCGACTTTACTAAATGTTTGTGGCGTAGCAGTGCCTGCGGTACCGACGGCGGCAAAGCCACTTGTGTCAATGCCAACGGTGAAGCTACTTGTGGTTGCAGTGATAACAACGCCAATCTTGCCGACGATCTCTGGCATGCCGGTTACGTCGCCAAAAATCACTACATCGCCAGCTTTGAGCGTATTGGCTGCGGTTACTACAGCGGAAGCGGCTTTGGTAACGGCGGTAATCGTCAGGCTTGAGCCTGGCGTGCCAGAGACGTAATACTTGGATTTCTGTGCTACTTGGGCGGTGCTGGTCATATCAGACTCCTTAAAATAAAAAACCCGCTCAAGGCGGGCTGATGGGTGGTGCTGGGTAACGCGATATCAATACCAGAAGCTGTATTCGTAGATGTATCCGTACAGTTTGGCATCCTGGTCATAACGGCTCTTTCGGCTTTGCTGTACACCCTGCAAGGTGCCGTTATTAAATGCTTCGGCGATCCTTGCCACCAAAGCGTCGCCGGCAGCGGAGCGACCGGCGGCGGTTTTGTCCCAGATGTCAATCTGGATCAAAGATTGGTTAATCAACGGCCCGTCATCTAGCGTGTTCTTGGTCGGGCTGATAATTTCTGAATAAACGCCATACGGACAAAGCGGCTTGTCTGGCGCTGATTCCGGATAGAAACGGCCACCTATCGCTGACGCGACCACAGACACTAAAAGCGGTTCAAGCATTTATGCCTCCGATGCGCCACGGTTGCCCAGGGCGGTTTCAATTTTCCCTGCGATAACGTCATTGATGCGGCGCTTGTACTTGGCCATCACCGGCCGGACAAATGGGTGTTTCTGAATGCGTGCTGTACCGTATTCAACAAACGGTGCGTAGTACGCCAGTTCGCCGCCGATGTGGATCATTAGTGCCGGATCGCCATCTTTTTCAATGACTTCAAATTGGATGCTGTTTCTAAGTGTGCCGCTAACAACAGGGCAAGCAGCCTTGAGGTCGGCGACAATATCTGCGCCCAGCTGCTGAAGTGCAGCAGTAATGGCTATTTTTGTTTGGGTGATGACCTGCCCCGCCATGGCGCGAAATGAGGCCGCCGGGTTAACCATCGTTCGTGCCTTCCGTACATTGCAGTGCGAGCGTTTGGTGGCGCTCGTTTTCATCTATGACGGCCTGGATGTTAAAAAATCTTCCGTTGTAGTTAACGCGCATGGCGGCGGTGATGCCGGTGCGATACCTGATGTCAATGTTATGCGTTACTTCAGAGCGCATTGATTGAGCGATGAGTAGCTCTCGTCCTTTAATTGGCTTGATGTTTGCCCAAACGGTCGCTACATCGATCCATGATTGATTCGGTTGCCCATAACTATCTAAACCTTCAGTGCGCTGCTGAATCGTTATGCGGCGATTGAGTTTGCCAACATTCACGCGATTCTCCAGATGACAAACGGTTCCAAGAGCGCGTCGACGTAATCCATGGTGGCAAGTTCTTTGCCTGCCAGCCCATCAGGGTTGTTAATGGCGGCGATGCACTGGCTGATGATCCATAGTCGTATGGCATTCGGTACATTGTCAGCCGATTCTCCGTAGCCACAAACGAACCGGATACGCACGGCGTCTGGTTGTTTTGCTGTAACCGGCCAGGTGTTATCTAACGTTGTACTGATTTTGCTGCCATGATCCGTGCTGGCCAGCCGATAGTTTGCCGGGCTGATCGTTTGTTCCTGACCGGAATCGTCCAAGTATTTGATGCTGGTGATGCTGGAGATATTGGGTAGCTGCAGGTCTATGTAACCCACCGGGAATAAATCCAGCACCAGTTCGAGCGTCTGGTTGATGAGCTTTCGCCCCATTTTTGCTTCGGCGGCTTGCGTAATAGCGGGAATTACGATGTCTAGCTGGGTATCAAATTCATCGCCGTCGATTCGTGCGGCAGGTTGGATGTCGTACTTTGTAACAGGATTGGTCGACGGCGCGGTGATTTGAATGATCGACATGGTGTGTCCCGAGTCTTTCGTCCCGAGGCGGCATTATGGCCGCCTCGGGTGGTTGTCAAGGTTGCTGGTAGTTATCAGGCCGGAGGATTGGTTTCTGTACCGGTTGAGCCATCATTAGCGGGTGGCGGTGTTTCGTCGCCGGTTGAGTCGTCATTACCGGGTTGCGGCGTTTGGTCGCCGGTCTGATTCGGGTCTTGATTTGTTTCAGAACCGCTTTGGTCATTCTTCTGCTGTGCCTGCTTTTTCGGCGCAACGTGCTTCCGGACTTCGGCACCTTGTTCGATGGCATAGGCTACCGCCGCCGGGTTGGTATCGATGATGCCTTGCTTTTCAAACAAGGCAGCCAGTTTGTCATCCAGTTCGATGACGGCGTTTGCAGGATAGTTAATGAGTCCGATCAGCGAGGCGACCAGTACTCGGGCTTTCTTTGCCATGATGATTTGATCCTTGGGTAGAAATCCCCAAGCCTAGAGTCAGGCCCGGGGATTTATTGGGTTGACGGCGATTACGATGCCGAGTTCTGGTAGTACTTGACGGCACCACCTACATCGATCAGGTTGCCGCCCAGGCGGTTGAAGGCGACAAAGCCGATCTGACCGTTGAGGATGAAGTTGCTGTCTGCCATGCGGAACAGGGTCAGATCCATCACTTCGCGGATCATGTAACGGCTGAAGTCACCAAACAGGACCGATTTGGCGTTGGCGGCCATGGTAGGAACTTCCTGGCTGATAAAGATCGGTTTGCCAAGCAGGCGATCCGGTGCGCCGCCCGGGTTGCCTTGCTCATAGCCCGGTACAAAGATGGGGCGGCCTTCAATGTCTTTGATCTTGCGGAGCGCCTTGAGCGTGCTGTCATGCATCATGAAGCCCACCTTGGCGCCGACGCGGTAAACCGGGTCTACCGAGTGTTCCAGATCTACCAGGTCATCGTATTCGATGGTGGCTGTCTGTCCGGTAGCGCCAACTTTGCCGGCGGCGGAAGCGGTAACAATGCCGCGCGGCTGGCTGGTGCCATTGCCGGTAGTGAAGTGTTTGGCAGTGATGCGGCCAATACGCAACGAAAGCAGCGCGTTGATATAGCCTTCGATATCAAACATAGAATCCTGGATGAGCTCGAACGGTACGGCGATCTTTTTCGACGAGTACTTGTACACGTCCATGGAGATGTTGCCAAAGCTGGTTTCGCCCAGCGCCGCTGCGACGTTCTGACCGACGATCTCGCCCTCTTCCGATGTGGCATCGGCAGTCGGGAAATTCATCTGGGCGCCGGTACCAGTCTGGATGATGGTGGCGACGTTGCGGATACCGCCGTACTGCTTCATGGCTTCAGTCAGCTGACGGTAGTATTCGGTAGCTACGGTGTAGCCACCTTCGGCCGGGGTGGACGTGGACATGGCGGCTTGCGGCAGGCGCATGATGTTGGCAATGTCACCCGACTGACGGGCGCGCATGGCGTTCATCTGGTCGGTGTTCAGTGCCTGCAGGCCACCCGTGAGATACGAGCGAATGGCGCTGGCATCAGCAGAGTGTGCGCCAGGTGTGCGCGTGTACTGGTCACGCAGCGCGTCTTGTGCACTACCGTTGCCATTGGACGCAGACATGCCAATGGCGGCCATGGCGTCGTTGTGGCGCTTGATTTCGGCATCAATGGTGCCGATCTCTTGCATGGCAGCGTCGTACTTTGCCTGGTGCTCGGATTCCCATTTCGGGGTTTGGTCTTTATCAACCAGGTTTTGAAGAGTGTGCGCAATTTGATCACGGCGCTCACGAAGGGCTTGTAGGTTTTTCATAGGTCATGCTCCATAAAAAAAGCCGCCCGAGGGTGGCTTGGTGGTGCCAGCGCGTGAGCGTCAGGCGGGGATTAAGGCCAGCAAGGCGGCGCGATGCAGTGCATCACGATCAACTGTGTCAGCCGGTGTTACATCTTCGGGTTGGGTTGTTTCTGTATGTGGCTGTGCTTCTGGTGTTTCTGGTGGCTCGGTCGCCATAGGTGGATGTGTATAGGCCGATAGGTTCCAGGCAACGGATTCGGTATTGCTGGCGCTTTCTTCGGTAGCAATGCTGTCTGCAAAACCCAGCTCTACGGCATTTTCAGCATCAAACCATGTTTCATCTGCCATCCATGACTGGATCTGTTCCGGTTCCTGCCCTGTTTTCGCTGCATAGGTCTTGACCAAACTGCCGTCGATTTGACCCAGTAGGTTGGCTTCTTTAATCAGGTCATCTTGGTTGCCATAGGTCATGGTCCAGGCTTTATGGATCATGACGAACGCACCCGGTGCGATAACGATCTGATCGGCAGCCATGACTAGAAACGAGGCGGCGCTGGCAGCGTAGCCGTCGATGTGGGCGATGACGGTACTTTTGTGCTCACGGATAGCCTGTTCCATGGCGCGCGCGGCAAATACCGAACCACCTGGCGAGTTTACTCGGAGGTGAATGGTTTCTGCATTGATGCTGTTGAGTTCTTTGATGAAGGCTTGCGGACTGATGCCGCCCCACCAAGCCGCCTCGTCGTCTGTATTGACGATCATGTCGTAGAGGTAGATGGTGGCTTCGTTATCAGCGGTCTTTTTTGCAGCAAATGGTTTGCCGCGATGCTGGTTGTTGGCGATGAGTTTAAGCATTGGATGCATCACTACCCTCCTTGTTGGGGTCCTGGTTATCCTGTCCATCCGGGTTGTCGTCTAAATTTCCGTCTGGCGTGTCTTGTTTGCCTGAAGCCTTATTTTCCGAACCGGCTTTGATGATGTCGTCGTTATCCGGCTTGGCCTGCAGGTTCTTCATTTTTCGAACTTCGTTGACGGTCATCCAGCCCTGAGAGCCGGGGCCGCCCAGGGCTTTGGCAAAGTATTCGGCCTGTGCCTTGGCATCCCCTTCGAGCAGTGCATCGCGGTTGAATTCGCCATAGATGCGGGTACTACGCGGCCATACCTTGCGGTTAATCTCCTGGCTGATGGCATCCAGGTAGCGCGATAGGGTGTAGCGAACAAAGCCGATCGACATCTGTTCGACGCCAGTACCAAAGCTGGTTGTTTTTTCGGTGTAGCCGATCATGTGCGGCGGCACGCCAAATATGCGGGCAATATCCTCTACCTGAAATTTGCGGGTACCTAGTAGCTGGGCATCTTCAGCGCTCATGGTGAGCTGCTGCACATCAAGGCCGCCCGTAAGGACTGCGGGTAGGTGGGCGTTTTCGGTACCGGAATGGCGATTCATCCAGGTTTCTCGCAGCAATTTGGCTTGGGTGTCGTCAAGCTTTCCAGCGGTTTTTAAGGCAAAGTCCGGGCGTGCGCCGTTTTTGAAGAACGATCCGGCAAATTGATCGGCGGCTAATCCAATGCCGGCGGCCGTGCTAAGCGCAGATCGGATCGGGGTCATGCTTCGGATTCCGTCAAAGCCAATGCCCGGGAAGTGCAGAACATCATCCTGGTCTACGGTTTCCAGAACGCCCTCAGGCGAGAGCATGCGGTAAAAGTTTCGTCCGTTCTGGCGAAATACGTTAACGCGATCAGGGTGATATGGCTCAAAGCCCTGAATAGCGTTAGTGAATGGGGTAACCCGGTGAATGCGCCAGAAGGCATCGCCCTTTAGGCCGATGGATTGAGCGGCATAAGACCAGGCGCTGGCGGCAGTCCAATTGTTCCATGGCGATTCATTAAACAGATACCAGAGATCTGAGTTGTAACGCTCCCGGCTGTCTTCCATGCGTTTGTAGAGGTGGTACGGCAGTGCGGCGATGGCGCCACCAATGAGGCCGACACAGGCATATACGGCAGATACGCACATGGCGCTTTGTTCGGTGACATTAATGCCTGCAGGTGCAAAACCAAAGCCGCCGGTTAGTACGTCATACATATCTGTACCGGGCGTTATCTTGCTGACCTCGGTGGCGTTTTTAAGACGGGCGGCGGTACGTTCTGCCATCCATGCCTTGAGAATGACGCTGCCGGGCTCCTTGACGCGCTCGGTGTTGTACCAGCTTTGTGTTGGTGAAGTCATAAAATTATGATCCCGGGTTCTGCACTTTCAGTTTCGGCTGCCAGTGCTCTGTTCATGGCCACGATGGTTCCTACGGCTGCGTCAATCTTGTTTGATGCGCGTGACTTTCTCGGGAAGACGTTTTCGTTTCTGTCTTCCTTTACTTCGACGTTGCTGAGCATCCAGACGTAGGATGGGTTGTCGTCATGGTGGAATCTGCCGGCGTCAACGAGGGCGGCGATTTCTTTCATGGGGTCCGACAAATAACGAACCTGCTGTGGGATATCTACAACGACAAAGCCTTCTTCCTGCAGGTTTGCGCCAAGCTGGTGGCCACCCCACGGGTCTTTGGCGACCTCGCGGATGTGAATCATGCTGGCTGTTTCAATGATGTCTTCTTCAATCTGGCTGAGCGCGATCATATTGCCGGGGGTTGCGATCAGATGATTGCTGTTGACCCAGGCCTGGTAATGGGCGTTTTCCGGTTTCTCCAGTGCGCTCTCCGGAACGTAGTTCTTCGAGAAGGCAAAGTAATTGCGGCTTTCCCCATCTCCGATCCAGCACAGCCAGACAGCGCTGGCGATGTCCTGTTTGCTCGCCAGGTCAAGCCCGACAATGCAGCCATCCCAGGGCTTGCTATCCAGTGATAGCGCTGAATCTCCGGCCTGTTGAAGGTTGTAGAGGTTAAGCCACGGTGATGCGGCAGCAACCCAGATGTTGAGGTGCTTTGTTTTGAAAATGTTCTGTTTGCGTGGATCCGCAATAGCGTCACGCTGCTGAAGGCTCAGGTACTCACAGTCAACCGATACACCCATGTTCGGGTTGGCTTTTCGCAAAGCCTCTTCGCTGGTCCAGTCATCACCATCGTCGATGGTGAAGATGATTCCGAAGCGCTGATCGTTTTCGATCACGCCTTCAAGAATCTTTTGCAGCTCTACCTGGTGCAGGTAACACGGGCCGGAGATGTCTGAACCGGCAGTGGTAATAACCAGGATCAGCGGCTGCGATCGAGCGCCCATCCCGGTCTGCATGGTGTCATACAGCTCCGAGGTTTTGTGTTCGTGATACTCATCCACAATTGCGCAGCTGGGCGATGCGCCGTCACCGGGTTTACCGATCACAGGCTCGAATTTCGAATTGTTGTCTACGATCGAAAGGTTCGATGCGTTCACAACAACGCCGTAGGTTTGGGTAAACCGTGGGGTGGCCTTTGCCATCAACAGGGCTGGCCGGAATACTTCCATAGCCTGATCCTGTGATGTTGCACCGGAATACACCTCTGCGCCGAACTCACCATCAACAGCCAGCATGAAGTTGCCAATGACGGCAGCTAACGTTGATTTGGCATTCTTACGCGGAACGATCACGTCAGCGACACGGAAGCGGCGCTTGCCGGTGACCATATGCACCCAGCCAAATATGTTGGCCAGGATGAATATTTCCCAACGCTCCAGGGTTATCAGCTGTCCTTTTGCAGCCCAATCTCCCTTGATGTGGGGCATTAATTCCCCGAACTTGCAGACCCGCTCAGCAGGTCTGTAGCTCTTTCCCTGAATATCAGTTAATTCAGGGTTCCACGCATATTGGAATCCATCGACGGCAGCCCGTTGCAGATCCTTCAGGTGGCGCTCACAAGCCAGCCGGTGCCACTTGCAAGCAATGATCTTTCCGTCTACAACATCCTGGGCATAAGCCGTTGCTATGTCACCAAAATGCGTTTCACTGACTACAGCGAGTTCCATTTATCTTGGGTCGCAGGCTCAAATAACGTGCCTTGCCGGTTGTCGCTGGCGGTCACTTTCGATCGTGCTGAAGGTGATAGCCCAAATAGATCAAGATAGCGCTTGACCTCAGCAGATGCATGCCGGCCAACAACCCAGTGGTGCGAGTAAACAAAGTTTCCGTTGGCGGTTTTGACCATGATGCCATCGCCGCCAATATAGGTTTCGCCACGCTCTTCAGCCTGAGAACGGGCTGCATCTGCCTCTTTCATAGCCCGCGCCAACTGGCGCTCAGCCCAAACCATCTTTGCCCATGCCTGGCAGTACAACACCAGGGCGGCTCGATCAAGCTTTGACACCAGACCGTACCGTTCAAGCTCACCAGTCAGGCGCTTCCATTCTCTTTTTGCTTCCGGCCAAATCCATGCCGGGAAATCCGGGATCTCGACTTCCGGACGGAATTCATCCATCAAGGCGGCAGCTGGTTTCTTGCTGGCGTTGCCGCGCAGAAGATGAACATTCGCCGGCAACGGTCGCGGTCCTCTACTTCCCATATCGCCCACCAAATAATAAGCCGCAACAATTGGCTAATGGCGTAGGGGTACCCCCCCCACCCATAACCCCCGCACGTAAAAATTTGACTACCCTTACGGTCCTGAGCGTTGGGGTGCTAAACATTTGCATACCCCCTGCCCTGCATAGACTCTTGAGAAGTCTTTGCCTTGTGACAGGCGACGCAGATGGCCTGCAAGTTGCTCGAATCGTCTGAGCCGCCCTGAGCTTTAGCAATGATGTGATCAACCTGCTTTGCAGGCATGACAACGCCTTGCTTCAAACAGGGCTGGCAAAGGCCGCCATCCCTGAGAAGAACAAGCTTCCTGAGTCTGTCCCATTCAGTGCCGTAACCTCTGGACTGACGACTGCCGCGCGCCTTATCCGCGAAAGTACCGATCTTTGTGTCGGACTTGTGGGCAGCACAATAGCTTGATCCATCACGCACCAAGACATTACAACCAAGTCTTCGGCATGGTTTGGGAGCTAGATTAGGCATTGGCGAGGAAATAAAAAACCCGCCGAGCTTTCGCTGAGCGGGTTGTTTGCAGTGACAAAAATCACCAGATAGCAGGATTGGACCAAAAGTGTCCCACGAAGTCAAGCGTTTTTTTAAAGACCTGCTGAAATATCGTTGAGGTGGCCCATCAACTTACGATGAATGCGGGGCAGCGCAAGACGCAACACGTTTCTGTCATAGGTTGTTTTAGACATTCTCAGGCGACTGGCTATGTCTCTGACAGATCCACCGATCTGATAGATCTCGACGCACAACACACGGTCTTTGCGATCAAGGCGCTTGATTGCCTTGTCAGTATCACGCTGATCCTGATCAATGATAGGGCAGTGGCTTTCATAAGCGTCGCCCTTCGGCATATCGTTAAACATCGGAGAGATACTTGGGTATCCGTTGCCGCCATCACGCTGACGGGCTGACCAACGACCCCAGGCAACCAGCAGATGATCGATATGTAAGATGATCCCGTTATTCATTTCGTTTCCCTCTTTAACTTACCTGCCTTGGCCAGCTTGACTAACTTACGGATACGACGTGCTTTCTTGATTCGTTGACGCTCTTTGATCTGCTTCTCAGTGCGCTCCATTTCAGACCGCATATCACGCAACCGATCGATTGACTCTGCAGGGTCTCCAAACATCCAGCTAAACAGTGGCGTTGCCATGTTCACTCCTATCGTTATTCATCAACCTCAAGGCTTCGGGGTTTGACTTAATGGATTCAACTATCTCTGCAAGGAAGTTGAACCAGCACTCAAGCAGCGCATCGTCGCCGCGCTCTGAGCATTGTTTGATGGCTACTCGCGCCTCTTCTACGTCGTCATTGCTCCAACCATCCACCTCAAGCCAGAACCTCTGAACGATTCGCCAGTTTCGGCGCATGAGGTTGATATCGATAGCCAAGGTTAGACGCTCGGACGTGAGGTTAGACGGTTAGAAGCCGCATAAATAAAGGCTTTGTCTAACCTCCTAACCTTGTCTAACCTAAATACACAACACATCACGCGCGTGCGTGCGCGTGTGCGCGCCCGTGTGGGGCGGTGTCGAAATAGGGTGGACAAGGTTAGGAGGTTAGACAAACCCGCATAAACAAAGGCTTTCAGCCGTCTAACCTTTTCGGGGCCGTCTAACCTTAGGTTAGACGGATTCACCCATCGCTGGTTAAATCGGGTCATTGCCATCATCCTTACTGGCGATGTCTGCCAACGGGTCGCTACCCTGCGCCTCATTTTTAGGACGAACATAGTAGTAAGTGCGCTTGCCAGATGTTTCGCGCCGCTTGAGCCAGCCGAGCTTGTGCATGATCTGCCCGACGCGCGTACTCATCTGGTTTGCGTTATCGATCCTGCCCACCTCGACCTTGAGAATATCGGTGAGGATCTCAAGGGTTGTTAACCTGTTCTGCGTCGAATACTCCAGAGCCTCTTCAATCTTTGTCTGCCACGGATCAGAGATCTCACGGCTCTCCTGCTCTTTGCTGAACAGCCTGATCTGCTCATCGGCTGTTGGGTGGAAACGCTCACCGGCATTGAAACGCTGCACCGCCTCTGCAAACAGCTGGTCGCGCAACGATGACAGCAGATCAGTGGATATTGGATGCCGCTCTTCGACGCGCCACGGCCAGTAACGGGTATTGCCGGTCTTATCCTTAAAGTATTCATCCTGGTTCGTGGTGCCTGCGAAAACAAGCTGGCGCGGCCACTTCTTTGGTGCCCGGTCATAGGGAGCGCGGAAGTAGTCTTCCTGACTCGACACAAACGCCTTCATGCGCGTGGATTCAGACCGGTTAAACGCATCCAGCTCGGCAATCTCGAACAGCCAGATCCCCTGCAGCAACTGATAGGTATCTTTGTTATTCAGATCCAGTGGCGCATCGCTAAACCACTCCCCCGCCAAAACTCGCAGCGCAGACGACTTACCGCGATACTGGTAGCCCTCAAGGATTGGCATAAACCGCATCTGGCATCCCGGCTTATAAATTCGAGCGACCATGCCCATCAGAAAGAAACGGCCGCTCAGGCGGGTGTATTCCGTATCCTTAGTGCCCAGCGTATCGGTCAGCCAGCTATCAAGTCGATTGACACCATCCCAAACCAGACCATCCAGATATTCGCGTACCGGGTGACAGCGTAAATCACGCGCCGCCCACCCGACAGCCGTAGCCAGCGTATCGGTTGCGCGGATCCGCATGCCCAGGACACGGGCCAGCCATAAGCCAAGCCGTAGATCATCATCCTCACCCCAGACCGGCCGATCATCAAACTCCGCCTTAGTCTCCCAGGGCAGCTTTTTACGCTTCACAATCTTGCGCGCAAACTCATCGGCCCAAAGGCACTCTTTAAGCTCCGGGTGGTGCCGCAGCACCAGGTAAACATTCTCACGGCAATCGACCAGCTCGCCGTCTTTGCGCAACAAACGCTTACGCCACGCCTGCTCTGGCAACATCGGCGTGCCATCATCATCAATCTCAACCGCCGAAGGCTTGCGTTGCGTATGGGCGGGTTCTGAATGCTCATTGTCTGAAGGTGCTTCACCCCCTACGCAGGCTCCCGCAACGGGCGAGCGGTTAGCGATAATCCAGCTTTCGAACGCAGCACCCACCAACCCATCGGCGATCGCATCCGCGCAATCCCAACCATCCGGCTTAACGCCCGGCTTGGGGATATTGACCCACCACACATCAGACACATCGCCACAGCTTAGTAACGGCGTATAAATCGCCGTCATCGCCTTAACGCCCGGCTGATCCTTCTCCGGCAGCAGTGGCTTGGCCAACTGCGCATCATTGATGGCCGACAGCGCACCCGGCTCACCCACCAGCTTCTTGATCGTCGCCTTCTCGGCATTGCTCAGCGGCACCCGCTTGGCATCGGCATCTGCCCAGAATGTTAGCTGGCGGCCGTACAGTGGTGGCCAATCGGCCTTCTTGACCGCCTTACCGCCGCCCGGCCAGCTCACCACCACCCATTCCGGCAATTGTTCCTGGGCAAAGTCTCTGCACTTCTCGCCCTCAACCACCAGCACCGGTGCGTCCGGCCTTGATGCCAGCGCATCGAGCCCGTACAAAGGGCGTGGCTCATCAAATGAACGCCAGCGCCATGAATGCGCACCCGTCTTAGTATTTTTGCACCAGGTCAGCGGAATCGTCTCTTTACCACCCGAGCTGGTCGTAAACCGGTACACATAGCCCAAAGTGCGGCCTGCACCGTCTCGGTACTGCCACACCATCTGCGGTTTACCGCGCTTGATGTGCGCCTTAAACGGCTCCGGGGCATCCACTGGTACCGGCCTAACCACTACCCACTCGGCCGCCTCATCAACGGCTTGCTTGCCGGCATGCTGTACACGCTTTCCGGGCTGCGCCGGCGCTGCATCGTCAGCCGGAATATCCGCACCGAGGATCCGGCAAGCCTCCTTAAAGCTCACCCCTTCATACTTAACCAGAAACTCAATCGCATCACCGTGCTCACCACAGCTAAAGCACTGAAAAATCTGCTTTACCTGATTCACCTTGAAAGACGGCGTCTTTTCAGTATGGAACGGGCAACACGCCTCCCATTCCACGCCCGACTTGCTCAACGGCACACGGGCATCAATCACATCAACGATATCCACGCGCTCTAATAGCGCCTTCGTATCGATCTTGGAAAAATTAGTCACAAAAGACTTCCTTGCCTCAAGGCTTGCTGGGCTTGGAGAAACGGATCGTCAGCGCATTAACCAACGCACTTAGCCGCTTACTGCCCAGCGCCTTGTTCACTGCATGATCAAACACCATCTGCTGCACCATGCCTGGCAACATAAAACCGACCAGAAGCCCCTGATAACTGGCCACCTTTCGAACAATTGACTTCAAATCCTTCGAATCGCATCGGTGAATGGGCTTTAACTTGCCAAGCCGGATAGAACGAGGATCGTCACGGCGGTAGTCTTCAAGCCCTGCAACAACACCACGCACGAACCCCTTGCCAATAGACTTGTTTCTCATCATTGGCCCCTTAATCGTCGTTCTGGCAGTAAATAACGAATGTCAGCGCCAAAAGCTCCTCAATCGTCTGGTGGATCTCATGCCCAACCGAACGAAGCGCCTTGCGTTCCTTTTTATCGATCTCATCGTCAGAAATAGATGCCTTGAACTTGGTGGATAGGTCGCCCAGGCGCGCATAAAGGTCATTGAACTTCATGAGCAGCTCTTCACGGCCAACATCATCGACCTCGGGCATCTTGATAAACACCCCGCCAGACTCAAAAGCCACGGCCTCGGCAAAAAGCGTCGTGCCAGACAGGCTCTGCATCACCATCGCCTTCTCAACGTCAATCGACTGGCCTTTAACCTGGTACACCCGGTTATGCAGAGAATTCTTGGAGATACCCAGCGCAGCGGCCATCGCATCAGCACCGCCAGGGAATAGCTTGGTCATATCTAGGTAAGACTTACGTATTTCCATATCTGCCACCATCGTTATTAGGTTACGGAACCGCCGGCAACTAACTACATTGCCTTTGTAGACAAAAAATAGGAGGCGACCCCAATCATGCGAAAATCGGAAGATCTCACCCTGCCGAAATCAATGAAAGGAGTCGCCATGGACGTCACCATGCTCGGGACCGCCATCACCTGCCTAACAGCAGCGGCCGACATAGGAAAATCAATCGTTGGCATTAGGGATGCCACCGTTGCGAATAACAAAGTTATCGAAATTCAAGAGTTGCTTCTCAAGGCGCAGCAATCTCTCTTCGCTCACGGATCTGAACTGCAGCGACTCCAGCAGGAAAACTTCGATTTCCGCGAGCGACTGCGCAGTCTGGAAGCGGAAGCACTTAATAAGCTTAATTACACGCTTGTCGAACTCAAGGCTGGAAACTGGACTCTGGCCAGGAGAGCTAACAAAGACATTCCCGACGTCTTTGTGCCGAAGCGCTATGCATGCCAACCATGCTTTAGTCTCGGCAGAGAGATAGTTCTTTTGCGCGGTGAGTTCTACGGTTTGGTCCATTATGAATGCCCCGTATGCAAATCTCGCGTTGACTCGAATGAAGCCGCAACCGACACGGCTAACTGATAGAAGGAAAATGCCATGACAGAAGAACAGCTCAACATCGTTGTGATGTACCCGAACGAACTCGACAAAGACGAGCTCTTGCGCGTAAAAAACGCCATCAAACAGCTCAGCGGTGACGACTTGCGCCCCATATGCCCAACGGGCGGCGCATTGGTTTTTCTGGTCAACGCAGAGCACCACCGTCTAGCAAGGCGACTGGAAGAAGTGGTTGCCATTGGCACGCAATTCTTCATTTCGCAGCTCTCCGCACCTTGGTCCACCAGAGGGTTGACGCCGACAGCAGCTCAGGCGAAAAAACATCTTGGTCAAATATGATCGCTGTTTCAGCGGCCTTAGCAGCAGCAAGGCTTTTGAACAGCCATGAGCCAATCATGCGATCGACAACGAACAGAATCGCCCTGCAGGCCGCACGCTTCATGCTGCATCCTCTTGCTTGTGGGTATTGCGGATGTACGACCAATCAACATCCGGGCGCAGATCTTCGCAGCGGACAGCGCCGCCGGTCGCGCGCTCTATTGATGGGCAATATTCGGCCGGGATGCTTTTTCTATTTATCCATGCCCAAACAGTCTTTGCGCTTACGCCAATCGAGTCAGCAAGCTCTTTTTGGGAGCCCATTATTTTGATGGCAGCATTGATTGAAGATTCCATACAGAAGCACTCTACACTTGTCGAGCTTAACGGTCAACAGTTGTAGATGCTTAATTTCTACAATCGTAGAAAATGACACTATGAAAACCAACAAAATGCTAGGAGAACGCGTCGACGACCGCCTCAAAGAGCTTGGGGTTAATCAGCAATGGCTCGTTGATAAGGTTCAGGAATTTTTTCCGGGGTCTGATCTTGATATTGGAAATGTGTGGGCTATCGTTAACCGAAAAAGCCGGACATCAAAATATGCTGCTCAGATGGCATCTGCTCTTGGTGTTACACATACGTGGCTAACGGATGGCCTGCTTCCAAAGCTGATCGAAGAAACCAGAACAATTGGTCTGTGTGCGATGCAGGATACCAAGCAATTTATTGCTGGGGAAATCACGCCTAAAACCAAACGTCAAAATCGAATTGACGAGATTATTACATTTGCTGAAGCTACCGATGACGAGGGTTTAGCAGTGTTGCTATTCAAGTCTAGAGAAATAGCGTCTGACTATCCGATACAGGAAAAACAAACGCAGTCATAATTTCCATGACGGAATGGCGCAAACGTATTGTACAAAGAGAATTGCAATTATGACAAAATCACGAATCGTCATTCTATCCGTTGCTCTGCTGTCAATAGTCGGCTGTACGGTGCGTGGAGTAGACACAAGTTTGGTGCCACTGCTTCAGCAAAATGGCCAGATCATCTACAGATACGCTGATATAGCTGGATTAGGCTTGCAGGACGGCGACCAAGAAGCGGAAGCTGCGCGCCTTAAAGACCTTAATGATTGGGTTGAAGAATCAGAAATCTGTAAGAATGGATATGAGATTCTTGCTAGACAAAGCATCCGGCTTAGAGCAGGCAGCCCAGGGAAAAGAATTTACTATTTCCTTAAGTGTAAATGAAAAGCAAGCCGATGCTTGTGCACGCGCATTGATGGCGCCAAAGACAATAGCTCACTAACCCGCTTCGGCGGGTTTTTTATTGTCTGTTGATCCCCAAACTCTACATTTGTTGACAGACACACTCTACTGTTGTAGAGTGTGTCTGTCCGCACCACCTAACCCAACGACAAGAGACGAGCTGCGCGAAGGGTTAGCAAGCCAAAGACTCATGGCAGGTGGCAGCAAACGGTGATAGGCCTAGGTCAAAGCCCAATGCGAGCGGCACGCAGTACCGCTCTTTAACAACTTGGGATTGGGTTGTTGGCCCTCTACGGAGGGCCAACAGGAAAGAGCGCGGTCTGTGCAAAACCATATCGAACCTTTGCGGCGGATAGTACGGATGACCGGACGGGCTGCATTTAAACGGGGTGATGATCGCTCTTTTTCCTGTTGGTATCCGCCAGCATAACTATAGGAGCAACCATGAGCGACAAGTTAACCGCGGTGCATATCCATGTTGGCCCAGGGCTGTTTATAGAAACCAGAGAAGAGCTAGTCAACGACGCGGAGGGGTCCGGATTGCGCACCATCAAGATAGACATTTACCGCGTTCCCATGCTCCCCAGCAGTAACGGTCATAGTAATTCCGGGGGCTAAAGTAGTAGCAATTTCAGTGCCGTCTCCAAGGACGATACGAACGTCTGATGAAATGCCAGGCTTTGCCGATACGTTGATTTTTTCGCCAGCTTTAAGCGTATGTGACATACAGAAATCCATGTTTGTTAGTGGTAACGACATGGTAGCACTGCTCGCTAGTGCCTAAACAAGCGGGTGACAGCCGGAAAGACGGCACCCAATCCCAAGTTGTTAATCGGCGGCGTAGCACCAACCGCAGTTCACTCTGCGATTCGCCTGGTCTGCAATACGCCGGCTGGGCGGCGCGAAATAGCCCTGAGGCTTACCGAGAGATTGGCCGGGCGAATCGCAGGGTGAATTGCTCACGGAGGATGCAATGCAAGTTGATGACACCGTTACCGAGCAGGAGCTTCGCCGGGCTTTCCGAGATTCCGGTCTTTGGAATCTGGGTTACACCTTCAGCCAGGCGTTGGGCGTTTCAATGATCTACACCAGCCTGGTTGGGCGCGTGAAGGCCGTGAGAAAGCTCGCCAAACGGAACCAGCAACCGAACCTGCAACCTCGCTTACTTTAGATTGGGTGTTCCAATGAAATATAAGCCGTGGATGAGTCTAGCTCTAATCGCAATCATGCTGGGCATTGTGGGCCGCATGGATTATGACGATCAGGCAAAGATTGAGCAGGCGAAGCTTGAACTTCGCTTGCAAAAGAATGCCTACGCGGGGCGGTTCTAATGTCGCTCACACGATTCATGATTGACATTGAAGGTCTTAGCCTTCGAACGGATTCAATCGTTGCTCAGATAGCTTGCTGCGAATTCAACTTTGATCGCATTGGCGCTTTGTCGATGTTTTACACCAATGTTGATGTGATCAGCTGCGAAAAGCTGGGCATGCGTGCCGATGCAGATACGTTTTTGTGGTGGATGGATCAATCAGACGAGGCGCGAACCGAACTGATCAGCCAGATCAATGCGCAGAAGCTGCACACTGCCCTGGCTTGCCTGAGCGGTTACATCATCGAAACGGCAAACGACCCAAGCGATATCGAAGTCTGGGCAAAGGGTCCGCGCTACGACTTAGCGGTGCTTGAAACGGGTTATCACCTAACTGGCCTGCCCTGCCCCTGGAAATACAACCAGTGGTGCGACGTGCGTACCGGGCTCCGCTTGTTTGGCGGAGAAAGCCCGAAGGGTGCCCATAACGCACTAACCGATTGCCACATCCAGATCCAGGCACTGCAACGCGCGATTCGGCCGGAACTATTTGAGGAAAAGAAATGACGTGGATCCTTACCAAGTCGGGTCGCAAGTTCGATTATATGAACCCGAAGCCAGAGCAGATTCATATTTTGGACATTGCTCACGGGCTGGCCTGTGAGGCACGCTTTGCCGGCCAGACGAGGAGCTTTTACAGCGTGGCCCAGCACAGTACCCAGCTGAGCTATCTGGTGGGTAGAGAGCTGGCTGTTGAGGGCTTGCTGCACGATGCGGCCGAGGCCTATTGCAAAGACATTCCATCGCCACTCAAGGCACTGCTGCCGGAATACCAGGTGATTGAGAATCGGGTGCAGACGGCCATTAATAAACGCTTCGGGCTGCCAGAAACTGGCAATGCCAGCGTCAAAGAGGCCGATCTGATCATGCTGGCCACCGAACGCCGGGATCTGATGCCGAAACATTATGAAGAGTGGCTGTGCCTGAAGGGCGTGCTCCCTATGGAGCGTCGGATTGAGCCAAGGAATCCGTATCGCGCCTATCTGATGTTTTTGCAGCGCTGGATGGAGCTTTCTTACATTCCGCACGGTGCGGCATCAAGCGATATGGAGCTTGACTGTGGCACGCAATAAAAAACCGAAGAGACGCTACGATCCAACGCGCGTGTTGATGCGTCGGAATCTGCCCAACTGGGCCGATCTGTTTGCAATCTTCAACCCGATCTATACGGCGTTCGAGCAGCTGGCCAATGGCACCTATTTTGAGGCAGATGGCGTGCCTGTGTTTAAGGATTGTTTTGGTGAGTGGAGCGAGATCTCTGCGGCCATGCTGGGCTGGAATGATTGCTTTGCGCGCATTTGTAAGCACACCAATCGCCCGTTCAATACAGAGCCGTTAAATAAACTCGCTGTCACCCTTGCCGAGGGGAAGGAGTTGACGGCTGAGGTGTTGAATAACGCGAAAGAAATAGTCTGTTATACGCAGCGGGTATTCCAGTCAACGCCGGCCGATGTAATCCGCGAGCACGCCAAAACGGAACAGATTGCTATTGAGTTCCAGAAGCTGGGGTTGGCAGCATGAGACTGCAGGAGATTCTGTTCAATCGCGGAAAGCCGTTGCCAAAGGCCCCGAAAGAACGTTTGCGCGAGCTGTGTGAGGCACGGAAAAAGCGTGAAGAGATGACTGCAGGGGACCTTGTTTACGCTGCGCTACGCGCCAGCGAAGCGCCTTGTTGCGCCAGAGACATTGCCGAGGCTACCGGCCTATCGGCTCAGGTGATTGGCTATCACCTGGATCGATTCTTTAAAGCTGAAGTGATCAATCGGCACGATCCAAAGCCGCGACCAAAAGGAAAATCCGGGCAAGCCCCGTTTTTATGGAGCCTGAAAAATGGCCAATAAAAGGATTGATTGGGATCCGGAGCTAACGGCAATGTTTAAAGCCCTGTATCCGCATGTGCCAACGAGCGATATCGCCGTGGCACTTGGCTTCTCTCTATCCAGGATGTACAAGATAGCCAACGCGCTTGGCGTTAAAAAGTCAGACGCATTTATGGCCAGCCAGATTAGCGGCCGGATCCAGAAAGGCCGCACTGATAAAAACATGGTGCGCCACCAGTTCCCCAAAGGTCATGTGCCGGCAAACAAGGGGGTCAAGGGGTTCCAGGCAGGCAGTCGCAGCGCAGAGACACGATTCAAAAAAGGTCAGCGCCCTGTCAACGAAATGCCGATCGGAAGCTATCGCATTGTCACCGATTCAAACAAGCGCCGGCAGACCGTTGAAATCAAGTTGACGGATCTTCCTGGTCGTAACGATAAGCGCTGGAAACCGGTGCATCGGCACGTATGGGAACTGCACAACGGGCCGGTACCGGCCGGGCATGTCGTTAGGTTTCGCGCTGGCATGAACACCCTGGATCCGGAGCTGATCACGATAGACCGGATAGAGCTGATAAGCATGGCCGATAACGTGCGCCGAAATTCTGTTCATACGCGCTGGCCAGAGGAATTAAAGCAGGTGCTGTACGCAAAAATTCATTTAAGCAGACAAATCAACAAGAGGGTGAAGCGAGATGGGAAGAACGATTGACGACCTGCGGGAAGCGCTGTTTGAAACGATGGAAGCTGTGAAGAACGGCAGCATGGAAATCGACCGCGCAAAAACTGTAGCTGAGCTTGGCCAAACCATCATCAACACAGCCAAGGTAGAGGTTCAGTACCTGGCTTCGAACAATGGCGGGCCCAGCAAGTTTATAGAGACCGGCAAAGGCGACGACATTCCAGGCCTTCCTGACAAGAGCGGAGACCCGCTAATGAGCATCGTCACGCGCCGGCATCGCATCGGCACATGACGCGCACTTAGAACGAATCTATTTCAAGGAGAGTCACATGACCAAACTACACATCGAAAACATCCACATCACATTCAGCGGCTCAAAGCCATCCATGCCCCCACTCGGCCTACTGGCTGCACTGGCTGGCCTTAGCGAGAGCCAGCCATGCAAGCGCCCTGCCGACCTACCGGCTATTGGCGACAAATGGCCTGGCACCGAAGCCATCTACGCCGGTAAATCGCTGTCGCGTGACGGCAGCAAGATCATCGATCTGATCTATTGGCCGGATTCCAGCAATACTGAACGCAACTACGCCGACAACATCAGCTATTGCGAGTCAGTTGATACCAATACCAGCAGCCATGCCGCTACTCGCCAGCAAGCCATTGTCCTTAACGACAACCTGCGCCAGCTGATGAGCACGGATTGTTACTACTGGACAGAGACTAAAGACAACACCGGCAAATACGCCGTCGTCCAGTACTTCGGCTACGGCTATCAGGGCAACGCCAACCTCTTCAGCGAGACCCGGGCGCTCGCCGTCAGCGAGATTCATTAAGGCTTTACCCCTTTAACTCTTTAACACTTCAAAGGAGATTCACCATGTCCGTAATCGACATTGCAACCCAACAAATCGGCGCTCCGGTACCAGGCATTGATGGCGCTATCTATGCCGGTATTGCACCAGCAGAAGGCGACATGCCACAAGCGCACCTGGTGCTATGGGTGGATACACCTAAGACACGCCAGAACTACGAAGAAAGCATTGCGCTGGCCAAGGCTGTGAATCCTGAGACAGATAGCCACTTGCCAACCCGTACTGAGAGTGCCCTGCTCTACGCAACGGTGCGCGACCAGATTGAGAAAGACGGCTGGTATTGGACATCGACCTTCTACGACGAAGATAAAGACGCGGCCTTCGTCCAGTTCTTCGGGAACGGCCATCAGGGCACCCACTACCTCAGCTACAAGAACCGGGCGCTCGCCGTCAGCAGATTCGCTCTTTAATTTTTAACACTTCAACACTTTAGCCATGAAAGCCACTGACCTTCCGATCTACCGTGCCGGACGCGAACTAACCACGCTCGGCACGCAGATCATCCAGGACATGAACCGGG
>JACCDN010051780.1_pt1 | contig 147931 bp, 139 predicted proteins | sample 7441691 | NCBI WGS metagenome assembly JACCDN01 (sample SAMN15323439, study PRJNA562643) | freshwater metagenome | isolation source: river surface water | place: USA:Blue River Watershed | collected 2017-08-16 | reverse complement strand
CGCCGGTCTGGTTCAACGTTGGAACCAAGAGCCCACAGCAGGTTTCCGCTTGCTTCATCCTCTCGGTTGACGACTCGATGGAGTCGATCCTCAACTGGTACCGCGAAGAAGGAATGATCTTCAAGGGTGGTTCCGGTGCCGGTCTAAACCTTTCCCGCATCCGTTCGTCGAAGGAACTACTCAAGTCGAGCGGTGGCTCGGCGTCCGGCCCTGTTTCGTTTATGCGCGGTGCAGACGCATCCGCTGGAACCATCAAGTCCGGTGGTGCTACCCGTCGTGCAGCCAAGATGGTTGTTCTCGACGTCGACCACCCAGACATCGAAGAGTTCATCGAAACCAAGTCGCGTGAAGAGCAGAAGATTCGCGTTCTCCGCGACGCTGGCTACGACATGGAACTTGGTGGCAAGGACATCAACTCGGTGCAGTACCAGAACGCCAACAACTCGGTTCGCGTGAACCGCGAGTTCATGGAGGCCGTCGAGAACGGCACCAAGTTTGGCCTTCGCGCCCGCACCACCGGTGAGGTCATCGAAGAGGTTGACGCTCGTGAACTGTTCGACAAGATCGCAATCGCGGCTTGGGAATGTGCCGACCCTGGCATCCAGTACGACGACATCATCAACGACTGGCACACCACCCCTGAGTCGGGTCGAATCACCGCGTCGAACCCATGTTCCGAATACATGCACCTCGACAACTCCTCGTGCAACCTCGCATCGCTCAACCTTCTGAAGTTCCTCAACCCAGACGGCTCGTTCGACAGCGAGAAGTTCGTGAAGGCATCCGAGTTGATCATCACCGCGATGGACATCTCGATCTCGTTCGCAGACTTCCCAACCGAGGCGATTGGTGAGACCACCCGCAACTTCCGCCAGCTCGGCATCGGTTATGCGAACCTCGGTGCCTTGCTGATGGCCATCGGTGTGCCTTATGACAGCAAGGAAGGCTTCGCGCTTGCAGCGTCGATCACCTCCCTGATGTCGGCAGCGACCTACCGCCGCTCGGCAGAGCTCGCTGGAGTCGTTGGCACCTACGCCGGCTACCCAAAGAACAAGACCGGACACGACCGCGTCATGGACAAGCACAAGGCCGCTAACGCTCAGCTTTCGCCAGTGAACGACATCGACGCCGACGTTCTTGTCGCCGCCACCGAACAGTGGGCTCTCAACAGCCAAATCGGTTCGGTCAACGGATGGAGAAACTCGCAGATCTCGTTGCTTGCTCCAACCGGAACCATCGGCTTCATGATGGACTGTGACACCACTGGTATCGAGCCTGACTTCTCGCTCGTGAAGTACAAGAAGCTCTCGACCGGTGGATCGATGCAGATCGTCAACCAGACCATCCCGTTTGCGTTGCACCGCCTCGGCTACTCGCAGGAGACCATCGAAGCAATCGTCGACCACATCAGCCAGCACGGCCACGTAGTAGACGCTCCAGGGCTCAAGCAGGAGCACTACGCGATCTTCGACACCGCGGTTGGTATTCGTGCGATCGAGCCAATGGGTCACGTTCGCATGATGGCGGCGGTTCAGCCGTTCCTCTCGGGTGCAATCTCGAAGACCGTGAACATGCCAGAGACCGCCACCAAGGACGAAATCGCAGATGTCTACTTCCAGGGATGGAAGCTGGGCCTCAAGGCTCTAGCCATCTACCGCGACAACTGCAAGGTTGGACAGCCACTGAGCGATGCCAAGGCCAAGACCGAGGAGAAGCCGGCAGCTGCCGCTGCTCCGGTTGCCGACCTGGCTCACCCGGTTCGCAAGCGTCTGCCTAAGTCGCGTCCGTCGTCGACCACCTCGTTCACCGTTGGTGGCGCAGAGGGTTACATGACCGCATCGTCTTACCCAGACGGTGGCCTCGGTGAGGTCTTCCTGAAGCTCGGAAAGCAGGGTTCGACCCTCGCCGGTGTGATGGATGCCTTCTCGATCGCAGTTTCGATCGGACTCCAGTACGGTGTGCCACTCGAGACCTACGTCAAGAAGTTCACCAACGTCAACTTCGAGCCAGCCGGTTTGACCGATGACGCCGACATCCGCATGGCCAAGTCGCTGATGGACTACATCTTCCGTCGTCTTGCTCTCGACTACCTGCCATACGAAACCCGCTCGGCACTCGGCATCAACACCGCAGCAGAGCGTTCGGCAGCACTCGACGCGGCCGGTGGCTACCCACCAGTCGTTGAGCTCGGCACCACCACTTCGGCAGCCGCTGAGGCAGTCGAGGAGATCGAGGCAGTGGTTGAGGTCGCAGCATCCGTTGCGCAGCCGGTAACCATCGAAGCTAAGCCAGAGCAGCGCGAAGCGCACTCGTCGGCCGAGCTGTTCGAATTGCTACAGGGCAAGGAATCTGACGCTCCACTTTGCTTCAACTGTGGAATCAAGATGCGCCCATCTGGTTCGTGCCACGTCTGCGAAGGCTGTGGATCGACCAGCGGTTGCAGCTAAAACCAAACAAATCGAGGTGGGTCGACTTAGGTCGACCCACTTCGCTTTAACTCGAGTCGGAAAGGTAACCTAGGGGAGTGCTCTACCAGTTAGTTTTCAATCTCGTCTTCGCGCGACTTGACCCAGAGTTCGCTCATCACCTCGTCGCTTTTGGAATGCGCATTGCTGGTGCGCTTCGTATCACGACTCTGGGCAAGCTCAGCAAGAGCCAAACGCGACCGGTGGAGGCCCTCGGGCTCACTTTTGACGGCGCCTTCGGACTCGCCGCCGGCTTTGACAAGAACGCTAAGTTGATTCGTCCTCTGGCGGATCTCGGCTTCTCGCACGTTGAAATCGGAACGGTCACCGCCAAACCCCAACCGGGCAACGAAAAGCCACGTTTGTTCAGACTGATTTCAGACCGAGCCTTGATCAACCGAATGGGTTTCAACAACGACGGCGCAGATGTCGTGGCTGAGCGTTTGGCCAGGCTTCGAGCCAGGCACGGTGAAAAACTTCCAATAATCGGGGTAAACATCGGCAAGAGCAAGGTAACCCCAGTGGAAGACGCGGCCGAAGACTATCGCTACAGCACGGCTAAGTTGGCCAAGCTCGCCGACTACTTGGTGGTGAATGTCTCCTCGCCGAATACGCCAGGTCTGCGTTCGCTGCAAGACGTGACCGCGTTGCGCCCCATCCTAAGTGCCGTTTTGTCCGAGGCGAGCGGCAAACCGGTGCTCGTAAAAATCGCGCCGGATTTGGCCGATGAAGACATCTTGGCGGTCGCCGAATTAACCAAGGAACTCGGACTTGCCGGCATCATCGCCACCAATACCACTATCGGTCGCGAGGGTCTCGAAGAAAATCCCGCAAAGGTTGCGGCGATTGGTGCGGGAGGGCTCTCGGGGCTTCCACTTCAGGCTCGCTCACTGGATGTGCTCAATCTGTTGAACGGCAGGCTCGCGCCAGACCAGATCATCATATCGGTGGGCGGCATCGAAACATCGGACGACGCAAGGGTGCGACTCGCGAACGGTGCGACTCTGTTGCAGGGCTACACCGGCTACATCTATGCCGGCCCGTTCTGGGCTAGAAAGATAAACCGCGAACTTGCTCGCTAGGTAAGTCGAGCTGGCGGGCTCTTGGTCTCGGCCGGGTCGAATACGGCGCTGTCTCCCAGAATCTCTTCCGCCTTCTTGGCGACTTCGTCTGAGATCTGAATCTCCAAAGCGCCAACGTTCGACTTGATCTGTTCAGGAGTGGTAGCACCGACGATGGCACTCGAGACATTCCGATTGCGCAAAACCCAGGCAAGAGCGAACTGTGCCATTGTCGCGCCACACTCGTCTGCCAGCGGTTTCAAGAGCTGAACACGGCGCAGTAGCTCTTCGTTGGTCAGCAAGCGTTCCATCGGCTTGGCTACCTTCTCGTGAGCTCCTCGAGAACCTGCTGGGGGTTGTTGTCCGGGTAGGTATTTGCCGGTCAGCACACCCTGGGCCATCGGCGACCAAACGATCTGACTCACACCGAGTTCTTCGGAGGTCGGAATGACCTCTGCCTCGATCACGCGCCAGAGCATCGAATACTGCGGCTGATTCGAGATCAACTGAAAGCCGAGTTCTTTAGCTAGCTTGTGGCCCGCGGCAATTTGTTCCGCACGCCATTCCGACACTCCAATGTAGAGAGCTTTGCCCTGGCGAACGATGTCGGCGAAAGCCTGCATGGTTTCTTCGAGAGGAGTTTCATAGTCAAATCGGTGGGCCTGGTAAAGGTCGAAGTAGTCGACACCGACTCGTTTGAGCGAGCCGTTGATTGACTCCATGATGTGCTTGCGTGAAAGACCGGTGTCGTTTGGCCCGCTCGCTGCAACCGGCCAGTAGCACTTGGTGAAAATCTCGAGTCCCTCACGGCGTTGTCCAGCGAGCGCCTTGCCAAGCACGACTTCGGCGGCTTGGTTGGCATAGACGTCAGCGGTGTCAAACGACGTGATTCCCGCATCCAGCGCGGCGTGCACGGTGGCAATCGCTGCAGAGTCGTCAATCTGGCTGGCATGGGTCAGCCAGTTTCCATAGGTCATCTCGCCGACCTTGAAACCACTGTTGCCTAAGTAGCGATACTTCATTTGTTCTCCTCAATGATTTCTCTGGTGACTTTTTCGACGTGCGAATGTAAATCGGGAATCCATGTTTCTTGTTCCGGTTTCATCAAAACCGATCGCATGATTCTGGCCGATTCGCGATCCGGATCTGCGGGGATGCCGAAGCCGCGTTTGGCGAACCCCTCGTGTTTCATCACATATGTGGCCAGGTGAATCTGTTCGGTGCGTTCGACAGCGGCAGAACGTTGGAACAGCTCGAACGAAACGTGGTCGATTTGCTCGAGTGTGTTCATCCTCGCGAAATAGGTCACGATGTCGAGCTCTGGGGCTTGCAACGGTTGCAGATAGTCAGACTCCTGCAGCAACGCATGCCAGCTGGTCGCGGCATTTCGGTCGGCCCTTAGCACGGCACCCAGCCCATCCGAGGTGAGTGGAAAGACCTGCAGCGTCGCCCAGAGAGCGGCTGCGGAAGCGCCAGCTCGGGAACACTCGAGCTGTATCTCGCCGAAGTGCAGATCCTCACTTGCGAAGTATGTGTATGGCGAGTCGTGCTGATAGAAGCGGCCGATGGAGCGTTCCCTAAAGAACACTGCGCCGCAGCCATAGGGCTGCAACCCGTGTTTGTGCGGATCAACCACAACCGAGTCGCTGTCGGCAATCGCCGCGAAATGTCTGGCGGTTTCCGGTTCGAGGCTTTCTGGAATCAGGCTGAAGAACCCGCCGTATGCCGTGTCGACGTGCACTCTTGCGCCGTGATGACGAGCCAGGGGGATGATCTCGGCAAGCGGGTCGACCGCCCCGAGACCGGTCGTTCCGAGAGTCGCAACCACGGTTCCGATCTGACCGGTCTTTAGTTTCGCTTCGAGGTCGTTCAGGTCCATCCGTCCGGTCGCATCTGATTCGATCGCGATCGCGGGCACGTTCAGCACCTCGGCCATTCGAGTATGCGTGTAGTGCGAATCCTTGCTGTGGGCCAAGGCTAAGTCGGGGTTGATCTCTCGAGAAATCCAGAGTGCTTCAAGATTTGCAGTGGTGCCACTCCAGGTTAGGTGCCCCAGAAAATCCTCTGGATAACCAAACATCTTTGCCATGTCACGCAACACTTCGCGTTCGAGCATCGTGGTGGCTCGCCCGCCATCGATCGAGTGGTTGTTTGGGTTAAGCATCATCGTGGCCAGATATGCGGCCATAGCAACAGGATGCGGCGGCTTGAGCATCTGCCCGGCATAGTGCGGGTGGAAGAAAGGAAAGTTGTCTTCGAGTCGGTTGGTGAGTTCGCTGAGAACGGTTTCGACTTTATTCGGGTCTGCTTTTAGGCTCGGATGCGTCGAGAACGATCCGTAACTCGATTTGATTCCATCGATCGCGGCGATCATCTTGGGCGCGAAATCGGAAAGCTTAATTTCCTGGGGCTCCACTTAAGACTCCTTTGTCTTTGTCCAGTGGTGTTACACGAGCTTTTGGCTCAGTCGCTAGCCTATCTTGGCGCCTCGTTTAACCTGTGGCTTTGGAAGACGCATGGGGCGCATCTGGAGCGATCGCATGACCACGTATGACTTCAGCCCGCGTTCAACCGATCCAAACTTGGCTTCGAGTGCCTTATTCGCCCCGCGAGCAACCCACCAGGAGTTAAAGCCGATCAGAATCATAAAACCCCAGAGCACAAAGGTTGAACCTATCTGCACGTAGGGGTTATTGATTGAGCTAAGGATGACCGCACCAAAGGCAACCGGAAGCAGCAGCTCTCCACCCGTGTAGCGCACGTCGACGTAGTCGCGCGCAAACTTGCGCTGAGGACCCTTGTCGCGAGGACCAAGGTAGCGTTCGTCACCGTTCAGCAGACCTTCGCGGGCTTCGGCTCGTTTTGCAGCGAGTCGGGCCTTCTCGGCTCGCTTTGCCTCTGGGGATTTGTTTCCAACCAGCGGGCGAATGTTAGCTGCTTCGCGCTCTTTGCGCTTCGGGGTAGGTCGACCCTTGCCAGTCGAATTCTGCGGCTCGTTTTGAGTTTCGGACATTAACACACCTCTTGGTTGGTCATTCGAACTTAAGATTACCTTTATGACCAGCAACGAAGCGCCAAGCCAGAGCACCATCTCAGTCGAACAAGTAAAGCAAGCCGTTGGGGAGCAGTTCCCGGCTCGTTTGGGTGATCTAAGCACGCTGGTGCGAATCCCGGGTATCGCTTGGGAGGCCTTCGACCCAGCCGAACTCCAGAGAAGCGCTGAGACTGTAAAGAAGCTTCTCGAAGAACTTGAAATCTTTGACAGTGTCGAGATCAGGTCGGCCAGCGCTGGAGCGAAACAGGGTGCCCCTGCGGTTGTTGCTCGTCGCGAAGCGAAGAATGGCAAGCCGCACTTTTTGCTCTATGCGCACCACGATGTTCAACCACCCGGCGAAGACGACCAGTGGCTCTCACCGGCTTTCGAGCCAACGCTTCGTGACGGCAGGATCTATGCACGAGGAGCTGCAGATGACAAGGCTGGAATCGTCGCCCACCTGACGGCTTTGCGAACCTTGAAGCAGCTCGCCGGCGCTGACTTCGAGGTTGGCATTTCGCTTTTCATCGAAGGTGAAGAAGAGGCCGGCTCGCCGTCATTTAGAAACTTCCTCGACGAAAACCGTGAAATCTTGAAGGCCGATGCGATTGTCGTGGCCGACTCATCGAACTGGACCGTTGACGTGCCGGCCATCACGACGACCCTGCGAGGTCTGGTTTCGCAGGTTATCGAAGTCAAAACCCTAGACCACGCCGTTCACAGTGGCATGTATGGGGGAGTGGTGCCCGATGCGACCATGGCGCTCATCCGTGTGCTTGCATCGTTGCATCACGAAGACGGCTCGGTTGCCGTGAGCGGCCTGAACTCGAGCGAAGCCGCCGAACTGCCCTATGACGAGGCCACACTGCGGACCGACAGCGGATTGCTGCCAAGTTCGCAACCGATTGGAACGGGGTCTTTCCTGTCTCGCCTTTGGACTCAACCGTCGATCACCGTAATTGGAATCGATGCCAAGACCATCGACATCTCGTCAAACACGCTCTTGCCTAGCGCGAAAGCCAAGATCAGCATGCGAATCGCTCCAGGGGACGAGCCACAGCGAGCCCTCGAAAAACTCCGGTCACACATCCTCGCGCACCTACCGTGGGGTGCCTCGGTGGAGTTCCACGAAATCGAGCTTGGCAAACCCTTTGCTTCCGACACCGACGGGTGGGCTTTCAAGCTCGCCAAGCAGTCGCTCTCAGACGCGTTCGGAACGGAATCGGTTGAAATAGGCATCGGCGGAAGCATTCCGTTCATTGCCGATCTCACGGAGGTATTTCCAAATGCCCAAATCTTGGTCACCGGGGTTGAAGAACCTGATGGTCGAGCCCACAGCCCCAACGAATCGGTGCACCTCGACACGCTCCGCGGCGCGATGATTGCAGAATCTCTGATTCTGCTTAGGGCAAATGGCATGACCGTGGATGAGAAAACGGAATAGCGATTCTCGATTTAGACTTAGAGAAGATTCAGAAGGAGTTTTGATGACCGACACACTTACCCACAACGTCAGCCTCACCGATACCGCTCGCGAGAAGGTCAAAGCGCTGATCGATGCAGAAGGCAACGACGAACTTCGTTTGCGCATCGACGTAAAGACCGGTGGCTGCTCTGGATTTATCTATCAGCTCTACTTCGACGAGATTGTCGAAGAAAACGACGCCATTCGTGACTTCGACGGTGTCGAGGTGGTAGTCAACTTCAAGTCTGTCCCTTACCTCGACGGTGCCTCGATCGATTATGAAGACTCGATTCAGAAGCAGGGATTCACGATTGACAACCCCAACGCACAGAGCACCTGTGCTTGCGGCGATTCGTTCAGCTAAAGATTCAAGAAATTCGCCTTCGCAGAGAAATCTACGAGGGCATTTTTCTTTTTCGGCTCTCCAAGCACTTTCGGGCGATTTTAGGTCAAAAAACCGCGTGTTTTCGCCCCAAACGGCGGTTTTAGCCGACTCGAAAGCGTAGGATTATCAGGTAACGATTCGATATCCGAAGGGTCGATTGTGCTTTCAAAGCGTGCACTTCGCTGGGCGGCAATTCCAGCCATTTCCAGCCTTGCTCTGGTTCTCACCGGTTGCGATGATTTGACCACAGGTCCAGGTCTTCTTCCACTAGATTCCGTTGACGCCACTAACCACACCGGCAGAATCACCGACCTCTGGATCGGGTCGTGGGCGATCCTCTGGGTTGTCGGTGTCATCGCTTGGGCTCTCATGATTTGGGCCATGGTCGTCTATCGTCGCCGCAAGGGCGACAACAAGCCACCTGCACAGCTGCGCTATAACAACCCGATCGAAACCCTATTCACCATCGTCCCGTTGATTTTGGTGATTGGTTTCTTTGCGTTCACTGCGCGCGACATGGCAGCGATCGAAAAACCTGTCGTTTCCGATGTCAAGATTCAGGTAATCGCCAAGCAGTGGTCGTGGGACTTCAACTACGTTGATGCCAACGTCTACGAAAGCGGAATTCAGTCGCAGTTCACCGGAACCGAAACCTACGACTCCCGCAAGGATGCCGGCATCCCGGTCTTGGTTCTGCCTGTGAACAAGTCGGTTGAGATCGACCTAACTTCCCGTGACGTGATCCACTCCTTCTGGGTGGTCGACTTCCTCTATAAGAAGGACATGTTCCCAGGACGCGTAAACCACATTTACTTCACTCCAACCAAAGAAGGCTGGTTCGAAGGAAAGTGTGCCGAGCTCTGTGGCGAATCGCACTCGCTGATGCTCTTCAACGTTCACGTTGTGAGCGAAGCGGAATATCAGCAGCACCTCGCTGGGTTGGCTGCCAAGGGCCAGACCGGCCAGCTCGGACTTGATCTTGTCAGAAACCAAAACCTACCGGGCGACGACCCAAACTTTAGAGGATAAATCATGGCAACGAACAACGTCGCAAAGAAGTCCAAGGGTCAGATTCTGATCGATTGGTTGACCACAACCGACCACAAGAAAATCGGTTACCTCTACCTGATCACCTCGATCATTTACTTCGTGATCGCCGGTGTCATGGCATTGGTTATCCGTGCTCAGTTGGCCGCGCCGGGTCTGTCGATTGTCGCCAGCAAAGAGCAGTACAACCAGCTGTTCACCATGCACGGCACCATCATGCTCCTGATGTTCGCAACCCCGCTCTTTGCGGCCTTCGCCAACATCCTGATGCCGGTTCAGATTGGTGCTCCAGACGTAGCCTTCCCCAGACTGAACGCGATTGCATACTGGTTCTATTTCTTTGGTTCGTTCGTTGCCGTAGCCGGATTCTTCACCCCTCAGGGTGCCGCGTCCTTCGGTTGGTTCGCCTACGCCCCGCTTTCCAACACGACGTTCTCACCAGGACTCGGTGGAGACTTGTGGGTGTTCGGTCTAGCCCTGAGTGGTTTCGGAACGATCATGGGTGGTGTCAACTTCATCACCACCATCCTGACCATGCGTGCGCCTGGAATGACCATGTTCCGTTTGCCGATCTTCACCTGGAACACCTTGGTTACCTCGATTTTGGTCATCATGTGCTTCCCTCCACTTGCAGCGGCCCTGTTCGCACTTGGAGCCGACCGTCGCTTTGACGCGCACATCTTTGACCCTGCAAACGGTGGACCGATGCTCTGGCAGCACCTGTTCTGGTTCTTCGGTCACCCCGAGGTCTATATTTTGGCGCTTCCGTTCTTCGGAATCGTCTCAGAGATCTTCCCGGTATTCAGCCGCAAGCCAATCTTTGGTTACAAGACTCTTGTCTATGCGACCATCGCGATTGCCGCCCTGTCGATGACCGTTTGGGCTCACCACATGTATGTGACCGGTCAGGTGCTTCTGCCGTTCTTCGCGTTCACAACGATGCTGATTGCCGTGCCTACCGGTGTAAAGGTGTTCAACTGGATCGGAACGATGTGGAAGGGTTCGATCACCTTCGAGACCCCAATGCTGTTCAGCATCGGATTCTTGACCACGTTCATCTTTGGCGGATTAACAGGTGTCATCCTGTCTTCGCCGGCACTCGACTTCCACCTCTCCGACTCCTACTTCGTGGTTGCTCACTTCCACTACGTAGTGTTCGGAACCGTGGTGTTCGCGATGTTTGCTGGTATCTACTTCTGGTACCCAAAGATGACTGGAAAGCTGCTGAACGAGCGAATCGGAAAGATTCACTTCTGGCTTCTATTCATCGGCTTCCACGCAACCTTCCTGGTTCAGCACTGGCTCGGCATAATCGGCATGCCTCGCCGTTACGCCACCTACCTGCCTGAAGATGGTTTCGGCGATCTCAACATGATCTCGACAATCGGAGCAGCAATCCTCGGCCTGTCGATGATCCCGTTCTTCTGGAACGTCTACATCACCTGGCGCAAGGGAGAGCGCACTACGCTCAATGACCCTTGGGGTTATGGCCGCTCTCTCGAGTGGGCTACCGCAAGCCCATTCCCGCGCCACAACTTCACCTCGATTCCTCGAGTCAGAAGCGAGTCGCCAGCGTTTGACCTGAACCACCCAGAGTTCGCCGCAGCCGAAGCCAAAGCACCGGCTAAGGCAACGGCAAAGAAGGGATAGTCGCAAATGCGCACTAACGCCAACCTCTTTTGGCTGCTGACTGTTTTCTACATCATCTCGGCAGGTGGCTACGCACTATGGGGCGTGGCTGAAAACCAGGGAATCGAACCAATCGGATTCGCAGCCATCTCGATGCTGGTCTTTATGTCGGGGTTCATCGCCTTCTACATCGAAAAAACCGCTCGCGTTCAAGGTCCAGTTCCCGAAGACCGACTCGACGCCAATATCGAGGATGGAGACGCCGAGATCGGCTTCTTTGCTCCTTGGTCGTGGTGGCCGCTGGCACTTGGACTTTCTTCTGCACTCGCGTTCACCTCGCTCGCTGTTGGTTGGTGGATGCTCTATATCGCCGTTCCACTAGCTTTGATTTCGATTGTCGGATTCGTCTTCGAGCACAGCCGCGGACAATACGCACACTAAGCAAACCGAGAAAAGCCACCCGAGAAGGGTGGCTTTTTTCTGTTTCGGCTAGGCTGTGGTTATGACTGTTTGGGGACTAAGCCCGTTAGATGACGACGACTGTATCGACTTTATCTATGAGGTTCGTGCTAAAGGCTTGCTTGCAATAGAAAGAGCGCTAGAGGCAGCACGCTATCGGGATTCGAGACCCGAGCAGCACGCCGAGGGCTTTGCCGCTGCATACATTGTGGTTGCCATAGTCACCAAAGACGCCGAGGTGGTCAGTGCAGAAACCCTCGCCTTAAAACCTAATCGGGAGCATGTCGAAGCTTGCAAAGCGGTGCTGCGAATCATCTTCGATCGTGGCGATGAATACATGTCTCGCTGGTTCGAGATGGGGGATGAGGTCGTCGGCCTCAAGGGGCAACAGTTCACGTTGATGGCCAAGGTGCTCGGTTTCGACCCAGAAGACGCGATTGTTTCGGGAGACCTACTCACCGGTAAAGCACCAGCAGAGCAAGCTCCCGGCGCGGGAAGTTGGCAAACCCAGCGCGTTGCCAATCTCCAGCTTCTGCAAACCCGCAATGAGATGAAAGACGACTTTGAGGCCGATCACAAGGTTGATCACATGTTTGCTTGCTCGACCGACGCAATGGCTAAAGAAGTCATGGACGCGCTCAAGGAAGATTTTGAGTTGGAGGGGCCAACCTTCTTGCCGGCAGAATCGGAAAACCCTGAATGCTGGGCGGTTGTTGCATCAAAACACTACCCACCTAATTTTGAGAACACCTGGGGCTACACACTTCGAATGTTCGACGTTGCCAAGAAAACCGGCGCTGAATACGACGGATGGGGTGCTCCAATCATCAAGCGCAAGCGTGCTTGGTTCGGTCGCTGACCAAGCGCTTTGCCCGCTAAACAAGCTTGGCAAAAGAAAACGCCCACCATGTTCGGTGGGCGTTTTTCATTAGTCGATGACTAGTGCAGTTCCTTGTGATCGTGAGCTGCCTCTAGTTCGGTTTGGGTCACCGGCTCGACGCGGTCTTCGAAGAAGAAACGCGACAGGCGAGCGCGGATGCGCGCACCAACGGTGATCACACCCTTCGAGTTCGGGCGAGCCAGGGTCGGCTTGTAGGCCTTGAAGTCGACGAGCTTGTAGATCTCATACTCGTTCATCGGCTCGTGAACTTCGATGTATTCACCGTGTGGCAATCGAACGACTCGACCGGTTTCACGACCGTGCAGAACGATTTCACGGTCCTTGCGTTGAAGCGACAGACATGCACGCTTGGTGATGATATAAGACACGATCGGTAGAACGATCAGCGATATCTGCATCGTGGTCAGAACGTGGTTCAACGACATGTAGAAGTGAGTTGCGATCAAGTCGGTTGATGCGCCAGCCCATAACACGGCATAGAACACGACACCGGCCACACCGATTGCCGTGCGAGTTGGGGCATTCCGTGGGCGGTCCAGCACGTGGTGTTCACGCTTGTCGCCGGTGATCCATCCTTCAATGAACGGGTAGAGGGCAACTAGAACTAGGAACCCTATTCCCACAATCATTGGCAGCAGAATGTTCATCGACAGGGTGTAGCCACCGATAACGAACTCTAGGTTCGTTGGAGCTAGACGCAGAGCACCGTCGAGCCAACCGATATACCAGTCAGGCTGAGTACCCGCCGAAACAGGGGAGGGGTCATAGCCGCCGTAGCTCCACACCGGGTTGATCGTGAAGGTAGCGGCGACGGCCATAATCACACCGAACACGATGAAGAAGAATCCACCGGCCTTCGCAACATAAACCGGCATCAGCGGGTAGCCAACGACGTTGTCGTCACGCTTGCCAGGGCCCGAGTAGTGCGTGTGCTTGTGAATGACGACCATGAACAAGTGGATTGCCACGAAGACCAGAATCAACGCTGGAATCAACATGATGTGCAGGCTGTAAAGGCGACCGACGATGCTTTCACCGGGGAATTCGCCACCAAACAGCAGAGACGAGGTGTAAGCGCCGATTACCGGGATGCCCTTAATCATTCCGTCGATGATGCGAAGACCGTTACCAGAGAGCAGGTCGTCGGGAAGCGAATACCCGGTGAATCCACCGGCCATACCTAGAACAAAGAGAGCGAATCCAACAACCCAGTTGATTTCGCGAGGCTTGCGGAAGGCACCGGTGAAGAACACGCGGAGCATGTGCAGGCCAGCGGCAGCCACGAACAGCAATGCCGACCAGTGGTGAACCTGGCGCATCAGCAGACCGCCACGAACCTCGAACGAGATGTCCAGGGTCGAGGAGTAGGCGATGGACATTTCGGCACCCTTGAGCGGACCGTATACGCCGTCGTAGATGACCGGAACCATCGAAGGCTGGAACCAGAAGGTCAAGAAGGTTCCCGAAAGCAGAAGCACGAGGAACGAGTAGAGGGCAACCTCGCCGAGCATGAACGACCAGTGGTCGGGGAAGATCTTGCGGCCGAATTCTTTGAGGATTCCGGCGACGCCGACGCGCTCATCCAGGTAGTTGGCGGTTCCGGCTAGAAAGCCGCCCTTTTTCTGTGCGTTTGAAGTGGCGGTGCTCATGCGGTTCTCTCCCAGAAGCTAGGGCCGACAGGTTCGGTGAAGTCGCTCTGTGCCACGAGGTAACCCTCGGCGTCTACCGTGATCGGCAACTGTGGCAACGGGCGTGATGCCGGGCCGAAGACCACGGCACACTCGTTGGCCAGATCGAAGGTCGACTGGTGGCAAGGGCAAAGTAGGTGGTGGGTGTGCTGCTCATAGAGAGCAACCGGGCAACCAACGTGGGTGCAGATCTTCGAATAGGCGACAATGCCGTCGTATGCCCAGTTCTCGCGACCTTTCGACGGGTTGAGCTCCTTAGGGTCAACTCGGACGAGTAGCACAGCAGCCTTGGCCTTCTCCTCGAGCTTGTGGTGCTCAAGTTCGCTCAGGCCTTCTGGAATAACGTGGAAGACCGAGCCGATGGTCACGTCGGAAGCCTTGATCGGCGTGCCGTATGGGTCGCGAGTGAGGCGAACACCCTTGTCCCACATGGTGTGCTTGAGCGAGTTCTTCGGGTTTGGTCCCAAGTCACCAAAGATGATGATTCCAGGCAATGGGAAGAAGGCAAGCGCTCCATACAGAGTGCGGCGGATAAGTTTGCGGCGGGTAAAGCCCGACTCTTGGTTGGCTAGCTCGATGATTTCGATGGCGCGAGCACGAGTCTCTTCACTTCCACGAGTCTGGTGACGACGCTCAGAAACCTCGGCGTCTGGCATCAGGGTCTTCGCCCAGTGCACTGCACCGATACCGATTCCCATTAGTCCGAGAGTGATTCCGAGGCCAAGGAACAGGGTGTTGTTGCGAACAGTGCCCAGATCGGTCTCGCTAAGTGGATAGGCGAAGTAGGCGTAGAGAGCAAATGCGCTACCGAGAATCGAGAGCAGGAACAAAGCCACGACCTGGCGTTCTGCAGCCTTCTCGTGCTTCTCGCTCTTGTCGGTCATGCGAACGCGGTGCGGCTCGATGCCCGGGTCTTTGATCGCATCTTCTGCGATTACGGCAAGACCACCTTCATATTGGTATTCGGCTTCTTCGTGGCTCTTTTTCTTCTTGGCCACGGATTTACCCTTGGAACTCACTTGATGTTCTCCTTGAGGTTGGTCTTAGTTGGACTTGGCGCCGAGCCATACGGTTATTGCAACAATGCCACCCAACACGAATAGCCAGAGGAAAAGTCCCTCGGCTACTGGGCCGAGGCCACCGAGCTCTTCGCCACCCGCGGATGGGTTGGCTTCGATGTATTTCAGGTAAGAGATGATGTCGCGCTTGTCATCTGGAGTCAGGTTTGCGTCGTTGAACACCGGCATGTTCTGAGGGCCAGTGACCATCGCTTCATAGATGTGCTTGGCCTCGACACCCTTTAGGTTCGGAGCAAACTTTCCTTCGGTGAGAGCGCCACCCGCACCCACCGCGTTGTGACACATTGCACAGTTGATGCGGAATAGCTCTCCGCCTCGAGTGGTGTCTCCGTTGGTGGAAAGGTATTTTTCATCTGGCACCGATGGCCCAGGGGCTAGCGATGCAACATACGCGGCAAGCGCGTCGATCTGGTCTTGCTTGAACTGAACCGGCTTTTTCATCATCTGCGGTCCAGAAGCCTGGCCAGGCATGCGGCCAGTGCCAACTTGGAAGTCGACGGATGCAGCGCCAACACCAATCAGGCTCGGGCCGTAGTTAGTTCCTTCAGCGTTCTTTCCATGGCACGAAGCGCAGTTCGCGAGAAAGAGCTTCTTGCCCTCATCGACCTGTGCCTGGGTGTATTCACCAGAGGTGCTGTGTGCAACTGCGGCGGTTGCTCCCGCGTAGCCTCCACCGGCGATCAGCAGGCCAGCGGCGATTACGAGGATGGCCGCAAACGGGCTGCGACGAGCATTGTTGATCTTGCGCTTGTTCATGTGCTTGCTTTCGCCTATTTGAGAACGTAGATGATTAGGAACAGGCCAATCCACACCACGTCCACGAAGTGCCAGTAGTAACTGACCACGATGGCGCTGGTGGCCTCATAGTGACCGAATTTCTTGGCCGCGAAGGTCTTTCCGAGAACCAGAAGGAATGCGATCAGACCGCCGGTCACGTGCAGGGCGTGGAACCCGGTGGTGATGTAGAACGCGCTGCCGTAAGAGTTGGAGCTCAGCGATACACCTTCGGAAATCAGGGTGGCATACTCCCAGGCCTGGCCGGCAACGAAGATTGCACCCATGAAGTAAGAAATGAAGAACCACTCAACCATGCCCCACTTGAAAGGGGAGAGGCCCGTAGCTCGCGGCTGCATACGCTCGGCAGCGAATACGCCGAACTGAGCGGTGAACGAGGAAAGCACCAGAATGATGGTGTTGGTGAGGGCGAACGGAATGTTCAACTTTTCGGTGTCGACCGACCAAATTTCGGGGGAGTGGGCTCGCAGGCTGAAGTACATGGCAAACAATCCCGCGAAGAACATCACCTCGCTACCGAGCCAAACGATGGTGCCAACCGAAGTTGGGCTCGGGCGGTTGATTACGGGGGCTGATTTGGTGGCTGCGACACTCGTAGACATACCTAAATCATAACCCTTTGGTAACGGTCAAAAAGCGTTTTTGGGGCGGAAACACGCGGAATTTGACCGATAAACTTAGCCGCATGACCGATTCACAATCCTGGCCGAGCGTGCTGCAGAAATTGCTGGCGAAAAACGACCTGAGTCGTGCCGAAGCGGCCTGGGTAATGACCGAGATTATGTCAGGTGAAGCCAGCGAAGCTCAGGTCGGAGCGTTCATGATGGCACTTCGATCGAAGGGCGAGTCGGTTGACGAACTAGCGGGACTTGTAGACGTGATGTTGCAACACGCAGTGCTTCTAAACACCGGCTCGGATGCCGTTGACATCGTCGGAACCGGGGGAGACCTCGCTGGAACGGTAAACGTCTCGAGCATGTCCGCGATTCTTTGCGCGGCAGCCGGCATCCCGGTTATGAAACACGGCTCTCGGTCGGCCTCTGGAAAGACCGGATCGAGCGAAATGCTTGAGGTTTTGGGCATTCGTCTAGATCTTTCGCCGGAGGCGGTAGCAGATGTCTTCCGCGAGGTAGGGCTCACATTCTTTTTCGCGCCGGTTTTTCACCCGGCCATGAGGCACGTGGCACCGGTTCGCAAGGCGCTGGGTGTGCCGACCACCTTCAATTTCCTCGGTCCGTTGGCTAATCCGGCTCAGCCACTTGCCACCTCTCTAGGTGTTTCCAACGTATTCATCGCCCCTTTGATGGCCTCTGAAATCGCCGCTCGAGGTCGGACCGCGCTGGTATTCAGGGGTTCTGATGGGCTTGATGAGCTCACCACCACGGGAACCAGTCGAATTTGGCAGGTTTCTGGGGGAGCGGTGGCCGAATTCGAGCTCGATCCGGCATCCTTGGGCTTGCCCAGAGCTTCTGTGGCCGACCTCATCGGCGGGGATGCACACCACAATGCCAAGGTCGCTCGAATCGTCCTCGGTTCCGATGACTGGGATGCATCACTGAGCGCCGTGCGCGACATTGTGCTTTTGAATGCCGCCGGTGGAGTGGTCGCTTATCGTTTGGCAAAGGACTCCTCGCAGGCGTCACGCGATCTGCACGAACGTTTTGACGAGGCGCTTGAACTCGTTCGTTCGGCGCTCGATTCGGGTGCCGCCGCCGAGAAGCTCTCAGCCTGGATTGCGGCAACCCAGGCCTAAAGCAAAACCCACCCGAATCAACACCAATGGCAAACTTCGGGGGTAGTGGCCAGATATTTATTACTTGACATAATGTTCATTATCGGCGTTTATTATGTGTTCGCCGAAAGGACTTCCGGTCTTAGGCCAGATACTCCACCAGGAACTCCGCCAGTCCATGTGGAGCGACTGCTTCTCCGCTTTCGAGCAGATCAGCGGGTTTCCACCAGCGATACATGACAACGTCGCGGTATTCGTCTTGAGTCCACCCGCTCGTGTCGATCTCAAAACCTTCAACCTTAAGTTGAAAGATTGTGTCCTCATAGGTGTGGTGGTTTCCGTCGGACCAATCCCATCGCCCGATCCTGTGGAAAATCGGTTCGCCGAGTTGATCCGGGCTTAAGACGATGCCGGTTTCCTCGCGAAGCTCACGCACCGCCGCATCCCAGGCATCTTCGCCTGCATCGATGCCGCCACCCGGGGTTAGCCAACGAGGCGGTAGGCCAACTTCTGGGTCGAAATGCGTGAGCAGCATGAAAACCTCACCAGCGTCGTTGTGCAACAAGACCCTAGCCGTCGCTCGGTGTTGACCCGGATAAACCATTTCTATTCGGCTCGTTTCTTGGCTTGAGGGTCGACGAACTTGAAAACCTTCAACGAAAACTGCATCAGATAGCCGATGCAGAACGCGAATATCAGGGTTCCTTCGCGAACCTGACCGCCGAGCAGCCACCCGATAGTCAGGGCGATCGTCTCGTACATGGTACGAATCTGCCAAAACTTCCATCCGAGCAGGCGCTGTGTGCCAATCATGAGTCCGTCACGAGGCCCGGTGCCGAGGTTTGCCGAAATGTACATGCCGGTTGCCAGAGCCACCAGAACCATGCCCAGGCAGAATGAGCCCAGCTGAAGCAGATAGGTTTCGGCCGATGGAAGAAGGTTCATCCAGAAATCGGCGAATAGGCCGATGAAGATGGCGTTGAGCACGGTGCCGATTCCCCACCGTTGGCGAAGCGGAATCCAGGCGAGCAAGACCAACGCACTAACCACAACCGACGCCCAGCCATAGCTGATGTGAGCCTGTTTCGAAATGCCTTGAGCCAGAACATCCCAGGGTGGGACTCCAACCGTTGCTTCGACGATAAGCGCAAGCCCGAGACCATAAATGAATAGGCCAAGCCAGAGGCGAGCAAATCGCGCCAGAGTCTTAGAATCGAAAGTCAGAGCCACCGTTCCAGCCTAGGTGGCAACCGCTAGCGGACGGGTGCATCAAGTTGACCGAGTTGCCATACCTCTCCCCCGCGGGAATCCACGTTTTTGCCCATCGCGGGCTGGCGACTAAAGATGCCGAGGAAAACACGATTGCGGCGTTCAAATCTGCTCTGGCCGCTGGCGCTACCCACATCGAGACCGATGTGCAAGCCACCAGGGATGGCGTTGCAGTGCTCTTTCACGACGATGACCTGCTGAGAGTCGCCGGCATCAAACGCGACATCTCGCAACTAACCCTTGCCGAAGTGCAGGCGGTGTCAATTGCCGGAGGCGGAATTCCAACGCTTGCCGAAGCACTTTCCTCGATGCCAGGTGCTCGGTTCAACCTCGATATCAAACGAGCCAACGCAATCGATCCGACGGTGAAGGCAATCAGGGATGCGCGTGCTGGCGATCGGGTGCTCGTGTCGTCATTCAGCGATACTCGCCGAATGCGGGCCTTGAGGCGGCTGCAAGCTGCCGGTGTCGAGGTCGCAACCGGAGCCGGTGTCGGCCGCATCCTGGCTGGCTATTTGGCGGCACGATTTGCTCCGGGACGTTGGTTTCCCAGGGTCATGAAGGGCACTCACGCCCTGCAGCTTCCATACGAGCACGCATTATTAAACACTCTTCACCCGAAATTTGTCAGACGGGTGCTGGATGCTGGTATCAAACTGCACTACTGGGTGGTCAACGACGAACAAACCATGCTCGAGTTGGTAGCCTTAGGGGCGCACGGCATAGTCACCGATCGCGCAGATGTTGCTGCAGCCAGCCTGAGAAACGAAAACTGAGTTTTTCGTTTCATTCGGGAACAAATCACCAAGATCTTCGGTTTAGGTCAAAAGTCAATCGACGAAGTTTTTTAGGTTTCAAAGAGGAGAAAAATGGCTCAGTCCACCATGCGCGGTATGCGGCTTGGGACCCAGTCGCTGGAGAGCGAAAAGGGCGTTGCTTATTCGGAACGCGCCACCCACCTATACCGTTGCGCCAACCAGCACGAGACCCCTGTTGTCTTCGCGGCCGAAGCCGAGCTGCCTCAGACCTGGCAGTGCAAGCAGTGTGCTCTCGAAGGCGTTTTGCTCGAAGATGGCAAGCAGGTAACCCTCGAAGCCAATGACGACAAGACTCCACGTAGCCACTGGGAGATGCTTCTCGAGCGCCGCACTCGCGAAGAGCTCGAAGAGATTTTGCAAGAACGTCTTGAATACATCCGCGCTCGCCGCAAGGCCGGAGAAGCCGACATTTAGATTTCAACCGGGTTATTTTTTGCCGAAGAAACCCCAACGAGTAATCAGCCATAGTGCCTCAAGCACTATGGCTGAACTCATTTTTGACCTGCCGTTGACGCGCTCGATGAACGTGATCGGCACCTCGACCACGCGAAACTGGGCGCGTTCGGTTAGCCAGGCAAGCTCGACCTGAAACGAATAACCTTGAGCCGAGATCGTGCCGCTCGTGAGTTGACGCAGAACTTCAGCGCGATAGACGCGAAACCCAGCGGTGAGGTCGTGGATGCGCGACCGGAGCAATGTGCGGGCGTAACGGTTGCCCATCCGAGACAAAAATCTGCGATGAGCGGGCCAGTTGACCACCTCTCCCCCAGCGATCCAGCGGCTTCCGATGACTAGGTCTGCCGAGTTTGCGGCGGCTAGCATGCGCGGCAGATCAACGGCTCGATGGCTTCCATCGGCATCCATCTCGACTAGCAGTTCGTAGCCGCGATCTAACCCCCAGGCGAATCCCGCCAGATAGGCAGCTCCCAGTCCCTCTTTGCTCGCTCGCTCGAGCAAATGGATTCGAGGGTCACTCTGTGCGAGCGTGGTGACCAGTTTTGCCGTGCCGTCGGGTGACCCGTCGTCGACGACCAATGCATCGACCTCAGGGTTATGTTCAAAAAGTTGCTCGATGCTGCGCTCGATATTTTCGGCTTCGTTGTAGGTCGGCAAAATAACCAATGTGCGCATTAGTCGGACTCTAGCGTGATTTGCATCAGTTGAACTTGCGCCGACGGTAAATGACGATCGAGACTAAGCCCACCGCCAGGAACAGGTTGGCCAAGTCGAAGTAGCGCCCGATAACCATAGCCGGGGTTTTTGAGTTGCTCATTCCGATATCAGCCACGAGATAAGCAGGTTCGAAAGCGCCGCTTCGAGCCAAGGTGTCTCCCCCGTCGAATATTGCCGAAGGGCCCACGGTCGACGCGTTAACCAGGGGCAACCCGGTTTCGATGCTCCTTAGCTTGGCGATAGCCAGCTGCTGAAAGGCTTCGTCGCTCCGACCGAAGTCGGCGTTGTTTGTTTGCGACAAGATGGCCTGAGCCCCAGAGTCGACGATCTCCTGAGTGATTTCGTCGATCGCGATTTCAAAACAAATCAGTACGCCGAACTTTTTTCCTTCGACTTCAAAAATCGGGTCACGCTCGCCGAAGGTGTAGCCGCGCGAGATGAGCCCGATTAGGTCCGGTGCGAGTTGATACCAAAAGTCACGATCCGGCACGAACTCGGCGAACGGCACCGGTCGCTTTTTGTCATATTGGTCGGCAAAACCCGTGTTCGGTAGCCAGAGAATCGAAGAGTTGAAGATCTCTGACTCTGTCGCAGTGATGGTGCCGAAGGTGAACGGAGTCTTCAGTTCTCGATTCACAAGTGAGTTGAGCTCGAGATTCGCCCGAGCGCTGACTTCTGGGTTCAGGTCAGAAGCGTTCTCGGGCCAAACCACTAGCTGCACGCCTTTGGCCTTGCCGTCGGAAATCATCTTTCTGGTGACCGATAGGTGATTGTCGAGCACCTCGCCAGGGTAGGTCTTAGCGAACAATCCTGCATTTGCGTTGCCCTGGATTGCCGCAACTCGAAACTTCTCGCCAGATGACTGAAGGTTGACCGTCATTGGAATAGCGACCGCGGTTGCCAAAACTCCAGCGATGGCCCCGAGTGCCTTGCGTCGGCTAGCGGCCTGAAACATGCTCGGCGCATATTCCACCAAGGATGCGCTGACAAAGGCAACCACGAAGCTCAACAGGCTCAATCCCCCGAAGAACACCCAGTTGGCCAGCGGCGAGTCGGCCTGAGACATCGAGAGCCTCGACCACGGAAAGCCTCCGTAGGGAAAGTGCGTCGAAAGCCACTCTCTGGCGGTCCAGACTGATGCAAAGACGAGCACCCGGACCATTCGTCCCGAATGGTTTCGGAAGAGCCACTGATAGGCCACCATCCCAAGACCGAAGATGAGTGCTTCGACCGTAGCCAGAGCAACCAGCGGCAATGGGCCGAGATATTGGCTGAGCCACCAGCACTGGCTGGCGAAGAAGGTCCAACCGCCCACGAATCCCACCGCGAAAGCGCGCCCAAGAGTTGCACCTCGAACCGAGATCAAGAGCCCGGCGACACTAACGAAGATTAGTGGCCAGAGCCCTGGCTTCGGATAAGCGAAATAACTCAGTGCGCCACTGAGAGCAGCCAACAACAACCTCGAACTGAGGAAGACGTCGTCGATGTGCCGTTTCACGCTCTTAGCCTATGGGTTTCGTTGCTGGCTAGCCGTAGTAGGAGTAAGCCACGATGCCGCGCTTGACCTTGTCAATGGCTTCGCGTGCAATCTGTTCGACACGACCCTCACCAACTTGGGCGATTTGGTCGAGGAGGTCGACTATTTGTTTCGTCCAGCGGATGAAGTCACCCGGTAGCATAGCGCCTTCAGCGAGCACCGCGTCGAGACGTGCGCCAGATGCCCAGCGGTGAATAGGCAGGCTAAACGAAACATCCGGTGGAGTCGTTTGAGGCAGTTTGTAGCGCTTGGCTAAGTATTCGATTTCTTCCCAGACCTGCAGGGTCGAGTCCATGACCTCGACGAAATCTCCTCGCGGAGTTCTTGGCGCGATGTCTTCGTCATCTCGGCGAGCTTCGTAGACCAGCGCCGCCACAACAGCGGCGAGGGTCGGGGCATCAATCTTGTTCCAAACGTTCAAACGCAGGCACTCGGCAACCAGCAGATCGCGCTCGCCGTAGATGCGCGCGAGCTTGAGCCCCGCATCCGTGGTCGACAACTCAACGTCATCTTCGGCTAGATATTCGAGTTCGATGAGCAGTTCGCAGATGCGGTCGAAGGTCTTGGCGACCTGGTTGGTGCGCCCCTCGATTTGCGCCATCAGGTTGTCGGTTTCGCGGCGAAGTTTTTGCCATCGTTCTCCCCATCGGGCGTGTGCCTCACGCTCCGAGCATGAGTGGCAGGGATGCTGCTTGAGCCGTCTGCGCAGCTCTGTGAGTTGGCGCTCGCGGGCAGCCCGTCCCTTTGTCTGGCGGATATCTTTTCCGCGCTCGTGACGAACTCGACCGGCGGCAAGTTCCTTTTCGATGTCGCTGATTTCACGGCGCATTTCGGCATAGCCGGCGAAGTCTCCGAGGTGGCATTCCATCGACTTCGCATAGCCGGCGATCGACACCTCTCGGTCGCGCAAGCCTTTTGCTAAACCGACCACCGAACGGTCCGCTTGAAACTGGGCGAAAGACATCTCGAGCACTTCGCGGGCACGGTCGCGACCGAAGGCATCGACCAGGTTCACGGCCATGTTGTAGGTCGGTTTGAATGAGGAAATCAGAGGGTAGGTGCGCTTGGAGGCCAGCCCGGCGACAACCTGCGGGTCGAGGTTTCCCGACCACTGGATCACGGAGTGACCTTGGGTGTCGATGCCTCGGCGCCCGGCGCGCCCGGTCAGCTGGGTGTACTCCCCCGGAGTTATCTGAACTCGACCTTCGCCGTTGTATTTATCTAGGCGGTCTAGCACCACGGTTCGTGCCGGCATGTTGATGCCGAGCGCCAAGGTTTCGGTGGCGAAAACCACCTTGACCAACTTGCGCAGAAATAGCTCCTCGACGACCTCTTTGAAGGCCGGAAGCATGCCCGCGTGGTGAGCCGCCACTCCCCTCTCGAGCGAGTTCAGCCACTCGAAATAGCCCAGAGTGGCCAAGTCTTCATCGGCGATGTTCGCACACTTCTCTTCGACCAGGAGTCGAATCTCGCGTCGCTCGTCGGCGTCGGTCAGTCGCAGGCTGTGGCGAACGCACTCTTTGACTGCGGCCTCGCAAGCAGCACGGGAGAAGATAAAGAAGATGGCAGGTAGCAGGTCTTCTTCTTGCAAAATTTCGATGATCTCAGGCTTAGAAATCTTCGGGATGCGGTTCTGCTGCTTCTGCCAGCTGTTGTCGTGACCGCGACGTCCGCGGGAAGGTTTATTCACTGGCTGTCGAAGCTTGTTTGCGTGACGCTGACTGAGTTCTGGGTTCACGCGATTGCCAGATGGTTCGAACAACTCGAGCAGTTCATCGCCGAACATGACATGTTGATTTAGCGGCACCGGCCGAATTTCTGACACGACGATTTCGGTTTCACCACGAACCTCGTCGAGCCAAGCACCAAACTCCTCGGCGTTCGAAACGGTCGCACTAAGCGACACAATCTTCACGTCTTTGGGGAGGTGAAGAATGACCTCCTCCCACACGGCTCCCCTGAACCGGTCGGCAAGGTAGTGAACTTCGTCCATGATGACGAAGCCAAGGCTCATTAGAGCGTTCGAGTTGGCATAGATCATGTTTCGCAGCACCTCGGTGGTCATCACCAGGATGGGTGCATCCCCATTGTTGTTGGTGTCACCGGTCAGCAGACCAACCATCTTTTCGCCATATCGCGTGGCGAGTTCGGCATACTTTTGGTTGCTCAACGCCTTTATCGGAGTCGTATAAAAGACCTTGAGTCCTTTGGAGATGGCCAGGTGGATGGCAAACTCGCCAACCACCGTCTTGCCGGCGCCAGTGGGTGCAGCTACCAGAACGCCTTTGCCTGCGTTGAGTGCGTTACATGCGCGTTGTTGAAAGTCATCGAGGGGAAACTTTAGAAGCTCGGTGAACGAGGTGAGCTCTGGATGCGCCTGTTGCTTGCGTGATCGGGCGTAGCGCTCGGCCGGACTCAACTCTTCTTCTGACAAGAGCTACTAACCTTCGAGTTCTTCGTCGATGGCTTTGGCACGCTTGAGCCTGCGTCGGTCGGTGACGAATGCAACTGCACCAGAGGCGAAATAGAGCAAAGAGAGAGGCACCATCAAGACGAACATCGAAAGCGGGTCGGCCGTTGGCGTAGCGACTGCGCTGATGACGGCGATCAGGAACAGGGCAAGTCGCCAGGATTTGAAGATCGACTTGGCAGTGATGAGTCCCGCCAAATTTAGAATCACGAGGATGACCGGCATCACAAATGCCAACCCGAAAACTAGCAGGATTCTCAAGTTGAAAAGGATGTAATCCTTTGCGTTGATGATGTTGGTGGCACCTTCAGGAGTAAACGCGAGCAACGTTGACATGAAGGTTGGAAGTGAGACCCAGGCGAGCCAAGCTCCTGCGGAGAACAGTGGCACCGAAGTCAGCAGAAAAGCGAGCGTGTAGCGACGCTCACGCTTTCTAAGCGCCGGGGTGATGAAGGCCCATAGGTGATAGAGCCAAACCGGCGAGGTCACTAGTAAACCCAGAAAGATAGAAACCTGCAGCCTCAGATCAAAGGCCGACATCACATCTGGAAAGTTGACGCTGATTCGTGGGTCGCTGGCTGCGAATTTGTCGAGCGGCGATTTAAGAACGGTAAAAAAGGGATCGTAGAAAAACCAACCGCCCACGGCTCCGCCAGTGATGAACAGTGCCGACCAAAATAGGCGCTTGCGGAGTTCCTTGAGATGACCTCCGAGGCTCATGCGCGCCTCAGGATTTTTCTTGCGGGCCACTACTCAGAAGGCTTGTCTTGCGACTTTGGCTTCTCGTCGGGGTTTTCAACCGGGGCGTCGCTCTTGATTTCTTTTTTGAAGACGCGAAGCGACTGAGCTAGGCCCTTGGCCAAGCCAGGAAGCTTTGGAGCGCCCCAGAACAACAGAACGATGACCAGAATGATGATCCATTCAAAACCCTTTGGAATCACTGGAGCCTACTTTCGTCGTAATCGATATCTTTGAGCCTAGAAACAAGCCTACGCTGTCGGTCTTCTTTGCGTTGACGCTTGCCTTTTTCGACACTCTTGCGACGCTTGGTCACCGCTTCTTCGGTTTGTTCCAATGCCGAGATGAGCTTGGGCAGTTCAGCCGCTTTGGCTTGTGTCTGTTCGAGTTTTGCTCTCATTTCTTCAAGGCGCTTCAACGGGGCTTGGATCGATTTAGCACGAGCCGCCAACTCCCAAAGCAGGTAGGCATAAATCGCCATTGCGACCAGCGCGATGGCCGTGAAGATCCAGAACCAGAACCAGAACCCCACGATTAGTCCTCATCCTTTGGTGCTTCGATGGTGATGCTTTCACCCAGGCTGGCGAGCGCATAGTTCCTGACGATGTCGCGCGCGATCTGAGGCTCGATTACCCTAGCCGCTCCCCCGTAGCGACTAATCAGGTGGCCCAAGTTTGGCAGGTGACCAATCTTGATGGTGACTCGAATCGTGCCCCGGTTGCTTGAGGTCGAACCCTCGACGTTCGCATACTCGGCAACCAGCTCGTAGGCTTCAGGGTCTACCTCGACAATCACATCTGTGTCGTGCTCGCCGGGCACATACAAGCGATCTTCGTCATCGAGAGACGCTAAAGCGGCGATGGCCTCTGCCGAACGCTGATCGGCCAATAACTCCACCGACCGCATGCGATTTAGCCTGAAAGATTTGCTTGCCTTGCTGGTTGGACACCACGCGCGCAGATACCAGACCGAACCGCGAGGATCCAAGCGCAGCGGCTCAAGCACGCGATCGGAGGATTCTCCGCGCTGATTCGTGTAGTTGCAGGTGACTTGGGTGCCAGCCATAATCGCCTTGCGAAGCACCGAAACATCTGCTCCCACCGTTCCAAACTCGTATGCGATGGTCGGCGGGCTCGCGTTGGGCTGTGAGCTCGATAGCAGGGTGATGAGTTCATCGATTTCTTCCTCAACGGCAAACTCTGGCAGGGTGCGCAGATACGAAAGGCCGGCCGCAATTGCCGATGCTTGTCTGGTCGAAATTCTCGGCGCATCGGTGATGATGTCGTAGTTCAGAAAAGACAGGCGCTCTGACTCTTCAAAGAGGTCCCAGTCGAAATTGAACGGCAAGCGTTCGAAGCCCGTCTCGTCGACTCGTCCGGCTACTACAAGCGTCGACATAGCCTTGCGCACGGCCTGCTTTGTCATGCCCATTCGAGCGGCTACGTCGTCGATGTGCATCTCACCTTCGCGCATGATCAAGCCGATTAGCGTGATCAGAAAGTTGAACTGGTCATCGCCCGAAAGTACGTTGCGTAGTTTAGGCATGCTGATTCACCACCTTTTCGAGACCGCGACGGATCACGTCGGCTAGTTCGGGTGGAGAAACTACTGTCACCGAGCGTCCGAAACCTCGAATCTGTTCGGCAAACAGATGCAAATCCATGAAGGTCAAGACGACTTCGCCGTCTGGCCCGGTGTGGTGTTCCAGTTCGAAGTGCACCCATGCCTCCGTCTTCGGCTCCACCTTGAGCACCGCGACGTTTCCCTCGGTGAACTCGGTTAGGCGGCGAGTAGCTTCTGCGAGTTGAGCAGCGCTTGCGGTTTTGAAGGTCTGCCCAGTGCTTGCGATTCGACTCACGATTCGCTTAAGCATGAAGTTTCGAATGTCGTTGCGTTCAACATCCCAGCACATCAACAACCATTGGCCGGAGACGTGACGAACCTGCCAAGGCTGAACCACTCTGGTCGAGACTTTCTCGTCTGGAGTTCGATAGTCGAAGGTCACTTCGAGACCGTCTCTAGCGGCCTCTTCTAGTTGAAGGATGCCTGGTTCGTTCGTGAGAATTCTCGGCGCAAAGCCCGCTAGATCTAGGCCGTCGCTAGGCATGCCAAGCGCTTTTAGGCGCATTACGGCTCGAGAAGCCTCGGTCGAGAAACTCGCGCGAGCCCATACCTTTGCGGCCAACTCAAGTAAACGGAGTTGGTTTGGAGTCAGATTTGTGCCCTTGGGCCAAACGAATGTGTCGGCGGGGATAAAGTAGCGGCTCTGCTGGTTGTCTTCCATGTCCGAGTTGCGTGTAAAAGTTACAACCTGAACGCCCATCTCTTTCAGAGCGGTCTTGTCGCGCTCAAACTTTTTGTTCAGCGCGTCAACTTTCGCCCCGGATTCGACCATCATCCGATAACCGCGAACAGACTTGAATAGCTCTTCTTTGGTGAAGCCGTAAGGGTTGCTCAGCAGGGTTAGCGTGAGGCTGAGCAGGCGTTCCGCGCTGTCATCGCCCTCGGGCTGCCAGTTCGAATCTGCGTCAAGCTCTGCCATTGAAGTTTTGAAACCACCCGCTACTTCTGGATGCCGAGAATGTCGATAACAAACACGAGAGTCGAGTTCGCTGGGATGGTGCCCTGAGCCTGGTCGCCGTATCCCAGGTTAGGTGGAATGACTGCAACAATCTGTGATCCGACCTTTTGGCCAACTACGGCGTCAACGAATCCTTGAATCAGTTGTCCCTTGGCAATGGTGAAGGTCGCAGGAGTGTTTTTGTCCCACGAGGAGTCAAATTTGGCACCGTCGGCCCAGGTGTAGCCAGCGTAGTGGAGCAAGACCGAATCACCTTCGACGACAGCTTCTCCGGCTCCCTCGATGAGCACCTCCATAGCGGTAGCTTCTTGACCGTCTTTCGATGCTTTAGGGAATGGGGATTCGGTAGGAATCTTTACTCCAGGAATGCCATTGACGGCTCGCACAATAGTTGGGAATCCGGTTTGAGCCGGACGCTCGTTTCCGACCGCGTAAGGCAGATAAACCTTGTGGATCTGCATGATGAACAGAACGTCATCGTTCTTGCCAAGCTTGAGCTGCTCGATTCCCTGGTTCTGGTGAATCACCGACGCTGGAAAGAGGATCGCCACGCGACTGCCTTCGCGAACACTGCCAAGGGCCTCGCAGAACCCAGGTTCTTGGTCTGGGGTCAACACCTGAACCGAGGCTCCGCTGGTGTCGAACGTTGTTGGCTGGAAGACCTCGCCGGTGCCCGCGTTTACGCCAAGGTACTCAAGGCTGACGGTCTGGTTTCCGGTGATCTTTGGGCCGGTGCCTTCACTCAACACCTTGGTCTGAACGTCCTTGGCCGAAAGCGGGGCGGCAAAATCAACCTTCGGCTCAGCATCCGTGCCGCTCACCGTAACGCGGTCAACCTCGCGGCCCGAGGCCGGCTGGGTCGAAACATCGCCACAGGCGGGCTTCAGGGTGTCAAACATCGCTTGTTCGGAGTTAATCGATGAGCAGGAGCTGAGTGACAGAGCCAACAAGGCTGCGGAGGCGGCGGCTAGCAGTTTACGCAAAAGGATTCCTTTGATTTTTTATTAAGTGTAGTTGGCGTTTATTCGGCTTCGGAGTCATTACGCTGCACGCTGACATCGGCTGACTGCTGGGCGTTTCTGATGTTCTTGCGCAATTTTTTGTCGCTAACGCGTTTTTGACCGAGGTGGTCGGGGTTCCAAACCGAGATGTCTTCATCGGCGAAGTCGCTCTTGCTCGGCCGTGACTTGAACTCGGGAAGCACGGTGCCTTCGGCAAGCTTTCGAGCTGTAATCAAAAAGCCGGTGTGGCCGATCATCCGGTGCTCTGGGCGAACAGCCAAACCTTGCAGATGCCAAGGTCGAACCATGGATTCCCAAGCACTTGGCTCGGCGAATCTTTTGCTGTCACGAAGAGCTTCGGCAAGGCGAGAAAGTTGAGTCACGGTCGCGACATAACCAATGAAAAGTCCTCCCGAGATGAGGCAATCTGCAGCCTGTTCTATGCACTCCCAGGGCGCGAGCATGTCGAGCACTACGCGATCGATCGTGCCCGCGTCTACCGCTGTTGGCAGCGTGTCTTGAAGATCGCCGATGGTGACCGTCCAGTTCTCGGGACGATGGCCGAGTTCGGTCACCACGTTGCCCTGCGCGATATCGGCAAACTCAGTGCGACGCTCGAACGAGAAGAGCTGACCCTCCGTGCCCACGGCTCGGAGCAGATACATGCTCAGCGCGCCAGAACCTACGCCGGCCTCAACAACTCGAGCGCCTGGAAAGATGTCGCCTTCGACAATGATTTGCGCAGCATCCTTTGGATAGATGATTGCAGCACCACGAGGCATTGAAAGCACAAAATCGGTGAGCAGCGGACGCATAGCGAGGTATTCGATGCCGTTTTGATTTTTGACGATCGAACCCTCTGGCTTGCCGATGATTTCGTCGTGCTTCAGGTCGCCGCGGTGGGTGCCGAACGCAGCACCTTCGACCAGGGTGATGGTGTTGATGCGACCCTTTGGTCCGGTCAGTTGAACCTTGTCGCCAACGCGAAAGGGTCCGCGTTTGAGGTGTTTGGTCATTCGTCCCTAAATAGTCTTTGCAGATCGGCGATGGTGACCCCGTCGAGTGTCTCCCAAAGGATTCGTCCGGGTTGAGCCGGAATGTTCATCATATTCGGAATTCCGACGGCCTTAGTATTCGCTGCCTCGGCCGAGGTCAGACCATTGACTGAATCCTCGAAGGCAACGCAATCCTCGACAGCAACGCCCAGAAGCTCAGCAGCCTTCAGATATGGCTCTGGATGGGGCTTGCCTCGAACAACATCGTCGCCGGCGACCACAACGTCGAAGGCTTCAAATCCGATTGCGTTGACAACCTGCAGCGCCGTTCGGCGCATCGACATGGTGACCATCGCCGTTTTGATGCCGCTCTCACGAAGCAACAGCAGAAGTTCTTTTGCACCGGGACGCCATGGAACGCTCGCCTGAAGGTGGTGATTGACCGAATCGGTAAGTTGGCGGATGATCTCTTCTGGTTCGAGGTCGGATTCGAGTCGGGCCTTAATCAGCTTTGAACTCTCATAGAGGCTCAAACCGATTAGTTCTTTGCCGTGGTTTTCGTTCCACTCTTTTCCGTGGCTCTCGGCAAGCGCACGTTCAGACGCCATCCAGTAATACTCGGAGTCGATAAGAGTGCCGTCTAGGTCAAATAGCACCGCGGCAGGTTTGGTTTTGGCTTCGAACATACGTCTCGAGTTTAGCCTTGCCAAAGTTTCGCTTAGAGTTTTATCTAGCGTATTGACAGGGGTTTCTTGGTGTCTTCAATCTTCTCGGGAAGAACTCTCATCGTTGGTTTCGACGGTTGGAGCGACTCTGCCGACGCCGCCAGCGGTGCCGCCAAGTTCATGACCGTTTCGGCTGAGGCCGACCTGGTCGGACAGATCGACTCGGAAGAGTATTACGACTTTCTCTTTTCACGCCCGCAGGTCGTGCTCGACGAAGACGGCGACCGTCAGCTCAACTGGCCAACCGCCGAGCTCTATGCCCCAAACTTTGAAGCCGAGGGCGTCAAGCAGTTCGAGCGGGTCTACTTTTTAATTGGTTCGGAACCGAGCCGTCGCTGGAAGGCATTTGTTTCGGAAATCATGGAGATGATTCTCGATCAAGACATTCAGGCGGTCATCTTTCTAGGGTCGATTCCGGCGGATGCGCCGCACACGCGTCCTGTGCCGGTGAGTGCACACAGCCAGAACCAGCTGGTGCGCGAGCAACTCGGCGCTGAAAAGAGCAACTACCAGGGGCCTGTCGGAATCCAGTCGGTGCTTGCCATCGAGTTAGAGAGAGCCGGAATCCCTACCCTGGCGCTTTGGGCCTCGGTTCCCCACTACGTTCAGAATGGACCTTCGCCTAAGGCGATGCTCGCTTTGGTAACGGAGGTCGAACGTTACCTCGGAGTTTCGTTTGATCACGGTGAGCTGGCTAACGACGCATTTACCTGGGAGCGCAACATCGATGAGCTTGCCGAAAACGACGAAGACATGGCGGGCTACATCGAGCAGCTCGAGCAGAGTCGCGATGCCACCGATTCTGAGGCGGCCAGTGGCGATGCACTTGCAATGGAATTTGAGCGGTTCTTGGCTACTCAGAACGAATCCAAGGATGAGCCAGAAGATGGCAACACCGAGCGGTAAACACTGCTGCAAAGCTAGGCCCGGCGGCAGTCTATGCGGTCAGCATCCCCGTTGCTAGGCCCACTATGAGAAGTAGCCCAACTCCCACCCGCCAGAGTACAAACGGCATGAACGAGCCACGCTCGAGATACTTCAGCAGGTAACCGATAACCAGATAACCGACCACGAACGAAACGACCGTTGCGACGCCTGTTGCGACAAGTGCCGATTGTGAAAGGTCGCCAAAGGTCTTGACGAATTCGTAAAGGCCACTAGCTATCACGGCCGGAATGGCGAGCAAGAACGAAAAGCGTGCCGCGGCAGCGCGGGTGTAACCAAGCAACAGACCAACGGTAATCGTTCCACCCGAACGTGACACACCTGGAATGACCGCAAGAGCCTGTCCCAAACCATAGAGCAGGCCGTGCCTCACCGTGAGCTGTTCGATGGGCTTCGACTTGGAACCGATCTTGTCGGCGAGACCAAGCAAGAGCCCAAAAGAAATCAAGGTAAAGGCAACGATGTTGAGATTGCGAAGATCGCCCTCGATCTGATCTTTGAACAAGAGCCCAATCGCGACCACGGGCAGAGATCCAAAAATGACAAGCCAACCCAATCGAGAGTCTTGTGTTTTTTGAGCATCCCGTGGTTTCAAACTCGCAAACCAGGCCTTGGCGATCCTCAAGATGTCTTTCCAGAAGAACAGGAGAACCGCAGCTTCGGTTCCGAGTTGGATGGTTGCAATGAATGCAGTTAGCTGGGGTTTTGTCAGTGAGGAATCGAGGCTAAAAAGTTGTTCGGCGATCTGCACGTGAGCGCTAGACGAGATTGGTAAGAATTCGGTTAAGCCTTGGATGAGCCCCAGAAAGATCGCGGCAAAAAAGTCCAATTACTCTCCGTCGTCGGCTTCCTCGAAAGGAAGCCATTCACCGAAAGCTGCTTCGAGAGCTTCCTCGTAGTCGAGGAACGCGTTTTTGAGAACGTTGTAGGCGTTCGAAACCGCTGGATCGTCGTCGGATCTTCGCATGGTCACGGCTTCGTGATGGCGTTCAAGCGCCGCAATGAACTGTGCCAGAGCGTGTCTAGGTTCGGTAGCCATAGCCCTAACCTACTCCCCCAAACAGTTTTGTGACAGCATCCCAGGTCGAATCTAAACGGTGTTTCGTGTTAGAGTGGTGAGTCGTTGCAGACACCTGTCCGGGTGGCGGAATGGCAGACGCGCTAGCTTGAGGTGCTAGTCCTCATTAGAGGGTAGGGGTTCAAGTCCCCTTTCGGACACAAGAAATCCCGACCGATTGGTCGGGATTTTTCTTTTGCCTAAATTTTGATGCGATTGGCAATCTTGTTGACCAGCTTGCGCTCGCCGGCAATCAAAACGTGCTCGGTGTTTCGTTTAGCGCCTGGGTTTCCGACCCGCTCGCCAGCCTTATTGAAGACGCCAATCTGTGATCCTATGTAACGTTTGAAATCCACGTCGACCACCTCGACGTGACCCCTCGGCTCGCAGATAGCGATTAGCTCTTCCTTGGTTAGCCAAGATTCGTTGTTGTAGCTGAGCACCAGGGTTTGGCAGTTGACTCCATCGATGAGCTCTCGAATTGCCCTGGGCATGTCTGGCTTCGAATTGAATCGACTTCGATGATCGCCTTCACGCACGTCGGTGCGTTTGTTTGCGATGCCGTAGACCTCCGGTGCATCCCAGCGCACCAAGGTTTCCCAGATGTGGTAGTTGGCGAAGTAGCGGTGCTGGTTGTAGGGCGGGTCGAGATAGGCAAGGTCTGCAGCTGGCAATTTCGGGGCAACCTCCAAGGCGTCTCCTCGAAGGGCAAACCCTCGACCAGGGAGAAGGCCTGGATCGGTTAGTTTGAGCGCCGTATAAGAACGCTTCGACCACTGCTTCAAATAAGCCATCTGAATGCCGGTGGTCGAATCGACTCGGTCGGCCGCGAGAATCAAAGAAGTAAGTAGAGGCTCATAGAGCCAGCTGCCCCGATATTCCGACTCGATCATGTTTCGAATCGCATCGATTCTTTCTCCGTTTGCCGGCTGAAAATAGCGGGCATCCTCGCAAAAGGTTTTGGTGAAGTAACCCGAAACGGGTTCAGCGCCATTCAGATGGGCAATCGCATCGGTCAGTTCGATTACGCTGCATTCGTTGGCATCAAGTTCGATCCAGGTCTTTGCGAAAACCTCGGAATAACTGGCGGTGTCGACTGCAGTCACGGTCATCCCGAGCTCTTTGAACTTGCGAGCGACTCTCGTGGTTCCGGTGAACAGGTCAAGTGCAGTTGCCGCACCGCTTGCCGAGGCGATTTCACCGAGCAGGGGCACCAGCGTGCGCTTTGAACCCAGATACTTGATCACTCGTCAAAGTTACACTTGTTCTCGGCGAAAGGATTAGGTGCATGGCCTCTGTGACACTCGGCTTGCTTCGGCACGGCGAAACCGACTGGAACGTTCAGAGTCGACTGCAGGGCACCAGTGACATCCCTCTGAACGAAACGGGCATTATGCAGGCCGTGCGAGCCGCTCGTGCCATCGACGCCGCGGATTGGGACATCATCGTGTCTTCCCCGCTATCTCGGGCACGTGAAACGGCACGAATCATCTCGGATGCGAACGCTCTGGGCGAGGTAATCATCGAGCCCTTGCTGCTCGAGCGCGCCTTCGGCGAAGCCGAAGGGCTGAACTATCACGAGTGGAAACTCACTCACGACCCTTCGCAGGGCATTCCGGGTGGAGAATCGCTGGCCGAGCTAGAGACAAGAGCAAATGGGCTGCTCGCCCAGTTTGCCGTGCGTTTCGCCGGCAAGCGGGTTTTGGCTGTAAGCCACGGGGCGCTCATTCGCAAGGTGGTTCGAGTCGCGAGCGCCAAGACGCTGCCACTTGAAGGCGATCGGTTTGCGAACACCAGTCTCACAAAGTTGAAACATGACGGCTCGACCTGGTCGGTGACCCACTACAACCCAGACCCTCTGGGCAGTTAGAGCAAGCCCTCAATCACGCGCTTCAGTTGCCTGGCCGACTCCGCCCAACTGAAGTCCTTTGTCCGCTCTAGCGCGCGTTCACTAAGTTCGGCTCGGGTCTTATGCGCCTGGGCGATCGCTCTCCCCAGCGATTGCGGGTTGCCCGGTTCAAAGAAGACCGCACCGTCGGCAGCCACTTCACGAAGCACCTCTAGGTCGCTGCAGACCACGGGCACTCCCCTAGAAAATGCCTCGAGAACCGGAATGCAAAAACCTTCTGACAGCGAAGCCGTGGCGAACAGCGAACTTTCGTCGAGAAGCTGGGCATAGTCCAGGTCGGTTAGTCCGTTGTGAAAGATCACCGAAGTTTGAGATTCGGCTGCAATCCGTTCGAGCTGCGCTTTGCGGGCCGAGTCGATCGGGCTGACGAGATTGAGTTCGACGTCGTTGAACGCCTTCGAGCACCCGCGGATGAGCGTCTCGACCTCTTTGTAGGGCATGAACGACCCCGTGTAAACCACCTTGATCGGCTGCTCGTTGGTGGGGTCACTGGTGCCCGAGCTAGATGCCGAAGCTGAGTTGCGCTTGCCACCGCCTGAGCGAGAGGCGAGCAGGTCATCCACGGCGTTTGGAATCACGTGGATTGGACCCGCAAACAGTCGAGCCTTTTCGATGGCACGCTTGGAGGTTTCGCTCACGGTGACGAGAGCGTCGGCCTTGCGCAACAGCAGGCGTTGGGGCACAAAGCTGAGGTGATACAACCGCCAGGCGAGCCTAACGGCGGCGTTGAATCGGCGAGGTGGTGTTCGGTGCGTGTAATAGATCAGATCGTGGATGGTGAGCACGAGCTTGAACTTGCGACCGAGCCCTCCAGTGGTTTGCATCGGCGAGAAGATCAACTTCGCTCCCCTGGCGTTCATTCGGCGTGCGAACCCCAGCTCTCGAATCGAGTCGGCGGGAGACTCGAAAACGTGTGCGCTATCGGCCGGAAGTTCTGCGAGTTGTTCCTTGCTCGAAACGATCGCCGTAATTGGCATGAGCTTCTGGAGTTCGCGAAAAAGATTGACGCTGAATCGGCTGATGCCGTCGGTGTGCCCGACAGTTATGAAGCGTGCGTCAAAGAAAATGCTCACTGGTTGAGCGTAATGAACTCATCGGTGTGTTTGGCAACAACTTCGACACGCTCATAGTGTGGCAGGTGTCCCACCCCGATCATTTCAACATAGGTGGCGTCGGCATACATGGTTGCAGCCTCACGTTGAGCTTCGATCGACGTGATGTCGTCTTCGTCTCCGCACAGCAGCAACACGGGTTGATTGATTGAGCGCGCATACTCGGTTAGGTTGTGCGAGCAAGACGCAATGAAAGCTTCTTCGGCCATCTTCGTGCTAGCGAATCGGCTGAAATGCGCCTTGTGCTGAGTGTGAATCCATGCCTTGAGAACCGGGTCGTTGCCCTTGTAAAGCACCTCGGTTACGAGCCAAATTACGATCGGGTGACCGAGCATCCATCGTCCGAGCCTCTCGGGAATGCGAGCCGCGATCTTGTACCAAGCGAGCGAAACCTTGGTCATGATCGTTCTGGGGCCTCGCATGGCCGGCATCGAAACCGGGTTCAGCAGCGCGAGTCGATTCGTCTTCGAATATTTGGTCACGTAGCGACCGATCACGATGGTGCCAAACGAGTGACCAAAGATGCTTAGGTCACCTTCGACTTTCAAGGCATCAACCAGTTCGTTGACCCAGTCGGCGTAGTTTTCGATCGTGTGCTCAACCGGCAACACCGGGGATGCGCCAAAACCGGGCACCTCGGGCACGAAACAGTCATAGTTGGCAAGCGCGCCAACGATTGGTTCGACGCCTTCGTGAGTGCCACGGTATCCGTGTACGAACAGGATCGAGCCCTTGCGCTCGCCGACCGCAGGGTAAAACCAATACGGGCTTTCGCCATTGCTTAGCTTGATGCTTTTTTGTTGGGAGCGCCCGGCTGCGCTGTTTGCAAAACTTTCGGTTTGCGAAATCACTTTGATTCTCCTAGACCGAGAAATACTTGGCCTCGGGGTGGTGAAGGATCATGGCATCGGTTGACTGTTCGGGATGCAGCTGTAGTTCTTCTGACAGAGTCACCCCAATGACCTCTGGCTTTAGAAGTTCAACCAATTTGCTTCGATCTTCTAGATTCGGGCAGGCCGGGTAACCGAACGAATACCTTGCTCCTCGATAGTCCAGCTTGAAATAGCCTTCAATCTCCGACGGGTCTTCGCCCCCGAATCCGAGTTCGTCGCGAACTCTATGATGCCAGAACTCGGCCAACGCTTCGGTCAACTGCACCGACAGTCCGTGAATTTCTAGGTATTCGCGGTATTCGTTTCTTGCATAGAGTTCGTTGGCGGCGTCCGAGATTCGGTTGCCCATCGTGACGAGTTGGAATGGCACGACGTCGATTCGGCCGGAGCTCTTATCGGCGACGAAGTCACTCAAACAGAGGTGGCGATCGCGAGACTGTCGCGGGAAGGTGAACCTCAAACGTTCGGTGAAGGCTTCTCCCCCGCTGCCGCCGTCGGTGGCACCTTCGGATGGGTGGTGCAAGATGATCAGATCGTCGCCGTCGCTGACCGCCGGGAAATAGCCGTATACCACAGCCGCTTCTAGAAGCGAATCGGTTTGGATTCGGTCGAGCCAGGCACGAAGCCGAGGACGACCTTCGGTTTCGACGAGTTGTTCGTAGCTAGCACCGTCGTCGCCTCGTCCCGGTTTCAGACCCCACTGCCCCATGAACGTTGCTCGTTCGTCGAGGAAGCTCGAATAGTCGCGCAGGGCGATGCCTTTGACCACTCGGACTCCCCAGAACGGTGGGGTCGGAATTGAGTTGTCGGTTGCGACATCGGAGCGATTTGGAATGTTCTCCGGGGCCGTTCGCTCGAGCAGGTTGCCTTTCGGCGTGACGCGCTTCTTGAGCGCGGGCAGGTCGACAGTTTCGCCTCGCTTGAATTTGACTAAAGCATCCATCAGGCGCAGGCCTTCGAATGCGTCGCGGGCGTAGCGAACCTCGCCTTCATAAATTTCGGCAAGGTCTTGTTCGACAAACGCGCGAGTCAGAGCCGCCCCACCAAGGATTACCGGCCAACGCGTTGCGACACCTCTCTGGTTCATCTCCTCGAGGTTTTCGCGCATCACCTGAGTCGACTTCACTAGAAGTCCGCTCATACCGATCACATCGACGTTGTGCTCCTCGGCGGCGGTCAAGATGTCGTTCACCGACTGTTTGATGCCGATGTTGACGGTGTCGAAACCATTGTTGCTAAGGATGATGTCGACCAGGTTCTTGCCGATGTCGTGCACGTCGCCGCGCACGGTGGCCAACAGAATCTTGCCCTTGCCCGAGTCGTCGGTCTTCTCGATGTGCGGTTCGAGGTGAGCCACGGAGGCCTTCATTACCTCTGCGCTTTGCAAGACGAATGGGAGCTGCATCTCGCCCTTGCCGAATAGCTCACCGACCACCTGCATGCCGGCCAACAAGTGGTCGTTAATGATCTGCAAGGCCTTCATTCCCTGAGCGAGGGCTTCGTCGAGGTCTGCTTCGAGTCCCTTCTTTTCGCCGTCGATGATTCGACGCTGCAACCGCTCTGCCAGCGGCATGGCTGCCAGTTCGGCGGCGCGTGACTGCTTGGTCGCAGCCGAGTCGACGCCTGAGAACTCGTCGAGCAACTTGGTCAACGGGTCGAAGGTTACGTTTCCGTCTGCGTCGTATTCGCGGCGGTCGTAGATCAGGTCGAGAGCAACCTTGAGTTGGCTCTCGGGAATCTGGGCCAGCGGCATGATGCGGGCGGCGTGAACGATTGCCGAGGTGAGCCCCGCCTGTGCACACTCGTGCAAAAACACCGAATTGAGCACGTGGCGCGCTGCCGGTGACAATCCGAAGGAGATGTTAGAGATGCCAAGAGTCGTTTGAACACCAGGAAAGGCTTCGTTCAGTCGTCGAATCGCCTCGATGGTCTCGAGCCCGTCGCGTCTGGTCTCGTCTTGCCCGGTTGCAATCGGAAAAGTCAGTGTGTCCACGACGATGTCGGCCAGGCTCATGCCCCAGTTGTCTCGCAAGTCGTTGATTAGTCGGCTAGCGATTTCGACCTTGTGATCGGCGGTTCTGGCCTGACCGGTTTCGTCGATGGTGAGTGCGACCACGGCAGCACCGTGTTCTTTGACGATCGGCATGATTCTGGCAAAACGCGAGGTGGGACCATCGCCGTCTTCGTAGTTGACCGAGTTGATCATGGCGCGACCACCGATGCACTCGAGACCCGCCTCGAGCACTCCCGGCTCGGTCGAGTCGAGCACAATCGGCAAGGTTGTCGACGTGACCAGACGGCTCACGAGGTTGCGCATGTCGGCAACCCCGTCGCGGCCGACGTAGTCGACGCAGACGTCAAGTGCGTGAGCGCCTTCACGAGTTTGCGACTTGGCGATCTCGAGGCACTCATCCCAGTTTTCGGCGAGCATGGCGTCGCGGAAGGCCTTGGAACCGTTGGCGTTGGTGCGTTCGCCGATCGACAGGTAGGTCATTGTCTGGTCGAATGGTTGGTGCTGATAGAGGCTCGCGAGACCAGGTTCGTTGATCCAGGATGGGCGGCTCGGGTGTTCCGACGCGACCCTGGCTGCCAGCTGGGCGATGTGCTCAGGGGTCGTTCCGCAGCATCCGCCGACCAAACCAGCGCCATACTCTCGCACGAACTGAAGTTGCGCCGTTGCGAGCTCTTGTGGCTCCAGCGGGTAGTGCGCGCCGTCGGCGGTCAGTATCGGCAAACCGGCGTTCGGCATGACCACCAGAGGCAACTGAGAGTATTTCGAAAGGTAGCGAAGGTGCTCGCTCATCTCGGTCGGGCCGGTGGCGCAGTTGAGACCGATGGCGTCGATGCCCAGAGCCGAAAGCGCCGTGAGCGCCGCACCGATCTCGGAACCCAAGAGCATGGTTCCGGTCGTTTCGATGGTCACCGACACAATCACCGGACGCGCCTCGCCGAGTTCGGTCATGGCTCGTTTCGCACCGATCACTGCGGATTTTGCCTGCAACAAGTCTTGTGCGGTTTCGATCAGGACCGCATCGACACCGCCGAGAATGAGCCCACGAACCTGAGCTTGATAGGCATCGCGCAGGATGCGGAACTCGGTGTGCCCGAGGGTTGGAAGTTTGGTGCCAGGCCCGACCGAACCTAAGACCCAGCGGGGCTTAGCCGGGGTGCTGGCAGCATCGGCCGCTTCCCTAGCGATCTCTGCCCCGGCTCGGGCAAGTTCTTCGATTCGGTCTTCGATTCCGTATTCGGCTAGGTTGGCGAAGTTTGCGCCAAAGGTATTGGTTTCGATGGCCTCAGAGCCAGCATCCAGGTAGCGCTTGTGAATCGAAGCAATCAGTTCGGGCCTGGTTACGTTCAAAATTTCGTTGCAGCCCTCGTGACCCTGAAAGTCGTCGAGAGTCGGTGAAGCGGACTGAATCATCGTGCCCATCGCGCCGTCGGCGACCACGACGCGTTGAGTCATGGCATCGAGCAGGGATTGGGCACGAGAAGAGAACATTGAATCTAAATTCTAACCGCCACGCCAAGATAAACTTGGGGCTAGGTCGAATCCGTTTCGCTTTCAAAACCCCCGAGGAATCTCATTAACAGCATCAACTCAATAGTCTCGCAGGCTCGTCAGGCGGGGCGAGCAACCCTGTCGTTTGAGTTCTTTCCACCCAAGGATGACGCTGCAACCGAATCGCTATACGCAAGTTTTCACCAACTAGCCGAACTCAACCCTGATTTTGTGTCGGTAACCTACGGAGCCGGAGGCTCCAATCGTGAGCGATCGCTTGCTGTAGTTGAAAACATGGCGGCCAAGGTGCCCACCATTGGTCACCTGACCTGCGTGGGCGCATCCCGAGCAAGCACACTCGACATCATTCACCGCTACGAAGCGGCCGGCGTGGCTGCGATCCTCGCGCTTCGCGGGGATGCGCCAAAAGATAACCCAAACGCGCTCGCCGAAGGGGAGCTCAAGACCGCACTCGAACTTGTTGAACTCGCCAAGGCATCCACCGGCATCGAGGTCGGTGTGGCTGCTTTTCCGGAGGGACATCCCGAATCGGAAAACCTCGGTCACGACATCCGTGTTCTGAAGCTCAAGAATGATGCCGGCGCAGACTTTGCGGTGACTCAACTGTTTTTCTCGGCCGACATGTATGTAGAACTGGTCGAGTCGGCCAAAGCGTCCGGTGTCACGATTCCGATAGTTCCTGGATTGATGCCTATTTCGAACGCCAAGCAGGTGTTGCGCATGGCCGAACTTAGCGGCGCGCGAGTTCCAGAACGCTTGGTCTCTGCACTTCAAGACGCGGATGAGGCAACGGCTCGCGCAATCGGCATGGACTTCACTGCACAGCTCGGGCACGACCTCTTGGCCGCGGGCGCACCCGGTTTGCACATTTTCTCGCTGAACCAGAGCGCGGCGGCCACCGAGATTGCCAAAGCGACGGGGCTGGCCTGAGCCACAATGTCGTCACGCGTGGATAGTGTTTGAGCGTGAACTCTTTTTTGTTTGACCTACCCCCGTCACCACTGCCTGAATGGGCCAAGAAGCTTGCTGTGTTCGACCTCGAAACCACCGGACTAGATCTCAAAGAGGCGAGGATCGTCACGGCTTGTGCCGCGCTCATTGATGAAAATGGGCAGATTGTGGGCGACGATGTCGAGTGGTTGGCCGATCCGGTGATCGAGATTCCCGAAATCGCCACCTCGGTTCACAAGATCAGCACGGCCTACGCTCGTGAGCACGGCAGGCCGGCAGCCGAGGTCGTGGCCGAGATAGTCGAGCGTCTGCGCGGATACTTCGAACAGGGCATCCCAGTGGTCGCCTACAACGCGCCATACGATTTCACCATTTTGCATTTCGAGGCCCTACGCCACGGCATAGTACCGTTGCAGAACCCGTCGCCGGTGGTCGACCCTTTGGTGATCGACAAATTTCTCGACCGCTATCGCGGCGGAAAGCGTCGCCTAGAACTAACTGCCGAGCACTATGAGGTTCCTCTCGACGATGCACACAATGCCACCGCCGATGCCGTGGCTGCCGGGCGTGTAGCTCAAGCAATCGCACGCAAGTTTTTCGATCGGCTCGACATTCCAGCCGACCAACTTCACGCGTCGCAGATTGCCTGGGCGAAAGATCTAGATCTCGACTTTGCTCGTTTCATGCAGGGCAAAGACCCAAGCTTCAAGCCGCAATTGGGCTGGCCGCTGAAATTTCAAGGAGACTAACCTTCACGCTTCAGCGCATGAAGTTAAAGCGAAAACCCCACCGACTGGTGGGGTTTTGCTTTTGAATCTTGGGTTATGCGCCGAAGCCCTTGTAACGGGTGTTGAACTTCTCGACGCGACCGGCGGAGTCCATGATGCGCTGCTTGCCGGTGTAGAACGGGTGCGATGCCGATGAAATTTCGACGTCGAATACTGGGTAGGTGTTGCCGTCTTCCCACTCGATGGTCTTGGTCGAGGTGACGGTCGAACGGGTGAGGAATGCAACACCCGAGGCTAGGTCGCGGAAAACTACCTGCTCGTACTTAGGGTGGATGTCAGCCTTCATGCGAATAACTTCCTAAAGTCTAAAGATTTGGCTCTCGCCAGGGATTTTGGTGCAACGGCACCAAGGGAAAACTATACCAGACTAGTGCGCCCGAGCGCGATACCTTCCGTCAACAACATCCACGGTGATGGGCAAACCGAAGGCCTCGCTGATTTTGTCTGAGGTGATGGTGTGTTCAATCACGCCGGCTGCAAAGATCTTTCCGTTTTGCAGGATGAGCGCGTGGGTGAAGCCGGCTGGAATCTCTTCGAGGTGGTGGGTGACCATGACGATTGCAGGTGCGCTAGGGGCGCTGGCGTAGGCACCGATGATCTTGATGGTCTGCTCACGGGCAGCCAGATCAAGGCTCGCCACCGGTTCGTCGAGCAGCAACAGCTCTGGATCGGTCATCACTGCGCGGGCGATTTGGGTTCGCTTACGCTCGCCATCGGAAAGCGTTCCGAACGCTCGGTCGGCGAAGTCCTGAAGGTGCCACTCGGCAAGAACTCGACGCGCACGCCGTTCGTCGATATCGTCATAAGACTCGTTCCAGCGACCGGTGACTGCATAAGAAGCCGTCATCACGGCGTCCAAGACCGTTTCGGAGTTCGGAATGTGGGCTGCTAGGGCCGACGAAGCGAAGCCGATTCGAGTGCGCAGTTCGAAGACGTTGACCTCACCGAGGGTCTCCCCCAGGATTTGTGCGGTGCCTAGGCTCGGGTGAATCTGAGCGGCCGCGATGCGAAGAAGTGAGGTTTTGCCGGCGCCGTTTGGCCCGATGATCACCCAGCGTTGATTGTCTTCGACGGTCCAGTGGATGCGGTCGAGGATGGGTTTTGAGTCGCGAACCAGCGACACGTCATCGAGGCGGATTACCGTGGTCATAACTGCCAGCCTAAGCGAAGTTGGCTATGGCATCGCGGTAGACCGCGATGGTGTCAGCAGCGATTTGATCCCACGAGAAGTGGTCTTCGACGCGCTTGCGACCAGCAACCCCAAAGGCCTCGATGTTTGGATCCTCAAGCATCTGGTTTAGCGCAGCAGCGAAGTCGCCGACGAACTTAGCCTCGTCGAGAGGTTTGCCGGAACCGTCAAGTAGTTGCTCGATCGGCACCAGAAGACCGGTTTCACCGTGAGCCACAACCTCTGGGATTCCACCTGTCGCGGTTGCCACCACCGGAATCGAGCAAGCCATCGCTTCTAGGTTCACGATTCCGAGTGGCTCATAAATGGAAGGGCACGCGAATACGGTTGCCGACGAAAGCACGGCAATAAGTTCGGCTCGACTCAAATGTTTTTCGATCCAGAGCACGTTTGAGCGAGTCTTTTTCAGGTCTTCGACAAGCTCGGTGACTTCGGCTTGAATCTCTTTGGTGTCTGGTGCTCCAGCGCAGAGCACCAGCTGAACATCGCTAGGCAGTTCTTTGGCGGCCTTCAAGAGATAAGGCAGACCCTTCTGTTGGGTTATTCGGCCCACGAAAACCACCGAGCGCTGGTCTGGGTCGATTCCGAGATTCTTGACCAGGTCTTCGTTTCTCGCGCTTTGGAATGCTGAAAGGTCGATTCCGTTGTGCACCACGGTGACCTTGGCTGGATCAATTTGCGGATAAGCGCGCAAGATGTCTTCGCGCATCCCTGCCGAAACTGCGATGATCTTGGTGGCTCCCTCATAGGCCGTGCGCTCGACCCACGACGATAGGCGGTAGCCGCCTCCAAGTTGTGCTTCTTTCCAAGGGCGAAGCGGCTCGAGACTGTGTGCGGTAATCAGGTGTGGAATGCCATGAAGCTTCGATGCGACCTGTCCGGCGAAGTTGGCGTACCAGGTGTGGGAGTGAACTAGGTCGGCACCGGCAACATCCGAGACCATACCGAGATCGGTAGCCATGGTCTGCACCGCAGCGTTCACATCGTTGAAGGCTGGGGCGTGGGTGTATCCGGTGGTGTCTGGTTCGTTCACCGGTTCACCGAAAGCGCGCACCTGAACTTCGATGTGTTGGCGCAACACTCTCACCAATTCGGCGACGTGAACGCCGGCCCCGCCGTAGATGAATGGCGGATATTCACGGGTGATTAGGTCGATGCGCATGTCACAAGATTACAGATATTGAGCCACTGTAAGCGTTTAGGCAATAACATTTGGCTATGAGCACGCAACAACGCATTTTCGGAATGGTTCTAGCCGGCGGTGAAGGCAAGCGCCTGATGCCCCTGACGGCCGACCGAGCCAAGCCCGCAGTTCCGTTTGGTGGGTCATACCGCCTGATCGACTTCGCGCTGTCGAACCTGATCAACTCGGGTCTGAGACGCATCGTTGTTTTGACTCAATACAAGTCGCATTCCCTGGACCGCCACATCTCACAGACCTGGCGCATGTCTCCGCTTTTGGGCTCCTATGTAGCATCGGTTCCCGCCCAGCAGAGACTCGGCAAACGCTGGTTCAGCGGAAGCGCAGACGCGATTTTGCAGAGCATGAACCTTCTCAGCGATGAGCGTCCCGACATCGTGGTCGTCGTCGGTGCCGACCACGTCTACCGCATGGACTTCGCTCAGATGATTGAGGCTCACATCGCCTCGGGTCGCGGTGTAACCGTTGCCGCTATCCGTCAGCCGATGTCACTGGCCAACCAGTTCGGCGTTATTGAGGTAGACGCCAAAGACCCAAACAAGATCGCCGCGTTCAAAGAGAAGCCAGCGAGCCCTAAGGGTCTTCCGGACTCCCCCAACGAGGTGCTCGCTTCGATGGGAAACTATGTGTTCACCGCATCCGCGTTGATCGATGCGATCGAACACGACGGCGAACTCGAGAGCTCCAGCCACGACATGGGTGGCGACATCGTGCCCTACATGGTCGCTCGTGACGACGCTGGCGTTTATGACTTCACCTACAACCAGGTTCCCGGATCCACCGAGCGCGATCACTCCTATTGGCGAGACGTAGGAACCATCGATTCCTACTACGACGCACACATGGACCTAATCTCGGTGATGCCGGTCTTCAACCTCTACAACACCGAATGGCCGATCTTCACCCAGCAAATCAACCTGCCGCCGGCGAAGTTTGTGCACGATGGCGAAGGCAATCAGGGTCGCACGACCGATTCGATCGTTTCGCTCGGCACCGTGGTGTCCGGCGGCATTGTCGAACGATCTGTGTTGTCGCCATGGGTAAAAGTGAACTCCCACGCTCTGGTCACCGACTCGGTGCTACTCGATGGAGTTCAAATCGGGCGAAACGCTACGGTTCGTCGAGCAATCCTTGACAAGAGCGTTGTCGTTACCGACGGAGCCATGATCGGCGTCGATCGTCAGCGCGACCTTGACCGTGGCTTCACGGTTACCGAGTCGGGCATCACGGTAGTCGGCAAGTCCGTCGTCGTTAAGCCGTGACCCGGTTTCTCGTAGTCTTCGATGTCGATTCCACTCTCATCGAGGATGAGGTAATCGAACTTTTGGCAGATGCCGCTGGCAAACGCGCCGAGGTTGCCGATGTCACCGAGCGCGCGATGCGCGGTGAGCTCGACTTTTCGTCATCCCTGCGAGCCAGAGTGAAAACGTTGGTCGGATTGCCCGATAGCGTTATCGAAGAAACCTACGCGCGGATTCGAGTAACAGTCGGGGCAACCGAACTCATCGAGGCGATTCATCTTCGTGGTGGCAAGGTTGGTGCCGTATCAGGTGGGTTCAATCAACTTCTCGAGCCGATGGCGAAACGGCTGGGCTTGGACTTTTGGCGAGCCAATCAACTCGAGATCCTGGAACATACTTTGACCGGTGAAGTCGTCGGCGACATCATCGATCGACCCGCGAAGGCCTCCGCGCTCGCCGAGTGGGCAGGAGAGCTTGGACTAACTGCTTCGGCCACGATTGCCGTCGGCGACGGAGCAAACGACCTAGACATGTTGTCGGTTGCCGCGCTGGGAGTGGCGTTCAACGCAAAACCTAAGGTTAGGGCATCCGCCGATGTGGTCGTCGACAGGCAAGATCTGCGCGAACTCATCCCCCTACTCCCCTGAGCGCCCCGCAAAAAGAGCTGCCGAGTTCAAAAAAAGGACACCCGAAGGTGTCCTTTTTGTTTTGAGAATCATCTACTGACCGGTTGAGTGAAGTCCACCATCGACGTGAACGATTTCACCGGTGGTTGCTGGGAACCAGTCGCTCAGCAGAGCGATGATGCCTCGGGCGGCAGGCTCAGTGTCGGTTAGATCCCAAGCTAGCGGCGCACGCTCGACCCAGATCTCTTCCATGGTCGCAAAGCCAGGGATGCCCTTGGCTGCCGTGGTGCGTAGCGGCCCAGCCGAAACTAGGTTGACGCGGATGCCGTCTTTGCCGAGGTAGCGAGCCAGATAACGCGAGGTCGACTCGAAGGCAGCCTTGGCCACGCCCATCCAGTCATAGACCGGCCAGGAAACCGAAGCGTCGAAGGTGAGACCGACGACTGAGGAGCCGTTCTTTAGCAAAGGGCGAGCAGCCGTGGTGATGGACTTCAGCGAGTATGCCGATACGTGAACCGCGGTCGAAACGTCTTCCCACTCGGTTTCCATGAAGTTTCCGCCGAGTGCGGTCTGCGGTGCGAATGCGATGGCGTGAACGATGCCGTCAAGGTGCGGCAGGTGCTCTTTCACTCGGTCAACGAGTGCATCGAGGTCGTCTTGGTTGGTTGCATCAAGCTCGATTACCTTGGCACCGTTTGGAAGGCGCTCAGCGATTTTGGTGGTGATTGGAAGCATGCGTCCGAACGACGACAGGATGATTTCGGCACCCTCTTCCTGTGCCAGACGCGCGACCGAGAATGCGATTGAAGCCTCGGTCAGAACGCCGGTGATCAGCAGTTTCTTGCCTTCTAGAATGCCCATTATTTTCCTTTGAATCGGGGTAACTAAATTGTGTCAGACTTTGGCCGAAAAGGCGGTTAGTGACCCATTCCGAGTCCGCCATCAACTGGGATGACCGCTCCCGAAATGTAAGACGCATCGTCGCTCGCCAGCCAAGCAACGACCTTGGCGACTTCTTCCGGCTGCGCGAAGCGACCGGCCGGAATGTTCTTTTTGTATTGCTCGATGGTTTCCTCTGGCAAGACCGAGGTCATGTCGGTGTCGATGAATCCAGGTGCCACCACGTTCGCTGTGATGCCGCGTCCGCCGAGCTCTCGGGTTAGCGAGCGTGCCATGCCGACGAGAGCAGACTTGGATGCCGAGTAGTTGACCTGACCGACAGACCCGAGCAGAGCGACTACCGAACCGATGAAGATCACGCGACCGAACTTGAGCTTCATCATGCCCTTGGTGGCTCGGCGAAGAACCCGGAATGAACCCGAGAGGTTGGTGTCGATGACCTGTTCGAACTCTTCGTCGGTCATGCGCATCAGCAGGGTGTCCTTGGTGATTCCGGCGTTGGCAACCAGAACCTCGACTGGGCCGAGCTTGCTTTCGATTTCGGCGAAGGCTGCGTCGAGCGACTCTGCGTTGGTCACGTCGGCTACAACGCTCAGGGTTCCGGCCGGGCCTTCGCCAGATCGAACGGTCACCGCTACGCGGTGGCCCTGACGCACAAATTCTTCGGCGATCGCTCGTCCGATACCGCGGTTTCCGCCGGTTACGAGCACAGTTCTTGGGGTGGTCATTGCTAGCCTTAATCTTTAGGGAATACAGCCACAGCGTTGGGGTTTAGACACTTTGAGTCTACTCGCAACCTCGTTTTTAGACCGTCAAGCAAATGGAGCCAAATGGCAAAAACCCAGAGCGTCACCTCCCTCGGACAATCGCCCGAGGTTGAACGCAAGCGCCGCATGATCAAATACACGGTTGCGATGACCGTGCGCGTGCTCTGTTTGGTGTTCGGCATGATGGTTCAGGGTTGGCTGATGTGGGTGCTCTTCGCCGGAGCCATCTTCTTGCCCTATTTCGCGGTAATCATCGCAAACGCTCAGGGTGATCCTGGCGAGCCCAAGACCGCTTCAAAGGCCGAGGCTCCGACACTTGCCATCTCGGCCGATGCCTTCCGCGACGCATCCAAGGATTAGGCGCACCTGCGTTAATTGATTCGTGAAGAAATGTTCCAGAGCAGGTTGCTCGCTCGAAGCCCAAACGGCGATTGTCTGGCGCAACCCGAAGGTTCACCGAGACGGCCGAACCAAGCGATGGGCGGCCTGCGGTGAGCATCTCGAGTTTCTGGTTGACTATTTGAAAAGCAGAGACTTTTTTCTGAATACCGAGGAGCTATGAGCTACTTCGCCCAATCCTGGAAGCGCTGGCTGGTTTGGTTAGTCGTCGCCACCGTCTTTGCGATTTCGTGTGTTCTTTTGAGCGAGTGGCAGTTTGACCGCCGCGCGCACAAGGTTGAGCAAATCGAACTTGTCAAGCAAAACTACGACGCCCCCGCTGTCGAACTCGGCTCGTTCGAAGCGAGCGTAGGCGCGAAATGGCGTCCCGTGACACTTGAAGGTCGCTACCTCGTTGACTTGCAACTGTTGGTGCGCAATCGCCCTCAAAACGGACAACCTGGTTTCGAAACCTTGGTTCCGTTCCAAACCCTTCAGGGGGACGTGTTCATCGTTTCGCGCGGTTGGTTGCCGACTGGTTCGAAGACCGATTCGCCCGACCGAGTGCCGATGCCCAGCATTGAGGTTCAGGTCATTACCGCGCGGTTGGTTGCTTTCGAATCCAAGCCAGACAGGGATGCACCGGCAGGGCAAGTGGCCGGCATCAACCTTGCCGAACTCGAGAATAAGGTGCAGGTCGACTTCAGAACCGACTGGTATCTGCGGATGGCAAGTGAAGCCGATGCTGCAGCCGAGATGCCTTTGCCTTTGCTGAAACCGAGCACCGATGAGGGCAATCACCTGTCGTATGCTCTGCAGTGGCTACTCTTCGGCATCCTTGGATTTGTCGCACTTTACCTCGCAATCAACAAAGAATACGAGTTTTATCGCATTCAGACCGATCCGAATTTCGTGCCAAAACGTCGCAAGGTCACCAGGTCGGAACTTGACAACGAGGTTGAAGATCTCGCGTAAAAGGGGCGACTTTGACCAACCGAATCGCCGCGGCTGACTCCAGTTGAATCGTCGAATCACACTCGCTGACTGGGCGTAACTATCTCGGATCTTCGTAGGTGATTAGAACCTAAGAAAGTGAAATAAGGTCGGCGTAACCATCGTTCCAGTGGTCTTCGACTCCGTCTGGCAAGATCAGCACTCGCTCTGGGTTTAGTGCAAGCACCGCTCCCTCGTCGTGAGACACCAAGACGACAGCGCCCGTAAAGGTTGCCAGCGCACGCAGGATTTCTTCGCGGCTGGCCGGATCGAGGTTGTTGGTTGGCTCGTCGAGCAAGAGGACATTGGCTGACGACACCACCAGCGAGGCGAGCGCTAAACGAGTCTTCTCGCCACCACTCAAAACGCCAGCCGGTTTGTCGACATCGTCACCGCTAAACAGAAACGACCCGAGCACCTTGCGAGCATCCGTGTCGGCCAACTGAGGTGCCGCCTTCTGCATGTTTTGCAGCACGGTTTTCGACACATCAAGCGTCTCGTGCTCCTGGGCGTAGTAACCGATCTTGAGGCCGTGACCGGGTTCGAGCGAACCGGTGTCTGGCTTGTCCAATCCGGCAAGCATTCGCAGCAAGGTGGTTTTTCCTGCACCGTTTAGTCCAAGCACCACGACCTTTGAGCCCTTGTCGATGGCTAGGTCGACGGCCGTGAAAATCTCGAGTGAGCCATAAGACTTAGACAGGTTGCTCGCCATGAGCGGAGTCTTGCCACAGGGCGCCGGATCGGGAAATCGAATCTTTGCCACGCGGTCGGCTTCTCGAACGTCTTCAAGACCCGAGATAAGCCGCTCGGCACGCTTGAGCATCTGCTGCGCGGCGACCGCCTTGGTCGCCTTTGCTCCAAATTTGGCAGCCTGCAGTTGAAGCGCGGTTGCCTTCTTTTCGGCGTTGGCGCGTTCACGTTTGCGACGCTCCTCGTCGGCCTCGCGCTGCTTGAGGTATTGACGCCATCCCATGTTGTAGACGTCAATAACCGTGCGCATCGCATCCAAGTAGAAAACTCGGTTTACTGTCTCGCCAATCAGGTCAACATCGTGGCTAATCACGATGAGTCCACCCTGATAAGACTTCAGAAAGTCCCGCAACCAGATCACCGAATCTGCATCGAGGTGGTTGGTCGGTTCGTCGAGAATCATGGTTTCGGCATTCGAAAACAGGATGCGCGCGAGCTCGATTCGGCGTCGCTGACCACCGCTGAGGGTCTTCAAAGGCTGATTCAGAATGTGATCTTTCAAACCGAGGTTGCTGGCAATCGCCGCCGCCTCGGCCTCAGCGGCATAACCGCCCTGTGCCACGAAGCGCTCCTCGGCGTTTGCGTAGCGCTTCATCGCCGAGTTATAGACCTTCTCGTCGATCGAACCCATATCTTCTGAAGCTCGCTCCATTTGCGCGTGCAGGTCGCCGAGTCCACGGGCATTCAGGATGCGGGTGCGAGCCAGTTCCTCGGGGTCGCCAGTTCGCGGATCTTGCGGCAGGTAGCCGATTTCGCCAGACTTCTCGACGGTGCCTGCGGTTGGCTGCCCATCCCCCGCCAAAATTTTCGTCAGCGTCGTTTTTCCGGCACCGTTGCGCCCAACCAGACCAACCTTGTCGCCCTTGTCGACGCGAAAGTTCACGTCTTGCATCAGCACGCGTGCGCCGATGCGAATCTCGAGGTCGCGAACGTTGATCATCTGAAAGGGAGGCCTTAGAAAGAATTTGTAACGGCGAGCGTTACCAAAGTCCCTAGTCTACAATCGGAGTTGTTATCCAATCCCAAGGAGATTCATGTCTTTGTCTATTGCGCAGCGCCCAACCATCGTTGATCGCTTGATTCCTAAGTCGATCGCTATCGACGTTGCTCTAATCGCTGCCGGTGTAGTGCTAATGGCTGCCTCGGCCCAGTGGGTCATTCCGATGTACCCAGTTCCGATGACTGGCCAAACTTTCGCAGTGCTTTTCATCGCCATGGCCCTTGGTTTCGAGCGCGGCAGCATCTCGGTTCTGGCCTATGTCGCCCTCGGCGCTGCGGGTCTTCCAATCTTCAACGCAGGCACCTCTGGGTTCTGGGGTCCGACTCTTGGCTACAAGATCGGCTTCATTGCCGCGGCTGCTCTGGTCGGTTTCCTAGCCCAGCGTGAGTGGGACAAGTCGATCCTCAAGGTTGCCGGTGCGTTTGCAATCGGTAGCGCTGTGATCTATCTCTTCGGTGCGACCTGGCTGGCTATCTTCATCGGCCTTGCCGGTGGCGACAACAGCCTGATGGCCGTGCTGAACGCCGGTGTTCTTCCTTTCCTGATCGGTGATGCCGCAAAGGCAGCAGCCGCAGCTGCCCTGCTTCCTGCCGCTTGGGCTGGGGTCAAGGCGCTCAAGAAGTAATCCAGAAAAGTTCAAGGGCGATCATCCAGTGGATGGTCGCCCTTTTCTTTTGGCTGATTAGATTGCGAAGCCAATTGCGCGCATCTGCTCGCGACCGTCGTCGGTGATCAGCTCAGGCCCCCACGGTGGCATCCAAACCCAGTTGATGCGAAATGCTTCTACGTGTCCGTCAAGCGCCTCTGCAGTCTGCTCTTCAAGAACGTCGGTCAGCGGGCATCCGGCCGAAGTTAGCGTCATGTTGATCAGCAGCGAGCCGTCTTCTTCGCTTTGCTGTAGCCCATAGATCAGTCCGAGGTCAACGATGTTCACGCCGATTTCAGGGTCGATGACGTCTTTCAACGCCTCGATCACCTCGTCGTATTTGGCGGGTTCAAGTTCGATTGGCATTATGCCCTTACGTAGCGGTCGTAACCCTCAGCCTCGAGACGCTCGGCGAGCTCTGGGCCGCCCTCCTCGGCGACCTGTCCGGCTACAAAGACGTGCACGAAGTCAGGCTTGATGTACTTCAGGATTCGGGTGTAGTGGGTGATCAGGAGAACGCCCAGGTCGTTGGCGGCCTTGGCGCGGTTTACGCCCTCGCTGACCACCTTGAGCGCGTCAACGTCGAGCCCCGAGTCGGTCTCATCGAGAACGGCAAACTTTGGCTTCAGAAGTTCGAGCTGAAGAATCTCGTGACGCTTCTTTTCGCCACCCGAGAATCCCTCGTTGACGTTGCGCTCGGTGAATGCCGCATCCATGCGAAGTCCGTCCATGGCCTCGCGAACCTCTTTGATCCAAGGACGAAGCGCAGGAGCCTCACCGTCGATGGCGGTCTTTGCGGTGCGCAAGAAGTTGCTCACCGAAACACCTGGAATCTCGACTGGGTATTGCATGGCCAAGAAGAGCCCGGCGCGAGCGCGCTCATCCACGCTCATTTCTAGAACGTTTTCGCCATCGAGCAGAATCTCACCGTCGGTGACTTCGTATTTCGGGTGCCCAGCGATGGAGTAAGCCAGGGTGGACTTTCCCGAACCGTTCGGACCCATGATGGCGTGAGTCTCTCCGTTGCGGATGGTTAGGTCGACACCGCGCAAGATTTCTTTGGACCCCTGATCGGTTTCGACCGAAACGTGCAGGTTTTTAATTTGAAGAATCGACATGATTTCTTTCTTTGGTTAGGCGGGTTCGTATTCGAGAAAAATGACGCCGTTTTCGATGAAGACGTCGTATACGGCTACTGGTTCGTAGGCTGGAAGAGAAAGTGGCTGACCGGTCTCGAGTGAGAACTTGGCTCCGTGAGCCCAGCACTCGATGGTCTCATTGTCGACGAATCCTTCGCTCAGCGAGATTTCGCCGTGCGAGCACTTGTCGTCGATCGCCTTTACGTCGCCGTTCTTGGTTCGGGCGATGGCAATGGCGTGGTCGCCAACCTTCACGCGAATGGCACGACCTGGCTTGATGTCTTCAACCGGGCAAATCTCGAGGGCCATTAGTCAACGCTCCTTGCTAGTTCGGCTTCGATGGATTCGGTAAGTCTGGCTTCGATTTCTGGAACCGAAATCTGCTGCACGATTTCATTCAGGAATCCGAAAACCACCAGGCGACGAGCCTGAGATTCGCTGATTCCACGAGCTTGTAGATAGAACAACTGCTCGTCGTCGAATCGGCCAGACGCACTTGCGTGACCGGCTCCGGCAATCTGCCCCGTTTCGATTTCCAGGTTTGGCACGGAGTCGGCTCGAGCACCGTCGGTTAGCAAAAGGTTGCGGTTGAGTTCGTAGGTGTCTGTTCCCTCGGCGGCCTTGCGAATCAGCACGTCGCCAACCCAGATGGTGTGCGCCTTCTCCCCCTGCAGCGCGCCCTTGTAGGTCACGCGTGACTTGCAGTTGGCAACGGCGTGGTCGACGAAAGGGCGGTGCTCCAGGTGCTGTCCAGCATCGGCAAAATACATACCCAGCAACTCAACGTCACCGCCGGGCTGCGTGAATTCAACGGATGGGGTCAAACGCACGGTCTTGCCACCAAGGCTAACCACGATGTGCTTTAGCTTCGAGTTGCGACCTATCTTGGCAAAGTGCGACGAGAGGTGAACCGAGTCTTCTGTCCAGTCCTGAATCGTGATCACGGTCAGCTGAGCTTCGTCGCCGACCAAGATTTCGACGTTTTCGGCGAGCTGGGCATCCCCGCGGTGATCGATCACGACAACACCCGTCGAGTGGTGCTCGGCGTTGATGACTAAGTGCAGGGCGCTTACCGAACGGTCTTCGCTCACGACGCTGAGTTGCACCTGACAATCGGGCTTGGAGTCGGTCGGAATATTGATTAGGTAGGCAGCCTGAGCCGACTCCCACGCAACCGCACTGATCTTGTCTTCTGGCAGGCCGGCCTTGCCAAATAATTCGTGGTTGGAGTCAATCCACGCAGTTTTTACGCCGTCTGGGGCCTTCAGCGCGAGATCGCCAGCGAATTCGTCCAATGCCTCGACCAAGAAGTCGGCGATGCGGTCGCCTGGCAGGTAACGCCACTGCTCTTCGCGCTGGCTGATTGCCTCGAAGTCGCTTGATTTCGCCGAGCGAACGCGTGCGTTTCGAATCTGTAGCGGAACGCCTGCGCCGTGACTGTGCGCAGACAGTCCGTGTTGGGCTGTCTGAGTGAGCTCGGTCATTAGCCGACAGCCCCTTCCATCTGCATCTCGATGAGCTTGTTCAACTCGAGTGCGTATTCCATTGGGAGTTCTTTGGCGATTGGCTCGATGAAACCGCGAACGATCATGGCCATTGCTTCGTCTTCTGGCAAGCCGCGAGACATCAGGTAGAAGAGCTGTTCTTCGCTGACTCGCGAAACGGTTGCTTCGTGTCCCATCGATACGTCGTCTTCGCGAACATCTACGGCTGGGTAGGTGTCGGAACGTGAGATCGTGTCGACCAGAAGGGCGTCACAGCGTACGGTGTTTGCCGAGTGGTGAGCCCCCGGGGCAACGCGAATTTCACCACGGTACGAGGTTCGTCCGCCACCGCGGGCAATCGACTTCGAGACGATCGACGATGAAGTGTATGGCGCAAGGTGAATCATCTTTGCACCCGCATCCTGGTGCTGACCCTCGCCTGCAAAGGCAACCGAAAGGGTCTCTCCGCGTGCGTGTTCTCCGGCGAGGATTACCGCAGGGTATTTCATGGTGACCTTGGAACCGATGTTTCCATCGATCCACTCCATGGTCGCGCCTTCGTGAGCGATGGCCCGCTTGGTGACCAGGTTGTAAACGTTGTTCGACCAGTTCTGAATCGTGGTGTAGCGAACTCGGGCGTTCTTCTTGACGATGATTTCAACCACGGCCGAGTGCAACGAGTCGCTGTTGTAAATCGGCGCGGTGCATCCTTCGATGTAATGAACGTATGACCCTTCGTCGGCGATGATCAGCGTTCGCTCGAACTGGCCCATGTTTTCGGTGTTGATGCGGAAGTAGGCCTGGAGTGGGATTTCGACGTGAACACCCTTCGGCACATAAACGAAAGAGCCACCCGACCAAACCGCAGTGTTCAGAGCGGCGAACTTGTTGTCACCGGCGGGGATGACGGTTCCGAAATATTCCTTGAAAATCTCGGGATGCTCTTTCAGAGCCGTGTCGGTGTCGAGGAAGATGACACCTTGAGCCTCAAGCTCTTCCTGAATCTGGTGATAAACGACTTCGGACTCATACTGTGCGGCAACACCCGAAACCAGGCGTGAGCGCTCGGCCTCAGGGATTCCGAGACGTTCATAGGTGTTCTTTATGTCGTCAGGCAGGTCTTCCCAGGAGTTCGCCTGCTTTTCGGTTGAGCGAACGAAGTACTTGATGTTGTCGAAGTCGATGCCGGAAAGGTCGCTTCCCCAGTTAGGCATTGGCTTCTTGGTGAAGTAGTCGTAGCCCTTCAAGCGGGTTTCGAGCATCCAGTCGGGTTCTGACTTCTTGCCAGAGATGTCGCGCACGACTTCATCGTTAATTCCGCGCTTGGCGGTTTCGCCGGCTGCGTCTGGATCGGACCAACCAAACTCATAAATTCCTAGGCTGTTTAGCTCCGGCCGGTCAATGATGATGTCGTTCAACGACAACCCTCCTTAGGTTCTTCTGCCACAACACGCCTGATGCGCTGATTGTTCCCGCCGGCATGCTCTCGCTGGAATAACTAAAGCGATTGACATGTCAAACTTGTCTAGAGCGATTGCTCGTGGGCATCGATGCCCGAAAAGTCGGAATTCCGGCTTGTAACTGCTTCAAGTCTAAACGAGGCGACACCGAGGCGAAAGCCCCAACGCGTAAGGATATCGAGTGAAATTTGTGAACGCGCTGTTCGCACCCGCCAGAATGAGTCTTTATGTCTGGCTTTCACTAATTAGTCAGATCCTGATTGTTGTTACCGGCGGTGTCGTTCGCCTCACGGGTTCCGGCCTCGGCTGCCCAACCTGGCCAAAATGCACAGAAGACTCGCTCGTGACGGTGCCCGAGATGGGCATCCACGGAATCATCGAGTTCGGCAACCGGCTGCTCACCTTTGCCCTCTTGGTGATTGCACTGCTCACCCTTGTGACCGTTTTGCGAGCCAAGGATGAGGGTCGCAACCTTCGCGTTCCGGCTGTTGCGCTCATCCTGGGCATCGTGGCACAAGCCGTGCTCGGTGGAATCACCGTTCTGGTACAGCTAAACCCTTGGATCGTCGGTGCACACTTCGTGGTGAGTGGAATTCTGATCGCTACCGCCGCGGTGCTGCTCAGAAGAGGATTGAAACTCGAAAAGACTGAGGTGACGAGCCTCGCTCGAATCAACTCGGCCGCCATCGTGCTCGTAGGTTGGATTACTGTCTTGGTGGGTGTCGCCGTAACCGGAGCTGGCCCCCACTCGGGAGATGCTGATACTCCGCGAAACGGGCTCGATCTGGAGATCTGGCAGCACTACCACTCCTACCCCGGCTATACCCTTCTTGCCCTGATCGTGCTGCAGCTTTGGCTGACGCGAAACTTGACGGGCTCCATCCGCCTGGTTACTTGGTTGCTGTTTACCAATGTGGCACTGCAGGCCATCGTCGGCGTGATTCAGGCGCGGATGGGTGTGCCCCCGTTGCTTGTCGCGATACACCTGCTCGGCGCATCCACGGCGATTGCGTTGCTCACTCTGCAACGAGTTCTCACTAAAGTTTCAGCGGTGCAATAGTGGCAACCATTTTCTGGTTTAGACGTGACCTGCGGTTGCAGGATCACCCAGCGCTCAACCAGGCAATCGCTGCAGCGAAGCAGACTGACGGGCGAGTATTCGCAGTGGTTAGCGCTGGCGATTATCTGGATGCGCGGGACCTGTCACCCACTCGTCAAGAGTCGGTAATTCAGTCTTGGCGTGAGTTGAATGCCAGCCTCGGAGACCAGTTGACCGTCTTGGCAGATCCGATTGCCGGCATAAAGTCCATCGCCGCTCGTGGGGCGATCAGAGAAGTGTTCGTGAGCGCGGCATACGACACCCGTTCGGTGGCCTTCATGAAACAGGCTCGGGTCGAACTCGAGTCAGCCGGAATAAAACTCACGGTCGGCCCAGGCAACTATGCCGTCGCGCCGGGCAAGGTGCGAAAGCCTGACGGAACTCCCTATCGCGTTTACACCCCGTTCTACAAGGGTTGGAACGAACTGGCTTGGCAAGCGCCCGTCGAACTCGAAACTGGCGCGATTTGGCAGCGAGCGAGCGAACATCAGGGCTTTGACTCCCCCGCCTATCCGAGCGAGTTTGCTGGAGTCGCAACCTCGGGTCGCCGCATCCGTGCGGGTGAAGCGTTCGCGCTAAGAACACTGCAGCGTTTCATCGACCGAGGTGCGCTCGCGGGATATCAGGAAGAGCGAAATCGGGCCGACCTCGCTGGCACGAGCCATTTGAGCCATGCTCTTGCACACGGCGAGATACACCCGCGCACCATCCTCGCCCGGCTGGGGCAGTCGAACGGCGAAGTCACTTTTGCCAAGGAGTTGGCCTGGCGTGAATTTTATGCCGATGTGCTTTGGCACAACCCGAACTCGCTGACCGACTATCTCGAGCCCCGCTTCGCCAAGATGCGTTACGACGACGGCACGGAACTCGGTGAGAGCAGGCTTCGAGCTTGGAAAGAAGGCCGCACCGGCTATCCGATGGTCGATGCTGGGATGCGCCAACTGATCGCCGAGGGTTGGGTGCACAATCGCGTGCGAATGATCGTGGCTTCGTTCTTGGTCAAAGATCTTCACCTCGAGTGGCAGCGCGGAGCGGACTGGTTTGAAACCTGGCTTACCGACTTCGACCCGGCGTCAAATGCTCATGGCTGGCAGTGGACCGCAGGCTGCGGCACCGATGCATCCCCGTACTATCGTGTTTTCAACCCGATTTTGCAGGGTTTGAAGTTTGATCCGAACGGCGATTACGTGCGCAAGTATGTGCCTGAACTGCGTCACATCGCGGGAGTTGCAGTGCACGAACCCTGGCTTACGGTCGGGTTTGATTCGGCTGGCTATCCCTTGCCGATAGTGGACCACTCAACCGAGCGAAACGAATCGCTGGCCAGGCTCGAAGAGCTCAAGTCGCTCTAGAGCGCGAAATGAAGCAGCGGGTCGACTGCGACGGCTACGAACAAAATCGTCAGGTAGCTAATCGAGCCGTGGAAAAGCCTCATTGGGTTCTTTGGCTCGTTTGACTTGCTTTCGATATAGAGCTTGGTCGCGTCGCTCAAGAACCAGATTCCGCAGGCAACCGCAGCAACGGTGTAAATCCAGCCCATGTTGGCGGCCGGAATCAAAAGCAGGGACGAGGCGACCAGCGCCCAGCTGTAAAGCGCGATCTGAATGCCCACGGTCTGGGGTTTTCGCACCACTGGGAGCATCGGAACCCCGGCCGCCGAGTAGTCCTCGCGGTAACGCATTGACAGCGGCCAGTAGTGCGGAGGCGTCCAGAGAAAGATGACCAGGAACAGCAACCAGGCGGCTACGCTCAGCGAACCGGTGACCGCCGCCCACCCGATCAGCACCGGCATGGCTCCCGCAGCGCCACCCCAGACGATGTTCTGTGGCGTGCGGCGCTTGAGCAGCATCGTGTAGATCAAAACGTAGAAGAGAATCGCGCTCAGCGACAGAATCGCAGCAAGCCAGTTGGTGAACACCCATAGCCAAACCACGGAGCCGACTCCAACGAGCCAAGCGAACCAAAGTGCTTCGGTCTTGATCAACTCACCCGTGACCAAAGGGCGGTTCTTGGTTCGTCCCATGATTTTGTCGATGTCTGCGTCGATGTAGCAGTTGAAAGCGTTGGCCGAACCAGCCGAAAGGGCACCGCCAACCAGGGTTGCAAGCACCAGCCAGATGTCTGGCCAGCCACCTTTGGCAAGAATCATGGTTGGAACGGTGGTGATCAGAAGAAGTTCGATGACTCGAGGCTTGGTTAGCGCGAAGTATGCCTTGATTTTGGCCAGCGGAGACACGACCGTAAGGCCACGTTTTTGTTCGGTTTGCGAAGTCATCTTGTCTAAGTCTAAATCAAGGTGTCTCTCGGTTATTCCGAGGCGAAAAGGTATAGACTGAACACGAATCCAGCAGCGCTTTAGGCCTCCAGTTTGATTCATCTTCCGGCGACGGCGCCACACATAACGAGTATCACTTTTACAAGTTCAAGGAGCTGTCTTGTCAGCATTTCAGTGGTCGGATCTAGACCAAAAAGCCGTAAACACCGCACGAGTTTTGGCAGCCGACGCCGTGGAGAAGGTGGGTAACGGCCACCCCGGAACCGCCATCAGCCTCGCGCCGGTCGCCTATCTACTCTTCAACAAGGTCATGCGCCATGACCCGAAAGACGATCGTTGGCTAGGCCGCGATCGTTTCATTCTTTCGGTCGGACACTCGTCGCTGACCATCTACAACCAACTGTTCCTTCACGGATACGGACTCGAGCTCGACGACCTCAAGGCTCTTCGTACGTGGGGTTCGGCGACTCCCGGCCACCCGGAGTATGGACACACCAAAGGTGTTGAAATCACCACTGGTCCTCTCGGACAGGGTCTAGCGTCGGCAACCGGTTTCGCGTATGCCTCGCGCTTCGAGCGCGGTCTGTTTGACGCCGAAGCACCCGAGGGTCAGAGCCCATTCGATCACTTCGTCTATGTGATCGCCGGCGACGGTGACATGCAGGAAGGTGTGACCTCGGAAGCCGCATCCCTGGCCGGTCACCAAAAGCTCGGAAACCTCGTTGTCATCTATGACTCCAACCAGATTTCGATCGAAGACGACACCAACATCGCCTTCACCGAAGACCTAACCGCTCGTTATCAGTCATACGGTTGGCACACTCAGGTTGTCGACTGGAAGAAGACCGGCAACTACGTCGAGGATGTTCGCGAACTGTTCGACGCCATCGAAAAGGCCAAGTCGGTTACCGACAAGCCGTCGCTGATCACTCTTCGCACAATCATCGGATGGCCTTCGCCAACCAAGCAAGGTTCGGGCAAGGTACACGGTTCGAAGCTTGGCGCTGAAGAAGTTGCCGGACTAAAGCAGGTTCTTGGCTTCGACCCTGAGCAAAACTTCCAGGTCGACGAAGACGTTCTGGAGCACACCCGCGGCTACCAGGCGCACGCCGACGAGGCTCGCGCCGCATGGAAGTCGAAGTTTGACGCCTGGGCCGCTGCCAACCCGCAGAAAAAGGCACTCCTCGAACGCATGGAACGCGGCGAGACTCCTGCCGAACTCGAGGCGGCCCTGCCTGTGTTCGAGCCGGGCGTCGAGATCGCCACGCGCGCCGCATCCGGAAAGGTGATCAACGCGATTGCCTCGGTAATGCCAGAGCTTTGGGGTGGCTCGGCTGACCTAGCCGAATCGAACCTGACCACCATCAACGGAGCGAAGTCATTTGTTCCGGCCGAATGGTCGACCCACGAGTGGACCGGCGACAAGTATGGTCGCGTGCTTCACTTCGGCATCCGTGAGCACGCCATGGGCTCGATTCTGAACGGCATCGCCCTTCACGGTAAGACCCGTGTTTTCGGTGGAACGTTCTTGATCTTCAGCGATTACATGCGCCCAGCGGTTCGTTTGGCTGCCCTGATGGGCGTTCCGTCGATCTTCGTCTGGACTCACGACTCGGTCGCGCTAGGCGAAGACGGCCCGACCCACCAGCCAATCGAGCAGATTGCCTCGTTGCGTGCCATTCCGAACCTAGACATGGTTCGTCCGGCCGACGCGAACGAAACTGCTTATGCCTGGAAGACCATCCTCGAGCGCCGCAATAACCCAGCAGGCATCGCGCTTTCGCGTCAGAACCTGCCGGTCTTTGATCGAGCAAACGCGGATGCCACCGGCGTGACCTTCGCTCCGGCAAGTCACACCAGCAAGGGTGCATACGTTTTGGCTGATGCATCCAACGCCAAGCCCGAGGTGATCTTGATTGCCACCGGTTCGGAAGTGCAACTAGCCGTTGCCGCACGAGAGCAACTAGAAGCCCAGGGAATCGCAACGCGTGTGGTTTCGGCTCCATGTCTCGAGTGGTTCGACGAGCAGTCGGCCGAATACCGCGAATCGGTATTGCCAAGTTCGGTCAAGGCTCGAGTCTCGGTCGAAGCCGGCCTCGCGCTCGGCTGGTCGAAGTACGTTGGCGGCTTTGGCCGCTCGGTGTCGATCGAGCACTTCGGTGCTTCGGCCGACTACAAGACCCTGTTCCGTGAGTTCGGAATGACAGTCGAAAACGTGGTCGCCGCCGCGCACGACTCCATCAAAGGCCTCTAATCCCCAAAACTTAGAAAGAAGATCATGACTAGTCCACTCGCACAACTCGCCGCCAACGGCGTTAGCATCTGGCTCGATGACCTATCGCGCTCCCGCATTCGCTCCGGAGCGCTTGAGCAGCTGATCAGCAGCCGCTCGGTTTCGGGCGTTACCACCAATCCGACCATCTTTGCCGGCGCGTTGGCCAAAGGCGAGGCTTACGCCGAGCAGGTTGCCGAACTTGCCGCCAAGGGTGTCAACACCACCGATGCAATCTTTGAAATCACCACACAGGATGTTGCAGAAGCCTGCGACATCTTTGCTGGCGTTTATGCCGAATCGAACGGTTTTGACGGACGCGTTTCGATCGAGGTAGAACCTGGCCTGGCCAATGACACCGAAGGCACCGTAAAGCAAGCCAAGGAACTTTTCGCCAAGGTCAACCGCGAGAACGTGATGATCAAGATTCCAGCCACCAAGCCTGGCCTGGCTGCGATCACCGCTGTCATCGCCGAGGGAATCAGCGTCAACGTCACCCTGATCTTCTCGCTGCAGCGCTACCGCGAAGTCATTGCAGCCTACATCGCCGGTGTTGAGCAGGCCAAGGCAAACGGTCACGACATCAGCAAGATTCACTCGGTGGCTTCGTTCTTCGTTTCGCGCGTGGACAGCGAAATCGACGCACGTCTAACCGCAATCGCTACCGCAGACGCGCTTTCGCTCAAGTCGAAGGCTGCCCTTGCCAACGCACGTCTTGCCTACGAAGTTTTCGAGCAAGAATTCGCCGTTTCACGTTGGTCGGAGCTTGCTGCAGCCGGAGCAAACAAGCAGCGCCCGTTGATGGCCTCCACGGGTGTAAAGGATCCAGCCCTCAGCGACACCCTGTATGTCACCGAGCTGGTCGCTCCAGAACTCGTCAACACCATGCCTGAGAAGACCATGGAGGCCGTGTTCGACCACGGTGTGGTTCCTGCCGACAGCATCCGTGGCAAGTATGAAGAAGCCAAGATGATTCTGCTCGCGGTGTCGGCCGTTGGTGTTTCGTATGACGACGTCACCGAAAAGCTTGAAACCGAAGGCGTTGACAAGTTCATCGTTTCTTGGGGCGAACTAGTCGACACGGTCGCAACCGCTCTGGAGAACGCTAAGTAAATGACGATCAAGGTCGCACTTTCCTCGCTAACCGAGGCCGCCGTAGCCGGTGTAATCGACGAACTGGTGGCCGACAAGGTTGCCAGCCGCATCTTCGCCAAAGATTTCACCCTGTGGGGCAAAGTCGCCGAGGACGAGTCGTCGAAACGTCTCGGCTGGGTAACCTCGGCTTCTGACTCTCAACCGCTGGTTGCGGGCATCCTCGCCCTTCGCGACGAGTTTGCAACCAAGGGCGTCGACCGGTTCGTGCTCTGCGGCATGGGTGGATCCTCGCTCGCACCCGAGGTGATCACCAGCACTGCTGGAGTAAACCTCGTTGTGCTCGACTCGACCGATCCAGCCCAGGTAGGTGCCGCCCTAGCTGGTGACATCAACCGCACAGCCGTCATCGTTTCGTCAAAGAGCGGGTCGACGGTCGAGACCGATTCGCAAAAGCGAGTCTTCGAGCAGGCTTTCACCGATGCTGGCATCGACAAGACCGACCGCATCGTGATCGTGACCGACCCAGGTAGCCCGATGGAAGCGGCAGCCAAGGCAGACGGCTACCGAATCTTCAACGCTGACCCGACCGTTGGCGGTCGCTACTCCGCCCTCACCGCATTTGGTCTGGTGCCTTCGGGTCTGGCCGGTGCCGACATTCAAGCGCTTCTCGCGGATGCGCTGGCGGCAGCCGAGTCGCTGAGCAAGGATGACGCTTCGAACCCGGGACTGCAACTCGGTGCCATTTTGGCGCGCACGGCTTCGACCCAGGGTTTCCGCGACAAGGTCGGAATCGTTGCCGATGGCTCCCCTATCGTCGGGTTCGGCGACTGGGCTGAGCAGCTGATTGCCGAGTCGACCGGAAAGATCGGTCGCGGCGTTCTGCCGGTAGTGCTCGACGTCATCAGCCCGGAAGTTGAGGCCAAGCCTGCCGACCTCGTGCTGGCGCGCGTGGTTGCCGATGCCTCTTCTGCTCGGAACGACGAGGTTGCCGTATCAGGCTCGCTTGGCGCACAGTTCTTGCTCTGGGAGGTTGCCACGGTAGTGGCCAGCCGTTTGATCGGAATCAATCCTTTCGATCAGCCCGACGTCGAATCGGCCAAGATTGCCGCTCGTGGCATGCTCGAGCAGCGTGCCGAGATCGAAGCTCCACGCTTTGTCTCCGAGGGTGTCGAGATTCGCACCAAGAACCTATCGATTCCGGATGCTGAAACTCTGGGTCAGGCGCTGCGAGCCCTGTTTTCGCAACTCGCCGAAGACGGTTACGTGTCGGTTCAGGCATACCTAGACCGCACAGCGTTGCCTCAGGCGGCCGAATTGCGTGACCAGATTGCCCTAGTCACCGGTCGTCCGACCACTTTCGGCTGGGCACCGCGCTTCCTGCACTCAACCGGCCAGTACCACAAGGGTGGCCCACGCCAGGGTGTTTTCTTGCAGATCACGACCAACGGTTCGTCCGATATCGCTGTTCCGGGAAGAGACTTCACCTTCGGTGAGTTGATTGCTTCACAGGCGGCGGGTGACGCTTCGGTGCTAGGTGCTCTCGACCGTCCGGTTCTGACTTTGACCCTGCAGGATGCCGTTGCCGGGCTGAATGCCATAAAGAACGCGATCGGCTAAGGAGCCAACTCAATGCCAGTCAAACTGGGTCCTGGAAAAAACCCGCTTCGCGCGCCCGAAGATCGCCGCCTCAACCGAATAGCCGGTCCGAGTGGACTGATCATCTTCGGAGTGACCGGAGACCTTTCGCGCAAGAAACTCATGCCAGCGGTTTACGACCTCGCAAACCGAGGCCTTTTGCCGCCGGGTTTCGCTCTGGTCGGTTTCGCTCGACGCGAATGGGAAGACCAGGATTTTGCCAAGGTCGTTCACGACTCGGTACGAGAGCACGCACGCACCCCGTTTAGCGAAGAGGTTTGGGAGCAACTCTCGAAGGGCATCCGCTTTGTTCAGGGTGAGTTTGATGACGACGACGCTTTCGACCGCTTGAAGGCGACCATTGCCGAGCTAGACAAGGCTCGCGGAACCAACGGAAACCACGCGTTCTATCTTTCGATTCCGCCCAAGGCGTTCCCGCTGGTGTGTCAGCAGTTGAGTCGTTCGGGCTTGGCAGCACCAAAGAAGGACCAGTTCCGTCGAGTCGTAATCGAAAAGCCATTCGGTAGCGACCTTCAGACCGCGCGCGAGCTCAACGACGTGGTCGAGTCGGTGTTCCCACCAGACTCGGTGTTCAGGATTGACCACTACCTAGGCAAAGAGACCGTTCAGAACATCCTGGCTATTCGCTTTGCCAACCAACTGTTTGAACCGCTCTGGAACGCGAACTACATCGACCACGTTCAGATCACCATGGCTGAGGACATCGGCGTTGGCGGTCGCGCCGGCTATTACGACGGCATCGGTGCCGCACGTGACGTGATCCAGAACCACCTGCTTCAGTTGCTAGCACTCACCGCAATGGAAGAGCCCGTTTCGTTTGATGCTGCCGATTTGCGCGCTGAGAAGGAAAAGGTTCTCTCTGCAGTTCGACTGCCTGAAGACCTCGGCAAATACACCGCTCGCGGTCAGTACTCTGGCGGCTGGCAGGGTGGCGAAAAGGTTTCCGGTTTCCTCGAAGAAGACGGAATGAACCCGAAGTCGGTTACCGAAACCTATGCCGCCATGCGTCTCGACATTAACACCCGTCGCTGGGCAGGCGTGCCGTTCTATCTTCGCGCCGGAAAGCGCCTTGGTCGACGCGTGACCGAAATCGCGATTGTCTTCAAGCGTGCTCCCCAGCAGCTTTTTGAGGCAAGCCAGACTTCCGCTCTCGGTCAAAACGCGCTCGTTATCCGTGTTCAGCCGGATGAGGGAGTCACAATCCGCTTCGGCTCGAAGGTTCCCGGAGTGGGAATGCAGGTTCGCGACGTGACCATGGACTTCGGTTATGGACACGCCTTCACCGAGGCCAGTCCAGAAGCCTATGAGCGCCTCATCCTCGATGTATTGCTCGGCGACCCACCGCTGTTCCCGCGCCACGAAGAGGTCGAACTTTCTTGGAAGATTCTTGACCCGATCGAAGAATATTGGGCAAAGCACGGAAAGCCAGAGCAGTATCGCCCCGGCTCGTGGGGACCATCCTCGGCCGACAAGATGCTTGCCCAAGACGGACGTGCCTGGAGGATTCCGTGATCGTAGACCTGCCAAACACAACAGTTTCCAAGGTCTCGAAGGCCTTGGTGAACATTCGCGAAGAGGGCGGCGCCGTTGCGCTCGGTCGCGTGCTCACGCTCATCATCTCGACCGACTTCAAGGGCATCGAACCCGCCGTCAAGGCTGCAAACGATGCTTCTCGCGAGCATCCGTGCCGCATCCTGGTGCTTGCTGACGACAAGGGCGCATCGAAGAAGGCTGCTCGTCTTGACGCCCAGATTCGTGTCGGTGGTGATGCCGGCGCATCCGAGGTAATCGTGTTGCGCGCCCACGGAGAGGCTTCGAGCGACCCACAGGGGCTAGTGACCGGATTGCTTCTGCCAGACGCTCCAGTGGTCGCCTGGTGGCCGAACGAGGCACCTGAGAGCGCATCCAAGTCGGCCATCGGTCAGATTGCGACCCGTCGGATCACGGATGCGGCCAACCAGAAGGATCCGCACGCCTACCTGCGCCATCTGGCCAAGACCTATGCTCCGGGCGACAGTGACTTCGCCTGGACTCGTTTGACCCTTTGGCGAGCTCAGCTTGCAGCGATTCTTGACCAGCCACCATATGACCCGGTTACCGAGGTAGTAGTCACCGGTGCGGTCGACTCCCCTAGCACCGACCTGTTGGCTGCTTGGCTCGAACTAATGCTTAAGGTGAAGGTCAAGCTGGTGCGCACCGCACGCGGCAAGGCTGTTGCCGGCATTCGCGGTGTCAAGCTGGTGCGCAAGTCTGGCGACATCGAGATCGTGCGCAATATTCCCGACGTAGCAACTTTGATTCAGCCGACTCAGCCGACTCGCGAGATTTCGCTTCCGCGTCGCAGTCAGCGGGACTGCTTGAGCGAAGATTTGCGGAGATTGGATGCCGACGATTTGTTTGGCAAGGTGATCACCAAGTCGTTCAGCGATAAGACACCAAAGCCGACAATCACCAAGGCTGCGAAAACGGTCAGCGCCAAGGCGGCAAAATCCGTCAGTGCTAAGGTCGCGAGAACGGTCAGCGCCAAGACCACCAAGTCCCGCTCGACCAAGGCAACCAAGAGCAAGTGATGCGCCCAATCGTCAACCGATTTGCCGACGCTAACCAGGTGGCAGTTGCCGCGGCCTCAGCGCTCAAGAGCAAGCTCGTCGAGTTACTTGACTCGCAAGAAGTGGCCCACGTTGCCCTTACCGGCGGCACGGTTGGAATCGCCACTCTCGCTCGCTTCGCCGAACTCGACGGACTCGACAGCATAGATTTCGCTCGCGTGCATTTTTGGTGGGGCGATGAGCGCTTCGTGGAACGCGACTCTGGCGATCGAAATGCGGTTCAGGCGCGCAATGCGATGCTTCGCCACTTGAGCGTGAGTGAGTCCAACATTCACGAGTTTCCAGCGGCAGACGAAGGTCGAACCCTAGACCAAGCGGCAGGCGATTTCGCCGAGTTGCTCGCATCGTACGGGCAAGGCGCGGATGCGCATCCTCGGTTCGATGTGATTCTGCTCGGCATGGGGCCGGATGGGCACATCGCAAGTCTTTTTCCTGGCAAGCCGATGCCGCCGGTTGGTGCAACGGTAGTTGCCGAACACGACTCCCCCAAACCGCCGCCGGCAAGACTCAGCTTCAGCTATGAACTGATCAACTCGGCCGATGAAGTTTGGTTTGTGGTGGCTGGTGCAGACAAGGCCGAGGCGGTATCTGTGGCTTTCTCAGACGAACCAGAAGCGCTTCCGGTAGGGCGCATCCACGGCAAGAATAAGGCTGTTTGGTTTGTCGACCAGACCGCCGGCGTTAGAACCTGGGGCTGTTAGTTAGTTAGATTCGGATGCGCGAGCGCGACGTTCGCGAATCGATTCGATTGCCTCTTCGAGAAGCTGCTTGGCTTCCTCTTCGCTGCGACGTTCCTTCACATAAGCAAGGTGAGTCTTGTAAGGCTCGTGCTTGGCGATCTGCGGTGGGTTGTCTTTGTCGGTGCCGGCCGGAAGGCCACAGTTCGGGCAGTCGATCTCTAGCGGAATCTCTTCAGCCTCAACGGTCGCAGCGAAGGCAAGCGACTGAACGTGCTGGTTGATGCAGTAGTAGTTGATGGTGATTCGCTCGGCCTTGAAACCGCGATCGCGTTCTCCCATTGGGCCGGCTCCGACTCGGGAACCACGAATTGCTGAACTGCCGGTGCTCATGAACTAGACCCAGTTGAACCTTTGGAATAGGCCGAGGGTGATGATGATGGCAACCCAGACGACACCGAGGATGATGGTGATTCGGTTAAGGTTGCGCTCTGCCACACCCGACGATTGCATGGTGGTCGAAACGCCGCCGCCGAACATGTCGGAAAGGCCGCCGCCGCGACCCTTGTGAAGAAGAATAAGCAGGGTCAGCAGAAGGCTGATGATTCCGAGCAGCACCTGTAGTGCGATCTGAATGGCTTGCATGGCTTCCTAACTGATTAACTCTTGAAATTATAGAACGATGTGCTTCTGGAAGCGCGCGATACCGCTGAATTCGTCGGCATCCAAACTTGCTCCGCCAACGAGAACGCCGTCGACTTCGCTGCTCTGCAGGAATCCCGCAACGTTGGCGGTCTTCACCGAGCCACCGTAGAGAATGCGAGTTGCCTGTGCCACTGCATCCCCGTGTGCTTCGGCAATAGCTGCACGAATCTTTCCGGCCACGGATGCGGCAACTTCTGGAGTCGCTACCGCACCGGTTCCGATTGCCCAAACCGGTTCATAGGCGATGACGAACTCGCCTATGTTTTCGTGGCCGGCCAGAGCGGCAAGGGTCTGGCGAACCGGCACGGCTGCTGCACCTTCGGTTTCAAGTTCTTCGGCGGTTTCACCAACACATATCACCGGAATCAAACCGTGCTTGAATGCCGCAGCGGTCTTGGCCTGAACCACGGTGTCGTCTTCGGAGTGGTACTGACGACGCTCGCTGTGACCGATCAGAACATATTTCACGTCTAGCTTCTTGAGCGCGACGCCCGACACTTCGCCGGTGTAAGCGCCGGAGTCGTGACGCGAGATATCTTGTGCACCAAGGGTGAGATCTAGACCGTCGGCGTCGATTAGGGTCTGCACGCTGCGAATCGAGGTGAATCCAGGAAACACGGTGACTTCTGCTGTCGAGTAGTCGTGACCGGCGTCTTTGAGGCTCCAAGCTAACTTTTGAACGAGCGCGATTGCCTGCTGGTGGTCGAGGTTCATCTTCCAGTTGCCGGCGATGAACGCGGTGCGCTTAGTCATTTAGGACCTCCAGTCCAGGTAGCTTTTTGCCTTCGAGGAACTCGAGGCTTGCGCCTCCGCCGGTAGAAATGTGGCCGAACTGTTCGTCGGCGAATCCGAGGATGCGCACGGCAGCGGCCGAGTCTCCTCCACCAACGACGCTCAAGCCATCAACCTCGGTCAGGGCCTGGGCGACGGCACGGGTGCCCCCTGCGAACTTGTCAATCTCGAACACGCCCATCGGGCCGTTCCAGAAGACTGTCTTCGCTTCTTTGATTTCTCGTGCGAAGTTCGTTGCCGACTCTGGTCCGATATCGAGCCCCAAACCGGAAGCTCCGAACGGTGAAGTTTCGATTGCATCGGCTGAAGTGATCGCTACTTCGGCATCCGCACCGAACTTGCTGGCAACGATGATGTCGGTTGGCAACACTACCTCGACGCCGAGCTGCTTGGCTCGCTCTAGGTAACCCTGAACCACCGGAATCTGGTCGACCTCGAGAAGTGAAGAGCCGACTTTGTGGCCGAGAGCGGCTAGGAAGGTGAAGACCATGCCTCCGCCGATGAGAAGTTTGTTGACGCTAGGCAGCAGGTGGTCAATCACGCCGAGCTTGTCGGACACCTTCGACCCACCGAGCACGACCGCATAGGGACGAACAGGATCGGCGGTCAACCTGGTGGCTACCTCGAGTTCCTTTTCGATCAAGAAACCGGCGAATGACGGAAGCAACTGAGCCAGTTCATAGACCGAGGCCTGCTTGCGGTGAACCACACCGAAGCCGTCACTCACAAACAGGTCGCCCATGTCAGCGAGTTTGGTGGCAAACTCTCGGCGCTCGTTCTCGTCTTTGCTGGTCTCCCCCGCGTTGAAACGAAGGTTTTCCAGCACGGCCACTCCACCGTTTTCGAGAGCCTTGACGGCACCACGAGCTTCGCTTCCGACAGTGTCGCTCGCGAAGAACACTGGCTGGCCGAGTAGTTCACTAAGTCTTTCAGCCGCTGGCTCCAGCGAGTACTTTTCGTCGGGTGCGCCCTCGGGGCGACCAAGGTGCGAGATCACGATGACCTTCGCGCCGTGGTCGACTAGGTATTTGATGGTTGGGACTGACGCGACGATGCGGCCATCATCCGTGATTTTCTTGCCGTCGAGCGGCACATTCAAATCGCAGCGGATGATGACACGCTTGCCATCGAGGAATTGGATCTCAGAGAGCTTGCGCACTGATTAGCCTTTTTCGGTTTTGGGTTGGTTGGCTCGGTTTAGAGCTTCGAAGCAACCAACTCGGTGAGTTCGACAAGGCGGTTCGAGTAGCCCCACTCGTTGTCATACCACGACGACAACTTGACGGTGGTGCCGCCGATTACCTTGGTGAGCTCTGCATCGAAGATCGACGAGTGCGGGTCGGTGACGATGTCGCTCGAAACGATTGGGTCTTCGGTGTACTTCAGGATGCCCTTTAGTGGACCGGAAGCCGCAGCGGCCTTGTAGGCAACCTTGATCTCTTCGAGGGTGACCTCGCGCTTTGCAACCAGGGTGAGGTCGGTGATCGAGCCGGTTGGAACTGGAACTCGGAGTGCGTAACCGTCAAGCTTGCCCTTGAGCTCTGGAAGCACCAGGCCGATTGCCTTGGCGGCACCGGTGGACGAAGGCACGATGTTGATCGCTGCAGCGCGTGCACGGCGGAGGTCACCGTGTGGACCGTCTTGCAGGTTCTGGTCGGCGGTATAGGCGTGGATGGTAGTCATCAAGCCGTTTTCGATGCCGAAGGTGTCGTTGAACACCTTGGCCAGAGGAGCCAAGCAGTTCGTAGTGCACGATGCGTTCGAGATGATGTGGTGGTTGGCCGGGTCATATAGGTGCTCGTTGACACCGATAACGAAGGTGCCATCTTCACCGGTGGCAGGTGCCGAGATGATTACCTTCTTAGCGCCAGCATCGATGTGCTTGCGGGCAGACTCTGCGTCGGTGAAGCGACCGGTCGACTCGATGACGATGTCAACACCTAGGTCACCCCATCCGAGGTTGGCTGGGTCGCGCTCGGCGAGAACCTTGATCACGGTTCCACCCACGATGATGTTCTGGCCCTCGACGGTTACATCGAATGGCAAGCGACCGGTGACGGAGTCGTACTTCAGGAGGTGAGCGAGCGACTTAGGGTCGCTGAGGTCGTTTACGGCAACGATCTCAAGATCGGTTCCCTTTGCAAGTTCGGCGCGAAGGTAGTTGCGTCCGATTCGGCCGAAGCCATTGATGCCAACACGAGTTGCCATGAGTTATCTCCCAGATGGGTCGAGCGTCGAAAATCGACGCGGATTTAACTGCTTAGTTTTGATCAGTTTTGCCGCGCACCATTGGGAGCAAACACTGCTATCAGACTAGCAGCAGACCTGTCGTTTTGCTGCGAGCAGCCTCGAATCGAGCCATCACGTCTGGCCAAGAAATGATGTTCCAGAAAGCCTTCACGTATTCGCCCTTGACGTTTTGGTAGTCGAGGTAGAAAGCGTGCTCCCACATGTCGAGCATCAACAACGGGATGCTTGCTGGAGCGAGGTTTCCCTGGTGGTCATACAGCTGCTCGATGATGAGCTTCTGGCCGAGAACGTCCCAAGCAAGAATCGCCCATCCGCTGCCCTGGATGCCCAGTGCACAAGCGGTGAAGTGAGCGCGGAAGCCATCGAATGAGCCGAAGAACTCGTCGATTGCTGCTGCCAACTCGCCAACCGGCTTGTCGCCACCCTCTGGCGAAAGGTTTCTCCAGAACACGGTGTGGTTCACGTGACCGGCAAGGTTGAAGGCCAGGTCTTTTTGAAGTTTGTTGACCCAGGTGAGGTCGTTCTTGTCGCGGGCTTCGGCGAGCAGGTCTAGGGCCGAGTTAGCACCATTGACATAAGCGAGGTGGTGCTTATCGTGGTGCAACTCCATGATCTTGCCCGAGATGTTTGGCTCTAGCGCCCCATAGTCATAACCGAGGTCTGGAAGGGTGTATTTGCTCATTTGTTTTCTCCTTGGGTCTTGTAATCGATAAGAAAGTTGTGGGTTGGCTTATTCCAGATCATCCGGCAGAAAAGCGTCGGTCGATGGAATGCCAAGTTCTTCGGCACGCTTGTCGGCCATAGCAAGCAGACGACGGATGCGGCCAGCAATCGCATCCTTGGTCATCGGTGGGTTGGCGAGGTGACCAAGTTCGTCGAGGCTGGCTTGTTTGTGCTCGAGACGAAGCTTTCCGGCATAGGCGAGATGATCTGGAATGTCGTCGCCCAAGATTTCAAGTGCGCGCTGCACTCGAGCGCCCGCGGCAACGGCTGCCTGAGCGCTACGACGTAGATTGGCGTCATCGAAGTTTGCCAATCGGTTTGCTGTGGCACGCACCTCGCGGCGGAGACGCAGCTCCTCCCAGCGCAAAACCTGGGTGTGAGCGCCCATGTGAGTCAGCATCGCGGCGATGGCTTCACCCTCGCGAACCACCACACGGTGCACTCCTCGAACCTCACGTGCCTTTGCAGCAATGCCTAGGCGGCGGGCGACTCCAACCAAAGCCATGGCGGCTTCGTTGCCAGGTGCAGTCACTTCGAGTGCAGCCGATCGACCAGGGTCGGTCAGCGAGCCATGAGATAGGAACGCGCCTCGCCAGATGGCCTGAGCTTCTTCTAGGGAGCCTGCCACGAGCGCTGCAGGGAGACCTCGTACGGGGCGACCACGAGTGTCAAGCAAACCGGTTTGTCGAGCCAGTAACTCCCCTTGCTCAACGACTCGCATGAGGTACTTGGTGCTGCGGCGCAAACCGCCTGCCGAGATGGTGGCTAGTTCACTCTTGATTCCGTAGAGCTCGACCAGGTCTTTGCTAATTCGACGAGCAATCTGTGCGTTGTCGATCTCTACCTCGATGACGATGCGCCCGGAGATTAGATGCAATCCGCCAGAGAACCTCAGAATCGTCGCTAGTTCTGCGTTGCGCAAAGTTTTCTTGCTGACTTCAATGCGAGCAAGCTCGTCTTTTACTTCTGCTGTAAGTGCCAAGATCACTCCTTTCCGATGTCTCTGTGCTTCACGTTGATAGAAAGTTCCGGGTCGCTCGAGAGCAGTTCGGCGAGCTTGCGGGCCACCGCGACCGAGCGGTGCTTGCCACCGGTGCAACCAACCGCGATCGTGGCGTAGCGCTTGTTTTCACGAAGATAGCCTGCGAACACTGGCCGAAGGGCGGATACATAGTTTTCGATGAACTCGGCAGCGCCTTCTTGGGAAAGTACGAAGTCCGAGACCGACTGGTCTTCACCGTTGAAAGGTCTTAGTTCTTCGTTCCAAAACGGGTTTGGCAAGAATCGCATGTCGATAACGTGGTCGGCATCTGCGGGCAGCCCATGCTTGAATCCGAAGGACTGAATCGTGATGGCAAGACGAGCCGAGCCCACCAGTCCGAACTCGTCGGCGACCTTGGTCGAAAGCTGGTGAATGTTTAGGTCTGAGGTGTCGATGACGTAGTCTGCGGACTCGCGAACCTCGAGAAGCATGTTTCGCTCGGTCGAAATGCCGTCGAGAATCGTGCCGTCTCCCTGAAGTGGATGCGGGCGTCGCACCGACTCGAAGCGTTTCACCAGGGCCGCATCCGAGGCTTCGAGAAAAAGCACTCTAAGTGAGATTTGGCGTGTTCGCAGGGCCTCGATGTGAGTCAAAAACTCACCGAAAAGTTCACCACCGCGAACGTCGATTACGACCGCGAGCCTCGGGCTGGAGTTCTTCGTGAGAGTGAACAGGTCGCTAATCGGGCCCAGCATCTGGGGTGGCAGGTTGTCGACCACATACCAGCCGAGGTCTTCGAGAGCATTTGCAACCGTCGAGCGTCCGGCTCCTGACATACCCGTAACCACCATGAACTGGTGAGTCTGCTCGGGCATCTTAGAGCCTTTCTCGTGGGGTGTGCTTGTCGAGTTTACTCTCTCGCGACACGCCCGAGAGTGGCTTTTTCGGAAATCTACGTTCCGTTACCAAATCGGTTGAATTGCAAGTGAACTAGGGGTTTAGCTGGCTGTGAATCTGAGTTGCCAAGACGACTCCGATTCCAGCAACATCCGAGATTTCGGCCACGGTGGCCACCCGCAAGCGCTTGGCCGATCCGAAGTGTTTCAGCAGTGCTTTCACCCGCTTTTCACCCAGGCCTTCGATGTTTTCTAGTTCGCTGGCAATGCCCGCTTTACGCTTTTGCCTTTGGAACGAGATGGCAAAACGGTGCGCCTCGTCACGAATGCGCTGCAACAGGAAGAGCTCGTCACTGGCTCGAGGAAGAATCACAGGGAAAGGCTGACCCGGCAACCAAAGTTCTTCGAGGCGCTTTGCGATGCCGACGATCGCAAATCCTTCGACACCACTGTCTCGAACGGCTTTAGCAGCGGCGTTCACCTGGGGCTCTCCCCCGTCGATGAGCAAAAGGCTGGGTCGATAGGCGAACTTCTTCGGTTTAAATTCGTCCGTTTCGTCGAGTTCTGGCTGCACGAGATATTTAAGTCGGCGCATCAATAGTTGATAGATCGAGTCGGTGTCATCGGTGGTCGATTCGATCGCGAAGCGTCGATAGTGATCCTTCTTCGGCAGACCATCTTCAAAGACCACGAGCGAACCGACTACGTTGGTTCCCTGCAGGTGTGAAATGTCGACACATTCGATTCGCAGTGGAGCCTCGGCCAGCCCGAGAGCCTTTTGGATTCCGGCCAGAGCATCGGCCCGCGCGGTGAAGTCACTCGAACGCTTGGTCTTGTAAAGCATCAGAGAGTGCTTGGCGTTCACGGCTGCCGTTTCGGCCAAAGCCTTCTTGTCACCGCGGTTAGGCACGCGCAAGTTCACCGCGCCGTCACGACGTTGCTTGAGCCAAAGCTGGAGGGCAGCCGCATCCTCTGGTAGGGCGGGCACCAGAATCTCCTTAGGCACGTCGGCATCGTTTTGGGCATAGTGCGACTGCAGAACATACTCGACGACCTCGGATGGATCGCGCTGAAGTTCCTTGTCGACAATCCAGCCCCGAACACCACGGATGCGGCCCCCGCGCACCTTGAACATCGCAACGGCTGCCGCAAGCTCATCGTCACAGATGCCGAATACGTCGGCATCGGTCTGATCGGTGAAAACGATGCTGCTCTTCTCAAGCACGGTTTCGAGTGCCTCTGCGCTGTCGCGAAGGTGCGCAGCTAACTCGTATTGCTGATCATCAGAGGCTGCGCTCATCCTGGTTCGAAGCTCGTCGACGTGTGAAGTGTCGCCGCGGTTCATGAAATCGGCAAGGTCTTTGGCGATCTGTTGGTGCTCGCCGACGGTCGTGCGTGAAACACAAGGTGCCGCACATTTGCCGATGTCGCCAAGCAGGCAGGCCCTCTTCGCCGATTTTGCGCGTTGGTAGACTCCAGGCGAGCAAGACCGCACTGGGTAGACCTTCAGCAAGGTGTCGAGCGTTTCGCGTAGCGCCCAAGCGTTCATGAACGGACCGAAATACTTAACTCCGCGAAGTTCTCGATTGCGTGTGATGAAAACGCGTGGAACCTCGTCGCCCAGGGTGATTGCGAGGTATGGATAGGACTTGTCGTCACGAAGTCTCACGTTGAAAGGTGGATCGAATTCCTTGATCCACATGAATTCGAGTTGCAGAGCTTCGAATTCGCTCTTGACGATGGTCCACTGCAGGTCTCGCGCGGTTTCAACCATTCGCCGTGTTCTGCTGTGCAGCGAATCCAGCGGCGCAAAATAGGAACTCAAACGGGCTCGCAAGTTTTTCGCCTTGCCCACGTAAAGGATGCGCCCCTTGGCGTCTAGCCAGCGATAAACACCTGGCGCGACCGGAATGTCACCGGTCTTGGGGCGCCATTCGAGTTCGGTAGACATTAGTTCTCTTTGAGAATCTCGGCCAAAAACGCTCCGGTGTAAGAAGCCTTCACCTTGGCGACTTGTTCGGGTGTACCTTCGGCCAAAATGGTGCCTCCGCGAGAGCCACCCTCCGGCCCAAGGTCAATCAGCCAGTCTGCCGACTTGATCACGTCTAGGTTGTGCTCGATCACGATCACGGTGTTGCCCTTGTCGACCAGCGAATTGAGCACGAGAAGCAGTTTGCGAACATCCTCGAAGTGCAGACCCGTGGTCGGCTCGTCGAGCACATAGATGCTGCGTCCGGTCGAGCGGCGTTGCAGCTCGGTAGCGAGTTTCACGCGCTGCGCCTCTCCACCAGATAGCGTCGTAGCGCTCTGGCCGAGACGAACGTAGCCCAAGCCAACGTCGACGAGAGTTTCGAGATAACGTGCGATTTTCGTGATCGGCGCAAAGAATTCGGCCGCCTCGGCTATAGGCATTTCGAGAACATTCGCGATGTTTTTGCCCTTGTAGAGAATCTGCAGGGTTTCGCGGTTGTAGCGCGCGCCGTGGCACACCTCGCAAGCAACATAGACATCGGGCAAGAAGTTCATTTCGATGCGGATGGTGCCGTCACCGCTGCACGCCTCGCAACGGCCACCCTTTACGTTGAACGAGAACCTGCCCTGCAGATAGCCTCGCGCCTTAGATTCCTGGGTGTCCGCAAAAAGGTTGCGGATGTGGTCGAAGACGCCGGTATAGGTGGCCGGGTTCGAGCGCGGAGTGCGACCGATCGGGTTTTGGTCGACGTGGATGACCTTGTCCAGGTGTTCAAGCCCCTCGACTCTGGTGTGCTTGCCGGCAACAACCTTCGCGCCGTTCAGTTGGTTAGAAAGAACTGAGAAGAGCACGTCATTGACCAGGCTCGACTTGCCCGAGCCGCTCACGCCGGTGACCGCGGTGAAAACACCGAGCGGGAAGTCAACCGTTACGTCTTTGAGGTTGTTTTCTTGTGCCCCAACCACGCGAATCTTGCGGTTGGCATCGAGTGGGCGTCGCTTCTTCGGCGTCTCGATTTTCAGTTTTCCAGACACATACTGCCCGGTCACCGAATCCTTGTTCTTCAAGAGTTCTTCATAGGTTCCGCTGTGCACAACTTCACCACCGTGAACGCCGGCCCCGGGGCCGATGTCGACGATCCAGTCGGCGGTGCGAATGGTGTCTTCGTCGTGCTCCACGACGATCAGGGTGTTGCCCAGGTCGCGCAACTTCACCAGGGTGTCGATGAGGCGGCGGTTGTCACGCTGGTGCAAGCCGATGCTCGGCTCATCCAAGACATAGAGAACGCCGGTTAGGCCCGAGCCAATCTGGGTTGCAAGGCGGATGCGTTGCGCCTCGCCGCCCGAAAGTGAACCGGCAGCGCGCTCGAGACTCAGATAGTCCAGACCGACCGCCATCAAGAAGTCGAGACGGGCACGGATTTCTCGAAGCACTTGAGCCGCGATCTTGGCGTCGCGCTCCCCCAGCTCGATTTCGGCAAAGAAGGTTACGGCCTCGCCGAGGCTCATCGAGGCGACGTCCGCGATGCTCTTGCCCTCAACCTTGACCGCAAGTACTTCGGCCTTCAGTCGAGTACCGTTGCACCTTGGGCAAGGAATCTCACGCAAGAAGCCGGCCCACTTGTCGCGAGCATATTCGCTCTCGGTTTCGGTCCATTTGCGCTCGACATAGGGCAAGACGCCCTCGAACCCGGTGCGATAACTCAGTTCTCGACCGAAGCGGTTCTTCCAGCGAACCTTCACTTCGAAGTTGTTACCGAACAGCACGCAATCTTGAATCTCTTCTGGCAGTTCTTGCCACGGCGTATCGAGACTGAAGTTCAACTCCTTCGCCAGGGAAACAAGCGGGCGGGTCAGGTAGTTCATCAGACCCTTGCCCTGGAAAGACCAAGGAAGCAGCACACCTTGGTTGATGCTCGAGGCCGGGTCACCAAGCACCAGTTCTGGGTCGACCGCCATTTTCGTACCCAAACCGGAGCACTCCGAGCAAGCCCCAAAAGGTGCGTTAAACGAGAAGGTTCGTGGCTCAATCTCGGTCAGCGACAGAGGGTGCTCGTTGGGGCAAGACATCTTTTCGCTAAAGACTCTGCGTCCCGCATCCGAGTTGTCATCGACCAGGTCGATGATGATTCGACCGCCGGCCAACTTGAGCGCGGTCTCAACCGAGTCGGTCAATCGTCCGATGATGTCGCCTTTGGCAACCAGTCGGTCGACAACCACCGAGATGTCATGCTTGAACGTCTTTTTGAGCGGAGCGGCTTCAGCCAACGAGATGACCTCACCATCGACCACCGCGCGGGCATAACCCTGGGCACTCAGGTCACGGAAGAGGTCGACAAACTCGCCCTTTTTCTGGTCGACGATTTGAGCCAAAATCTGAAAACGCGTGCCCTCTTCGAGTTCGAGAATTTGGTCGACGATCTGCTGCGGGGTCTGCTTGACGATGCGCTCTCCACACTGAGCGCAAAAAGGCACGCCGATGCGCGCCCAGAGTAGGCGTAGGTAATCGTGAATCTCGGTAATCGTTCCCACGGTGGAACGAGGGTTGCGGTTGGTCGACTTCTGGTCAATCGAAACGGCTGGGCTAAGCCCTTCGATGAAGTCGACATCGGGTCGGTCGACTTGCCCCAAGAATTGACGGGCATAAGCGCTCAGCGATTCGACGTAGCGTCGCTGACCCTCGGCAAAGATCGTGTCGAATGCCAGCGAGGACTTGCCCGAACCGCTTAGGCCGGTGAAAACAACGAGCGAGTCACGGGGAATCTCTACGGATAGGTTCTTGAGGTTATGAACCCTGGCACCGCGAACGGAGAGTTTGTTTTCGTGGTGAGCAGACACCATAAGATTTTAGCCCGAGCGGTCTCGCGACCGGATCAGGCATGCCCCGCTTTCTCCATTTGGCGAAGCTCGTGTTTGAGTTCACTGATTTCGTCGCGGATTCGGGCGGCCAGCTCAAACTGCAACTCGGCTGCAGCATTCTTCATCTGACTGTCGAGGTCGATGATCACAGCCATGATTTCGTCATATGCCATGGATGCGATTCCCTTGCGACTGCGCACTGGAACCACCGATTTTCCGTCTCTGGTCTTGCGTTTCTTGGCTTGCTCGAGCAGTTCGGCTGTGTCTTGCTCTTCACGTAGGATCTGGTCGGTGATGTCGGCGATCTTCTTGCGCAGTGGTTGCGGATCGACTCCGCGTTCTAGGTTGTAGGCCACCTGTTTGGCTCGACGACGGTCGGTTTCTTCGATTGCCTTTTGCATGGCATCGGTAACGTTGTCGGCATACATGTGCACTTCACCGTTGATGTTTCTCGCCGCACGACCGATGGTCTGAATCAGTGATGTTGCCGATCGCAGGAAGCCCTGTTTGTCGGCATCCAGAATCGACACGAGCGATACTTCGGGTAGGTCGAGACCTTCACGCAGCAAGTTAATGCCCACCAAAACGTCAAACACGCCACTGCGAAGCTCTCGCAGGAGTTCGACTCTTCGCAGGGTGTCGACATCGGAGTGCAGGTATCGAACGCGAACGCCAGCCTCGGTCAAAAAGTCGGTCAGTTCTTCCGACATCTTCTTGGTGAGCGTGGTGACGAGAACTCGCTCATCCTTGGCAGCACGAACGCGAATCTCTTCGAGCAGATCGTCGATCTGCCCCTTAGTGGGCTTGACCACGATGGCCGGGTCGATCAGGCCGGTTGGTCGGATGATCTGCTCTACCACTCCGTCGGAGCGCCCCATCTCATACTTACCTGGGGTAGCCGAAAGGTAGACAGTTTGCCCCACTCGCTCTTGAAACTCGTCCCATCTCAGCGGACGGTTGTCGAGTGCCGATGGCAAACGGAAACCGTGCTCGACCAGGGTGCGTTTGCGACTGGAATCCCCCTCATACATCGCACCGATCTGAGGCACGGTGACGTGGGATTCATCGATGACGGTCAAGAAGTCGTCGGGAAAATAGTCGAGCAGACACGAGGGTGAACTTCCAGGCGCTCTGCCGTCGATGTGGCGCGAATAGTTTTCGATGCCCGAACAGAAGCCGAGTTCTCGAATCATTTCTAGGTCGAAGGTGGTGCGCATCTTGATACGTTGTGCCTCCAGCAATTTGCCCTGCTGCTCGAGTTCTTTCACGCGCCAAACCAGTTCTTCTTCGATTGCCTCGATGGCAGCCGCCATGCGCTCGACGGGCGCTACGTAGTAAGACGCCGGGAACAGAGCCACGGCTTGCTCCTGGCGTTGAATCTCGCCGGTGAGTGGGGACAACGAATACAGGGCTTCGATTTCGTCACCGAAAAACTCGATTCGGGTTGCCAGTTCGTCATAAACGGGGATGATCTCGATGGTGTCGCCCTTGACCCTGAAGTTTCCGCGTGAAAAGTCGATGTCGTTTCGCTTGTATTGAATGTCTACGAGCTTGCGAATCAGTGCGTCTCGATCGATTCGATCACCGACCTGAAGAGCAATCGACTGGTTTAGGTATTCCGCCGGTGCACCGAGGCCGTAAATGCACGAGACGGTGCTCACCACAACAACGTCGCGACGCGAAAGCAAACTCATGGTCGCCTTGTAACGCAGTCGTTCGACTTCCTCGTTGATGCTCGAGTCCTTCTCTATAAAGGTGTCGGTCTGAGGAACGTAGGCCTCCGGCTGGTAGTAGTCGTAATAAGAAACGAAGTATTCGACCGCGTTGTTTGGCAGCAGCTCTCTGAACTCGTTCACAAGCTGTGCGGCCAGGGTCTTGTTGTGAGCCAGAACCAGAGTCGGTCGCTGAATCGCCTCGATTAGCCAAGCGGTCGTTGCTGATTTTCCGGTTCCCGTGGCTCCGAGCAAAACGATGTCGCGTTCGCCGTTGTTGATGCGCTCAGCCAGCTCCGCAATAGCGGTCGGCTGATCGCCGCTCGGGGTGTATTCGCTGATGACCTGAAAAGGCGCGAAAGATCTGGTGGGTTCCACTTATTGACTAATCGTTTTGCTTCTCGGATGCTTCCCGAACGATTTGAGCCCAGAGGGCATCGGCATCGGCGAGCAGCTCGGGCAGGGTTTGATTCGAGTTCAAAATGACGTCCGCGCGGTTAGCACGCTGTGCTGGGGTGGCTTGGCTCTTGATTCGGGCCAGTGCATCGGCTTCGCTCATGCCGCGGTTTGCCACCATCCGTTTGATCTGTTCGCGTTCCGGCGCTTCGACGGTGACCACCTTGTCGAAAGGAAGCGACACATTTGCTTCGACCAAAAGCGGCACGGTATAGATTGCGATGGTCGAGTCTGTCAGAGCTTGTATGCGTTTCAGCGCGAGTTCGCGCACAATTGGATGAATGATCGACTCAAGTTTTTCTCGTTTGGCAGGATCGTTGAACACGATTGCGGCAAGTGCCGCCCTGTCGAGTTGACCATCGGTCTGGATTAGGTTCTCGCCGAATTCTTGTGCAACCATCGCGAGCCCTGCAGAACCGGCCGAAACGGCCCCGCGTGCTAGCACATCCGCGTCAATCTCGACTGCGCCGTGTTGCACCCAGCGGGCTGCAACACTGCTTTTGCCAGAGGCTATTCCGCCGGTAAGTCCTACTAGATACACGCCTAAAGCCTACAAACAAAAAAGGGGCCGAACCGAAGTTCGACCCCTTTTCAAGGTTGGTATTACTCGGCGCTCTTCAGCTTGTCGCGAAGTGCTGCGAGTGACTCGTCGGCGGCAAGGGTGCCCGCCTCGGTCGACTCGCTCGAGTATGAGCTGCTGCCCTTGTCGGCTGCGGCTGCTGCAGGAGCGGTGTCTGGCAGCTTGGCAGCGAGTTCGTTCGCTGCTGCAACCTGACGCTTGTGCTCTTCCCAGCGCGCGTGGGCTTCGGCGTATTCCTTTTCCCACTTGGCGCGAGCCTCTTCGTATCCTTGCTTCCATTCGCTGGTAGCTGGGTCGAAGCCTTCTGGGTACTTGTAGTTGCCGGCGTCGTCGTAGTCGGCAGCCATTCCGTAAAGCGCAGGGTTGAAGTCGGTGCCCTCTGGGTCAACTTCTTCGTTAGCCTGCTTGAGCGAAAGCGAGATGCGGCGACGCTCGAGGTCGATGTCGATCACTTTGACGAAGACGTCCTGGTTCACGGTGACAACCTGCTCGGCTAGTTCGATGTGCTTGCTCGAAAGCTCACTGATGTGAACCAGACCCTCGATGCCGTCGGCAACGCGCACGAATGCACCGAATGGAACCAGCTTGGTGACCTTACCAGGTGCGTACTGACCGATCGCGTGGGTGCGAGCGAATACCTGCCATGGGTCTTCTTGAGTGGCTTTGAGCGAAAGCGAAACGCGCTCACGGTCGTTGTCCACCTCGAGAACCTCAACGGTAACCTCTTGGCCGATTTCAACAACTTCGGATGCGTGCTCGATGTGCTTCCACGAGAGCTCGGATACGTGAACGAGACCGTCAACGCCACCGAGGTCGATGAATGCACCGAAGTTTACGATCGACGAAACAACTCCGGTGCGGATCTGGCCCTTGGCTAGGTCTGCGAGGAAGGTGCTGCGGTTGGCCGATTGGCTCTCTTCGAGTAGTGCGCGGCGCGAAAGAACAACGTTGTTGCGGTTCTTGTCGAGCTCGAGGATCTTGGCCTCGACCTTCTGGCCAAGGTAAGGGCCGAGGTCGCGAACGCGACGAAGCTCGATGAGCGAAGCTGGGAGGAATCCGCGCAGACCGATGTCTACGATCAGACCACCCTTGACAACCTCGATGATGGTTCCGGTGACGGTGCCGTCGGCGTCGCGAATCTTCTCAACATCGCCCCATGCGCGCTCATACTGTGCACGCTTCTTGGAAAGGATTAGGCGGCCTTCTTTGTCTTCCTTCTGAAGCACGAGTGCCTCGATGGAGTCACCAACGGAGACGATCTCAGATGGATCTGCGTCGTGGCGGATAGAAAGTTCGCGGGAAGGGATTACACCTTCGGTCTTGTAACCGACGTCGAGGAGAACCTCGTCACGGTCGATCTTCACAACGATTCCCTCAATGAGGTCTCCGTCGTTGAAGAACTTTAGGGTCTTTTCGACCGCGGCCAGAAAGTCTTCAGCGGTGCCAATGTCATCAATGGCAACCTGCTTGGTGGCCTTTTCGGTCTGATTTGTCATATTTAGTTTGCTCTCGTAGGGACATACTCAGGTCACGGCAAGCCAAGTTCTGATAGCGAACATGATTTTCCGCGACAGCGGATAGGGATTTGCGTTTGCACGCCCTAATAGTCTAGCCCCAAGCTGGCCGTTTTGTCGCGGCTTTTCACAGGGATGCTAGTGCCCGGCGGCATCCCAGTTTTGACCGATGCCGAGGTGAACCTCGAGCGGAACGCTCAACTTGACTACGTTGGCCATCCGTTCGGTCACGATCGACTTGAGAGTCTCGAGTTCACCGGCTGCCACCTCGAAAACGAGTTCGTCGTGCACCTGGAGCAGCATGCGACTCTTGAGCCCTGCATCCACCATCGCGTGATCGATCTGAATCATGGCTAGCTTCATGATGTCTGCCGCTGTTCCTTGGATTGGAGCGTTCAACGCCGCGCGTCGTGCGTTTTCACGAATCTGGAAGATCGGACTCTTTAGGTCGTCGAATGGACGGCGGCGGCCAAAAGTTGTGACCGTGTATCCATTGAGCTTGGCGTGGTCGACCACAGAGGCCAGGTAGCGTCGCACTCCCCCGAATCGTTCAAAGTAGTCGCTCATGAGCTGCTTCGCTTCGGCGTTGGAAATGCGGAGCTGTTTGGCAAGACCGTATTCGCTCAATCCGTAAACCAAACCGTAGGACATCGCCTTAACCTTGGAACGCATTGGAGCGGTCACATCGCTCGGGGCTACGCCGAAGATGCGAGAACCTACGAAACGGTGCAGGTCTTCACCGCTGTTGAAGGCTTCGATCAGGCCGGGATCTTCGCTGAGGTGCGCCATGATTCGCATCTCAATCTGCGAGTAGTCGGCCGTCAGCAAAGTTTCGTAGCCGGCGCTCGCCTCGAAGGCCGCTCGCATGGCTCGTCCGCGTTCTGTCTTTATCGGAATGTTTTGCAGGTTTGGGTTTTCGCTGCTCAGACGCCCAGTGGATGTGCCGGTTTGAACGTAGGTGGTGTGCACCCGCGAATCGCTGCCAATCGATTTGACCAGAACCTCGACCATCTGTCGCATCTTGGTGACTTCGCGGTGTTTTAGCAAAGCCTCGAGGAAAGGGTGCCCGGTCTCTTCGAAAAGGGTGGTGAGCGATTCGGCGTTAGTCGAAAAGCCCGTCTTGACCTTTTTGTTGCCGACCATGCCGAGGTCTTCGAAAAGCACGGTTTGAAGCTGCTTTGGCGACGAGAGGTTTATCTCTTTGCCAATGAGGGCAAAACACTCCTTTTCGGCCGCCGCTATTTCGTCGGCAAGCGACACCAGCATGCCCTCTAGCGCGTCGCGATTTACTTGGATGCCGAGGTGCTCCATCTTCGCGAGTACCTGGCTTGAGGGTGACTCGACGTTCGTGTAGACCGAATCTTGCTGTTGCTCGACAAGTCTTCCCCATGTCGCCGAGTCGAGCAGAACTGCGAGCCAGGCGTCGAGCGACGGCTCGGTGTCGTCGGTGGGAATGAGTTGGTTTGCATCGCCGCGCTTGACCACCAAACCCAGCACTTCTTCGCAGAGCGCATCAATCTTGTAGCCGCGTCGAACAGGGTCGAGAAGATAGCAGACCAACAACGGGTCGGAATCTACGCCGTCGAGCAGAATGCCTGCGTCTAGAAGAGCTTTGGAGTGGTCTTTGGCCCCGAAGACCACCTTGGGTGCCGTGGCATCGGCGAGCCAGGTGCTCAGTTGATTGGTGTGAGCGTCTTCGATTGGGGCATGCAATCTCTCGGTCTGACTGGCGACGCCAACCGAAACCGGACGACCATCAAGATATTCGAAGTTGACGCCGACTCGTTTGGTGCCAACCCAGTCGAGAAGAGCCGCGAGGCTTACTTGCTTGGAGCTTGGTTGCTCTGGAACATCGAACACGTTCGGTGCAGGAGTTTCGAGCTCGGCGGCAGGTTCGTTAGGGCTCGTGGCAGACGAGACAGAAGAGTCGGTGCCGGCCGAAACCCCGCGCAAACGAAGCACACGTTCGGTTAGGGTGCGGAACTGAAGCTTGCCAAAGACCCGCTTCACCTCATCCGAGTTGACACCGCCAAGGGTTAGGTCGGAGAGTTCAACCGGTAGTTCAAGATCGGTCAACAGGCGGTTGAGTCGACGGTTGCGAACGGCCTCTTCGCGGTGCTCGCGCAGGCTCTCGCCAACCTTGCCCCCGATTTGGTCGGCAGAAGCGAGGATGTTGTCGAGCGAACCGAACTCCTGAAGCCATTTGGCGGCTGTCTTTGGACCAACGCCAGGGATTCCTGGCAGGTTGTCGGAGGTTTCTCCAACCAAGGCCGCCAAATCGGGATACTGGTGCGCGTGCACCCCGTATTTTTCATACACAGCAGCATCGTCCATGCGTGCAAGGTTCATTACCCCCTTGACCGGATAAAGAATCGTGGTGCGCTCCGAGATCAACTGGAACGTGTCGCGGTCGCCTGAGACGACAAACACATTGAAGTCACTGTCGGCTCCTGCTTTGGCCAGGGTTGCCAAGATGTCATCGGCTTCATAGTTCTCTTTGGTCAACGTGCGAATGTTCATCGCCTTTAGAGCCTCTTGAAGCAACTCGGTTTGGCCATTGAACTCAGGCGGTGTCTCACCACGGGTGCCCTTGTAGGCCGGATATTCTTCGGTTCGGAATGACGAACGCGAAAGGTCGAACGCGATCGCAAGGTGGGTTGGTTGTTCGGCTTGAAGAATGTTTAGCATCATCGAAATGAAGCCGTGCACCGCATTGGTGTGCTGCCCGTCGCTGGTCTTGAACGAATCAGGGCTGAGTGCATAAAAGGCTCGGAAGGCTAGCGAGTGTCCGTCGATGAGCAGAAGAGTAGGCTTGGGGCTAGCGTTCATAACGCAAGCCTAATCTGCCCGACCGACCCCAAGTTGGAGTGACCGAAGATGAGTGTCGAACCAAAGCTTTCCGATGATGCCAAAGCTCTTTTTGAAACTCGTGGCGTCGGCGAGTTGGCCGAATCGATGGGCATAAAACTTCTCGAGCTGAGTGCCGACCGAGCAGTCGCGACCATGCCAGTCGATGGCAACCGTCAACCACTCGGGTTGCTGCATGGCGGTGCATTTGTTGTGCTTGCCGAGTCGCTCGGCTCGATGGCAGCAAATGTCTGGGCCTATCCGAAAAATAAATTTGCCGTCGGCATCGAAGTCAACGCATCTCACTCGGGCTCGGCCAGCGAGGGTACTGTTACTGCAACTTGTAAAGCAATTTCGCTGGGAAACACTCTCACGGTTCACGAAATAGCCGTCGAAGATGAGCAGGGACGAAGGCTCTCTACGATTCGTATCACGAATCTGCTTCGCGACAGAAAATAGCCTTATTCGGCTTTTGGCTTCTCGCCGAGTTGTTCGATAACGGTCTTGGCGACCTGCGCCATGGTTAGGCGACGGTCCATAGAAGATTTCTGAATCCAGCGGAATGCCTCGGGTTCGTCTTTCACCAAGTTTTTGCTTATCAAAAGCCCCTTGGCCTGGTCTACCAGTTTGCGAGTGGCAAGACGCTCTGAGAGGTCTGCGATTTCGTGCTCAAGCGCAGTCAACTGTGCATAGCGGCTCAATGCGATCTCGACCGCCGGAAGCAAATCGGTTGGCGAGAAAGGCTTGACCACGTAGGCCATAGCTCCAGCTTCAGAGGCGCGTTCAACGAGTTCTTTTTGGCTGAATGCGGTGAGCAGCACCACCGGAATCTTTAGTGGAGCAATTTGCTCGGCTGCTTCGATGCCGTCCATGTTTGGCATCTTGATGTCCATCACGACGATGTCTGGCTTGTGAGTCTTCGCTAGTTCGACGGCTTGAAGACCATCCCCCGCTTCGGCAACCACGTCGAAGCCGGCCTCGCGCAGGGTTTCAACAATGTCAAGACGAATGATTGCCTCGTCCTCGGCAACGATGGCGGTTCTGCGTGATTCTTCAGACATGGGTTTACTTTATTGGATGCGAGCCTCGATTGGGGGTCAAATCTTTGGATAGACTTGAACGGTTGTGTTCGGCCGGAATGGCGGAACGGCAGACGCGGAGCACTCAAAATGCTTTGTCCGAAAGGGCGTGTGGGTTCGAATCCCACTTCCGGCACAAACAAAAAAGTGGCGAGGTCACCCTCGCCACTTTCTCATTTAACGACTATCGGTTGAAGGCTGCAGCGAAATCTGCAGCGTCGCCAACCTTGTGCACTCGAAGTGAGTTGGTCGAACCGGGGATGCCCGGTGGCGTTCCGGCGACCACGACGACCTCGTCACCGATCTGGCATAGCCCTTCACGCAGAACGATTTGGTCGACCTGGAACATCATCTCGTCGGTGTGCGTGACCTTCTCAACCAGGTAGGTCTGAGCACCCCATGAGAGTGCTAGGCGGTTGCGAGTTTCGTTGCTCGGCGTGAAAGCCAAGGTCGGAACCGAAGAACGAAGGCGAGAAACTCGTCTGAACGAGTCACCACTTTCGGTGAAGACGCAGACGAACTTCGATCCCAGCAGTTCGGCGATTTCGACGGCGGCAAGAGACACCGCACCGGAGTGCGTGTGTGGGCGAGTGCCGAGTGGCGGAATGCGATCCATTCCGTTTTCTTCGGTGGACTCGACGATGCGAGCCATGGTCGAAACGGTTTCGACAGGGTACTTACCGACCGAGGTCTCCCCCGAAAGCATTACAGCGTCAGCGCCATCGAGGATGGCGTTGGCAACGTCGCTGGCTTCGGCGCGAGTTGGGCGGGCATTCTCGATCATCGACTCGAGCATCTGAGTGGCCACGATTACCGGCTTTGCCCAGCGGCGAGAAAGTTCAACTGCACGCTTCTGCACCAGAGGAACCTGCTCAAGCGGAAGTTCGACACCTAGGTCACCACGGGCGACCATAACGCCGTCGAAGGCGTCAATGATCTCTTCGAGCGCTTCGACAGCCTGTGGCTTCTCGATCTTCGCGATGACCGGGAGGAAGATGCCCTCTTCCTTCATGATCTCGTGAACGCGCACGATGTCGCTTGCGTTGCGCACGAACGAAAGCGCGATGATGTCGACACCTAGGCGCAGACCCCAGCGCAGATCGTCCTCGTCTTTTTCGGAAAGGGCCGGAACGTTCACGGCAACGCCCGGGAGGTTGATTCCCTTGTTGTTGCTGACCGGTCCTGGAACCTCGACAACGGTGGTGACGGTGGTCGGGCTGACCTCGGTGGCACGAAGTGCAACCTTGCCGTCGTCAATCAGAAGCATGTCACCGGCCTTGACGTCACCCGGCAGGCCCTTGAAGGTCGTTCCACAGATGTTGACGTCACCTTGGATGTCTTCGATGGTGATCTTGAAGGTGGCACCCTTTTCGAGCATTACCGGACCATCGGCGAAGCGACCCAGACGAATCTTAGGACCCTGGAGGTCAACAAGCACTCCGACGGCCTTTCCGGTGTCTTCGGCAGCCTTGCGAACGTTGCGGTAGACCTCCTCGTGCACGTCATAAGAACCGTGGCTCAGGTTCATTCTGGCTACATCGACGCCTGCCTCAATAATGGCGCGGATGTTCTCATAGCTCGAGGTTGCTGGCCCTAGGGTCGCAACGATCTTGGCGCGTCTCATCTATTCCTCATTCTTCGCTTCGACTTTTGTCGAAACGTTTTTCTCTCAGCTATAAACCGAGATTGGTCTGTCGGTCGGTTTGACCGGCGCTGGTAGTTCGGTCGAACCTTCTAGGTATGCATCTATCGCTGCTGCTGCTGCACGACCTTCGGCGATTGCCCAAACGATAAGGCTCTGGCCTCTTCCAGCGTCTCCCGCTACGAAAACTCCAGGCACGTTGGTCGCCCAGTCGTTTCCGCGAACAATGTTGCCACGCTCATCGATTTCAGGCGCAATCTGTGGTTGGAGCGTGTCGGTCTCCGGGCCGGTAAAGCCTAGAGCGAGAAGAATCAAATCGGCTGGGATGATCTGCTCGGTGCCCGCCTTCGGAACACGCTTTCCGTCGACGAACTCGGTTTCGGCAACCTTGACGCCGGTGACTTTGCCATCTTTGCCAACGAACTCGACGGTTGAAGCTAGGTATTTTCGTTCACCAAATTCTTCGTGTGCCGAAGCAATTTCGAAAAGGGTTGGAAAGGTCGGCCAAGGCTGGTCTGGGCGACGTTCGCTCGGCGGCTGAGCACCAATCGCAAGCGTCGTAACCGAAAGAGCACCCTGTCGAGTTGCGGTTCCCAGGCAGTCAGCGCCGGTGTCTCCACCACCGAGAATCACGACGTGCTTGCCTTCCGCGTGAATCTGGTTTTCTAGCTCATCCCCAGCGACAGCCTTGTTTGCCGGAGTCAGGTAATCCATCGCAAAGTGAACGCCGTTGAGCTCTCGTCCAGGGATGCTCAGGTCACGCGGCTTGGTCGCTCCGGTTGCAATCAAGATGGCGTCGTAGCGCGACTTGAGTTCGGTCCAAGAGATGTCGGTTCCGATCGCTACACCGGGGCGGAAACGGGTTCCTTCGTCTTCCATCTGGCGGAGGCGACGATCGAGATGACGCTTCTCCATTTTGAAATCGGGGATGCCGTAGCGCAGAAGTCCGCCGATTCGGTCATCGCGCTCATAGACGGCAACGGTGTGGCCAGCGCGGGTCAACTGCTGGGCGGCGGCTAGACCGGCAGGACCAGAACCAACGACCGCAACCGTCTTGCCGGTGAGTCGCTCTGGCTGGTGAGGCTGCACGAAGCCGTTGTCAAAGGCGTCATCGATGATCGAGACTTCGATCTCTTTGATGGTGACAGCGGGCTGGTTGATGCCGAGTACGCAGGCGCTTTCGCAAGGCGCTGGGCAAAGACGACCAGTGAACTCAGGGAAATTGTTCGTCTTGTGCAGGCGTTCGATGGCCTGCTTGTTGTCGGCTCGCCAGGTGAGGTCGTTCCACTCCGGAATCAGGTTGCCGAGCGGACAGCCCTGGTGACAGAACGGAATTCCACAGTCCATGCAGCGTGAAGCCTGCTGCTGCAGCACGCCAGATTCGCGACGCTCATAGACCTCTTTCCAGTCGAGAATGCGAACTGGAACAGGACGGCGCTTCGCCGTTTCGCGGTCGGTTACCTTTAGAAATCCGCGTGGATCAGCCATTGGTGACCTCCAGAATTTTTGTCCAAGTTTCTTCGCCGTCTGGATCGGTTCCGCTGTCGGCGGCTGCCTGTCGAATCGACAAGACGTTCGCATAGTCTCGCGGCATAACTACGGTGAAGTCCGAGACGGCCTTCTCGAAGTTTTCAAGCAGGGATGCGGCGAGCAGCGATCCGGTTTCCTGGCTGTGCTCCTGCAGCAACGACTTGAGCTGAGCTGCCTCAGTCGCGTTCAACTCGCGGAGATTGAGCTCACCTGCGGCAAGCGCATCCGCATTGATTCGGTCGGCCCGAAGCTTGTAGACGTAGGCCTGGCCGCCAGACATGCCGGCTCCGAGGTTGCGTCCGGTTCGTCCGAGGATGACTGCGACACCTCCGGTCATGTACTCGAGTCCGTGGTCTCCGACGCCCTCGACAACCGCGGTGACACCGGAGTTGCGAACGAGGAAACGCTCGCCGACCATACCGCGCAAGAAGATCTTGCCCGAGGTTGCGCCATAGCCGATTACGTTTCCGGCGATGATGTTCTGCTCGGCAGGGAAAACCGATTCGCGATCCGGACGAACCACGATGGTTCCACCAGACAGACCCTTACCGACGTAGTCGTTGGAGTCACCTTCGAGGGTCAACTTGATGCCCTTTGGCACGAATGCCCCGAGCGACTGACCAGCCGATCCGCGAAGTCGGATGTCGATCGTGCCGTCGGCTAGACCCTCTGCACCGTATCGTTTGGTAACTTCGTTGCCAAGGATGGTGCCGACAGCCTGCTCCACGTTGGTAATTTCGAGTTCGATCTTGACCGGTTGAGCGTCTTCGAGAGCGGCGGAGGCGAGATCAAGAAGTTTGTAGTCGAAGTGTTTGTCGAGCTCGTGGTCCTGGCTGCTGACTTTGCGCTTCGGCGACTCTTCCGGCAGGTTCGGTGCGGCAAGAATCGGGCTTAGGTCGAGGCCGTCAGCCTTCCAGTGGTGAATCGCGCGGTTGACATCGATCAGTTCACTGTGACCGATGGCTTCGTCGAGGCTGCGGAAACCAAGCGCGGCAAGGTATTCGCGCACTTCTTGCGCCAAGAACTCGAAGAAGTTGACCACGAACTCTGGCTTGCCATTGAATCGCTCGCGCAACACAGGGTTCTGAGTGGCAACACCGACCGGGCAGGTGTCGAGGTGGCACACGCGCATCATGATGCAACCAGAAACGATCAGCGGCGCGGTAGCAAAACCAAACTCTTCGGCTCCGAGTAGGGCCGCGATAATCACGTCTCGACCGGTCTTCATCTGGCCGTCAACCTGAACCGTCACTCGACCGCGTAGACCGTTGACCATAAGGGTCTGCTGAGCTTCGGCAAGTCCTAGTTCCCAAGGGGTTCCGGCGTGCTTGAGCGAGTTGAGCGGAGACGCTCCGGTTCCACCGTCGTGACCTGAAACGAGAATCACATCGGCCTTGGCCTTGGCCACACCGGCGGCGACTGTTCCGATTCCAACCTGGCTAACCAACTTCACATGGATGCGGGCCTCGCGGTTCGCGCGCTTCAGGTCGAAGATCAGCTGCTTGAGGTCTTCGATCGAGTAAATGTCGTGGTGAGGTGGAGGTGAAATAAGGCCAACACCGGCGGTCGAGTGTCTGGTCTTTGCGATCCACGGGTAGACCTTGTTCGGCGGTAGCTGTCCACCTTCGCCCGGCTTTGCGCCCTGCGCCATCTTGATTTGAATGTCATCGGCATGCGTCAAATACATGCTGGTCACACCGAAACGGCCGGAGGCAACCTGCTTGATGCTCGAACGTCGCTTCGGGTCGAGCAAGCGCTCAACATCCTCGCCGCCTTCGCCGGTGTTCGATTTGGCACCCAGCTGGTTCATCGCGATCGCAAGGGTCTCGTGAGCCTCTGGAGAAATCGAACCATAAGACATGGCTCCGGTCGAGAAGCGTTTGACGATCGACGAAATCGGCTCTACTTCGTCGATTGGAACTGCCTTTCGAACACCCTCGCGAAGCATGAACAGACCGCGAAGGGTCATAAGCTGCTCGGCTTGCTCGTCGACTTTTTGCGTGTATTCGCGGAAGATGTCGAAACGCTTGTTTCGAGTTGCATGCTGCAACTTGAACACTGTCTCAGGGTTGAAAAGGTGCGGTGCTCCATCGCGACGCCACTGGTATTCACCACCGGTTTCGAGGGCGGTGTGCGGGTTGGTGGCGCGCTCGAGCGGGTAAGCGCTCTTGTGACGCGACGCGATTTCTTCGTGGATGACCTCGATGCCGATTCCACCGAGCTGGCTGGTTGTGCCGGTGAAGTAGGTGTCGACGAACTCTTGACTTAGACCGATGGCCTCGAAGACCTGAGCGCCGGAGTAGGAAGAAACCGTTGAGATGCCCATCTTCGACATGATCTTGAGAACGCCCTTGCCGAGTCCCTTGATCAGGTTCTTGTGGGCCTTCTCGATCGTCACGCCAACGATTTGACCGCTTCGAACCATCTGCTCGACCGATTCCATCGCCAGGTAAGGGTTGATGGCGGCCGCTCCGTAGCCGATCAGTGCGGCAACGTGGTGCACCTCGCGAACATCCCCAGCCTCGATGACGAGCCCGAGACGAGTGCGGTTTCCGGTGCGAATCAAGTGGTGGTGAACCGCAGAAGTAAGCAGTAGCGAAGGAATCGGTGCCGACTCGCGGTTGCTGTCTCGGTCACTGAGAATCAAGTAGGTGACGCCGTCTTCGATGGCAGCGTCGACCTCTTCAAAGATTTCACGGATGCGCGCGGCAAGAACCTCTGCTCCCCCATCGATTCGGTAAAGTCCCTTGATGGTCAGGGCCTTGCCGACTCCCGGGCGAGACTCGATGTGCTTGATCTTGGCCAGTTCGTCGTTCGACAGCACAGGGAAGCTCAGGCTGATCTGCTGGGCGTGCTCTGGAGTTGCGGTGAGCAGGTTGCGCTCTGGTCCGAGTCCGGTGCCGAGTGAGGTGACGACCTCTTCGCGAATGCTGTCGAGTGGCGGGTTGGTCACCTGAGCGAACTGCTGAACGAAGTAGTCGAACAGCAGGCGCGGACGGTCGGAGATCGCGGCAATCGGGGTGTCAGAACCCATGGCACCGATCGGCTCGATGCCGTTCTTGGCCATTGGCGCTAGCAGAATGCGAAGGTCCTCTTCGGTGTAGCCAAAGGTTCGTTGGCGACGGTTCACCGATGCGGAGGTGTGAGCGATGTGCTCGCGCTCAGGCAAGTCGGTCAGGTTGATGCGGTTGGCCTCGAGCCACTCGCCCCAAGGTTCGAGAGCTGCAACTTCACTCTTGATTTCGTCGTCGTCGATCAGGCGACCGTTCACGGTGTCGGCGAGGAACATCTTGCCTGGCTGCAGACGTCCCTTACGTACGATCTTGGCAGGATCGATCTTGGCAACACCGATTTCGGACGCAAGGATGACCAGGCCGTCCTCGGTTACTACGTAGCGCCCTGGGCGCAGACCATTACGGTCTAGAGTCGCGCCGACCAGCGAGCCATCGGTGAAAATGACAGCGGCAGGACCATCCCAAGGCTCCATGAGCATCGAGTGGTAGTCGTAGAAGTTTTTGCGGGATTCATCGAGGTCGGTCTGCTTCTCCCAAGCCTCCGGAATCATCATCATCATGGCGTGGGGCAAGCTGCGGCCGCCCAGATAGAGCAACTCGAGAACCTCGTCGAACGAGGCCGAGTCAGAACCGTCTGGGGTCACAATCGGAAGCAACGGCTTGAGATCGCCGAGTGCCTCGCTCTTCAACTGGGATGAGCGAGCAGCCATCCAGTTTCGGTTTCCCTTGACGGTGTTGATCTCACCATTGTGAGCAATCATTCGGAACGGATGGGCAAGTGGCCACGATGGGAAGGTGTTGGTCGAGAAGCGAGAGTGAACGAGTGCGAGAGTCGAGGTGAAGTCGACATCGCTCAGGTCGGGATAGAACGGCTCAAGCTGAAGGGTCGTGACCATGCCCTTGTAAACAATCGTGCGCGACGAGAGCGATGGGTGATACGCGCCGAGGGTTCGCTCTGAACGCTTGCGAAGTCGGAAAAGTGCACGCTCTAGGTTTAGCCCGCGCTGGTCTCCGGTCACGAAAACCTGCACGATGAAAGGCATCGCCTCACGTGCTAGGTCACCGAGAACCTCAGGCCGCACGGGAACCTCGCGCCAACCGAGAACCTGAAGCTGCTCTTCCTCGGCGAGAGTGGCGAAGGATGCCTTGAACGATTCGACCTCGTCCTCGGCGACGAAAACGAGACCGGCCGCATAAGCACCTGGCTCGGGAAGCTTGAAATCGACCGATTTGACCAAAAATTTGTGAGGTAGTTGAGTGAGGATTCCAGCCCCGTCACCCGTGCCAGCGTCTGAGCCGACCGCGCCACGGTGCTCAAGGTTGCGCAGTGCATCCAAGGCAGTTTCGACGATGTCGTGACCAGCGTTACCGCGAAGGGTAGCGACCATGGCGAGACCGCAGGCATCGCGGTCACGGCTCGGGTCGTAAAGACCGAACGCCTCAGGCGCGGTGTTGAACCGTGCGAATGGCGAAACGGGCATGCTGATCTCCAATCAGAAATTCTCGGAGGGACAACACTGGCCCAGTATCAAAACCAATAGGCGAAGCGGCTCAAAGAAGGAGGCGCGCTGCCTTTCGAGTCTAACTCAAATCACTTCTGTGAAGAAGTTTCATCGCTTTCGATTTGGTTACTTTTCTCTGGTGTTTCGGAGTCTTCGGCGGTCTCTGAATCGCTCGAGTCTTCGGCATCCTCGCTAGAAGCCGGCTCACCCGTGTAGACCGAGAGTTCGATGCCGTGGTGGCGACGAACTGACCAGACGATGAGCGCCAGGCCGATGAGGATTCCCACCACGGCCGACCACTGGTTGGTTCGAAGTCCGAGGTAAACATCGCTTGGGTCGATGCGTAGATTTTCGATCCAGAAACGACCGATCGAGTAGTAGATCAGGTATAGACCAAATAGGCGTCCCCAACGCAGGTTCAAGCGCTTATCGAGAATCAGCAGAATGATTACACCGGCGATGCTCCAGAGGAACTCGTAGAAGAACGTCGGGTGGAAAACCGCATCCGATGGGAGGCCATCGGGGATGGCTGGGTTGGGGCGGTCGATTTTCAGAGCCCACGGCAGGTCGGTCGGACGACCGAACAGCTCTTGGTTGAAGTAGTTGCCCCATCGGCCAATCGCCTGGGCCAAAAGGATGCCGGGAGCGAGCACGTCGGCGAGCGAAAGGAAACTCAATCTCGCACGCTTTGCACCGATGTAGGCACCCACAGCACCAAAGATCAGTGCGCCGTAAATTGCCAGCCCACCGTTCCAGATCTTCAAGGCCTCCAGTGGGTCGATGTTTGGGCCGAAGTAGTCACTCAGGTGAGTCAACACATGGAAGGCGCGGCCACCGATGATTCCGAATGGCACCGCCCAAAGCGCTATGTCGATAACCAGGCCGCTTTCGCCACCGCGACGCACTAGACGGGTGTTTGCAATCCATAGTGCGATCGCAATACCAACCAAGATGAAGATGGCGTAGTAGTGGATTCTAAGACCTAGAACATCAAAAAAAGCTTGCTCGGGGCTAGGGATAGGGTCTCCCCAAGTCCATCCGGTTTCGGTGTTTTCCATTGATTACTTTCCTGTCCTGTTCAATCCTGACACGATGTCGCGCACCTGCTGACGAAGGGCTTCGATGCCACCTCGCTGATAGGCCTTGACGAATACGCTTCCGACGATGGCGCCGTCGGCATAGCCGTTTACTTCCGCGGCCTGCTCGCCAGTCGAAATACCGATACCGACTGCCGTGTTTTGGCCTGGAGCTTGCTCGCGAACGTTCGAAACCACGCCTCGAGCAAGCGAATCCACTTCTTCACGTGCCCCGGTGATTCCCATGGTCGACACCGCGTAGACGAAGCCTCGGCTCAATTCCGCTGCCCGCTTTACGCGCTCTGGCGAAGAAGTCGGTGCAACCAGAAAGACGCGGTCGAGCCCGGTTCGGTCGGACTCGGCAAGCCAGTCGCCTGCTTCATCTGGAATCAAATCCGGCGTAATCAGCCCTGCTCCCCCGTTGGCCTTAAGGTCGTCGGCGAACTTGGCGACTCCGTATTGTGAAACCGGGTTCCAGTAAGTCATTACCAGCACCGGTGCGTCGACGCGTGAGGTTACGGCCTTGACAGCATCGAAGGTTTGGCGCAGTTTGAAGCCCTTTTCGAGAGCCAGTTGAGTTGCCTCTTGGATGACCAACCCATCCATAACGGGGTCGCTATAGGGCACTCCGAGCTCAAGAACATCGACTCCCTCTTCGACCATCGCTACAGCGGCTTCGATCGACTCTGCAAGGGACGGATAGCCGAGTGGGAAGTATCCGATGAGGGTGTCTTTGCCCGCATCCGAGTTGGCTTTGATGACTTCACTCGTAGTCAATTATTTATCTCCGATTAGACCGAAATAGCGAGCAGCGGTCTCCATGTCTTTGTCGCCTCGGCCGCTCAAGTTGATCAGAATGCTGCTGCCCGGCGCGAGTTCTTTGCCGAGCTTTAGTGCGCCGGCGAGGGCGTGGGCGGTTTCGATAGCTGGGATGATGCCTTCGGTTTGGCTCAGCAGACGAAGCGCGTCCATCGCCTCAGCATCGCTGATGCCGCGGTACTCGGCTCGTCCCAGGTCTTTGAGCCAAGCGTGCTCTGGGCCGACCCCCGGGTAGTCCAGACCCGCGCTGATTGAGTGACTCTCAACGGTTTGACCGTCTTCGTCTTGAAGCATGTATGACTTTGCCCCGTGCAATACGCCCGGGCGTCCAAAGTTGAGGGTTGCCGCGTGTCTTGGGGTGTCCATGCCGTCGCCGGCTGCCTCAAACCCGACCAGTCTCACGTTTTCATCGTCGAGGAATGCGTGGAAGATACCAATGGCGTTCGAACCGCCACCGACACAAGCTGCGACTACCGATGGCGTGATGCCGAACTCGTCTTGAAGCTGGCGTTTGGCCTCGTTGCCAATGACCGAATGGAAGTCACGAACCATGGTCGGGAATGGATGCGGACCGGCAACGGTGCCGAGCAAATAGTGGGTGGTCTCGACGTTGGTAACCCAGTCGCGAAGAGCTTCGTTGATTGCATCTTTGAGGGTTCTGGATCCGGTGGTCACGGGTACCACGGTCGCGCCGAGGAGCTTCATTCGGGCCACGTTAAGAGCCTGGCGTTCGGTGTCCACCTGACCCATGTAGACAACGCATTCGAGGCCAAAGAGTGCGGCAGCGGTCGCGCTGGCTACGCCGTGCTGACCGGCTCCGGTTTCGGCGATGATGCGCGTCTTGCCCATTCGCTTGGCCAATAAAGCTTGCCCAAGAACGTTGTTGATTTTGTGCGAACCGGTGTGGTTCAGGTCTTCGCGCTTCAGAAAAATGCGCACGTCACCGGCGAGGCTAGCGAATCGCTTAGCCTCGGTGATGATCGAAGGACGCCCGGTGTATGTTCTGTGCAGTTCGGAGAGTTCGAAGGCAAAGCTCGGGTCTGCTTTTGCTGCCTGGTAGGTCGCGTCGAGTTCATCGAGCGCTGCAATCAGCGACTCCGGCACGAAACGGCCGCCAAATTCGCCAAAGTACGGGCCGACCTGTTCGCGCAAATTTGACATGGTTAAATCCTAAGTTGCCTAGGCGGCCAAAAAGTCCCGCAGCATTGCTGCCGCATCCCCAGTGACCAGGGCTTCGCCGACCAGAACCACATCGGCTCCTGCGCCTCGGTAATGACGAACATCTTCAACGTTTCTGACGGCGCTCTCGGCTACCTTGATCACGTTTGCTGGAATCATTTCTACTAACGTGCCGAATAGGTTTCGATCGGTCTCGAACGTCGATAGGTCGCGGGCATTGACCCCGAGCAAACGTGCGTCCACGTCAAGTGCGCGTTGCACCTCATCCGCGCTGTGTGTTTCGACGAATGCAGTCATACCCAGCTCTTCGCCGAACCTCTTCAGACGCTGAAGGGTTCTCTGGTCGAGCCCAGCGACGATGAGAAGAAAAATATCTGCTCCGAACGCACGAGCCTCGAGGATTTGCTGCTCGTTGGCGATGAAATCTTTGCGCAGCAATGGAACCGCGACAGCCTTGCGAACGGCCTGCAGGTCGGCTAGCGAGCCCTTGAACTTTCGCTCTTCGGTCAGAACCGAAATGGCACTCGCACCGGCCGACTCATAGGTTTTGGCGAGTTGAACCGGCTCGGTGATTTCGGCCAGGTCGCCTCTGGATGGGCTGGCCCGTTTGATTTCAGCCAATACATGCACGTTGGCCCGAGGTGCAAGAAGTGTGATCGCGTCAAGCGAAGGAGTTTGTGCCTCGATGAGTTGTTCGAGATCTGCAATGGTGGTGTGTTCGAGGCGCGCCTGTGCATCGGCTAATGCCCCGGCGTAAAGCCCGTCTAGCACGTCTCTTAGCGCTTGCCGTTGACGCCGTAACCGAGACGAGCCAAGACTAGTCCGGCAACAACGCCCACCGGAATGAAGGCACTCGAAACCCAAACCAGGTCATACTGCTCGAACCAGAAAAAGAGCGTCGCAGCAGCTACAGCTAGGGTGATGACGATCACTGCGGTCCATGCCGCAATCGAGTCGCCGTGGCCTGGGTCGTCTGGGTGTTCGGTGCTCATTTGTGCCTCTCTGAATCGCTATAAGTTTACAAGTCTCGGGGGTTGGTTTCGTTCCAAAGGTCTTGGGTCGAGGCCGATTCCTTTTTGACGGTGCGTTTTTCTTTTATCGTCTTCACTTTTTGCACCGATAGCTTGAGGGCATCTCTGATTGCGAGCAAGTGCACCACCAAGAGCACCAAGCTCAAAACAATGGAGCCCCAGCCGAAGAAAGTCGTTTGCTGGCTAACCACGACTTGCTCCACCTGCGCCAACCAGGATGAGATACCCGTGGCCTTTTCGACAATCGGTGCCAGCAGACTCAGGTTGCCTTGAAACAGCGCCGGGATTTGGCTTATTGCACTCAGCGCGACCGCCAGGCCGCCGGCTACCAGGAAGATGATGCCCCAGCGACGCTGAAGGTAAATCACGAGCAGAATGGCTAGTGCGTCGACCAAAAGCGTTGCACCGAAGTTTGGATAGGCGTCGAAACCGCCGACCTTCAGTTGGTTGCCCGAGGTTAGCCCGACTTCGAACCACGGCTGGCTAGCCAGGGCGACGACTCCGAGGAGCACCGCTAACGCTGTAACCAGTGTTCTTCGCACTAGTCGCGAACTCGCTTCAAAGCGCTAGCCTCGGCGACCGCCCTAAGTGGCGCTGCCGCCTTGGTGCGAGTTTCTTCGTATTCAGAAACCGGGTCTGAGTCGAGCACGATTCCCGCCCCGGCCTGAACGTGTGCCACTCCATCGCGAAGGATTGCGGTTCGAATGGCAATCGCTAGGTCGGCGTTTCCGGCGAAGTCAAAGTAGCCAACCACCCCTCCGAAGAAGCCTCGATTGTCCGCCTCGAGATCGTCGATGATTTCTAACGCACGTGGTTTTGGTGCGCCCGAAAGGGTTCCCGCTGGGAAGGTCGCCTTGAATACATCCACGCAGGAGGCGTCAGACCTTACATCGCCTTCGACGGTTGAAACCAGATGCTGAATGTGGCTGAACTTGTGAACCTGCATGAACTCGGTGACCGACACCGAAGCTGGGGTGCAGACCTTAAGCAAGTCATTACGGGCTAGGTCTACGAGCATTAGATGCTCGGCACGTTCCTTGGCGTCGCCGAGTAATTCGTTCTCAAGCGAGTTGTCCTCATCCCAGTCGGCTCCGCGGCGGCGACTGCCGGCGATCGGGTGCATGATTGCTCGGCCGTTGTTCACCGTGACCAGAGCCTCGGGCGAAGACCCGACGATTGCGTAATCGCCCAGATCATCGCTCAGATTGAGCAGATACATGAAAGGGCTTGGATTTAGGGCTCGAAGCACGCGATAGATCTCGAGTGGAGTGGCCTCGGTGTGCAAATCGAAGCGTTGCGATAGAACAACCTGAAAAACATCACCCGCTGCAACGTGCTTCTTTGCCTTCTCAACCATGTCAACAAAAGATTCGCGCTCGAAGTTGGCCACCACCGCATCCAAGTCGGCCTCGGAGCGTGACGCTAGGAAGGGCTCGCTGGGTTTCAGCAGGCTCGAGCGTAGGTCATCGATGTGCTCTTGAGCCTTGGAATAGAGAGAGGCAATTTCACTCTCGCTCTGTCCCTCGATAAAAATGTTCGAAACCAAAAGCAGGTTGCTTTCGTGGTGATCGACGATGATGAGGTCGCGGAACATTTGAAAGACCATGTTTGGACTGTTGTACCGCTGTGCGGGCTTGTTTGGCAGGTTCTCAATTTCGCGGATGGTGTCCCAGGCCAGAGCTCCAACCAGTCCAGAGGTTAGTGGAGGCAGTCCTGCAATCGGTGTTGAATTCCAACTCTCGTGCAACGTGGCAACAGCATCCAACGCGGATGAGGGCAACTCGCGCCCCGTATCAATCGGTAGCGCTGCGTGCCCATCCGCCGACCACCAGGCCACCGAGCCATTGGAGGTTTGAGTCAGGCTGCCTCGATTGTTGACTCCGATAAACGAATAGCGAGACCACACGCCGTGTTCCGCGGACTCGAGCAAGAACGTGCCACTTTTGCCTGCGGTCACCTTGTCGTAAATCGCGAGCGGGGTGTCGGAGCCCGAGAAGATGGTTTCAATCAGCGGTACAACGCGGTGATTCTTGGCAAGCTCGAGAACCTGGTCAACGGTGAATTTCTTCGCCATCACTGATCACCACTGATAAAGAGCGTTTCAACATCGAAACAGGATTCTTCACCTGTGTGGCAAGCTGGCCCGGCTTCTTCGACTTGAATCAGCAAGGCGTCGGAGTCGCAGTCGAGCTCAATTTTTAGAACGCGTTGGGTGTTGCCGGAGGTCGCACCCTTGTGCCAAAGCTCTCGGCGACTTCTCGAGTAAAACACCGTTTCGCCGATGTTGAGGGTTTGCTCTAGTGAGTCGGCGTTCATCCAAGCGAGCATAAGCACCCGGCCGCTGGTGGACTGCACGATTGCTGGAACCAATCCGTTGGCGTCGAAGTTCACCATCGAGAGCACGTCTTTGTCGATAGGGGTCATCTGACTTCGAATCCTGCCTGAGCTAAATCTTTTTTCACTTCTTGGATGGTAACCGACCGATTGTGGAAGATCGAAGCGGCAAGGATTGCGTCGGCTCCAGCCTGGGCGGCCGCTACGAAATCTTGAGCCTTGCCCGCTCCGCCCGATGCGATCAGCGGAACGCTAGAAACCGCCCGAACATTCTCAAGCATTTCGATATCAAAACCCGCTTGGGTTCCGTCTGCGTCGATTGAGTTGAGCAGCACCTCACCGACGCCTAGGTCGATAGCCCGCTTGACCCACGACAGTGCATCGATGTCGGTGACCACTCGTCCACCATTTTTGGTGGCAACGAAAGCGCCATTCGAGTCGCGTTTTGCATCGAGCGACAAAACCAAGACCTGGGAACCAAACCTGCTGGCGATAGCTTCGATTACTGAGGGGTCGTTCAGCGCTGCCGACGCGATGGATACCTTGTCGGCTCCCGACTGAAGCAGGCGGTCAACGTCGTCAACCGAGCGAACTCCCCCGCCCACCGTAAGTGGAATGAACACCTGTTCCGCAGTGCGACGAACCAAGTCGTACATTGTCGAACGGTTCTCGTTGGTCGCATTCACGTCGAGAAAGGTCAGTTCGTCAGCGCCCGATTCGTAGTAATAAGCCGAAAGTTCGATCGGATCTCCTGCATCACGCAGATTCTCGAAGTTCACGCCCTTGACTACCCTGCCGTCGGCAACGTCAAGACAAGGGATGATTCGGATCGATAGCGACATAACTCTAGATTCGAGCTGCGTGGATTGCGCTCACGAGGATCGCTCTGGCGCCAAGTTCGTAAAGCTCGTCCATCTTGGCGTTGATGTCACCAGACCTGACCAGAGCACGCACGGCGACCCACTCGGGGTCTCTGAGCGGAGAAACGGTTGGCGACTCGATGCCAGGGGTAATCGCGCTAGCCTGCTCGACAAGTGCTGCAGGGCAGTCATAGTCGAAGATCACGTACTCTCGAGCAACGATCACACCGCGCAGACGTCTAAGCAGAGCCGCCGAAGAATTCTCTTTGCCCGGTGTGCTGATCAGTTGGGCTGTGCTGTGTAAGATCGTCGGACCGAAGATTTCAAGGGATGCTTGGCGAAGCGTGTTTCCGGTCGAAACGACATCGGCCACCGCATCCGCGACACCGAGTCGAACTGCCGATTCGACTGCTCCATCAAGTTCAACAATGGTCACCGAGACGCCCGCCTTGGCCAAGAAATCGGCCACCAAGTGTGGGTAAGCCGTGGCGACTCTTAAGCCCTGAAGTTGCTTGATATCGCTGAACTTGCCGATTGGTCCGGCAAACCTGAACGTCGACTCGCCAAACTTTAGGTCTTCAACGGCAATCGCCTTGCTCTGCGAGTCGATCAAAAGGTCGAGTCCAGTGAAACCAGCATCGAGCGAACCTTCGCCTACATATGTGGCGATGTCCCGTGGGCGCAGATAGAAGAATTCGACGCCGTTCGCTTCATCTACAACGTGTAGGTCTTTGGGATCGCGGCGCGTGGCATAGCCGGCTTCTTTGAGCATGAGAATGGCGGTGTCTGACAGTATCCCCTTGTTGGGGACAGCAACTCTAAGCATGACTTATAACTCTTTTTCTAGGTCTTCAAGTGAAATTTCTTTGGCGATCATCAAAACTTGCAGATGGTAAATCAACTGCGAGATTTCTTCGACTGTGCGCTGCTTGCCTTCGTGCTCGGCGGCCATCCAAACTTCGGCGGCTTCTTCGACAATCTTCTTTCCGATGCCATGCACGCCAGAATCGATCCACTTAACGGTGTCGGAACCCGCTGGGCGGGTCTTGCTCTTTTCGAGCAACTCGTTGAACAGGGATTCGAAGGATTTCATTGTTTAAGGTTACCTGTCGGCGACACCTCAAAACAGTCAAAATGTTGCTAGATTACGCAAAAACTCGACTTGAGCGGCTCGATCGTTGGCCTTGAAGACGGCAGAACCAGCCACGAAAGTGTCGGCACCGAGTCTCGCAACCTTAGCGATGTTGTGCTCGTCGATTCCCCCGTCCACTTCGAGCGCAACATTTAGCCCCGCGGCGTCGATAGCTTTGCGGGCCTGAGCAACCTTGTCTAGAGTCGCTTCGATCAGTGCTTGGCCACCGAATCCAGGTTCAACGGTCATCACCAGAACCATGTCCCATTCAGTCAGATTGTCGAGCACAAAGTCGAGAGAGGTGTTTGGCTTCACCGCTACAGCGGCCTTGCTGCCCGTTGCACGAAGTCGTCGCGCCAGTTCGACAGGCCTATCGCTTGCCTCGATGTGAAAGGTGACCGAGTCAACTCCAAGGTCGGCATAGCGGGGAGCCCACTCGTCCGCGTTTTCGATCATCAAGTGCACGTCTAGTGGCTTCGGTGCAATCTCTTGCATGCGTTTTACCATCGGGATGCCGAAGGTTAGGTTCGGCACGAAGTGACCGTCCATGACGTCAATGTGATAGCTATCGCAGTTTGAGATGGTCATGAAATCGCGCTCGAAGTTGACGAAGTCTGCCGAAAGTATGCTCGGATTGATGCGCGCGGTCATGTGCTTAGGATACCGATTTGCGAATAACTGCGATGAACATTGCATCGGTATCGTCTCGGTGCGGCCAAAGTTGCACGGTCTTTCTGCCCTGAGTCAGCCGGAGAGTTGGCGAAACCTCTTCGAGAATTTTCGTCGCATCAATCAGCTCGGCCCGAGTGCCAAACTGACGACGCGCCTGTTCGACTATCGAAGTTGTTTCGCTTGGATGAGGCGAACAGGTTGAATACACGAGTGTTCCGCCTGGCTTGAGTGCCTTCCATGCCGCGTTCATCAGTTCGATCTGCAGCGCGTTTAGTGCCTTTAGGTCGGCTGGTGTCTTTCTCCACCGCGCCTCCGGTCGCCGCCTGAGCGCACCAAGACCGGTGCAAGGCGCATCGACCAAGATGCGGTCATAAGAACCCTGGATGTTGCGGCCATCCTCCTGGATAACCTTTGCGCGAAGGTTGCTATGCGTGAGCGCATCGCGAACCAGTTTGGCGCGATGCGGGGCCGGTTCGTTGCAGGTGAGCACAGCATGATGCAACGCGGCTTCGCTCGCCAAAAGAACGGACTTTCCACCGGGGCCTGCACACAGATCGAGCCACTGCTCCCCCTGGCGTACTGGTCCAGCCGCAACGAGCGCGAGCGCAACGAGCTGAGAACCCGCATCCTGAACCCTCAACCGACCCGCCTTGATGGCGGAAAGTTCGCGAGGGTTTCCGCCCTCGATCACAAATCCAATGGGACTGCTCGGGTGCTGCTCGAGATTTGCGATGTCGCTCGCAACGGCTAGGCCGGGCAAGGCGACGACGTTAATTGGTGCCGGCTCATTGTCTGCGTCGAGCAGAGTTTCTAGTTCGTCGGCTCGCCCGTCGGATGACAGAGCAAGCTTGAGCGCTGTCACAATCCACTCGGGATGGGCATGGCGCAGGGCAAGCGCCTGAACCGAGTTTTTGGTTTCCTTTTCGACGGAGTCGAGCCACTCGTTCCACTTTTTGGCGGATACCTTGCGCAGCACGGCGTTGACCAGCCCGGAGGTCTTGCCGTTGCCAACCCATTTCGCTTGTTCAACGGTCTCGTTAATCGCCGCGTGGATTGGAACTCTAGTCAAGAGCAATTGGTATGCACCGAGTATCAACACGGGCATCGTATCCGCATCGATCTCGCCAGGCTTGCGACCGGCGGCCGAAAGCACGATTGCCTCCAAGGTTGATTTCCAACGAATAGTTCCGAACGCCAACTCCTGGGCCAGGGCGGAATCGCGGGTGTCTACCTTGTATTTGTCGAGAAGCCGAGGCAGCAGCAGGTTGGCGTAGGAATCGGCATCCTCGATGCGTTGAAGAATCTCGAGCGCAACCTTTCGCGCGATAGCAACGGACATTTAGACGAACCGCGTTTCGCTAGCGAGGCCACGCGCCCACTCGGTTGCCGCCATCGCGCGTTTTGATGCCGGTTGAACGCTCTTGAGCAGAAGCAGTCCTGAGCCCGTGCCGACCAGCACTCTCGAATCGTCGGCTCGAACCTCACCTGCGTTCAGTTCAGAAGCAGGGTCTGCGATCGCAACCGCCTCATGGATTTTGAACGGCTGCTCGCCGAGAGTGGTCCAAGCACCAGGCTCGGGGTTGCAACCGCGAATCAGGAACTCAATAGTTCGAGCGTTCTGACTCCAGTCGATTTGGGCTTCTGCGCGAGAAATTTTTGGAGCGAGTGTCGGCTCACCGACTTGATCGCGAAGCGTTGCAAGCCCCGCTTGGATGGACGGAAGAGATTCGGCGAGAACACTCGCCCCGAGCGACGTCAGTCTGCCGAGCAGATCGACCGCGGTCTCACCGGCGTCGATAACGGTTTTCGCAACCGAAACCAGCGGTCCGGTATCCATGCCTTCGTCCAGCTTGAAAAGCGTGACGCCGGTTTCGCGATCTCCCGCCATGATGGCGCGTTGCACCGGGGCGGCTCCGCGCCACTTCGGTAGCAGGCTGTAGTGAAGGTTGTACCAACCGAGTTCTAGCGATTCGAGCACCGGTTTCGAAAGGATGCAACCGTAGGCCACGACCACCCCGAGCTCCGCGCCAGAAGCCTTAATTGCCTCGATTTCTGTGGCTGTTGGCTTGGTGGTCTTCACGACAGGAAGTCCAAGCCTTTCGGCAACTTCGGCAACCGGAGATGGAGTCAGTACTCTTTTGCGACCGGTAGGAGCATCGGGTCTAGTTATCACTAGCGAGATGCGAAAGCCTTTCGCCGCCAACTCTTGAAGAGTGACAGCCGCGTTGGCGGGAGTTCCCGCGAAGACTATGCCTTTATCCATCTCGTTTAGAGTACCCGCGGGTCGTCCATCTTGATGGTTAGCGGTCGCATAGCTCGCCCAGATGTCGACACTCGCACCGTTCCAGAAAGTTTGAGTTGGATTGACTTAGCCGCAGAGGCCACGGCTGGCCCAGCCTGATAGTTGTAGGTGGCGACAAGTCTCGACTCGGCGGGCTTGCCATCTTGGCTCGCCAAAGTCGAAATGCCCAGTACGCGCACCCCGTCGATTGACTCCAAATCGGCTTTGAGCACGTGGAGGCTGTCGCGAGCACCGGTCGCCGACAAGACTCTGGCTGCCGGTGGAAAGCCTAGTTGCATGCGGTCATCGAGTTCTCGGTCGATTATCGATCGAAGGTTTCCGGTTGCCACGGCCGTGCCGAGTTGCGGGGGCACTCCGATGACTGCACCTTTCCCCCCTTCTCGAAGCAGAGCGAACGCGTTAGCCCAAATTCGCAATGCGTCCTCGGTAGCGCTGAGAGAGTCTCTGGCCAGAAACACATTTGAGTCAACCGACACGACTCCGGCGTAGCCGTGGCTAGCCATTGGCGCAAGCCCCGGGGTCGCGACCACGATTTGTGGCTCATCCCCGATCTTCGACTGGTCGTTGGCGGCCACGGATTCGCTGACTCGTACGCCAGGAAATGCTTTGCCGATCTCCTCGACGGTGCGTTGCGAGCCTGCCCGACCCATTGAACGTTCTTTTGAACCGCACTGCTGGCAGGCGGTGTCAAGGTTGAAAGCGCCACAGGCGCGACAGGTTGCACGGTTTGAGCGATCAAGCCAAAGCCCTCCGCCACATCGCGAGCACTGACTCCGCTTCGAACATGATCCGCAATAAAGCCCGGCCGCGATTCCAACGTTTGCCACCTGAACGAGCACTGGGCCCTGCTTCAAGGCATTGCGAATCACGTTGAAGCTAAGCGAATCGAACCGGGACTTGCTCTCGCTAAAAGCGATGTCTAGATTTAAGCCCTTGCTCAGATCTTCGACGTATCCGAGCCGAGCCAAGCGCGCAAGTGGCACCGAAACCAGATGACCCGCGAATGTGAGGCGGCATCCGTCTAGGCTCTGACGCAGCAAGGCAAGCTCACGCGACGCCAAGTATGGTGAAGCCTGGTCACTGTGACTTTGGTCTTCGTCGTCCCAGATGAAAATTTCACCGAGGTTTGTGACCGGAGCCAACAGCACAGAACGACTGCCAACCAAGATTTGAGCGCGATTTTCAAGCGCAAGCAGGTGTCTGGAATATTGCTCGCTCGGTGTGGCTGCCTTTGAGTAGACATTCAAGAAATCGCCCAGCTCTAGCGTTTTGGCTAGGCTCGCGAAGCGCTCTACGTCACGAAAGTCGGGAAGGCAAACGATGCTCGACTCGCCTCGAACTAGATTCGCAGCGGCCGATTCGACCAAATCGAAGAGCCAAGCGCTCTCAAAGTGGCCGTGCCGCTCAACGATTTGAGGTCGAGGTGTCACGACTCGAATCGGCTTACTATCGACCAAGTTTTCAGCCGCGGCCGCCTGGTCTTGCCAACGCTGAGGCAACTCTGCAGGATTCGGGGCCGTCCAGTTTTTGTCGACTCGAACCGCCCGATTCGGAACAGCCGAACGCAAAACATCGCCGATTGTGACTGCTTGCCGATCTGCGATTGCGCGACATAGCCGGTAGCTCGGCTCTGGCAGCAGTGATCGCGGCGATTCAACGGTATCTACAGGTGAAAGGTCACCATCGAATTCGGATTCTGCGAGTAGTTGCACCACGAATGCGGAATGAGGCTTCTTGCCGCGTCCGAATGGCACTTTTACAGGGCAGCCAACCGAAATCGACTGTTGCAACGATTCAGGAACCGCGTAGTCAAATAACCTGTCGAGTTGAGGCAGTGGAGAATCGAACGCGACCCTTGCGACGCTTCGTTCCATAAGAGTTAGAGCCCGGCTGCGCTTTGCAGGGCTTCGACGCGATTTGTGGCTTCCCAGGTGAAGTCGGCCAGTTCTCGACCGAAGTGACCATAGGCGGCCGTCTGGGCATAAATCGGACGAAGCAAATCGAGTTCTCGAATGATCGCTCTTGGGCGAAGGTCGAATACCTCTAGAACGGCCTTTTCGATAGCGCTGGTTGCAATCTTTTCGGTGCCGAAGGTTTCGATGTAAAGACCTACCGGACGGGCCTTGCCGATCGCATAAGCAACCTGGACTTCTGCTCGGTCTGCGAATCCGGCCGCAACCACGTTCTTGGCAACCCACCGCATCGCATATGCAGCCGAGCGGTCAACCTTTGATGGGTCTTTGCCGCTGAACGCTCCACCGCCGTGTCGGCTCGCACCTCCGTAGGTGTCCACGATGATCTTTCGTCCGGTAAGACCGGCGTCGGCCATCGGGCCTCCGGCCTCGAATCGACCGGTCGGGTTGATCAGGGTCTTTACGTCGCGCGAGTCAAGCTCGGATACGTCGAGAACCGGTTGAATCACCACTCGGCGCACGGCATCGCGCAGAGCCTCGGTGGAGATGTCAGGGTTGTGTTGGGTCGACAAGACCACGGTCTCAATGGTCTTGGCAACAGACCCGTCATAACCGATGGTCACCTGGGTCTTGCCGTCGGGGCGCAGGAAATCGAGCTCGCCGGTCTTGCGCACGAGAGCAAGTCTCTCGCTGAGTTTGTGGGCCAGCGAAATCGCAGCCGGCATAAGAGTGGGGGTTTCATTCGTGGCGTAGCCGAACATTAGGCCCTGGTCGCCCGCGCCTTGAAGATCATCTTGGTCTTTTGATGTTTCTTCGCGAACCTCAAAGCCGCTGTCTACACCTTGGGCGATGTCGCGTGACTGCTCACCAATCGAAACCGAAACTCCGCACGACTTTCCGTCGAAACCAATCTCGGAAGAGTTGTAGCCGATGCTCAAAACCTTTTCGCGAATCAAACCCGGGATGTCAACGTAGGCGTCGCAGGTCACCTCGCCCGCGACATGCACTAGTCCGGTTGTTGCCATTGTTTCGACGGCAACGCGCGCGTTTTTGTCTTGCGCCAAAATCGCGTCGAGAATGGTGTCGCTGATCTGGTCGCACACCTTGTCTGGGTGGCCTTCGGTGACAGATTCCGAGGTGAAAAGTCTAAGTTCGCTCATAAGTTCTCTAAGTATATCCCCAGGCTCGGACGTCTAAGTTCGTCAGCCAACCGCGCTACTTGCGCGCATCCAATTCATCACGGATGATCGACAGCAGTTCGTTGGCAACGGCCGATTTTTGTCCGTCGAAACGTGCAATGACTCCGTCTCGAGCGTGCACGACCGCCACGGCGTTCGTGTCGGCTCCGAATACCTTCGACCCGGAGATGTCGTTGGCCACGAGCAAATCGCATCCCTTTCGGGCCAGTTTTTCGATTGCCAAACTTTCGAGCTGTGCCGATTCGCTCTCGGCGGCGAATCCAACAATTAGAGGAGTCCGCGCCCCTCCTCTAGCCGAAACTAAGTTCGCAAGGATGTCGGGGTTTTGAACCAGGGTCAGTTGTAGGGTTTCGCCAACATCCGCCTTTTTGAGTTTGTGTGCAACCGGCTGTTCAACGCGGTAATCCGCTACGGCGGCGGCCATCACGATCACGTCAACCGCGTCGCCGTGTGTTTTCACCGCTGCACCCAGCTCGGCGGCGGTGGTCACCCTGGTGAACTCAAAGTCGCCGACGGCGTCGATGTTGGCGCCTATGAGGTGCACGCTTGCGCCACGAGTGCTAGCTGCTCGGGCTAGTGCAACGCCCTGCTTGCCAGATGAGTGGTTTCCGATGAACCGAACGGCATCGATTGGCTCTTGGGTGCCACCGGCGGTCACCAATACCTTTAGCCCGTTTAGGTCGTTTCCAAAAGAAGCCAAAGCGAGTGAAGCCTCGACAATCTCTTCCGGTTCCGGAAGTCGACCTTTTCCGCTATCGGATCCTGTCAAACGCCCCACGGCTGGCTCAAGAACCGCTATTCCTCTCGAGCGCAATGTGGCTATGTTCGCAACAGTTGCCGGGTTCTCCCACATCTCTGTGTGCATAGCTGGAACGACCAAAATCGGAGCTTTGGTCGCAAGCACCACATTCGAGAGAAGGTCATCGGCAATTCCAGCCGCGGTGCGGGCAACGAAGGATGCTGTGGCCGGCGCAACGATCACCAGGTCGGCTGATTGCCCAAGCTCGACGTGCTTTACGTCGGCAACGTCGGTGTAAAGGTCGGGATCAACCGAGTGCTTGCTGATCGCCTCGAGAGTCGCGGCACCGACAAAACGAAGGGCATTCTGAGTTGGAATTACTCGCACCTCGTGGCCGGCTTCGACCAGGTGACGAATGACGGTGACGGCCTTATAGGCGGCGATACCGCCGGTTATGCCGACAACGATGCGCATGGGCGCGGTGGTTTACTCGGCGCTACGCTTGGCGAGCTTGTCTTGCTCGATCTCGCGCATGGCGATGGTGAGTGGCTTCTCGTCAACGGCTGCGTCGACAAGTGGTCCGACGTTGTTGAACAGGCTTCCCTCGTGGAGGGCCGAGTAGTAGTCGTTGATCTGACGGGCGCGCTTCGAAGCGAACATTACGAGTTCGTACTTGCTGTCAACGCGCTCGAGCAGGGTGTCGATGGCTGGCGAAACGATGCCTTCGAGTTTTTCAGACATGGGAGTCCTTCGTTCGGATTTTGGAGATGAAGTTCTAGAAAAAGAACTAAGCCTGCATCAAGTCTAAGACCTCGCGGGCACATTTGGCGATGTCTTCGTTGATTATGACCGAATCGAACTCATCTGCCGAGGCCAACTCTTGACGAGCTGTTTCGAGTCGCCGCGCCTGCTCATCCGCCGATTCGGTGCCTCTGAGGCTGAGTCGGCGAACGAGTTCTTCCCACGACGGAGGTGCGATAAAAATCAACAGGGATGAGGGCATCGCCTTTTTGACCTGACGCGCGCCTTGAATGTCGATTTCGAGAACGACTTCTTTGCCGGCGGCAAGCGCATCCTCGACGGGTTTGCGGGGTGTGCCGTATTTGTTTGTTCCGTGAACGATCGCGTATTCGAGCATCTCACCCTCGGAGATCATCCGATCGAATTCTTCGTGGCTAAGAAAGTAATAATCGACGCCGTCGGTTTCGCCGGGACGAGGCGCTCTGGTCGTAGCCGATACCGAAAGCACGACGTTGTCGCTGAGTTTTAGCAGTTCGCGCACGACGGTTCCCTTGCCCACTGCGGTGGGGCCGGCGATTACGGTCAGTTGAGTCATGGTGTGACTAATCTAGTGCCGCGGCAAGCTCATCGACCGAACGCTCAATCGCGGGCACGATACCTTCGGGGCCGGCAGACAGCACGCTTCTTGAAACCGATGCGATAACCTGCTGGCTCGCCTCGCCGAAAATCGAGCGAATGTCGCCTAGTTCGGCTCCCTGAGCACCGAAACCAGGTGCCAAGATCGGGGTCTTGACCCCCGGCTGCGAAAGATCGAGACCGAAGCGGCTCATCTTCAGCGTCGCACCGATTACAGCGCCGATAGCACCAAACTTGTCGCCAGGTCCGGCAACCACAGAGTTCAACTGACCAATCTTGTTCCAAATCTGGCTTGAAATGGACTCTCCAGCGGTCTCGCTCAGTTGCACGGATGCGCCTTCAGGGTTCGAGGTAGCGACCAGTGCGATCACTCCCCTGCCACGCTCTAAATAATCGGCGAGCAACGATGTGGTGGCCTCAAGTCCGAGAAATGGCGAAACCGTCAAGGTATCGGCATAGAAAGGTGAACGCCGTCCGAGCCAAGCCTCAAGATAGGCCTCCATGGTCGAGCCGATGTCGCCTCGTTTGGCATCCGCAATCATTAACAATCCGGCGTCATGAGCGCGATGGGTAACCCTTTCGAGCACCTCGAATCCGGCCGAACCAAAACGCTCGAAAAACGAAACCTGCGGTTTGATGATTCCGACTCGGCCAGCCGCCGCATCAATCACCTTATTGGCGAAATAGTCGACTCCATCGGCGGTGTTTTCGAGGCCCCACTCCTCGAGCAGAGCTTCGTGTGGGTCGATGCCAACGCATAACTGGCCGAAGTCGGCGAAGGCCTTCTCGAGCTTTGATCCAAACGTATTAGGCAATCGCAGCCGCTCTTTCTGCCGAGTGCTCCTGCAACGACTTGACCTTGAATGGTCCGGCGATTACCGATTCGAATGAGCCGATGGCCGCACTCAACTGAGCGATGGTGGTGAAGATCGCCTTGTCTGCCGCGGTGGTCGCTGCGCGGATCTCGTAGCCATCTTTTCGAGCGGCTAGACCCGATCCCGATGGAGTGTTGACGACGACATCAACCTCGCCAGCGGTGATCAGTTCGACGATGCTAGGTCCTTCGGTGGTCGACTCGTCCTCGGAGTGCTTTCGAACGGTGCGCACCGGAATGCCGTGCCTCAACAGGATCTCGGCGGTTCCGCTGGTGGCAAGAATCGAGTAGCCGAGCTGGTGCAATCGACGAACCGGCAGAATGAGCTGCGGCTTATCACGATCGGCTACCGAGATAAAGATGGTTCCAGAAGTTGGAAGAGGGCTTCCGGCCGCTGCCTGGCTCTTGGCAAAGGCCGCTGGAAAGTCAACGTCGATACCCATCACCTCTCCGGTTGAACGCATCTCCGGGCCGAGCAGCGAGTCGACGAACTTGCCGTCTTTGGTTGCGAAACGCTTGAACGGAAGCACCGCCTCCTTGACCGAAATCGCCGAGCCGGCAGGAATGTAGGTTCCGTCGCGTTCTGGCAGGTGTCCGGTTGCGATCAGATCGTCGATCGAGCGCCCAACCATCACCAGCGATGCCGCCTTTGCGAGGGTAATGCCGAGCGCCTTGGACACAAACGGAACCGTGCGGGATGCACGTGGGTTCGCCTCGAGCACATAGAGCACGTCGTGTGCGAGCGCGAACTGCACGTTGATCAAACCGCGAACGCCAATTCCTCGCGCGATGCGTTCGGTTGCTTCGTGAACTCGCTCGATTTGGGCTTGGCTCATCGTTACCGGAGGCAATGTGCACGAGGAGTCACCCGAGTGGATTCCGGCTTCCTCAATGTGCTCCATGACGCCTCCGACATAGAGTCGGGTGCCGTCGAACAGTGCATCGATGTCGATCTCGATGGCATCATCCAAGAAGCGATCGACCAGCAGCGGATAGCCTTCACCAACGATGGCTTGGTCGGCGATGCGGCTGAAGTAGTCCTCTAGCGAGTTCTTGTCATAGACGATCTCCATACCGCGACCACCAAGAACGAAGGACGGGCGCACCAAGACCGGGAATCCGATGCGCTCGGCAACCTCAAGTGCTCCGACCAGGTCTATGGCGGTTCCGTTTGCGGGTGACGAGAGTTTCGCGTCATCCAGAATCTTGCTGAAAAGTCCACGTTCTTCGGCAAGGTCGATCGCCTCAGGCGAGGTGCCAAGAATCGGAATTCCGGCCTCCTTGAGCCCCTTGGCGAGACCGAGTGCGGTTTGTCCACCGAGCTGAACCACGACTCCGACGAGTTCGCCCGACTGTTGTTCAGCGTGAATCACTTCGAGAACATCCTCGAGAGTGAGCGGCTCGAAATAGAGTCGATCGCTGGTGTCGTAGTCGGTTGAAACCGTCTCGGGGTTGCAGTTGATCATGATGGTTTCGAAGCCGGCGTCCGAAAGTGCAAACGACGCGTGCACGCACGAGTAGTCGAACTCGACTCCCTGACCGATGCGGTTCGGCCCGCTGCCCAGAATAACCACCTTCTTGCGATCGCTCGGGCTCACCTCGGTTTCGTCTTCGTAGGTGCTGTAGTGATAAGGCGTTTCGGCTGGGAACTCGCCCGCACAGGTGTCAACGGTCTTATAAACGGGGCGGATGTTCCACTCGTGTCGCAGGGCACGAACCTCGAGTTCACGGAGCCCACGCAACTGGGCGATTTGGGCATCGCCAAAACCGTGTTCCTTCGCCAGTCGGATGAGTTCTGCATCCAAGGAGGGGGCCTTCGCGATGGTTTCGGCCACCTCGTTGATCAGGCAAATCTGGTCGATGAACCACGGATCGATCTTGGTTGACTCGAAGATCTCTTCCGGAGTCGCACCAAGGCGAAGAGCCTGCTGAACATCAACGATTCGTCCGTCGGTCGGGGTCTTGATCGATTCAAGAAGTTCGGCCTTGGTCTTTTTGTTTTCACCCCAGTGGAACGAAGAGCCGCGACGCTCGAGGCTACGCAACGCCTTCTGAAGCGCTTGAGTGTAGTTGCGGCCGATAGCCATCGCCTCACCCACCGATTTCATGGTGGTGGTCAAGGTTGGGTCGGCTGCCGGGAACTTCTCGAATGCAAAGCGTGGAACCTTCACGACGATGTAGTCGAGGGTCGGTTCGAATGACGCTGGGGTGACTCTTGTGATGTCGTTCGGAATCTCGTCGAGCGTGTATCCGATGGCGAGTTTCGCGGCGATCTTGGCGATTGGAAAGCCGGTTGCCTTTGAAGCAAGTGCCGATGAACGGCTCACTCGAGGGTTCATCTCGATGACGACGACTCGCCCGTCACGAGGGTCAACGGCGAACTGAATGTTGCAACCACCGGTGTCGACACCAACGTCGCGGATGATCTGAATTCCGATGTCACGCAGGTTCTGATATTCGCGGTCGGTCAAAGTCAGGGCCGGAGCCACGGTGATCGAGTCTCCGGTGTGAACACCAACTGGATCGACGTTTTCGATCGAACAGACCACAACGCAGTTGTCGTTCTTATCGCGCATGAGTTCGAGCTCATACTCTTTCCAACCGAGAATCGACTCGGAAAGCAGCACCTGACTGACAGGGCTGGCCTGCAGCCCAGAACCCACGATTCGCCGAAGTTCGGTTTCGTCGTAGGCGAAGCCCGATCCGAGTCCACCCATGGTGAACGATGGCTGAACCATGACTGGGTACTTGAGCTCAACCACGGCCGCGAGAGCCTCGTCCAGGGTGCCACAGATCACCGATTTCGCCACGCTTGCGCCGGCGTCGAGCACCAATTGCTTGAAGATCTGTCGGTCTTCACCCTTCTTGATGGTCTCGACTTTTGCACCGATCAGTTCGACACCATATTTTTCGAGGATGCCCAGCTCGTGCAGCGACATCGCGGCGTTTAGCGCGGTTTGGCCACCAAGGGTCGGCAGAATGGCGTCCGGCTTCTCCTTGGCGATGATTGCCTCGATTGCCTGCGGGGTAATCGGCTCAATGTAGGTAGCGTCGGCGAAGTCTGGGTCGGTCATTATCGTGGCAGGGTTCGAGTTGACCAATATCACTCGGATGCCTTCCGCACGCAGCACGCGGCAAGCCTGGGTTCCCGAGTAGTCGAACTCGCAAGCCTGGCCGATGACAATCGGCCCAGAGCCGATCACCAGGACGGAGTTGATGTCTGAACGTTTAGGCATTAGTTGTTTCCTCGGTTGCTTTCGATGACCTCGATCAGGCGGTCAAATAGGTAGTTCGAATCGTGTGGACCGGCAGCGGCCTCCGGGTGGTACTGCACCGAGAACGCGGGGATGTCTAGACACTGAAGACCCTCGACCACGTCGTCGTTGAGCGATACGTGGCTTACTAGAACGCGACCGAAGCCGGCCGGTGAGCCAACCTCTGGTCCCCCATCGACCTTCACTGCGAATCCGTGATTGTGTGCCGTGACTTCGACCTTTCCAGTTGTGCGGTCGAGCACAGGCTGGTTGATTCCACGGTGACCGAAGGCGAGCTTGTAGGTCTCAAATCCGAGCGCGCGCCCGAGAAGTTGGTTGCCGAAGCAAATGCCGAAAAATGGCGTGCCCGACTTGAGTACCTTTCTGAGTTCTGCCACCTGGGCATCCGCAGCAGCTGGGTCACCTGGGCCGTTCGAGTAGAACACCGCATCGGGTGACTTGCTGAGCAACTCTTCTGCGGTCGTTCCCGCTGGGTAGAGCGTGACATCAAGACCGCGGTCGTTCATGTGCTCGATAGTTGATGCCTTGCATCCGAGATCGAGAATCGCAACGTGACCGACACGGTCGCCTCTGTGGGCACTAAAGACTTCGGTCGAGGTGGTTACTTCAGCGCTCAGCGAGCGGCCGGCCATCTTTTGACCGGAACGAACTTCGTCAAGAAGTTGATCGAGAGAGCGTTCGGCCTCGGAGCCGCTAAACACTCCCGCTCGCATGACGCCAATCGATCGAAGGTGGCGAGTAAGAGCACGCGTGTCGATGCCAGAAATTCCAACCACGTTGTATTTCTCGAGTTCGTTGCCCAACGAGTCTTCGGCACGAAAGTTCGAAACCACGCGACTCGGGTCACGCACAACATAGCCCTCGACCCAAATCTTCGACGACTCCTCGTCACGAGTGTTGACCCCGGTGTTTCCAATGTGGGGTGCCGTCTGAACCACGATTTGCCCTGCATACGATGGGTCGGTCAAGGTCTCCTGGTAACCGGTCATTCCGGTGGCGAACACAATCTCGCCGAGGGTCTTGCCCACCGCTCCGTAGGCGGCACCTGAGAAGGTCCGTCCATCTTCGAGAACTAGAACTGCTTTTGTCATCTGTTTCCTTATTTCGCTAGCTTTGAGTCGCGAACGGTGAACTCTCCGCGATAAATCGTGTGAACCACGGCACCCTTGAGGGTCAGTCCGCGATAAGGCTGGTTGTCACTTTTGCTTGCTCCACCATCGACGATGGTGCGAGAGGCCTTTGGGTCGATCAGTGCGATGTTGGCCGGAGCTCCCACCTCAAGGACTTGTCCCTGACCCTCGATTCCAGAGATTTTTGCTGGGTTGATTGACATCACTTCGGTGAATCGTTTCCAGTCGCTGAGTCCCGAGTCAATCAGGACTTCTTGGGCGATGGATGCGGCCGTCTCGAGCCCGAGCATGCCGAAAGCCGCGGCAGACCATTCGCAATCCTTGGCCTCGGCTGGGTGAGGTGCGTGGTCGGTCGCGACGATGTCGATGGTTCCGTCGATCAGGGCTTCACGGAGCGCTGCAACGTCATTCGCGGTTCGCAATGGCGGGTTCACCTTGAAAACCGGGTCGTATCCCCTGGCGTTTTCGTCGGTAAGTAGCAGGTGGTGAGGAGTGACCTCGGCTGTCACCTGGATACCGCGGGCTTTTGCCCAGCGAACGATTTCAACCGAACCCGCGGTCGAAAGGTGACAAATGTGAATTCGGCTTCCAACGGCTTCGGCCAGCAAAACGTCACGAGCAATGATCGATTCCTCTGCCACGGCTGGCCAACCGGCTAGCCCCAGTTCGGTAGACACCTTACCCTCGTGCATCTGGCTGTTTTCGGTCAAACGGGGTTCTTGGGCGTGCTGAGCTATGACTCCGCCAAACGACTTCACATAGGCGAGGGCGCGACGCATCAACAACGGGTCAGAGACACACTTGCCGTCGTCGCTGAAAACCGAAACTTTGGCTTTTGATTGCGCCATGGCACCAAGTTCGGCCAGCTGCTTGCCCTCGAGGCCAACTGTCACGGCTCCGATCGGTTGAACCTGAACGTATCCAGCCTCATCTCCCAGAGCCTTCACCTGCTCTACGACGCCTGCAGTGTCGGCCACCGGATGGGTGTTTGCCATGGCGTGCACGGCCGTGTAGCCACCTAAAGCGGCAGCCCTGGATCCGGTGAGCACGGTTTCCGACTGCTCAAAACCAGGTTCACGGAGGTGGGTGTGTAGATCAACAAAGCCGGAAAGGGCCACCAGTCCGGCGACATCGATGATGTCCCCCTCGGTCTGGTTGCCGATTGCCGCGATGGTGCCACCAGAAACCGTGATGTTGGCGCTGGCTCCGTTGGCCATAGTCGCTCCGACGAGTGTGAACTTAGTCATTATTCGGTTCCTCCGGCTAGCAGGTGATACATGATTGCCATTCGCACGCTGACGCCGTTGGCAACCTGATCGAGAATCAGGGATCGATCGGAGTCTGCCGATCTGGCATCGATTTCAAGACCGCGGTTCATCGGTCCTGGATGCATGATGAATGTGTCTTTGCCAAGTCTCGCCAAACGCTCCTGGTTCAGTCCCCAGATTCGTGCATACTCGCGCTCCGATGGAAAGAAGGAGGCATTCATACGTTCGCTCTGTACCCGCAACATCATGATCGCGTCGAGCTTGACCTCGTCGATCGTTTCGTCGAGCGAATACGAGTAAGAGTCCGCCTTCTCGGTGAGAGCGTTAGGCAAAAGAGTTGCTGGTGCAACTAGATGAACCCTGGCACCGAGGGTCTTCAGAAGAGTTAGGTTCGACCTGGCTACTCGCGAGTGTGCAATGTCTCCGACGATTGCCACAGATAGCCCATCTAGACCAGCGCCGGCCGCATCCTGGTTGACGGCAGCGCGCAAGGTGTAGGCGTCGAGCAAGGCTTGGCTCGGGTGTTCGTGAGTGCCGTCACCAGCGTTGATAACCGAACCGTTCACCCAGTCGCTGTGTGCGAGGGTGTGGGCGGCTCCCGACGCGTAGTGGCGGATAACCACGGCGTCAGCACCCATGGCCTCTAGCGTTTGGGCGGTGTCTTTCAGGCTCTCACCCTTGCTCACCGATGAACCCTTGGCGGCAAAGTTGATCACATCTGCAGAAAGGCGCTTGGCTGCCACCTCGAAGGAGATTCGGGTTCTCGTGGAGTCTTCGAAGAACAGGTTTACAACGGTCTTTCCGCGGAGGGTTGGAAGTTTCTTGATGTCGCGATCGTTCACGCCGGCCATCTCGATGGCAGTGTCGAGAATCTCGATTGCCGATTCGCGCGTAAGGTCGTTTGCACTCAGAAGGTGCTTCATCCCTCGATCACCACCTGGTTCTGTTCGTCTGACTCGGTTAGGTGCACGCGAATGCGCTCCTCGCGGGCGGTAGGTAGGTTCTTGCCGACAAAGTCGGCTCGGATTGGCAGTTCACGGTGCCCACGGTCTACCAAGACTGCAAGACGAACCGCCTTGGGTCGTCCGAAATCATTCAGAGCATCAAGAGCGGCTCGTATGGTGCGTCCGCTGAACAAAACGTCGTCAACTAGCACGACCACCTTGCCATCGACACCGCCGTTTGGAATGTGGGTGACTCCAACAGCGCGGGTTGGGTTCATCGAAAGGTCGTCTCGGTACATGGTGATGTCGAGCTGACCAAGCAACTGCGATTCCTCAACGTTTTCGTTGCGGGTGATGACCGAAACGATCCTCTTAGCCAAAACGGCACCCCTAGTTGGGATGCCGAGAATGACGAGGTCGCTTACGCCGTGGTTTGATTCGAGAATTTCGTGAGCGATGCGGGTAACCGCGCGATCGATGTCGCTTGCGCTGAGAACGGTGCGTGTTTCCACGCCCACCTCCTTCTCCGCCTCACAGGACGGCCTTTAAAGGATGTTTGGTTCAGTGTAGCAGAACGAAGCGGAAACCCTAAAGGGCACGCTTCGTCGAGCAAACTTTGTTGAGCAAACCGTTGATGAAGCCAGGTGAATCATCGGTTGAATACTCTTTTGCGAGTTCGACGGCTTCGTCGACAGCAACGGCATCGGGAACCTCGTCGTTGAAAACTATCTCCCAGACGGCAACCCTCATGATGGTTCGATCTAGTGCCGGCATGCGATCAATCGCCCAGCCTTGGCTGTAGGCCATTAGATAGGCATCGATTTCGTCGATGTGCTCGGAAACACCAGTGACGATTTGGCGGGCGTAGCCGAAAATGTCGTCTTGGTTTTGACGGTCTTGATTCTGCTTTAGGGCATCATCGAGCATGTCGAGGGCGGCACTGTCTCGCACATCGGCGGCGAAAAGTGCGTCGACCGCACGTTTGCGAGACTTTGTTCTTGAGCTCAACTTAGTCGTTTACTCGACCGAGGTATTCACCGGTGCGGGTGTCAATCTTGACCTTGGTTCCCTGCTCGAGGAACAGCGGAACTTGAATCTGCAGACCGGTTTCAACGGTGGCTGGCTTGGTGCCACCAGACGAGCGGTCGCCCTGCAGGCCTGGCTCGGTGTAAGTAACTTCGAGCACAACCGACGCTGGCAGTTCAACGTAGATCGGGTTGCCTTCGTACATCGCGACCACTGCATCCTGGTTTTCGAGCATGTAGTTGACCGCATCGCCAACGATTTCTGCCGACAAGGTCACCTGGTCGTAGTTGTCTTTGTCCATGAAGACAAAGCCTTCGCCGTCGTTGTATAGGTAACTCATGTCGCGCTTGTCGACGTTTGCGGTCTCGACCTTGACACCGGCGTTGAAGGTCTTGTCAACCACCTTGCCGCTGAGCACGTTCTTGAGCTTGGTGCGAACGAACGCAGGACCCTTGCCCGGCTTTACGTGCTGGAACTCGATAACGGTCCAAAGTTGACCGTCGATGTTTAGGACTAGACCGTTCTTTAGGTCGTTGGAAGTTGCCACGATTGTGCCTTACGTTGTTTGAAAAGTTTTCGACCCGCTTGAGGTCAACCTGAGCAAGTTTACCCTAGGCGAGTGCTTTGAGCGCTAGCACGTAGGACTCGACACCGAAGCCCGCGATGACGCCGGTCGCCACAGCGCTGATCACGGATTTGTGGCGAAACTCTTCGCGTGCATGCGGGTTGCTGATGTGAACCTCGATTAACTTCAATCCTGCTTTGCTAACCAAAGCGGCCGCGTCAGCCAGTGCGTATGAGTAATGGGTGAAAGCGGCTGGGTTGATTACGACATCCAACTTCGAGTCGACCGCTTCATGCAACCAGCCGATCAGTTCACTTTCGCTATCGCTCTGGCGAACATCCACGCTCATTCCAAGTGAGGATGCGGACTCCTCGAGCTTGGCGACCAGACCTGCATAGTCGAGGCTTCCATAGATGTCTGGTTCGCGTGAACCGAGTCGCCCGAGATTTGGGCCATTGAGAACGAGAACGTTTGCCATTGTTCTAGGGTATCGGCTCTACTGAACAATCTCTTGGTAGGCGGCGAAGAGCATCTCCGGCGTTGGGGCCGTCATGATGGTTGGCTTGCCAACATCATCTAGAACCACGAAGCGCAGGGTTCCGGCCCGAGATTTCTTGTCACGCTGCATCGCCCCGAGAAGCTGATCCCATTTGTCACCGCGATACGTCGTCGGCAAACCGAGCGATTCGAGAATGCTGCGGTGCCGGTCGACGACCGACTCGGGCAATCGTCCAGCAAGTCTGGCAAGTTCGGCAACGAACATCATGCCTACCGAAATCGCTGCCCCGTGACGCCAGGCATAGCGCTCGGCGAGCTCGACAGCATGGCCGAGCGTATGCCCGTAGTTCAAAATCTCGCGAAGACCGGCTTCTTTGAAGTCAGAAGAAACCACTCGCGCCTTGATTGCGATGCAGCGCTCGACGATCTCGCGAAAGAATTCGCTGTGCACGTCGGTCGAGGCTTCGAGTTGAGTTTCGAGCAGTTCGAGGATTCGCTCATCCTGAATAAAGCCATATTTGACGACCTCACCAAACCCGGCGAGTAGTTCATTGCGCGGCAAGGTTTCTAGGGTGTCGAGGTCACAAACCACCGCCGAAGGGGCATAGAACGCACCGACAAGGTTCTTGCCCTCGGCCGTATTGATGCCAGTCTTGCCCCCGATGGCAGCGTCAACCATGCCCAAAAGCGTCGTGGGCACTTGAACAAGTGCGACTCCCCGGAGCCAAGTGGCAGCCACGAAGCCGGCTAAGTCGGTTGCGGCTCCCCCGCCAAAGCCGACAACTGCATCGGTGCGAGTGAAATCCGCTTGCCCCATTAGGCCCCAGCACCAAGCCGCAACTTCAACGCGCTTCGCTTCTTCACCATCTGGGATGCTCGCCTGGATGACCTCAAATCCTCCAGTCTTCAGTGCATCGGCCAGCACCTCGGCACTTGCCGAAAGGGCGGTCTGGTGAACCACCAGTATTTTTTGCACTTTTTCGGGAACGACTGCGACCACGGTCTCTAGCAGAGCACGCCCGACGTGAATGTCGTATGCATCAACACCCTCGACGCGAATGATTGTCGTTTCAGTCAAACTTCTTCAACTCTTCTGTGATGGCTTCGATGGTCGTCTGCAGGCTCGCACTCGATGTGTCAATCGTAATGTCGGCGACTTGTTCATAGAGACTGCGGCGTGCCTCATAGATTGCCCGCCAGTCACTAACTCCGTTTTTCAGCAGAGGCCGATTGCCATTGCGCAGTCTCGAGCCGATGTGTTTACCGTCGGTCGACAGGTAGATCACTTTGGCGATGGCAAAAGCCTGACGGGTTCTTTCGTTCAAGACGGCACCGCCACCAGTAGCCAATACGACTGGCTCACCCAACTGAGAAATCACAATGTCAGATTCGATTTCTCGAAAACTCTGCTCACCATGCGTTTCGAAAAACTTGGAAATCTCTCCGTGGGACTTGGTAAACAGCACGTCGGAATCGACAAACGAGCGATCAAGCTTCTTTGCGAGTTTTTTGCCAATCGTGGTCTTGCCGACTCCCATCGGACCAACCAGAACGATGGCGGTGTGGCTAGACATCGGTGTTGGTGCTGGCTAGCACCTCTGGGATCGCTGCGAGGTAGGCCTTGAGGTTTCGCTCGGTTTCTGCGACCGAGTCTCCACCGAATTTTTCAAGAACAGCGTTCGCGATGACGAGCGCGACCATCGCTTCGGCAACAATTCCCGCGGCAGGCACTGCGCATACATCTGAACGCTGGTGGTGAGCCCTGGCAGCCTCTCCGGTTGCAACGTCGATCGTCGCCAAAGCCTTTGGCACCGTTGAGATTGGTTTCATCGCGGCCCTAACTCGAAGGATTTCGCCGTTCGACATTCCGCCTTCGATGCCACCGGCGCGATCGGTTGTTCTGTGGGCAACCCCGGCCTCGTCTTTGACGATTTCGTCATGTGCTTGGCTTCCGCGACGGGTAGCGGTCACGAAACCATCTCCCACTTCGACACCTTTGATGGCTTGGATGCCCATGAGAGCACCAGCCAGTTGCGAGTCGAGGCGGCGATCCCAGTGAACGAATGAGCCGAGGCCCGGTGGAAGTCCATAAACGAGAGTCTCTACGACGCCGCCAAGAGTGTCTCCATCCTTGTGGCATTGATCAATCTCGGCCACCATCGCAGCCGCGGTCTCGGCATGCCAGCAACGCACTGGGTTTTCGTCCAACTCTTCAACGGCGGATGGGCGCGGAAGCTCCGCGAGTTCTGGAACGCTCACCGGGCCGATCGCCACCGTGTGGGTGATGAGCTTGATGCCAAGTTGTTTCAAGAACGCTGAGGCAACAGAGCCGAGAGCAACGCGGGCTGCCGTTTCGCGAGCACTGGCGCGCTCGAGAACAGGGCGACTATCGAGGAAACCATACTTCTGCATCCCGGTGAAGTCGGCGTGGCCAGGACGTGGTCTTGTTAGAGCCTCGGCGCGTGCACCGGTGAGCTCTTCTGCCGCTACAGGATCGGCAGACATGATCTGCTGCCACTTAGGCCACTCGGTGTTCGCAATGGTGATAGCGACTGGGCCACCCATTGTGAGCCCGTGGCGCACGCCACCGCTGAGACTTACTTCATCTTGCTCAAACTTCATGCGGGCTCCGCGTCCATAGCCGAGGCGACGACGAGCTAGTGCGTCTTGAACCTCAGCGGTGGTGATTTCGATTCCTGCAGGCAGGCCTTCTAGCACTGCGACCAGTTCGGGTCCGTGCGATTCGCCTGCGGTGAGCCAACGTAACATTCGACAATTGTCGCACGAACCAACTTGTTAGCAGGTGACAACTCAAGATTTGGTTACAGCGGAATCGAAATCAGTTAGTGAATTTGCTTTGACTCAGTCAGCCAGGGCAGCGCCGCGCATATCTGCTAGAACCTTGTGAATGAGGGTGGCCTCGGCGTCTTTGGCTAAAGCCCCGAAGAGCTTCAACTGCTCGAGTGCCTGTTGAACCAACATCTCGAGGCCACTCACACGCGAATCTTCAGGCCAAAGTGAGGCGAGTGGTGAGGGCCAAGGATCGTATGTCACGTCGAAAATCCAAGACTGGCCAAACTTTTGATCGACCTCAAGCTCGACATCGGCCGAACCTGGAATCGTGTTGATCGTCAAATCGGCCCCACCAAAATCTGCAGCCGCTTCGATTGGCAGCCAGCTGCACTTTGTGCCGGGTTTAGCCGAGGAGATCACATCGAAGATCTCTTCGGCAGGCACACTTCGGCGCGAGAAAAGAGTCAGTTCGCGGACGTGTTCGGCTGCGGTTACGGCTGCGAGGGCGGTTGACTTTGCCGTTGCTCCAGAACCGAGAATGGCGACCGAACTCACCTGGTTTGCAAATCCTTCGATGGCTCGACTGGCACCGATCAAATCGGTGTTTGCAACGGCAAGTGCCCCAGACTCACGAAAGAGAGTGTTGCTGCTGAGAAGGGTTGCGCTTGCCTTGTCTCGGACCCAATCACGTGCCACGGCGATTTCGTAGAGACGTTCCTTTAGGGGCATGGTCGCGCTGAATCCAGCAAACTCTGGGAGTTGTTCATCGAGGAACTTCTCAAGGTCATTCGAGGTCACTTGGAAACGCTCGTACTGCCAGTCGAGACCCAAAACCCGATAAGCGGCTGTGTGGATAGCGGGGCTCTTCGAATGAGAGATCGGGTCGCCCAATACTGCAAACTTCATCATTCCCATCCAGGATTCGCGATCATCCATGCCCGCCACTTTGCAACCGAGCGTTCGTGGCCGGCATAAGTTTCATTGAACTCGGTTTCACCGGTTTCTAGGTTCACGGTGCAGAAATACAACCACTCACCGTTCGCCGGATTCAATGCTGCTTCGATAGCGGCCCTGCCAGGCGCCGAGATAGGACCGGCTGGCAGCCCAGCGTGAAGGTAGGTGTTCCACGGATTGTCGTTTGCTCTCTGGGCGGCAGTTGTCGAGACCGTTGTGGAGTTCACTCCGTATGAAACGGTAGCGTCACTCTGCAAGTGCATCCCGATGTCAATTCGATTGAGAAACACTCTTGCCATCTTGCTGAAATCGGACGAAGAGCGCCCTTCACGCTGAACCAATGCAGCCAGAGTAAGCACACGGTGTGCCTGTGAGGACTTCACGCCAAGATCGTCAAGTTCTTGAAGCATCCGCTGATGCATCGCACGCAACATCGATTCAGCGCTCTGTCCTGGTACAAACGCGTAGGTAGCCGGAAAGAGGTAGCCATCGAGATTTAGAGCTGACTTAGGCAACCCAATATCGTTTGGTCTGACCGCCTCGAATTCAGAAACAGGCACGCTGTAGGTCTTGGAGAGAGCTTTGAAAATCTGGGATGCGCGCCATCCCTCTTTGATTAGAACCTTGGTCTCGACTCGACTTCCACCAGAAAGCAGAAGCTCGATGGCGAGAGCCGAACTCATTTCCGTTCTCATTTGATATTGGCCTGGGAAGAACTCAGCGTTTCTTCGCAGAATCTCGCGGTAGGTCGGTGAAAAACTTTTGGTCACACCCGCGGCTACGAGTGATCTGGCCACGTCCTCGCCGGTCTCGCCGGCATGGATAGTCAGCACTACGTTCTTGCTTCCGCTGCCCGAGTATTCAGCGCCGGTCATGACATCGACGAGTCCTCGAAGTGAATCCTTGAATAGCATTCCTCCGCCGCCGAGCACGATGGCGACGAGTACCGTGATGCTGATGAGTCGACGCCTGGCTCTACTCAATGCCATAGGAGTCCACCGTCTTTCCAGCTTCGCGACCGGCCTTCAAGATTTCTAGAGCACGTTCGAGTATTTCTACCGCGCTAGCCGAGTCAATCCAGTCTTTTGAGCTCTTGGTCGTGTGTCCAGCGGAGTGCATAGCCGTCTGCGCGGCTCTTGTGCTTAGTCGTTCGTCGATCATACGAACTCGCGTGGTCGTGATTGCCTCGATGTCCTGGGCAAAATAGATCGCGTCATAGGTTGATTGAGTGAACTTGCCTTCGAGATTGATGGGCAATCCGACATAGATGGCCACGGGTTCATATTCTTCGAGCAGTTGCTTGACGGCTTGAATTTCATCCCCGTTGCACTCGATTCGAGCAATTGGAGACGCCAATATTCCGTCTGGGTCAGACATGGCGACGCCGATGCGCGCAGAGCCAACATCGAAGGCGATGCGACGCCCGCGCTGCATCTCTAGATTGCGCTTTCGATTGCGTTGATTGCTTCGGATAGCTTGGAAACGTCTGTTCCTCCGCCTTGGGCGTAGTCGTCTTTGCCGCCGCCACCACCACCGAGGATGCCGCTGGCAAGTCGAACCAACTCCCCCGCTTTGAGGCCGTTTGAGCGAGCGGTATCGGTCGTGGCAACGGCCACTAGCGGTTTGCCCGAGCTGATAGCAGTGGCAACAACAATGGCGTCTCGGCTTGCGACTCGTCCGCGCGCATCCAGTGCGATCGTGCGAATGTCGGCAGCGTCGCTCAGTTCGCCGAGTGTCAAAACAATCACAGAATGACCATTGATTGACCGTGCTGCCGCGATGGCAGGAGCTATAGCCAAAGCCAAGCGCTCACTGTTTAGGCTGGCTAGCTTCTTTTGTGCGCTCTTCAGGTCTTCAACCGACGCGAGGATGCGGTCTTCAAGTTGCTCGCGCGGCACCTTGAGTGAATCCACGAGACGATTTACCAGGGCGCGTTCGGTTGCCAGGGCCCGGAACGCTTCGATTCCGACCAAAGCTTCGAGGCGTCGCGAACCTGAACCGACCGAGGATTCGCCGATCATCGAAACTAATCCGATTTGGGACGAGCGTGAAACGTGCGTTCCACCGCAGAGCTCACGAGACCATGGACCGCCGATCTGGATTACGCGAACCGATTCGTCGTAGGTCTCACCGAACAAAGCGACGGCTCCCCACTCCTTTGCCTGCGGAAGGCTCATGAACTGCGCGCTGACGGCAAAATCGCCACGGATTGCCAGGTTTGAGACCTCTTCGATTTCGCTGCGAGTGTCGAGCGACAGAGCTGATTGCCAGGCGAAGTCGAGACGCAGGTAGCCAGGCTTGTTGTATGAGCCCGACTGAAGGGCCTGAGGACCAAGTACCTGGCGAAGAGCGGCGTGAACCACGTGGGTTCCGGAGTGTGCTTGGCAAGCGCCCAGTCTCCACTCCGGGTCAACCTTGGTGGTCGCTGCGGAACCGACCGAAATTTCACCAGAGCGCACAATGGCCTTGTGTGAGATCAAGCCCTTGACCGGCTTTTGCACGTCGAGAACCTCTAGCTCAAAGCCATTGCCCGTAATCAGGCCGCTGTCGGCCTCCTGACCGCCGGACTCGGCGTAGAGCGAAGTTTCATCGAGGATTACTTCAACAATTTGACCCACTTCGGCGCGCTTGTTCGACTGACCGTCGACAATCAAACCGAGAACCTTGCCTTCGGTGTTGAGTTCGTCGTAGCCGGTGAACTTGGTGACACCCATGCCGCGGAACTCCGAGTAAACGCTGAGGTCGGTGCCGCCCAGCTTCTTCTCGCGAGCATCGGCCTTCGCACGATCACGCTGTTCGGCCATCAGAGTCTTGAAGCCGTCTCGGTCGACAGATAGGCCTTGCTCCTCGGCGATTTCAAGAGTCAGATCGATTGGGAAGCCGTAGGTGTCGTGAAGCAAGAAGGCCTTTTCGCCACTTAGCGAGGTGGAACCCGAAGATTTTGTTTCGGCGAGGGCCTCATCCAAGACCGACGAGCCGGTAACCAGGGTGCGCAAGAAGGTTTCTTCTTCGTTGACAGCGATGGTAAGGATTCGCTTGAACTCTCCTTCGAGTTCTGGATACGAGTCGACCATCGCGTTCTTCGACGCTGTGAACAGATCACTAAAGACTGGTCGATCGACACCCAGTAGTCGCATTGCACGCACGACTCGGCGCAGCAAACGACGCAGAACATAGCCTCGTCCGTCGTTTGCTGGTGTGATTCCGTCGCCAATTAGCATGAGTGCTGACCTAACGTGGTCGGCAACGACGCGCATTCGCACGTCATCCTCGACTGAAGCGCCGTAGGTCTTGCCGGAGAGTTTGGCGGCTAGGTCCAGAACGGGACGTACCTCATCGATTTCGTAGAGGTTTTCCACACCCTGCATCAGGAATGCTACGCGCTCAAGACCCATACCGGTGTCGATGTTCTTCTTGGGAAGCTCGCCCAGAATCGGGTAGTCTTCCTTGCCGCCTCCAGCACCGCGCTCGTATTGCATGAAAACGAGATTCCAGATTTCGATGTAACGGTCTTCGTCTTCTTCGGGCCCACCCTCGCGACCATAAGCCGGCCCGCGATCGAAATAGATTTCGCTACACGGACCTGCTGGCCCCGGTTGCCCAGTCGACCAGAAGTTGTCCTTCATGCCGCGCTTTTGGATGCGCTCGAGTGGAATGTCGGCCACTTCGCGCCAAATGGCGATGGACTCCTCGTCGTCTTTGTAGACCGTGGCCCAGAGGTCTTGAGGGTTGAAGCCTAGGCCCCCTTTGTCTTGTGGCGAAGTCAAAAACTCCCACGCAAAACTAATGGCCTCGCGCTTGAAATAGTCACCAAACGAGAAATTACCGTTCATCTGGAAGAAGGTACCGTGGCGGGTGGTCTTTCCGACCTCTTCGATGTCAAGGGTTCGCACGCACTTTTGCACGCTCGTAGCACGAGCGAATGGAGCAGGCACTAGTCCACTCATGTAAGGGATGAACGGAACCATGCCGGCAACCGTGAACAAAAGTGAAGGGTCTTCGCTTATCAGCGAAGCGGAAGGAACGACGGTGTGGCCCTTTGATTCGAAAAAGGCGAGCCAGCGCCGCTTGATCTCAGCGGTTTTCACGGCTACTGAGCGCTTGCTGGCTTCTTGGCAGCTGGCTTCTTAGCCGGAGCCTTCTTGGCGGCTGGCTTTGAGACGGTCTTAGGCGCGGTCTTAGGGGCAGGCTTATTGACGGCAGTCTCTTTCGAGAGTTCTTCGTCACGCTCGGAGTAGCCCTCGGCGAATGCGGTTCCGAACTCGATTGCGGCGCGCTTTAGGTCTTCGGCAACTGCCTTGGCCTTTGGGTTGGTCTCAATCTGCTTTGCGATCGCGAGACCAGCGGCAACACCTGAGATTAGCCAAAATAGTTTCTTCATGATTACTTCTTACCCTTCATGATTTTCGACAGACTAACCCCGAGTCCAGCTAGCTTCATGAGCGGGCCGCCCAGCGCCTGCGTAAATACGGCACTGAGCGAAGCCACGTTCAATGAAACTTCTTCTACGCTCGTAGTGATCTTGTCGATCTTTGCGAGCTGTTTGTTGGTTTCGGATACGGTCTCGTTAAGACCTTCCAAAACCGGCTCAAGTCCATCGGTGAGCGACTTAATGGAGTCGCTGACTTCGTCGACTGTGCGACCAAGCTTGAGTAGCGGAACGGCAGCAGCAAGCGAAAGCAGAGCAAACGCGATTGCGGCGATTAGTGCAGCTACGTCACCGATGTTCATGATGCCTCCTAGAACTAACTATCGTGCAGCGTAGTACTCGACCACAAGCTGAACTTCACAAGTCACAGGAACCTCAGCGCGCTTTGGGCGACGCACGAGAGTTGCGTGTAGCTTGTCCAGCTGGACATCGAGGTAAGCAGGCACTGGTGGCAGTACGTCGACGTGACCGCCGGCTGCTGCAACCTGGAATGGCTCGGTTCCTTCGCTCTTAGCGTGAACGTGGATGAGCTGACCTGGCTTCACGCGGAACGAAGGGCGGTCAATGCGCTCTCCGTTTACGAGAATGTGGCGGTGGACGACCATCTGGCGAGCCTGAGCAATCGTGCGAGCAAAGCCTGCACGTAGCACGAGTGCATCTAGGCGCATCTCTAGAAGCTCTACTAGGTTTTCACCGGTCATACCCTCGGAGCGCTTGGCTTCCTGGAAGGTGTTGCGCAGTTGTGCTTCGCGAATGCCGTATTGGGCGCGTAGACGCTGCTTCTCGCGAAGGCGAACGGCATAGTCGCTATCGGCCTTGCGCTTGGTGCGTCCGTGCTCACCTGGAGCGTATGGGCGCTTTTCTAGATATTTGGCGGCCTTCGGGGTGAGGGCCAGTCCGAGTGCGCGAGACAGACGAGTCTTGCTGCGTGTACGTGTGGTTTTAGACACGTGGTCCTTTCGAAATGAATAGCGGTTTAGAAGGAGAAGCACTTAGAGCGGTGCGCCTCTTTGGCCAGCTTCGCCCCGGCTATTAGGCGAATCACCCGTTGAACTTCGCACAGCCGCGATTGAAGTTCAGGTTGGCAACCTCAAAAGTTTAGCAGCACACGCGATTTTCGCGCTACCGAACTACCAAGCTTTTTGTCGGAATGGAAAAGTTCGCTAGGTCGATGCCCTCGGCTGACTGCGAGATCTAACCGTTAACTCTTTCGGATAATCGCACGAAGTTTTGCCCAAAGCTCGACAAACGCATTCTCTTTGCCCGATGCCTTCGGCAGGTAGTAGTTCTTGGCCAACACTTTTTTGTCGGCATAGTCCTGTTGGGCAATCATCCTTGGTTCCTCATGGGGATAGATGTAGTCGGTTGTCTTATCCACTGAGCGTGAAAGTTCATTCGACCTAAGGTGAGCGGGAACATTTGGGGTCAACCCCGACCGAACGTCGGCAAGCGCATCGTTGATCGCTAGGTAAGCGCTATTGCTCTTCGGCGCGAGGGCAAGGAATATTGTCGCCTCGGCCAGCGGAATCCGACCCTCAGGCATGCCAATCGACTCGACCGCCTGTGCGGCTGCAACTGCTAGCGCAAGCGCTTGCGGCTCGGCCAAACCAATGTCTTCGGCGGCCAGGATGATCAACCTGCGCGCGATGAACCTTGGGTCTTCTCCCCCGTCAATCATTCTTGCCAAGTAATGGATTGCCGCATCGGCATCTGAGCCGCGAACTGACTTTATAAATGCACTGATTATGTCGTAATGCTGATCTCCGGCGCGGTCATATCGACTTGCCGCCACCGAGGTGGAGGAAACAACGTCTTCTATGCCGATTTCCACCAGATCCGAAACCTGTGGGTTAGCCAGCCAGGATGCTGCTGCCGCCGCCTCGAGAGTGGTCAAAGCTCGGCGCATGTCTCCGTTGGCTCTTGAGATGATTCCCTCTCGAGCCTCATCGGTCAGAATGGCCTGGCCAGCGAATCCACGCTCGTCGAGCAACGCCCTCGATAAAACGGCATCGATCGCTTCATCTGTGAGGGTCTCAAGAGTGACTAAGAGTGAGCGCGAGAGTAGCGGGTCGATAACGCTGAAGCTGGGGTTTTCAGTCGTGGCCGCAATCATCGTTAGCCAACCCGCTTCGACCGCTGGCAAAAGTGCGTCCTGTTGAGTCTTCGAGAAACGGTGGATCTCGTCGATAAACAGAACTGTCTGCTTCGAATAGAGCTGTGAATCGACCTTTGCTTGCTCTATCACCTCGCGCACATCCTTGACGCCGGCATTTACTGCGCTCAGTTCCTTAAAGGTCAAACCGGATGCGGTGGCAATAAGGTTCGCGAGTGTTGTTTTGCCTGTACCAGGCGGCCCCCAGAGAATGATGGATTGGGAGACCGGCGAAGTAGCCTCCACGAGGCGTCGAAGTGCCGAACCTTTGCCGAGAGCCTTGGTTTGGCCAACTACATCGTTTACAGTCTTCGGGCGCATCCGTGCGGCAAGAGGCGTTGCACTCAAAAACCTAAACTCGTCGGCCATGCAACAAGGCTAGCCAATCCGAAAGGTAAACCAATTACCGACCGCGTTGGAGTCGGTAGACTTTCTAAGTCATCAACACGGAGGAATCGTGGCAAAGAACGAAAAGCTATCTAAGGCTGCTCAAGACCGCTTGAAGAACTATGAGGTCAAGACGGTCGCGCAGAATGACACACAGGCAACTCGCAAGCGCGACAACCGAGTGTCCATTTTGGTATCTCTCGCCGCCGTAATCGTTGCACTAGGTTCGCAGTACATATACTTCGGAGTCGGTCCCGGAGCTCCAACTCCAACACCAACCATCGTCGAATCGAATAGCGCGGAAGTGCCACCTGCCTCGCTCTCTGAAAACCGCGAATGGACCGGTTCGATGACTCTCAACAAGACTCCGATGGAGTTCACCCTCGACGGCAAAGCTGCCCCTCAAGCGGTCGCTAACTTCGTGAGTCTCGTGAATAAGGGTTTCTATGAAAACACCGCTTGCCACCGCTTGACGGTTGAGAAACTGTTCGTTCTTCAGTGTGGCGATCCCAAGGGTGACGGCACCGGTGGTCCCGGTTATTCGTTCGGTCCCCTTGAAAACGTCCCAGCGGACGACGTTTACAAGGCCGGCGTCATCGCCATGGCTCGTCAATCGAACAAGGCTTTCAGCCAGGGTTCCCAGTTCTTCATCGTCTACAGTGCTACTGCTCTTCCTAGGGATGCGGCAGGAGGTTACACCGTGATCGGCCGCATTTCGAGTGGGCTGCAAGGTGTGCTAGCTGTAGTGCAAAAAGGTGTGCAAGGTGAAGGTGTTTCCGATGGAAAGCCAGTCTCCCCCGCCGTGCTTTCCAAGCTTTCCGTCAAGTAACAAACAAACCAGGAGAATCTGATGTCCAACGTGAACGAGTTCGGTCGAGTCGACGAAGAAGGCAACGTCTTCGTCATTGACTCAGGCGAAGAACGCAAGGTCGGTCAGGTTCCCGGAGCCACCCCAGAAGCTGCCCTAGCTATCTATCTAACCCGTTTTGCAGACCTGGCGACGGCGGTTCGCATTCTTGAACAGCGTGTGAAATCTAATGCGGATGCCCAGAGCATCGAGAAGGCGTTCATCAAGTTGCAGGCCGACCTGGTCGAACCTCACGCAGTTGGCGACCTCGCCGCGCTTCGCGGTCGAGTCGCAGCTCTAGAGCCGGCGATTGCGACCCTTCGCGAGGCGAAGGCCGAAGCGCAGAAGGAAGTCGTAGCCGCGGCACTCAAACAACGTGAGGAACTAGTGGCCAAGGCTGAGGCACTTGCAGCTGCCGACGCATCCAAGACCATCTGGAAAACCGCATCCGTCGAACTGAACTCTCTTTTCGAACAATGGCAGGCGTCGCAAAAGAACGGTCCACGTCTTCCGAAAGCCGAAGCGGATGCCCTTTGGAAGCGTTTCAGCCAGGCACGAACCAAGTTTGAGGCGGGCAAGCGTGCATTCTTCGCCCAGGCAGACTCGGCGGCCAAGGCAGCACGCTCTAAAAAGCAGGAGTTGGTCGCCAAGGCCGAAGATCTGGTAAAGCAGGGCGCTGAGGGCTCGCTCGAGTACCGCAAGCTAGTCGATGCCTGGAAGGCTAGCGGGCGCAGCAACTCAAAGTCAGATGACGCACTTTGGGAGAAGTTCAAGGCCGCTGGAGACGCAATCTATGCTGCCCGCGCAGAAAAGAACGCGGAACTATCGGTTGGTTTTGAGGCTGCCCTGAAAGCCAAGCTTGAGATTCTGGCCGATGCGGCAAAGATTGATCCAGCCAAAGATCTAGCCGAAGCCAAGCGAGCACTTCTCGAAATCCAGAAACGCTGGGAGGCCGCCGGCCGAGTTCCAAAGGAGAAGGTTCGCGAGCTTGAAGACAAGCTGCGTGCGGTGGAGCGCAAAGTTCGTGATGCAGAGGCCGAGCAGTGGCGCAAGAGTGACCCAAGCACAAAAGCTAGAACCGACTCGGTTCTGTCTCAGCTTGAAGAGTCGATTGCAAAACTCAAAATCGAACTCGAGGCCGCCAAGAAGTCCAAAGACGCCAAGAAAATTGCAGACGCCGAGGCAGCCCTCGCTGCTCGCGAAGCGTGGCTCAAGGTCGTAGCGGGCTAACAAACCAGGCGAATCGTTGTTGGCGTTTGCGCGCCATCAAAATGAGTAGTGCAGGCCGTTAACTGTTCTTCACTCGATAAACGTCGTACACGTTATCGATTCTTCGCACCGCGTTTAGCAGATGCTCGAGAAGCTGTGCATCGCCCATTTCAAAGACGAACCGGCTGAGCGCAACTTTGTCTGCTCGGGTAGATACAGACGCCGACAGGATGTTGACGTGGTGTTCGGCGAGCACTCGAGTCACGTCGGACAAGAGTCCGCCTCGGTCTAGAGCTTCGATTTGAATCTGAACCAAGAACAAACTCTTGCCGGCTTCAGACCATGAAACGTCCATGATTCGGCCCTCTTGCTTGCGAAGGTCTCCCACGTTTCTACAGTCAACGCGGTGAACCGATACGCCTGAACCTCTGGTCACAAAGCCTATGATTTCGTCACCGGGCACGGGTGTGCAACAGCGAGCGAGTTTGGCCATGACATCGGCGTCTCCCCTGACCAAAACGCCTGAGTTGTCGGCACGGGCTCGATCGGCGCTCGATCTCTTTGGAAGTTCGAAGACCGTTTCTGTCTCGTCTTCTTCTTCGTGGAAACCGGCCGTAAGTCTTTCGATCACCGACTGCGGAGAAACGTGTCCGTCGCCCACCGCTGCATAGAGGCTGTCGACGTCTGGGTATTTCAGTTCCGAAGCAAGCTTCACAATGCTGTCGGCACCAAGAAGTCGCTGGAGCGGCAGGTTTTGCTTGCGCATAGCCTTGGCAAGGGCATCCTTGCCGGCTTCTATGGCGTCATCGCGACGTTCAGCCGAGAACCAGGCCTTGATCTTGCTCTTCGCTCGCGGAGACTTTACGAATCCCAGCCAGTCTTTGCTCGGCCCAGCGTCGGTGGACTTGGAGGTGAAGATCTCAACGACATCACCCGAACTTAGCTCGCTTTCGAGCGGTACTAGGCGACCGTTGACCTTGGCACCCATTGTTCGGTGACCGACTTCAGTATGCACCGCGTAGGCAAAGTCGACAGGTGTTGCGTTCGCAGGCAAGCCGATTACCTTGCCCTTTGGGGTGAATACATAAACCTCTTTGGCTCCGATTTCGAAACGGAGGCTGTCCAAGAATTCGCGTGGATCTTGGGTGTCCGCCTGCCAGTCGGTCAGGTGCTTCACCCAAGCTAGATCTTCTTCTGAAGTCGTCGTACGCCCGGATTGTTCCTTGTATTTCCAGTGAGCTGCCACACCATACTCGGCCCTGAAATGCATCTCTTGTGTGCGAATTTGGATTTCGACGGGACGCCCGTTAGGTCCGATAACCGTGGTGTGAAGTGACTGGTAAAGGTTGAACTTTGGCATCGCGATGTAATCCTTGAACCGACCGGGAACAGGGTTCCATCGGGCGTGAATAGCGCCAAGCACGGCATAACAATCGCGAACCGACGCGACAATCACGCGGATACCCACGAGGTCATAGATGTCGTCAAACTCGCGCCCGCGCACGACCATCTTTTGATAAATCGAGTAGAACTGCTTCGGTCGTCCGTCGACCTTGCCCTTGATCTTGATTTCCTTCAGGTCTTCGTCTATTGACGAGATAACACTCGCAATAAACTCATCGCGCTTAGGGGCACGTTGTTGCACTAGGTTGATGATTTCTTCATAAACCTTTGGATATAGCACCGAAAAACTTATGTCCTCCAGTTCCCACTTGATGGCGCTGATTCCTAGGCGGTGTGCCAAGGGTGCGTAGATCTCGAGGGTCTCTTGGGCCTTGCGTCGAGCAGATTCGGGTGAGACGAACCCCCAGGTTCTGGCATTGTGCAGGCGGTCAGCCAACTTAATGACCAAGACCCTGATGTCTTTTGACATCGCCACAACCATTTTCCGAACGGTTTCGGCCTGGGCAGCATCCCCAAACTTCACTTTGTCGAGCTTGGTAACACCATCGACCAGCATCGCCACCTCATCACCAAAGTCTGCTCGTAGCATTTCTAGGTTGTATTCGGTATCTTCGACGGTGTCGTGCAGCAATGCGGCTGCAATAGTGGTAGGTCCGATTCCAAGATCGGCAAGGATGCGCGCAACGGCGAGCGGATGCGTGATGTAAGGCTCACCCGATTTGCGGAGTTGACCAGTGTGGGCCTGGTCTGCTGCAGCAAAAGCTCTTTCAATTATCGAAAGATCGGCTTTGGGGTGATTAGCCTTAACAGCCTTGACCAGATCGGCCACTTCGGCCGAATAGGTTGTCGATCGCGTGAAAAGCCGAGTAATTCCAGACTTGAGCGCACTCATAGAACTCGTTGGAGTTACGTCGCTCATTGAAACCTCACTAGTTGGATTCAACTAGCCTAACCAAGAAGCCCGTGACTAGCGTCGAGCCAGAACCTTAGCGGCTGCATCCTTGTAGATCTTTTCGCCTTCACGCAAATGTGAATAGAAAGGAGCCGCGATAAAGATGGTTGAGTAAGTGCCAACGATGATACCGATGAACAGTGCAAGCGAAATGTCCTTTAGGGTTCCTGCGCCTAGGAAAACAGAACCGATGAACAGAATGGCCGCAACCGGAAGCACGGCTACTACCGAGGTGTTGATCGAGCGCACAAGGGTCTGGTTGATGGCAAGATTTACGCGTTCCTTGAACGTGGCAGTCTCGCTGAACTCAACTTCGAAGGTGTTTTCGCGGATCTTGTCGAAAACCACAACGGTGTCATAGAGCGAATAACCCAGGATGGTCAAGAATCCGATCACGGCCGCAGGTGTTACTTCGAAGCCAAGTGCTCCATAGATTCCGGCCGTGACGACCAGGTCGTGTAGCAAGGCAAGGATTGCGGCTGCCGACATCTTGATTGTTCGGAAGTATAGAGCCATCAAGACGGCCGCAAGTCCGATGAACCAAAGCAGACCAGTGATCGCCTTGCCAGTGATTTCCTGGCCCCAGGAAGGACCAATGAAGCTAGAGGAGACAGCGCTCGACTCGACACCATAAGCGGCGGCAAGCGAGGTTCGAATCTGCTCGGCCTGTTCGTCTGTGAGCTTGGTCGTCTGGATTCGCAAGTCGTCGGTACCGACGGTTGAGATCAGCGGTTCGACCCCCGGAAGAACTTCGTGAACCGTGTCACGAGCCTTTGTGTCACCTTGTTCGGCAACTGCAGTCACGCGGAATTCGCTACCGCCGCGGAATTCAATACCGAGTTGAAAACCGCCCCGAGAAACAGGAAGTATGACTGCTAGGGCTACAACAAGGGCAGCGATTGCGTACCAAAGCTTGCGACGTCCGACGAAGTCGATTGACTTTTCGCCACTGTAAAGGGCGTTACCGAAATCTGAAAAGCGGCTCATGTCTACTGGTCCTTCTTAGCGGTGCCCGATTCGGCAGCCTTGCGTTCTGCAATGGTTTGACGACGATTCGCCTCACGCGAAGTTTTCTTAGCCTTTCCGTCGGTTACAGACGGAGCCACGCGGAACTGTCCTCGACCGATGTAGCCTGCGCCAGTTTTGACTTCAAACCCCGACCATTTGTTGCCGCTACTGAAGAACTTCGTGTTGGCGAGCAACTGGAGAAGCGGGTGAGTGAACAACATGACAACTGCTAGGTCGATCAGAGTCGTGAGACCGAGTGTGAAAGCGAATCCTCGAACGTTTCCAACGGTCAGCACATACAAGGTTCCCGCAGCGAGCAGGCTCACTGCGTCAGAGACGATGATGGTTCTGACGGCGCGCTTCCAGCCCATTTCGACGGCCGAGGTAAGTGGACGGCCTTCGCGAAGTTCATCTCTCACGCGCTCGAAGTAGACGATGAATGAGTCGGCCGTGATACCGATTGCCACGATAAGACCAGCTACACCGGCCAACGAGAGGCGGTATCCCTGACGCCATGAAAGAACCGCAATGACTAGGTATGTCAGCACCGCTGCAACGATCAGCGAGCCGATAGTCACGATAGCAAGACCGCGGTATTGGAATAGTGAGTAGATAACAACCAGCAATAGTCCGATGCCTCCGGCCAGCAGCCCATTCGCTAGCTGCGAGCCTCCAAGCGTGGCAGAAATGTTCTCTTGGCTTTGCACTTCGAAGCTGATTGGAAGCGAACCATACTTCAGCTGATCGGCGAGACTCTTCGCGCCTTCTTGGTCGAAGTTTCCCGTGATTTCGGCTGATCCATTGCTGATCACGGCGTTGGTCGACGGAGCGGTGATTACATAACCGTCAATCGTCACGGCAAACCTGTTGTAAGGGTCGGTCAACGGGAAAAGACGCTTGGTGACATCTGCAAACTTCTTGGAACCCGCATCCGAGAAATTGAGTGATACGGCCCACTCGTTCAGTGACGCCCCGGTGCTCGAGCTTCTCGTTCCGGCTGAGGCGTCGGAAATGTCGGTTCCAGCAAGTTCAACGGGACCAAGGATGTATTTGAAAACACCCTCGCGATCACAGGTGACAAGCGGTTTGGTCGGGTCGTCCACCTGACCGGGGTCGCGGAAGTCGGAGACAGTGCTGGTGGCCTTAGTCTTGCAGGCGAGTGCGTCGTACTTTGCCTGAATATCCTCGGTTACCCAGTTGAGGTCGCTAGGTGAAGTTGGTGCTGCAGATCCCGTAGCAATTGGGGCAGAGCTCGGCTTGCTCGTAGGGGTCGCCGTGCTGTCGCCTCCAACTGCTGTCGAGGTGTCTTGGGTGGTGGCTAGCACTGGACGGAATTCAAGAAGCGCACTTGCCTTGATCAGTTTCAGTGTGGCTTCGTCTGGTTTTCCAGGGATGCTGACCACAATGGCTGCGTTTGCCGCTTCACCCTGAGTGGTGATCTGCGCCTCGCTAACGCCAGTTGCGTCGACACGCTGGCGAATAATGGCCACCGCCTGGTCAAGCTGACCTTGGGTCGCAGCCTTACCCTCGCCTAGGCTCGGCGAAAGGATGATCTGCGTTCCACCCTGCAAGTCGAGCGCAAGTGATGGCACATAGGATGCGGGAGCGCCAGCAGCCTGAGCTCCACCGATGAGTGCAGCGAGACCGATGATTAGGAGAAAAAACCAGCTGAGTTTCTTGCGCGAATTGCGCACCAATCCGTTGTCTGACATTTAGTCGGCTTTCTTGGCGGCAGTCTTCTTAGCGGAAGTCTTGGTCGCCTGCGCATTAGCCGCTGGCTTTACGGCTGATGGCTTATTTGCGGCGGGTGCCTTGACGACCGAGGCTTTAGGTGCAGCCGACTCGACGACCGGAGTTGGCAATACGCGAGCAACGGCGCCTCGGGCGACCTCGATGGTTGACCCAGCAGACTTGATCACAAGACGGTCAGCGGCGATCGACTCAACGGTTCCGTAGACACCTGAGCCGAGCATCACTTCGACACCAACAACAAGTTGTTCGGCGAGCATCTGGGCTTGCTTCTTGCGAGTTCTGCTCGAGTTCCAGAGGAGGAAACCCATCATCGCGATCATTACGACGAGGAAAATCTCGTTCATTATTGCCATCCTTTAGCCACCAAGTCGGGTGGGCACTTGTTCGATTATAGGTTCTAGAAGCCGGGTAGGCGGTCGCTTGGTGCCGATTCGCCAAGGTGACGATAGGCGGCCGACGTCGCCTGACGACCGCGCGAAGTTCGCGCAATTAGGCCAAGCCTGATCAGGTACGGCTCGACTACTTCCTCAATGGTGTCTCGCTCCTCGCCGATGGCAACGGCGAGCGTTCCTAGCCCAACCGGCTTTCCCGCGAACTTGCGCACGAGCACTTCGAGAATCGACCGGTCGATGCGGTCTAGACCAAGTTCATCAATGTCGTACAGGGTGAGCGCATCCTTGGTGTTGTTTTGGTTGATTTTGCCGTCACCATGCACCAGCGCAAAATCACGCACGCGCTTCAGCAGACGGTTCGCGATTCTCGGTGTACCGCGTGATCTGCTAGCAATCAGAGCCGATGAGGCTGAGTCGATCTGTACCGAAAGTTTTTCGGAGGCACGCTCAACGACCTTCGCAAGCTCGTCTTCTGAATAGAAATCTAAATGCGCTGTGAATCCAAATCGATCGCGGAGTGGATTCGGCAACATGCCCGAACGAGTGGTAGCACCAACCAGCGTGAAGGGTTCGATGTCGAGAGAAATTGAGTTTGCGCCGGCACCCTTGCCAACCATCACATCCACTCGAAAATCTTCCATCGCCAAGTAGAGCATTTCTTCGGCAGACCGCGACATGCGGTGAATCTCGTCGATGAACAAAACTTCTCCATGCGAGAGCGAAGACAATATTGAGGCCAGGTCGCCAGCGTGTTGGATCGTTGGTCCACTTGTCAGCCGCAAGGGAACTCCACGCTCTTTGGCTACGATCATGGCGAGGGTCGTTTTACCGAGTCCTGGAGGGCCTGCTAGCAGAATGTGCTCTGCAGCGCGATTTTGCAGCCTAGCCGCTTCGATGAGAAGTGAAATTTGGTTTCTCACACCCTGTTGGCCGACAAACTCATCGAGGGACTCGGGTCGAAGTTTTGTCTCAAAAGCAAGGTCGTCTGGTTCGGATTCGAGCATTTCTAGTTGCCTCTAGTTCCCGAGAGTTCTGCCAAGGCTCGGCGAAGCACTTCCGAGGTCGAACCTTCCGATCCAACGGCGGAGAGTGCGCCAAGAGCCTGCTTCTCCGCATAACCCAGCCCGATAAGAGCAACCAATACATCGGACGAAGTTCCCTTGGCAGCCGCGGCCGTTTGAAGTTTGCCGGCCAATGTGACAACTATGAGTTTGGCTGTCTTGGGTCCAATTCCAGGAACCGATTTAAACGTTGCATCGCTCTCGGTCGCAACAGCATGCCGAATGGCATCCACAGACAGACTGGCCAGAATTGCTAGCCCTAGTTTCGGCCCGATTCCGCTGACACTTGTGACTAAGTCGAAAAGTTCGATTTCTTCTGGAGTTTCGAATCCAAAGACTGTCATGGAATCTTCGCGCACGACGAGGCGAGTTTGGAGGGTGACTTCTTGCCCTTCGTCCACCGAAGCGCTCAACTGTGGGGTCACGTTGACGGAATAACCGACTCCCCCAACGTCAATAACGATTGAGTTCGGGTTCTTCGCCAGAATGTGGCCACGGAGTGAAGCGATCACCCCTAAAGCCTACTTACGAACGTTTGCGATTGGCCGCAGCCGCGATGGCCTTTTGCCAGGTCTCCGTGGCCTTAGTTGTCGGCAGCCCACTCGATGGCGAATAGGACTTCCAACCGCAGGTTATAGCGATGGCCAGGGCGTCGGCAGCATCGGCTGGTTTCGGTATATCTGAGAGTCCCAGAATCTTGGTGACCATAGTGCCTATTTGTGCCTTTTCAGCCCGCCCAGAACCCGTCACAGCGGCCTTTACTTCGGACGGGGTGTAGAAACTTAGTGGAATACCGTGGCGCTGTGCCAGGAGCAGAACCACTCCCGAGATTTGAGCAACCCCCATCACGGTTCTTAGGTTCGCCTGTGCAAACACTCTTTCGAGTGCGATTCGCTCCGGTTTGTAAGTCGTTATGGCTTCTTCGATGGCTGCGGCAAGTTGGCCAATGCGATCTTGCAGCTCATCGCTCGCCGCACTTTTTGCCGTCGAAACGTGCACCATGGTGCACTTTCTTTGCTTGTCAATGTCCACGACACCGATACCGCACCTGGTTAGGCCTGGGTCGATGCCAAGGATGCGCATCTTTAGTCGTTGTCCAACTCGGCAAGAACTTCGGCAGACATGCCAACGTTTGAGTAGACGTTCTGAACCTCGTCCGAGTCTTCGAGTGCGTCGATGAGTTTGATAACCTTGCGAGCCGTTTCAGCATCGACTGGCACTTCCAGAGAGGCAACGAATTCAACGTCGGCACTTTCGTAGTCGATAGATGCGTTTTGCAACGCGAGTCGCACCGGCACCATGTCGCTCGGATCTGTGGTGATTACGAACTGCTCGCCGCGATCATCTACATTATCTACCGAGAATTCCAACACTGCTTCGAGAATCGAGTCCTCGTTCGTGCCTTCGGCCTTTTCTACGAGGATCACGCCCTTGCGCGCGAACTGGTATGAGACTGAACCTGGATCGGCAAGAGTTCCACCGTTACGGCTCAGAGCAAGTCGCACTTCTCCGGCTGCTCGGTTCTTGTTGTCGGTCAAACACTCGATCAATAGGGCAACGCCGTTCGGACCGTATGCCTCGTAGATGATCGTCTGGTATTCGACGGCGTCGTCGCCGATACCGGAACCGCGCTTGATAGCGCGATCGATGTTGTCGTTTGGCAGGGAACTTTTACGACCCTTTTGCACCGCGTCGTAGAGAGTTGGATTTCCGTCTATGTCAGGCCCGCCGAGGCGCGCGGCAACCTCAATGTTCTTGATTAGCTTGGCAAAAAGCTTCGCGCGACGACCGTCGATGACAGCCTTTTTGTGCTTGGTGGTAGCCCATTTAGAGTGGCCGGACATGAAAAATCTCCCAGTGTTTTGGTTTCGATAAGTCTAGCGGGAGGCCTTGTTTAGCCGACGAATTCGCGCACAAAGAGTTCGTGCACGCGCGTTTCTCCGGTGACTTCTGGGTGGAAACTGATGCCCAGAAGGTTTTGCTGGCGCACCGCAACTACTCGACCATCTGGCAGTGTGGCGAGGGCGCGTGCTCTTGGTCCAACTTTCTCAATAATCGGGGCACGGATGAACGCAGCCGTCATTGGGTCGCCTTGAACTCCCTCGAACTCGAGGTCAATTTCAAATGACTCGGTCTGATGGCCGAATGCATTGCGGCGCACCACCACATCAAGGCCACCAAAGGTTTCTTGACCTTCGATTCCGTCGAGGATTTCGTCTGCCAAGAGAATGAGCCCCGCGCAGGTGCCGAACGTTGGAAGACCGTCAGCGATAGCGTCTTTGATTGGGTCGAATAGGTTGAAAATTCGAGACAGCTTGGCGATAGTTGTGGATTCACCACCAGGCAAAATGAGTCCGTCTACAGTCGCCAATTCGCCAAGAGTCTTTACCGGGACGCCAGCTACACCAATCTCAGCAAGGGTTGATAAGTGCTCGCGCACATCCCCTTGAAAAGCGAGAACGCCAACCTTGGTCAATTACCAGCCGCGATCTGCCAAACGGTGTGGTGCAGGAATATCGTTCACGTTAATGCCAACCATTGCCTCGCCTAGCCCACGGCTGACCTCTGCCAGCACGGATGGGTCGTTGTAGAAGGTCGTCGCCTTAACAATTGCCTTAGCGCGAGCAACCGGGTCTCCGGACTTGAAGATGCCAGAGCCTACGAACACGCCATCTGCTCCAAGCTGCATCATCATTGCTGCGTCTGCTGGGGTCGCAACTCCGCCTGCCGTGAACATGACAACAGGTAGCTTTCCTGTGCTGGCTACTTCGCGAACGAGTTCATAAGGAGCTTGGAGCTCTTTAGCGGCGACGTAGAGTTCGTCTTCGGTCTTAGCAGCGAGGGTTCGAATTTCGGCCGAAATAGTGCGAATGTGCTTGGTAGCTTCAGAAACGTCACCTGTGCCGGCTTCGCCTTTCGAGCGAATCATGGCCGCACCCTCGGTGATGCGACGAAGTGCCTCGCCGAGGTTCGTGGCTCCACATACGAATGGAACGTCAAATTTCCACTTGTCGATGTGGTTCACGTAGTCGGCTGGGCTCAAAACTTCGGATTCGTCGATGTAGTCAACGTTGAGCGCCTGGAGGATCTGTGCCTCTACAAAGTGCCCAATGCGAGCCTTTGCCATGACAGGAATCGAAACCGCGTTGATGATTCCGTCGATCATGTCCGGGTCGCTCATGCGGGCAACTCCGCCCTGTGCTCGAATGTCTGCTGGAACCCTTTCGAGAGCCATTACGGCCACCGCGCCAGCATCCTCGGCGATTTTGGCTTGTTCTGGGGTTACGACGTCCATAATGACGCCGCCCTTTAGCATCTCGGCTAGGCCGCGCTTGACTCTTGAGGTGGCTACGCTTGCTGTATTGTTCTGAGAATCGCTCATGAGCCAAGTCTAACCTCTGCGAATGGTGCCAAGAAAACGCTTGAAACTTTCCGCAATCTAGCCCTGCGGGAAGAGTGACTCCCAACCCTTGGCAAGTTCCTCACGAACTTCGCCTAGAAGTTTTGGTAGAGCTTTGGTCTCGGCGATGATCGGAAAGAAGTTGGCATCGTTTCGCCATCTGGGCACAATGTGCTGATGCAGGTGCCCAGCTATGCCAGCTCCTGCAACTTCGCCCTGGTTCATTCCGATGTTGAAACCGTGTGAGTGTGACACCGTCTTGAGCACTCGCATCGCCTGTTGGGTCATTTCTGCAATCTCGGTTACTTCTTCGACGGTTGCCTTGTCGTAGGTATCAACGTGACGATAAGGGCAAACCAGAAGATGTCCGGAGTTATAAGGGAAGAGATTGAGAATCACATAGGCGTGCTCGCCTCTGCGCACTATCAAGGACTCTTCGTCCAACCTCTGCGGTCCAAGGCAAAACGGGCACTCCGACTCTGAAGGTTGCTGACCGGTCTGGATGTAGACAAGGCGGTGTGGAGTCCAGAGTCGTTGAAACGCGTCAGGAGTCGCCGCGAAATTTGCGGAGTCTTCTAGCTCGTTTTCGCTCACACCTGAACCTTGTTAGCAATTGCCTTGAGGATTCGGTCGATAGCTTCTGCAACCGGTATGCCGTTTTCTTGACTGCCATCCCTAAATCGGAACGACACCGCGTTTGCGTCGCGATCCTCTCCCCCAGCGATCAACATGAACGGCACCTTGTCCTTGGTGTGATTTCTGATTTTCTTCGGGAATCGATCGTCTGATACATCCAGGGATGCGCGCACGCCCTTTGCCTTCAGTGCTTTGATTACCTCATCGAGGTACTCATTGAACTCATCGGCGATAGGAATACCGACGACCTGAACTGGTGCAAGCCATGGAGGGAAGACTCCGGCGTAGTGCTCGGTCAGCACGCCGAAGAAGCGCTCGATTGAGCCAAACAGTGCGCGGTGAATCATTACCGGGCGCTTTCGAGTTCCGTCGCTAGACGTGTATTCGAGGTCGAAACGCTCCGGCAAGTTGAAGTCGAGCTGAATCGTCGACATTTGCCAGGTTCGACCAATCGCATCTTTGGCCTGCACCGAGATTTTCGGCCCATAGAACGCAGCGCCGCCTGGGTCTGGAACGAGTTTCAGACCAGATTCGGTAGCTACCTTCTCGAGCGTATTGGTTGCTAGGGTCCAGATGGCGTCGTCACCGACGAACTTTGGGTTGCCTTCTTCTTTGGTCGAGAGCTCGAGATAGAAATCGTTCAGACCGTAATCGCGAAGCAGATCGAGCACGAATTTCAGCACGTTCTGCAACTCGGTTTCGATGTCCTCCTGAGTGACGAAGAGGTGTGCATCGTCCTGTGTAAATCCGCGTGCGCGGGTGAGTCCATGAACAACACCTGATTTTTCGTAACGGTATACGGTGCCGAACTCGAACATCCTCAGAGGAAGATCGCGGTAGCTTCGTCCCTGTGACTTGAAAATCAAAACGTGGAACGGGCAGTTCATCGGCTTCAGGTAGTAGTCCTGGCCTTGCTTGCGAATCTCACCGTTCTCGTCGCGCTCTTCGTCCATTTGAAGAGGTGGGTACATTCCCTCGGCATACCACTGGAGGTGTCCGGAGGTTTCGAACAGGTGCGACTTGGTTACGTGAGGCGAATAGACGAAGTCGTAGCCGGCTTCTTCATGACGTTGCCTCGAGTAATCCTCCATGGTCTTGCGAATAATGCCGCCCTTGGGGTGGAAAACTGCGAGTCCGCTTCCCACTTCTTCCGGGAACGAAAACAGATCGAGCTCGGCACCGAGACGACGGTGATCGCGCTTCGCAGCCTCTTCAAGTCGATCGAGGTGGGCGCGTAGTTCGTCTTTTGATGGCCAAGCCGTTCCGTAGATGCGCTGGAGCTGCTTGTTCTTTTCGTTGCCTCGCCAGTACGCCGCCGCTGAACGCATCAGGGAGACGGCGTTCCCAATCATCCTGGTGTTGGGAAGGTGCGGACCCCGGCACAGGTCTTTCCAAGCAACTTCACCGGTCTGCGGGTTCACGTTGTCATAAATCGTTAGTTCCCCAGCGCCAACCTCGGCTGCACCATCTCCAACCGAATCGCTGCCCTTGAGTCCGATCAGTTCTAACTTGTAGGGCTCATTTGCCAGTTCGACTCGCGCGTCCTCATCGTTTGTAATGCGTCGCACAAAGCGCTGGCCGCTTCGAATGATGCGGTCCATCTCCTTTTCAAGGGCCCGCAGATCCTCTGGAGTAAAGGGGTTTACAACGTCAAAGTCGTAGTAGAAGCCATCCGTGATCGGTGGGCCGATTCCGAGTTTGGCTTCCGGGTTAATTCGTTGAACCGCCTGGGCCAGAACGTGTGCAGAACTGTGACGAAGGATGTTGAGTCCGTCTGGAGAGTCGATCTCGACACCCTCAACGCTATCGCCTTCTGTAGGTTTGTGAGCCAGGTCTTTGAGTTCGCCGTTTACACGCAAAGCGACGATGGTTTTTGAAGTGAACAGCGCGAACCCGTCGGCTCCGGCTTCAATCTCGATGCTCTGCCCGTCAACGGTTACATGGATGCTGGTCATTTCAACATTCTATCTAGCCGACTTAGGTGTGCCTTGCTAGCCAGTGCCACTATGAGCGGTTTAGTGTGATGCCATGACCAAAGCCAAGCGCTCACAGCACGACATCGAAAACTCGATCATCTCGACCGAAGAATTCAAGAAAAACACTATGGCCGCTCGGCTCAACTGGCTTCGTGCTGGAGTGCTCGGAGCGAACGATGGAATCATGTCCACCTCCGGCCTCATTCTCGGTGTGGCCGGTGCAACAACCGACAAGACACAGATTCTCGTCGCGGGCGTCGCCGCTGTTGTCGCGGGTTCGATTTCGATGGCCGGTGGTGAATACACCTCGGTTAGCGCTCAGAAAGACTCGGAGAAGGCTGCACTCGAGGTTGAACGCAAAGAACTTCGCGAGAATCCAGAAGGCGAGCTTCGCGAGCTTCAGTGGTTCTATGAGCAAAAAGGAATGAGTCCCGAACTCGCCGGTCAAGTTGCTAAGGAACTCACGGCGAAGGATGCCCTCAAGGCCCACGCCGAGGCCGAGCTTGGCATCGACTCAGAACACCATGTCTCACCTGGCCAGGCTGCCCTGTCTAGTTTCGTTGCTTTCGCGGCCGGCGGAATGCTTCCGTTGCTGGCGTCGATCGCGGTTGATGATCACCTAGTGCGAATTTATTTGACCATCGGTGCAGTCGTCGCGGCACTTTCGCTCACCGGTTTTGTCGGGGCAAAGATTGGTGGGGCCACACCCGGACGAGGAATCGTTCGAAATCTCGTTGTCTCCATGCTCACCATGGGAGTTACCTACGCAATCGGTGCGCTGGTCGGCACGCAGCTCTAATGGTCAATTCCGATCACTTTCAGGAAATTCTCCCGGGTCTACACTTGGGTGGAACTCCCCCTGTTTTCGATTTCGAAGTGAATCCAAGGGCAGAGTTCACTAAATACGAGGGCATTGATTACGTCTTCACCTTTCACAAATCTTCATCCGCGGTAGTCGGTGGAACAGTCGAGATTCGCTATTTCTTCGAGGATGATTGGAACTCCGGTCTAGACCCGAAAGACGTTCCACAGCTGACTCGCCTCGTTGATCAGGCTTACTCTCTTTGGAAAGAGGGAAACCAAGTTTTGCTGCGGTGTCAAGGTGGCAAGAACCGCAGTGGTCTAGTTGCAGCATCGGTTTTGATGCGCGATGGTTTTTCCGCGGATGATGCGATTGAGCTCTTGAGACAGAAAAGAAGCCAAGATGTTTTGTTCAACGAGCAGTTTGTCGAGGCTCTTCGCGAGGGTGGCCTCTAAAGCAAAAAACCCGCTACCGCGAGCTGTTGGCTGGTTCGGTTGAACCGTGGTGGACGATACTGGGATCGAACTAGGAAACTGGCGTACGAGTCAGTTTCGGTCGCAGGTTCGGTTGAACCGTGGTGGACGATACTGGGATCGAACCAGTGACCCCTTCCATGTCAAGGAAGTGCGCTACCGCTGCGCCAATCGTCCGGGTCTAAAGCTTTGAGGTGGAGACGGGATTTGAACCCGTGGTTTTACAGCTTTGCAGGCTGCTGCTTTGGGCCGCTCAGCCACTCCACCATGTCCACGAGGCCACTGCCCGCTTCGAGCGGATGACGAGATTCGAACTCGCGACCCTCACCTTGGCAAGGTGATGCTCTACCACCTG